>LQAI01000008.1_pt1 | contig 226569 bp, 261 predicted proteins | sample 1535821 | NCBI WGS metagenome assembly LQAI01 (sample SAMN04331586, study PRJNA305678) | bioreactor metagenome | isolation source: bioreactor_5 inoculated with Wadden Sea sediment 1st replicate of a... | place: Germany:Bremen
TTTTTCCGGCAGTAGGCTGCCTGGCTTAATCCGGATGCTTCCCATTTTTCTATATGATTTTCCCAGCGCCGTTTATTCTCAGCTCGCCGCTGATTCCATCTCTGTGTCATTTCCAAGCTCCCTTGTTTTTACAATGATGCCCTTTTATGCCACAGGCACGTCGATAAAAAAGATGCGGTTCTTTTAGCGCTTACGGTACAACATCGTTAATGATTCTGATTTGAAGATGGCTTCAGCCAGGCAGGAAGCGTATCTTAAAAATCAGATGGGCACAATTTTGGGCACAATTTCTGTTTTTCAGGATAAAGTGGGATAGGTGCTGATGTTGATACATGTTGCAGAAAACCTTGTCCTATGGTATTTTGAGGCTCTTAATTTGACTTGCGCGCCCGTAGCTCAGCTGGATAGAGCATTGGACTTCGAATCCAAGTGTCGGGGGTTCGAATCCCTCCGGGCGTGCCAATAAAATCAATAAGTTACGAAAAATATAAAGAATCAAGATCAAAAAAGACGGTTACAAGACGACCATTTTTATTAAGACAGAAGATGTCCACTCTCATCAGAAAGGCCACATACGCCTGGTTCTGAACCTGTTCAATATCTATTTGATTGTATCTGTCCTTTTGTCGAAACAGTCTGAAGAACTATGCATTTTGAATTTTGCAAAGTAATCACTGAGTACGCCAATCTGTCCTGAATTGGTTATTGGATTTTGTACGTCGGTAGTGGCAAGCAAGGTATATCATATAAAGCAAAATTCATAAATTTAAATAATAAATTCGTTTTGTTATGTTTTTATTTGCTGCTTTTTTAAATCACCGAAAATTGAGTTATTCAGTTAATCCGTCAGTATTATGTCCTGTATTTATCGGAAAACTTTATGAAACGGCGGGAGAATGCTTTCATTGTTGCGTACCAGAACGGGCTCAGGTGTCGTCTGAAAAGAAAACGAGTTTTGCAGTGAGAGTTGTCACCACCAGGAATTCATTTCGCTTTACGGCCTTGATAATTGCCTGGGCTGTGTCCTCCGGTTCTTGAGCGCGGGCCAACATATGTCGCGTCATTTCTTCTATAAATTCCTTTTTAAAGCCTTTAAGTCGGGCCGTTTGATATATTGGAGTTTTCACTCCACCCGGGCATATGCAGGAGACTCCTATGTTTTTGGTGACCGCTTCGTACATAAGATTTTCGGAAAACCCGACAAGGCCGAACTTGGATGCGCAATAGGGGCCATTGTAAGGGTGAAGCGCCAATAGGCCGGCCAGAGAAGCAACATTCACAATATGTCCGGCACCTTTTTTCAACATTTTCGGGTAAACGGCATGAACAGTGTGAAGTGCACCATATAGATTGACATCAATGACACGCTTCCAATCCGCCATGTCCAGTTTTTCCACCGGGCCGACGATGGCCGTACCGGCGACATTGACGAGTATGTCTACTCCATCGGTTTTTCTATACACATCCCGAATCATTTCTTCCACCGGGTCGAATTCGGTAATATCAACCAGATACATCAGTACGTCGCATCCGTATAGGCCCAATTTTGTTTTTGTTTCCGACAATCCGCGTTGGTTGATATCGCTGATAATCAAAGGGGTTGCCCCTTCCTTGGCAAAGGCAAGGCATGCAGCTCTACCAATTCCCGATGCGGCACCAGTGATGAGAACACCTTTATTTTTGAGGGATTTCATGTCGTCTATCCTTTATTGGCATGATATTTTCGAATCAAAGTAACAATTTTTTTTACTGATCCATTCACCAGCGAGGGATGTAGCCGGAATGCCCACCATGCCAGCTGAGTATCTTTACCCACAAAAATTCTGGCTTGGTTTCGCCTTACTCCCTTGATGATTTTTCTGACGGCGACATCGACTGAAATCGGTTTGAGTGGAAGTTGGCTTAAAAATTTTTTTTTTTATTCTCTTCACTAACATTTACAATCCGGGTTGAATCAAACATCTCAGTCTTTACAAAAGTCGGGCAGATTGCGCTGACCTTAATTCCAAGATCGGCCGCCTCGATACGTAGGGCCGTTGACAACCCGAGTACAGCGTGTTTGCTGGCCGAATAAGGCAGTGGTATTAACGGCAGAATTCCGGAGCCGGATGATGTGTTGACGATATGGCCAAATCCCTGTTTGAGCATAACCCGATAAGCAGCCATGGTGCCGTGAATGACTCCCCACAGGTTAATATCCAAGGTCTGCTGCCAATTTTCGGTTGTCAGATCCTGAGACAAAGCAAAGGTACAGACGCCAGCGTTGTTGAACATATAATCCAGACGTCCGTATTCGGCGACCGTGTCGGTAACCAGTCGATCCACGTCCGTTTTTGAGTTACATCCACCCTGACAGCTTTGCCTTCACCATGGTTTATTCGGATTTCCTCAACGGTTTTTTCAGCCCCAACAAGATCGATATCGGCAACCACAATCCTGGCTCCCATGGCAGCAATTTCCGTGCAGAGCTTTCGGCCGATTCCCGACGCACCGCCGGTGACTATGACAATATTCTTATTAAATAACGACATCGATTTCCTCCATTATTTCATGGTACGCAGTGATTCATTCATTGAGAGGCCCTTGTACCCGTAAATGAACGCGTTGATGCTATTGCCCGGGGCATGCAAGGTCCTGAAAAAGTAGTATTTCCCTTTCTGCAGAAGATACACCAGGCATGTATTGCATTTTTTTAAATTATTCCCAATTATTGCCAAGCTTTTTCAATTGATTTCCGGCAAACATCATAATCCTGTAAAGTGATTCAACAAACGAAATATCGGTGGCCTTGTCACAGCAGGCATAGAACAATTCTTCAAACGTCCTGTCATCTGTCTCTATCTGATGTTGATAAGCCAAAAAACAAATACTGCAGGAAAACAATAGTGGTCTGGGCCACCAAGGCATCGCTATCACGGCATCGCATCTCTTTTGCCAGCTTCAGGTTCTGTTTTGCCATTTTGAAAAACACCTCGAAATCCCTGTGTTTACCGCAAATTCGAACGGTGTCCTCATCTGACAGATTGAGATCCGTGGATATCAATGCCCGCCAGTCGATTTTGCGCCTGTCCCGCACAAACACGAATCTGGCAGACAATCCGCCTTTTAACGTCACCAAAGCACTTGCTATGATCTTTGCGCGCGGCCACGGCTTTTTTCATCTGCCGATAGATCGCTTTCCATCCATCAAATGACCATTGTATTCATAGTGAATCTTTGAGGCTTTCTTCACCTGTATCCGTCAAACCGGCAAGCCGTGAGCATCCGAAATCCTTTGATCAATCGACCATTGCTATGATCCCACTCTCTGGACAACAGGTCTGCCGTTTTACCAAAAGCCAGGTTGTCATTGGTTGCTATGCCTCTGAAGAAATTCTTCTCCACAAAGGGCAGGGTGAATATGGCTAAAATCAAGGTGCGCCACTATGTCCATATCGTTTTCTAATGCCACATTGATGTTGAGTTATTTACTGTTTCTCACCTCAATGGACACGGTATATTGACCCAGCGCTTTATTGATCTGTTTTTTTACCGTTTGAAAATTGCGCCCATTATAAGGCCAGACCGTTATTGTCACCAGTTCACCAAATTTTTTATCATCGCGAACCATAACGTGAATATCTCCCAACCCTTCTTTTATGGGTTCAAGCTCCTTTTCAATGGCTCGTTTTATTGCGTCCCGGCGCAGGGCAGGCTTAAATATTTTACCTACGGAAGTGAGCGGCATTTCATCAATGATAATGACCCGTTTGGGTATGGCTGCCCTTTCACCAATATTCTCTTTGGCATATTCAAGAATCTGCTTTTCATCCATGGCGGCATCATTTGACAGCTGAACATAGGCGACAGGCACCTCGCCAGCGTATTTATCCGGCCATCCTACAGCGGCAGCGGTTTTTATTTCCGCCATGTTGTATAGAACTTCTTCAATGGTGGCCGGATCGATATTGTGACCCCCTCTGATGATCAGTTCTTTTTTTCTTCCAGTAAGCCAGAAATATCCGTCTTCATCCATTCTGCCCAGGTCACCGGTATTAAAATACCCGTCAGGAAACCAGATGCCTTTGTTGTGAATGTCTTCGACATACCCCTTGAAAATGTTGGGGCCTTTCACTGCTATGACACCGATTTCTCCGGCTTTGGCAGGGCCCAGGTAACCCCCATTTTCATCTGTGACAACCAACTTTATATCCTGGTAAGGCATGCGCATACCGATACTGCCGATTTTTCTTTTTCCGTCTTTGGGATTCAATGCGGACGCCACCCCGCCTTCGGTTAATCCGTATCCTTCAAGTAGTTTTATACCGGTATGGGATTCGAACCGTTTAAAAAGCTCTGTGCTTAAGGGGCAGCCCCGCAAAGGGCATATTGAAGTGAAGAGATATCCGCACCGTTTATCGGTGTATCCAGAAGCATGGACAGCACCGTGGGAACAGCTGAAAAAAAATCGGCGTCAAAGGTTTCAACAATTTTAAAAAATTGTTGAATAACAGTTGGGTCCCGGTATCCGCCTGGCGAAAGCAGGACCACACTTGCCCCTACCGCAAATGGCGCCAACCCGGTGACAATGGTGCCGTTGCAATGGAACAGGGGTAAACCGCAAAGCAAGGTGGATCTGGATGTGAATCCAACCATTTTTTTAAAATCCAGGCCATTATAATTTCATTATAGTGGGTTCGCCTGGCCAGCTTGGGCCTGCCCGTGGTGCCACCTGTGTGGTAAATGGAGGCAATGTCCTGGGCAGCGATGTTTCGGGTAAAGGAAAGCCCGTCTCCACTGTATTTTTTTATTTCATCATTAAAATCTATGATCGCTTTTTCACTGCTGGGGCGGCCGGATACACAGATCACATGTTCCAAGTCCGGCAACTCCTTGCGGGCTGCTCTGGCTTTTTCCCAGATGTCGGTGCCCGTGGTGTCCCCCAGTGTCACAAGCACCTTTGTTTTGACCGTGCTGCATATATCTACGATGGCCTTAGGTTCCAGCATTGGATTTATGGGGTTAGCAATTCCTGCAGCTTCCGCTCCCCACAGAGTATAGTGGGTCTGGGGAAGATTGGGGAGCAGATAGCTTACCACATCATTTGGGCCGACGTCTAAATCATGGAGCATATTGGCCGTTCGGTAAACATTGGCTAAAAATTTTTTGTAAGGTATGGTTACAGGGGAGTTATAATCCTCTCCGGTTTGAAGAAAATGCAGTGCCGGGGCCTGGGGGTTAATGGCTGCCCCCTTTTCCAGGGCCGCAGGGTGCTTTCAACTTCCAGGCGTTGAGAAACAGGGATTTTCTCAATTTCCAGAATGTCATTCATATCTCTTATAGGACCTTCAACTGTCATGAGAACATTACCTCCTTTAAGAAAGGGATTGAGAGGCTAATCCAGCTGGAATACGGATGAGGCCGTTCCGGACATGATCACTTCAATTTCTTCAGGCGTAAACACGATATCAGACTGGGGCTCCGTAAACACCTTGACCCATTGTTCCGGCGGCATCACCGTGCAGGGGAGCGGGGCATCCGTGGCCCACATCAGCCGGCCAGCACCGCATTCGTCTATCAAAAGCCTGAGCCAGCCGTAAAATTTTTCCGTTCCCCAGGTGTGGTAATTAAACTGATGGTAGGAAAGGTCAAAGTAGAGGTTGGGAATGAGTTTGCCGTACATCACCGCCTCTTCCCATAAATCCATTGCCACATGGGCCATGATAAACTTGGTGTCCGGAAACCGGGTGGCGGCTTCTGCCAAAAACAGAGAGCGCTGGTGGTCCAAGTATACGGGAGCCGCCGGCTGGGCCCCAGTATGAAACACCAGAGGGACATTCCAGTGGGCACATTTTTCATACAGGGGATACAGTATCTCATCGGTGGGGTAGAAACCGGCGGCCGGATGGAGTTTAAACCCGCCCATTCCCCATTCTTCAATGCATTGTTCAGCATGTGCGATCGCTCCGGGGCGCTTGGATCCAGGGCACAAAGCGCAAGGAAACGGTCCGGATTGTTTTTGGCAATCCGGGCATAATGACGGTTGATCTCAAAGGGATGCATGGCCGGGTCACCCAGCTCTTTGCCGAAATCCGATCCAAAGATAACCGCTTTATCGATTCCGGCGGTGTCCATCTGGACAAAAATTTTTCGCCATCAGGGTCATACATACCTGTAATCAGATTATTCCTGGCATCTTCCAGGGACATGTCGATGTTATGTTTGTTTTTCAATACCAGCCGCATGGTTCTGGCCATTCCCATTTTATAGGCTTCGGGAATGCCGTCTTCGCTGAATAGATGGACGTGGGTATCATAAATCTTCATAGCAAAATCTCCGTTACAATTTTATAGGGCCGGGCCGTGAATCTGAGTACCGACCCGAATATGTCATACGTCGACGTAGAGGCCTCAGGTCTTATATCCATGGGCACACTGGGTTCCTTTCCGATTTCCGGCAGGGTCTGCCAGACCCGTTTTTAATGGGAAGAATGGGGCGGCGGGCATATTCATCCATATACTGCTCGTATCCCACCGTTGGATTTTTGATGCACCTGCAGGGAAGGGCCAGCATAAATCGGCTGACACATCCTGTATTGCAACGGGTGCATTTGATGATCTCGTTCTCTCTGCCCTCTTGAACTTTGACGACCCAGTCGGGGTCGGCAATCTGCTGCCTGCCCTGGGACACCATATCGGCAGCGCCTGATTTGAGAGTCTCCACCACATTGGCCGGGTTGTGGACCGACGGGCAGATCAATGGGATGTTCAGGTTCTCCTTGATCACTTTAGCCTTTGGGATGACCTGGCCTTCATGGTTGGGAAGGAAGTCATTCATTTTTTCATAGGACCCGTCCGACAGATGTATGAAGTTGGCCCCTTCTTCTTCACAGCGTTTGGCAATCCGCTTGAAATCCTCGTTGGTGCATCCTTCCGGGACATTGTCCGATGCACTTAAGCGCACGCCCACATTGAAGTCCGGACCCGTGTATTTCCGGCAGGAATGGATGCATTCCACCAGAAAACGGATCCGGTTTTCAAATGTGCCCCCGTATTCATCGGTCCGCCGGTTGGATCTCTTAGAAAAAAAAGTATGAAGCAGATACCCGTGAGGCGCATGGATTTCCACACCGTCAAACCCACATCGCTTGGCAAGTTTGGCTGACACTCCGAGGTCGTGCACCAGGATTTGGATTTCTTCCACGGTAATTTCTCTTGGGGTCTCCCCATTCATGTGAGTCCCGGGAATTTTGTTGGCAAAGCTGATCAATTCCTCCACATCCTCCGTCTGCGGGATAGCGCCCTGGTATCCGCATGCCCGGACGAGGGCCAACGGATCCATTCCGTTGACAAGATTTTCAGGATATGTGGCATAAGGGATGGGAGAGGCGGATACCGGTTGGATGGCCCCGGCTTCACTGGTGCCTTGGCGGCCCGGCCCCAGGCCCAACTGGACAAATATTTTCGCCCCGAATGCGTGAACATGTTCCACTAGCTCAGACATCCTAGGCACGTACAATTCATTGCACAGGCTGGCATTGTTATATTTTTTATAGGTATGTGCCGTGGGGTGGTCACTTGCCAGCACCGCTTCCGTGATGATAAGTCCGGTTCCCCCCTTGGCGCGGGCAGCATAGTAGGCCATCTGCTGGTCGCTGACTTGGTGGTTCGGGCCCGTGTAATTCATGTTCATGGGGGCCATGGCGATCCTGTTTTTAATCTCCACATTGCCGATGGTGATGGGTTCAAAAATCAGACTGTAATCCCTGCTTTTTTCCGCGACTGAATTCATGGCTACTTCCTCCTCTGAAAAAAATGGTGATGTGTATCTCAGATCCCAACCTTTCGGATTGTTTTGTCGATCGGAATGAATTTGGGGAGTGTGACCTCAGAGGTCACGGGATCGAATTTAACTTGTACCGGCATATCACAGCGGATGTCATCAAAGTCACATTCCTCGATATTGGTTAAAATATTGAACCCTTCCTCCAGCGTGACCACAGCAAGAACAAAGGGCACATGGGGCATGAATTCCGGCGGGGCCGCATCATAGGTGACCGTAAAAGAGAAAATTTTCCCTTTGCCCGAAGATTCCTGCCAACCCAGGTTGCGGCCCATGCAGTTGGAGCAGGTCCGCTTCGGAAAAAAATCACTTCGCCGCAATCCCGGCATTTCTGGTAAAGCAGTTGGTTGTTTTTGCATCCCTCATAGAATCGCCGGCTCAACTCGGTCATTACCGGCAGCGGTTTGGTATACTCAGTCATTGTTAAACCTCCCTTCCTAACACACCCACGTGAAAATCCATGCCCACGCCCCCTGACGCCGTTTCAACAACGATATCGGCCTTTTCGACCTGGCGGTCTCCCGCCTTTCCCATGATCTGGCGGGCCGCTTCAACCAGGATGGCAATGCCGCCTCCTGCCCCGGTGTGCCCTGGGCCATCATGGCGCCATTGGTTGACACCGGCAGCCTGCCCCCTGGTGAGGTATGGCCCTCTTCTACAAATTTTCCGGCAGTGCCTCGTTCACAGAGCCCAAGTATCTCCATGGACATGAGGACAAAAGAGGGGAAGGCATCATAAATTTCGGCCACGTCAACATCCCCAGGGTCAATTCCGGCCATCTGATAAGCGTCGGTAACCGCCGGCCCCCAGGCTTCGGTAAAGTCCGCAGGTTGATGGGTGACAGTGAAATTCGTGCTTCTGGATGACATCCCCAGTATATATGCGGGTTGCTTGCAAAGTTTTCTCGCCCTTTGGGCGGTGGTGACGATGTATGCGGCGGCTCCGTCGCAGAGAATATTCATCATCTTTTTTCGCACCGGAGATGAGATCATTTTGGATGAAACAATTTCCTCCACGGTTTTTGGCTTTCGAAGAAAGGCATTGGGATTCAGTGCCGCCCATTTTCTCAAGGATGTCACAACGGCCGCGATCTGTTCTTCAGTGGTGCCGGTGTCATGCATGTAGCGCTGCTGGAGCAGGCCGCCCAGGGCAAGCTGGCTAAACCCGTAAGGGGTTTCATATTCTTGGTTGACTGATACTTTGGAAAACTGGGTTAAGGCTGTGCCAAGATCAATTCCCGTGCCCATGCGGTCGCAATGAACCACCATAACCGCCTTGGAAAGCCCTGTACACACCAGTGCGCTGGCCACTTTCAGAGATTGGCGGAACTGGACCCGCCGGACATCACCTGGAAATTGGCTTTTGCCGTTTTCGTCATGCCCAGCTCTTCAATCATCCATGAGCAGATCATATTGGCATTGTCCAGGGAATTGCTGACAACCCCTATGGGAATAACCGTATCTATTTCATCCTTGGATATACCGGCATCTTTGATGGCCATATCGCATACATCCACCGCGGCACTGATAAAGGTCCGGTCCGGAAACAGGCCTGTAGGCACTTCTCCGATTCCCACAATGGCGGCTTTGCCCCGAATACTGTCTTGCGTCATGATGAACTCCTTATAAGTTTAACTGTTAAAATCCCAGGATCATACGCCCGATGATGCTTCTCTGCATCTGGGAGGTGCCACCGCCGATCATCCCCATTTTTGCATTCCAAAGGCTTCTTCCCACGGAATACTCGGCCATGCATCCGTTGCCCCCGTGGATCTGAATTGCCTTATCCGCGACCCGGAATGCGGCTTCGGTGATAAAGGTCTTTGCAATGGCGGCATCTATGCTGATATCCTTTCCCTCATCTTTTTTCCAGGCCAGGTGGTGAACCAGGTGGCGGGAGGCTTCGATGTCCATTTTCATTTCCGCCAGCATGGCCTGCACCAGCTGAAACTGGCCTACGGGCCGGCTGAACTGCTCTCTGGTTTTGGCATATTGAATGCTTTGCTTCAGGTCATTCTCCATCAGGCCTACAAAGGGGCGAATGCGATTCGTTCCCATCCCAGGGAAAACAGCATTTGGGAAAATCCCTGATTTTCTTTGCCCAGGAGATTGGCCTCAGGTACCCTGCAGTCATCAAAAAACAGCTCACCCGTGGGTGCATCATGGTTGCCGTATTTTTTAAGAGGGATGCCTGTTGTGAGGCCAGGTGTGTCTTTCCCCACAATAAACATGGACAGTCCCCGCCCTTTTGCACCAGGGTCGGTTGAGGCAAACACCACAAACACATCTGCGATGGGGGCATTGGAAATAAAGGTTTTTGATCCGTTCAGCACATAATAGCCATCCTTTTTTTCGGCTGTGGTCTTCATACTTGTGGCATCTGAACCGGCATCGGGCTCGGTCAGGGCAAAAGCGCCGATCCGTTCACCTGAGGCCATTTCAGGCAGATACTGCTCTTTTTGCGCTTGGGTTCCCAACTCGGCAATGGGCATGGCCGTAAGTAAAAGATGACTTGCCAATGCCACAAGGAGGCCGGCGTCTCCACTGGCCCTGGCAAGGGCAATCAACGCTGTCACAGTGGTGAGTGCCCCTTCTCCGTCTCCGCCGAAGTCTTCAGGGATACACAAACCGGTCAGGCCGAATTGTCCCAGTTTGTCCCATATTTCAGGGGAAAACCCTGACGTCAATGCGCGCTCATCCACCCCTGGACGTAGCTCCTTTCTGGCAAATTCCTCTACGGATTTGCGGAACATCTCTTGTTCTTTGCTTAGGGAAAAATCCATCGTTTATCTCCTGTGTTCATATTTCCTGGTTCATACCCAATAGGCTCATGAGGGAAAGTTCACCAAGGCTTCTCCGGCTATGACACCTTCTCCGTTCTGGTTGACCACGTTTAACATGCACGTCACCAGATTTTGATTGTTTTCCTGTTTTTTGTGTGAAACATTTCCGGAAAAAAAAAGAGTGTCTCCGGGCCATACAATTCCCGTGAACCTTATTTTATATTGCTTTAACACCCCGTAACCAGCCCAGTCCGTCACCACTTTTGCCAACATGCCGCCGTGCATCAGCCCATTGGCAAAAATGGATGGCAGGCCGCTGGACACGGCAAACGCTTCATCGTGATGAATGGGTTGAAAATCGCCTCCGGCACCGACATATTTAATGATATGTGTCCGGGTCACTTTAAGGTCAAAGGATGGCAGTGCTTCGTTCTCCCTGACATTCTCAAATCTCTTTAATGCATATTCGGCCATGCCACACCTCGCTATGAATTATCTTTCGATGAAAAGATTGTTAACCGTTATCACCAGTTCATTGGCATTGTCGAAGAATAGATTTTTCATTTCGACGAATGTCATGGTTTTCCCATCGCCACTCTGCTTTTCATAGATATCGCCCACATGAATTTCTCCGCGCAGGGTTTCGCCGGCACAAACCGTACGCTCATAAATGAATTCCGCCTCACCGTGGACACTGGTGGCGACATTCATCCCCAGCTTTTGGGTCATCTCCATCACATAGTTATCCGATTCAATATGAAACCCGTTGGTAACAGGAAAGGTCGGCGGCATGGGAACATTTGGAAACCCTTTGGACAACGCATAATCCGGGTCGGAATAGATTTCGCTCTTATCCATGACAGCTGAAGCAAATTCTCTTATTTTTCCCCTTTCAACAGGCATTAGGAACTCAAGTATCTTTTTCCCTTTAAGATTTTTATCGATCATGGTGCTGGTATCCCTCCTTTTTTCGGTCCGATCACCGGAATTGATAGTACAAAAGTTTTCGATATTATTTTATTATTAAATAATATCTAATAAATAGTATTTGCTAATTTCTGAAACAAAAAAAGAACAGCTCGGCTGCTAGTTTGTTTCTAATCTATCGTTTTAACCTTGTTATGCCATTCAAATAGTGCCAATTGATATGAAATAGTTTATGCAATCTTGCTGTTAGCAGTTACTACTAAAAATGAAACATGTCAATACTTTTTTTCTCGTTGTGGCTGGCGATCCGTCAGTCACGCCCGCGTGGTAGTTTTATGATTTAAGTATTACGCACCAGGATTTTTTTTATGATGTCAAAATAGTGCTCATATTTAAAATTTTTATCTTCCAAAGCCTCTTTCATGCCGACCACACAAAAGTATTGATAACAGAAAAAGGATGAAAAAAATTGAGGGTTCAGGTTCCTATCAATTGTCCCTCTCCTTATCGCTGAATGAACCACCTTCTCAATGCTAACGATCAGTCTTCCCATGGCGGTCTCAAAGGCGATGTTAAAATCCGCATCATCCTTATAGCTGAGCATATGGACCAGGAACATGGACTTGTCCGGATTGTGGTCGACAAAATCGAAATATGCTTTACAAATGGCTTCGATGCAGGCGATTTCATCGGTCTCATGTTTTTGTAAAATCGCCTTATTTCCACCGTTGAGTTGCCCCATAATGGATTTGAAACAGGCGAGAAACAATTCTTTTTTATTTTTGAAATGCTTATATAAAGTCGGTTCCGAAATCTTGGATTCTCTTGCGATCATGGCGGTTGTTGCTGCTTTATAGCCCCTGCTGTTAAAAATCCGGATGGAATTATCCAGTATGGTCTGGTGCCTGTTTTCATATAACAGCAGTTTTTCTCTTGATTTATCGACTATATTCAAAATGTTCGGCCTCTTTTGCAAAATTAATATCAGTTACTTAAAGTAGAAGTAGCATGCACTATTTTTTTTGTCAAACGTATTTCTGCCAATAAAATTTGCATTTAGCCAAGGAGTTAATGTCGGAGGAGAGTTTTTCATGAAAGGCTCCCAAAAAAAAGACTTGACAAATCGATAAAATAGTGGTCTGTAGAAGATTAATAGCAATCACTACCAGTTTTATTTTTTTAGTTTCATAATGATAATGTATACTAATAAACTTGCCGGTTGCATAGTGAATGTCTGGGAAATTTCAAAAAAAAGGGAGATTCTATGAGAAAAACACTGGTTTCACTTTTAGACAAGCGGATTCAAGATACACCCGAACGGGTCTATTTAAAATTTCGCGAAAAGAGCGGGGCCTGGGAAGAAATTACCTGGAACGCCTATGGGCAAAAGATTAACCGCTTATCAAAAGCCTTGATCAGTTATGGCATAAAACAAGGAGATAAGGTGTCGCTCATCGGACCGAGTTCTCCCAAATGGTTTGTGGCGGATATGTCGACGATGACCATTGGAGCTGTGATTGCCCCCATATATATTACCAGCAGTGCTGAACAGATCTCCTATATTATTAACCATTCCGGGGCAAGGCTTTTGTTTGTTAACGACATCAGCTATTACCGCCGGATTGAGCCGATTCTTAAAAAGATGCCGCATCTTGAGCAGGTGATTCTGCTGAACGGGACGGCTCCGCCTGACAATGCCCTGTTGACGGATCAGGCTTCCTTCCTGGCCTTAAGTGACAAAACATCGGGAAAGGAATTAAACCGGCGGCGGTTTTGTGTTACCGAAAATATGGCCGCCACCTATATCTATACCTCCGGCACAACAGGGAATCCAAAGGCGGTGATACTGAGCCAGAAAAACTATTTCGCAGCGGCTCAAAGTGTCTTCCAATGGCAAAAGTTTCTGGCAGAAGATAAGACCGTCACCCAGATTAAGCACATCTGCTTTTTAACCCTGGCCCATGTTTTTGAACGGAACATATCAATGACCGCCCCCCTTTTGACAGGGGCTTGCATCTATTTTGGCGATTTGAACAATGCCATGGAAGAATTAAGGCAGATACAGCCGACTATGGTGGTGGCACTGCCCAGAACCTGGGAAAAAATGTATGAGGGCATCATGGCGTACAGGGGCAGATGCCCAAAATCCAGCAGGAAATATTTGACCGGGCTATCAATACCGGCAAAGCCTACAATATGCATCTTTATGAAAAGACACCCATACCGCCGGAACTGAAAAAAAATTACGACGCGGCCCATGATATGGTGATCGCAAAGGTGCTGGATGTACTGGGCTGTTTTAACGAGGCAAAACACATCATGACCGGTGGTGCGGTGTCTTCCAAGAAGGTCATTGATTTTTTCTTCTCCATTGGGATCTGGATTTGCCAGGTATATGGCCAGACCGAATCCTTAGGCATGGGGTCGGCTGAGACCAGGGATTATCTCCGGTTCGGCTCAGTGGGCAAAGCTTTCCCTTTTTCAGAAATTGAAATCGCCGATGATGGTGAGATTGTGCTGAAAAGCGACATGGTTTCCCCGGGTTACCATGATGAACCTGAACTCAACCAAACCGCCTTTAAGGACGGATGGCTTTACACCGGAGATATCGGGACAATTGACACGGACGGCTATCTGTTTATCACCGGCAGAAAAAAGGACATAATCATCACCTCTGGGGCTAAAAATATCACCCCGGCCAAAATAGAGGGCGCACTGATGAATTCGCCCCTGATCGAACATGCTGTTGTCGTGGGGGAAGGGAAAAAATTTCTCACCGCCCTGCTGACCCTCAGCCTGGAGGGGGGGAAAGCCTGGGCCGGGAACCGGGGAGAGCATGTCGAGACCTATGCGGATCTTTTGGGACTTGAGCCCGTTAGTCATGAAATAGATCGCCATGTTGCGCAGGTTAACGAAAAATTCTCAAGGGTGGAGCAGATAAAAAAGTTTTCCATTCTTCCTGAACCGTTGACCGAGAAAAAAGGAGAACTCACGGCGTTGCTGAAATTAAAACGCTTCAAAGTCATCAAAAATAACGACAGGCTCATTGAAAAAATGTACACCTGATGACTGTGCTTCAATCCCGGATTCTCTCGTCTGAAGTTGAATCCTTTAGTTTTTTTTGCCTTGAAATACTCTTCCGGGTCAAGCCGAGGATGTGCGCTATTGTTAAAAAAAATCGCAACTATCGTATTGGGAGAATTATCTATGGAAAATATTAGGGAACTCAGACTGCGGCAAAACAACCGGTGGCCAATAAGGTCAGCCATGATTCTAATAACGCTGCTCACGTTATTTTGTTTTTATGACTGTTCCCAGGCCCTGGAGGCGGATCTGGGCAAGGGGGTCACCATGGATATGGATGTCACCCTGAAATACAGCGCTGCCATACGGGTTGAGGATCAGGATATTGATCTTCTGGCCGACGTAAACGCAGATGACGGCAACCGGAGTTTTGATAGAGGAGATTTCATCAACAACCGGTTTTCAGCCCTGATGGACATTGACATCAACCGGGACAATATCGGATTTTTTTTACGGCCCAGGGCTTTTTATGATTTTGCCTACGATGGCAAGAATGCAAATGATTCCCCGGCAACCAATAACAATGGCCCCTTATATGGCGGCCCCCTTACCCGTACTGATGAATTTACAGACCGGACCAGGGGCACCCATAGGGATACGGCTGAAATTCTGGACGCCTATGCATACGGGACCTTTGACCTGGGGGAACGGGATCTGGTCCTCAGGGCCGGTAAGCAGGTGGTCAGTTGGGGAGAAAGTGTCTTTATTACCAATGGCATTTCATCCGCCCAAAACCATGTGGATGCCACCCAGGCGAACACACCGGGCATGGAGCTTAAAGAGTTGTTTCTGCCGTCGGGCCAGATTTACTCCCAGCTGGATCTGTGGCCCGGGTTTACCCTGGCCGGATTCTATCAATGGCAATGGGAAAAAACCGTATTGGATGAAGCCGGCGCCTATTTTTCCACCAGTGATTTTTTAGATGAAGCCGGCAACAGAATTCTCCCTGTGATTTTAGCCCCGGGAATGGCCCCGAGTATTGACAGAGCGGCAGATGATCCGGCGGATGATTCAGGGCAATGGGGCATTGCATTGCGGTATCTTGCCTCACGGCTTAATGACACGGAATTTGGTTTCTATTTTATCAATTATCATGAAAAAAGTCCCATGCTCATCTGGCAGCCTACAGGTGGATCTGCGACGTGGACTGGACCACCCAGCCGTTGCCTGTCGGCATGGGTGCACAGGCCAATATGATAGACAATTCCTCCTATCATCTAAGCTATGCCGAGAATGTGAACCTGTACGGTTTCAGCTTTGGTACGGTGGTCGGTGAAACAAACATCGGCGGGGAGCTGAGTTTTCGCACGGGTTATCCGGTGGCGGTGGATAATCCGTCAAACCTGCTGGGTTTTAGCTATAGGGATGCGGATGTCCTCCAGGCCCAGGCCTCTATAGTCCATATTCTGGGCCCGGGGCCCAAGTCTCTATGGGACAATCTTACCATTGTGGGCGAACTGGGCTGGAATCGTGTTTTCGGCCTGAATGATTCAGAGCTCTACTACGATAAGACCGCGTGGGGGGCATCGTCAAAGTCACACTGGATTATTTTACCGTTTTGCCCGGGCTTGACTTGAAAGTCCCCTTTATCCTTAAGTTTAACCCGCAAGGCATTTCCTCGGTCACCGGAACATTTACAGAGAACGCGGACAGCATATCCCTGGGCCTGGATTTTACATTTGTCCAGAAATATCAGTTCGGGGTTAATTACACGGCCTTTATCGGGTCTTCTTCGGACAATCGTAAGACAGATAGAGATTTTATCGGATTGAATTTTAAATACACATTTTAACCAAACGCGTATCAACAAAAAAAGTTAAAGGGGGTCTGAATGAAAATCGAAAATATGACCATTAACACATTCTTTTGTACATTAGTGATACTTGCCTGTATGTCAGCCCATGCCGGTGTATCCGAGAAAGAAGCCCTTCGCCTTAAATCGGATCTGACACCCTTAGGAGCTCAGCGCGCCGGTAACCCTGAAGGAACCATTCCCCCTTGGGAAGGGGGACTCACGGGCCCGCCCCAAGGCATCACCATCAATCCCGGTGACCGATATCCGGACCCTTTTAAAAACGATGAGGTGATCTACACCATTACATGGAAAAATGTGGAAACCTATAAAGATAAGCTGAATCCGGGGACCATTGCCATGCTGAAACGGTATCCGGATACCTATCGGCTTGATGTTTACCAGACACGCCGTTCCCAGGCTGTGCCGGAATGGGTTTACGCCAACACCTTTGAGAACGCCGTCCGTGCATCCCTGACTGAAGACAAGCTGGGTGTCACAGGTGCATACGGAGGAATACCGTTTCCCATTCCCCAAAATGGAGAGGAGGTAATTTTCAACCATATTTTGCGCTATGGAGGTGCTGCCAGGACGGGACCCTATTTTCAGGCATTGTCGATGCATCAGGCCAGTTTATCGCCGGTGGTGGTGGTAAAGATTATGAACAATATCCTTATTATTTCAAAGACGGAAGCATTGATACATTTAAAGGAGAGATTTGGTATATGCTCAATGACTTCACCCGGCCGGCCCGCAGGAAAGGAGAACTTCTTCTAGCCAGAGATCCTTTAAATCAATCCCTCTACGATCGAAAGGCCTGGAGTTACCTTCCCGGCCAGCGCCGGGTCCGCCGGGCCCCCAGTGCGGGATATGATACGCCCAATCCCAGTTACAGCGGAATGGTGGTCTATGACGACGGGTTTATGTTTAACGGCAACATTGACCGCTTTAACTGGGAAATCCTGGGGAAAAAGGAGACATACATCCCCTATAATTGCTACACGCTCCACAATGCATCCCCCGAAGATATCATTATGAAGGGGCATGCTAATCCTGATGTTGTCCGGTGGGAGCTTCACCGTGTATGGGTCTTGGCTGCGACCCTGAAAGAAGGGCACCGCCATATTTATGGCAAACGGATATTTTTCATTGATGAAGACAGCTGGAATATCCTGATGAAGGACCAGTATGACGGCCGGGGCAACTTGTGGCGCACATCCGTGGCAATGAGTTGGAATCATTATAATCTGCCTGGAAACATTATCGTTACCGTCTTTGATTATGATTTTCAAAAAAACGAGTATGCGGCAGCGGCGCTCTTAAACTGGGATGAAGACTATATGATCGTCTATCCCGATACCGGGATTGACGAAAACTGTTCACACCTGAATACTTAAGAAAGCTTGGCCGGCGTTAGAGGAGATAATCAGCCATGAATACCCGACTTCTTAGATGTTGCAGAATAGTAAGCCAGCCTGCGGCGCCGGTCTCTGTGATTTGTCTGTGGGCAATTATCATTCTCCTGTGTGCTGCCGGAATGGCCCCGGGCCAGACCACCAATGATCCGCTGATGACTCCGGCTGAAAAACTAACGTCAATCGGTTGTTAAAATCAATGCTGTTTGATACGGCGAATACCGGCGAAAGGCTTATCGCAGTGGGGAGAGAGGCCATATCCTCTATTCCGAAGACAACGGATTGACTTGGGAGCAGGCCCTCGTTCCGGTCAGCGTCACCCTGACAGCCGTATATTTTCCGACCCCATGCCAGGGCTGGGCCACCGGCCATGACGGGATTGTGCTTCACACCCATGACGGCGGCAGGTCCTGGACCGTGCAATTGGATGGAAATCAGGTCAATACATTGGTGGTGGAGCACCTCAGGCAGCTTGCCGGACCAAAAAGAGCAACAACGGAGTTATCACATAGATGATCTTCAATTTTTATTATCCGATGCAAGAAGAGCGCAAAAAGAAGGTCCCACAAGGCCTTTCATGGATGTCTGGTTTAAAAATGAAAAAGAAGGACTGGTCATAGGCGCTTTTGGCTGATCCTCAAAACCCTGGACGGGGGCGCTACATGGTGTCCCATTCACGAACAGATGGACAATCCCGACGGTTTTCATTACTACGGAATCGCCAGGGCCGGGCAATCTCTGTTCATTATTGGGGAAGGAGGCATGATTTTTCGCTCCAGAGACGATGGAAACACATGGAGACGTCAGATATCTCCATATCAGGGATCTTTTTTTGGAATTGTGGGCCATCCATCAGGCAACTTTGTCATGGCGTTCGGGATGCAGGGCAAAGCCTTCTGTTCAACGGATATGGGGACAACCTGGGAGCCGGTAAAACTGGACAGCCAGACATCGTTATCCGGGGGGACAGTGTTGCCGGACGGTACCGTGGTCATCTCCGGTGTCAACGGCCATTTATTCTACAGCAAGTATGGGACAGAACCCTTTTCTTCTCTTTCCTTTAAATTTCCCGGATGCATGGCCATATCGCACGCTGAATCGCACGGCGTCCTGTTGGCGGGACTAAAGGGATTGGCACGAACCACCGTATCAAACACCAGATAAAGGGTTTGAAAATATGACACACCAAAACCATTCAACCTCATTGCGACCCCCAATTGCGGCATTTATGGAAAAGATGCTTTTTAAAAATCGTTTTACGGTGGTTCTGCTCTTCTTGTGTATCACCTTTTATCTTGGGCTGAATGCAATGCAGCTTCGTCCTGAAGCCAGTTTCTGGATATGATTCCCACATATCACCCCTATATCGAGAACTATATTGCGCATAAGGATGATTTGCGAGGCATGGGAAACGTGGTGCGTATTGCGGTGGAAACCACCCAAGGAGATATTTTTTCAAAGGCCTACCTGAAAACACTGAAACGCATTAACGATGAAATTTTTTATATATCTGGAGTAGACCGTGGTGCGCTAAAATCATTATGGACCCCGCTCACCAGATGGACAGAGGTCACATTGGAAGGTCTGGCCGGGGGACCTGTCATCCCGGACAGTTTTGACGGGTCCGGGGAAAGCCTTGACCAAGTGAAGGCCAATTTGATGAAATCGGGTGAGATCGGCACCCTGGTGGCCAATAATTTCAAATCCAGCAGTATTCTGGTCCCACTCCTGGACCATGACCCTGATACGGGCCGCCCTCTAGACTACCAAAAGTTGTCACGGGATCTTGAAGCCCTTGTCCGGCAGAAATATGAAGATGATGCCATTAAAATTCATATCACCGGATTTGCAAAAATCGTTGGCGACCTCATAGACGGATTAATGCGGGTGCGCTTATTCTTTTTTATCGCTTTTTTTACCCTGGTTCTCCTTTTATATTATAATTCGCGCTGCTGGAAGGGAACATTGATACGCAGTGCATTATCCCTTGTTGCCGTGATATGGCAATTGGGTGTATGGCACCTGCTTGGGTACGGACTCAATCCGTACTCCATGCTGGTGCCCTTTTTAATCTTTGCCCTGGTGATCAGCCACAGCACCCAAATGTACAATGCCATGGCCCATGAAGTGATGGGGGGTGCGGATAAACTGACGGCTGCCAGAAGAGCCTACAGGATGATCCTTCTACCCGGTCTTGCCGCCCTGTTTACCGATGGCATCGGTTTTGCCACACTTTTTGTCATCCGTATCGGGGTGATTCAGGACGTTGCCCTGGGAGCCAGTATAGGCGTCGCGGTGGTGGCCCTGATGACCTTGTTACTCTTTCCGGTTCTTATGTCATACGCAGGCATCGGCATGGGGAACATCCGGCAGCTCAAAATGGCTGAAGAAACTGCAGCACACCCAGTCTGGAGGACACTGGCCGGTTTCACCCGTCCCAAAATGGCCCTGATTGCCGTCACCGCTGCCATGATCACCTTAGGCACAAGCATTTACCTCAAACAGGATCTTAAGATCGGTGACCTAGATCCGGGTGCGTCGGAACTCAGACCGGATTCCCGTTATAACCTTGATAATGCGTTTATGAATGAGAACTATTCCATGAGCAGTGATGTGTTTGTGGTAATGCTCAAAACCCCGGCCTCGGGAAACAGCAATTATAACGCAGTTGCCGCAACAGACCGGCTGAAATGGAAACTTGAACAGACAAAAGGGGTTCAGGGCGTTGTGACCTATACGGATTATCTGAAACTGCTGAACGCGGCATTCAGTGAAGGAAACATGAAATGGATGGCAATTCCCCGCAGCAAATCCGCATTGGATAATATGGTCCTCAGGGTGCCCATGTTTTGGCAAGTAAAAACGGCACACTGTCACCCATTATCGTTTATCTCAATGATCATAAAGCAGACACACTGGAGCGTGTGGTCAGCGTGGTGAATACCTTTGCGGATTTAAATAATACGGATCAGATGCAGTTTCTCATGGCGGCGGGAAATTCAGGTATTGAGGCGGCAACCAATATTGAAATATCAAAAGCCCAAACCACGATGATGATCCTTGTTTATTCCGTGGTATTTCTCATATGCATGATCACCTACAAAAGCCTGGGCGCTGCTGTCTGCATTGTTGTTCCCCTTTATATCACGTCGATTTTAAGCGAGGCTATGATGGCAACCCTGGGCATCGGTGTAAAAGTTTCGACACTGCCGGTGATTGCCCTAGGCGTCGGCATTGGCGTGGATTACGGCATCTATATATTCAATAAACTCCGCTTTCGGATCGACAGCGGTGATACACTTGAAGAAGCATATTACCATACTCTGAAATCCACGGGCCGGGCGGTTATGATTACAGGAATAATCATGGCCACAGGGGTGTCAACCTGGGTATTCTCACCGATTAAATTCCAGGCCGACATGGGTCTCCTCCTGACCTTTATGTTTTTGTGGAATATGGCAGGTGCGATGATACTTTTACCGTCACTCGCATATTTTTTAATTAACATGAAAGCGTTTTTAGTGCGGTTGATCCCAATTTTCAGATCCCTCGCTTAAGTGGGTGGGCATCCGCAGCTTGATCCGGTAAGGAAAAAAGACGTATGAAAAGACGATTAAAAGACATCTCCGAATTCAGGTTGGTGGCCCGAATGATGGGATGTTACTCACATTCCATACCCTTATATGCAATTTTATGGAAATTTTTTCGAAAGACTAATACCATCTATCCCCAGGAACGGTGAATCAAAAATCCAAAATTCTGCTCTATTCCATACTGATCTTTATATGCACGAAGGACATCATAGGAACTATGCTGGTTGAGACCTTCACTGGGGACATTGCTTATAAGCACAAAGCACCCCGGATTCTTCTCTGAGATTTGATGCACCATCTGTTTCCTTCAATTCTGCGCTGATGCCGTACATCATTCTGTCCAAGGATCGAGTGCCATCTTTTTTAGGCCTGCCACGTTTATGATTGGGAATTTTAATCACCTGGGTGATCGGTGTGCAGAACTGATGATTGACCTTTTTATAACTTCAGCAGCTTTCTGAGCATCGGCCTGGCAAAAAATTCTTTTTCGACAGGGCAATGAGTTGCTTTGTTAATTCTTGATGTTCTCTGTGTAGTTCACGATCAATCCGCTTTTGTCGCCTTTTATCATGTGCACTGGTGTGACGGTTTGATGGGTTCGATCATGGCGGATTTAAAAATTTCGGAACTGCTGTCGAAAGAAAAAAGTCTTTCCTATAATATCGATCCAAAAAAATTAGACTTCCTGCCCGATTGAAATCACCTCGACGTCTTTGTCCTCTCTTTTTTGATTTCAAGGCCTCTTCCAGGATGTTCACGGCTCCCCGCAGGCTATCCGGCGCCAGATAGCTATGCTGTTGTGTCATGGTCAGATCTTTGTGTCCCGGCATTTCCTTTACCCGGTAAGGATCAACATCCTCCATGACCGGCCAGCTGGCAAAGGTGCGGCGGAAAATGTGGAATGTCACACGCTGCCGGGGATCATCCACCCCTTGGTTAAAAAGATCGTCCGCTGTTCGTTTGAATGTCTTTGAGTTCTGAACCATCTTGGCGCAGCCACGGCCAGGAAGAACCGGATTATCTGGACCGGGATTATCCGGCTTAAAGGTCGTCAGCAGATCTTTAACCGGCTGTGTCAGTCATTGAAATACTTTTTATGTTTGCCTTTATGTTTGCCTTTGTGTTTAGAATGACGCATTTTAGGCGGTATTTCACTGGTGAGTGCCACCCTCCATCTACCTTAAGGGTTGTAGATGCCATCCATCTACCGTCAGTCGACATACGTAGATACAAATTATTCGCAAAGTATGTATCACGAACGTTGATGACAATATATGCCCCGATTTTTGAATCATATTCAAGTTGATGTCCGTCATGGTGTTTGTGACGGTAACCGTGGGCTGGTGCATGGGGCGGAGGACCATTTTTTTTGTGCTTTGACGATGGGTGTGATGATTGATTCCCTGGAATTTTAACAGCGACATCCCCGGTGGACTGGCATCCAGTTAGATAAAGCATTATCATCAAGACCAAACAGATGTTTTTTAACGATTGTGGCATTAGATTTTCCTCTCTTTGATATCAAAAAACTTAATTTATAATATAGTTCTGAATAATTTTCAGTTAATTGACTGGCGAATGAGTCAAACAAGCATTGAAAAGTCCCATTCAAAAATTTCTTCAAATTGTCAATCATTATATAAACCATCGGCAACCAGCAGGAAACGCGTCCGTTCTGACTGTCTGGTCCGGTTTAAAACGATGTTTACTAAAGTCCCGTACTGTTTGCTTGTTAATCGTATCGACAACTTGAGCTGCCATGAACCCTGCGCTATTCCATCGCCTTTCAAAGGCTACCATTATGGGCTTTTTCCCTTGGATACTTCGACCCCTTTTCCCTGGACGCTTGCCACCCTCAATGGCACCGTCCATTTCAATAATATGTTCCAATCGATAAATACTATCCCGGTGTTCCATTGCGGTTTGGATTTTTCTGAGCATATTGCGGGCAGTTGGCCAGGATACTCCGATTTGCTTAGTCAAACGCAAGGCGGAAATACCACCCTTATCAGCAGCAATCAAATAAATAGCCCGGAACCACTTTGCCAACGGCAGATTCGTCGAGTGGAACAAAGTACCTGTGGTCAAAGAGACGTGGTATTTACATTTCGAACATTGATGCATTTTTCTTGTGGTTATATAGCTGGATTTTTTACATCCGCAACGCGGACAATGAAAACCTTCTGGCCATCTGACACGAAAAAGTGTCTTTGCACATGCCGTTTCTGTTCCATATTTTTTTGCCAGTCAAGCAAGGACATTTTAGGCATTTTCATAGTATATTCGCTTTATTTTCCACAACGATTTGATATGGAAGACAATGATACTATAAATGCTGAAAATTGTTAAGAGCCATAAAAAAAATCGAAAGGCCTCCATGGGTGGCTGGCTTTTTATACGCCCGGAGGCATACGAGAGGGGACTCCGATGCCAAGGGATAACGCAGTGGGGTAGACTGCTGTCTACAGGAATCTGGTGGTTGATGAACTGCCGGGCCTACCTTTTTTTACATAGGTGCGATGGTGTGATATTTTTTTGGGATCAGACAGCGGGAATCAACACCGGGTCCAGGGAAAACGGATGACCGGGCGTGGCAAACGGGTGTTTGTTTGTAAAAATTCTCTCGTTTTTTTCCGGCTTGTGCCAGTGCAAAACCATCAGGTTTTCAGGTGTGTGAAAGGATTTTATGACGTGTAATACTTAAGGGGTTGACCAATGGAAAAAAGGCGTGATAATTTTATTGAATGACCACTCAACCGACTGCCCATGGCGCCTATTCCGCATATCTGCCGCTGTTTTTTCTCACCACCATTTTTTTCATGAATTTTACCATCCGGATCAGCATATCCCCCTTGATGCCCACCATTCTGACGGACATGGGCCTGACCCGGGATCAGGCCGGGTCATTTTTTCTTTTTTCCGCTTCCGGATACTGCATTGCCCTTTTTTTTCCGGGTTCGTATCCGCCCGAATTCGGCATCTGAACACCATTGTCCTGTCTGCAGTGGGCACGGGAGTCATTTTTATTTTCACCGGGTTCAGCCACAGCCTGTCTGCCATGCGCTTAGGGATTTTTCTGGCAGGCGCGTGCTCCGGGCTCTACCTGTCCTCGGGCATTGCCATGCTTACGGCCATCATTGACCGGAAAAACTGGGGCAAGGCCTTAGGCATTCATGAGGTGGCACCGAACTTGAGTTTTTTGCTGACCCCGGTGATCTGTGAACTGCTGCTACTGTGGGTGTCGTGGCGGCAGATACTGTTTGTACTGGGGGGGTGTCCATTCTGCTGGGGTGGTTGTTTTCGCGGTTTTCCGCTATACAGGATTTTGCTGGCGAGGCGCCCCGGCTAAAATCCTTTTATCCCTGGCCGCCATCCCATCGTTCTGGTGGATGATGCTGCTGTTCAGCCTGGGGGTTTCCGGGACCATGGGAGTATATTCCATGCTGCCGCTGTTCCTGGTAAATGAGCACGGGATGCTCCAGGCCCAGGCCAACACCCTGGTGACGCTGTCCCGGATCGTTACGTTACCCATGCCGCTTTTTATCGGGTGGATCGCCGACCGGATGGGACTTAAACCCGTGATAGCCACTGTATTGATGATCAGCGGGATATTGGTGGTTTCCATTGGAATGTGTGGCGGCCGGGTGTTGCTGGCCGTGATTTTCTGCCAGCCCGTGCTGGCGGTCTGTTTTTTTCCGCCGGCTTTTGCGGCTCTGTCTAACATCGGTTCGAACCGTAACCGGAACGTTGCTGTTTCCTTTACGATTCCGGCCGCTTTTCTGGTGGGCGGTGGGGTGATTCCCGGGATGATCGGATTTCTGGGGGAGAAGGGCTGGTTTTCACAGGGGTTTGTGGTCACCGGACTGTTGATTCTGACAGGGGCTTTTCTACCCTGGTTCCTGAGATTTGGAAAACAGGAAGAAGACGCTACCCGGACAGGTCCGGGTAGCCGTTTGGGATGTGGGTAACATTGAAGTAAGAAGTTTGAAGTCATAAGCCAATACCTGCCAGCTGATTCTTACATCAATTGCCGGGGGGGGGGGGCAGACCGTGATGGTTATTCGGCGAATTTGGTCATGATCGCGTCTGGAATGTCGGCTTTTTTTCTAGCGCCGATGGCGTAGTAGTATAAAGGCTCTCCTTCGATGGACAGCCGGTGCCGGTACCGTTCCAGGTGATAGATGTCCATATAGTTGGAAAAGATGAGCTCCCGGATCATTCGGGAAAATCCGGCATCATCGGTTTCGTTGAGAAAGGTTTCCTTGATGTTGATTCCCACCCATCCCGGAGACTGAATCATATTGAATGCCTCAACGAACGCCTTGGTCGGGATATCTCCGAACCCTAAGGCTGCCACCACTGTCAGGCAGTTCAGGGACCAGGACAGGTATTCTTCTCTTTCATCATCGGTCAGATTACAGAAATCGCTGACATAATAGGCATCGTACAGATGGGGCCGGTCCCGATCGGTGGCGGTTTTGGCTTCCGGAATGATGTCCACGCCGATGAGGCGGGATACCCCGTATTGCTTAAATGCGTCTCCCATCAGACCGTTGCCAGCCCCCAGGTCCAGGACCCGAAGCTCACTGAAGTGTTCATCGGTCTGTTTGATGGCGGATTTGAGAATCTGTGCCACTTTGGCGGGGGAACTGCATTTGAGCCGGTCATAAAAAATCTGTTCATACAGCCCTGGCATATTGTAAATCTGGTCATAATCATGAAACCGGATCTTTTTTTTCTCTTTTTCCGGTGAAATCAGATAAAAATAGGCTTCATCCTGGGCCAGATTCTGCGCAGATGCCTGGGGAAATTGAATACGATGTCTTTTGGGTACTTGCATGGGTATCCTTGTTTCAGGTTAATCAAACAACCGCCGGTGCATGGACCGGCGGACGCGGTGTTTCATTTTCACATATCTACATATTTAGATATATTTTCAAGCTATGGTAACATGTCAGGACACTGATTACAAGAGAGGGCTCATTGCTTCCGAGCGGCGGCCCATCCTGCCGAAGGCCGGGACTCACCTACCGGACCAGGGTCAGGCCGGAAGACTTGCCCATCTCCAGGGCCTCAAGAATTTGCGGCACCACATGGGTGGGGGTGACGAAATTGATGTTGTGGCATCCCTGTTCTTGCAGTCGGATCATCATGGCGGCCAGCTGATTCAGAAAAATGATTTGGCCATACCCCAGGATACTGATGTCATGGTTCTGGCAGAACACGCACTTGAGGCTGCAATGGGAAAAGAAAATGGTGCCGGACCCATACTCCCCCACCAGGGGAGGTTCTTCTCCGAAATGTGGGGAGAAACTCGCCACTTTTGCCTGACGGCCTGCACTGCAGTAACCCGTTTCATCCCGGGTCCGGTCCACGCGGCACTGCCGGGGGCACAGGGTGCAGGAGGACAGTATGGAAAAGGCCTGTTGAACGGCCTGTTTCAGCCGGCCGCTCCGGCAGGCTTTCAGGTAACCGGGCATATAAGCGTGCATGGACATCCCCTTTTGTCTCCGGGTCAGCGGGTCACAGCGGTTCCCCGGTAGTGGAACCCGGATATACGGATGGGGCTGACATATCCTGCATCCATAGCTTGGATGGCGAATCCGCTGTCCCTGATCAGAGCGGCGATGGGCCGGTTCAGGTGACACCCGCCCGAGACCGTTTTCCACAACGGGGTCAGGCGGTCCTGCCACCGGGTGATGTTCATGTCTGGAGCCTGTCCATGCTCACAGAAAAGCAGCCGGCCCGAGGGTTTCAATACCCGCCGCACCTCTGCCAGGGCCTGCCGGATATTCGGAATGGAACATAGGGTATAGGTCACCACGACAGTGTCTGCACTGTGGGTGTCCAGGGGAATCTGTTCGCCGGAGCCCGCCATCAGAAGGACGGGGAAAGACAGCCGGGCCGGGGGCCCCGGAATCATGTCCATCAGGGTTTGGCTGGGGTCGATGCCCCATACGCATGCCACGGATTTCGGAACGTAGAACGGCAGATTGAGGCCCGACCCGATACCTAATTCCAGAACCTTCCCTTTTGCCTGTGGAATGATCTTTTTCCGCTGGTCCGTGATATTTTTGTGGGCGCAGACCCGGTGCATAAGTGCGGGTAGAATGAATCGGTGATACAGTCCCATGTGATTATCGCCGTGAAAGTTTTTTTGTTCCTGCTGATCCCTTTTTCAAGCATTTACATACCACACCCGGTTTTTAAAAAAAACAGAATCCTGAAACGCAAGAGATGATATCCCCCCATATCATCCATACGTCCCTGTCATCCCGATGCTTTTATTTTTTGGCTGAACATCCCCGCTCAGTTGATCTCCGAAAGGCAAAACTGACGAAGCTTTACCTATTATAGCCGCTAAGGATTTTTTATAGAGGCCCTGTTGGCGGCAAGACAAAGCGTGGCAACGGCAGCAATATCATGGCAATCGCAGGCGCTAATGTTTTTCCTGTCGCAGCTTGTGTGGAAAGCGCCTCTCCTTATGGAGTAAAATTTGTTGAACAAATGATCGATAGCAGTTTTACTTCCCTTTGCATCTGAAAAAATCATTGACGATAAGGCTTGTGACAGTGACCCCCCTGATAATCAATTGATGGAAGATCATTGTATAGATCTGATTGCGCCTCTTGGTTGTGCCATTATGTTGTTAAGGTTTTTTGAGATGACTTATAGTAAATAACCTATCAAATAGGGTCAGGCTTTAGTTTTCTTCTCGATTCGGCCAGCTTTTAAACAAACCTTTCTGTTCCGTTAACGGTTTCTTTTCTTGTTGATATTTTTGAATCATTTCTCTATCAGGCCCAACGACATCCAGGCAGCGTCATGTGCCAGAAAATTGGTAACTCAAATGGGGCGTTGCCTTCGACCGACGTAAGCTGTTGATCATCTTCAGAGCAATCCGGGTCTAAATGTTTTAAAGAATTCGGATATCGACGTTCTTAATGCCACCGTCACCAGCAAATTTGACTAAAAAAGACGTTGGCTTTAATGAATTGTGCCACAGAAAAAAATACCTGAATTCCAATCTCTTGGGATCTCAAACTTCTCTTGACAAACGAGAGCGCCATCTTATAAGCAGTATGGTAGCAGAAAAAAATGGTTGCAGCAATTGTTGCGGTAACCGTCTTTACCGGCAAAAAATCAGTAAGGAGAATCTTTATGAATACCAAGAAATTTATTTCCGTCCTTTGTGCAGGTGTCTTTCTGTTCGTCGCCTCCCAGTGCATGGCCGGCGACTACAAGTTGACCTTGAAGCTCAGCCACGTTTTCAGCCCGGCAGAACAACTCACAAAATCCATGGATGCCGTGGCCGAATCCATCTCGGAGAAGACCGACGGGGCAATCAACATCCAGACCTTTCCGCAGGCCCAGCTCCCGGCATACAAAGAAGGGATCGAGCAGGTGGTTCGGGGTGCAAAATTTATCTCCGTTGAAGATCCATCATTCATCGGCGACTATGTACCCGACTTTAAGGCCCTCTATGCCCCGATGCTCTACCGCAGTTTTGATGAGTACGTCAAACTGACTCAGACCTCCTTGGTGGCCGATATGAAGGCACAGGCAGAAAAGCAGGGCATTAAAATCCTCGCCCTCGACTATATCTATGGTTTCAGAAATCTGATCACCCAGAAAGTCATCAAATCCCCGAGCGATCTCAAGGGCATGAAAATCAGGACCCCCGGCTCCAAATCCTATATTGACACCTTAAGCGCCATGGGCGCCGTTGCCACCCCTCTGCCTTGGGGCGAAACCCTGTCCGCCGTCCAGCAGGGGGTTGTTGACGGACTCGAAGGTTCCGAATTCACCAATATCGGTACCAAAGTCTATGAAGGACCGACCAAGAACGTTGCCAACACCCGCCATATTCTGGGCACCTGCGGTGTTTACATTTCCACCCAGGTCTGGGACGAGATTCCTGAAAAATACCAGATGATCATCCAAGATGAGTTCACCAAAGGGGCAAACCACATGGTTTCTCTTCTCAAGTCCCAGCACGGGGGTGTCGTCAAGGAACTTGAGTCTTACGGCGTGCAATTCAATGAGGTTGACGGTGACGCATTCCGGGAAGCGCTTGCCCCGCTGTATGTTGAACAGGAAGGCATGACTTCCGGCATATTCAAAGCAATTTTCTCTGAACTCGACAAAATGAGATAAACCGACCTCCCGGTGCATGGAAGCTTGCCTCCCATGCACCCTTATGGTGAACCATGTCTATGACACCCAAAACACTTTTTCAAAATTTTCGACCTGATTTTCAGCGGTTTTTTCCTGTGCATCACCGTGCTGGTCGTCATCGTCAACGTTGCTCTCCGGTACCTTTTCCACGGGGGTCTTTTCTGGGCTGAAGAGGTGGCAACATCTTCTTTTATTTGGAGTGTTTTCATCGGTTCTGCCTCTGCGTACCGATATAAGATGCATATTGGTATTGACTTCATAACGAAAATCGGTCCCCGGTCTTGGCGGGGATTTCTTGCCGTTATCATCGACCTCCTCATGCTTGCCATAAACGGCTATATCGTTTATCTCAGCATCTTTTTTATTTTTGCAAACAAGTTAAAACGTACGCCGGTTCTCGATCTTCCCGCGCTCTATGTGAATCTGGCATTGACGACCGGCTTTACCCTGATGACCGCATATGCCCTGTTTTTCCTGTGCCGGGATATCTTCAGGTTGTTGGGCACACAGGCGCGGTAAAGAAAGGAAAGCATGATCACTTTTCCCGTCATTATTGTAATGGTGCTGTATTTTACTAGTATACCCATTGCCTTCGGCCTTCTGGCTGCGGCTCTTGCCTATTTTACTTTCGGAGACGTGGGAACGCCGCCGGATCTGATCCTTCAGAAGTTCATTACCTCCACCGCCTCCTTCCCGCTTTTGGCAGTACCGTTTTTTATAATGGCTGGTGAGATCATGAACTACTCTGGCATCAGTGCAAACCTCATGAAGATGGCAGATGTGCTCACCGGCCACCTGCGCGGCGGGCTGGCTCAGGTCAACGTACTGCTCTCGACCCTGATGGGAGGCATCTCCGGCTCAGCCAATGCCGATGCCGCCATGCAGTCAAAAATCCTGGTGCCGCAGATGACCCAACGCGGCTACAGTGTCTCTTTTTCAACGGCGATTACCGCCGCCTCCTCGGCGATTGCTCCGGTGATTCCCCCCGGGATCAACCTGATCATTTACGCCCTAATCGCCCAGGTATCGGTGGCAAAGATGTTCATTGGCGGTTATACCCCCGGCATCCTTATGTGTTTCGGTTTGATGATCACCGTCCATATCATTGCCAGGAAAAGGGATTATCAGCCGAGCCGGGAAAAGATGGCTTCACCCAGGGAAATCCTCAAACAGCTCAAGGAATCGATCTGGGGGCTGCTCCTGCCGTTTGGTATCATTTTCGGAATTCGCTTCGGTATGTTTACCCCCACAGAGGCGGGTGCCATGGCAGTTCTGTTCTGTATTATCATCGGCGTGTTTTTTTATAAAGAACTCAAGTGGAAACATTTCCCCATTATCCTGAAAACACCGTGCTGGCTACGAGCTCGGTCATGCTGATTATTATCGCCGCCTCCGTATTCGGTCAGTACATGAGCTGGGAACGGATCCCTCACCAGCTGACCAAGGGGATCCTGGCCTTTTCAGAATCTGCCTGGGTTATCCTGATCGTGATCAATATTCTACTCCTGACACTCGGAATGTTTCTTGAGGGGGGAGCCCTGCTGATCATTGTCGCACCGCTTCTCGTGCCCCTGATCAAGACCCTGAATATCGATCTAATCCACTTTGGCCTGATCATGATCGTGAATATCATGATCGGTGGGATAACTCCGCCCTTCGGCTCCATGATGTTCACTACCTGTGCCATTACCGGCGCCACGGTGGGCCAGTTTGTCCTTGAAATATGGCCGTTTATCATAGCCCTGCTGATCATACTGATCGTGGTCACCTACATCCCTGCGGTGGTCATGTTCCTGCCCAACCTAATTTAATGAAAGGGACGTTTCATGCTGCTGATAGGCCATCGAGGCTGTAAGTATTCCGGCTATAATCAGAATACCATCCGGGCTTTTGAGAAGGTGGTGGCCGAGGGGGTACCTGCCATAGAATTCGATGTGCAACTCTGCGCCGATAAGCAACTGGTTGTTGTTCACAACCGTGATCTTGAAGAAGTGTCTACCGGCAAGGGGTCCGTATCACACACGAAATCAGCCACATTGAAAAGCCTTTATGCCGGCGATCCTGCCCGTGGTAAGGACCGTATCCCGTTCTTACCTGAGGTGTTTGATTTTTTGCCTCTCTTGCAAAGGAAACCCGGCCGGCCATTCATATGGAACTTAAAGGCGGGGACACCGGCCGACAGTCGGGGGAACTATTCATGGAGTATGTTGCAGCCGGGAAACTTGATATGTCCGATTTGGTGGCAAGCTCTTTTAACTGGAAGGAACTGACAGCTATTGCCGAGGTCTGCCCAATGGCTAAAATCGCCCTGCTGGACGGCGCCATCCGTCGCGACCGCCTCCTGGAAAAGATCGGAAGAGAAGCTGAGCCTCATTTCAGTAAAATCTTTACCTACGGCAACGAAGAATATATGCTGCCAAGGTTTTCTACTCTTGCCGAAAACCTTTCGTTTCTCGATCAAAAATGCTGCGATCCGCGTATACGCTCGCTTTTGGCTGAAGAAGTAGAAGCCTGTCTTGGGGGGGCTACTACACGGACGAATTGCTCGATACAGCCTCTGCAATGAAAGCAGCATCCATCAATCTCTGGTATCGAACTGTCACACCGGCGTTCATAAACAAGGCCCATGCAAGGGGTCTTGCGGTGTTCGTCTATACTGTGAATGCCCCGGATGATTTGCTGGCCGTGGCCAAGTTCGGTGTAGACGGTATTTTTACCGATTATTATGCGGATTCGGTAAAATTCCTGAGAGACTATGCCACTTGATTGGCAGCCAGAGTCAAGGCTGCTGCTATGAAACCTCTTTTTCTACCATGTGTCTTTTAAGTTAGCCGGCTCTGAACAGCGTTTCTAATACCGGGAATGCCACAAAGACAATGATGGTCTATGATTTTTTTGCCGGCAGAAAAATTTGGTGGTGCAGCCTCTATTGGCAGGTGGTTCGGATACAAGACCCCCGGGAGAATAAATCGGGGAGGGCAGATTGTTCTTTCCGGTGAATGTCAGGCAAGCATCTGTCCTATCAGCTCTTTCATGAATTTGGCGGCGATCCGGCAGGTTTCCATGATCCGGGCGGGGCCATTGCCGGGCCTCGCTTGTAAAAGGAGTGGGCATCCCAAGGAATTCCCAGAAGGCAGACAGATCGGTGTATCATCATTGGTGGCAATGCTCTCTGCAACCCATTTTTTTGGTTTTTTCGATGACACCGGTATAGGATTTCAGTTCCGACTCGGTGAGCCCGGAGACAATTTTTCGGGTTGTCTTCAGGTGAAATTCGTGGTGCTATTTAAAACCGGGTTTCCATTCAAATCTCAGTTTCATGAACACTGCTCCCCTTCCGGGCTGCAGTGTTGGCCAGTTCATCACAGCGTTCGTTCAATGGATTGCCGCTGTGGCCCCGGACCCAGACAAACTTCACATCCATGGATTGGACCAGGAAAAGCAGCTGTTCCCAAAGGTCCGGGTTCAGGGCCGGCTGTCCGTTGGAGCGTTTCCAGCCCCTTTTCTTCCATCCTTTGGCCCACCCTTTGGTCAAAGCGTTCACCACATACCGGGAGTCCGAGTGTACAACCACGGGGGAGCCGGTTCCCTGAAGCGATTGAAGGGCCTTGATCACGGCGGTCATTTCCATGCGGTTGTTGGTGGTGTGTCCGTAACTGCCGGACAGTTCTCTAACTGGTCTGTCAGGATGTTCCTGGATCACCGCCCCGTATCCGCCGGGTCCAGGATTGCCGATGGCGCTGCCGTCCGTGTACACCACAATGGTCCCTTCGGGCCAGTCCCGGTCTGAACATGCCGGGCCGCTGCTCCGGGAGGGGGATTCGGTTTTTTTCTGCCGGTGCCCAAAACAGGGTCCGTCAGAAAGGATTCGGCCTGTTCCCGGGTTTTAAAGCTTTTAAAGACAGCCCCGGGAAACCCGTCCACTTGGGCTTTGGCCTCAGGCCAGGAAGTGAAGACGCCGGTGGTGCGACCGGTTGCGACAGCGTAATATTTCATGGAGCATACCATATCGGGTTTGCCGGAACCTGTAAAGCCCTGAAGCAGGTCTGCGGCGGGTGTGCTCAAACAATGGGGTCCCGGATCCACCTGCCATTGGTCCCGAAAAAGGAACGGGAGGGGGGGTGCGGGGTTCGGGCCGGCGGCAGGGGTGCCGCCCCGGGGAGAAGGTCCGATGTATGACATTTATTCCTGTTCCTGATTCCTGGTCCGTGTTTTTTCGGGGAGGTTCGTTGATATCAATGAATAGTGTCGGGTAGTGCTTGTGAGTTGAATCCCATCTTGACGCGGTTGTTTCAGGATGTTGTGCATGCGCAGCGTGAAGAACGGCAAACTGTTTGAGGACATATCTGCCCGCGGTTTTGACGTTTGGCGCAGCATGCCTTCCATCCTGTCAACCTCGGCACTCAGGTGAGACCCGCAAGCATCCCCCGGCACGGGTCGGATGCTGAACCCGACTGTCCAGAAAGACGGAAAAAAATCATTACCATGGTCTGGCAGTGCTACTGTTTTTATGGTATTTCACGAAATTATAAAGTGTCTTTCCCGGCACCGATGCCGGGAAAGACAAAAGGGAGAAAGGAAATGATCCATTTAGGTGCGATTCGGTGGCAGCGGCCTCCATTCGGATATTGAGCGATGTCCAGGTTTTTGAGATTCGGCGGGCCGATTTGGATATCATGCCCAGTGTGGAGTTCAAGGTTTTTTACAAAGAGGCCAGAGAAATGCTCAAGGAAGCCGGGGTAAAGGAACTGACCGCCGGATGGCCGGACGGGAGGCTGACATGAACACCCCTTCACATTTAACAAACATCCCGGCATCTGATATTCCGGACAAGCCCTGTCCGGGGCTGTTATCCGGACGATCAGAGACCCTGAGGATCTCGGGCCGGATGCAGCCTTATGCCGGGGCGGAATGTCACGGCGGAAAACAGGAGAGAAGAACATGACCCGAATGTTGCAGGAGTTCCGGGAACCGGCTCTGGAAAATCTTGAAAAACTGGACCGCATGGCCCGACGGATCCTGTCGGAGATCGGCATCCGGATTCTGAGCCGGTCCTATCTGAACCTGCTGGCGGAAAAAGGGGTGGCCATCAAAAAAGACCGGGCTTTTTTTCTTCGGATCAGGTGGACAGGCTGCTGGAAAAAGCCCCGACCCGGTTCATCCTGCACGGGATATCCCCGGAACATGACGTGGTCCTGGGAGATGGGTCATCCAGCCTGGCCGCAGGGTATGGATGCGCGTCCATCATGGACCCGGACGGCAACATCCGGAGTGCCATTTTCCAGGATCATGTGGACCTGTTGAAGCTGGTGCAGGTCAACGACCTGTTTCACATCAACGGCGGGATCCTGGCCCAGCCTTCGGATATGGCTGCCGAAGCGAGTCACCTGGCCATGATGTATGCAGCCCTGATCTGGTCGGACAAGTGCCTGTTCGGCATACCGGGCCGGCGCGAACACATGGAGGATCTCATGACCCTGGCCGCCATCCGCACGGGCGGAATGACCACATTCGCCCAGACCCCCCGGATCCTGACCATGGTCAGTCCGGTCAGTCCGCTGCAGGTGGATGAGACCGGGCTGTGTGCCATGGACGTGGCCGGTGAATATCATCAGCCCGTAATCCTGTCCCCGGGGGTGGCGGCGGGCACCACCGGTCCCATTGATCTGGCCGGCAATGTGGCCATGGCCACGGCCGAAGCCTTGGGCCTTATCTGCATGGCCCAGGCCCTGCACCCGGCGACACCGGTGATTTTCGGAATTCAATGCTATGGGTCGGACATGAAAACCGGCAACATCTCCATCGGGTCACCGGCGTATGCGCTTCAGGCAAAATACTGCGCGGCTCTGGCCCGGCATTACGGGGTGCCCAGCCGGGCCGGGGGATCGGTCACGGATGCCAGAAGCCTGTCCGCCCCGGCCGGGTATGAGAGCATGCTGTCCATGTTCACGGCCCTGCAGAACCAGGTGAGCCTGATCGTTCACAGTGCCGGTATCATGGACAGCTTTGCCGCCATCTCATATGAAAAATTCATCATGGATCTGGAGATTATCCAGATGGTCCGGTTCTATATGAATGACATGGTCGTAGATGACAGCACCCTGAATTTTGATCTCATTGAATCCGTGGGACCGGGTGGGCTGTTTCTCACCACCATGGATACCATGAAAAAAATGCCGGACCCATACCTGGAATCCGTCCGTGGCCCTGCGAGGCCATCTGGCGGGCGTGTCCCCCCAGGAAAAACTGCTCAGAAACATTCAGGATGCCCGGGACAGGATGATGGCCCGGTATGAACCACCGCCGATCGATCCGGATGTGCAGGATGCCATGGATACGTTTATGCGGGCCAAAGGGGTGGATCCGGATGCGCTGCCCCTGTATCATTGATTGGCATGCCCCCTGATCCGTTGATGTGATCCGTTGAGTTGAAATAAAATGATGTGAAATCCGATTCAGGGAACGCGGCCGGATCCGATGCCGGTTTGTGAGCCCCATTAACAGGGAGATATCCATGAAACAGACCATGAAGGCGATTGTCAAGGCAAAACCGGAGCAGGGGCTGTGGCTCCAGGAAGTGCCCGTGCCGGAAATCCGGCACAATGAGGTACTCATCAGGATCCTCCGGACGGCCATCTGCGGAACAGATGTCCATATCTACAACTGGGATGAGTGGGCCGCCAAAACCATTCCTGTGCCCATGCATATCGGCCACGAGTTTGTGGGCACCATCGAAAAGGTGGGGTCCCATGTTACGGATTTTAAACAAGGGGACCTGGTGTCCGGTGAAGGGCACCTGGTGTGCGGGCACTGCCGGAACTGCCTGGCCGGCCGGCGGCACCTGTGCAAGGACACGAAAGGGGTGGGGGTGAACCGGCCCGGGGCCTATGCCGAGTTCCTGGCCATTCCCGTGACCAATGTGTGGTACTGTGACTCCAAAATTCCCCTGGAAACCCTGGCCTGCTTCGATCCCCTGGCAATGCCACCCACACGGCCTTGTCCTTTGACGTTCTGGGCGAGGATGTGCTGATCACCGGAGCCGGTCCCATTGGATGTATGGCCGCCTCCATCGCCCGGCACAGCGGGGCCAGGTACGTGGTTGTCACGGATGTCAATCCTTACCGCCTGGACCTGGCCAAACAGCCGGTGCCGATCTGGCCTGGATGTCACAAAAATATCCATTGCCGATGCTCAGAAACGACTGGGAATGAAGGAAGGGTTTGATGTGGCCATGGAGATGTCGGGCAACCCTTCAGCACTGGAAGGAATTTTGGACAACATGTGCCACGGCGGCAAGATCGCACTGTTGGGGATCATGCCGGATCAGACCCCCATCGACTGGAACAAGGTGGTATTCAATATGCTCACCGTCAAAGGGATTTACGGCCGGGAGATGTATGAAACCTGGTACAAGATGACCTCCATGATCCAGACCGGCCTGGACATCACCCCGCTGATCACCCACCGGTTTGCCTATACGCAGTTTGAAGACGGATTCGAAGTGATGCGTTCGGGAAAATCAGGCAAAGTGATCCTGGACTGGACCCGGACCCAATAACAACCATGACCTAAGAGACCACAACAAATGATGAAGGAATAAAACAGCCAGGGATTAGACTAACATTCTTATTTTATATGAAATCCAGGAAGGATGAGAATCATTGAGAAGAACACAAAGAGCGATCATTTACTTCTTCTTTCTCGTGTTTCCCCTGCCTTTCGTGATATAATAAAAAAATGGGAATAAAACGGGGCATGACCTCAAAAACAATTCAGGAGAAGGACAAATGAGTACAGATAAACTGGACAGCAGCCTGGAGTTGGAGCTGGCGGTCTTGAAACAGGAAGGCCGGGCCAAGGCATCGGAACGGATCATTCAGGGATATGTCCCGCCGGAAAAGGACCGGGGACCCCGGTATCGGCTGGTGGGGTCTGACCAGATGTTCATGCGGTTTAATTCCAACGCCTACCTGTCGTTGTCCAATCATCCGGACCTGATTGCGGCAGCGGACGAGGCCACCCGGGAGTTCGGGGTGGGTCCGGGAGCGGTGCGGTTCATAGACGGTACCTTTGTTCATCACGTGAGGCTAGAGGAATGCATTGCCGGGTTTGTGAATAAACCGGCTGCCAAGATTTTCAACTCCGCCTACACGGCCAACTGCGGTCTGGCTCTGGCCATTTCCGGCAAAAAGACCCACTGGATCGGGGACCAGCTCAACCACAATTCCATTATCCGGGCCATGCGCATCAGCAACGTGCCCAGCGAAAACAAGGGGATCTTTCGGCACAATGACATGACAGATCTGAAACGGTGTCTGGATGCGGTGAATCCGGACATGAACCGGGTGGTGGTGATTTTTGACGGCATTTTCAGCATGAGAGGGGATTTTGCCCCTATCAACGAGATCGTGGAGATCTGCCGGGAGTATGAAGACCGGTTCCGGGACGGGGTGATCACGGTGGTGGATGATTCCCACGGCATCGGGGCCTTTGGTAAAACCGGCCGGGGAACCCCGGAACATGCCGGGGCCTGGCCGGATGTGGTGGTAGGAACGTTCGGCAAGGCCTTTGGGGTCAACGGCGGGTTCATTGCCGGCAGCCGGACCCTGGTTGAGGCGGTACGCCAGAAAGCCGACACTTATATTTATACCAATCCCCTGAGTGTGGCGGACTGTGCCGCCGCAGTCAGGGCCCTGGAGATCTGCGACAGCGACCAGGGCCGGGCCCTTCTTTCACATTTAGGTGAACAGACGCAGCGATTCCGAAAAGGTCTGGACCGGCTGGGCCTGGAATCTATTGACGGCCCTCATCCGGTGGTGCCGCTGCTGGTCCGGGATACTGCGAAAACCCATGATCTGGTCAAGTATCTCTATGACCACGGGGTCCTGGTGGTGGGATTGACCTTTCCGGTGGTGCCCGGAGGTGATGAAACCATCCGGTTCCAGATCAATGCGTGCCATACGCCGGCTGACATCGATCGGGTTCTGGAGATTCTTGCAGGATTTTTTAAAAATTGATATGACACCGGCTTTTTTTCCAACTCCTTGAATTTGGAGATAAATCAGTGTAGGATGTTAAAATTGACCTGACAAAGCGGCCTGTGGCGGGAATGATTGATTCATTTAGACAAGGAGAAAAAAATCATGGAACCTGATAAATTCAGAGAATCCAGACAGGAAATAAACCGCATGTGCAAAAATGTTCATGCCTTGATCGACCAGAAGGACCTGGAAGAATCCAAAGCCGGTTATGAAGCGGTCCATGAGCGTTTGAAGGACCTCAAACCCCAGGCGGAAGGAGAAATTCAGAAGCGGTCGGTCAAGAACCTGGGGATCAAACTGAAAAATCTGTCCACATTGATTCGCAAATTAAAGCCTAAATCAGGTGGGGCACGAAAAACGGGAAAAACCGGTGTTGTCTGGGATGAAGCCGGTCTGTCCCGACTGAACCCTGTATTTTTGGAAAAGATGCTGCAAAACATGGGCACAGATGAACAGGCAGCGGTTTGCCTGGGTACGACCGGAAAAGGCATCCGCCCCAATTATCAGATCCATTTCAGTGACAAAACCATCATCGCCTACAGCGGTGCCAGTCACAAATCCAACGAGAAACCCGGCGCCGCCGGCTCGAAAAATATTTCTCCCCCGTTCACCCGGGCTGTTATTGAAAACGCGTTATCTCAACACACCTTGAAAGAAAATTGAACATGGAAAAATGCCTGTTGTCATGCCTGGCCTGCCTTATTTGCCTGATCATGGTGCCGGTCCCCGGATCTTCCGGGGAAACATCGGCCCGTCAGCAGCTTGAGGCCAGTATCGATGCCATTGTGGCGGTCCTCAAGGACGAATCCCTCAAAGGAGAGGCCAACATTGCCCGGAGGAGGGAAGCTCTGCGGGAACGGATCTATGAGCGGTTCGATTTGGAAAAAATGTCCCAGTTCAGCCTGGGATCTCACTGGCGGGGCAGAACCCCTGAAGAACGGCAGAAATTTGTGGCATTGTTTTCTGACCTGCTGGAAAACGCTTATGTGGGAAAGATTGAATCCTATACAAATGAACAGGTGATTTATGTTAAGGAACGGATCAGGGATAACAAGACCCAGATCGACACCAAAATTATCACCGCCAGCATTGAAATCCCTATCGATTACCGGATGTACCGGACCGATGACGGTCAGTGGATGGTATATGACCTGGTGGTGGAGGGGGTCAGTCTGGTGGCCAATTACCGGTCCCAGTTCACTCAGATGATGGACTCCGGTACTTTTGACTCTCTGATTCTTGAACTGGAGAAAAAAGTGACATCCAATTCCTGAGTCGCTAACCATTTTCTAATATTATCCTCATCATTTGTTAAACCAAGCCTTGTAAAAGAGGGGGTATTTTCACAGTCAGTTCAGTGATTAACCCCTTTTTTTGTCAAGGTGATAATGTCTTCTTCCAATTTGCTGCTGGTGCTGCTTCTGCTCACAACCGCCGGGTATGTTCTGGGCAGGAAAAAAGCGGTGGCCGTGGCACATCTCTCCGGCAGCGGACCACGCGTACTGCACTCCAGACCAACCTATTACGGCGCATTGGCCGCATTGTGGTGTGCCGTTCCGGCCCTGGTGGTGTTTGCTTTCTGGCAGGCCTTTGAATCCACGGTGATTACCCAGCTGGTGGTCGCCGGTCTGCCGGCGGATCTTCAGACACTGCCATCAGAACGCCTGGGGCTGGTGATGAATGATATAAAAAATCTGGTGTCCGCCGATATTGTATCCGGCGAGATCAGCCCGGCCACTCAGGCAGCCGCCGATCATTATGTCCGGCTTCAGACCATCAGCCATGCCACCTTGGCCGTACTGGCCTTGACCGTTGGCATTGCGGGAATTCTGTGGATCCGAAAGAGAATTACCCCGTGGCTGCGGGCCAGAAACCATGTGGAAACCATGGTGAAGTATCTGCTGGTGACCTGTGCCTCCATCGCCATCTTTACCACCATCGGCATCGTGCTGTCCGTGCTTTATGAAGCGATTCGGTTTTTTAAGATTATTCCGGTTCATGAGTTTTTATTCGGTTTGGACTGGAGCCCCCAGATGGCCATTCGGGCGGACCAGGTAGGATCTTCCGGGGCTTTTGGCGCCATCCCGGTCTTTTTGGGAACCCTGCTGATTTCCGCCATTGCCATGTGCGTAGCTGTTCCCGTCGGACTGATGTCCGCCATTTTTTTGTCTGAATATGCGGACCGGCGGTTCAGGGCCGTGGCCAAGCCGCTCCTGGAAATCCTGGCGGGAATCCCCACGGTGGTGTACGGATTTTTTGCGGCCCTTGTGGTGGCCCCCCTGATCCGGAACGCCGGCTTCACCCTGGGGCTGGACGTGTCTTCGGAAAGTGCTCTGGCCGCCGGTCTGGTTATGGGGATCATGATCATTCCCTTTGTATCTTCCCTGTCCGATGATGTGATCAATGCCGTGCCTCAATCTCTGCGGGACGGGGCGCTGGGTCTGGGCTCCACCAAGAGTGAAACCATCCGCCTGGTGGTCCTGCCTGCCGCTCTTCCCGGGATTGTGGGCGGGGTTCTGCTGGCCGTGTCCCGGGCTATCGGCGAGACCATGATTGTGGTCATGGCGGCCGGCCTGGCTGCCAATCTGACAGTAAACCCATTAAAAACCGTCACTACAGTGACGGTTCAGATCGTCACCCTGCTGGTGGGGGACCAGGAATTTGACAGTCCCAAAACTTTGGCGGCATTTGCCCTGGGGTTGATGCTGTTTGTGATTACCCTGATCCTCAATGTCGTTGCGCTGGTGGTGGTGCGGAAATACAGGGAACAATATGAATAATTCCCCTTGCATGTCTCAGGCGCCCGGGCAATGGATATCGTGAATCAGGGTCTGTCCCGGCGGTACCGGGCTGAAAAACGATTCCGAATCTACGGCATTTCAGCGGTCATCGTTTCCATGATTTTTCTGCTGTTTCTGTTCATCAGTATTGCGGCAAACGGATACACGGCGTTTCAACAGACCTATGTTCAACTGGATATCCGCCTGGATCCTGAGATGCTGGACACTGGCTCTTTGGCAGATGCCAACTACCAGGGCATGGTAAAACAGTCTCTGTCCACCATGTTTCCTCAAGTCAAGAGCCGGAAGGAAAAACAGCAGCTGTATGGCATGGTCAGCAACGGGGCTGCGTTTCAGCTTCAGGATTTTGTTAGAAAGAACCAAAACCGAATCGGGTCTGAAATACAGCTCTGGGTACCGGCGGATGATGATGTGGACATGGTGGTCAAAGGACATGTTGACCGTGGGGTGCCCGAATCCGACCGCCGGGTGAAAGACAATCAGCTGGCGTGGATCGACCGGCTTCAGGAGCAGGGGCGGCTGGAAAAGCGCTTCAACACCACTTTTTTTTCAGCCGGTGATTCCCGGGAGCCGGAACTGGCAGGTATCCGGGGGCCGTGGCAGGATCTTTCTACACCCTGTTGGTCACCCTGGTCCTGTCCTTTCCTATTGGGGTGGCTGCCGCTGTGTACCTGGAAGAGTTCGCACCCAAAAATCGGTGGACCGATCTTATTGAGGTGAATATCAACAACCTGGCGGCGGTGCCATCTATTGTCTACGGTTTGCTGGGCCTGGCCGTATTTCTTAATTTTTCGGGCTGCCCAGGTCCGTCCCCCTGGTGGGCGGACTGGTGCTGACATTGATGACTCTTCCCACCATCATCATCGCCAGCCGGGCTGCCCTGAAATCCGTGCCTCCTTCCATCCGGGAGGCGGCTTTGGGGGTAGGGGCTTCCAGAAACCAGATGGTGATGCACCATGTGCTGCCCCTGGCCCTGCCCGGGATGCTCACCGGCACCATCATCGGTATGGCCCAGGCCCTGGGGGAAACTGCGCCGTTGCTCATGATCGGCATGGTGGCGTTTATCGTGGATATTCCCGGAAGCTTCACCGATCCATCCACGGTATTGCCGGTGCAGATTTTTTGTGGGCGGACAGTCCGGAGCGGGCGTTTCTGGAAAGGACGTCGGCCGCCATCATGGTTTTGCTGGCGTTTCTGGTGACCATGAATGCTGTGGCAGTGTTTTTGAGAAAGAAGTTTGAACGAAGGTGGTAGTCAGTTGCCATAACGAAGGAAGCAGTATCAAGTTAATAAATATGTGTTTTAATCATTAAACCAAGAAGGAGAAGTCCAATGAAAAAGGTATTGATTGCAAGTCTGGCCCTGGCATTTGCTATAGGGCTGGGAAATGCGGGTGCAGCGTCCCGGGATTATATCTCAATTGTGGGATCGTCCACGGTGTATCCGTTTGCCACGGTGGTGGCGGAAAATTTTGGTAAGACCACGGAATTCAAAACTCCGACCATCGAATCCACGGGTTCCGGCGGTGGGCACAAACTGTTTGGCGCAGGCGTTGGGGTTGAATACCCGGACATTACCAATTCGTCCCGCCGGATCAAAAAATCGGAATTTGAAGCAGCCGCAGCCAACGGTGTTACCGAAATCGTTGAGGTGAAAATCGGGTATGACGGAATCGTGATTGCCAACTCCAACAAGGCCCCGCAGTTTAAGCTGAGCCGCAAGGACATCTTTCTGGCTCTGGCCAAGGATGTGCCTTCCGGTAATGTGGCTGGCAAAACGGTTCCCAATCCAAATAAAACCTGGAAAGATGTGAATCCCGAGCTGCCGGACATTAAGATAGAAGTGCTGGGGCCGCCCCCCACTTCCGGTACCCGGGACGCGTTTGTGGAACTGGCAATGGAAGGCGGAGCCAAAAAGTTCGAATGGATTGCGGATCTGAAGAAAAAAGACAAAAAGGCCTACAAAGCGCTTTGCCACACCATCCGTGAAGACGGTGCTTATATCGAGGCCGGCGAAAATGACAACCTCATCGTCCAGAAGCTGGATACCAATCCCGATGCCCTGGGGATTTTCGGGTTTTCCTTTCTGGATCAGAATACGGATAAGCTTCAGGGATCCCTGGTGGACGGAGTGGCTCCGGAATTTGACGCAATTGCCGACGGCAGCTATCCGGTTTCCCCGGCCCCTGTTTTTTTACGTGAAAAAAGCCCATGTGGACAGCATTCCCGGTATCCGGGAGTTTTTGGCCGAATTCACCAGCGAAAAAGCCTGGGGCAGTGAAGGCTATCTCACGGACAAGGGCCTGATTCCCATGCCTGAAGCGGAAAGAAAAAAATTCCGTCAGGCGGTTGAAAACCTGACTCCGATGACAGCCTCTGATTTCTAATTCCCTCTCTTACGTCTGTTCAAAGCCGGGCTGAGGCGGTCCTTCCGCTTCAGCCCGGCTTTATTTTATCTGATACAGTTCATAGGAGCCGCCGTTCAACCTGTCCAAGATGAGGCCAATACGCTGGTGATCAACGCCTCGATGCCAATGGGCCTGTCCGGCAGCAGCTGAAGGGCATATGGTTTCAACGCTTTTATCAAATTTTCCAGCAGGTATCCTGCCCGCTCCTCTTTCAACGGCAGTGACCAATACATGTCCATGATCTTTATTCGAAGGGTCTCAACAGTGTGGTAAATTTTGTCCGACAGAAATTACAGAACGTTCAGGTCAGCTTCAACGGTTTTGACGATGCAAGACCGTTTGACCTTCACCGCCCGAACAAGGTTCGGGCCCGGGAGTGATCCGCTTGTTTTTGTACAAATCGTATCAATAGTGGTTGCTATTCCATGAGCACTTGATCTAAACTCTTTCCAACCCATAAAAGGAGGTTGACCATGTTGTACTCAGGTCATTTTTCATTTGATGAGACCACCACGTCCGGCACTCAGCGACATGGATATTTCACCTGCCTGGTGAAGGCCGGTACCCCGGAACTGGCGGTTCAGAATTTCAAGCAGCGCATCCGGATCATCAAAGAAGATATCAAAGACCCGCTTTTCAGCCATATTCAGGACGTGTATGTGGAAGATATCATTGAGATCGCGGACAGTCCTGAAGAGGCAGTAGTGACCTGGTTTCAGTCGTCTGACGGACCGTTTCCCAAATCCAGGAGCTGTTCCCTGCCGGTTTCCGATACAACGGATATCAAGGCGTATCAATGGGTGCCGGAAACCGATTTTTCAACGGACCAGAAGGACAATGGCAAAAATACGAGGAAGCGGTGCCGTTTCTGCGTTTTAGTGGTTGAGAGGGACTAATACCCGTGCCCACCCACCGGCGCATCCGATGAACCCGGATGAAAATGGGTGGATACGGGCACATAATACTGGACAGGTCTCTTCAGGTCATAATTGGCCGTTTCTTTCATAGGTGCCCATCAGTTCGGCATGGAACAGTACATGGCCGTCAATGGCCCTGCTGGACAGGCGGCTGGATCAGTTGCGTATTGACATCCCCTGTCAGGGTCTGTAACAATAGAAAAAGAAAAGTAATGACCTTCAATGCCAAATCAAAGCAAGAAGAATACAATGTTAAATGGGATCATACTTTTCTGAAATTCGTATGCTGGAATTTTCCATTTTCAGCCTGGCCCACCGGGGTACCGCTTTGGGCAGGATACCTGGACTGGTGATCGACCGGGTGGGGTGGCGTTGCTGCCCTGTGAAAGGATGGCATGAATAATTTTTTTTCTTACGCACTTGACGGTGGCCGGAGTTACTATCCCACCGACCTGTTCGAGTCCAAGCTATACCAGGTCCGGAAGGCTGATCCCAAAGGGTATGAGCGGATTCGGAAAACCATCGACCGGCTGCTGATCGATCCGTCCGTCTCAGATGGAAAGATGAAAGGGCTTTACCACGCCGTCTCAAGAAATATGTGGGCCGCCGGGACTACCGACTCATTTATTACTGGTGTGAAAGATGCCTTAAGGAGAACAGGCGGCTTCACTGCGGCCCCATCCCCAACAACAGTGTCATTTTTTTGATCTGTATCACAAGAAAGATAAAAAAAGATGAAAACCTGATTTAGGAGGATTGTATGTTCGGTATTCACAATTACGGCAGTTTTATTGCAGCGGTACTGGTGTTTCAGCTGATTCCGGGGGCTGGAACCATCAGCATTTTGAACGCCACAGCCCGGAATGGTATGGGTGGCGGCATGAAAGCGGTGTTCGGCACCCTTTCCGGCGATCTGGTTTACATGTGTGCCGCCGTGCTGGGGCTGGCAGCCATCTTAAGCGCTATCCCGGGGTGCTGGCCGGTGCCCAGTGGATCGGGGCCGGGTATCTGTGCTGGCTGGGTATCAGACTGCTGACCACATCTGTCACCCAAACCACGGTGCCGGAAAAGACGGTGCGTGGCGGCTGGCACTATTTCCGGCAGGCCCTGGCGATCAGTCTGACCAATCCCAAGGTGATCATGTTTTCATGGCCTTTTCCCCTTGTTTCTGACACCGGAATCCACGCAGCTTACCCTGCTGATTTGATGGTCCATGTTTCTGTCATCAGTTTCCTCTACCAGGCATGCCTGGTCATGGCCGGCAATGCAGTGGCCGGAAAACTGAGTCAAAGGCCCTGGGCCAGGCGATTGGCCATCCGCCTGGCGGCGTGGCCCTGATCGGGTTCGGGGTGCGGCTGGCCGCCAGAAACTAGCCGGGAGTGTAAAAGGAGCGAAGGGTGCCCACCCCGTCCTTGACGGCTCTGGCCGATGCGTCCAGTGCGGTTTTTTCATCGTGGGTCAGGGGCAGTTCCAGGATTTTTCCACGCCATTTTTGCCTAGCAGAACCGGGACACCCAAAAACATGTCCTGGTATCCGTATTCCCCCCGCAAATAGGCGGACACCGGTACCACGCGTTTCTCGTCCTTGAGAATAGCTTCCACCATCTTGGCCACGGATGCGCCGGGCGCGTAAAACGCGGACCCTTGTTTGAGCAGGGATACAATTTCTCCGCCGCCGGTGCGGGTCCGGTCGATCAGTTTTTCCAGTTCATCGGGTGCGATGAGTTCCGTGACGGGGATGCCGTTTACCCGGGTGTAACGGGGCAAAGGCACCATGGTGTCGCCATGTCCCCCGAGAACCATGGCCATGACATCACCTGGCCAGACCTTCAGCTTTTCTGCGATAAAATACCGGAATCGGGTGGCATCCAGGATCCCGGCCATGCCCATGACCCGCTTGAGGGCAAACCCGGTTTCCTGGAGCGTGGCCATAGCAATGACATCCAGCGGGTTGGACACCACCACCACCACGGCATTGGGCGCGTATTCAGCAACGGCCTGACCCGCTTTCTTGGCAATGTCCACGTTGATTTTCATGAGATCCATGCGGTCCATGCCCGGTTTCCGGGGAATTCCGGCGGTGAGGACCACCACATCCGAATCAGCGATCCCCTTGTAATCATTGGTTCCCGTGATGGTGACATGGTAGTTTCTCATGGGGGCGGCATGCAGATAATCAAGGGCCTTGGCCTGGGGAAGCCCTTCCACCACATCCACCATCACGATGTCTGCCAGGTTTTTTTCCGCAATGTAATAGACGGCGGTAGCGCCCACATTACCGGCGCCGATGATGGATACTTTAGGCATGTGTGTCCTCCTTCAGGGTTTTCTGGATGATTCGGGCTCCGGTTTTAATCATGTCGATCTGGCTGCGGTTCAGGTGCGGTTCCAGTATCTGGGATGCACCGGTGCGGTTGATCACGCAGGGCAGCGACAGGGCGGCATCAGTGATTCCAAACTGGCCGGACAGCATTCGGGAGACCGACAGAACCCGGCCCGTGTCATGGCAGATGGCTTCCGCCAGGTCTGCAGCCACGGCGGAGGTCCGTAATAAGCACTGGCCCGGCCTGCCAGCTCCACGATCAGGCTCCCGGCCTGACGGGTCTGGTCGAATAAGCGGTCGATCTTTTCCCGGGACAGAAAATGTTCGATTGGTACGCCGGACACACAACAGTAATCTTCCAAGATGATCATGTCATCGCTGTGTCTTCCCACGACCTGGGCTGCCACGTTTTCCATGGATACGCCCAGTTCGTGTGCAATGAGGAACCGCAGCCGGACGGCATCCAAGATGCCTCCCAGGCCCATGATGCGGTCGTCGGGCAAAGAGGCGTGCCGGGTGAACAGGGTGGTAAGCAGGTCCACCGGTTCAGAGACAATAATGATCCGGATGTCTGGCCGGGTGATTTTTGGGCATAATCGATGATGATGTCTTTGTTGGCCTGATACAGGGCATCCCTGTCCATGCCGGGTTTTCGCACCGATCCGGCGGTGATGATGACAATGTCCGCCTCCAGCACCTGGTCCGGGTCATCCGTTCCCTGGATGGTGGTGCGGTATCCCCGGACAGGGGCGGCTTCCATCATGTCTAATGCCTTGCCCTGAGCCAGCCCTTCCTGGATGTCGAAAAGGGTGACATGGTCTACCCCTTTTTCCGCCAGGAAAAAGCGGTATTGGCCCCGACGTTGCCGCTGCCGATGATTCCGATCATGAAAACCTCCTTGTCAATGTTATGGTTGATGCAAATAGCGTAAGCTGATATCCTCATGGTTGTCAATCCCAATAACACCCATGCCTTGACGGGCAAAAAAGAAAATGGAACCCATCACACAACAGCCTTCAGCAATAGCAGGAAAACATTTGTTCCTGTTTACTGGAAGCCGAGCACTGGTTAATGAAAGCTGACAACTTTCATATAAACAAGCATGGCCTGAAATACTATGAATCAATACATGAAGAAATAACCAGTCAGCTGTTAAGCTTAAGGTTTGGCATTTAAAACCTCATACTGTAATTTTGATGAAAACTTACTGGCATGGTGCATGCATTGCTCATATATATTATATTTAAAGGTATGCAATTTGCAGGCCTGTAATTGCCTGCCTTTGAATAAAACCAATCATCAACCATAAGGAGTGCCCATGAAACGTGTATTGATCACCGGTGCCTCAGGGTTTGTCGGCAAGCATCTGGTCCGTCATTTTCTGGATCTTCACTGGCATGTGACGGGGCTGGGGACTTCCAGTACGCATCCAGACGTCCAGGAATCAAATAAGTTTCGCTGGGTCTCGGCTGATACCACCCGGCCGGGACCCTGGCAGGCACATGTGCCAAATGCGGATGTGCTCATTAATCTGGCCGGTCGGAATATTTTTAAGCGATGGACCAACGCTTACAAAAAGGCCATTTATGACTCCCGGATACTCACCACCCGAAATCTGGTGGATGCCATGGTGCCTGACAAACCGGTCGATTTCCTGAGTACCTCTGCGGTGGGGATGTACGGGGATGCCGGAGAACAAGAACTTTTCGAAGATGCACCCCCGGGAAACGATTTTCTGGCTGCCGTGTGCAAAGACTGGGAACATGCCGCGCTTGTTGCGGAGGAAAAGGCCGGCGCCTCTGTACGGATCATGCGGTTTGGTGTGGTTCTGGGCGACGGCGGTGCCCTGTCCGTGATGTCTCCGGCGTTCAAATGGTTTGCCGGCGGGCCTCTGGGAAACGGATATCAGTGGTTTCCGTGGATTCACGTCGATGACATGGTAAAGGCCATGATTTTTTTGATCCAGACGTCTGATTCCCAGGGGATTTACAACATGGTGGGGCCAACACCGGTGAGACAAAGGGTGTTTGCCAAAGCCCTGGGACAGGCACTGAATCGACCGGCGGTGATGCCTGCCCCCGGATTCATGGTAAAACTGGTCATGGGGGAACTGGGCGCTTCGCTGCTCAACAGCCAGAAAGCGGTGCCTAACGCTTTGACGGAAAGAGGTTTTTCATTTGAATATCCGGATGTCGGATCAGCCCTGGGCGCTATATTCGGAAATCCCGGCCCTGCATGAAAATCCAGGCCCGGGGTTAAAAGATGTTTGCCTTGACCCTGAAATTTGATATAAGAATCCATTACAGTGACAATCAGTCAAAAACAATGCAGATCAATCCAATCAGGAGGGAAAATACCCATGAATTTCGGATCCATTGATGAGATATTGACATTTGCCATCGGCAAGGAAAACGAAGCCGTTGAATTTTACCAGTCCCAGGCAGCAAAAGCCACCAAAGCATCTCTCAAAGACATTTTGAAAGCTTTGCCAACGAAGAACAAAAGCATGCGGCCCTGTTGTCCGATATCGCCGGGAACAAGGAAAAAATCGAATCCTATGAGTTCAAAAAAATTCCGGACCTGAAAATCAGCGACTACATGGTGGAAAAAGACTATGAAGAGGGTATGCCCATGCCAGAGATTCTCAAGGTCGCCATGAAGCGGGAAGAAAAGGCGGTCAAGCTTTACCAGACCCTGGCGGATCAGACCGATAATCCCGATGCCAAAAAAGTGTTTTTGATGCTGGTGCAGGAAGAGTCCAAACACAAGCTGGGCCTGGAAACCATGTATGACGATTACCTGGCGGAACAGGACAACTAAGGTCAATGATTCCATGGATCTGACCTGTTTTTCAGACCCGCATCCATGGCGGTGATCGGGGTGTCAACCACCCATGACCATCATCCCGCCAATGTGATTTACAACAAGAATCACCTTCGGTATCCGGTACAGACCTTTGCCGTGAATCCCAAAGGCGGAACCCTGAACCGGGAACCGGTGTACCGGACCGTGGCTGAGATTGACGTTTCCGTGGATCTGGCTGTTATCGCGGTGCGGTCCGGGTTTGTGCCGGATGTGGTATCCCAGTGCATTGAAAAAGGCATCAAAGGGGCGGTGATCATTTCCGGCGGATTCGCCGAAACCGGGAGCCGGGACCTGCAGCAGGAAGTGGCGGATCTGGCGGTCCGGGCTAATTTTCCTTTTGTGGGACCCAACTGCCTGGGGATCTATTCTCCGGAAGCTGTGGACACGTTTTTTCTGCCGGGGGAGCGCATCATTCACCCCAAAAAAGGAAACATCGGGTTTGTATCCCAGAGCGGCGGGGTCCTGGTGGACCAGTTGGTGAAGTTCGCTGGCCAGGGGATCGGGGTGTCCGCCGCCGTGAGCATCGGCAACAAAGCCTGCATCCGGGAAACCCATCTCATCGACTGGTTTGAGCAGGACATGGGCACCCGGGTCATTGCGTTTTACATCGAAGGGTTTGAATGCCGGGAGGGCCGGGAATTTGTCAAGCGGGCCCAGGCTTGCTCCAACCGGTGGTGGTGCTCAAGGCCGGGAAGACGGCCCGGGGGATTGCCGCCGCTTCCAGCCATACTGCCTCCGTGGCAGGGGATTACCGGGTGTTTTCTGCCATCATGGCCCAGCACTGTGTGGCGGAAGCTGATACCGAATATGAACTCACCTCGTTTTGCGAGGCATTGAGCTGTTATCCCAAAGGCAGTTCCGGCCGTATCGGTATTGTATCGCTGTCTGGAGGCCACGGGGTGGTTGCGGCGGATGCTTGCGGCCATCACGGGCTGACCCTCCCGGAGATCAGCGAACAGACCGCCGGTGCCATCCAATCCCGGCTGTCTCCGGAAATCCAGGCCATTGCCTCGTTGAACAATCCCCTGGACCTGACCGGGTCGTGTGTGGATGCCGATATCCTGACGGCTGTGCGGCATTTGTCAAGAGATCCGAACGTCGACTGCATTCTGGCACTGCTGCTGCCCTATTCTCCGGGAATTTCCGCAGACATCGGGGCCAGACTGAGCCAGGTGGCAAGAAACGAAGGCAAACCTCTGATTGCCTATGTGCCCAAGGAAGACAAGTACAAGATTATTATTGAAGGATTTGAGCTGAGCCGGATTCCGGTGGCATCTTCCGTGGAAGGGGCGGTACTCATGGCCAAAGCGTTGAAAAGGTGCTGTCCATGCTGACCCCGCGTATTATGCAGATCCTGGAAGCGGCCCGGCCGGCCGGCTGGGTCCCGGAACCCATGGCCAAAAAGATTCTGGAGGATAGGAACCTGACTGTTCCCAAGGGTGTGCTCACCGAGTCTGTGGCTACGGCAAGACGGTTTCTGGGGGAGAGCAAGGGTCCGGTGGTGCTTAAGGCCGTATCCCCTGAAATCCTGCACAAAACCGAACACCGGGCCGTTGTGACCGGTGTTAAGGATCCTGATACATTGACCGATCAGATGACCCGTCTTTTGTCCCTTAACGGCTGTGATCAGGTGTTGGTGGAAGAGATGGTGTCCGGCATTGAGGTGCTGGTGGGCGCGAAAAACGATCTTCAATTCGGGCCGGTGGTGGTGCTGGGTTTAGGGGCACCAGCGTGGAGATCTACAATGATACGGCCATCCGCCTGGCTCCGGTGACCCCGGCGGATGTGACCGCCATGGTCAACACCCTGAAAGCCGGACCGATTCTGGAAGGGTTCCGTGGAAAACCCGGTGTGAACATGGCCGAACTCACTCGGATGGTGGTGGCGTTTTCCCGCCTGGTCATGGACCTGGAACCTTTTATTGAATCCATTGACCTGAATCCGGTGATCTGCGACGCAACCCGATGCGTAACAGCGGATGCCCGGATTATTCTTTTGCCGGAAAAAAATATTCCATCATGACTTCATTTCCCGATACGATGTCCCCAGCCGGCACGACAACTTCACCGTTAAAGCTTATATCCTGGAACGTCAACGGCCTGAGGGCGGTTGTGAAAAAAGATTTTTTCAAATCCGTGGCACGGCTGAATCCGGATATTCTGCTGCTCCAGGAAACCAAGCTCCAGCAAGACCAGCGCGCCCCGGAAATGATCGATTTTCCGCCCTATGAGTCTTTCTGGGCCTATGCCACGGTGAAAAAAGGCTACAGCGGGGTGGCTGCGTATTCAAAAAAGAGACCCAACCAGGTGGTCACTACTTTTGACCGGCCTGAATATGATGGTGAAGGCCGGGTGATCCAGATGGATTTTGATGAATTCACCCTGTTCAATGTCTATTTTCCAAACGGACAGATGAGTGATGAACGGCTCAGGTACAAGCTGGACTTTTATGACTGGTTTCTGGATTATACCCAACGCCTGCGGAATGCTGGAAAAGGTTTGATTATCACCGGGGATTTCAATACGGCTCACCATGAGATCGATCTGAAAAACCCCGGTCCCAACTCAGACCGTTCCGGATTTCTGCGCATCGAAAGGGATGTGCTGGACCGCATGGTCGATGAAGGGTACGTGGATACGTTCCGGCATTTTTACCCGGAAGCGGTAAAGTATTCATGGTGGAGCTATCGGTTCAACGCCCGGAAAAACAATGCCGGGTGGCGCATCGACTATTTTTTTGTCACCCGGGACCTGCTTGAAAAAGGCGTGGTTACAGATGCCTTTATCGACAATGATATTTTTGGATCCGACCATTGCCCCGTCGGACTGAATCTCTCACTTTAAAACTGCCGGGAATCCTTACGCTGAACCAGGCAGCATCTTCTGAGACTGAAAAATTTTCCTGAAATCGGCAGGCCTTCCTGAAAAAGGTGCACCCTTCCCCGAGTTCGGAAAAGGAAAACCGGTCCGGTCCCGGCCGGACAGGGACCGGACATCGGCATTTAAGCGGTCATGAACCGGCAGATTTGACGTCCGAATTCGGAACAGGATACTTCCGCGGCCCCAGGGATCTGCCGGGCCAGGTCATAGGTCACCTGTTTTACGTCAATGGCCTGCTGCAGGGCAACCCGGACCTGACCGGCCGCCTCGTGCCATCCCATGTGGTCCAGCATCATGGCTCCGGACAGGATCAATGATCCCGGGTTGACCTTGTCTTTGCCCGCATACTTGGGGGCCGTGCCGTGGGTGGCTTCAAATACCGCACATTCCGAGCCCACATTCGCCCCCGGAGCCAGTCCCAGTCCGCCTATCATGCTGCCAGAAGATCGGAAATATAATCGCCGTTCAAATTGGGGGCCGCGATCACGTCATATTCTTCGGGCCGCAGCAGAACCTGTTGGAACATGTTGTCTGCGATCCGGTCCTTGAGAACGATACTGCCTTCGGGCACTTTGCCGTTGAATTCTTTCCACAGCCGTTCCTCCAGGATCACATGATCGGCAAATTCCTTGGTTCCCACTTCAATACCCCAGTTCAAAAAAGCGCCTTCAGTAAATTTCATGATGTTGCCCTTGTGCATGAGGGTAACACTTTTTCGCCGGTTGTCTATGGCATATTGAATGGCTTTGCGCACCAAGCGCTGTGTGTTGATCCGGCTGATGGGTTTGATGCCGATGCCTGTGGCATCCGGAGCCAGAGATTTCCCGGTTTTTTTCTGATCAGACCAATGACCTCTTTTGCCTCCTGACTGCCGGCCGGCCATTCAATCCCGGCGTACAGGTCTTCGGTGTTTTCTCTGAAAATAACCATATCAACGGCATCCGGATGACTGCACGGGGACGGGACCCCCCGGATATGTCTGGCCGGACGGATGCAGGCGAACAGATCCAGTTCCTGGCGGATTGCCACATTCAGAGACCGCATGCCTTTCCCCACCGGTGTGGTCATGGGGCCTTTGATAGCCACCCGCAGCGACCGGATTTGATCCAAAGTGGATCTGGGCACCATTCGCCGGTCTCATTGAATGACGTTTCACCGGCGGGCAGTTCCTGAAAAAAGATCCGCTTTCTGCCTTTGTAGGCGGTATCCACCGCAGTTTCCAGAACCGGGCGGGTGGCACGCCAAATATCCGGTCCGGTGCCGTCTCCGGGGATACAGCCGATAATGGGGTGTTCCGGCACTTGAAGCGATCCGTCCGGGTTCATAGTAATGGAATCAGGCATGATGGGTGTCCTTTAATCTGGGGTTTGTTTGATGGAGACGGACAAATTCTTCCGTTCATTTTCGGGCCTATATGATACTGCAAAGGGGGATCAATCCTTGAAAACCAGTTTTCCGCCGATATGTCCGGCAATGCCGGCCGATGCCAGCATGATCAGGTTGATCAGAATAAATATCCAGGACATAGATGTGGACAGCACGGCCGGATCCACCAGATACCAGACCAAAGAGATCAGGCACGAGGCACTGGCTAATGTGGCTGCCAGAATTTTGATCCGGAACAGCAGAGTATCTGCCTGGTTGTATTTATTCTGCCATTCCAGTACTCCCGTGTAAATGACCAGGGGCAGGGCCAGCACCACAAAACCCAGGTTGATGGCAGCGGCTTTGGCCGGCAAAGCAGCATCGAACAGCCAGGCCAGGATGAACAGGATGGCGGCCACCGGCAGAAGCCCGTTGGGCGTGTGTACCAGAATGGGATGGGCATGATACCGGACCATCAGGTGCGTGAGCTTCTGATACAGGGATTCATGTGCCGCAGGATCAAGGGGTTCCGGTTCAGGTTTTTCAGACAGCGGTTTTTTGGAATCACCCGTTTTCGATTCAGAAGCGGCGGAGACGTCTTTTCCGGGTTCATCCGGAATGTCGATTTCCACGAATTTATTTTACCAGCCCCGCAGACCGGACATTTTTCCGGGGGGATTCTCCTTTGTGAACGTAATTACAGACCGTGCATTTCCAGGCTCTCATCAGGTTTCCTTATTTGTAATAAAAATTTGGGGAGGCAGTTTTCACACAACGTCGCTGTTTTGTGGCTTATCGATTTTCAATGGTTGTGAACTGGCATTCATCCGGTCCGCAGTAATCCCCCACATAGGCGGCACCAGGGCGGTACAAGGTGGGTTTGGGTGCGGCTTTGGCAAACTGTTCTTCAATGACATGGGCGCACCATCCGCTGATGCGGGACAGGGCAAAGACAGGGTGAACAGGTCCATGGGATTCCCATGGCGTAAAATAAAGAAGCGGAATAAAAATCCACATTGCAGAAAATTTCCCGGTTCTTGCGTTTTTTGAATGCGTCTTTTGCCTTTATCTCCAGTTCCCTGGACAGGTCATACCACCGGGTGTCGCCTGCGATTTCTCCCATACGACGGCTCATGGGCGCCAGGATCAATGCCCTGGGATCATCAGTCTGGTATACAGCATGGCCCAGTCCCATGATCAGGCCGCCAGCATCAAGCGTTTTGTCGATATAGGTATCAATGGCTTCCGCAGACCCGATCTCCATAAGCATCTTCATGACCCTTACATTGGCCCCGCCGTGCAGTGGACCGGACAGGCTGCCGATGGCTGCAGCGATGGCGGCATAGATATGGGCCTTGGTGGAGGCCACCTGTCGGGCGGTAAAGGTGGAAGCATTAAAGGAATGTTCCGCATGCAGTACCAGTCCGGCATCGAAAAAAGCCGCTGCCTCAGGGTCTGGGCGGTTGCCGGTGAGCATGTACAGAAAGTTGGCGGCATGGCCCAGGGCATTGTCCGGCTCCACCGGAGGCCTGTCATTGCGGATGCGGTCCCAGGCCGCGATCAAAGTGGACAGCCCGGCGATCAGGTGTTCTGCACTGTTCACTGTGTGTTCCAGGGTTTCTGAGCCTGCATTTTCATCCGCTTGTGTCAGCAGAGGAGTGGCCGCCTGGAGCACATCCATGGGGTTCATGGACCGGGGCAGGTGTTTGAGCAGGGTGAAAATTGATTCAGGGATCTGACGTTTGGGTTTAAGCCGTTCATCAAACGATATCAGATCCTGTTTGCCCGGCAGTCGCTCGTGCAGCAGCAGATAACATACTTCTTCGAACGTGGTGTTTTCCGCCAGATCCTCAATCCGGTACCCACGGTAGATCAGTTTGCCTTTTTTACCCTGTACATCACAGATTTTCGAACTGGCTACATCCACGCCTCTGAGACCTGTATTCAATACCGGGGTGCATTCGTCGTTCATGGATCTCTCCTCGAAAGGGGTTAAAATATTTTTTCAGGGGGCCGCCTTTCCGGGACATATTCCACCTGGGCTTTGTGGTTGTGAACGGCTTCGGATACATACAGCCCGCAATAGCAGGCCCCGAACTCTTCCAGATCCGGCTCCCGGTAAACACAGGGACAGATGATATCCCTGTCTTTTTCCCGGTCCGCGCAGGCCAGGCGGCAGGGGCAGGCCATGTACCCGTAACGGTCCTTGTTCAGAAGCAGCGATTCCAGCAGTTCAAAGACCAGATCTTTGTCCTTGTTGAAATAGATGCCTTTGGCTTCCTGTGATTTTTTCAATGCCTGGTATACCTGTTCCACATTCATTCTGTCATCCCCAATGCTGCTTTAATTTCCTTTTCCTTGTATCCGACAATTACTGTATCATTGATTCTGATGGTGGGGAAGGAGCACCTGGGATTCAATGCTTTGATGTCTTCTAGAACAGCCTTTCTTTCTTCCCCTTCCAAGTCATCCACTTCCACATAGTTGTACTCCACATTGCAGTCGTTGAGCAGTTTTTTGGTTGATTTGCAGTGACTGCAAGTGCTTAAGGCATAGAGTATGGGCTTGTCTTCGTTCATTAACAGCTCCTTTAAGCGGTCTCAATCCGGTTGCCGGGTTGTCCGTCATGCATACCCGTTAACCCCTTCAGTCTGAGATCCGCAATTAATTTTAAACATTCAGATCACCCGCACGGTTCATATCGGTATGAATTTTTGCATTTTTTATGCCGGTTTGGCAAGCGACAATTTCACGGGTGTGTTAACCATGACAATCAGGACGTGGTGTTGCCTGATAATTCTTGCGTCTAAAAGTGATGTCGTAATGACACAAGCAAGAAAGATAAATCAAGGGTCTCAAAACAGGAATTTTTGTGGGACAAGATATTGCCATTCTGATCCAAGAACCCGCCGGGCATGGAATCCAGACCGGTAATTCCTGATGTCGGCCAACGTGTTCGTGGATCTGTATCCCGCGGATTCGTTCATGGCCGAACCCGTTTTGTCTGTTGCGGCTGGAGGAACAGAGACATAAGACACATAAGTGTCTCAAGGTGACACGTACCAGAGATACAGGTGGACCCCGGACAGGGAATCGCCCGGATAACGCGCTGCACACGGGCCGGCCCGGTCCGGGTGTCCTGAAATGGATATACCTCCACCGGTTTTCCAGATGAAACTCCGGTCAGCCGGTGTAACATGGTATCTGAGTCCGACCGGATCGCTACGGGCGCGATTTTTGCAGGGTTAAATAACATTTAACCGGAGACTGGCTGTGCTGCAGTTTCAGTCACTGAGATCATAATACAGTTGACAGGGACAGGGTTTGCAGACGGATGTCCCGGTCCTGATGAAAACTGGTGAAAAAACTTAAGGAGGGCACATGGGAACGGTTTTGATAGTCTATACGACCCGGTCCGAAGAGACCAAGGCCATTGCCGAAATTATCGGTGAAGGCATCCGGATATCCGGGCACAATGCAGAAGTCAAACGGGTAAATGAGATCAAGAGCGAAGAAGACCTCAAGGGGTATGATGCCTATATTTTCGGGTCTCCCACGTATCACGGCGAGATGATCACTCCCATGAAGCAGCTGTTGTTTCTTGCGGAACGGGCCGAGTTGAACGGAAAGCCGGGCGGATCATTCGGTGCCTATGGCTGGAGCGGTGAGGCAGCCGGCCGGATTTTCGATACCATGGCTCACATTTTTGAGATGAGCATGGTGTCCGGCGGGCCATTGATGCTCAAGGCTGCCTGGGTGGGCGGCGGTATCAAGGCGGCCCAGGAATACGGCAAGAATGTGGCAGCCATGATTCCGAAAACCGAATGATGCTGGGGAGGAGGCCATGAGTACTCAGAATGCGGTCATTGTTTCCTGCCCCTCCTGTAAAACCAGAAACCGGGTGCCGGCGGCCCGGATCAATGAAAATCCACGGTGCGGCAGATGCGGCACCCCGCTTCCTACAGGGGGAACGGACCATCCTGTAACCGTAACGGATGCCACATTTCAGACAGAGGTGATGCAGTCGTCCCTACCGGTGCTGGTGGATTGCTGGGCACCCTGGTGCGGACCCTGTAAGGCTGTCGGGCCGATCATGGATGCACTGGCAAAAAAGTATCTCGGTCGGTTGAAGGTGGCTAAACTCAACCTGGATGAGAATCCGGTCACCGGGTCACGCTATTCTATCAGTTCCGTGCCCACGATGCTGCTGGTGAAAACGGGAAACTTGTGAACACGCTGGTGGGGGCTCTGCCCCAGAACCAGATAGAGTCAGCAGTCAACCAGATGCTGTGATCAGGACTGTAAGGAGATGATGCCATTTCTAATACGGGAAATGGCAAGGGATTTGCATAATTTTAAATTTTGGTGATGCTGAGGGCGATAGTGGTATTTTCTCTGGCAATAACCGATTATGTGTCTTATGATAACAGAATGAAAAGAATTGACTGATGCTTTTCCGAATTAGTCTCATCTTAGAATTCCAATAAATCAAATATGAAAAGGAGTGACCACATGGCAGAAAAAATGGGTATTTACAAATGCGAGAAATGCGGCAACATCGTACAGGTGCTTCACGGAGAAAAACCGCCGGTCACCTGCTGCGGCAAACCCATGGAACGGCTCGTGGAAAACACGGTGGATGCGGCTGTTGAAAAACATGTCCCGGTGGTGGAAAAAATCGAAGGCGGATACAAAGTCAAAGTCGGCAGCGCTCCTCATCCTATGGCGGCTGAGCATTATATCCAGTGGATCGAGCTGACCAGTGAGGATGACAGCTTTGTTCAACGTAAAATGCTGACCCCTGACAGCGAACCGGAAGCCATTTTCAAAACCGATTCCGACAAGGTGGTGGCCAGGGAATACTGTAACCTGCACGGTCTGTGGAAGGCCTGATTTCCCTCCTGCTTGTGTTGACTGCATGAAAAAAAGGCCCCGGACGAATCGATATGGATTCATCCGGGGTCTTTTGTCTATCGAACCGGCAGGCGGGAGCCGGAATGAAACCGTGTTGGCTTAACGGTTCAGTTTTTCCTTTAATTTTCTTGCCAGGGCGGTACCTAAATCGAAACACCGTTTCAGATCGTCCTGATCCGGCACATAAAGCACCTTTACCCCCGGATCCACGGTTTCCCACTTCATTTCCTCAAATTCCTTATTCAGAATCTTGACCGCCTCACCGCTCCATCCATAGGACCCGAACGCAGCCGCCAGTTTGTTCTGGGGGCGCAGACCCTTGATATAGGTCATCACATCGGCGATGACCGGAAAAATACCGTTGTTCAAGGTCGGAGACCCCACGGCCACCGCCCCGGCATCCAGAATTTCGGTCATGATATCGGACCGGTGCCATTTCCGGGTGTTCATCAGCCTTACCCCGACCTGTTCCGACTCAATTCCGCTGGTGATGGCCCGGGCCATTTTGGTGGTGCTTTCCCACATGGAATCAAAGATGACCAGTGCCTTGTTGACCGGTTCCTGCCGGGACCACAGATCATAAGCCGCAATGATCCGGGTGGGGTCTTTCCGCCAGAGAATGCCGTGGTCCGGACAGATCATGCGGATATCCAGATTCATTTTCGCGACATCCGTCAGAAGCGCCTGGACCCGGGGAGAGAAATGCAGCAGAATATTGGCATAATATTTCCGAGCATGGGGCATGATGTCATCCCCGATCTCGTCATCGAAAAATTTGTCCCCGGCATAGTGCTGACCGAACGCGTCACTGGAGAACAGAATTTTTCTTCCGGCATGTATGTGAACATGGAATCGGGCCAGTGAAGCATGCGGGTTTCCAGAAAGGAAAAGGTCCGGTTACCAAGAGTCAGGGTGTCCCCGGATCCCACCACCTGGAAATTGTAGTCCCGGTTGAAATGGTTTTTCAGGTTCTGAGCCCCCATCTTGGAACAATACAGGGGTTTGTCCTCTCCGATTTTGTGCATGATCCGGGGGATGGACCCGGAATGATCCATTTCCGTATGATTACTGATCACGGCATCAATCTCTTTCGGATCCAGGATCCGGCTGATATTGGCCACCAGTTCCTCCCCGAAAGGGGCTTTGACTGTGTCAATGAGGATATTTTGTTCACCGGTGATCAGAAAGGCGTTATACGAGGTGCCTTCGGGGATTTCATACCCGTGGAAATCCCGGATATCCCAATCCCGGCACCCCACTGAATAAATGCCGTCTGCCAGTTCTATGGGTGTGAACATGATGCCTCCGTTTACTCCACCTTTTCAAAATATTCCTGTTCCGCGCCGCACAACGGACACACCCAGGATTCGGGAAGATCTTCCCACGCCGTTCCGGGTTCGATGCCGTTATCGATGTCTCCTTCAGCCGGGTCATACACATAGCCGCACGGGCATTCATATTTATCCATTTTTATTCTCCATTTGGTTGATCGTTTCTTTCTTAAGTGTCTCTTTTCAGCCGGATGGCCCTGTGCCGTTTTAAAAAAACCAGCTGTATCATGGGTTCGAATATAAGCAATGTGTGTGCCATGTCCCACACATGAATGAGGGTTTAAAAAAAGGTTTTCACTTTGGAGACTATTCATATAATATGGACAGAATAAAAGCAATAAGTCAATTGGGAATGAACAGCCCCATGAAAATATTTACCAGAAGATCGCATATCCCGGTGCAGGTGCCCAAGCTGTTTGCTTGGCATGCCAGAGATGGTGCCATTCAGCGACTTACGCCTCCCTGGGCTCCCATGACCCTCAAAAGGCGGCAGGGCAGAGGCATTGACAAGGGGGTCCGGGTGGAATTTGACATGCGGGTGCTGGGGGTTCCCATGACCTGGGAAGCCGAGCATATCGATTTCTGTCAGGACCGGATGTTCAAGGACCGGCAGATCAGAGGCCCGTTTGGCCGATGGGTGCATACCCATCAGTTTGCACCTGAAGGGGCGCATGGGTCGATTATGACGGATCTGGTGGCGTATCAGCTGCCCATGGGATATCTGAGTGCACTGTTTTACCCTTTGGCCCAAAAAGAATTGGCCCGGATGTTTGATTACCGTCATCGAATCCTGGCCCGTGACCTGGTCCGTTATGCAGATCAGATGCCGCCCATGCGGATTTTGATTTCCGGCGCATCCGGCAGCATCGGTTCCGCTCTGGTCCCGTTTTTGCGCACCTGCGGGCATGAAGTGATCCGTCTGGTCCGGCATGAGGGGCCGTTGGCCGGAGATGAAGTGTTCTGGGACCCTTACAAAGGCATCCTGGACCTGACATCCATGGGCCCGGTGGATGCGGTGATCAATCTCAACGGCAGGGATATTTCCCGGGGAAAATGGACCGGGACCCAAAAACAGGCCATCATCGATTCCCGGATACAGCCCACCCGGATTCTCGTGGAAAAAATGCAGGCAATGGATCCAAAGCCAAGCGTGTTTGTTTCCGCGTCTGCCATCGGGTTTTACGGAGAAGGGGCGGATACCCTGCTCACGGAGGAACACCCGGTGGGTTCCTCATTTATTTCCCGGGTGTGCGACGACTGGGAGCGGGGAATCTGTGCCGGCTTTGGCGGCCGGCATCCGAACGGTTCAGCTGCGTATCGGCGTGGTGCTCACCCCGGCCGGCGGGGCGCTGGCCCGGATGCTGCCGGCATTTCAGGCTGGATTGGGCCCGCGGCTGGGCACCGGACACCAGTACATGAGCTGGATTTCCATGGATGATGCCCTGGGGGGCATTTTTCATATTCTGAAAAATACTGATATTCACGGACCGGTGAACCTGACGGCGCCGAATTCTGTGACCAACCGGATGTTCACCCGGACACTGGCCCGGGTGTTGTCCCGTCCGGCGGTATTCAGTATCCCTGAATGGGTGGCCATTCGCCTGTGGGGTGAGATGGGAAAGGAAACCCTGTTGACCAGTGCCCGGGTGATGCCTGAAAAACTGATGAAACCCGATTTGCTTTTCAGTATCCCGACCTGGAACCGGCCCTGCGACATCTGCTGGGCCGTTCTGATACATGACCTGAAAAATTTGGATTGTACCTATGCCTTTACATCTTAAGTTACTGTTTTCGTTTCTGATGATCATTGCCCTGGTGTTCGGGTTCGTACATATTTATTTTCCATTGCCGCATTACAGTTTTGAACGACTGCATATTTTTCTGTTCAACCTGTGCACCGGCGGTTCCATTCTGCTGTATTATACACAAGGGTATAAACGGGTGTCCGGCACAGTGAAGCTGTTTTTCGCAGGGTCCTTGATTTACGCGTTTTCTGCCTTTTTCAACCAGTATGCCATCACTCTGGCGGTATCGGTGCCGCTCTACTTTCTGGTGGAAAAGATCCGGATTCAGGCCTTTTCCTGGTTTCCATCCGATTTTTTTCAAAAAAAGGTGCCGGTAACCAAAAAATTCCACCAGGCCTCTTTGCTGTGCCTGTCCACGGGCATTGCCATGGCAGCGGTGGTGATTCTCAACAATGAATACTTTCACTGGGTCCACATGGAAAACTGGTGTTGAATACGTTTTTCCTGGGGTTTTCTTTTCCTTTGTCCCTGATCACCTTGTCTCTGGTCTTCTCCATGCTAACGCAGATTGAGGGCTCCGGTTTGAAAGTGTTCATGGAACTGTGTTTCTGGAGCATTACCCTGGGAGTGATTATATTTTTCATTTTTATCCTGCTGGAGCGGTTCATTCCCCAGATTTTTGTGACGTTTACCCTGTTTGCCGCCGTGGTGGTGGTGTTTTACCTGTATTACACCTTTGCCAAGTCCATGCAGCAGAAACTGTTTCTGACATCCGGCATCGGGTTTCTGATCGTGACCGCTGTCACCGGTATCGCCTATATTTTTTTCCAGATGTCAGAGGGATATGATCCCCAGAAAACCAAATGGCTGCTGCACCTGCATGTGTTCGCCTCCCTTTACGGCTGGAATCTGTGCGGTCTGGCCGTGATCTGCCGGTTCAAAGATTTTCCCATTCACCTGCATTCTCCCACCGTGATTTTTGTTCACTGGCTTACTGCCATCGTACTGGCCCCCATGGGCGTGTTTTATCCATGGGCCGCGATTTTTGCGATCATCGGATATGCCTTTATCACCCTGGTGCTGTTTTTCAGCGGCAACCAGGCCAGGGAGACCGTTCAATGAACAGCACCCGGGAAAAAATAAAACAGTTTTTCAAGCAGTTCCAGTCCAGTGCAAAAGTACTGGTGATCATCAATGCGGATCCGGATGCCATCGCATCTGCCATGGCAGTCAAACGGCTGTTGTGGCGAAGGGTGTCGGAAGTGAGCATCGCTCATTTCAACCGCATCAGCCGGCCGGACAACCTGACTCTTATCCAGCTTACCGACGCCGGTCTCACGCCGTTGGCGGATGTGGACAAGGCTTTGTTCGACCATTTCGTGATCGTGGATTCCCAGCCGGAGCACAACGAAGCCTTTGAAGGAATCCCTTATGCCGCGATCATTGATCACCATCCCCTGACAAACGTCAAAGCCGGGTATACAGATATCCGCCCCGGATACGGGACCTGCTCCACTATTTTGACCGAATATTTGAAATCCTGGAAAATCAGACCGTCGGCCAAGCTGGCCGCAGCCCTGATGATGGGCATTAAAACCGATACGGCGGATTTCACCCGCCAGGCCACCCTCAAGGACATTCGGGCGTTTCAGTACCTGTATAAATTTGCGGACAACAATATTGTCACCAAGGTGGAGCGGGCCATTCTGACGGATGAAGACCTGAGTTTCATCGGCAATGCCATCAAAAAACGGCAAAAGGTCAACAACCGGGTGTTTTATCATGCCGGTAAAATTTCCAAACCGGATGAGCTGGTGATGGTGGCGGATTTTTTCCTGTCCATTGTCGGGGTCAACTGGTCCATTATTTCCGGGGTGATGGACCAGAAGCTCATTGTGATTCTCAGGAATGATGGGTTGCGAAAAGGGGCCGGCAACACGGCCAAAGAAGCGTTTTCAAAATGCGGGTCTGCCGGGGGCATAAAACTATGGCCAGGGCGGAAATGCCGCTGCATCAGATCAAAAAGGAAACCGGCCGGACCGGGCAGAAATTTTTGGCTGAATGGGTGATGACCCAGATTGAGAAAAACGCGGGCAAAAAAATCGAATAAAACAGACACACTGCCGGGGCAATCTCCGGCGCCTGTTGGATCAGCTGTGCTTGCCAGGTGAGTTAGAAAAAGATGACGAAGAAACCAGACAGACAGGGGGCTCTGACTCTAAGTGAAACCCGGTACAAGACCATGGTGGAAACCATGGGGGACGGGTTGAGCGAGATCGATGAGCACCAGAACACCACGTATGCCAATGACACCCTGTGCCGCATGTGGGGCCGGACCCGGGACGAGATCTATGGGGTGCCGGTGACCCGGTTTGTGGATGAAAAAAACAAAAAGATTCTCATGGAACAGCTGAAAAAAAGACGTCGGGGAGAAAGTCACGCTTATGAAATCGTTTGGATGAAAAAAGACGGCTCGAAACTGCATACCCTCATGACCCCCACCCCGTATTTTGATGAATCCGGCCGGTTCAAGGGCAGTTTTGCCGTGGTCACGGATATTTCCCGGCAGAAAAAAGAAAAAGATTTGCTTGAAATACGGGTCCAGCAGCGAACCCGGGAACTTCAGCAGAAAACCCGGCACCTGGAAGAAGTCAACACGGCCCTGCGGGTGCTGCTCAAAAAACGGGAACAGGACCGGCAGCGCATGGAAGAACAGATGACTGTCAACATCCGGGAGCTGGCCTTTCCCTATATCGACCGCATGCGCACCACCCGGTTGAATGACGTTCAGGCCGCCTGCCTGGATGTCATGGCCGCCACTTTAGAGGATATCGTCTCTCCGTTTCTCCACCAGGTGTCCCTGGAGTTTCTCCAACTGACCCCGTCGGAAATCCAGGTGGCCAACCTGATCAGACACGGCAAGACCTCCAAGGAGATCGCCGTCATCCTGTCATTGTCCCATCAGACCATTGAGTTTTACCGAAAACGAATCCGGAAAAAACTGGGGATCACCCATAAATCCGTCAATCTCCAGACATTTCTGGCAGCCGTTAAACACCTGGATAAAAATGAATAAACGGACCTGATTGACGGGCCGTCATTTTCAGCAACCTCTCAGGAAACAACCCATCTACTACACATTACCGGGTAAATTTTATACCCGATAATACCCTGGTTTATCCCCCTTGTGTGCTGTGCATTTTCGCGGTACCTCTAATCAGTCCTTGCCGGAAACTCAATGGAAAGGGGGTGATGAGAACCAAAACGTTTGTTCGATGCATCGCGAATCAAATGCTGGCCCGCAACCATTTTCAACAGGAGATGAAATCAATGCGAAAAATTTCTGGTATCATATGGTTTTTTGTGACGGCAGCCGTCCCGGTATTCTGGGGGACAGCCCTTTTTGCCAAACCCGTGACCCTGACCTATTCCAATTTTTTCCCGCCCACCCATATCCAGAGCAAGCTGGCCCAGGCGTGGTGCGATGAGGTTGAAAAATGCACCCACGGCCAGGTGACGGTGCAGTATTTTCCCGGCCAGACTCTGACCAAAGGCACCCAGAACTATGACGGGGTGGTGTCCGGGCTGTCCGATATCGGGCTGAGCTTGTTTGCCTACACCCGGGGCCGGTTTCCGGTGATGGAGGCTGTGGACCTGCCCCTGGGGTATGACAGCGGGATCACTGCCACCAAAGTGGTGAACACGGTGTATGAAAAACTTCAACCCAAAGAGCTTCAAGATACCCAGGTGATGTATCTGCATGCCCATGGGGCAGGGCTGCTGCACACCAAAGGCAAAGCCGTGCGTGCCCTGGAAGATTTCAAGGGTATGAAACTGCGGGGTCACGGCACCTCGGCGGAAGTAATTTCCGCCCTGGGCGGGATCCCGGTCCCCATGCCCATGCCGGATCTGTACCAGAGCCTTCAGAAAGGTATTGTCCAGGGGGCGCTGTACCCCATTGAAACCAACAAGGGGTGGCGCATGGGAGAGGTGGCGGATTATCTAACCATGAGCACTTCCATTGCCTATACATCGTCTTTTTACGTAGTCATGAACAAGAAAAAATGGGCGCAGATTTCGGATGACCTCAAGCCGGTGATCATGGAGATCAATGAAGAGTGGGCTGACAAACACGGCCAGGCCTGGGATGATTCTGATCAGGAGGGCTCGGCGTTTCTGGAAAGTCTGGGTCGGGAGGTGATTACGCTAAGTGACGAGGAATCTGCCCGGTGGCAGGCGGCCGTTGCCCCGGTCATCGATGCCTATATCGAAAAGATGAACAAAAACGGGTTTGATGGCAATCAGATCGTGGACTTGGTCAAGACCACCCTGGCGGACCTGAAGCAATAAGGAAATGCCCATGACACACAGCGAATTCTGGAACCCGTTTCTGGAAACCCTGCCTAGGCAGAAACTGGAACAGTTGCAATTATTCAAATTCAAGCGGATCTTTACCTGGGCTTATACTCAGTCCAAATTTCATCGGAGCCTGTATGATGCCGCCGGTATCACGCCGGATGATATCCAGACCCTGGCGGATGTGCGGAAAGTGCCCAAAGTGGAAAAATCCATGATGCAGGCCATTCAGAACAAGGAGCCATTTCCCTATGGGGATGCCTTGTGTGTGCCATTGGAGGAGGTGTCCACCTTCCGCCAGACATCGGGTACCACGGGCCAGCCGGTATACCAGCCCGACACCTGGCAGGACTGGGAGTGGTGGGCCGAATGCTGGGCCTACATCCTGTGGTCCCAGGGATATCGGTCAACGGACCGGGTGTTTCTGCCGTTCGGTTACAATATTTTCGTGGCGTTCTGGGCCGGCCATTATGGGGCGGAAAAACTTGGGTGCGAGGTGGTGCCCGGCGGGGTTCTGGACACCCAGGCCCGGATTTTAAAGATCCGGGAACTGAAAGCCACGGCCATGATGGCCACCCCCACCTATGTGCTGCGCATGGCTGATGTGGCGAAAACAAACTGGACATCGATCCGGCCAAGCTCTCTATTGACAAGATTACCTGTGCCGGGGAACCCGGAGCCGGGATTCCCGCCACCAAGAAACGGATGCAGGAGGCGTTCGGCGCCAAGGTGTTTGATCATTCCGGTGCAACCGAGATCGGGGCCTGGTCCTATGAATGCCGGCACCAGCCCTTTGGCATGCACGTGAACGAAGCCATGTTTCTGGTGGAGATCGAGGACATGGACACCGGGGAGCCGATCACCGAACCCGGGGTCAAGGGAAAAATGGTGATCACGGCCCTGGACCGCATGGCCCAGCCATGCATCCGGTTCGATTCCAAGGACGTGATCCAGTGGGATCCGGATCCGTGCGACTGCGGCCGGACCTTCCGGCTGATCAAGGGCGGGGTGATCGGCCGGACCGACGACATCACCAAGGTCAAGGGCGTGCTGCTGAGCCCGGCCGCCGTGGAAGCGGTGGTGCGGTCTTTTGGCGGCCTCGGGGATGAGTATGAACTGATCGTGGAACGGCCCGGTGATGTGGATCACATTACCCTGAAGGTGGAGTTGAAACCGGGCGTGGACCGGTCACAGGTGGAATCCTCCCTCAAAGACCAGTTGCGCCTGAAAACCAATCTGGGATATGACTTGCAGTTTTTCGAGGACGGCAGCCTGCCCCGGTACAAGCTTAAAGCCCGGCGGTTCAAGGATCTGAGAAAAAAAGACAACCCATAAGATGTGAAAGGAATCCAAGTCCATGCCTCATATGACACTATCTCAGGAGCCGGAAAAGCTGGCCGTGATCCATGAAAAGATAACCGATCTCAAAAACACGGCCCTGTTTTTACAAGCCAGGACCGATGAGTTCCCGGCATTGCATCAAAACATCAAACGGATTCTGGCCGGCATCAAGATGCTGGAACTGAATCTGAGTGACGTTTTAACAATGGACCTAAACACTTCCTGATACAGAACACCCCATCCGCTGTTCTGATTTTTTTGAACAGGGATGGGGTGTTCGGATCCTTTTTTCAATCATTTTCTGTGAAGTGACCGGCTCACCGGTCCGGGCGCGCCAGAACGGTAACGTACAGGGCACTCGATTGAGTGACTTGCCTGCCCGCTGCCGGGCATTGCCCCGGCCGGGACCGTCTTAATTATTCTTTGTCGAAGTCGTCCTTGGAGGCGCCGCAGATGGGGCAGGTCCAGTCATCCGGCAGGTCTTCGAACGCGGTTCCGGGTTTGATACCGTTGTCCGGATCGCCTTCCGCCGGGTCATACACATAGCCACAGGGCCGCAGACATATCTGTCCATGTTTTTTTCTCCTTTTTGTTTGTCTTGTTTATCAATACAGGGGCAGAATCGCCCGTTAATACGCTTCGTCCATATCCAGATCCTCTTCAGTCACCGGGTCCTTGAACAGGTGATAAGCCCAGATCTGGTAACCGATCACAATGGGAATAAATACAATCACCACTCCCAGCATGATTTTCAATGTCAAAGGACTGGAAGACGCGTTGAACGCGGTCAGGTGCCAGTCCGGGTGAAGGCTGGAGGGAAACAGGGACGGAAACAGCCCGATGATGCCGAAAAACGTGCACAGCACAATGGTGAGAGCCGATGCGAACCATGCCTTGAAATAGGTTTTGTTGGCCACAAAATACCGGATACTCAGCAGCGCGGTCACATTCACCAGAGTGACGACGAACAGTGCCGGATATTTGAAATAATTGGCCCACAGGTCCGTGGCAAAATAACTGGCCAGCAGAAACACCACTGCCACGGGCACCAGGGCCATCCAGGTTTTCTGGGAAATGACGGCCATGCGTGCCTGTAGGTCTCCGGTGGATTTCACGGCCATCCAGTTGGCCCCGTGCACGATGAACAGCAGGACAAAAAGCACCCCGCCCAGAAGCCCGTATGGATTGAGCAGTTTCAGGGTGTTGCCGTGGTAGAACCCCTGTCCGTCAAAGGGGATGCCTTGAAAGATGTTGGCAAACGCCACTCCGAACAGCAGAGCCGGGGCAAAGCTGCCGATAAAGATCAGAAAATCCCATACCTTTTTCCACCCCGGGGTATCGATCTTTCCCCGGAAGTGCAGGGCTACCCCCCGGAAAATCAGGGAGAACAGAATCAGCATCAAAGGCGTATACAACGTTGAAAACATGGTGGCATACACCAGAGGAAACGCAGCGAACGTCACCCCGCCCGCAGTGATGAGCCAAACCTCATTACCGTCCCACAACGGACCCATGGCATTGAGCATCATGCGCTTGTCCGTATCGGTCTTTCCGGCAAACGGATAAATGGTGCCGATGCCGAAATCAAATCCGTCAGTCATGAAAAAAACTGCCCATAACAGGCCCCACAGAAAAAACCAGATCGCTTGCAGTTCCATGATTTATTTGCTCCTTTTTTCTGATTAATTGGCGGCTTCAGGGCCTTGTTTGACTGTTTTAGCCATCAGGTAGAATCCGACAGCGCCTAAAAGGCCGTACACCAGGATGAATCCCACCAGCGAGGTGAATACCTGGGTGGTGGATATGGGAGAGACCGCTTCAGCCGTGCGCATCAACCCATACACGATCCATGGCTGGCGGCCCACCTCGGAAACGATCCAGCCCATCTCCATGGCGATGTAAGGCAGCGGAATGGCAAACAACATGATTTTCAGATAGAAGGGGTGTTCCGTCAGGGAGTTGCGCTTGAACCACCCGTAAATGGTGAGCAGAATAAACAGGGTGCCCAGCCCCACCATGGTCCGGAATCCCACGAACGTGGGCAGGACCGGGGGACGTTCGTTCCTTGGAATATCCCTGAGCCCGGTGACTTCGGCGTTGAAGTCATGAAAGCCCAGGAAGCTCAGGATGCCGGGAATGGCACCGATTTCGATGAGATTTTTTTCATTTTTTTCATCCGGGATGGCGAACAACACCAGGCGCCCGGGTCTGGGTTTCCCAGTGGGATTCCATGGCCGCCAGCTTGGCCGGCTGGGTTTTGGACACATTGACCCCGTGCATATCCCCGGTGAATGCGGTGAACAGGGCCGTAACCAGCCCTATCACCAGGCCGATGCGAAACGAGCGCTCAAATACCGGCAAATGCTGTTTTTCAGCAGGTGAAAGGCAGAAATGCCCATGATGAAAAACGAGGCAAGCAACAGGGAAGCCGGTATCACATGGATGATTTCCAGCAGTCCGTGCTTGTTGGTGATCAGGGCGATGAAACTTTCCAGTTCCGCCCGGCCGTCTTTGATCACATACCCCACCGGGTGCTGCATGAACCCGTTGGCCAACAGAATCCACACGGCGGACAGATTTCCGGCCAGGGCCACCAGCCACATCACCCCGGCATGGGCTTTGGCAGACAGCTTTTTCCATCCGAAAATCCAGATGCCGATAAAGGTGGATTCCAGAAAAAATGCCACTGATGCCTCAATGGCCAAAAGCGAACCAAAGATATCCCCCACGTATGCGGAATATCTCGACCAGTTGGTGCCGAACTGAAATTCCAGGGTGATGCCCGTGACCACGCCCAGAGCGAAATTGATCAGAAACAGTTTGCCCCAGAACTTGGTCATCCGAAGATAGGTTTTGTCCCCGGTCCTGGCGTATTTTGTTTCCATATACGCGATTAAAACGGAAAGCCCCAGGGTCAAAGGGACGAACAGAAAATGGAACATCGTGGCTGCGGCAAACTGCAGTCGGGATAAAAAACCGGATCCATTGATTCCTCCAGATAAGTGGTTTATAGCCGAAACTCAAATGGGAAAAAGCAATTCATATGCCATCAGGCTGAACTGTGATAGCGACATTACCACAATTATGAAAATCGGTACTAGCATATCCAATAAAGCGCCGGTTTTCAAGAGGAGGTGCCACATAAAGACAACGGGTCTGGCAGAAACCCCATCTGTCAGCCGGCATTTTACTCCTGTTCGCCGGCCTGCGCCTGTGTCCATCTTGATGTCACATCTGTCGGCAGAAATGACGTACCTGGCAGTGGAGCCTTGCTGTCGACCTGGAATCCAAATGAAGGCTTTAATAGTCCGGCAGCAATACTCCCTTGTCCGGGGTTGTACTGTCCATGGCGGGCGGGACATGTGAAAGCCAAGATATGTATCATATGGATAGATGTTTGAGACAAATTTGTATCAGTGACTGTTGTGTTGTGTGTCAGCCGGACTTGAACTGTTTATTCCGATCGGCTAGTCCGGGATGTGGATCTGCCCATCAAATAGATGCTTGACATTGCCAATCATTGTGTTTCGTTAGAACCCGCCGGATACGGCGGGGATCTGTTACTGATTTTACACGACAGGGCGTGCTACCGTCCGAACAGGTGATGACATTTCAGGATATGGTATCCTTCGGAAACATGCGGGTTCACCGGTATGAAAAATCGAAGATAAATTGATTTACGGCATTTTCCAGAAAAGCCTGTCTGATTTTCATGATTTCGTGAATCTGGCGAAAAAATGGCTAAAACCCATCCAGAACTTTAAAAATTCAGGTATGTTCTGCAACCTTCCAGTCGGCCTGAAAAGCACGCTGGGAGGTTGCAGATTTTGTTGGTGTGGACAGCTTCACGCCTTTTTCGTGGTGGCTTTGGTTTCCCACTCCTCGATTTTGGTGGTGTTGTAGATCTCTTCCCAGCCTGTGACCATGCCCTTGATGTGGCTGAACAAAGAATGGCCGGTGGTGGTCATGTAAAGATGGATGATCAGGAAATTTACCAGCAGGAATGCGGCCAGGGTATGGATGAGTGCGATGGGACCCAGAGAGACATCTCCCAAGCTGTTGTACAGGTAGTACAAGAGTCCTGTCACCATCTGCACGGGGAGCAGCATGGCGGAGATGCCCAGATAAGCCAGGCGTTGCAGGGGGTTGTGTTTGGCTCCCGGGGTTTTCTGCACCGGATGGTCCTGGCCGTGGAATATTCCCCAGGCATAATACAGGGCCACATCAAACAGTTTTTTTGTGGTGGGGATGTACTGTTTCCATTCACCTGTGATGATCAGCCAAAAGGCGAAAAAGGCAAACGAGCCCAGCCAGAAAAGGCCGATGAAGTTGTGCAGGTCGACGGCGGTGTCAAATCCCATCAGCGTATAGAGTCCGTGGACTTCAAAGCCGGTGATCATTAATAGAATGATCATCAAAGCCTGGAACCAATGCCAGAAGCGCTCGAACCGGGTATACAGATAAACTTTGGTAATGGTTCTGCCAGTCATGAGTTACTCCTCCCTGCCGTTACGGGTGAAAAATCGGCCCAGTCCGTGGAGCATGACGCCCGCCAGGGCTCCAAAGACCGCAATTATGCCAATAGTGTCCACAATGGCGAATTTGTCCCGGCCCGGCATATAGATGCCGGTGATGCCGGCCAGGCGCGAGTTGTCCCGGGTGTGGCAGTCGATGCAGTCCAAAGATTCTTCGGCCGGGGCCACCATGTGGGTGATGGGAAAGGCATACGTGGTGTCTACGTAATCAAATTCTCCGGAATAGGGCACTTCCAGGGTCTGGTTGCCCAGGGTGATGGCCTCATCCATGTCAAAAGTGGTCCAGAATCCCTTGGGTCCTGAAAGCAGCGGAGCCACCAGTTGTTTGTTCACCTTGTCATAGGGCTGTTTTCCCGAATGAATTTTGAAAGGGTGAATCCGGGCGTTCGGGTCATCGGGAGATCCTAAGGGGTGGCTGACTTCCACCACCTGCTGGGGATCGATCTCATCCTTGATGCCGATGTTTTCAAAAGACCCGTTGTACCAGTAGTATTGGGGCACCACATTTTTGGCCCATTTGAATTCCCCCTTGATGGATTTGTAGGTGGGCTTGCCGAATTCCCCTTTTTCAACAAACGGTTTTCCGTCTTTGAGATTACCGGCTTTTGTCCAGTCCCACCACATCTTGGTGGGATTAACGCGGGCGAATTCCGGGATGTGGCAGCTCTGGCAGGCCACCTTATCGGTATGGTCGTTCATCTTGGTGTGGGCTTTGTGCGGGGTGGCGCTGTGACAGGATTCACAGGTGATTTTGGAGGCCATGTCGTCTTCGATCAGGCTTTTACGTTCCGCCGCTGCCGGCCTTGTATAGAGCCGTCCGGCAATGTGGTGCTTGACCGTGGTATGGCATCTTGTGCAGGCAAAATCCGCGCCCTCGGCAGCCATGTGTACGTCCAGCATCCGGTTGGGTTTGGTCAGAGAGGTGTCCAGGTCGCCGTGTTTGACGCCGTCACCGCCGCCACCCTTGAAATGGCACTCGCCGCAGTTGCTGCGCTGGGGCAGGGTGATATTCTGGACCGCCTGGCGGATCCCTTGATGCAGGTCATTCATGATTTCCTGGATATCGGGATCGTCATCCCCTTCAAATGCAGCCAGGTCGGCAAAGGTTTCCTTGAAGGGGAATTTATCCTTTCCGTGGCAGGACAGGCAGTTGACCTCACCTTCCACCCCATTCCAGCCGGCATGGCAGCTCAGGCAGCCTTTGTCTTCCATGGCATTGCCGGAAATACAGAAGTTGTTCACGGCATGCCCGGCTTTGCCGTTCATGATGCCTTCTTTTTCAGACGGCACTTTCCAGGTCCAGTGAATCGTTTCCTTGAACTGCAAGGATGCGTCTGTGTGACAGGTCAGACAGGCCTGGGTGATCTGGTCACCGGACGTGAACTTCTGGTTGAGTATCTCGATTCTGGAATGGTCCGCAGTGGTCCAGTGTTTGTCTCCCCGGACCGCCTGTTTGGCCAATTTTATCCCCAGTGCCTCGTCATCGGTGGCTGCCCCTGCCGGGCCGGCCGCCAGAAGACACAGCACCATCAGGCCGCCGGCAGCATGTTTGAAAAACCATTTGCATCGTCTGAATCCCATTAAGATAGCCTCCGGAAATAGTTGGCCAACGCACTGGATGCCTGTGGCGAGCCTCCAGGGCGTTGACCGGTTTGCGTTTAACTACAGGTCGCCGGCGCGGGTGAATCCTTGGCAAATTCATAAAAATAGGCGTAGATGTCAAGGACGTCCTGATCCGACAGCTTATCCCATTGGGCCTGGCAACCGAACGCTTCGAAATTGCGGTTTTCAAACACTTGCTTCCATTCCGCCCGGGTCATGTCGGCCGGACTCACCGTGGGGGTGGGGGAGTCTACGCCGCCATTTTCATGGCAGGCCTTGATCACCTTGCGATACGTGTATTTTCCCTTGCGGTGATTGCCGTCCGGGCCGTCACCGGCAAACGCGGCAGCAACCGGCCCAAGGGTGAAAAGGGCGAGGGTGAAAAAAAGAATAGTTTCTTGAACATGAATTTCTCTCCTTTGTCTGGTTGGTTTTGAAAAGTTGTTTCCCGGTTGATTCCTTGAATCTTATCCCGGATAAGTTTCAAATGTCAAAAAAGACTTCCTTTTCTATTTGAGGGCCTTGATGGTATAGGTGCCGTCGGTTTTGAAGCTGATTTGAGCCTCTACATAAAACACATCTTTCAGCGCCGGTCTGACATCCTTGACCATGTAGTAAGCCTCCCCGCTTCTGGCACCGGTGGAGCAGACAAACACCACGGGTTTGTACGCCGGCAGTTCCGGGATCTTGTTTTCGAGTTTTTCCACCGGAATGTTGACGGCGGTCTGGAAATGGCCTTTGGCAAATTCATCCGGATCCCTGGTATCCACTATCATGATGGATGCCGGATTGTCATTCAGGATGGTTTTGAACCGCTCCAGATCAATGGATCCCTCCACTTCTCCGGCTTTCACAGCCACGGTGTCGGCGGATGCGCCGAACTGGCGTTTCCATTCCGGATATCCCATGGCAAATACTGACACATCCTTGTATCCCATCACCAGAGCTCTGGCAGCACTTTTGTGGCTCAGGCGGCAGTGAAGCCCCCGCAGTAAAAAATGATGGGCGTTTCCAGGGTCCGGGGCAGCTTTCCGGACAATTCATCAAACTGGGAGTCCGGAATACTGATGGCCGAAGGAATGTGGCCCTTGTCATACTTGGTTTTCTGGGGCCGGGAATCCACCACCAGGGTTTTGTTGCCCGCGATCTGGGCGGCCACATACTCGGCAGACACCGAAGCATATGCCCCCGGCTGGGCCATCCATTCGGGAAACCCCTTGGCAAAAACCTTGACGTTTTGGTAGCCCAGTTCCTCGGCTTTTTTGGCAGATTTGTGGCTGAGCTTGCATTCCAGTCCCCCGCAGTAGAAAATGAGCAGGGCATTTTTGTCTTTGGGCAGCAGATCGGTTTTTTGTCAAATTCCGCGAACGGAATGCTCACGGCCCCGGGAATGTGCCCTTTAATATACTTGGGTTGGTAGGGACGGGCATCGATGATCATAACATTGTCCGGCATGGGCACCGTCATATGAGCAGTGACAAAATCGGCGTCCACAATATCATGAAACATCCAGGATTCATTTGCACCCGCGTTGACGGCACCGGCCAGCAGCATCAGACCGGTCACCAGAACAGCCAGCATTTTTTTTACGGCAACAGTTTTCATGGATTCTCCTGAGTTGGGTTAAAAGATATCATTTGCGGCAGTCTTCCGCATCGGTTTTATATTTTTTTTCCACCTACGTTCATAGCAACCCATGTGCCACTGAAGAAACCAACCGCACAAAAAACGGTGTGCCCCTGATTTACCAGGGCATGGGAGGCAGTCATCGTAAAAAAACCATGACAAAGCAACCGGCATGTTGCGTTTTTGTTAATGATGTATTAACTTTAATGTTAATTGTGATTAACAGGAGACAGTCATGGACATTGGAAACCACTGGCGCGAAATCATTGATTCGGTCCAGGACGGAATCATTCTGCTGGATGACCAGGGAAATTTTGTAGCGGCCAACCATTCAGCCCAGCTGATGACCGGGTATTCGGAAGAACAGCTCATCGGCAAATCCTGCCGGGTTCTCAACTGCACCGGGTGTGACATCAAAGGCATCGGTAGGGGCAAAGACTGGTGCCAGCTGTTTTCCCAGGGTCTGGTAAGAGACAAAAAATGCATGATCACCGACAGCCGCAGACAGACCATCCCCATTATCAAAACGGCTACGGTGCTTTACAGTAATACCGGGAAAATCATCGGAGCTGTGGAGACCCTCAAGGATATTTCGGAAAACATCAGTTATAAAAACGAACTGGCATCCATCAAACGGATCTATCACATTGATGACGGATTTCACGGCATCATCGGACGGACTCCGATGATGCAGAACCTGTTCGAACATATTCAGGGTGTGGCACCTTTAGATACACCGGTGATCATTTTGGGAGAAAGCGGTACCGGCAAGGAAATGGTGGCCAAAGCGTTGCATGAAACAGGAAACCGGGCCGACAAGCCGTTCATTAAAGTTAACTGTGCTGCGTTGAGTGAGACCATTCTGGAAAGTGAACTGTTCGGCCATGTAAAAGGTGCCTATACCGGGGCAGCCTCTGACCGCATCGGCCGGTTTGAGGCGGCCCACCAGGGTACCCTGTTCTGGATGAGATCGGGGATATCCCCTGTCGGTCCAGGTTAAGCTGCTGAGGGTCCTGGAGGAACAGATGATCCAGCGGGTGGGGGACAACCGGTCCGTTTCCATTGATGTGCGTATCATTACCGCCACCAACCGGGACCTGGAGGCAATGATTCGAAAAGGAGCGTTCAGAGAGGATCTGTTTTTCCGGATCAATGTGTTTCCAGTGGTTTGTCCGCCACTTCGGGAGCGCAAAGATGACATCACTTTGATTATTCAGCATTTTATCACAATTCTGGCAAAGAAAACTCAGAAAATATTCTGGGATTCACCCCCCAGGCCATGCGCCTGATGGTCTCTTATCCCTGGCCCGGCAACATCCGGGAACTGCGCAATGCCGTGGAATACGCGTTTGTTTGGCAAAAGGGAAAAGCATCGGGGTGGAACACCTGCCGGACAAGCTGGTGACCGGAAATGCGCATGGGGGAAATGTCGGTTCATTAGACACACTGCGACCGGCGCCGTTGTCAATGACCGGAGTGATTCCGGTCAAGCAGTCGGAAAAAGCGGCGCTGGTGGATGCCCTGCAACAGGCGGATGGGAATCAGACCCTGGCCGCAGACATTCTGGGTGTTTCGAGGGTAACAGTATGGAAGCGGATGAAAAAACACGGGATTACCCTAAAAAAAGGGAAAATAGATTTTATAACGGCTGGCATCATGTTTGCATTTTGCTGCTTATTTGTAAATGGTGCATTGTCACACCATATATGAAAGGATTTGAATTAATGAAAAAAGAACAGGTACTGGTGGTTATTCTGGTTGTGATGGGTCTGGCTGGCATCTACTGGTATACCGGTACCACCCGGACAGTGGAAACTGATCAATCCGGCACGGGAAACGTAACGGAAACGGTAACGGTCTCTGTAACGGATGATGATATATCGGGAATCGGTAATGCCGGCATCGCCTGGAATGATTACACACCCGGCCTGGCTCAGGCAAAACATCAGGGGAAAAATGTGTTTCTCTATTTTTATGCCCAGTGGTGCACCTATTGCACCAAGTTGAAGCAGACCACGTTTGTGGATAAAAAAGTTCAGGCCTATCTGGATGAGAATTTTATCAGCATTTCCGTGAATACGGATGAAAATCAGACCCTTTCCCAGACCTGGCAGGTTACCGGCCTGCCCACCATGTGGTTTCTGACCCCGGAAGGGGAACGGATCAGCAGTCTTCCCGGGTATGTAGACGGGGCGCAACTGCTGAAAATTCTCAAATATATTCATACACAGAGTTATCTTTCCATGAGTTTTCAGGACTTTGTTAAATAGTAACAGCAAACAAAAGAAAAGAGGCTATCATGCGTCCATCAGTATCACGACGGCAATTTTTGAAATCCACGGTTTTGCGGCCGGAACGGCGGTTACCGGCGCGGGAATATCGCGGGCCGCCGCAGATCAAGGGGGGGAACCCCTGGCTACTTTGATCGATATCAGCCGGTGCATCGGGTGCGAGGAATGTGTCTATGCCTGCAAAGAGGCCAGTGCCCACAAATTCCCTGAGCCGCAGAAACCCTTTCCAAAGATGCTTCCGGACCGGGTGCCGGTGGAGGACTGGTCAGATAAAAGAGATGTCACTGACCGGCTGAGCCCATACAACTGGCTGTTTATCCAATATGCCACCGGGATCAGGGATGGCAAAGAGATGACCCTGACCATTCCCAGACGCTGCATGCACTGTGAAAACCCCCCCTGTGTGAAGCTGTGCCCCTGGGGAGCGGCCAAACAGGAAGCCAACGGATTGTCCCGCATCGATTCCGGGATCTGCCTGGGCGGCTCAAAATGTAAAAAGGTCTGCCCCTGGGACATTCCCCAGCGGCAGACCGGGGTGGGACTGTATCTGGACCTGCTGCCCGCCTTTGCCGGTAACGGGGTGATGTACAAGTGTGACCGGTGTTACGACCGATTGGAAAAGGGGGAGCAGCCAGCCTGTATCGAGGCCTGTCCGGAACAGGTTCAGGTGATCGGCAAACGATCGGAAATGATGGCTTTGGCCAAAGAAAGAGCCAAAGAGATGGACGGATTTGTTTACGGCCTTAAGGAGAATGGCGGCACCCATACATTTTATGTGTCACCTATTGCCTTTGATCAGCTCACCTATGATACCGGCAGAGGCAAACCCCATCTGAACCCGGTCAAAGATTTCATGGCAGACGGTTCCAATCTGGCTTTGGCCATGGTGATCGCTCCTTTGGCCGGTGCGGCCGCTGCATTGGGTAAGTTCTATAAGTACATCAAAAAAGTGGAGGCGTGATGCCGGAGAATTACACAGGCCGCCGCCTGACATACGGCCTGATTTTGTTTTTCATTACCCTGTCCGGGTTTGCCCAGATGCCGATATTTGACCGCTACTATATTTCAGATATTCCCGGACTGGGATGGCTGGCACAGTTTTATGTGACCCATGCCATGCATTATATCATGGCGGCCCTGCTTCTGGCATTGGGGGCGTATGCCTTGCTGGATGAGGTTTTGGGGTGCAAACGCAGGCCTGCACAGCTGATTTGTCTCAACAAGGGTACATTGACGGCCACCGGCTGGATCAAACTGGTCGCCCTGGCCGGCCTGGTGGTGACCGGATGCCTCATGGTGGTGAAAAATCTGCCCCAGGTGTTTTTTCCCCATTATGTGATAATCGGTCTGGACCTGCTTCACCTGCTGTTCTGCATGGGACTGCTGGGGGCCACGTTTTACTCCTGGATCCGCCAAAAAAAATGGGTCACCGGATAACCCTATTCAGGCAGAGGGGACCGGACGTTGTGCTGCGGTGAGCCGACGTTAAGCGGCGGTGGTCAGATTTTTTTGATGATGGCTGCCACCACCTGTTCTGCCGTGTCGCCGAACAGGGTCTCCACCGGCACCAGATTCAGGTATTTATCATCCCATTCAATCGTTTCGCTTTCCAGTATCCAGTCCTTGAGCCGCGTATATTTGCCTCCCAGGGCCTTGATTTTCTTGAGCAGAGACACGGATTCCGAAGGTTTGAACTCCACGTTCAACGACAGGATATATTCAATGATATTGGAAGTGGATGGATCGGCTGACAGCACCGGAATCACAAGGATGCTTTTTTTGTCTTTCCGGCCCTTGCCGATATAGACGTTGCCTTCTCTGACAATGATGTTTTTGGTGCCCTTGAGCTGGGGATCGGATTCCACCCGGGAGGTCTCGCTGACCAGTGTGCCGGTTTTCTCAAGCACGTTGATCCGGTCCCCGGAGTGACCTCGCCCAGCAGATTGAGTCCGGTGATCTGATACAGGAGCCCCCGTTGACCCGGGCAATGACCTCCTGAAGATGTTTGATGACCAGCACGTTTTTGGTGGTGATCTGCGAGATCTGGATCTGATGCCGGGCCAGTGCATCAAACACCAGGCCTTCAAACGTTTCCCTGATTCGGCTGGTACCCACAGTCACGGTCTTGGCCTGATGTTTGATGGCATCCACCGGCCTTGCCATGGCATTGATGGCCTGATTCAGGGTTTTGAAAAACGTATCCAGCATGTTGACCGGCGTCCCTTTGGTCATGAAATCGATTTCAAAATCAGACACGGGCAGTCGGCCGGACAGGTATTTGAGCAGCAGTGTGATATTGGCGGCATTGTCCAGGCCCATGGCAACGGGAAACCCGTTTTCACGGCGTTTTCGGGTGAACCGGTTGTAAAATTGTGCTATCTGTTCCCGGAACGTTTTCTCCAGTAGCACTTCGTATTCATCATGGCCCTGGGCAATGAACTCATCCAAAGTGTCCTGAACCCGGGTCCGGCACTGATACATGAACCGAGACCCTTCGTTGATGGCCAGAGCCGCAGAATACCCCCATAGATGACCCACCAGTGTATTGAGGATGGGCGCAAAGGGTTCGCTGATTTCCGGCACCTTAAAGACGTCCGCCGCGTACAGGTCGAACCTGTCCTCTCCTTTGGTGGTGATAACCACCGGTGCCGCCTTGTGGGCATGGAAAATCGCGGTGTCCTTGACAATATCCTTGAGAACGCTCTCCCTGGTTCCGGCCGCACAAACGATGATCAGCGGCTCAGAGGACAGGTCGATGTGCTTCTTGTCTTCTACGTAATCCGAAGAAATGGTTTTGTAGCACAATTCAGACAACTTGATGCGGATTTCATCCGCCGCTGTTTTGTTGGGACCCGATCCCACGGTGGCCCAGTATGTTTTGCTGACGGCCAGGCGGTTCGCAGACGTCTGGATCTCATCTTGCAAACAAAGGACGGCGCGCATTTTGTCCGGAATGGTCTGAAGCTCCTGAATGGCCTTTGTGATATATTCCATAGATCTGGCGTTGGTGACGGCCGCCATGTGCAGGCCCAGTAGCGCGCCGGCCGTGATCTGGGCGTAAAACGCTTTGGTAGATGCAACCGACATTTCGATATCCCGGCCGGAACTGGTGTAAAACACCCCGTCGACCTTGAAGGTGAGATCGGAATCCCGGCGGTTGACGATGGCCATAGTCCTGGCACCCAGTGCCCGGACCATATCTACGGTCCGGTTGGTGTCAGTGGTGGTGCCGGACTGGCTGATGGCCACCACCAGGGTGTTGGCCATGGCCGTGGCAGATGTGTCGTTGCCGTTCATGCAGAAGCCGGACAGCTCCGAAGATTTTAACGCCCGGATGTCATACCCCCGGTCTCCCAGATAGGTGTTGAGCAGATCCGCGCATCCCCGGGCTGCCACACCGGCGGTGCCTTGTCCGATAAAATAGATTTTTTTTAGTTGACCGGTTAAAAGATCGGTTTGAAGTGTCTGGGGCATGACCGATTCCGGTATCCGAAGTTCCAAAAGGCCGGTGTCTGGATTTTTTTCAAATTTGTTTTCCAGGGTTTGTTCCACAGATACCGGTGCTTCATTGATTTCTTTAAGAAAATAATGAGCAAATCCCTGTCGATCGATATCCCTGGCCGTGATCTGGCTGACTCGTATGTTTCGGGAAGAGATGTCGATGATATCACCGGAATAGGAAAAAGAGTGAATGCCCTGGAGCCCCCCGGGATTTTTCTGATCAAGAATCACGATCTGCCCGGATTCTTCTCCATTGAGTTTGATGTATTCAGACGTCTGTTCCACCACTCCGTAAAGTTCGGACGCCGCGATATAATGGTCCGGACCGATGCCGACGAAAATGGCCTGCCCGCTCCCTTTCTGAGCCAGAAACAGTTTGCCCGGTGCCAGGTCGGTATGCATGGAAATGGCATGGGATCCGTCAAAATCATTGACCGCTGAACGAAACGCCTCTTCAATGACAGCCCCTTGTTTCAGATAGTGCTGAATCTGCAGCGGAATCAGTTTGGTATCGGTGTTGATCCGGGGGTGGATTTTGTCATACAGGGCCTCGTATTCGGTCTTAAGTTCCAGATAATTGTCAATGTCTCCATTGAGGCACACATGAATGGTTCCGGTCGTTTCGATTTCCTTGTCTGCAGGGGTGTTGTCCACGGGATGGCAGTTGGCGTCCGTGATATCCCCCACGGACGCCCACCTGGTATGGGCGCTCACCGACTGGGTATCCAGATGGAAGCCGGTCAGAGCCATGAGAATCAGGTCATTTCGAATCTGGGTGCGGATGAATGCGATGTTGTCCCCTAACGCACCGATCTCCGCTGCATATTTATATACAAATGAAATGGACACCTGGTCTTGGGTGCCGAAAACCGGATTGTTGACATTGATGCAGTTATTGGCCAGTACCGAATGATTGGTCCGCTGCTTCAAAAGACCGGAGAGGCCGGATTCATTCAGATAGTTTTTGAACCGGTTGAATTCAGATGACGAAAGGGTGAACAGCACGGATATACCGGCGGAGTCCCGCCCCCGGACCTCAAGTCGGTCAATACTGTTGAGTACGGCATTGATGCGCTGAAAAATGGATAGGCTTTCCAATGGGCTGGTTTTGAACAGATTGGGAGGCATCAGGTCGCAATGGTGGTGACATTGCCCAACACCTCCTGTTTCAAGCACCAGTGGATGTCTTTGAGGGTTTCCAAACAGACGGAGAGCTTTTCCACGGTCCGGGGCGGCAGGGTGGGTTTGGTTCGGGTGAACCCATCCTGAAACCGGGTGATGATTTCGGACAGGGTGTCCGCGGTTCGGGACAGGGCCTGGATCTGTTCCGGATCAGAGAACAAGGCGGTGAATTCCTGTTCCTGTTTCAGGGCCCTGACCAGTTCCCAGAGATGATTTAACTCTTCTTTTTCGAGGGATATCGATTCCGGGCCGGACAGCCGGGGCCAGTCATCCGAAAGCGGCATCCGATTTTTAAGCTGGCTGATGCGTTTTTGAAGAATGTTCGGTGGTTCCGGTGGCGGCCCGGATTTTTATCAAATCTCTTAAACGACACCAGAGCGCAGATACCGCAGCACAGACGACTTGGTATCCAGGGAAAAAGTATCAGGGTATTCCCGCCGACCTGGTCCGGGGATTTTCCGACCTGAACAGAAGGAAATATCCTTGCAATTCGGGATATCCGTTCAAAAATCGCTTTGACCGCATCTAACCTCCTTTTTTTAAGACTCACGACCTTCTATCGGACTATCGGAATAGATCAATCCGTGGACGGCAGGGATTCAAAGTAATATCTGATCAAGGACCGGGCATGGGCGGCGGCACGGGTGCCGATGTATTTTCCATGGCCCACCACCACGGAAAACGTAATGGCATGGCCCCGGGTTTTGTCTTTTGCAAAACCGGTGAACCAGTCATATTTGACGGTGTGTTCCCGATTGGACAGTGATCCGGTTTTCCCGCCGATACGCAATTGAGACAGCACTTTGTCCCTTGAAAATGATCCGAATGATTTTCGGGCAGTGCCATGGGTCACAGTTTTTTCCATCAGTCCCATCATGGCAGTAGCAGATTCAGGGCTTATGGCGGTGAAAGGCAGCGCCGGCGCGTGCTGGTAAACGGCATTGCCGTTGGCATCCATCACATGGCTGATCACCGCCGGGATCAGGGTCCGGCCTTCATTGAGCAGCGGGGTGATCATCATGGCACCGAAGATCGGGGAGATCAGTGTGTCCCGGTTGAATCCGCATCCCAGTTCCGCCAGGTGAAAGGGATTGTCTTCCATATGAAAAAACCGGTGTCAAACTCCAGGTCCGTGTCCGGGGTCTGGTTGAATCCGAACGCCTGTGCATAGGCGGTTAAGGTATCCCGGCCCAGATATGTCTGTCCCAGCTTGCCGAAAACCGGGTTAATGGATTCAGAAAACGCTTCTTCTAGTGAAACGGTGACCGTGTATTTGTTTTTGATTTCTTTTAGCTGCCGTTTGTACAGGGTGTATTTGTTGCCGTTGAAATGCAGAGGCGTATCCGGGGTATAGTTCAGCGAATCCATGGCAGCAGCGGCTGTGACAATTTTGAAAATACTGGCTGCCGGATACATGGCTTGGGTACAGGGATTTGTGTCGCTGTTTCCAGGTCAAACCCGGCCATGGCAAGAATATGGCCCTGATATCCGTCCATGACGACAATGGCGATCTGTTCGGGTTTACCCCGGGTCAGGGTTTTCAGGTGATCCACCCGGGCGTTGAGAAATCCGGTCAACCCCACGTCCAGAAAGGTCACTACCTGGACGAACCCGTTCGGGGTGTCTGCCAGAAAAACGTTTTTGGCGGCATTTACCAGATCCTGTTCCTTGATCATCTCCCTGACCTGGGCCTGGGTCAGCTGAATCGGTGATTTCAATGACGGCGCTGACACGGCGGGAGTGTCCGGGATATCGTATCCGGACCGGAATGTGGCAAAAACAGCCCATCCCCCGGCAACAGCTGCCATCATCAGAAAAACAACAAAAAAGAGGAGCGCCATTTCTGAAAAAAGGACTTTCTTTTTCGTGAAAACAGGTATGCGGCCTGTTGCCGGCGCCAGGAATGTTCGGTCCTAAAATGGCTCACGTCCCACAGTTCCTTGAATCAAGGGTCATTGTGTCGGTTTTCAGGAACATCCACCCGGGGAAACAGGCTGTCCGGTTTTGCAAGACAGGTGCCCTCCGGCATCTGCTCCCAGGTGCTTATTTGTTCCAGTCGGAAAATCCGCTTTCCGGCTGGGGTATGGTCAATTCCTGAAGCATTTTCCGGCTGGTTTCCGGCATCACAGGATAGATCAGGGCGGCCACGGTTCGCAGCCCTTCCAGCAGGTTTCGGATCACCGCTTCCAGCCGGGGGCGGGTCTTGGGATCTTTGGCCAGGCCCCAGGGTTCATGGGTGTCAATGTATTTGTTCATGCGGGAAATGAACTGCCAGACAGCCTCCAGTCCTTTGTGAAAGGCATAGCCGGCCATGGCCGCTCTGAAATGCCGGATGGTGGCGTCCGCCTCTGGTGCCAAGCTCAGGTCGGAAAAAATATCCGAATGCAGGGCCGGCACCTGACCCTTGAAATATTTCAGGTTCATGGACAGCACCCGGGAAAACAGGTTGCCCAAATCATTGGCCAGATCCGCGTTGATTCGGGATACCAGTACATCCTCGGTAAAATTGGCATCCAGGCCGAACACCATCTCCCGCATCAGAAAATACCGGAACGCGTCCACGCCGTACTGGCCTGTGACCTGAACCGGATCGGTGACATTGCCAATGGATTTGGACATTTTGCTGCCCGATACATTCCAGAAGCCATGGACATTCAGCCCGTTGTAAATGTCGAGGCCCGCGGCTTTGAGCATGATGGGCCAGTAGATGCCGTGGGGTTTGATAATGTCCTTTGCCACGAAATGCCGGGCCGACGGCCAGAATTTTTTAAACAGCGGCCCGTCAGGATATCCTAAAGCGGAAATGTAGTTGGTCAGTGCGTCAAACCACACATAAGTGACATAGTTGTCATCAAATGGCAGGGTGATCCCCCAGGTGAGCCGTGATTTGGGCCGTGAGATGCACAGGTCTTCCAAGGGTTCTTTTAGAAACGAGAGGATTTCGGTTTCATACTGTTTCGGGTGAATGAATCCGGGATGAGTTTTGATGTGGTCGATAAGCCAGTCCTGGTATTGACTCATTTTGAAAAAATAATTGGATTCCTTGATGGATGACGGGGCTGTCCCGTGGTCCGGGCATTTCCCGTCCACAAGCTCCCGTTCCTGGTAAAACCGTTCACACCCGTAACAGTACAGCCCCTCATAACTGGAAAAATAGATATCTCCCCGCGCGTGAATTTTTGACAGCAGGTGTTCCACCACCTGAATGTGTCCGGACTGGGTGGTCCGTATGAACTGGTCGTTTTCAATATGGAGCCGTGGCCACAGATCCTGAAACAGGCGGCTGATTTTTTCGACATATTGGGCCGGGCTCTGGGACTGTTTTTCCGCTGCCTGGACGATTTTGTCCCCGTGTTCATCGGTTCCGGTGAGAAAATAGGTGTCATAACCGTCCATCTGTTTGAACCGGGTAGCCACATCCGTGGCAATGGTGGTGTAAGCGTGACCCAGATGGGGCTTGGCATTGACGTAATATATGGGGGTGCTGAAAAATTGTGTCTTTGGTTCCATGATGAATCCTGTGTGATGGTTGCCCGGCCGCATGACGGCCGGGCCGGTTTTAATCAGTTGGCAGTATCTCGGAAAGCGACGTTTCAATTTCCGTCTGATCGTTCATCCGGACGGTGACCGTTTGTTTGAGAATGTTCTGGCGGATGACTTTCCCTTTGCCCTGGGACAGGGTCAGGATTTTTCCTAACCGGGGCATTGTCTTTTTCAGATGCTGATAGGTCTTGTTTTCAAAGGTCAGACAGCACATGAGCCGGCCGCATACCCCGGAAATTTTGGTGGGGTTCAGCGACAGCCCCTGTTCCTTGGCCATTTTAATGGAAATGGGTTCAAAACTGCTCATGAAAGAAGAACAGCAGAATTCCCGTCCGCATTTGCCGATGCCGCCGCAGTGTTTAGAAAGGTTCCGGATACCCACCTGGCGCATTTCGATCCGCAGGTTGTATTCCTTGACCAGCATCTTGATCAGCTGTCGGAAATCCACCCGTCCGTCCGCAGTGTAGAAAAAGTGAGTTTGTTTCTGTCAAACGTACTTTCCACACTGAACAGATTCATTATCAGGTCCAGTTTCTGGATGCACTGGTTACAAAACGCATGGGCTTCTGCTTCCAGGGCTATGAGTTCCTGACGTCGGATAAAGTCATCCCGGGTGGCCTTGCGGATGACCTGCTTGAGTTTGTCCGGGTTGACATCGGTTTCCACAGGGGGCGTGGCCACCATCCCAATCCCAGGCCCTGTTCGGTTTCGACAATCACCCGGTCATCCATTTTCAGGTCAAGGTTGCGGCAGTCAAAGTCATAAATCTTACCGGCCGGTTTGAATCGAACGCCTGTCACACGGGTCATGAGGGACTTCCTTGCAAATCTATCAGTTTCAGAAAAAAACGGTCGAAAGTCATGCGAACGGAACTGTTGGATGCCAGCCGTTTTTCAGTTTCATGCAGTTCATCCATCCAGAAGAGAGGAGTCTCGCTATGGATAGATGGACCGATGTCCCGGAATGAATCAATGCAATCGTTGTTCAGCAGTTTGTCAGGCGCGTGCCGGATGATACACAGATCCCGGAAAACGGTTTTCATGATCGCCAGGCCCGGTGCCACTCTTTCAGCATCATGACTCAGGAATTCAGACAGGCCTAAAGCCGTCTGTATGTGATGAAAACCGGGCCTGGAAATCAGACGGCACAGTTGCCTGATCATCCAGGGCCGGGTGGTCTGCCAGTCCAGCCCGGATCCTGAGCCTGTTCCGGGTTTTCTTGGGATTCCGAAGCACCGGTTTCAGGCGCACCGACCAGGATTTCAGCCAGGTCCATGTCCGTTCCGGCGGTGGCTGCCGCAATGCCGGCCCATTGGGTATCAATCGAATAAAGCGCACTCAGATGGGCGGCCAGGGCTGATCCTGACAATGGAGGAAACCGCAGGGACTGGCACCGGGAAAGGATTGTGGGCAGCAGTCCGGACCGTTCCCGGGCCAAGAGAATGAAAAAGTTTTTCAGGCGGTTCTTCCAGTTCCTTGAGCAGCGCGTTCTGAGCCTGAGGGTTCATCTGGCCGGCCTCTGTGATCAACACCATGCGGTATGAGGCTTCATGGGGCCGGGTTCCTGTCCGGGCTATCATTTCCCGAATCTGGGAAATGAGGACGGTTTTTTGGCTTTTTGCCGGTGCTACCACAATCATATCCGGATGCTGGTTTGTGTTAATTTTTCTGCAGGACCGGCACTGGTTGCAGGGTTGAGCCCGCTTTCCCGCGCAGTTGACTGCCTTGGCAAACCGATAGGCCGCCTGTTTTTTGCCGGAACCGGGAAGACCTGTGAACAGCAGGGCATTGGGAATTTTTCGGGTCTCGCTAATACGATCGAGTTCAGACAGAGCTGTGGGAAAATCGTTTGGGTGAACTGTCATAAAATATCCGGAATGACGGGCTAGTAGTCCACCCGCTCCTTGAGCTCTTTACCGCATTTGAAAAACGGAAGCCGCTTGGGAGGAATCTGTACTTTTTCACCGGTTTTGGGATTTCGGCCCATATAGCTCTGGTATTCTTTGATATGGAAGCTGCAAAATCCCCGGATTTCAACACGCTCTCCTTTGATAAACGCGTCTGAGAGCGCATCGAAAAAAATTTTTACCACTTCCGCCGCTTCCGACTTGGTCAGAGATGTCCGGTCTTTTAATGCAGAAATCAATTCAAGTTTATTCATACATCCTCATGTATTGGTTATGAAAAGTTGTTCCTTAGTGAATATTTAAAAATAAATAAAAAGTCAAGGAGTTATGACAGGGAATCCGGTATTTTTTCCACCTGGTCTTCATCGATTTCCACGCCGGCGTACTGTCCTAAAACAGGCAGTTTCACAATGACCCGGCCCCTGCCCCTGTATTGGACAAACTCCCCCCGGGTCCCGGCCAAAGGGCCTTTCAGCACCATCACAAGGTCTCCTCTGGACAGCCTGGAACAGGCACCGGTAATCAGCTCTTTGCCTGCGGATATCAGGATTTTGAGAGAATCGATCTGGGTGTCAGGCACTGGGACCGGCCCCTGTTGATTTCCCAGAAACCGGACCACTCCCTGGGTTTTCAGAATAAGTAGCTGGCACGCCGGGTCAAAGCTGGACTTGACAAACAGATATCCGGGAAACAGCGGCACCTCTATCATCTGCTTACGGTCCCGGCGGCGGCTGAGTCTTTTGGTTTTGGGTAAAAACACGTTCATTTTTTTCTGCACGATCTGATCAAACACCACCTGCTCAAAATTGCTTCGGGTCAACAGTGCAAACCAGTGAAAATCATTTGTCATTGTGAACCAAACTCTCCAATACCTTTCAGGTGAATCATGATAGCGATGCGTGTGTCCAGATCCGATTCCTGCAGCTCCATCCCCAGGGCCCAGCAGGCCTTGTTCAAGCGGAGACCGGTCCGGGTTTCAATGGATACATCCCGTTCCAGGTCTTTTTCAAAAGAATAGAACGCCGCCAGGGACGAAGTGAGCTTGATATCAAATCGGGTATACCAGGTTTTCCGGGTGTTCAGCTGATAGCGGTATGCCGTGGTGACAGCATCTCCCCTGGGGCTGGTCAGCGTGGTATCCAGGTTCAGGGTGTCGAAATGACTGGTGTAGGGGGACCAGGCCAGTTCCGTGTTCAGAGATAGAAAAGAGAACGGATACACGCGGGCATCCATATAAATATCTGACCAGGGCCGGTTTTCGGTGTTGATTTCATCGTGTTCGTCCAGCAAACTGTAATCCTGGAAAAATTTGACCCACCCAAGTTCCCGGTAAGTATTCACCGGTTTCCCATCCTTGCCGGTTACCGGATTCCTTGCTGTGAACCGGTGGGTCAGAAACCAGCTGATTTTGTTCGATTCCTCGATATCATCCAGTTCATCGAAAAACGGCAATGTGTCCTGATCCACATGGGGAACAAAGCGATAGCCAATGCCGGGGGTGACCTGATGCTGAATTTTGTCGGAAAATGGGGTGTTTGCGGAGAACACACGATTCATCCGGGTGGTCAGATCTCCGCCGATTTCGTAGGTTTTCCGGAAGTTCAATGGGTCATCATTTCCATCAATGTCAATGAATTGGTCGGTATGATATGCCGTCCCCCGTAGGCTGATGAATGGGTGAAACGCTGCTTTGTTTCCCCAATTCACAGGGTAATAAAAGGTGGGATGGATATCCAGCCGCTGTCCGTTGATTTTTGTTTTTTTCCGGTCCAGGCCGGCGGCAGAAACCGTATCCTGACGGAAAAACGTGTCCAGTTGCGAATCTAAGGAATAATACAGCCCAGTCGGACCCAATTGCCGGCGTGCCGTACTGAATTCAATTCCGGGAAGAGTCTGTAATGTCGTATCGTCTGCATGCGCACGCCGTGCGGCGACATCATCATACCAGAGAGCCCTGATTGCCAGCGCATACCGGGTTGCGGTTCGGTCAAGGATTAAGCTGTTACTGCGGACCTTGTCATCGTATTCATCCAGGTCCCGGCCGAATTCTCTGGCGAACAGCTGGTTGCTGCTGTCGTATCCGGACAGTCCGTCTTTGAATTCCAGCAGATAATCCGGATCCGACACCAGATCTACATCCAGTTTGGCAAAAAATCATGAGGCAGTGCCTGGTCATTTTCATGCGCAGCCAGTATCGGTCCGAATTGGTGCGCTGAGGCGTGCTTTCAAACCGGTAGTCTCTGGTAGCGGATGTGCCGTCATCAATCTTGTCATCGGACAAATAATCCAGCTGCCATATTCCCCTGGAGTGGTCATCAGCGACATACCGGAATTCTGTACCGAGTTTAACGCCGCGGTCCGACAGGAATTCCGCATACAATGTGGCATCACTGCTGGGAGAAATGGCCCAGAAAAACGGCTGGGTATACACAAATCCCTGCCGGTCAGAGGAGGACACTTCAGGGATGAGCAAGCCGGACTGGCGCTGGGTTTTGACCGGAAACACCAGAAAGGGCGAGTACAGGGCCGGTACGTTTCTGGCCCAGAAAACCGTGTCTTTTGCAGACCCGTATCCTTCAATGGTGACGTTGACATCTTTTCCCGTGATCTTCCAGTCCGGTGTCTCTCCGTCACAGGAAGTGATGGATCCTCTTTTCGCATCATACGTGAACCGGCCGGTCTTTCGGATCTGTTCTCCGTGAATATACAGGTGGTTTTTTTGAATGAACACCGTGCCCTGATCGATCAGTCCGGTTTCCGTGGCAAGGTTCACCTGCAGAGCATTGCAGGAAATAACGTCTCCGCCGGAAATCAATTTCACATGGCCCTTGGCGGACACCTCTTTAGTGGTATTGGAAAATTCCACATAATCCGCCTCCAGGCGGGTTTGCCCGCCGGTAATGATTACCTGTGTTTTGGCGATGTAAAGGTCGGTGGTCCGGTCATATATGACCGATTCGGCGGACAGATTCCAGGATACGGCTCCGGGGTCATCGATCTTTGTCACTGCCGCCGTCCTGTCTGGCAGGCACACCAGGCAGGCGCAGCAAATCAGGAAGACACACAGAATCCGATTCGGCACATGCTGAAGCCAATGTTGATTTTCAATCAGGAAAACGCCGTTCATGAAACACCCGGTAACCAATTGCACTGTGGTAAAAATTACTGTATAAAGCCATCTTATGCGGTAAAAGTCAAGCCGGAATCCCGTGACGGACTGGAAAGGACCTTTATGACAGATTCAATCATAGATGCCATCGGCAATACCCCGGTGGTGGAAATTCAGCGGATCAATCCGGTTCCCGGTGTCAGGATTTTCGCCAAACTCGAATATATGAACCCGGGAGTCCATCAAAGACCGGGCCGCGCTGTCTATGATTCGGGCGGGGGAACGCTCCGGCCGGCTCACCAGCGACAAGACCGTGATCGAAGCCACTTCAGGCAACACCGGTATCGGTCTGGCCATGATCTGCGCGGTCAAGGGATACCGTCTGGCTTTGACCATGGCGGAAAACGCCAGTGAGGAGCGCAAACAGATTCTCAAGGCCCGGGGGGCGAAAATCATTCTGACCCCCAGGCACCTGGGATCGGACGGCGCCATTGAGGAAGCCTATCGGCTGGCCCGGGAAAATCCGGATAAATATTTCATTACGGATCAATATAACAATGAGGCCAACTGGCAGGCCCATTATTACACCACCGGCCCGGAGATCATGGGCCAGATGCCGGAAAGACCGGCCAGTGTGGTGGCGGCCGTGGGGACATCCGGTACCCTGATGGGCCTGTCCCGGTATTTCCGGGAACACAGCCCGCAAACCCGGATTGTGTGCGCAGAACCGTTTCTGGGTCACGGCATCCAGGGACTCAAGAACATGAAGGAATCCTATACCCCGGAAATTTATGACAAAACCCTTTTGGATCGGATTTATCACGTTGATGATGACCTGGCCTTTGAAACGGCCAGGCGCCTGGCCGCAGAAGAGGGATTGTTCGTGGGCATGAGTTCCGGAGCAGCCATGGCTGCGGCCATCCGGGAGGCCGAAACCCTTGAGAAGGGGGTGGTGGTGGTGATTTTCCCGGATTCCGGGGAACGGTATCTGTCCACTTCTTTATTTTCAGTGAAACAGAAAGTGCTGCTGCACCTGGTTGATTCCCTGACCGGGAAAAAAAAGCAGTTCGAGCCGGTGAAACCGGACACCATCTCCATCTATACCTGTGGTCCCACCGTTTATCAGCGGCTCAATCCCGGCAATTTCAGGCGATATGTGTTCACCGACCTGCTGGTGCGGTATCTGGCATTTCACAAAATCGACGTCAACCATGTGATCAATATCACGGATTATGATGACCGTACCATTGAAGGGGCCGGTCGGTCCGGGCAGGATCTGGATGCGTTTACTCATCCGTATATCCAGGCCTTCATCGGGACCTGCACCGGCTGAAAATCAGGCCGGCCCAGGCATATCCCCGGGTGTCGGCGCATTTGAGGATATGGCGGATCTGACCCGGAAGCTGCTGGACAAGGGGTATGCATATGAAAAACTGCATTCCGTGTATTTTGATATTTCAAAGATGGCGGAATACGGCCGTCTGTCCAAGATGGATCTCCAGAAAATCCGGGTAGGCGCCACGGTGGACCTGGATGAATATGAAAAACTCAATCCCAGGGATTTCACCTTGTTTAAGCGGGTAAGACTGTCAGAGCTGCGCCGGGGCATCGGCATGAAACCCGGTGGGGACAGGTCCGCCCCTCGCTGCACCTTCAGTGTGCGGCCCTGTCCATGCTGTATCTGGGTGTGCCGTTCGATATTCATACCGGCAGCCGGGAGCTGGTGTTTCCCCATCATGAAAACGAGCGGGCCATTGCCCGGGCTGCTGAGGACCGGGAACTGGCCCGGGTCTGGCTGCATTGTGACCCGGTGCAGTATGACGGATCTCTGGGGCCGGCATCCATCAATGATTTGACTTTAGATACCCTGTCGGATTTGGGATGGGAGGCCGGGACCATTCGGTTTTGGCTGTTGTCCGGCCATTACCGCCGGGGACTGATGTTGTCAGAACGGTCCCTGTCTGAAGCCCAGGCCTCCTTGAACCGCATTAACCGGTGCATTGCAATGCTAGAGCGCATTCGGTCCGATGGTGTGGACGCGGAGGGGCCTCCTGACGTTGACATTGATCAGATGATCTATGATATCCGTCAGGGTATTCTGACTGCGCTGGGCGATGACCTGAAAGTTTCCGGTGCCCTGGCGGCGCTTCTGGCCGGCATCAAGGCCGTCAACACCCGGATCAGCCTGCGCAAACTCCAGGCTAAAGACGCGGACCGGATCCTGTCCGGACTGCAGGAAGTGGATCAGATTTTCAAGTGTGCGAATTCAATCGTCAGGCATCCTGTTCCCCACAGGTACAAGACCTGATGCGGCAACGGCAGGAAGCCCGGGCAAAAAAAGACTGGGCCACGGCGGACCGGCTCAGGAATCGGTTGATCGCCATGGGAATTCCCGTTCATGACCCGAAAGTGGAGACAGACAGATGAATGTGTTTTTTTTCCCTTTTTCTCATGTGGATGAGACCCAGCGAACCACGCTGAACGCCTTTTTTTCACAGTTCATTTTTTTGCCCCTGGCTCCTGATTTGTCCCAGAGCCCGGCCATGGTGCCGCTGGTGGAGAATGGCACGGCTGTCCCGTTGTTTATATCCGGACCCCGCCTGGATGAAGTGGCTTCTCAGGTCAACGTCTGGATGAACTGGGCGGCCTTGCATAAGGGCAATAAACACAACCTGAAAAATCTGATTCAGGACAACCCTTATTTGACCGATCATCTGGGGGCGGCTCCCATTCAGTCGGAGATCCGGGCAAGAATGGCCGATTCTTCACGAAAGCCGGCAGACAACCGGATGCAGACGGACCCGCTGCTGTTTTCCATTATCGCCAGGATTACGGATGCACAAAACGAAACTATTGATCAGGCGTTGACAGACCTGGAAGAAAAACAGACCGCCCTGTTTTCTCAACTCAGGGGCGATTCAGAACCGGGGCGGTCAGAAAATACCGGGTCCTTTGGGCGGGATCCGGGAGACATCATGACTCGGGCCCGGATCCGTGCCTGGGCGACCTGTGCCGTGGAAGAAAACCTGTTCTCAAAACAGTCCCCCCTGATTCTGGCGACCACCAGTGCCGCGGTGTTTGAGCAGGTGACGGCAAATGCGGCTCAGGTCATAAATGCCCTTGACATTGACGACATAAAGGTGCATGAAGATGGGTGTGATCATCAGCCGGCATGGCAGAAACAGCTGCTGAACCTGTTCGGCACCCTGGCTGACGGTCCTGCGGATGACATCCAGGCTCAAACGATGTTGAACCGCAAAGATGATGCCTGCCGCCGGACCGGCCGGATTCAGGTACAGACCGTTGAAGGGCCGGACCTTGAGAACCGCCTGAACCTGCCCGGCAGGCGGTTGCTGGTATGCCGGGTGTCATTAAAGCCATAAAAAGCTTGATTTTCGTAAAGGACATGGTATAAAAGCGTTTTTTAAATCAGTTCCGCATGAAATTGATGGAAAAATGGCGTGATAATTGCAAAAGCAATGATTTTTAATTTATTTTTTAGGAGGCTGTAAAAATGGCATTTACCCCGATTGTTGACGAATCCAAATGTGTTGGCTGTGAAGAATGTGTCGATGTTTGTCCGGTGGAAGTGTTTGAAATGCAGAATGATAAATCCGTTCCGGTCAATGCGGAAGAATGCATGGGCTGTGAAAGCTGTGTGGAAGTCTGTGAAGAAGACGCCATCGTAGTCGAGGAAGATTAGGCGCCGGATTCGATCAACCATCTGTTCTATTATGGTTGCATGGATGCCGGATGTGCCCCGGCTGGTTTCGGGGCATATCCGGCATCTTTTTTTCAATACGGCAAATGACACCGGGTCGACACACTGCCCCTTTCAGAATCTCAAGGACAGGCAGCTGAGCCCGCCGTCCAGTTTCTGAAATTCAGACACATCTACGTCAATGGTGTCAAACCCATGGCCCGAAATCAGGTCTTTGGTTTTTTCAAATCCGGCCGCACCAGGACCCGGCCGTTGATCCAGACACTGTTGGCGGCATAGGCTTCCGAATCATCCACCTTCAGTATCGTGAACCCGGCAAATTCCGGATGGGTCACAAATTCCCCCCATGCCAGCAAACGGTTGTTTTCCAGATAAGACACCCCGGTTTTCAGGTGGAGCACCGAAGTCAGCCTAACTGGAGATACCGTGTATCCGAAACCGCTCACAATCTTTGCCAGCTGGCGGATTCCTTGTTCATTGGTCCGGCCGGACAATCCCACGTAAAAATGCCGGTTCACCTGCATCACATCCCCGGCATCCAGGGTGCCTGGGGTCTTGATTTCCATGACCGGCCGGTCAAACCGCTGTATGGCATCGGCAACCGCCTTTGTTTCGCCTTGCCTGGCCGGGTGGCCTGGCCGGGTGATGACAATACAGTGTTCCGTGACCAAGCAGGTGTCTTCAATAAAGGTGGAATCCGGAAACGCTTCATCCGGTGCCAGAACCGTCACGGACAGGCCGCAGGTTTCAAGGGCTTGAATATACGTGTCATGCTGCTGGCAGGCCCGCGCAAATTCCGGTGTTCCCAGATGGGCACTGCTGATACCGTTGACCAGATTCTGACAAGGCCGTTTGACCACGGCGGTTGTGAACATGGATTACTCTCCTTTTTCAGGATGTCCGGGCGGGCCGGGTGGTCAGGTAGACACCGGACAGAACCAGAACAGCCCCGACGGCCAGGGCCGGGGTAATGGGTTCGCCCAGTATGACAAATGACAGCACCACTGCACTGACAGGCACAAAATTGATAAACACTCCGGCCCGGGTGGGTCCGATTGCCTGGATCCCCTGATAATACCAGAAAAAACCCAGCACCGTTCCGAAAAAACCCAGGTAAAACAATCCCCCCCAGTGGGCCGGTGTGTACCCTGGCAAGGCCTGGAACAGGCCGCTGAACACGGCCGGGAAAAAAAGCATCACGGTCCCGGCCACAGACGAATAGCACACCGCTGCCACCGGAGACAGAGACCGCATCATGGGTTTTCCCAGTAACGAGTAGGATACCCAGGATGCGACACATCCCAGAATGGATAGCTCACCCACACCGATGCCGGTCTGAAACAGGATCCATGGACGTCCGTCTGAAATGATGGTCATGGCCCCGCTCACCGACAGGATTAGTCCGAGGATTTTCCCGGGTGTGAGGGATTCCTTAAACAGGAGTGCGGAAAACACGCTGATGAAAATCGGATTGGTGGCAATGATCAAAGACGCCCGGTTGGCGTTGATAAAATTCAATCCGGTAAAGAAAAACAAATTATAGGCAAAAATCCCGGTCAGCCCGGATAGAACAATCCAGAAAATTTGATCGGTCCGGATTTTCGGCAGGCACCCTTCCATTTTCCGGGTTAGAACCAGCAGAAAAAAAGAGGCAATGGCAAACCGAAGAAATGCGGCACAAGACGGAGATACCTGCCCGGCCAGCTGTTTGCCCGCAATAAAGGTGCCGCCCCAGAAAAAAGCGGTCAAAAACAGTTTGACAAAGGTCACTATATTATCCTTTACTGATTCAATATTGACAAAAAACTGTGTAGTTGTACAGACTCCCGGCCAAAAGTCAAGCCCGTAAAAGGCGGGAATTCCTGCTTTTTCGAGAAAACAGCCCGGTCCTGTTTTCCGGTCAAGGGGTGGGGTTAGGCAATTTGGAACGGATCGTGCCCCTGTCCTCCCGGGAGGTTTTCCGGCCACGGATCAGCATATTGTCAATGCGGTCAACCATCTGTTTCCCTATGCGTTTGATCAGAAAACCAGCGACATTCACATCGAACCCAAACGCCAGGTTTGCCTGGTTCGCATGCGCATCGACCGGGTATTGCACACCGTGTACAAGTTGCCCAAACAGCTGTACAATACCGTGATTAGCCGGATCAAAGCCCTGTCCGGCCTGGATATGGTGGAAAAAGACGTCCCCGGGACGGCAGTCTCAAGGCCCTTCGCCAAAAGGCCGTCGAGCAGGGATTGACCCTGTGGTGCGCGAAAACGGGATCCAGAAAATGCTGGCCGGTGAAACCACCTACCAGGAGGTCCTGCGCATCACCTGGGATCGGTTCTGAAATCCCCGGAAGCCTTGACTTTGGCTGGCCGTTCAGCCTATAAAGGTTTGGTCGGAAATAACCCGGCGTGGACGTGGTACCCGTAAACATCAGGATAAAGACTTCATGAACAAGCGGACAGCGGATTTATTGTTTGAAGCCCGGATGCTCAAGGACTTGAACCGGTCCGGCTATGCGTTTCTGGGAAACGGCAGGGAAAGTATTGCAGAGCATTGTTTTACTATGGCATTTATTTGCTGGGTCATGGGCCGGACGGTGTCTGGCATCGATCCGGAAAAGCTGATCGCCATGGCCCTGGTCCATGATCTGGCGGAAGCCAGAACCGGGGATTTCAATTATGTGCAGAAAAAATATGCACAGGTGGATGAGGCGAACGCCCTGGCCCATTTGGCGGGAAATCTGCCTTTTGGCCCGGACATTGTGGAGCTGGTGGCGGAATTCAATGCTGGTGAAACCTGGGAAGCCCGGCTGGCAAAAGATGCGGATCAGCTGTCGTTCATCCTGGAATTGAAAAAGCTCAAGGACACGGGGGCATCGTTTCCGGAGCGCTGGCTGGAGGTGATTGTGGATCGCCTGAGAACCGACACCGGAAAGCAGATGGCCGCCGATATCCTGGAAACCAGATGGGATGGCTGGTGGCTGAACGGATATCGTGAATAACGGACATACCTTGCCGGGCAAGATAAATCCGGAAAACCTTTGGTGGTTTTTTCAGTTCCCTCATAAACATAGCCGGGGCCTGCCGACGGGCAGACCCGGATACCTGCACGGATGATCAGAAGCCTCGCTTTTGAATGTGGGCTGCCACGATCCGCACCAGATCCGCATGGGGCACTGACGGCACCATGCCGGGGCAGGCAGATGCCATGGCATCCCAGTTTTCAGGATGATTCACCACGGTTTTCAAAAACGGCCAGGCCCGACACATCCGGGGTTTTACCGGATGAATGGTGCACTGTTTGTGTTCATCGAAAAAGATACACCGATCGTCCGGCCCCTGGGTGAGCACCGGCCCGGCCCCGGTTATGTCGCAATACCGGGAGATGAAATCCTTTGGATCCCCCTGGATAAAATCGCTGATGCGCTCAATATCCTGATGGGTGACATAGGTGCCGCCGAATCCCACACAGCACTGACCGCACATTCGGCATTGAAAAATATCTTGTGAGGTTCGGTATTCAGACGTCATATCGTTTTTCCATTGCTTTTTGCAGGGTCATCGGATCCACATACTGAAGGTCCCCACCCATGGGCACTCCAGACGCGATCCGGGTGAGGGTCAGTTTTCGGGATTTGAGCCGTTCCTGGATATAGGCGGCTGTGGCTTCCCCTTCCACGTTGGTCCGGGTGGCAATAATGATTTCCCGGACTTTCCGGGGATCGGCGCGCTGAAACAGTTCTCCCAACCGGATGTCATCCGGACCGATGCCGTCAATGGGGGACAATGCGCCGCCCAGCACATGGTAATGTCCTGAAAAAGCCCTGGATTTTTCAATGGCGGCCAGATCGGCCGGATTTTCCACCACACAGATTACGCTGGGATCCCGGGACGGGTCGGCACAGATCCGGCAGGTTTCCTGATCACTGAGAGAAAAGCAGGTGGCGCATAATTGCACGGACCGCTTGAGTTCGACGATATCGGCGGCCAGAGTCGACGCTTCCTGATCCGGGGCATGCAACAGGTGCAGGGCCAGGCGTTCCGCAGTTTTCCGACCGATTCCCGGCAGGGTGGAAAAACTGGCGATCAGCTTGAGAATGGCATCCGGGTAATGGTTCACGCCGGGTTACAGCCCCGGAATGTTCAATCCGCCGGTCAACTTGTTCATTTCCGCGGACACCATTTCCTGGGATTTTTTTAAGGCATCGTTCACCGCAGCCAGCACCAGATCCTGAAGCATTTCAACATCTTCTGGATCTACCACCTCTTTTTCAAGGATTATGGATTCAATTTTCTGGCCGCCGTTGGCCACTACTTTGACCATGCCGCCGCCGGCAGAGGCTTCCACGGTTTTTAATGCCAGCTCTTCCTGGGCCTGGAGCATTTTTTTTGCAGCTTCTGGGCCTGTTTCATCATATTGTTCATATTTTTCATCATGACACTCCTGAATTTTTGTTACATATTGATAATTTCACCATCGAAAAGTTCCTGAGCATGCTGCACCAGAGGATGCTGGACCGCCGCCTGCCTGGCCCTGATTTCCTCTGATGCGGATGCGGTCCGGGCCGGGTGCCGGGGATCGGATGTTACGTCAATGGCCAATGTCTTGCCCATAAATTTCTGACACCGGTGCTCCAGTTCTTTCTGCTTGCCAGTCAGCCGTTTTCGGTCAAAATCGGTACACCCTGACAGATGAAACACCAGTGCGGTTTCCGTCTCTGACATGATTTGTCCCCGGGATAGCAGCACGTGGATGAACGGCATCTGTGTTTCGATGTGGCTTAGGAATCCATGCCAGGTCCGCGGAACATCCGGAGTCAGGTGCGGAACCGGGTCCACGGGTTCGCGGACGCCGTTCGCAGAGGAATCCGGTGCGGCACTCGGCGGATAGAGCGGCCGCGCTTCCGGCAACCCCTGGGGGGAGGGGGCTGAGGCAGTGGGCGGAATGGGCTCATGCAAAGGCGGCTGCGCCGAGGAAGGATTGCCGTCGGAAGGGGGGGGGGGGCGGTACGGCCGTGGCCGGACCTGTCTGCCGGGCCAGAAGGTCCAGCTGCTGAATGATCCGGTCAATGGAAGCCCCTCACGCACCCGGGCCAGTTTGAACAATACGGTCTCAATGGCGATACGGGTGTGGGCGGTGCGTTTGACCATGTCCTCATCGGTCAGCAGGACCTGGAGCAGCTGCCCTAGGTAGTCTTCCGGCAGGTCGGCCACCTGAAAAATCATTTGCTTTTTTTCATTTGCCGGCAGATTGACGGCCGGATGATCCGGGCCGCAGCGCTGGATGATGTTCAGGTGCCGGACATGAGTGATCAGGTCCCCGTAGAATTTTTTAGATCCACGCCGGTATCATTGACCCGGTCCACCACAGAGATTAGGGCTGGCATGTCTTTTTCAAACAGGGCATGGATCAGTTCGTGCATGATGCGACGGTCCAGGACGCCAAGCCGGTCCACCACCATGTCCAGGGAAATCTTTTTTCAGGGGCTGCGGACAGAATCCGGTCCAGCAGGCTTAATGCATCCCGGACCGATCCGTCGGCTTCCAGGGCAATCAGATCCAAGCCATGGGCATCTACGGAAAAGCCTTCTTTGGCACAGATGTTTTTCAGCAGCCCGGAAATGGCTTCCAAAGGGATTCTTCCCAGGTCGTGGCGCTGGCACCGGGACAGGATTGTGGCCGGAATCTTGTGGACTTCGGTGGTGGCAAAGATGAACAGCACATGGCCCGGGGGTTCTTCCAGCGTTTTGAGCAGCGCGTTGAATGCGGCTGTGGAAAGCATGTGCACTTCATCGATAATATAAATCTTGTAAGGGGCTGATGCAGGCAGGTAAGTGACGTTTTCCCGCAGGTCCCGGATTTGGTCCACACTGTTGTTGGATGCCCCGTCGATTTCAAAGACGTCTGCGTTATGACCGGCAATAATTTCGGTACAGGATTTGCAATGGTTGCACGGGGTAGGAGTGGGGCCGGTGGCGCAGTTCATGGCTTTGGCCAGGATCCGCGCAACCGTGGTTTTACCGGTCCCCCTTGGGCCGGTGAACAGCATGGCATGGGCCACCCGGTCCTGGGAAATGGCGTTTACAAGTGTGGTGGTGACATGGGACTGACCCACCACATCGTCAAACGTCTGGGGCCGGTATTTGAGTGCTAAAACCTGATACGACATGGTGTCCGAAGGGGAATATGGCGGAGAGGGAGGGATTCGAACCCTCGGTACCCGGTTAGGATACACACGCTTTCCAGGCGTGCACCTTCAGCCGCTCGGCCACCTCTCCGCAGTCAATTAATCCAGACAAATTAGTATCTTTTACGCCCGGTGTCAAGGATTAAACCGCCCGGTACTGAAAAATCACCATTGAAAAAGTGCCAGATGATCCGGGGTCGGGGTGCCGTCAGGCTGGTATAGGAACAGCCCGGGAAGCCGGGTGACCGGGCCACTGCCGGATTTGACGGCACAAACCAGGATCCGCCGGGCGGGGTCTTTGGCGCTGAAATAGACCGGTCTTAGCCAGTCGGCATGAAATCCTTCCCGGTCCAGGGCCGCTGTCAGATCCGGGTGCGGGGATGCCGGAAAATCAGCACAGTCGTCCCCAGGTCGCAGAACCAGGCTGGCCCGCTTCACCAGGATGTCGATGTCCAGGGTGATTTCATGCCGGGCCGTGGCTTTTCCAGAATCCGGATTCAACCGGCCGGTGCCTCTTTTTTGTAAGGGGGATTGGATACCACCCAGTCAACCGGAGCCGGCATTGTTTTACCCGTCAAGGTCCTGGCATCCCGGTGAAGAATGCCGACCCGATGGTTCATATGGTTTTGGGCAACGTTTTTACGGGCTAGTCCGGCCAAGACCTCTTGAATTTCCATCCCGGTGATCCGGACATCTGGATGCCGGCCAGCCAGGATTAGACAAAGGATTCCGCATCCGCATCCGATGTCCAGAATCCGGTCTTTCGGACACGGATGAACGTGAGCCGCCAAGATGAGGGGGTCCAGGGAAAACCGGTAACCGGTTTTCGGCTGAAACAGGATCAGGGGAGGATCGAACAGGGTATCAGCTGTGTATGTTGCCAATCTGGAACCGGATCTGCTGGACCAGCGGCTGGTTCAGCTGCGTGTTGAGGTTGTCGGTTACCTGCTTTTCCAGAAAATTGAGCTGGTGAATCCAGGAAGAACTGGATACATGAACAATCAGGACACCATTCTTGAAGGCATGCGGTTTGGCGTTCAACGCAATCACCTGTCCCACGGCTGTTTCCCAGATGTCCCAGATCCGGGTCATGTCCGTGTCTTTGACCGGGCGGTATTTCTGCAGCGCTGTGTTGAGAATGTCGCGAATGTGAATCAATTTATGGTCATTGTCTTTTCGGGTCAAGGGAATGTCCTGTTTTGCGGTTTGCAGTATAAATAATTGATCCTATACCATGAAACCCGTGAGGAAGCATATCCATATTTTATCTCAATTACTGAATCCCATGGGAAGGAAGGTCGAACTTCGAAAAATATTGCCTTTTGGGGTTGATAATACTATATTCAAGCATTAGATTAATATGCTTATCATAAAATTTTCGTAAACCTCAAACAGGAACACATGCTTTATGAACTGGGATTGGGAAAAGCTGAGGGAAAATCAGCAAAAATATGAACAGAACCGAGGTGGCAGCGGGGGGCCGGGCATACCCAGGCCACCGCAGATGGATGAAATTTTTAATAAATTCAAAGGATTCAAGTTTCCCGGTTTTTTCTTGTGATTGTTGTACTGCTTGGGCTATATCTGGCGTCTTCTACATTTTTTACAGTGGACAGGAGTGAGGTGGGCGTGGTTCAGCGGTTTGGCAAGTATAACCGGCTGGCACAGCCCGGGTTGAATTTCAAGCTGCCCTCGGGCATTGAGAAAGTCACCAAGGTCAATGTCCGGACCCCGGAAACCGAAGAGTTCGGTGTAAAGGCAGCAGAAAGTGCCGGAGCCTATGGAAACGCCTCCGAATCCTCTTTGATGCTCACCGGTGATCTCAACGTGGCAGTGGTGCCCTGGATCGTCCAGTATCGAAGGGCTGATCCCCGGGCCTACCTGTTCAATGTTAAGGATGTGACATCGCTGCTTAGGAACATGGCCGAGGCCACCATGCGAACGGTGGTCGGGGACCGCAGCATCAACGAGGTGATCACCGAACGGGCCGCCATTGCCCAGGCGGCCCGGGACATGCTTCAGGCCGAACTGGACAATGCCGTTGCCGGCATTGCCATCGTGAACATCGAGATGAAGCGCACCAATGTGCCCGAGCCGGTGCAGGCGTCTTTTAATGAAGTGAACCAGGCCATTCAGGAAAAGGAACAGACCATTTACAAGGCCAAGGAAGAATACAACAAGGCTGTGCCCCTGGCCCGGGGTGAAGCCCAGCGGGTCATCAAGGATGCGGAAGGTTATGCCATTGACCGGGTGAACCGGGCCCAGGGGGATGCGGCCAAGTTTCTGGCGGTATACGAGGCCTATGACCAGGCAAGGGATGTGACTCGGAAACGGATGTATCTGGAGACCATGATGGATGTGCTGCCTAAAATCGGGGCCAAATATATCCTTGACGCAGACCAGGACAATGTGCTGCCCCTGTTGAATATGGGGGAGGGCACCCTTCAGGACAGATTCCTTCAAAAAGGTGAATAATATATGAAATCGCAGCAGATCAAAGTATTGGGCATAGCGGCCCTGGTTATCCTGGCCGTGATCATTTATGACGCCGCGTTTATCGTGGATGAAACCGAACAGGTGGTGATCACCCAGTTCGGCCGGATTACCGGACGACCGGTGATCGAGCCGGGATTGAACTTCAAGGTGCCGTTTATTCAAAAACCAACTATTTTCCCAAGCATCTTCTGGAGTGGGACGGGTCGCCAGGCCAGATCCCTACCCGAGACAAGACGTATATTTGGGTGGACACCTTTGCCAGATGGCGAATTGTGGATCCGTTGACCTATTTTCAGACAGTCAAGGATGAATTTTCCGCCCTCAAGCGCCTGGATGATCTGATCGATCCGGCCACCCGGAACCTGATCAGTTCCTATCCGCTTGTGGAAATCGTCAGAAACACGGACCGTCCCATGGACACGTTTGAGGGGTTCGGTATCGATACCGAGGCACAGCTGGAAGAGGAACGGCCCAGACGGGTCCGTTATACCGTGAACCTGGGTCGGGAAGAGATCACCCGGCGGATTGTGGCCCAGGCCAGTGAAAACTTGAAGAGTTCGGTATCGAGCTGGTGGATGTGAAGATCAAGCGTATCAATTATATAGACAGTGTCAGGCGGTCGGTGTATGACCGGATGATCGCGGAACGGAACCAGATCGCTGAAAAATTCCGGGCTGAAGGCCGGGGAGAGGCCAGCAATATCCGGGGTGAAAAGGAAAAAGACCTTCAGGTGATCAAGTCGGAAGCCTACCGAACGGCCCAGGAAATCAAAGGTAAGGCCGACGCAGAAGCCTCCCGGGTCTATGCGGATGCCTATGGCAGGGATCCGGATTTTTACGCATTTCTGAAGACCATGGACCTGTATTCCCAGTCCCTGGAAAAGGACAGCTCTTTGATTCTGTCCACGGATTCGGATCTGATGAAATATATGAAAGGGGCCGGCCGCTAAGGCATTGTCAGGCAAACACAAAAATAATGGGGCGGCCCGGATGACATGTGTCACACCGGGCCGCCCCAGAATTTATACGCGATCGGCTTACTTATTTCTTTTTACGCTGATGACGGGTTTTGGCCAGCAGTTTTCTGTGTTTGTGCTTGCGCATTTTTTTACGCCTCTTTTTGATAACACTGCTCAAAAAAATCACCTCCTTCAAAAAAATTTATAATGTATTTTATTTTCTACTAAATTAGAACAATAGCATAAAATTTGGGTAAATGTCCAACTGTTTTTGTCTGGAGACCATGGAACAACAAGCAGACCGGTTTTTCGATCCATCTGAGCTGGAAACAGTGACACGGGCCGCTGTGATCTGTGAGGATCTGGTGAACAGCTACTACAAACTTTCATCCAGTCAATGGCTGAAAAACCGGTATGATATCCGAACGGCCCGGGATTTGGCACCTCATGAGCTGGTGGACGGACCGTTTGCCCAGGTGGTGAAATATGAAGGTCAGAAAACCGATGTACCGCTGGGGTCCTGCCGGTTCAGTCTGTATACGGTCTGCCTTCAGGATTCGGCCATTATCAGAACCGTTGCTGCGCATTCGACCATTCAACTGATGCCGTTTCTGATCTATGTGCTGGTGCATGAGCTGGTACATGTGGTGAGGTTTCTGCAGTTTCATCATCGATATGAACACGCGTCGGAAGCATCCGTGACCCTGGCTGAAGAAAGAAAAGTTCATTGTCTCACCTATAGCATCCTTCAGACGGTCTCGCTGGAGGGTATAAAGCAAGTATCTGATTTTTTTGAACAATGGCGGATCGACCATGGCCAGTGACATTCAGAGAAATTTTAACAAATCTGCCTTGACAGGGCACAAATGCTTATTATTATATCAATGTTTTCAAGCAGCCTTATACGCTTAAAAAGGGAGAAAGGAAAAATGCCGGTTTATGAGTATCAATGTTCAGAATGCAACCATATTGAAGAAGCCTTTCAGAAGATTACGGATGCGCCCCTGGCCGTATGCCCAAGATGTCAGGGAAAGCTAAGTAAAATCATTTCCCACAGTGCCTTTCATTTGAAAGGATCCGGCTGGTATGTCACTGATTACGGGGGAACCAAGTCCCGGGCTGACAGTACTCCGGACAAATCTCCGGGAGAATCCACAAAACCAACGTGTGCCGCATCATCTGATACATCCAAAAAAGCAGATGCCAGCTAGCAGGCGTTGACATATAAACCATTATTCAACATAAACAAGCAAAGATTAAATGTAAAACATCAAAGGAGAAGTGCATCATGAGTTTGAGACCATTGAGCGACAGAATTTTGGTACAGCGGACCGCAGAAGATGAAAAAACCAAAGGCGGCATTATTATTCCGGATACAGCCAAGGAAAAACCGGCTGAGGGCAAAGTGGTTGCCACCGGTAACGGCCGGATGGGTGAAGACGGCAAACTGATGCCCATGGATGTCAAGGTGGGAGACCGGGTATTGTTCAGCAAATACGGCGGTACGGATGTGAAAATCGATGGCGAAGATTATCTGATCCTGCGTCAGGATGACGTACTGGGCGTCATCGAATAACCCAAACCCATTAGTCTGATACCCAACATTACCTGATAAACAACACCCAGTACCTAAAATTAAAACCAAAAATTATATATGGAGATGAATTAAAATGGCCAAAGAAATCAAATATGATGCCAAAGCACGTGAAGCAATGCTCAAAGGTGTAAAAGCCCTGGCAGACGCTGTTGTCGTCACCCTGGGGCCCAAAGGAAGAAACGTGGTGATCGAAAAATCCTGGGGATCCCCCACCGTGACCAAGGATGGGGTGACTGTTGCCAAAGAGATCGATCTGGAAGATAAATTTGAGAATATGGGCGCCCAGATGGTCAAGGAAGTATCTTCCAAAACTTCTGATATGGCTGGTGACGGCACCACCACCGCTACCGTGCTGGCCCGCGCCATCTATGAAGAGGGTCAGAAACTGGTAGTGGCAGGCAACAACCCATGGGGATCAAGCGCGGAATTGACAAGGCCGTTGCAAAGATTATCGAAAATCTGGAAGTTCTGGCCAAACCGACCAAAAATCAGAACGAAATCGCCCAGGTTGGCACCATTTCCGCTAACAGTGACGAAACCATCGGAAACATTATTGCCGAAGCCATGGACAAAGTGGGCAAAGAAGGAGTCATCACCGTGGAAGAAGCCAAATCCATGGAAACCACCCTGGAAGTGGTGGAAGGCATGCAGTTTGACAGAGGGTATCTGTCTCCCTATTTTGCCACGGATACCGAAAAAATGGTGGCAGCCATGGAAAATCCCTATGTGCTGATATGCGACAAAAGATCTCTTCCATGAAGGACCTGCTGCCGATCCTGGAAGCATTGCCAAGACCGGTAAGCCCCTGGTAATCATTGCCGAGGATATCGAGGGTGAAGCCCTGGCTACCCTGGTGGTGAACAAGCTGCGCGGCACCCTGAACGTGGCGGCCGTGAAAGCGCCTGGTTTCGGTGACAGAAGAAAAGCGATGCTCGAGGACATTGCGATTCTGACCGGCGGTCAGGTGGTGTCCGAAGATATCGGCATCAAGCTGGAAAACGTGACTCTCCAGGATCTGGGGCAGGCCAAATCCATCAGCATTGACAAAGACAATACCACCATCGTGGACGGTGCCGGTTCCAGAGAAGCCCTGGAAGGACGGGTGAAAATGATCCGTGCCCAGATCGATGAAACCTCTTCGGATTATGACAGGGAAAAGCTGCAGGAACGTCTGGCCAAACTGGTGGGCGGTGTGGCCGTCATTAACGTGGGCGCTGCCACTGAAACCGAGATGAAAGAAAAGAAAGCCCGGGTGGAAGACGCGTTGAATGCAACCCGTGCGGCGGTTGAAGAAGGGATTGTTCCCGGCGGCGGCGTGGCCCTGGTGCGGTGCATTGACGCGCTCAATGATCTGGATGTGGATGGCGAGGAAAATTGGGCGTGGCTGTGGTGGCCAGAGCCATTGAAGAACCTCTGCGCAAGATTGCTGACAATGCCGGTGTGGAGGGCTCCGTGGTCATTAATAAGGTCAAGGAAGGCAATGGCGCATTCGGTTACAATGCCAGGACCAATGTCTATGAGGATTTGATTGAAGCCGGTGTGATTGATCCCAAAAAGTGGTGCGGTTCGCTCTGCAGAACGCCGCATCCGTGGCATCGGTCATGCTCACCACTGAAGCCATGATTGCTGAAAAGAAAGAAGAAACCCGGCTCCCGCCATGCCCGGCGGCGGTATGGGAGGCGGCATGGGAGGCATGGGCGGTATGATGTAGAGCCCAAAATCCTATAGTACAGCTCTGATTAAATGATAAAAAGCCCCTTTAACCCCGTTTAAAGGGGCTTTTTTCTTCTGATCTCAGCTTTAAGTTCAGGCGTACGTTGTTGTCATTATTGAACTTTGGGCGCCAATAGCTGCAATAACGTAGGCCTGACCCAGAGACTCCCCCTTGACAGAAACGCCTGCCTCATATAGGTAATCGGGGACACCCAAAGATCCAACACCCAGCGAGGGACTATGACGACTGAGACAATCGGACTGCTTTATATGCTGGCGGATGCCGGGCCTGTGGTAAAGTTTGTCATGCTCGTGCTTCTGTTTTTTTCCATTATTACATGGGCTATCATTTTCATTAAATTCCGGTATTTCCGAAAAGCATTTCACGATACCGTAGATTTTACAGACGTCTTCTGGCAGTGCCGAACTCTGGCAGATGCGTTTGCCAAGGCCAAGGCCCTGAAATCCAGTCCAGCGGCCCGGATTTTTATCCCTGCCTACATAGAAATGACCCGTTCCCGTGCAAAAGACGACACCCGTTCTTCACACTCCATGGGCAGTATCCAGCGGACCCTGCGCCGGTCCATATCAGTAGAGATTCACCGGTATCGGCAGTTGGTGCCGTTTCTGGCGACCGTGGGAAACACTGCGCCGTTTATCGGACTTTTCGGTACAGTCTGGGGAATTATGCATACATTTCAGGGCATCGGGCTGAGCGGATCGGCCAGTCTGGCCGTGGTGGCCCCGGGAATCTCAGAAGCCCTGATCGCCACAGCCGCCGGTCTGGCCGCCGCTATTCCCGCCGTGATGGCGTATAACCATTTTATCAATAAAATCCAGGTTTTGAATTCGGAACTGGAAACTTTTTCTTCGGATTTGCTGAATATCATTGAACGCGATATTCAAAATCAAATGGAGGCGTGATGCGGTTTGAATCGGGAAATGACGCGTTGATGTCGGAAATCAATGTGACCCCGTTCGTGGATGTGATGCTGGTGCTGCTGATCATTTTTATGGTGACCGCCCCCATGATGGTCCAGGGGGTGGATGTAGACCTGCCGACGGCCACCGCAGCTCCTTTGCCGTCCAATGAGGACCATCTGATTATTTCCGTGGACAAGGACCGCACCGTGTATCTAAACAATCAGGAGGTATCCGTGGCGTTTCTGGCAGAAAAGCTCGGAGCGATTCTGGAGAACCTGGATTCCGATGCCGTGTATCTCAAGGCGGACAAACAGGTGCCTTACGGGGTGGTGGTCCATGTGATGGCCCAGATCAAAAAAGCCGGAGTGAAAAGTCTGGGCATGATCACCCTTCCGGATGAAACCGATGCATCCTGATATGTGGGCGTGATGGCACAGACAGGGTCCATCAGACATGCCAGGCCGATAAAGGCTGACAACGGAGTCAGTCCCCGCCGGCTGGCCGTTTACCTGGGGATTTCCCTGTGTGGGCATGCCCTGTTTTTCTGGGCTGGTATCTGGCTGGTTCAATTTAAGGTTCCTTATCCACCCCCGGAAGTCGTGCAGGTGGACCTGGTGTCATTTGATCCGGGTGAGCCTGGCGGACCGTCTGTCCCAAAATCAGAGAATGAACCGGCTTTGTCATCTCCTTCCCCGTCGGAATCTCCTTTGGAAACAGCCGTGTCGACAGCGGTTGAGCCGGCACAGCCCCCGGCTTCCAAAGAACCGGAACCGGTCAGGGAGATCAAGCCGGATGTCAGTCTCAAGTCAAAACCGAAAAACCTTGAAGAGCTGATGGCCCAGATGACTGACCCCAAACCAGAGCCAGAGCCAAAACCCGAACCAGAGCCTGCCCCAAAACCAGAGCCAGAGCCCAAACCCAAACCAAAGGTTGAGCCCAAACCTGCTGAATCAACGTCCGAAAAAAACCGGAACCAACCCCAGAAAAAGAACCGGATTCCCAACAGCAGCTGGCCCAGGCCATGGAGCGCCTGGCCAGAGAAGTGGATGCACAGAACAAGGCCGGATCTAAGGCAAATACCGGTACCGGGCCGGTTGCCGGGTCCGGCAGCGGTGCCGGGGCCGGTCGCAGGGGGGGACACCCTTGATTTTTACAAAATGATTCTCCAGTCAGCCGTTCAGCAAAACTGGGTGTTCAACGAGATGCTGGCAGGGTTGGATCAGGATCTGGAGGTCCGGATTTTAATAAAAATTTTGAAAAACGGGGAAATAAGAGATATCATTTATGAAACCCGGTCTGGGAACCCCTACCTGGACCAGAGTGCCAGACGGGCGATCCAGCGGGCCAACCCACTGCCGGCACTGCCTAAGGGGATGGCCTCCTATGATGTGGTGGTGATTTTTACCCCGAAAGGATTGAGATAACTATGCGGTTTTACTGTCAGCCATGAGGTTGCTGTTGATCGTTTCATTGTTTGTACCGGTCCGGTCAGATGCGGCCTCTTATGATACCATTCAAGTAAGCAATCCATTTTTGAACAAGACCCCGGTGGCATTGCCTGCATTCATGCCATTGACCGGCAGTCCCGGTGAGACGGCATTGGGTGGAGAAGCGCTTGAAATTCTAAAGAACGGGCTGGAATTCACCGGATATTTGAAGCAGATCAGTCCGAACGCTTTTCTGGCCAATCCGGCGGAAACCGGTATCCAGATGTCACAGATCAATTTCCAGGACTGGACCGGAATCGGTGCGGAACTGCTGATCACGGGGGGATAGAGGAAAAGAACGGGCGCGTGAAACTGGAGCTGCGCCTGTTTGATACGTTCAATACCCAGCTGCTGAAAGGCAAAATCTATACAGGCCCCCTTCTCAGATTCGCCGGATGATTCACCTGTTCTGTGCCGAAGTGTCCTATGCACTTACCGGCAAATGGGGAGTGTTTGCCAGCAAACTGGCCTTTGTGTCCACGGTGGACGGCAACAAAGAAATCTTTGTGAGTGATTTTGACGGGTACAATCCGGTTCGGTTCACCCGTCACAAAAGCATTTCCCTGTCCCCGGCCTGGTCATCAAATGGCCAATGGCTGGCATATGTTAGCTATGCCGGCGGCAAACCCGATATCTATATCCGGCATCAGGAACAAAACCGTGGGGGGACGATCGACCGGGAAGGCATGAATATCACACCGGCCTGGATGCCTGGGCAGGAAATGCTGGCCGCAGCCTTGAGTTTTTCCGGGAATCAGGAAATATATCTGTTGACCCGCCAAGGAGAAATGATTAAAAAGGTGACCAGCAGCTGGGGGATTAATGTTTCACCGGAATTTTCACCGGACGGCGGCAAACTGGCCTTTGTTTCAAACCGGTCCGGAAACCCTCAGATTTACATTAAAGACCTGTCATCCGGAAATGTCAGCCGGGTGACGTTTCAAGGAAAATACAACACGTCCCCAGCCTGGTCTCCGGATGGAAAGAAAATCGTTTATGTGGGCATTGAAAACAACCGGATCGATATCTATCTGATACTGCTGGATACGGGACCGGGAATGCCGGTGCAGCTGACCAGGGATCAGGGGGACAACGAAGACCCATGCTGGTCTCCGGATGGAAATCTGATCGTTTTTTCTTCAACCCGTGACGGGCAGGGGCCGGCATTGTTTGTGATGACTGCAGCAGGAACCGACCAGCGCCGACTCATGAAAATGCCGGGTCGTCAGACCCAGCCCCGCTGGTCAGGACCCATAACATACAGAGAACAGTAGAAACAGCAGGTAAATCAATCAAGGAGGTTGTGATGAACAAAAAATGGGGGTTTTATTTGTTAATGGCGATTCTGGTGGCCGGTCTTTTTTTGATGTCATCTTGCGCAAAGAAAACCGTGGTGTCGGACGCCACCACCATTGAGGATCAGACTCAGACAGCGGATGAGGCAGCCATGGCAGCCAAAAAAGCGGAAGAGGAACGGATTCGGCAGCAGGAGCTTCAAGAGGAAATGGCAAAAAACAGGCGTTGGAACAGGCCCGGAAAGCGGCTGAAAAAAACCGTTTCCAGCATCAGAATATTCATTTTGAGTATGACAGTGCCGAATTGACAGACATGGCAAAAGCACTGCTTCGGGAAAAAGCGGACTGGCTCAAGGAAAACCCCGAACAGAGCATTATCATTGAGGGGCATTGTGACGAAAGAGGAACCACTGAATACAACCTTGCCTTAGGTGAACGCCGTGCTGCTGCGGCCAAGCAGTATCTGCAGGATTTTGGTGTCGGGGCGTTCCGTATGACCACGGTTAGCTACGGCGAAGAACGGCCCCTGGACCCGGGGCAGAATGAAGCGGCTTACAGCAAAAACCGGCGGGCCCAGTTTGTCTTGAAATAACAGCTGGTAAGCGGAAACACCAGGATTTGGCCGGATTTCGCTGATTTCCGACCGAACCCTGGTTGTTTATTCAGGCTATGGGGGAAATCATGAGAACCATGTTGCAAGTATGTCTATTTTTGTCTCTGCTTTTGCTGGCAGGATGCGTGCCATCGGATCAGTACCAGATGTTGGAGAATCGGGTCAATGCTCTGGAAATGGAGAATTCCCGGCTCAAGATCCTCCAGGCTCGGTTTGAAGACCAGGCGGCGGATCTGACAACCATCATCACTGATCTGGAAGACAGGGTTCACTCAATTGATGAATTCTCCGGAAAAACATTGCAGAGATCAATCAAGAACTGCAGCAGGTGCATAAAAACATGGGCAGCTGCAGGGAATGATGGAGGAGACCGCCTATCGACTGGGCCATACGGATCTGGATTCCCGGTCAAGCCTGACTGAGGTCCTGGACCGGATGGACCGTGCCGTCTCCCGCAACCATGTCCGGATTACCCGGCTGGAAACCTATATGGGATTTGAACCCACGGTACCGGGATCTGAAGACACGGACGCTTCTGGTGCGGCTGTGTCCGATAATGATGAGGGACAGGCTCCCGCCGCCATGCCCGTGTCCGATAAAACCGCCTATGAACAGGCCAAAAAGACGTTTGACGAAGGGGACATGGAAACCGCCCGGATTCAGTTTGAAAATTTTATCAACACGTTTCCGGAATCTTCTTATGCCGGGAATGCCCGGTTCTGGATTGCGGACAGCTATTATGTGGAAAAGTGGTATGAGAAGGCCATTCTAGAATATCAGAAAGTGCTGGAACAATATCCGGATTGCAATAAAGTAGCGGCAGCCAGGCTCAAACAGGGGTATGCATTTGCCGAACTGGGGGAAAAAGCCAATGCCAGGCTGATTTTAAACGAGCTGATCACCCGGTTTCCGGACAGCCGGGAATCGATGTTTGCTAAGGAAAAGCTCAAACAGCTTCAGTGATAGCTAACATGATCAAGGTGGTGGGGATCGACCCCGGCCTGGCCGGCACCGGCATCGGGGTGGTGGAGGGTGATGAGCGGTCCGTGATCCGGTATTCCTTCGGGTGTGTGTCCACGGAGTCCGCGGAGTCGCTTCCGTTTCGCCTGGACACCATCTACACGCGCATTCAAGCGTTTCTCTCGGACCAGGCCCCGGATCTGGTGGTGATCGAGGATATCTACTCCCTTGAAAGATTTCCGGGTTCAGGCATTCAGCTGGGCAAGGTGTCCGGGGTGATTTTGGTCAGTGCATTCCGGGCAGGGTCAAAGGTGGAGGAGATTGCCGTCCGGGAAGCAAAAAAATTATCTGCGGCAACGGCAATGCCGATAAATTTCAGATGGAGCGGGCGGTCCGGCATTTTCTGGACCATCCGGAACCCATACGGCCGTTTCATGCATCCGATGCCCTGGGACTGGCCATTACCGGTTATTTTCGGTACAGGAAAAAATAAATGATCGGATATCTTGAAGGACGTCTTTTGGACTGCAACACGGAAGCCATTCTGCTGCTGGCAGGACAGGTGGGGTATGAAGTGCAGGTCAGCCCTTTCACCCGGGCCCGGGTGACGGCCGGATCCCCTGACGACACGGTCCGGCTGTATATCTATTACCACGTGACGGAACGCCAGCCTAAACCCGTACTGATCGGATTTCTGGAGCAGCGGGACAAGGCGTTTTTTCAATTGTTTTGTCGGTGTCCGCCATCGGGCCCATGAAGGCGGTCAAGGCAATGATCCGCCCGGTGGGAGAAATCGCTGCCGCCATTGAGGATAAACAGGTGGCACTGTTATCGAAGCTGCCCGGTATCGGACCCCGAACAGCGGAAAAGATCATTGCCACGCTTCATGGCAAAACCAGGGAGTTTGCGGAAAGAGCTGCTGCCCGACCGGCGGGTTCGCCCGACTCAGCCGGTGGGCCGCTACCGGAGACCCCGGAAATGGTCGGCCTGGTGACCGGGGTACTGGTGGACCAGCTGGGACATTCCCCGGCTTCGGCCCAGCGCATGATCCGGGCGGCACTTGAAAAGAATCCCGATATCCAGACTCCGGAGCGTTGCTGGATGCGATTTACCTGGAAGGATCCTGATCATGGCCGATGATATTCTGTCTTTTCGTTCCGAACACAAGGGCGTGGTCACGGCCCGAAAGACGTCAGAAGATCAGGCACCGGACATGGTGTCGCTGAGGCCGGAGCGGTTTGATGACTATATCGGCCAGACCGCCACCGTGGAAACCCTGAAGATTGCCATTCAAGCGGCCAGACTCCGCAACGAATCTCTGGATCACATTCTGCTGCATGGCCCTCCGGGTTTAGGAAAAACCACTCTGTGCCACATCATTGCCAATGAAATGGAACAAGAGGTGACGGTCACGTCCGGGCCCACCCTTGAAAAAGGCGGGGATCTGATGGGAATTTTGACCCATCTGTCGGACGGAGAGTTTCTGTTCATCGATGAAATCCACAGGATACCCAAGGTTGTGGAAGAGTTTCTGTATCCGGCCATGGAAGATTATGCCGTGGATTTTGTGTTTGACAAAGGCATTCATGCCCGTAGCCACCGTTACCGGCTCAAACGGTTCGTGCTGGTGGGGGCCACCACCCGGGTGGGGCTGCTGTCTTCGCCCCTGAGGGACCGGTTCGGGCTGTTTCGGACCCTGGATTTCTATACGCCCGAAGAGCTGGTGGTCATTATCCAGCGCTCGGCACAGCTGTTGAATACCCGGATTTCAGAGAACGCTGCCCTGGCTTTGGCGGACCGGTCCCGGGGAACCCCAAGGATTGCCAACCGGCTGCTCAAACGGGTCCGGGATTTTGCCCAGGTCCGGGCAGATGGGCGGGTGACCCGGGAAGTGGTTCAGGCGGCCCTGGCACTGGAAGGGATTGACCGACTGGGGCTCACCCGGCTGGACCGCAGCTATCTGGAAACCATCATCGATTTTTATCACGGAGGGCCGGTGGGGATCGAAGCCATTGCCGCCACCCTTCAGGAGGAAACCGACACCCTGGTGGATGTGGTGGAGCCGTTTCTACTGAAAATCGGGCTGGTGCTGCGTACGTCCAGCGGCAGGAAAGCCTCTGACTTCGCGTATCAGCATCTTGAAAGGTCTCTCCCGAACCGGTAATGCGGTTCGAAGATTATGAAAATTATTATCTGTTTTTTTGTGTGGCTGTTGGCAGGCGGGATGATGGCGTTGGCCGGATCTGTGCCGGTTCAGGCTGATTCCGGTTCCAGACAGGCACTGTCCGTGCCCGCCGCGGTGATTACTTTGCCTGAAGGGGAACATGCCATTCTGGTGGAAAAACAGACCCAGCGCCTGTATGTTTATAGACAGGACGATGGTCTCCAGCAACTGGTCCGGGTGTTTGATGCGGCTTGTTCCACCGGCGAGGCCCCAGGCCCCAAACAGGTGGAAGGCGATAAAAAACCCCGGAAGGAGTTTATTTTCTTGTTGACGAACATCTGGAAAAGGACCTGACCCCCATATACGGTCCCCGGGCTTTTCCCACGGACTACCCGCATCTGCTGGACCGGCTGCAGGGAAAAACCGGATACGCCATCTGGATCCACGGCACAAACAGACCGTTGAAACCCATGGATACCAACGGATGCATCGCATTGGAAAATCCGGGTGTGCTACGTCTGTCTGAATACGTTACCCGCCATGTCACTCCGGTGATCATCCAGCAGACCATACCGTATGCGGATCCTCAGGATCTGTTGGAGTGGAAAACCGGTGTGATCTGTTTTGTGAGCCAATGGATTCAGGCGCAGCACAGTGGTGGCGCTGAAGCGTATCAGTCTTTTATCTGCCGGAATCTCTTCCGGACAGTCGGGAATGGGAGGCATGGGCGGTCCAACGTCAAAAGGCTTTAGATTTCGGGGAGGCATTTCAAATCCGGATATCCCGCATCGGTATCTACCGGCATGAGAACCTGTTTGTGGTCGCAATGGATGTAGTGCTGATCCGGGGAAGAGACCAGTTCATGCTGGGCCGCCGGCGGTTGTTTGTCCGGCTGTACGGGCAGGAAACCTTGGGGATCGCCGCAGACGAATTTCAGGATGTGACGCTGCCCCGGACTTCTCTGGCGGTAATGGCAGACGGTGCCGCACATCTGTTGCCATCAAGATAGATTTTGCTTGACAAAAGAAAAATCTTTCTATAAAAATGTCAGGATTGTGTATATGAATGAGGAGCAGTGAAACAGTGAAAAAATATACGTACAGTGCCAAAAGAGCGGATAACCGGGAAAACTGGTGTGTGATTGATGCAACGGACCAGGTACTGGGCCGGCTGGCATCTCAGGTGGCCTATCGGATTCGGGGAAACACAACCCGTTGTACACGCCCCATGTGGATACCGGAGACTGGGTGGTGGTGATCAATGCGGATAAAATCCGGTTGACCGGAAATAAGCTGGATCAAAAAAATTACTACCGGCACTCCGGATATGTGGGAAGCCTCAAATCCCGGACCGCTGGAGAAATGCTGGAAAAGAAGCCTGAAGAGGTGATCCGGAAAGCGGTTCAGGGCATGCTGCCCAAAAACCGGCTCGGTAGAAAATTGAACAAAAAATTGTTCGTGTATGCCGGGGATCAGCACCCTCATGCGGCACAGAAGCCTGAACCCGCTGAAATCAAAGGATAAAAGGACGCGATAAGATCAATGGAAAGTGGAAACGTGTTTTACGCGACAGGAAAGCGGAAGAAATCCGTGGCCAAAGTCTGGCTGATGCCAGGAACCGGAAAATGACAGTCAATGACCGGGTTATGGACGATTATTTTGACATTCGGGTCAATCGGGATGCGCTGGCAGCCCCCTTACACTGACTCAGATGGATGAGGCATTCGACGTCCGTATAGATGTTATGGGCGGTGGTCAGACCGGTCAGGCGGGCGCGGTTCGCCAGGGTTTGTCCAAAGCCTGGTACAGGTGGACCCGGATTTGCGGGGTGTGCTCAAGAACGCCGGATTTCTGACCCGGGACTCCCGGCAGAAAGAACGGAAGAAATACGGCAAAAAAGGGGCCAGGGCCAGTTTCCAGTTTTCCAAGAGATAAGATTTTTTTGTTTTACGACCTGGAAACGTCGGGTCTTGATCCGGCGTTTGACCAGGTATTAACCTTTGCCGGGATCCGGACGGATGCCCGGCTTCGGGAAATTAGTCGAACCTCTCTGACCTTCCGGCTCCGCAAAGATATCATTCCATCCCCGGAAGCCGTTGTTACCCATTGTCTGACCCCGGAGGATCTGTCAGCCGGGCAGTGCGAATATCAGGCTGCCCGGCTTTTGCATGAACTTCTCAATACACCGGACACCATCAGTCTTGGGTATAATTCTCTGGGATTTGATGACGAATTCTTAAGATTTCTGTTCTACCGGAATCTGCTGGATCCTTATACCCATCAGTATGCCGGCGGGTGTTACCGAGCCGACATTCTTCCTGTCACCGCTTTGTACAACCGGTTCTGCGACCCTCCGGTGATCCGGTGGCCTCGCTTGGAAAAAGGGCGGCCCACCTTGAAACTGGAACATATCGCCCGGGAGAACCGGTTTAACACATCAGGTCCGGCTCACGATGCCATGGCAGATGTGGAGGCCCTGGTTGCCCTGTGCCGGCGGTTTGCCGAAAAAGCCGATGTCTGGACCTATGCTCTGGGATATTTTGACAAGCAGACCGACCTCAAACGGATGGAAATGATAGCACCTGCCTGCCAGATCCAGGACCGTTTTTTTCGCAATGCCGTGATGATATCTGCGTCGTTCGGTGCAGAAGCCGGATATCTTGCTCCGGTTCTGCATATCGGCCGTGCCATTCCCTACAGCAATCAGGATCTCTGGATTCGTCTGGACCGGCCGGAATGCGGGAATATTGATCCGGATACCCGGCAGTTCGACTGGTTTCCCATACGTAAAAACCGGCGGATCAGTGGCTGCTGCTTCCGCCAGCAGACCGGTTCACCGGTCGGTTGACCCATGACGCTCAAGAAATCGCGGCCGCAGTGGTTGCCCGGTTTCGGGAAAAGGCAACAGTGTTTCAAAAGACGGTCCAGGCCCATCGGACCTATGCGTATCCGATTGTCCCGGATTTGGATCCGGATGCGGCCCTGTATCAGGAGGGGTTTTTACGGTGACGGAGAAAAGGATATCGCACGGTTCCATGAAGCGGTGACGTTCGGCCGGGCGGGCAAGACGGATCTATCCGCTCTGCCGGCAACGTTACAATCCCCACGGGTCCGGACTTTGGCTGCCCGGATTCTGGCACGCAACTTTGACCTGCCAGGTTCTGCGGAATTCAAGGATCATCTGGAAAAACTGGGATCAGGCGGAGAAATCACCGGATTTCGCAGCGAAAGCAAAGTTACTCTTCAGCGGGCAGTCACCGCGCTGAAACAACTGGGAGATGACCGCCAGCAGCTGAGCCAACGTCAACGTCACGCTTTGAATGCCGTCGAAACATATCTCCGCAACTGGGCAGCGTGATCGGATAATTCTGTCGGATTGTTTTGGATGAATCCCCTCCAGGAGGTATCCGGCGATGCACCGGCAAGCTTTGTCCGAATCCTTCCTGGAGGAGTTGAAGCCGAAAGTGAAGGGCTTTTATTTTACCGCTTCTTTCAAAGCTTTTCCAGGGATGAATTTGGGGACGTTTCTCGCCGGGATATTGATCTCTTTGCCGGTTTGAGGATTTCTGCCTTTTCTGGCTTTTCTTTCCGCTGTCTTGAAAGTGCCGAACCCCACCAGGGTGACGGAATCGTTGTTGGCAAGCGCATCTGTAACTGTTTGAACCATGCAGTCCACTGCCTTCTGGGCATCTTTCTTACTTTCCAATACTTCAGCTACCTTGTTGATTAAATCGCCTTTGTTCATCTTGATCACTCCTTTGTTTTGTGTTGGAAGGACAATTTTGGTTTAAATGTCCAAAACCGCGTTGCCTGTGGGTTATAACTCATTTGAATCAGCTTCAGCGGTACGTTACGTCGTTGCGCCCTGTGTGTCAAGTGTTTATTGCTTTTTTTCAAAAAAAACCCTTGTTGAGAAGGCGTTTCAAGGAAAAATCAAAAAAATACCTGAAAAAAATACCAGTCAATGAGCATATCGCCGAAAAAAATATATACCAAAGCCCCTGCTGACAGGTAGGGGCCGAACGGGATTTGCATCTGACGGTTGATTTGTCCGTGCCGTATCATTGGTACGATACCGGCAATGGTGCCCAAAACCGACCCGGCAAACAGGGTGAACAGTACCCCGGTGACACCAGTGACCGCGCCGATCATGGCCAGTAGTTTAATATCTCCGCCTCCCATGCCTTCAGTTTTTCGGATCATGTAATATACCAGGGCCACCGCATATAAAATCCCCCCCCCGGTCAGAATGCCGGTGCCAATGGTGGCCAGGGAACGGTCCAGCACAGTCCATGCCAGCAATCCAAAAACCGCAATCCCCGGGAGGCTGATTCGGTCGGGAATAATGTGGAAGTCCAGATCGATGCCGGATACCATGACCAGTATGGCGGCAAATGAGAACCAGACCAGGGCTGCAGGAGTGGGGCCGAAATTCAGGTACGACAATACTGCCAGAAGGCCGGCCACGCACTCCACCACCAGATACCGGGGTGAAATACGACTCCGGCAGAACAGGCACCGACCCCTGAGTATCAAAAAGCTGAAAATCGGAATGTTGGTGTAAAACGGAAGGGCATGGCCGCAGGCCGGGCAGGCGGAACCGGGATACACAATGGACAGGTTCCGTGGAATCCGGTGAATGCACACATTCAGAAAACTGCCGATACAGGCGCCAAAGACAAAAGAAGCGGCCAGTGCAGCAGGAACGGAAAACGTCATAGTAATTTTTTTGCCCTGGATATTGTAAAATTCGAATTATGCGTTATTGTACGGTCAAAAGTAAATACCTGAATCGAAAAATTTTACACCTCATTTTAATGCCCTTGCCTGAAAACCAGGCTGAAGAGGTGAGAAAATAACAAGGAGATCAGATGGCGGAAGCGGACATGGATGACCTGATTGAAGTCATAGAAAAAGAGGGGAATCTTGACAATATTCCCAAAACCATTCCCATGATGCCGGTCCGGGACATAGTGGTGTTCACGGATATGCTGCTGCCCCTGTTTGTGGGCCGGGATAAATCCGTCAAAGCCATGGAAGAATGCGTGGGGTTTGACCGGTATATTTTTTGACGGCCCAGAAGGATCCGGATGTGGAAAATCCCGGCATTGAGGACGTGTATGAGGTGGGCACCGTGGGCCGGGTCCAGAAAATGATCAAACTTCCGGACGGGCGGATCAAGGCCCTGGTACAGGGTATCGTCAAGGCCCGGGCGGTGACGTGGCTCAAGAAACGCGGTTATTTCAAGGTGGAGGTGACATTTCTGGAGGAGCAAGATCCTGAAGAGATAGACATTCAGCTTGAAGCGCTGATGCGCAATGTCAAGGAGAACAGTGAAAAACTGCTGGCCCTGAAAGGAGAGCTTTCCGGAGATATCGGGGACCTTTTGTCCCATATTGATTCACCGGGTAAACTGGCGGATTTGGTGGCGGCCAACCTCAACCTGCGCACCGAAGATGCCCAGAATCTGCTGGAACTTTTCAACACCCCTGAACGGCTGAAAAAAGTCAATGATCTTCTGGCCCGGGAGCTGGCGTTGACAACGGTTCAGGCCAAGATTCAGACCGATGTCAAAGACGAGATTTCCAAGAACCAGCGGGATTATTATCTGCGGGAACAGGTCAAGGCCATTCACCGGGAACTGGGAGAAAGCGATGACAAACTGGCGGAGATCCATGAGTTTAAGGCCAGAATAAAACGGTGCAAACTGCCCAAAGAATGCGAGGAAGAAGCCGTGAAGCAGCTGCGCCGGTTAGAGCAGATGCATTCAGATTCTTCGGAAGCCTCCGTGGTCAGGACCTATCTGGACACCATTGTGGAACTGCCCTGGAACAAATTTTCCAAAGAGGTGCTGGACATTGCCCGGGCCAGGGATGTTCTGGACAAGAATCATTTCGGCCTGGACAAGGTCAAGGAGCGGATTCTGGAATACCTGAGCGTGCGTAAGCTCAATCCCAGGAAAAAAGGACAGATCATCTGTTTTGTCGGACCCCCGGGCGTGGGCAAGACCTCTTTGGGCCAGGCCATTGCCAAGGCCATGAAACGAAAGTTTCACCGGGTGTCATTGGGCGGCATGCGGGACGAGGCTGAGATCCGGGGGCATCGCCGGACCTATATCGGCTCCATGCCCGGCCGGATTCTTCAGGGGCTGCGCCAATGCGGCACCAACAATCCGGTGTTCATGCTCGACGAAATCGACAAGCTGGGCAATGATTTTCGGGGAGATCCTTCATCCGCCCTGCTGGAGGCGCTGGACCCGGAACAGAACTTCGCATTCTCCGATCATTATCTGAACATGCCGTTTGACCTGTCCAACGTCATGTTTATCCTGACCGCCAACATCGCGGATACCATCCCGTCGGCCCTGTTGGACCGGATGGAAGTAATCCGGATTCCCGGTTATACCCACCAGGAAAAGATCGAGATCGCCAAAGCCCATCTTTTGCCCAGAAAATTGCGGGACAACGGGTTGATCCGGCGCTCTATCGTGATTCACCCCAATGCCATGGCCGCCATAGTGACCGACTTTACCCTGGAGGCGGGGCTTAGAGAACTGGAGCGGAAACTGGACACCATCTGCCGGAAGATCGCCCGGAAAATCGCCGAAGGACAGAAAGGCAGGTTTACCATCACCCGACGGAACCTGACCCAGTATCTGGGGCCACCCCAATATTATCCGGAGCTGGATCAGGAAGAAAGCCAGGTAGGCCTGGCCACAGGACTGGCTTGGACGGAGGTGGGCGGAGAGATTCTGTACATCGAAATTTCCCTGTTTCCGGGCAAGGGCGAATTTCAGGTCACCGGACAGATCGGTGAAGTGATGCAGGAATCGGCCCGGGCTGCCCTGACCTGGATCAAGGCCAATCAGGAGGGCTTAGGCATTGACAGGGATGCGTTCGAAAACCAGGATATCCACATCCATGTTCCGGCCGGTGCCATCCCCAAGGATGGGCCATCTGCGGGGATCGCCATGGTCACGGCCCTGGTGTCCGCCTTTACCGGCCGGCGGGTGAACAACCTGGTGGCCATGACCGGCGAGGTATCGCTGCGGGGCCGGGTCCTGCCCATCGGTGGGCTAAAGGAAAAAGCCCTGGGTGCGCTGCGGGCCGGTATCAAACAGGTCCTTATTCCGGAAAAAAACAAAAAAGATCTGTATGACATCCCAAAAAATGTGAAATCAAAACTTAAATTCACCTGTGTGAGAGATGTGAGCCAGGTGCTGGAAATTGCTTTGGAATCACCTGAGGAAGAGACTGTGTCGGATTTCCCGGACACCGGCAGTGATGAAACCGGCGGTAAAGAAACGGTCGGTCAAAAAGCAGAGGACCGGGAAGCCGGGGGCTCAAACGGGGACAAGACCCGGGATCCGGCACCGGCAAAAAAGCAGGCACCGGACAGGGCGGGCCGGCGTGAAGATTCTGGCCTTGAGTACAGCGGAATCCGGGTGCAGCCTGGCCGTGATGGACAATGATCAGCTGGTCTGCGAAAGCTTCTGGCACAGCCGCTTGACCCATTCCCGGCGCCTGCTGTCCATGGCAGGCGCCTTGTTTCCGGGGCAGGCCGGATTTGAGATTTCTGAAGTGGATGCAGTGGTGGCGGCCAGAGGGCCGGGAAGCTTTACCGGGCTCCGCATCGGCATCAGCGCAGCATTGGGGCTGGCCACCGCCCTGTGCCGGCCAGCCGTGGGGGTGTCTACCCTGGATGGAATCGGTTTCCGATTTTCTCTGGTGGATGTGCCGGTGTGTGCCATGATGGATGCAAGGCGGGGTCAGGTTTACTGTGCCGTATACTGGTTTGAGCAGGGCAGGCTGAAGCACAGAAGCGATGACATGGTGTGCCCCCCGGATCAGGCGGTCGCCATGGTGCCGGGAAAAGACGCCGTGTTTGCCGGTTCCGGTGCCAGGGTCTATGACACTGTGATCCAAAACACGTTTCCGGGAAAAGCCGGCCGGTCCCCCCGTGCATGGACCCGGTCAGTGCTGCGGCCCTGGCTCTGTCCGCGTTGAGTTCCCCGGACTTTATCAAAGATTCTTCCAATCTGCTATCACCGGTCTACATCCGCTCAGCCGGGGCGGATGCGCCCCGGCGGGGTTTTGCTTGACACAGGGACCGGTTGTCTGTTACCCTTTGTCGGCTTTAACTATTTGGAACTCAGGAACATGGATCGAACGAAATGGCCGGGCCGGGCCGTACTGCCGGTGGCGGTACCGGGCATTAAATATATTGTGGGCGCCGCCTGTTTGACAGGGGTGCTTTTTATCTGGGGTGGATTCTTGCAGCCATGATTGCAGCCGGTGTGGCCCTGTTTGTCACCTGGTTTTTCCGGGATCCGGACCGGGAGATACCTAAAGGGGACCACCTGCTGGTATCCCCGGCTGACGGCCGGGTGATCCGGGTGGACCACGGGGTTCATACCGAATACCTGCCGGGAACCTGCCGCAGGGTGAGCATTTTCATGAACGTGTTCAACGTGCATGTCAATCGTATGCCCCTGGACGGGACGGTGGAAAAAGTGGTGTATACCCCGGGCCGTTTCATCAATGCCTCGTTTGACAAGGCATCGGTTTATAATGAACGAAATGCCCTGACCATTCAGACCCCGGAACGGCAGCAGTTTGTGGTGGTTCAGATTGCGGGCCTGGTGGCCCGGCGGATTGTCAACTGCGCCGCCAAAGGGATGCAGGTGCAGCGGGGGGAGCGATACGGCATGATCCAGTTCGGTTCCCGTCTGGATCTGTACCTGCCCATGGCCTGCCGGATACGGGTCAAAAACGGGGACAGAGCCTGGGCCGGCACCACGGTCATCGGCGAGATGCCCTCAAACGGTCCGTCCACCCCGGCATCCACCGCCTATTAACCCTTAACCAGCATGACCGCCGGCTGTCATGACGCGGAGTGATTTTCAGTTTGGAGCAGATACCGATGACCAGACAGGGCTATGAAGCCCTGAAACAGGAACTGGCAAGACTTAAGCGCGTGGAACGTCCCGCCAACATCAAGGCCATTGAAACGGCCCGAGCCCACGGGGATTTGTCTGAAAACGCGGAATACCATGCCGCCAAGGAGCGGCAGTCTTTTCTGGAAGGGCGGATTGGAGAGATCAGTTATAAACTGGGCGTGGCCAAGGTGATCGATCCGGAATCCGTACCCAAGGATGTCGTGCGGTTCGCCAGCCGTGTCCTGGTGGAAAACCTGGATTCCGAAGAGGAAACCGAATATTTGATCGTGGGACCGGATGAAGCGGATATTAAACAGGGCAAAATTTCGGTGTCCTCTCCGCTGGGCAGTGCCTTGATCGGCAAACAGCCGGGGGATGAAGCCGTGGTCCGGGCCCCCGGCGGCAAACGGGTGTATGAAATCATCGATATATTATAGGCTTACCCCATCAGGAGAATAACAATGGCACGAGTCACCATTGAAGATTGTTTGAAGAATGTGAACAACCGGTTTGAACTGGTTCATCTGGCTGCCAAGCGGGTCCGTCAGGTCAGGGAAGGGGCCGATCTTCTGGTCGCTTCCAGTAAAACGGGGATGTGGTCACGGTGCTGCGGGAAATTGCAGCCGGCCGGATCAAGGTCGCGGCTGACCCGGATTCCTGATATTTACGGTCAAAATGCCATGATCGATACACAGAATCAGCCGGATTATCGTCGGATTCCCATAAACAAGGTGGGTATCAAGGGCCTGAAGTACCCGGTCAGGGTGCTCGACAAGAGCCGGGGAACCCAGTCCACCGTGGCGGACATCAGCATGTATGTGGATCTGCCCCACCAGTGCAAGGGGACCCATATGAGCCGGTTTGTGGAAATTCTGCACCAGTCCCGAACCCGCATCTCCTGGAATCGCTGACCACGATTCTGGCGGATATGAAAGAAATTCTGGGTGCAAAGTCCTCTCATATTGAAATCACGTTTCCCTATTTCATCACAAAGCTGTCCCCGAGTGCCGGGGTCAGAGGATTGATGGACTATACCTGCTCCATTATCGGGTCTTCCAACCCGGACAACACCACGGACATCATTTTAAAGGTGGCGGTGCCGGTGACATCGGTCTGCCCCTGTTCCAAGGAGATCAGCGACTGCGGGGCACACAACCAGCGGGGCGAGGTCCTGGTGAGCGCCCGGTTCAAGAAGCTGATTTGGATCGAGGATGTTGTGGAGATCGTGGAACGGTCCGCTTCCTGCGATATTTTTTCCGTACTAAAAAGAGAGGATGAAAAATATGTCACGGAAAAAGCCTACAACAATCCCAAGTTTGTGGAAGACCTGGCCCGGGACGTGGCCAAAACCCTGATGGCCGACCCCAACATCACCTGGTTTTCCGTGAGCGCCGAAAATTTTGAATCCATTCACAACCACAGCGCCTACGCCTTTATCGAAAAATAGCAGGGTCAGGCCTGCGTTATTGTAGTTATTGAGACCAATAACTACAATAACGCAGGCCTGACCCTGCTACTGACTCTATTTCATGATGACAAACGGGTAGAGGCGGTGATCCGTGCCGATGAAGTAGCCAGCCCGGGTGCGGATACCGGTGAGGGTGCCGGTTTTGTAGTACTGGGTATCGGTGCGACGTAGCAGTTTATGATAGGGCATGAAGGCGAGCAGCAGCTGTCCCATCTGGGACGGCGTGAGCCGGTTCCGGCGGGACAAACCCGACCCTTCTGCAATGTTGGCGGTTTCCCAGCCCGGCAGGTTGGCAACGCAGTCGGACAAAACCCGGACTCCTTTTTCCAAAGTGGCCGGTGGACCGTATACATGGGCTCCCAGTGCCAGCATTACCTGGTTGGCAATGAAATTGTTGGAGTATTTGAGCAGTTTGATCACCACCTCCTCTATAGTCCAGGGAGATGCCAACCTAATCAACTTGAAAGGCCGGTTGGTGGATTCTTTCAGAACCGAATCTGGAACTGCTCCGGTTTTTACAGGCCCGGTTACCTCTATCCCCATTTTTTGTAAAAAATGGCTCATGAGCAGCCCTGGATACCGATACTGCACTTCAGTGTCTAGCAGTATCCGTCCCTGTTTTAGTCCCGTGTTTCTAATATCGGGGGTGAACATGTTCAGAAGCGGAGTCTGGGGTTCGGCACTCACAAATGTCTGGCCGGCGGCATCCCAGGTAAAATGAATGGTGTTGAAATTGGCACACAGAGCACCTGTGGTGGCATCATAAGGATTCAATGACTGTCCGGTTCCGGGAATGGAAACATCCGATGAAAAATAGCTCTGGTCGATCACAATTGCCCTCACTTTCTGCATTCTGCTGGCTTCCACCAATTGCTGGCAGAAGTCGCGGATCACTTCGGATACAAACAGAGGGTCTCCCAGACCTTTGACATATAGGATACAGGAATCTGGGTCGTACCCGGCTAGGGTGGAGAACCGATGATCTCCCCCCCATTGGGACAAAGCCGCCAGGCTGGTTAAAATTTTGAGGGTGGACGCCGGTACATAAAGAGTGTCGGGATTTTTGCAAAACAGCATCTGGCCCTGGTTGTCCGTGACCAGAATGCCGGTGTCCGGATGTCCGGCCGCCTGTTTTAAAGCATCCTGGTCCCGTTTTTCTAAAGCGGTTAACCGATCAATATCCCCGGCCATTTTCCCATGGACGGGAATGGTCCAGAAACAGAACAGGGCCGCACAAAGAATCGTTCGCGAAAATGGCCACAGCCTTTGTAGTCGTCGTGTCATGGTGATTCCTTTTTTGTCAAATTCGGAATCGGTTATACTTTTATTTTTCAAGATATCAAATTTTTCAGGTATTGTGGAACGGAATTGTTCGGATTATTGTTTTGTATTTGTGCAGGGATTCTGATATAAATTGGCGACAATGACCCTTTTTGAACCTGGAACCTGGAAAACGGGAATGCTCAAGATTTTCCCCAGATATTCCCATGGCCTTGTCATGATCGCGCTATGTGCCATAATGGCGGTCTGGCCGGCAGCAGCATCTGCGGATGAAACCACAGTTGCTCTTGTCGTTTCAAGAAAAATCCGACCCTATGTTCAGGTGGCGGACGGCATATTGGATGAGCTGTCCCGGGAAACGATAAATACGGAGGTGCTTTTTCTTTCACCCGGGATAATGTCGTCACATCCCAAGTCATGGAGCGCCTGACAACCGGAGCGTATGATATAGTTGCCGCAGTGGGTCCTGAAGCGGCTGCTATGATATGGGGTGCCGGTATTTCTGGTGGAAAATTTATGTTGCCTTGCTGGATCCGGATACGATTCCTCATCTGCCTGGCAATGCCTGTGGCATATCGTTGCGGATTCCGGTGTCTGTTCAGATAAACAGTTTGACAGCCGTATTCCCAGGATTGCGGAAATTAGGGCTTTTGTTCGATCCGGATCACAATGAATGGTTTTTCGAAAAAGCTGTATCCGCCGGAAAAGTCAGACCGGTGCCGATTGAGATTGTCCCATTGCGGGTAACCGCAAAGAATCAGATTGCAGAGGTGCTCAAAGAAAACCTGGGACAAATTGATGCCGTATGGATGATCCCGGATCAGACGGTCATTTCCGAAAAGTTGATCCAGTACGTGATCAAGCAGGGATTGCTGTCTGATACCGGTGTGATCGGTTATAACGCCTATTTTACAAAAGTCGGTGCGCTTTTTTCTTTTGAATTCGACTACCGGGGACTGGGTCAACAGGCCGGTGGGTTAATTCTTGATACTATGGCCGGAAAGAACTGTGTTCCTCTTGATCCGGTGTTTGACACCCGCATCAACGATAAGATTGTTAAAGATCTGGGACTGGAAACGGGTGACATACAGTGAGAACAATGCTTCCCAGAAATATCGGTTTTCATATCCGGGTGCTTTTCGCCAGTGTGTTTCTGATTTCAGCCACCACGTTCACCATGGGGTATCTGGGCGTGAATATCATCAAGGAGTTTGTGACACAGCGGTTTAACCAGCGAATCGATTTTATGGCTGAATATCTGGCGTTGAACTCGGAGCTGGGTATATTGATCGGTGAGCAGAATCTGCTGCGGGGCCTGGCTGAAAACATGCTCAAGGAGGATGATATCGCCGGAGTTCAGATCACGGATCATTTAGGCAGGAGCCTGGTATCGGTGGACAAAGAGATGAGCGGTCCGTTTGAAACGGTGGACAAGAAAGTGTATTTATCTGAGACGGAAGAAAGTGCAGCGTGGATCAGCCAGCTGGCGGGTTCTCGCGAGGCTGACCTTATCGGCCGGGTCAATGTGACCTATTCGATTCAGGGAATCAATAATTTGGCCAGTCGCATGAAATCCCGGTTTGTGGTCATTGCACTGGTATTGAACGGACTGGCCTGCCTGATTTTTACGTGGTGTCCCGTTCACTGGTGTCGCCGCTGATATCCCTGGCTGAAACCGCCAGAAGGGTGTCTTCTGGAAACCGGACAATTCGGGCCGCTCCCGGGAATACACCGGAGATCCATCGGTTGGCCAGCGCTTTTAACGATATGCTTGATTCTCTGGCAGAGGGCCGCCGAACCCTTAAATCGGCATATGAAAAAATGGCGCGCCAGGAAACCTTGGCGGAAGTTGGAAAATTTTCTCTGATGATCGCTCATGAAGTGAAAAACCCTTTAGGCATCATCAAAAGTTCCCTGGAAATGTTGAAAACAGATATGAAAATTCCTGCGGACAACCTGTTGATGAATTACGCGGAAGAGGAGATTGTACGCCTCAATACCCTGATTGAAAGTTTTTTGATGTTTTCCAGGCCGGCCAAACCTCAATTTGAAAAGATCGATCTCAACCAGATGCTGGAACAGGTGCTCATGGGGTTCGAAATTCAGCACAGCACAAACGGTCTGACGTTCGAATGCAGTATTCCGGATATTCCGTTTGAAGCAGAGGTGGATTTTGACTTACTGTCCCGCGGCATCGGGAATATTATTAAAAATGCCTGTGAAGCCAACAATGGGAAAGGGGTGGTGCATATCGACGTAAAGATGATTCAGGAAAAATGGCAGGTGTTCGTAACGGACCAGGGAAGAGGCATCAATGAGAAGGACAGACAAAAGATTTTGAACCGTTTTTACGACCAAAATTACCGGCACCGGCCTGGGGCTTGCTTTTGCCGATCAAGTGATTAAAGCCCACGGCGGCAGCATCCGGGTGGATAATTCCGAAACCGGGGGATGCCGGTTTTGTATTACCCTGTTTTCAGGGATTCACGAAAAAACGATAGAGGCAATTCAGGAAAATGGCACAAATTCTGATAGTGGATGATGAAAAAAAGATGAGAGATCTCCTTTCCATGATGCTGGAACGGAAGGGGTTCAAGGTGGATCGAGCGGTGGACGGCCGGGACGCTTGGGAAATGCTGAACCGGAACACCTATGATATCGTGATTTCCGATATCAAGATGCCGGAAATGGATGGCAGGGATCTCATCCGGAAGATGCGGCAGACCAACATCACTGCACCTGTGATTTTTATCACCGCCTTTGCCACGATCGATTCTGCGGTCGACATGATGCAGCTCGGGGCATGTGATTATGTGACCAAGCCTTTTGACGAAGCCAAAATTGTTTTTTCTGTAAACAAGGCCTTGAAACTGTCCCGGCTGATTATGGAAAATCAGGAGATGCGGGCTGTAATCAATCAGGCGGAAAAAGCCATGATCTGATTTATCGATCCAAAAGTATGAAAGAAGTGGTGGCCCTGGCTGAAAATGTGGCAACGGTGGATACGGCGGTACTGATTCTGGGAGAATCCGGTACCGGCAAAGAGGTGGTGGCGAATCATATCCATAAGTTCAGTCTCAGATCCGGGCAGCGGTTCGTGCCGGTGAACTGCGCTGCCATTTCTTCCAACCTGGTGGAATCGGAATTGTTCGGGTATGAAAAAGGGGCGTTCACAGGGGCTGCTGCACGGACCCGGGGGAAATTCGAATTTGCAGACAAAGGATCCCTTTTTCTGGACGAAATAGGAGACCTGCCCCTGGAATCCCAGGGGAAATTGCTGCGGGCACTGCAGGAGAAAAAATTTCACAGGGTTGGCGGAACTGAGGAGATCCCGGTGGATGTGCGCATTGTCTGTGCCACCAACCGGGATCTGGAAGCCATGGTCCATCAAAAAAAATTCCGGCAGGATTTGTTTTACCGAATCAATGTTTTTCCCATTGTTATTCCGCCACTGCGCCAGCGACGCGATGATATCGTTCCGATTGCTGAATACCTCATGCGAACCTTTCCCTTTGGCAAAGATCATCTTCTGACGGAGGGCGCCAGTCAAAAGCTTAAAGAATATCCCTGGCCCGGGAACGTCAGGGAACTGGCCAATGTATTGGAGCGCTGCCTTATTCTGACACGGGATGCAAAAGGATTACTGCGGACACCCTGTCTTTTCTTCAGATGGCCCCAAGAGACCAGAGAGGCCCGCACATTCGTATTCGGCTGCCCGCCAACGGCATCCCCTTGCAGCGGGTGCAGATGAGCCTTGTGAAGCAGGCGCTGGAGGCAGCGGGCAACAACCAGACTACGGCTGCCAAACTGCTGGGACTGAGCCGGTCCAAATTCCGGGTGTTGCTCAAAAACATGAACGGAGACGAAGCAGATCATGCAGATATTGATGACGACATCAAAAGCGGTGGATAGATGAACGAGAAAATCCGCAAAACAGCTGTTTTCCTTATAGCTCTGGCATGGGTGTTGATTCCGGGTCGGGAGTATCAATCAATGGCTTCTGATACCATGCTCATGTTTGTGGGAGAAGAGCTGGAAGTGCTTTCCATTGCGTCCAGACGTCAGGAAGCGGCCTGGAGTGCTCCGGCTGTCGCCCGGGTAATCACACGAAAGGACATCGATGACAAGAATTCACGAACTATTGCCGAAAGCCTGCAAGGCACCCCTGGATTTTATATCAATCAGACGGAGAAAGGAAGCAACGTCTATCTGAGAGGGATTCCTGACTCCGCCTTATTCCTGTTTGACACTGTTCCGCTGGGTTCTGGTGTGGTCAAATCTGAGAAGTTGATCGATTTCGAAACGTCTTTGGCCTCTGTGAAGCGGATCGAAGTGATCCAAGGCGCGGGGTCCGTATTGTGGGGGTCTGATGCCTTTGCCGGGGTGATCAACGTCGTGCCGAAGACCGGAAAAGATCTTCAGGGGATTGAAACCGGTGTGATTTCCGACACGGAAAATTATCCGGGTGAAGCTTTTTTGAATCATGGCATGAGCTTTTCAGACTGGTCCACATTTGTGTCGGTGGCCGGTCGTAAGAATCAAAACCATGACGATTCATTCAATGTAATCCGGTTCTGGCATGACGGCAACTCGCCGGAACCTCTTGAGACCAGGTTTGGATTGGGTTATCCGGATGATTCCCATTACGTGACGGTTTATGGAAATGCGGCGTATCAGAACTGGTTGACGTTTTCCATGAGATTTTCCGACAGCTCCCATGCCTATACCGTATCTGACTGGGATCAAATCTATTCGTGGGAAGAAAAGAATGCATCCCAGGCCCAGATGTATAAAATCGAAATGTTTAGAAATCTGGATCCTGATTCCGATATTCGGTTTACCGGATACCACACACGGCTACTGAATGAACAAACCTTTATCGGCAGGGCTTTCGAGCGCGAAGAATCTTCACTCTTTGGAGAAATAGTCTATGATCGCTCTCTGTTTGTTTCCCACGGTCTTTTGACCCTGGGAGCCTCCTGGCGTAGGGATCGGTATGACCGCATTCCGGTCTGGGGCAGTTTTTTTCCGGATCTTTTGCAGCCCGCCAATTTATATTTTTGCCGGTGGTGGACAATATTGACTTTGAAAACGATTTGAGGACTGTTTTCGGTCAGTATCGCCACGATCTGGGAGATGTAGAAGTCTGGGCCGGTTTCCGGTATGATGACCATGACCGGTATGAGGACAAGGTCAGTTTCAATTCCGGTCTGGCATGGAATATGAGTAGTTACATGTTCAAACTGATTTACGGCACCGGATACCGGACCCCGTTCGCACGGCAGCTTAAACAGGATCTCAACCACAAGCTTGAAAAAATCAGCAACCTCAATGCACAGCTTTCATGGAAAACGCCGGACACCCAGGCATCGATCACCGGGTTTGCCAATCGGATAGAAAACCATGTGATTGAAGACAGATATGCCGGGGCCGGACTATCCACGCCAAACAAACAGACCCTATTCGGCGTGGAGCTGGAACTGGACCACCAGCTGACCGACCGGATCAGCCTGGGAGGCAATCTGACGCTGCTGCGAAATTCCGGCCCCAAAGAGGTGTATTATTACAATGATTATTCTTATATTGATAAAGACGGCAATCTGGTGAAAAATTTTCTGGACCTGGAGCATGAATACCTTATGGGGCCGGATATCATGGGGAGTGTTGCCTTCAACTGGCAGATGACTCCTCATGTGATGCTGGCATCTGAGCTGCACTATTTTTCCGGGCAGAACTTGTATTATCCGATAAAGGACGAAGCAAATCATGTGACAGCGCCTGGACACTGGATTTGAACCTGCATGTCAGAGATCTTTGGCCGTTTGATCTGTCCCTGTTTGCTACTAACCTGTTGGACAATGACCATGCCATTCCGGGCGTGTATTCGGTCACCCGGCCCATGCCACAGGGATTTGGCATCTCCGTGCGTACCACCTGGTAACCGTCTGCAACCCGTTGAGATGGATACTTAGAAAATGAAAACCCCTGCAGCCGCCTTTGTTCATTGGTTTGACAATCAGCCCGGGACACTTCGCCGCCACCTGGCCCATGTTTTCCGGGTATGTACCACCGAAGAAGTCTCCCAGATGGCGGCGATGCCGGACGAATCCCTGGCCGTTTTCCGGCACTGGGTGATTAAATTGGATTTCCCCTTGCGTTTGGCTGCTAAAATGTTCTATATAAGGGCCGTTTTTGATATGGTGATTTTGCATCATGATGAAATAGCGGGGGATGGCAGTTCCACGGGGATGGTTTCCGAAAAAAGCGATAATATCGTTCAATTGTCTACAAGACAGTGGCAAAATGTGATCCATACCTGGAAGAATCTTCGGCAGAGTGAACTGTCCGATACCTATGTTCACGCCTGGACCTCGTGGATGATCAAACAGCAAAAGGAGTCAAAGTGACACGGCGTGTTTTTTTGTTGCTTCCGCATTAATGATGGGGGTGATTTGTACGGCAAACACCGGCTTGGCCGGCACTCATATGACCCTTGAACAATGCCTTAAGACGGAATTGAAAACAATACCCGTCTTAAAGCGGCGAAATATGATGTGAAAGCTGCGGATTACGATATTAAATCGGTCCGTGCGGATTTTTTCCTTCCCTGTCAACGGGATACGCCACCAGTGAGCTCATCAGTGAGCAGAGCAAAGGGCCTACGGAAACCGATTATCTGGATCAGAGCATCCGGCAGTTTAATCTTAAGCTGACACAGCTTCTGTATTCCGGGCACCGCCTCAGCAATAATTTTGACAAAGCCCGGATGAATAAAAAAGTGGTGGAAGCCGAAGCATTCATGGACCAGCTGGAACTGGTATATAATATTGAAATCACCTTTTACCGGCTTATGAAAGCCAAACAGGATGTGATCGCCACAAGTCAGGCGGTTGAACGGCTGGCTGAAGGGGTCCGGTCTGCACAGGCGTTTTTGATGGACAACTGGTGCCTTATGTGGATGTGCTCCAGGCCCAGGTGGACCTGGCGGATGCCATTGAGAACCTGGGCATTGCAAAAAACAATGTGAACCGAGAACGGGTGGCCCTGTTTGCCCTGATGAACCAGCCTGAAGATCCCGGCATGGGATTTGTTGATGATGCGGATACTTCTCCCATGACAACCGTTATTCCGGAATTCAGCGCCAGCCTGCAGCAGGCCCGGGAAAACCGTCCGGACCTTGAAAGCCTGTCTTTGCAGAGGCAAATGGCTGAAAAGATGCAGCCATCGCTTTGGGAAGATATCTGCCATCGGTTCGCCTGGATGCGGCATACAATGACCAGAACCGGGATTATGATGCCTTGGGTCAGACGGGATCTTCCCAATTCGACCGGGATCAGCGGAACCGTTACTGGACGGTGGGGGTCAATCTTTCCTGGGAGCTTTTCGACGGCGGCAGGGCCTGGTATGAGAAGCAAAAGCACTTAATTTTGCAGCAGAAGTTTGAGGCATTGATCAACGAGGCTGAAAATGAAATTTCCTCTGGTATTCGCAAGGCCCTTTTGTCCATGAGGGAAGCAGAGCAGCGGCGCCAGAGCGCGTTGAAAGCCCTGGAGGCCGCCAATGAATACACTGCCCTGGAAGAAAGACGGCTGAACGCCGGCATTTCAACCATATCCGATTTTCTGGAGGCCCAGAGCCGCCTCATTCGTTCCCAGGGCAACCATGCCCAGGCCATTCTGGATTTTCGACTGGGTCAGTCCGAGCTGAATCTGATGATCGGAAAAACCCCCCCCTTCAGCCTGTTTAATTAAAGACCTCAAGGAAGATGCCATCATGCGTCCCGGCCCCTTAATCGCTATATACGTCTTGCTGCTGTATTTTTTTCTGGCACCGGTGGTGCTTTTCGGTATTTTCGTGTTTTTTGACGGACTTGGCCGTCCCCGCGACAACGCGGAAAGAGGTATGCGGCCAAGCCTGGGGGTCGGTCAGCCGTCAAAACCTGCAATACCCGACGATCCAGCCGTTTGGACGGCCCGGGATATCGGAAAATTCCGGGATCAGGCATAACCGTGACACGGTTTGTCAGACAATGGCGGATGTTTTTTACCTTTGCGGCACTGCTGAGCTGCCTGGTCAATATACTACAGCTGATTTTTCCTTTTTACATGTTCGCCATATACAGCAATATCGTTATTTCATACAGCACCACGTCGCTGGCAAATATTTCGGCTATTGCATGTTTCTGTATTGTGATTCTGGGCGGGGTCAGTTTCATCCGTTCCCGGCTGCTGGCCATGGCCGGTAAGGATCTGATCCAATCGCTCCGCAAAGAATTTTTTGCCGGAATGGTCGGCGGTGTGAGCCGGAATGATCCCATGGCTTACCGCACCGGCATTAACGATCTTGACATGGTTCAGAACTATGTATCATCTCCGGCCATCTATTCGCTGTTTGATGTGCCCTGGTCTCCGTTCTACCTGGTGCTGATTTTTCTGTTTCAACCGGCGCTGGGACTTATTGCGACCCTGGGTGCCCTGGCGATGATCGGATTGAGCATTTTTCAGGACCGCCTGACAAGGCCCAGCATGACACGGGCCAATCTGCAAGCTATAGACAATCAGCGGTTTGTGGACTCTTTTCTCAGAAATGTGGAGGTCATCAACGGCATGGGTATGATTCCGGCCATCACCGGCCGGTATCTGGGAAAAACCGGCAGGTGATATTAAACCAGACCCAGGCCAGCTATTATGCAGGCACCATCCAGGCATTGATCAAACCACTACAGAATGTGATTCAGGTGTTTATCTACTGTGCCGGGGCATTCTATGCCATGACCCAGGGAATGAATATCGGGCTGGTGGTGGCCGCTTCCATCATCATGGGCCGGGCACTGGCTCCCCTGATGCAGGTCATGGGTTCCTGGCGGACGACCATGGGCGTGCGGGAAGCCTACAAGCGCCTGAAGACGTATTCCGATTTTCTGGAAAGGCAGGCCATTCCCATGGCGCTGCCGACGCCGCACGGCCATGTTCAGGTGGATAAAGCGGTTTACCGGACCGGGTCCCATACATTGATAAAAATGGTATCTTTTGAGCTGGCCCCCGGACAGTTGATGGGGCTGATCGGGCCCAGTGGCGCCGGAAAAACCACCCTTTGCCGCCTGATTCTGGGTATTTGGCCCTGTGCCGCCGGGCGGGTGATGCTGGACGGCAATGACATGTCGGCCTGGGATAAACATGAGATCGGCCGGTTTATCGGATATCTGCCTCAGGAAATCGAACTGTTTCCCGGCACGGTGGCCTCCAATATTGCCCGGCTGGGAGAACCGGACCCGGATGCGGTTGAGCAGGCCGTGGACCTGTCGGGATGCCGGGATCTGGTGAACCGGCTGCCGAACGGGCTGGACACCCGTCTGGAGGGCACTGACGGCCTGAAACTTTCCGGAGGGCAGCGGCAGAAGATCGGCCTGGCCAGGGCAATTTACGGACAGCCGCGTCTGCTGATTCTGGATGAACCCACCGCCAATCTTGATGAGGCAGGGGAGCAGTCCTTAATGAAGATCCTGGAGATGCTCCATAATGACCGGTCCTGTACCTGTATCATGGTCACCCATAAACCCTCTTTGCTGCAGTCCATGGACAGCATTCTGGTGATGAAAACGGTGAAGCCGTTCTGTTGGCCCAAGGACGAGGTGTTTGCCCAACTGACCGGGAGGGCGCATGAGACGATACCTCAGGCCGTGTCTGGTCTATTTTGTCTTTGCCGGATTTTTTCTTTGTTCATCAACAGTCTATACCTGGTGTTCCCTCTTTACATGCTGGCCATATACAGTCGGGTGCTGTCCAGCTTCAATTTTTCAACCCTGTATGCAGTGACGGCCCTGGCTCTGATCGCCCTGCTGGTCCTGAGCTGCCTGGACCTGCTCCGGTCCCGTCTGCTGGTCAGGGCCGGTGTGAACTGGACCACCTGCTGACCCGTCCGGTACTCAGGCAGATGCTTAAGGATCTTGCCAGGGTGGACAGCACTCAGTACAACCGGGGATTGCAGGATATTAATGCACTGCGCAATTTCCTGGGTGCCAATGCCATATTTGCTTTTTTTGATATTCCCTGGATTTTTATCTATCTGTGGGTCATTTATCTGGTTCACCCGGTCCTGGGAATGACTGCCACGGGGGGGCGGTGGTCATTCTGGTGATCGGGCTGCTTCAGACAAAGCTGACCAGAAAGCAGGGCACAGCGGCAAAGGAATTTAACAGCCAGGGAAAACAGTGGATGAATACCGCGTTCCGTATGGCGGATGTGCTGGAACCCATGGGAATGACCCGGAATGCTGCCAGGGGATTCTGCCGGATTCAGGATGAAGAGCTGGTCCTTCAGAATCAAATGAATCGGAAAAATCATTTTTTTACGGCAGTGAGTACCGGTTTCGGGGTGTTTATGCAGGTGCTTATCTTCGGGGTGGGGGCGCTGCTGGTGCTGTCTGCTGAAGCCAATCCCGGTGTGATTATTGCCGCCTCCATCATTATGGGGCGGGCCCTGGCACCGGTAAACCAGGGCATCAGTGCCCTGAGACAGACCGTCAGCATTAAAAATGCCATTGAAAACCTGGGCCGTCTCCTGAGGGCCGCTGACAAGACGGTTTTAAAGGAACCAGATCAGGTAAAAGGGGATTTGCACCTTGAAAACGTCAGCCTGGTGATCCAAGAAACGCAGGTTCTTGAAGGAATCGATTTTCACTTGCAGGCCGGAGAAATTATGGGGCTGGTCGGTCCCAACGGGGCGGGAAAGACCTCCCTCTGCCGGCTGATTCTGGGCATGTGGTCTCCCACCGAAGGTACCGTTTTTCTGGATGATGAGGACATATCACTTATAGACGATGATGGCCTGGGGCGGTTTATGGGATATCTGCCACAGAATGTGGAGCTGTTCAGCGGCAGCATCAGTGAAAACATCGCCCGGATGGGAGATGTGGATGATAAAATGGTGGTGGACGCAGCGCTGCATGCCGGAGCCCATGAGGTGATTCTGTCGCTTCCTGCCGGGTATGATACGGAAATTGGTGAATCCGGCCGGAATCTTTCCGGAGGACAACGTCAGCGGGTAGGCCTGGCCAGGGCCCTATATGGCGGCCCGAAACTGGTGATCCTTGATGAACCGGATGCCAATTTGGACGAATCAGGAGAAAAGGCATTGATGGCGGCACTGGCCCATCTCAAGCAGATGAAGGCGACCACCATCATGATCACACACAAGCCGGCACTGCTTCAGACTGTGGATAAAATTCTGATGCTCCAGGAGGGCTGCATGACCGGTTTTGATGATAGAGGCAAGATATTTCGACAAATGATGGAGGCATAGTTTAATGCTGGAAAAAATGAAATTACGGCAGGGATATCTCCTGTCTGCAGCAGTGCTCAGTATCTGCGGACATGTCATCTATCTGTCAGTGCCGCTGTATATGATGATTGTGTATGACAAGGTGCTTTACAGCTTCAGCCGGTCAACCCTTTATGCCCTGGGACTGGGACTACTGTTGGCCCTGTTGGCCTGGTGCTCATCGGGTTTCTGGAAAACGGGTGCTGACTCTGGCCGGGGCCCGGTTTGCAACGGACACGGAGGCGTTTGTCATCGACTCCATTGCCAGGGATACGGCCGGGCTGTCGCCTGCGGGATATACCCGGGGTTTGACCGATCTGGAGACGGTTCGTTCGGCAGCCGCTCAGGGTTGGTTTTCTTGTTTTTCAATCTGCCTTGGGCGGTGATCTTCCTGATCATCCTTGCCATTATCCATCCTCTGGTGGGAGGCATTGCCGCGACGTCCATGTTTCTTGCCGCCCTGTTCCAGGTCCTGCTTGTCGTGGTGGAAAAGAAGCGATATGCTGCCGCAGATGTGATTGATGCGGACAGCAGGCATTTTGCCGGCCAATGTCTGGAACAGGCCCGCCTGCTCTATGGGATGAATATGGTTCCGGATCTGGTGGATTACTTTCGGCTGCACCGGAAAAAAGCCGATATGATCCGTGAAAAGGCGGATTTTCTGTATGCCGGTGTCGGCATGGTGATTCGTCTGATTCATTTTGCAGGTCCGGCAGCGGTTTTCGGGGCCGGGGCCTATGTGTTTTTCAATGAACAGATCACCATGGGGAAAATCATCGCGGGTGTGGTCATCAGTTGTTACCTGTTCGCCTTTATGGAACGCAAACTGTCGGAAATGCCAGCAGCAATTGCGGCGAGTGCCGCCTATCGACGGTTGCGAACCCATGTGGGCAGTGCCCCGCAAGAAAGCAAACTGTCTCTTCCCGAACCAGAAGGCAGGTTTAGCGGCCAGGCGGTTACGCTGGTAACGCCGGGAAAACAGATGCTGCTCAATATCGCGTTTGATCTGGAGCCGGGTGACATGCTGGGAGTGATGGGTCCGGCTGCCGCGGGCAAGACAGTTTTGTGCCGGGTTTTGACGGGTATCTGGCCCCCGTCCGGGGGCAGGGTGCTGCTGGACGGGGCGCCCCTCTCTCAATGGCCGGAAAACGACCTGGCCGGATACATGGGATATATGCCGGAAGAGCCGCTCCTGCTACCGGTTACCGTGGCGGAAAATATCGCCCGCCTCAAAGATCCGGATTCGGAAAAGGTGGTGGCAGCGGCCAGAAAAGCTGGGGTTCACGAGATGATTCTGACGCTTGACGGCGGGTATGATGCCCTGGTCGAGCAGACAGGCACCAATCTCTCCGCCGGCCAGAGACAGGGCGTCAGCCTGGCACGTGCCCTGTATGGCGATCCCAAGGTGGTGGTAATGGATGAACCGCACAATCATCTGGACGATCAGGGCCTCCAGGGACTCATGGGCTGCCTGGAGAGGCTGCGTGAGAGCGGCACCACCGTGGTTCTGGTGTCTGACCGGCCCCGGATACTGATGAAAATGGACAAACTTCTGATGATCAAAGATGGTAAACCCGCCATGTACGGACCGGCCAAAGAAGTTCTGGCACAGTTGTCAACCCGGCAGCAGCCCCGACAGGCGACAGGAGTATAGGAAAAATGGAAAAACACGACGAACGACTGAACACGAATCCTGTGAAATACATTGTTGCGGGTCTTATGGTCATTGCCCTTTTTTTTGGGGGGCTGACCGTATGGTCTGTCTATTTCCCTTTTCAGGGAGCGGTGATTGCACCCGGGATCGTTGAGATATCAGGAAAGCGCAAAGTGGTACAGCATCTGGAGGGCGGCATCGTGGACCGGATCAATGTGAAAAACGGAGACCGTGTCGAAACAGGGGATGTGCTTATCGAACTGAAGGATTCCCGGATTACATCAAACCTTCAGTTGCTGGTCAACCGCCAGTGGTTTAAAAAGCGGAGGCTGCCCGGCTTCGTGCGGAAGCAGCCATGAAACCGGGCATTTCCTGGCCCCGGAATTCGATCGGCTGACGGAAAACCGGGAAATGCAGGAAATCATTGCCAGCGAAAAGGATATTTTTGACTCCCGCAGATCTGAGCTGCTGGTCAAAATCCAGTTGTATCAATCCCAGATCAAGCAGCTGGGGAATCAGATCGAGGGGCAAAAGAAGAACTCCGCAGTGTGGAGGAGATCATTGTCAATTTCGAGGAAGATCTCGAAAGCAAGCGGCCGCTGCTGGAGGACAAATATCTGGGCAAAACAAATATCCTGGAACTGGAGAGAAGTCTGGCACAGTACAAGGGGCGAAGGGGAAAACTGAAGCAGGAGATTGCCCAGTATCAGCAAATGATCGAAGAACGCCGGCTTCAGATTCTGGATATCGAAAACATGTATCGGGAAACAGCAGCCTCAAAATTTGGAGAGGCGACCGATATGATCTTTGAGCTGGAAGAACAGACCAAACCGCTGCTGGATGCCAGTGAGCGCTTGAAAATCCGTGCTCCCATCAGTGGGGTGGTGATCAATCTGGAGGTGCACTCCGAAGACAGTGGCGTGATTCAGCCAGAATGAATCTGCTTGAGATTGTTCCGGAGAATTCCAAACTGGTGGTGGAAGCCCATGTCCGGTCCCAGGACATTACCAGTGTCAAGCAGGGACAGGGTACCAAGGTGGCTCTGGCTGCATTCCAGAGAAACGCCACCCCGCCGGTCCGGGGACGGGTCATTTATGTTTCTCCGGACCTGGTGGAAGGCGACCCGGCTATGCGCCAGATGCCCTACTATGAGACCCTGGTGGAAGTCGATCAGGAAGATCTGCTGGAGAAAGGCGCCTATCTCACACCGGGAATGCCGGTGACCTGTTATATCACTACGGATGAGCGTACGGTCATTTCCTATGTTCTGGGGCCGCTTCTGAAAAATATTGATGCGGCCATGCGGGAATAGCCATCATTTATGCCCCGTATCACCCATGTGTTCAAGACTTATTTCCCTTATACCAGCGGCGGGCTGGAGGAGGCGATCCGTCAGTGCGGCACTTATGCAGCCGGCCGGGGATTTGATGTGGAAGTGGTCAGTGTGGGGCCGTCCAATGTGAGTTTTAGAGAACCGGACGGTCTGACGGCCAGGTTCTTTAAAAAAAGTATCGACTTGTTTTCCAACCCGGTGTCTTTTTCCCTGGCGCGGCAGTTCAAGGATATCTGCAGGCACAGCGACCTGCTGCATTTTCATTTCCCCTGGCCCACTGCGGAAATACTGGCCCTGGTGAACCAGCCGGGGATTCCCTCAGTGGTGACCTTTCACTGTGATGTTCACCGGTCAATGGTGTTAAAACCGTTCTATCTCCCCCTGGTCCGCCGGTTTTTACGACGGATGGACCGGATCTGCGTGACCAGCCGGCCGCTTTTCAGAAACACGCCTTATCTGAAACCGTTCAAGCACAAGGTGCAGCAGATTCCGCTGTTCATGAACGAACAGCGGTTTTCCGGGCTGGGGCCGCCGGATGCGGATGTGATCCGGCGGATTGACCCGCACAAACCCTTTGCGCTGTTTGTGGGGGTGCTTCGCTGGTACAAGGGGCTGGATATTCTCTTGGATGCGGCCTTAAACACCCGGGCGCAAATCATCATTGTGGGCGTGGGCCCATTGTATGAACATCTGGCACGGCGTATCAAAAAAGAGAAAATTACAAATGTCCGGCTGCTCGGTTTTCTGGAGGATGCCACCCTTAAATGGCTGATCCGTCACTGTGCCATGATCGCACTGCCGTCCACCGCCCCGGCTGAAGCGTTCGGCCAGATATTGCTGGAAGGCCTGTATTTCGGCAGGCCCCTGGTTTCCACCGAACTGGGAACCGGCACCAGCCTGGTGAACCGGCATGGATATACCGGTCTGGTCATCCGCCCGGGATGTGCCGGATCGCTGGCCTTAGCCATGAACACGCTGATAGCGGATTCAGCCATGGCGGACCGGTTCAGCCAGACGCCCGGGATCATTATATCCGTTATTTCACCCCTCAGCGGCAGGGAGAGAAATATCTGTCGATTTACAGGGATCTGTTGCATTCCTGACCAGAGTCGGTCAGATTTGACCAGCTGCTGTGTTGTAAGGCCGAACCGATGGAACGTGTTTTCAGGGGAATGCGTGCTTGTTTGTTGTCTGGCATTTAAATTGCATAATTGACAGCCATGACGTGTTTCAAACTGAATAAATGGGGTATTATCGGTCTGATTATCATCAGCTGTCTGGCCCCTGCAACCGGATGGGCCGGTTTTAAGCCGACGGACCAGTTCGTTTTTGATTTGATCAACCAGTTTCGTGCCGCACCCTTTGATAAAGCCGTTTCAATGGGGTATGATCCGGCCTTCCTTTACGCACTTGGGATAACCCCTGAATCTGCGCTTCCTCCCTATGTGCCGGATGAACAATTACGTCTGGCGGCTTCAGAGAACAATGACAAAGTACTCAATCCGGCCCCGCCGGCTGCGTTATTGATGCCGGAGCGGACGCGTATGAAAGAAACGGGTTCGGTTTTGACATTTTCCAATTTTCTTCCCATTGAGACGGCCGGGTCCATTTTTGTACGAAACCTGTTTAATGATGAGCTGAATTCGGGGCAGTTTGAATTAATTCTTTCTGAAACGATGACCCATGCCGGCACCTCGGTGGTTACCGGTGTGGTGAATGGCAGCAATGCCTGGCTGTTTAACCTGGTGGTCGGATCCAGTGTAAACGTCCGTGATATGCAGGTGCTCCACCTGATCAATCAGGTCCGTACGGAAACTGCATTGATTGAACAGTATATTCCGTCCGACCTGGTGACATTAATCAGATATAACTGGCAGCTGTATTACCTGCTGAAATTTGATTTTCACCCTTTGTTTATGGATGAGTTCCTTTACTGGTCTGCGGGCGAAAGTGCTGCCGGGATTGAGCAGGAAGGAATCTATCCCGGGGATTATTTTCAGAATTCAACCGTCACTGGTGCCTGGGAAGATATTGCAGCGGCTGATCCGGTAACGGATCTTTTTTCCGCCCTGTTGAGCAAAGAGTTTTCCACCTGGCCTTTTTCAGCGTCCGTGTTTTCCAACCGGTACCGGCTGGCAGGCACGGCTTTGCTGTTTCAGACCGGGGAATCGTTTGATACCGGCATCCTGTCTTTTTCTGCCGGATCGGATCTCCCGGCGGTGCCGGATTCCGGATTTACGGCGCCTGCCCGGATTTACGGCCTGCTGTTCCTGGATCGGGACGGAAACGGGATCTATTCTCCGGGTGAAGAGATGGCGGGACATCCGGTGCTGGTATATGATGAAACTTTGATTCCTGCAGCTGCGGCTGTGACGGACAACAGCGGTTATTTCACACTGACACTAGAGTCTGAGCGGTACTGGATTTTTACAGCCCAGGATGGAGACCAGGTGGCTCATCGTGAGATCTTATTACACGGCAATCAGTTTGTTAAATTGGGATTTGTTCCTCCCAACCCCGCCCCTCCCTTAAAAATCCGTTTTCAGCTTTCCTTTCACTATCTTCTTGCAACACGGCCCTATGTCTGGTAAAAAAAGGCTTTTTCCGTTTTCCGTTTTTCTTCGGGCAGAGAGACGGTCAATTTTCAATCGTGAAAAGTAGGGTAGATGAAAAAAGCATTGATATGCGGCATTTCCGGTCAGGATGGAGCCTTTCTGGCACAGTTCCTTTTGAAAAAAGGGTACCGGATCGCGGGTACTTCCCGCCAATCCCCGCAATCTGATTTCGATAATCTGGAACGCCTGGGTATCAGAAAACAGTTGAAGATAGTGCCTCTTTCCTTGAAAAATTCCCGTCAAATTCGAAATGTACTGACCGAATACGGGCCGGATGAAATCTACAACCTGGCCGGGCAAAGCTCGGTGGGGCTTTCTTTTGAACGGCCCGATGAAACCTATGAGAGTATCGCCACAGCAGGCTTTAATCTGTTGACTGCGGTTCGGGATGCGGGATTACAAGTGCGGGTATTCATGGCTGGATCAGGTGACATGTTCGGTGATCTTTCCGGTTCTCCGGCCCGGGAATCAACACCACCGGATCCTGTGAGTCCTTATGGAGAGGCAAAAGCGATGGCTTTCCAACATACCGGCGCCTTTCGTGAAAAATTCGGGTTGTTTGCCTGTACCGGAATTTTGTTCAATCATGAATCCTTTTTCCGTCCAGCCGGTTTTGTCACCCGCAAAATCGTTAGAACGGCCTGTGAAATTGCCCGGGGCAACTGCCGGGAACTGCTGCTTGGAAACACTGTCATTCAGCGGGATTGGGGATGGGCTCCGGAATATGTGGATGCCATGTGGCGGATGCTCCAGCAGGATGCGCCTCAGGATTTTGTGATAGCGACCGGCACCACGCTTTCTTTGAAAGATTTTGTGAAAACTGTTTTCAATGACTTGGGCCTGGACTGGCAAGTTTATGTGAAAACAGATCAACGCTTATACCGCCCGACGGATATTCCAGTAATGGCCGCTGATCCGTCCCGTGCTCGGCAGATTCTGGGTTGGCGGGCCAGGTACACCGGATACGATGTGGCTCATTTGATGATTGAAGCGGAGCGTGACCCTTTGAAAATGAACTATTGACCCGTTTGATTGGTAAACTGTACTTAGAGGTAGACATGGAAACATTTCGAAAAAAAGCATTGATAACCGGCATTACCGGACAGGATGGTGCCTATCTTACCGAATTTCTCTTGGAAAAAGGGTACGAAGTCCATGGCATTAAGCGCCGGTCTTCTCTGTTCAACACCCACCGGATCGATCATCTATACGAAGAACAGCATATCAAGCACCGCCGGTTGATCCTGCATTACGGAGATATGACCGATGCTTCTAATCTCATGAAGATCGTGCAGCGGGTCCGTCCGGATGAAATTTACAACCTGGCTGCCCAGTCCCATGTGGCGGTATCTTTTGAATCTCCGGAATATACGGCGGACACCGTTGGCCTGGGTACCCTCCGCCTGCTGGAAACGGTAAAATCCTTGGGTTTGGAAAAAACCTGTCGGTTTTATCAGGCTTCCACATCGGAACTGTACGGTAAGGTCCAGACCTTTCCACAGAACGAAACCACACCGTTTTATCCCCGCTCTCCATATGCCGCTGCAAAACTGTATGCCTACTGGATCGTGGTGAACTACAGAGAAGCTTATAATCTGTTCGCCTGCAACGGTATTTTGTTCAACCATGAATCCCCATTGCGGGGGGAAACCTTTGTGACGCGGAAAATCACCCGGGCATTGGCCAGGATCTTTCTGGGTATCAAAGACTGCTTGTATCTGGGAAACCTGGATGCCAAAAGGGACTGGGGCCATGCCAGAGATTATGTGGAGGCCATGTGGCGGATGCTCCAGCAGGAGACTGCTGAGGATTATGTGATCTCTACGGGCCACCAGATGTCGGTACGCCAGTTTGTGGAGACTGCTGCCGCCAACTTGGGCATCACATTGGCCTGGGAGGGGACCGGGGTGGATGAAATCGGTCGGGTGGCGGCGGTGGACCCGTCAGTAGCTTCTTTGCCGGAAAATGATGCCCTGCGCATCCGCAAGCCCGTAGTCAAGCCCGGCGAGGTGATCGTGGCGGTAGATCCCATGTATTTCAGGCCGTCTGAGGTGGAAACCCTGCTGGGGGATGCTTCCAAGGCTCGGGAAAAACTGGGATGGGAACCCCGGATCGGATTCAAAGACATGGTGGCGGAAATGGTCCGGCATGATCTGGAAGAAGCCCGGCGGGATGCGCTGTGCAGGCAGGAAGGGTTTCCTTTCTGTGAATTTCACGAATAACAGGCCCATGAAACTGCTTATCAACGCCCTTCCCATGACCGGTCTTTTGACTGGTATCGCCCGGTATCTGCGGAATTTATACGAGTCTGTGGACCGGTTGGAGCTGACGGATACCGCCTATTTTAACGGTCGGGCCTGTACGTCGGGAATGCCGCCCCTGGCGGATGCAATTCAGTGGCAAAAACTGATTGGCTCAATGCGGCGCCTGCCGGCGCCGATGGTATTCGGAATGCGCGCCGCCCGGTGGCAGCTTTACGAACACCGCCTGAGACGGGTCTGCCGGCATCCGAAGGCCGGCTTTTCCCTGTACCATGAAACCGCTTTTACTCCTGCGAAGTTGACAGATATCCCCACGGTGTTTTCCATATATGACCTGTCTCTGCGCCGATATCGGCATACCCATCCGAAAGACCGGGCCTGGATGTTCGAGTATTTCATTCGGACCCGGTTGCGGTATGCCCGGCATATACTCACCATTTCAGAGTTTGTCCGCCGGGAGATCATGGAGGAATTCAAAGTGCCGGGGTACATGGTGTCCAGTGTGCCTTTGGCCCCGGACCCTGTGTTTAAGCAAAGTTCCATGGAATCGGTGACAGAAGTGCGCCGCAGATTTCGTCTTCCGGAACAGTACCTGCTTTTTGTAGGTTCTCTGGAACCCCGAAAGAACATTGATTTGTTGATTGACGTATTGACAAAAGCCCGCACCGACATTCCCCTGGTACTGGCAGGATGGCACGGCTGGGGAGACAAGGCCTGGCTTCGGAAAATCGATGCTGCCGGTTTGAAAAGCCGGGTCCTGCTCATCGGTCATGTAGTGGATTCGGATCTGGCTGCCATCTACACCGGTGCCATGGCACTGGTATATCCCAGTTTTTACGAGGGGTTCGGGCTTCCCATTCTGGAGGCTATGGCCTGTGGATGCCCGGTAATCTGTTCTAAGGCCGCCAGCATGCCCGAGACCGCCGGGGATGCGGCTTTGTATATCGATCCCCTTGATGCAGGCAGCCTGGTGGATGCCATTGAGACTCTGTTGCAGGACAACGGTCTTTGCCGGAAGCTGCAAGCCAGAGGCCTGGACCGGTCTTCACAGTTTTCCTGGGATAAGACCGCTCGCAGGACCATAGAGATATTTAGACGGGTGCAATGATGGTGTCAAGGATGTTTGCCGCAGTATGGGATCGCCGGGGCTTTATTTTTAGTTCGGTGAAACGGGAGTTTGAATCCCGCTGGATCAGGACCCAGATGGGACCCGTCTGGCTGGTGATCCAGCCCCTGGCTACCATTGTGATTTTCACCGTGATTTTTGTGAACATCATGCGGCCTGGCATGCCAGCCCATGATTCAAAATTTGCCTATTCCATCTATCTGTGCGCCGGGATCATTTCCTATAATCTGTTTGCAGAAATGATGAACCGCTGTGTGGGAATTTTTGTGGAGAACGCCAATTTGCTGAAGAAGATCTATCTTCCCAAGCTTTGCCTGCCTGTCATCGTGATGATTTCCGGTCTCTTGAATTTTGCCGTCATACTGTCCCTTTTTATGGGATTTCTGGTGCTTGCCGGTGCGTTTCCCGGATGGGTTGTGTTGTGTATGGTACCGGTTGTGGGGATTCTTGTGCTATTCACCATGGGACTGGGCATGCTGCTGGCCTGCATCAATGTTTTTTACAGGGATATCCAGCAGATGGTACAGGTGGGGCTTCAGTTCGGATTCTGGCTGACCCCTGTCGTATATATCCCGGCCACGCTTCCGGATCGGGTGGCATCTTTTCTTCACTGGAATCCATTGTTTCCATTGATCAGAGCGTTCCAGGATATTTTTCTGGAACAAATCCAGCCGGACTGGCTGTCGTTGCTTTATCCCATCGTGCTGGGCCTGTTTTTTACTTTTCTGGGTATTCTGGCTTTTCACCGGCTTCAGGGGGAGATTGTAGATGCCCTGTGAACCCGTGATACAAGTTCATCATATTTCCAAAGCCTACAAACGCTATCCGAAACAATATGGGCGGTTTCTGGAGTGGCTGGGCCAGGGATGTCACCACGAACCGGTGTGGGTGTTGAAACAGGTGAACTTTGATGTGGCACCCGGTGAAGCCGTGGGCATCGTTGGGATGAATGGCGCGGGAAAATCTACTCTGCTGAAAATCATCGCCGGCACAACTCAGCCCACTTCCGGCAAAGTAAAAACCACTGGTCCCGTGTCAGCGCTGCTGGAGCTGGGTATGGGGTTTCACCCGGAGTTCACCGGCCGCCAGAACTGCCGTTTGACGGGTCAGCTGCAGGGGATCACTGCAGATCATATGACAGCCCTCATTCCTGAAATCCGTGAATTTTCAGGAATCGGCGAGTACTTTGAACAGCCGGTGCGCACTTATTCTTCGGCATGCAGGTCCGGCTGGCATTTGCTTTGGCCACGGTGCGCCGCCCGGATATCCTGATCATTGACGAAGCCCTTTCTGTCGGCGATATTTTTTCCAACAAAAATGTTTCGACCGCATCCGGGAATTCATTGCCAAAGGGACGACCCTGCTGTTCGTTTCCCATTCTGCGGCGACCATCCATTCCTTATGCAGCCGGGCAATGCTGATGGAAGGAGGACGTATCCTGCTTGATGACGGACCCAAATCCGTCATTGATCTGTATAATGCCAGACTGACGGAGCAGATTTCCAATATCTCTGGAGAACTGGTGATAGAAGAAACCGGGAATCCAGGCTCCTATCACACAAAGGGAATCAGGATCGATGGTGTGCGAATGCTTGTGGATGGCAGGGAAGCACTGAATTTCGTGAGTGAAAGCGTTCTGGTCATCCGTATCCGGATTGTTTTTGAAAGGCGTTTGTCCGATCCGCATGTTGGGTTTCAGATTAAAACACCGCAGGGGGAAGTTGTTTTTATGACCAATACTTATTGTATGGGGCTGCGGTTAGGGGCCGTGGTTCCAGGGGATGTCCGGGAAGTCGATTTTACTTTTCGAGCGGCTTTTTTTGAGGGCGAGTATTCCTTGACAGTGGGGGTGGCCAATGAAGGGCTTTTGGAAGGCGGATTCAGACAATCGCTGATTCGTGTCGAAAATGCACTGTCATTTACAGTACTCAGAAACCATGAAAGTATCGTTTGGAATGGGATCTATAACCTTAACCCCGAATGTGAGATTCGAGAGGAACGGATTTTTTGAGTCAATTTCTGCTGATTACCACTTCTTTTTCATTTCTAAAAGTGGATGTTGACACCCGGACCATATCGTGTCTGCATCGGGGGGACGGCCTTTATTATGGTATCACTGAATCACCGGACCATATCTATGTGGCTGCCCGTCGCCGGCTTGTCTCTTCAGAAAAATCTGCGGATCAGGAACAGGGTGTGATTCACATGTTTGATAAATCGTTACGCCATGTCAATACAGTCAATGCACCTTTCCCATTGCGGGATATGCATGAGATCGTCTGGCATCAGGGCGTTCTATGGATCTCCTGCTCCTTTGACAATATGATTGCCTTCTTTGATGGAAAAAAATGGGAGAAATGGTATCCTCTGGGTATCTCCGGATCAGTGCCCCGGGACAGAAATCATTTCAATTCCTTTATGTTTGATAAACGATTGATCTGGCTTCTGGCCCACAACAACGGCCCCAGTAAACTGATGGCGTTTGACCGTAAAACGCGCCGGTTGATCCGAACGCTGGATCTGGGGATCCAGGCCCATAATATATGGCGGCATAAAAAGGAAATATTGACCTGTTCATCAGGTGATGGACGGATTGTCGGGACGAGGGGTTTTTCTCTGAAAACAGGAGGTTTTCCCAGAGGGATTGTTTTTATGAATCGTTACATATATGTGGGAAAGTCCGAGATTGCCGAGCGGAAAAACCGGGATTTCACAACCGGCTCTATTCTTGTATATGATAAAAACTGGCATCTGCGAACGCAGTTCGAATTGCCTAAAGAGGGGCTGATACTGGATATGGCTGTTTTTGAAGGGGCTGGGGCTCCGGAAAGATCCCGGTTGAATCCGGTCAAGGCATGGATTCATAGAATATGCCACGGATCCGGGGCAGGAGGATAATCAGACAAATGACGAGGTTCATCAAAAAAGGGACAATAGGCGATTATTTAAAGGAGGGGCTTGTGGCGGATGATTTTTATACCGAACTGGAAAAAGCTTTCCGCGGTTCCCGGTTGCTGATAAAGGAGAGGCTGGCCGTATACTTTCCTTTGCTTCAGGTAATCGACCGGATGGGTATTCCCGTTTCTGCCCTGGATCTGGGATGCGGGCGGGGAGAATGGCTTGAGGTACTCAAAGAACATGATATCGGCGCAACAGGGGTGGATCTGGATTTTCACATGCTCGCCATGGCCCGCAATACCGGCCAGGCAACTGTTCAGTCAGATGCGCTGGAATATCTGAAAACACAGCCGGATGACTCTCTGGTCCTGGTGTCCGCGTTTCATCTGGTAGAGCATCTGCCATTCGAGGGAATAACAGACTTGATAACCCAAGCGCTGCGGGTGCTTGTTCCGGGTGGCATGCTGCTGATGGAAACCCCGAATCCGGAAAATATGGTAGTGGCCTCGTGGAAATTTTACCTGGACCCTACCCACCAAAGGCCGGTGCCGCCTCTGCTGCTGTCTTTTCTTTCCCGTCATGCGGGATTTTTTCGTACCCGGGCTATGGGGCTAAATCCCCCGGATCCTCCGACAGGCAATAATTGTGTCAGCCTCAGACAGGTGTTGGAAGGCATGGGGTCTGATTATGCCGTGGTGGCTCAAAAACCGGGGGATTCTTTCATAACGGCCCATGCAGACGATTTCTTTTGTGATCGATCCTTTCCGTCTCCTTCCCAAGAGGAATTCGTAGCCGCTTATGATGCCGGTATTAATGAATACAGGACAACGATAACGGAACAGAGCCAACACATCAAAGAAATGAATGTCCGAATCAAAGAGATGAGTGTTCGGGTAAATGAGGTAAAAACCGGCTCCAGCAAGAGGCTGAGGCCGCCAGAAAGGAGCTGTATGCAGTTCGTACCAGCACTTCCTGGCGGATTACCCGGCCTTTGCGTGCATTAAAAAACTGTTCGAATCCGGTAGATCAGGCCCTTTTAAACCGGACCCCGCCGGTCTTTCACCGACTGCCGCCGTATTTTCAAAGACTTGAAACGAGCTGTAAAAAACAAAGAACGGAAATCTGAATAATGCGGATCGTGTTAGATTTTTACAAGGATAATTCCGGCCGGGTGCTGTCACTGGCTAAAGAACTCTCTGGTTACAGGAAAGATGTTCAAATGTTGGCAGCTGTGCCGGCGGATACTGTCCCCCCGCTCGGGGTGTTGCGCCGATGCATTGAACGCTGGATACCTAGACAGAATATCCGGGTGTGGGAGAGTCCTGGTCCTGAACCGGTGTCGTATCTGCTGCATACGGCCTGTGTGGCAGGGTTGGCCCCGGATGTCGTGGTGACGTCCCGTCCGAACCGTCTTACCGCACTGCCGTGTGTAGATGTCGGCGCCATTCCGGAAACGCTGGACTGGACCGGCTTCTGGAAATTTTTTCCTCCCGGGCCTGTACGGATTCTTTTGCCGTCAATCCCGGCGGTGTCAGGATGACCCTGGCAGTGGTGTCTCCCCTGCCGCCGCAGCATACCGGCATAGCGGATTACACCAGTGCGCTTTTACCCGCACTGGCCCGATACTATACCGTGGACGTGATTGTGGCCCAGGATGGTGTGAAAGATGAATGGGTCCTGTCTCATTGCGGTATCCGCACGCCAAAATGGTTTATGAAAAACGGGAACAAATATGATCGGATCCTTTATCATGTTGGCAATTCACCCTTTCATTATTATATGCTGGATTTGATGCAGACCCACCCCGGGGTGGTGTGTCTGCATGATTTTTTGTGGGGCATTTCCTTCGGTATGCAGAGTTGAGGACCCCGCACACGAAAGCCTGGGTCCGTGCTCTGTTTTATGATCAGGGATATAAAGCGGTGCAAGAACACTTCCGTGTCCTGGAATCGGAATCATTGTGCCTGGCATATCCCTGCAGCTTTTCCCTGGTGAAAAATGCCTTGGGCGTGATCGTGCATTCCCGGTATACCAGAAAACTGGCCCGCGACTGGTATCCCGGCATGGATCAAAGGCTCTGGAAACAGATCCCCATGGTTCGCCAACCTATAAATCCGGAATTTTCAGTTGTCGAAGAAGAAGACAGCAGCCGTTTTTATGTGTGCTCGTTCGGTATGCTGGGGCCGACCAAGTTGAACCACCGTCTGGTGTCTGCCTGGTTGAATTCCAGCCTGGCCCGGGATCCGAACTGTTTTCTGGTGTTTGTCGGAGAGAAACAGCCGGGAAAATACTGCCGGGATTTGAAAAAAAGATCACCGGGCCCGGTGCTGGAGGCCGCATCCGGATCATCGGAAGAGCCTCTCCGGAAAGATATGCCGCATGGCTGGGCAAAGCCTCAGTGGCGGTGCAGTTGCGCACCCTTTCCCGCGGGGAAACTTCAGCTGCGGTTCTGGACTGCATGAATTACGGCTTGCCGGTCATCGTCAACGATCATGGTGCCAACACCGAGTTGCAGCGGGACGCTGTGTGGATGCTGCCGGATGATTTCACGGATTCCGAGCTGATTTGCGCCCTGGAAACCCTGAAACAGAAGGCCGGTCTGCGGGAACGCTTGAGTCGGCGGGCTGCTCAAACCATAGCGGACAATCACTATCCAGACATCTGTGCCCGGGCCTGCGTTCAGGCCATGGAAGCCTTTTACCGCCGGGCGTGCAATCGGCCCTCCCGCTTGGTGCACGAACTGGCGGAATTGGAATGTGTGTCAGAATCTTCCAATCGATTGGAGGCGGTGGCCCGTGCCATGGCAGTGAATCAACCCGACCCGGTGCCTCAAAAAAGGGTGTTTATTGATGTGTCCGCTACCATTCGCCGGGATTTGAAGGCTGGCATCGACCGGGTTTCCCGTTCCCTGGTGCTGGCACTGATCCAGGCACCTCCTGAGGGGTACCGGGCCGAACCGGTGTTTTTGGTGGAAGAAAACGGTGGGTGGCATTACCGGGCCGCCAGCAGATATACTTTTGAATTGATGGGCAGCCCACAGGTCTGGGCCGAAGACAGCCTGGTGGAAATGCAGGCCGGGGACATGCTGTTCTGTCCGGATCTGACTGGGGATATTTTGGTGGCGGCGGAAAAAACGGGTTTGTTCGATCAGTTAAGGCGGGCGGGATTGACACTGGTTTTCACGGTATTTGATCTGCTGCCGCTGCAAATACCGGATAAATTTCCCGCCGGTGCAGACCGAAATTTTTATTTCTGGCTGTCTGCCGTCTGCCGGATCGCCCACAAACTCGTATGTATATCCCGGTCAGTGGCACAGGAACTGTCGGGCTGGTATGAGGCCGATCCCGGATTTGCCTGCGTACCCATGCCGGAAATCGGCTGGTTTCACTTAGGTGCGGACCTGGAATCTTCTTTTCCCACAATCGGACTGCCTGAAGATGCCGCTCAAATCCTGGAGAGAATGAATAGCCGGCTCAGTTTTCTCATGGTAGGCACTCTGGAGCCAAGAAAAGGCCATCTTCAGGTTTTAGGGGCGTTCGAGCAATTATGGGCCGCGGGTGAGGAAATCAATTTGGTGATCGTGGGCAAACAGGGATGGACCCATCTGCCGGATGCCTCACGCAGAGTCATTCCCAAAATCGTGAACACCCTGGCCGCACATCCGGAAAAGGGAAAACGGCTGTTCTGGCTTGAGGGAATCAGTGACCAGTTTCTTGAAAAAGTATATGATGTATCAGACTGCCTTATTGCAGCCAGTGAAGCCGAGGGGTTCGGCCTGCCTCTGATCGAGGCGGCCCAGCACCGCCTGCCGATACTGGCCCGAGATATCCCTGTGTTCCGGGAGGTGGCCGGGAGACATGCCTTTTATTTTCAAGGAGATGCTCCCGAAGACATTGCTGATGCACTTATCGGCTGGATGGCATTGTATCGGGAACGTCGTCATCCCAAATCCGATGACGTAAGCTGGCTTACATGGAAACAAAGCTGTCAACGACTGGTCCGATGCATGACAGATATTGCTGGCGCATCGGTTTATGATTGACAATCTTCGCCATTGTGTGCGATCTTTATACGCGTAATTTGACAATTATCTGCACGGGAAACAGAGGGCAAAGCGGCAATCAAAAGGAAGGAGGGATGAAATGATAGGCTGGATTAAGCCGGAGTTGGGCGGATATGACCAACCGAAACCATGGACAAGGTTCTGAGCCTGATAAAACCCCCAAAATTGAGGGATTCGATATCGTAAGACAGCGTGGTATGTTTTTGCTTGAAATATAGGCTAAACTCTGACTCCGAATGGAGTCGAATCGTTTAAGATGTGCTGCCCGGCAGGCAGCGCAAAACAACAATTGAAAAGGAGTAAAAAGATGGCTGTAACCAAACAGGAAGTTACGCAACTATATGTTGCAACGTTCAATCGTGCACCGGATGCCAATGGATTGAATTTCTGGGTAAATGCCGGTATGACCATTGAGGACATTGCCTCGACCTTCTTCTTGATGGCTGAGACTCAGGCCAAATATCCGGAAGGTACAACAGATGAAGAATTTGTGACGACAATCTATCAAAACGTGTTTGGGCGGGACCCGGAACAGGCCGGCCTTGATTTCTGGGTCGGAGAAGGTGGTCTGGGAGGCGGTGTGCCCAGATCTGAAATGATTCTGACCGTTATTGGCGGTGCGGCTGGTGTGGATCTGGAAGTGCTTAATAACAAAACCGAAGTGGGTTTGTACTATGCAGACGAAGTGGGTGAGAACCACGAAGATGGGTATAAATTCTCTTTGGCAGATATCACAGACGACCCAGATACTGTCGCCAGCGCCAAATCTTCAATTGATGATCTGGTTGGCGAAATTCCGGAGCCGTCTGAACCGGGTGAACTGTTTGTTCTCACCGGCGCAGCAGACCGCCTGACCGGTACGGATAAAGATGATACATTCGAAGCCTACACCGGCGTCAACATGCTGGGCAATGACACCAATACCCTGAACTCCGCAGATGTGCTGGACGGCGAAGCCGGCCGGGATCAGCTGTGGGCGGATATTTTCATGGGCAGCTCCAACATCCTGACCTCTCCGCGTCCCATTGAATTCCGGTCCACGGAAGTGGAAGAGATGTACTTCAATGCTCGTGAGATGTTCATGGATGGGCTGATCACCGGTCCGGTCCAGATGATCCCGGGATCGGATGAGGTCATGGATATACTGCCCCAGCAGTGGCAGGTGGTGACCGTCAACGGCCGCCAGCTCCTGGATGTGGACTACATTGAATCCTATTACAGCGATGTTGACCTGAAAGTGTACGGCCTGACCACCAACAAGAGCGACGGCGGCACGGCCCAGTTCTCCGACATGACCATCTCCATGGATCATACCTCCGGCAGCACTGCGAACACCCAGTCTCAGCTGGTCAAGGATGTTGATGTGGAATTCCATCCGTTTTATGCTGATCGCGACATTGAAATTGACAAGCTGGGATACGGCTATTACATTGACGGCGCACTCAAGCCTCCAGCATGAAAGTGCTGTTTGAGCAGAACTATTTGATCCCCGGCGAGCGGGCAGAATCCCAGGCCATCTACTATCTGCTGGACCAGGATGCCGACCTGTTCAACGTCGATGTTAACGGCGACGGGATCATGGATCCTCTGGCCAACATTAACACCAACGGACTCAGGTTCACGGTGGACGGCGGTGCAGTGGGAGTTCTTGAGTTTGACAAACAATTGCTGCTGGACAAACAGATCCTGAACTGGGATGATTTTGTTGATGCTCTGCAGCCGGCCCTGGCCCAGGCCATTGCCGACGGCCTGCTGCCGGCAGACACAACCCTGACCGTGGACAACACTCTGATCGACTTCACCTTCCTGGATGACGGATCAAGGTCTGTGGACATTCCTGCCATGGTGCTGGAAACCAATACTGAAGCCATCCTGGATTCCGTCGGGTTCAAGTGGGTGGAAGACTTTGTGGGCGAGTACAACGTGTACGGCCGTCTGGACAATGATGCGGAAACAGCGCCTGAGCCCCTGATCATCAACATCGAGCTGGAAAAAGTGGGCCGGCAGGCCGACGGCGGCGGCATGGTGGTGGGCGGTGACAACTACACCAAAGGCTTTGACCAGTTTGACGTGTATGTCAAAGGAGAAAAAGTCGGGTATATTGATGAATCCAGTTCACTGGCGTATCTGCTGACCACGCCGCATGATTCTCTGGATACCATGAATATCTATACACATCCGGATTATATAGACAACCCGGCGGATTTGACCATTGGTAACAGCAACACCCCGGTTTACTCGATTCTGGATGTCAACCATTTAGATGCAACTGATTTCCTGGGTATTCTGAATATTTACTTTGCCGCTATTCAGGCACCGGGCAACTACCTGTATGAACTGACGGATCAGGGAGACACCTTCCAGATGTTCGTGGTCAACGATGCCCTGAACACCACAGACTCTTCTCTGAAGATCGATGCCGGTACCGGCGACAACACCGTTCACGTGGATTACCTTTACAGTAACGGCACGGTTAACGATGCGGTTGACGGATCCAATCCCGACAGTGACGATGTCAACACCCTGATTACTACCTACGGCGGAAACGATGTGGTGGTGCTTTCCAACATGGGGCTGGAAACAGAAAGCGATTTTGGATGGGATAGCGCCGGTGACGAAGATCAGGACGGCTCAGGCGATGAAGGTAGTCTGATGATTGCCCGGGCCGATGGTGCCAGAATCAACACTGGCGCTGGTAACGATGCAATTTCCTGAACAGCCACCTGGAGTGGTGTTCCCCGGATGCAGCCCTGTGGCACACACTGAACTGGACAGGTACCGGTGAAGAGGGATGGCTGGAATCCATTGGACTGACCAATCTGCCGCCCTGGTTGACCGAAGAAAACTGGGCACCGGCAGGCAATGTGTTCCCGATGTTTGGCAGCAGCCTGCGGGTGACTTTTTCCGGTATTGAATCCGACTGGATCACCATTGACACCAACAACGATTACAAAACCACCCGTGCGGAACTGGTGGCAGCCATTGCCAAGGCCATTGAAACTGATGTCAATCTGAACGCGGTTCTGGCTGTGGATATTGATCCGGCTACCGGCGGCATCTCCATCCAGGCCCTGACCGGCGGTGCGTTTGATTCCAATGATCTGTTTGTGGACATCGAAGGTCCGGTGCCGTCAATCAGCGATTATGACAAATATATTGCAGGTGGTGCCGCAGGATATGACCCCACCAACCCCGATTTTTACCCGTATTTCCCCGGCAGTGGGGATGTCAACCAGATGACCGCCCAGCAGCTGGTAAGTGCCTGGAAAGCGTACTATCCGGGCAGTGATGTGTCATACGACAGCACCACTTTTGATATCGAAAACAAGGCCGGGACTGGTCCCGCTGTTTTTGACAGTGACGCCAATTCCAACTGGTTTGGCACACCTGCAGATCTGGATGATTTCCTTGCCGCAGTGCAGGCAAATGCGGAAACCACTGAAGACCTGATCAATGCCGCTCTGTTTGAAAACGAGTTTGATAATGACGGTTCTCCTGCCAGCGCCGGCATTCAGTTTGTCAATGCCGGTCCCGGTCATGACACTATTGTGCTGCCGTCAGGCGGCATCACTACGGTGGAGTTTACCGGTAAGTTTGACACCACCACCATCATCAGTGACGGGATTCTTGGTAACCTGAGATTTGATTTTTCTGATTACCTGGATACAATTTCAGGCGCTAGAGGGGCTTCCATCAATGATGCTCTGAACCTGAATCTGCCAACGGCAATGACGTGCTTGACGGGTTCTGCCCGATTCCGACGGTGGCAGCACAAGAGTTTGACGGGGTTGAAAATGCAGCTGACTGGATCGGGGTCGGCGGCGGACAGCACAATTCAGTCACTTATTTTCAATTTTCTGACCTGTGGTCCGGCCTGCAGCAGGCATATGCAAGTGAAGCTGCCAGGGCCGCTGCCGGTGCCGCTGAAGATCTATTAGGCAACCTGGCTGCACTGCCGTCTGACAGTTTTGCCTCCTTTGGAGCAGCAGAGCTGGAAAGCGCACTGAATATGTGGCTTGACGGCGGCGACTTTGCATGGGCTGGTACCGTGCGTCAGCCAGAAGATTATTTTGACAGAAACCTGGCTCAGAACCTGGGTTTTGACAATGGCGGACTAAGTGATGTGCTGGGTGCAACGTTTGTGATTCTGGTCGGCAAAGACGGTGAAGTGATCCAGAGCTACGATGATGGATCTGCCGCCTATGCAGATGCTTATAATGACTGGGCGGTTGACACTGGATATGCCACAGGTGAGGTCAAGGTATTTACTGCGCAGATCGCCAGAACAGCGGACGATGATGCAGCCGGCCCCAATGTGGAAGATGGTTTTGTCTACCACTTCGACAATGTCGAACTAAAGGGCTTGATCAACCTGGGCATCAGCAATTTTGGCCCTGCACAACAGGAGGTACCACCGCCTGCTCCCGTGGAGATTAATATGATGGGTGTATTGAACATGGAAATGCCTTCTGAAACCTTGTATGAACCTGCATTCAACTTCAATGACCACGTCAATGTGGGCAGCCTGTTTGGACCAAGTTGAGCATAACAGCCTGTTTTGTTCAAAATTGATAGCCTGAACAAACCATGGTAAAAACGCCCCTGCCGGAGCACGCTCTGGCAGGGGTTTTTTTAGGTCAGTATAATTATAAGAATAAAGGCGTTTATTTCAACGTCAGGAGAGAACCGTTATGAACAAGCTATTTCCGCTGTCTGCAGAACGGCATGCCCACAAATTATGGCAGCGGACCCAAAACTGGTCGTTTTTAAGCCAGCGGTCATTGCTGCCCGTGGTTATCCTGGAACTGCCGTCTGCCTGCGCTGCCATGCCTCTGGCCTTTGTTAAACAGGACCCGGACCGGTTTCACCTGGTTGCAGTGCTGGGAACGGCCCAGGACCGGAGTCTGGCGGTGGGTCCGATGGGACAGTGGCGCCCGGCCCACTATCCGGCCATGTTTTCCACATATCCCTTTGTCCTGATGGATGATAAAGAAGACGGCCAGATGGTTGGCATTGACGAGAGCACCGGCCTGGTGGGAATTGATTCCGGATCTCCGTTTTTTGATGAATCCGGTGAACCCTCCCGGGAGGTGAAAGAGATCGTGGCCCAGCTCAAGCAGGTGGCGGTGAGCCGCCTGGCTACGCAAAAAGCGGTGCAGTCCCTTGCTGACAGCGGTTTGTTCGATCCCCTGGAGATGACTGTCAACCAAACCCGGCTCAGGGGCCTTTATTATTTGAATGAAAAAAAACTGCGTGCATTGCCGGCAGATCGGGTCAAAACGCTGCTGGACTGCGGTGCCCTGACACTGGCGTTTGCCCAGTTGTTTTCCCTGTCCAGATTCCGTCTTCTTGAAGAATGGGCAAAAGCCGGTACCGTTCCGGCTCAATTGAAAGACCTGGATCTGAATACCTTGTTTGATGATAAAGATGATCTGATCAAGTTTTAGAATATGCAGCCGATACTTTGTTCGTTAACCGGGCAAAGAGATATCCAGAGTTTACCGCGGATCAGATCATGTGGCATCGGCTTTGCCGGACTATAAGGTGTCCGCGGGAATTGACCCTATTTTAACGTTTTGACCGGCAGGGCATGGTGAGGCTTGACAAACCCGGGTCAATTTTCCTATAAGTTTAGTACAGTGAACCAATTACCATTGAAGTACCAATGACAGATATCAAAGAACAGATATCAAAGAACAGATATCAAAGAACAGATATCAAAGAACAGATATCAAAGTATCAAAGTCAAAGAACAGGTATCAATGATTGATAAACAGGAGGGAGGCATGGTCAAATATCCCGGGTCATGAAGGTTGTGATGCTGTGTCTGGTGATGGGGTTGCTGATTGCGGGGACGTCTGCCATGGCAGAAGAAATATACACCGTGTCCCCTGAGCAGATAGACATGGGTACCTTTGTTGGGCCGCCACCTAATGGCATTCATGTCCATACCATCAGCATTGCGGTCATTGCCGGGCCGGACAACGACCCGGATGCGGATGCCGCTTTTTTCGCCCAGGCGGATGTGCCGTGGATCTCCTTGTCTGTCTCCGCCGGCACGGTACCGGCAACCCTGACTGCCACGGTCACGGCCCGCGTAAATCTGGCAGACGGTGATTACACAGGTACTATCCGGATTCTGTCACAGACGGATCTGAGCAGATCCGTTTCCATTCCCGTGACCATGTCGGTGAACAGCATGTTGTGGGATACGCTGACAGTGTCACCGTCCCGTCTCGACCTGACGATAAACCCGGACAACCCTTCAGAACAGAGCTTTCCTGTTACCATTATGAATGCCACCCACCCGGATGAGACCGGATTCGGCTGGAGTGCCCAGACAGATGTCATCTGGCTGGAACTGTCCCGGAACACGGGAACCGGCAACACCTCCCTTACCCTGAAAGTGGACCCGTCACAGTTGACATTAACCAAAGATCAGGACGGAGACGGTTTTTTAGACAGTGCCACCGGCATTGTGACGTTCCGATCCAGACTCAATGAACAGCAGTTCGCTGAACCGGTGACCTTGACCGTTTCTCTGAGGGTGGCTGAACCCGAGGGGTTGTCCGTTTACCCGGAACAGATTTTCTGGAGCATTGAAAAAGGAGAGGACACGGTCTCAATTCCCGAGGATCCCCAGTATCTTCAGATTTTTTCCGGGCCTGCCGGATGGACCGCTTCCGTTGACACCCGTCTGGTTTCCCTGAAATCCTTGGTTAGAAATGAACCCGGATATGCCGGTGCCGGGCCCTACGACACGATGCTGGTCACCCCTGTTGCTGAATATCTCCAGGTGGCGGGATACGGGAATCATTCAGGCACCATCACCGTTACGGACCGGTTTTCCAAAGAATCCCAACAGATTCCGGTGGTGATCAATATCCGCCGTCCCGGTGAGGCGGTGACCACCAACCCGTACTACAATGTGATCGAAACCACGGATACCGGAATTCTGCACCTGCAGCTGCCCATCCCTGACAGTTTTGCCTACTATCCCACCAGCGGGATGTGCTGGGGGCGGGCGGCACTTGGGTCGATCCGGACGGGGTGCCCGGAAACCTGGATGAATACTGCAGCCGGAATGAACGGGCCTATGTACTGATGAAATTTCCCGAGATGCTGCCGGACACCGTGTTTTCCTGGGACCGTTACGGTCAGTTTTCACCGGCGTTTGTCAATGGCGTCAAAGTGCCGGGGGCGGATTATCTGACCTATGCCGACGGACCGGTATCGGTCATTCCGGTGGGGCCTGTCCAGCTGCTGGGATATCACGGTACCATGGTGATCAGCGCCCGGCTGGGTGCGGATCTGGACAATGCCCGGGAGCTTCAGCGGATACAGATCAATATCCGCACGTTGGCGGGACAGTGGCGGGTCACCGAATCCTACTTTGGATTTTTCTATACCTATGACCGCGCAAATCCGCTGGAGCTGGCCTGGGATCCGGCCCGGACAGGATATGCCGGCACCTGGGGCAGTATTCCCGTGACAACGGCACCCGGAGACGGAGCACAGGTGCTGCATTATCTTAATTTTCCTCCTACGGGCTGAATTATATGTATGAAATCCAGACATTGTCCGCTACCCGGATGACCGGTCAGTGGCGGTTCCAGTGGGCCGGTGGCGGGATTCCGTGGCAATCGTTCACGGCGGAACGGGTGACGTCTCTGCCATGAAACCGTTTTATCCGTTCAGGAGGCAGGCATGACAAAGATGTGGATGTGGACGATACTGTTGGCGGCCGGGATCATAAATTCCGGTTGTGGAACCGTTGCCGTGGATTCGATTCATCCGATGGTCAGCGAGACTTCCGTGGGACAGATGAAAAAAATGGTGATCCTGCCGTTTGCTGATTATACCCCGGCGGACAGCCCAAACGACTACTGGCGGCGCAATATTGAGATCATGGAGGCACTGCAGGATGAAATGCTGCGCTTCGGATACCGGCCGGCCATCAGTGAAGATGTATTTTCCTACCTGTCTGAGAAAAAAATTATTTATCGTCAGGAAGGGCCCCAGGTCCGGTCGGCGGCCAATGCCGTGCTCCAGGCGGAGCTGGCTAAAGACTGGTCAGATACGATGAAAATGGAAATTGCCAGAGTGCTGGCCAAGAACAAAGAAATGCAGCGTTACCAGAAAGGCAGCGGTTTGAATGCACAGTATCGTTCCATTGCACTGGATCATACGGCCATCCGTGATATCGGTACGGCGTTCAACGCCGATTACGTGGTCAGGGGCCGGATCATGGTGTTCAAAAACGGCCGGGAAGACAGTTTCAATCCGTTTCAGACCGGGGTACTGCCGTTTTTTTCAATGTGGGACAGCGGACCCTGTTCGGTATCGCGGAAACCGACAACTATGAGATGATCGATAAAATGGCTATCGGCGGTCTGCTGGGCGCCTTGACAGCCAGCGACACATGGCCGATCGATGATACAAAAACCACGCTGACCGGGCATCCCCGGTTTGGCGGCGGCCTGGTCACCGAAGCCGTTAATACGGAATGGAATGCAGCTATCTGGGGTGCGGCCGGAGTCGGTCTGGCCCATCTGGCCCATCAGGGCGGGCGAGTGGACAATGCAGTGGTGCAGCTACGGATGATCGTTCAGGACACCCGGAACGGTGAAATTGTCTGGACCAACCGGGCTGAGGTCAAAACAGCGACCCAGAGCGCTTTCAATAAAATGGAGGCCGAAGGGCTGACTGCCCGGGCCATTCAACAGGTATGCGCCCGGCTGTTCGATAATTTGTGGCCAGTGATACCGACCGAAGGGTGGTGCGCATCAATGATGACGGCACGTTTTATGTGACGCCGGCTGGCGGGCTCAATGCCCATCACAGGCCTTTAGATCCCATCCGGATCGACGCACCGGCAGCCAAAGCAAAAAACGGACATTGACGGAATAAAAAAGCGGCGGCTGTCTCAAAAAATAATTAAAAAAATTTAAGTAATCATCAAAAAAGGAGACCTAGCGTTATGCACATTTTTGCCGATCAGATCAGCCGGATAAGTCTTTCCAATCTGAATCTTCGTATTGAACTGTCCCAGAGAGCTGCGGAAAACGAAACCGCTGAAGTGGGCACCCTGATCATTCCGGTGGGGCAGGCCAACAACTTTGTCAACGCCCTGGCCAATGGATTGAAGCAGATGGAAGAACAAATAAAAACCAAAACGGAGCAGGCCAAGGCCCAGCAAACCAAGCAGTAACCGGTAACCGTTTTAAAGAAGAATAGACCGCCCGGAATCATGATCAATTACGATCCCGGGCGGTTTTGTGTTGTGGCCTTGCGCCAATGCCATTGACCGTTTTCCAGTAAAGGCCCGTTTTAAAAACAAGCGGGTTAGGGCATGGGAATCTTCTCCGTCAAAGAAAAGAATTTCTTTGTTTGGAAAGCGCATTGCCGGTCCCGAAGGCTTGAAATAGACAGGATCAAGGTTGGAATGAATCCATCGTGGTGGTATTTCTTGAGTTTAGGTGAAACCGGTGATAGGATATATCAATTGAAAATCCTGTGATCCGTCTGTAAATGCCGGGTTTGGCAATATAGCTCCGAATGGTTATGATTATGGCGGTGTTTGAATACAAAGCATTGAATGCCAGTGGAAAGAAGCTTTCCGGTATTGTGGATGCGGACAGCGTTTGGGGTGCCAGGTCCAGACTCCGGGAGCAGCGGCTGTACCCGGTATCGTTGTCACCGGTCAGACCGGTGACCGATGGAAAGGGTAATACAGGCCGTATCCGGTTCGATCTGTTCAGCCGGGTGTCAAGAATTAAATCCACGGACGTCGCGTTGGCGACACGTCTTCTGGCCACCCTTCTCTCGGCCGGATTTCCGCTGGTCAGGGCAGTGGCGACCGTGGCCGGACAGACCCGGTCCAGAGCGCTTCAGTTGGCTTTGTCCCGGATCAGGGATGCCATCGAAGGGGGCAGCAGTTTTGCCGATGCCCTTAGAATGTATCCCGCTGCGTTTTCAGCCGTCTATATCAATATGGTTGCGGCCGGCGAGTCTTCCGGTACCCTGGAAGTCGTTCTGGAACGGCTGGCTGATTTTACCGAATCCCGGGAGGAAACCAGAAAAAGCTGCAGGCTGCCTTGGCCTATCCCGCCATCATGGCTGCGGTCGGAATTTTGGTTCTGGCCATACTGCTGATCTATATCGTGCCCGGTATCATACAGATTTTTGCTGACTTGAACCAGGCGCTTCCGCTTCCCACGAAAATCCTGGTCCGGGTCAGCGGTTTTTTTTCCCATTTCTGGTGGCTGCTGTTTCTGGGACCGGTGGTGCTGGTACTGGCGTTCCACGGCGTAAGAAAGACAGATAAAGGCGTTTTGTTAACAGATCTGGCTGTCATCCGTCTTCCTGTGGCGGGCCGATTGATCCGAAAAATTATTGCCGCCCGTTTTTCAAGAACTCTGGGAGCCTGCTGGAAAACGGAGTCCCGTTGCTCACGGCATTGGCGATCGCACAAAAGGTCGCGGGCAACCGGAAGGTGTCTGACTTGATCGGGCGGGCTTCCGGACAGGTGGAGCAGGGGGGGAGCTGGGAACCGCTTTGTCCGGCAGCCGGAATTTTCCGGAACTGGCTTCAAAGATGATCCAGGTGGGCGAACAAAGCGGTGAACTGGAAAAGATGCTTTTCAAGACAGCGGATCTGTATGAGCGGGATGTTGAGGCAGCGGTTTCAGCCGCCACCGCCCTGGTTGAACCGGTGATCATTCTGGTCATGGGGGTGCTGGTGGGTCTGATCATTCTGGCCATCTGTCTTCCCATTGTGGAAATCAACCAGCTTATCATGTGACCCGTTTCATCTGCGATGATCAATCAGGAGGGAATATGAAAAAAAAAAGGATCGCTTCAATCAATGCCTGTAAGGCCGGGTTGGGCGTGGTTTTTTTCCTGGCTCTTGTTTCAGGGGGGCAGGCCGCCAGTGTCCGCCAGGTGTCCATGGCGGAAATGCTTCAGAACAGTGAGCTTGTGTTCCAGGGAGAAGTGCTTTCCCTTGAGTCTGTGGAAACCGGTCCGAAACAGATTCATACCTATGTGACATTCCGCATCGAAGATATTGTCAAGGGGCAGTATCCGCAGGGGATCATTACCCTGCGGTATCTGGGCGGGACGGTGAACAACAGGACATTGGCGGTCAGTGATATGATCCTGCCACGGCCCGGGGAGCACGGGATTTATTTTGTCGAGTCCCTGGAACGCCGCCAGATGCACCCGCTGTATGGCTGGAGCCAGGGGCATTTTCTGGTTCAACCCGACGATACAGGCGTCGGCCTGGTGACGACCCGGCGGGGAGATCCGGTAACAGGTATAAACCCGGGAGTATCCCTTGCGCCGGAAAATGATATTCAGGCGGCCGGACCGTTCTTTGACCCCGGTGTGGTTCGCGGCGTTGAACTGCAGATGAAAGAAAACGGGCCCAAACCCCTGACAGCGGAAGAATTCAAGAAACAGCTGCGGGAAATGCTGGAGAAAATCAATGAATGAACAACCCGGATTTTACAGGACAGGCCTGCTGAGGCACCTGTTTTTTCTGCTGCTTCTGTTACCTGTTTTAGCAGCGGTTGACCATACCGCCCATGCTTACCAGCTGCTGGGTGTCAAATGGCCGGACCCCTCCACGACGTTTCATGTGGATATCCCGGGGGAAGGCGGGATGTGGAATCAGACATTCGAAAGCGCCATGTACGAATGGAGTTCAGCCACGGAATTCCAGTATTATATTTCCCGGGGAAGTTATTCCGATCCCTGTGATTCAGAAGACGAAAGAAACGGGGTCCGTTTTTCCTCGGATAACTGCGGAGAGGGATGGGGAAGCACCACCCTGGCGGTATGTAAATACTGGTATGCCGGATCTGAGATGGTGGAAACGGATATTATTTTTAACTCAACCAAATCCTGGGATGTATATTCAGGCCCCTGGCAGGCCCGAGTGGGCGACTTCACCCGCGTCGCAGTCCATGAACTGGGACATGCCCTGGGCCTGAACCATGAAGACAGCGGGGTGTTGAGCATCATGAAATCCTATGCCGCGACATCGCCACACTCCAGGAAGATGACATCAACGGGGTGGCCGCCATATACGGGCCATCTCCTTGTTCTTACAGCATCACCCGGTCAGGGACAGCTTTCCCTGGGGGGGCGGGACGGAAACCGTGTCAGTGGCTGCCTCGGATTCAGACTGTGCCTGGACCGTCTCAGACAGCCTGTCCTGGGTAAGCGTGTTACCAGCCGGAGGGACCGGGAGCCGGAATGTCAGGGTCACTGCAGCGGAAAACACCGGCGGGGCCCGAAGCGGCTCCATCACCATCGCCGGTAGTACCTATCGGATCACTCAGGAGGCAAGGATCTGCACTTACAGCATCACCCCGGTCAGGGACAGCTTTCCCTGGGGGGGCGGGACGGAAATCGTGTCGGTGACTGCCTCGGATTCAGACTGTGCCTGGACCATCTCAGACAGCCTGTCCTGGGTAAGCGTGTCACCAGCCGGAGGGACCGGGAGCCGGAATGTCACAATCACTGCAGCGGAAAACACCGGCGGGGCCCGAAGCGGCTCCATCACCATCGCCGGCAGCAGCTACCAAATCAGTCAGGATGCACGTCCCTCTGTTTTCTTTCGAATTATGTTTCTCTTAAAAAAATTATTTTTCGTCTTTTTCCCGATTCAGTGATCATTTCATTTGAGCACAACCATACCCATATTTTTTGATCCGTCTGGTCTTTTGTCCCCCACCGCCCAGTCAGTAATGTCAGACGTGACCCAGCGCGTCCACAATACCTGCGTGGGCCGCTTTTCTGGCAGGAATGATGGACACAATGATGGAAAGCAGTCCCAGAAAACACAGGGTGATCCCCATATAGGCCGGCACCAGATGGACTTCCAGGGGGATGTAGGACACAATATTGGGCGGCATCCACTGCGGATCCAGCACTTTGACCATCAGCCAGGCAAAAAGGGTGATTCCAAGCCCCGCGACAGAGCCGGTAATACCCAGGATGCCGCTCTCCATGGCAAACAGGGTCACCACCCCTGAGCGTTTCATTCCCAAGGCCCGGAGGGTACCGATCTCTCTGGTTCTTTCCATGACGGTCATGCTCAATGTATTGATGATACTGGTGACGGCGATGGTGAGAACAATGATGAAAACCAGAAGGAAAATAATGTCAAACATGTTTTTGACCTTTCGGTAAAAAGGCGCCATTTCATCCCAGGTTTTTATTTCCATATCCAGGCCGTTTTTGAGAAAAATCCCTTCAAGTGTCGTTTTGACCGGAAGGGTGAGGGTGTCATCGGAAAGGAGCACGGCCAGGCTGCCGACGCTGTCTGTATCGTAAAGCGTCTGGGCAAATTCAAGCGGAATGGATACGATCATGTCGTTGAGGGCTTCAACAGGAACATGGAATTTCTGGCGGATTTCCATGTCCAGGGCGTTGATTCTTCCATCCACGGTGGGGGCCATGACAATGGCACTGGATCCAATGTCCAGATCGAGCTTGTCCGCCAGTCCATGGGTGATGCCGGCACCGTAGATGAGGTCATCGGAAAGAGGATCCCCGTCATACAGCTTGAGCCGGCGGATCATGCCAGTGACCGACTCCTGTATCCTTTTTGTCTGAGAGGGAATTTTACCCATTCCGATAAAAATGGTGGAGATTTCTCCATTGCTGATCAGGCCCATGATCTGGAGCTGGGGAGCTGTCGCCGTCACCCCTGGGATCTCATTGCAGAGGTGCGTGATCTTTTGAAGTTCCACGTCTGAGATTAAAAATTTCGTAGGCTCGATTTTTCCTTCGGTCAGAAATCCTTTTTTAAATATGGACAGGTGACCGGCGGCATCCACATAAATGGATGAATCTTTCAGGTTGGTGAAAATATAGGAAGTAAATCCGCCGAACACATTGATGGCCGCATATCCCACGGCAATGGCCAGAATGGTGTAAAGGGAACGTCGCTTGTTTCTGAACAGATTGGCCAGCGCATACCGGATCCAGATCGTTCTGTCAAATTTCATCCGTTTCTCCCGAAAAACCCTGCCCCGGAAGGTTTTTTTGGGTTTCTTTCTGGAAAACATCCGCTGTCAATCGGCCGTCCTGCAGATGGATTCGCCGGTCGACACTGGACAGTAACCTCTGATCATGGGTTGAAAAAATAAATGTGGTTTCCTTTTCATCGTTGATATGCTTCATCAGTCCGATGATCTTCATGGCATTTTCCGAATCCAGGTTGGCGGTAGGTTCATCTGCAACGATCACCACCGGATCCATGACAAGAGCCCTTGCAATGGCCACCCGCTGCTGCTGACCCCCGGACAGTTTGTCAGGCCTGTGAGTGATATGATCCTCAAGGCCCAGGGTCGCAAGGAGGTTTATGGCTTTCTGTTTTCCGGCCTTTCCGGCAGTCCCACGGATTTGAAGCGGGAGCATCACATTGTCCAGAGCGGATAACACCGGAATCAGATTGAAGTTCTGAAATACAAATCCGACATATCTGTTTCTCAGTTCACTTTTCTGATTGTCGGATAGGCCGGAAACCGCTGTTCCATTGAATGTCAAAGACCCTGATGTGGGGCTATCTGTCAGACCGATCAGGTTGCACAAGGTGGTTTTGCCCGATCCGGACGGACCCCATATGGCAATGAATTCCTTTTTATGAATGACCAGATTCAGGTTTTGAAGCGCAATCACCGAGGTTTCCCCCAGAGAATACACTTTTTGAATTTTTTTTAGTTCAATAACAGGGGTCATCTGGATGCTCCGGTGAGGATGGACGTCTGTATCTGCGATCTCATTCTGTCCAGAAAATGCTTGCTCAGGCCAGCTGAAAAATAACGGGGGTCCGTATTAAGCATCACCGAAAGGCGGTCGTTATATGTGTTCACACAAACGGCAAATTGTGTTCCGGGACGGATGGGCGGAAAAGCATCAATGCCTTGAACGACCACATCGGCGGCAAGAAAGTTTCCATTTTTCGAGGAAGGAGCCTACTGTTAAGAACAATGCCTGTATTGCTGAAAACACCGGTGGAAAAGCAGGGTATGGCCCGGGTGATCCATGCCAGCAGTTTCGGGACATAACGGACCAGATCAACGGCATCGAGAAATGTGGTTTTCAGCATGGAATGGCTTTTGATCACGATGTCATCATGGATCGTTTTTAACAATCCTGCCGGATTCCTGATGTCCGCCATCCGCTGTTCTGAAAAAACCATACTCACACAGTTTGCCATGGATAGTCCTTCATCCGCTCTGGTACGTAAATTAATGGGGACGGTAAATCGGATCCAGTCTTTTTCAGAGTATTTTCGGCTTTCTTTTTTCAAGGCAGCAACGGCCAGAAAACAATCCCTTAATAAAAGTTCGTTAACGGTAACCCCCAGCTTTTTGGCAGACAGAAAATAGTTCTGAGTCGATATGTCATCCATGGTCATGGTCAGCAGCGAGGGGAACATTTTTACCGCTTTGGATTGGTTAGGGATAGTTCTTCGTGACATGACAGGGACAGGACGGCGGGTGAAAAACTGCCATGTTCCCAGAAGGTGGTCAATCAAACCCGGAGTGATTTCCGGAGGCTTCCATGGGATCCCCGCAGGGCGAACCGGTCCGGATCGATTTCACTGATTTCAGGCACGCAATTTTTATCTGACCTGTGATGTGCATACAGGATAAGCAACTCTTCCAGCACACGACCCATCCCGATGGCATCGGTGCAGGCATGATGGGCCTGTATGATGATATCACTTGAATGGTGATGTTCGATGACCCAGAACCTGACACCCGGAAATCTTGTCAAATCCATAAAAGACATTTCAGGGAATCCGAATGGATTACAGGGTGTATTCCAGGCAATGGGTGCATGCCAGCCGGGGTTGTCGACCCAGACTGGCGGTCTTCCCGGACATCTTGGCACAACGGTGCAGCGCATGAGGCAATGGCGGGAAACAACGGCGTTTACCGCTGACTGAAAGGCGTTTCTGTCCGGGATTCCTGACAGCCTTACGCGGAATATTCCGGTCATGGGATATTCAGGCCGATCATCGCACAGCATGTATTCTTCAAATGCCGTCAAAGGCCAGGTCAGCATCAGGCACGATCCATTTCTTCAGCCAAAAGGTCAATCGCCTGCCGGATCTGATGTTCTGTGTGTTCACATGAGATGAAAAACCGCAGACGGGCGGATTGTTCCGGAACAGCCGGATAGATGATGGGCTGCACATTGATGCCTCGTTCAAACAGGGCATTGGAGACTCGGACTGTTTTCAGGGAATCACCGATAATACAGGGAATCACCGCCAGCCCCCGGCTTAACCCAGTGTCAATGCCGGCCTTTCCGGCCGTCCGAAGAAAAAAGGCCCCCCGATCCTGCAGGGTTTTGACCCGTTCCGGTTCCTGCTGCAAGCATTTCAGGGCAGCCAGAGACGCTGCCGCCAGAGGAGGTGACATGCCCACACTGTAAAGAAACCCGGGAGCCAGATATTTCAGGTGATCCACCAGTGCATGTTCTCCGGCAATGAAACCGCCGCACCCGGCCAGGGTTTTGCTCAGGGTTCCCATCCAGATGTCCACCTCATTTCCCTGAACCCCGAAATGCTCCCGGATGCCCATGCCTGTCCTGCCCATGACACCGAAAGAATGGGCTTCGTCCACCATCAGAAGCGCACGGTGCCTTTTTTTGATTTCAATGAATTTTGGCAGGTCTGGATAGTCTCCATCCATGCTGTAGATGCCTTCGAGCACGATGAGTACCCGGTTGACCTTGGAACGCTGTTTGGAAAGAGCCGAATCCAGTGCCAGCCAGTCATTGTGAGGAAAAGACATCCGTTTCGCGCCGGAAAGAAGTGCGCCTTGAAGAACGCTGTTGTGAATCAGTTCGTCATGCAGGATGAGATCCTTTTTGTCAAACAGATAGCCGATGGTTGTTACATTGGTGGCGTGCCCGCTGACAAACACTACGGCGTTGTCCGCATGATAGGCCCCGGCGATCTGTTCTTCAAGCGCCCGGTGAATGGGCCGTTCTCCGGCCACCGGTCGGCTGGCTGAAACCGAGGTCCCATAGCGGTCTATGGCCGCTTTGGCAGCAGCACAGACATCCGGATGTCCATTCAGGCCCAGATAATTGTAGCTGGCAAAGTTGATATATTCCCTGCCGTCAATTCTGGTGGTGGCGTGGGCCGCTCCCTGGTGCACTTTGAAATAAGGGTTTGAAACATTCAGATTTCTGGCGCCTTCATTCATCATGAGAACCTGCTGATATCCCGGATGACGGCAGAATTCACTTGATGGTCCGGAGACTGTGCTCGTGGTGCGGTCAGCGTCTGTCAGGTATTCGTCGTTGGAACGTGCCTGTTTTTTTGCCAAGGCCCTTTGAATGAGCCTGGCTTTCATCTGATTGTTTGAGTCGGGCCTATTTTTTTCAGTCATCATTATTCTCAGTCATCATTATTCAATGATAGAACGGATATGCCGGGTGGTATCAAGACGGTATGCCAGTTTTTCCGCCTCTTGCTTGCCGATATTAACGCCGTGCTGCTCAGACAGGTGCCGAATCTGCTGCTGCTTGTCGGAATGGCCTGCGAAAGCGGTTGCATTCTCTTGTCCTTTTAGTTTGTCATAAATGATGTGAGCCACCCGGGTCAAGTTTTTGCTTTCCCGAAGCACCATCACGGACAAGCGGATATCGAAACGGGATTCCAGTGCGGCCACCAGTTCCACCCCCATCAGAGAGTCAAGTCCCAGGTCGTTGAAAGGAGAGACCGGGTCTATCTTTTGGGGCTGGATTCGAAGAATCTCCCAAGTTCCGCCTGAAGCATCTCTATCAACAGATCGATGAAATCCTCTTCAGGAAGTTCGTTCACCAGCAGGCGAATATCCCGGGTTCGGCCATCTTCATGGCCTTTCCCGTCGTTTTTCCGGGAGATTTCATTGAACTTGGGGGTTTTCGAACTGGGCAGGAATTTGGAAAGCGCCTGCCAGTCCAGTTCCATAAGCCCGACGCCGGACCGGTCCGCTGCCAGGAGACGTCCAAGGATGTCAAGCGCAGCATCAGAAGGGATGGCGCTTCCTCCCATCCGGTTTTGAAGCGCAGCTTTGATATCCTGATGACGAGCCAGGAAACCGACATCATCAATGGCTCCCCAGCTGATGCATGTGGCAGGCAGGCCCATGATGTCCCTTCTATACCGGGCCAGGGATTCGAGCCAGGTGTTGGCCCCGACGTAACCGGCCTGTCCCGGATTGCCGAAAAGGGTGGTGGCCGAAGAATACAGAACGAAAAAATCAAGATCCATGTCTAAAGTCAACTGGTGAAGGTGTTGCGCTCCCAGAATTTTGGGTGCCAGGACGCGGTAAATCTGTTCCTGATTCATGAGGGTGCTCAGTCCGTCTTCAATAACGACCGCTGCGTGCACAATTCCCTTAAGCGGCGGCATGTCCTGGGCAATGGTCTCCAGCAGTTTTTCCAGAGCATGTCTGTCAGTGACGTCACAGGAGACCGCCAAAACGTCAACACCCTTATTCTTCAGGCGTTCAACGGCCATCCAGGCTTCTGAAGAAGTGGGGCCGCTGCGGCTGATCAAAACAAGATGGCGGGTTCCTTTTTCTGCGAGCCATTCTGCTGTTTTTAGCCCGAAACCGGACAGGCCGCCTGTGATCAGGCAGGTACCGCCGGTGCTAGAAAAAGAACGGTGTTTTGATTTGCTGGGCCGGGCCATGGGCTTGAGTCCGTTCCGGTAGGTGACCACGATTTTTCCGATATGGCGCGCCTGCTGCATGAAGCGGAATGCGTCAATCACCTCTTCCGCTTCAAACACATGACAGGGCAGGGGGTAAAGAATCCCCTGAGCAAACATCTCCATGACTTCGGAAAAAGACGTTCAGTCAAAGCCGGATGTTCTTTCATCAGCTGGTCGGCATCGATGCCGAAATAACTGATATTGTTCCGGAAAGGGCGCAATCCAATCCGGGTGTTCTCGTAAAAGTCCCGTTTGCCCAGCTCCAGAAAACGGCCAAAGGGTTTGAGGACCTGCAGGTTCCGGTTGATGGCCTCTCCTGCAAGGGAATTTAAAACAATGTCCACGCCTTTGCCGCCGGTTTGAAGCATTATTTCTTCGGCAAAGTCATAGGACCGGGAATCATAAATATGAGTTACCCCCAGCAGCCGCAAAAAATCCCGTTTCTGATCGGTTCCGGCGGTGGCATGGATTTCAGCGCCCATGGCCCTGGCGGTTTGAATGGCGGCAATACCGATGCCGCCGGCACCGCCATGGATGAGTATCGCTTCCCCCTCTTTCAGATTGGCCAGGTGTTTCAAAGAATAATAAACCGTCAGAAAAACAACGGGGATGGTAGCGGCCGCTTCAAAGGACATCCCCTCGGGAATCAACGATACGGCATTTGCCTTTGTCGTAATTCGGCTGGCAAAACAGGAAGGCCCGAAGCCCGCGACCCTGTCACCGGGCGATAACGGCCCGGATTCATTTCCCGTCCGCACAATGACTCCGGCAAACTCAAGACCCAGGGAAGCACCGGCAAACCCGTTTTCAACCGCCTCATCTGAAAGCAGTCCCAGGGAATACATGACATCCCGGAAGTTGAGACCGGTGGCATGGACCTGAATGTCGACCTCATCTTTTTCAAGAGGCGGTTGAGGTCTGGCTTCCCAGCGCAGGTTGCGTAGCTGGCCGGGAAATTGAAATCCCAGTGCGACCGTTTCCCCCTCCTCTTCGATCCGGTTGTTCGAAAGGATGGGATGGGATGCTTCGGCGGGCGAAGCGGTCCGAAGACGGGGGACGAACCGTTCACCGTTGTGGTCAAGAATAACTTCCTGCTCGTCATCGGCCTGCTCCAGTTCATTGATGACGGCGTCTACCAGTGGTGCCATCCCGTTCAGCGGCAATATAATGTCCATTAAACGCACCGTGTAATGGGATGCTTCATTCATCATCGTGCGCGCAAACCCGAACAGGACACTGTCATCGGGCATCGAATGGCGGCGCTGTTGTCCCGGAAGGTGATTCGTGCCGGGTATCAGGTGACGTGCCGCCTCGTTTGTGAGTATCCAGAGGGTGGTATCTGCTCCGGTCTCTTCACAGGCCCGGGCTGCCCGGGCGGCAACCATGCATCGATGTGCCTGCTGCCGGGCACGGTTGTATTCCTGGGACTCCGGATGATCGATTGAAGAAGAAAAGCCTGCCAGGTGAAGGATGCCGTCTATTCTGCCGGATTCCCGGATGGTTTCCGACAGCAGCTCCTTGTAATCCGATATTTTTTCAACCGGAACGCAGCGGACATGATCGTTTCTTTTCTGAAGATGTCTGACCAGAGACTGGGAGAGTCCGGAGGTTCTGTCGCGGGTGTCCGTCAGAACGATCCAGGTGCGGTTGATCTCTTTGTGAGGGGTGGCTGAAACAACAGTTTCTTCTCTGAGGCGGGCCGTCAAAACAAAGATGTCGGACAGATCGCCCGGCGACAATTCAATGGGATCTCCACAAACAAGCCCCTGTTCCGCCAGCTGTCTCTGCCAGTACTGGGTCGAACGCTGACTGAATGTCCAGCCGGGGTGGGCTCCAAAGGTAAAATCGGCCCAGAAAGATGGTCGCAGACCTGTCAGAATAATCGTGCCGCCCGGATTCAGCTGGGATCTGGCAAAATCCAAGGCATCGAGAGATTCGGCGGTGCTGGTGAAATCAAGCGTCAAAAGGATGAGATGGGGTCTGGCAGCGGGAGGTTCCCCGGTTGCTGTGTCCACTGAGTTTCCGAACAACCGGGATTCAAAACCGGGATATTGTTCTTTCAGAAAAGAAATAGTTTCCAGCGCCTCGGTGGTGTCTGCAGCAAAGGTATAATCGCACCGGTTCATGTCCATCACCCGGAACGCATCTTTGACAAACAACGGATCGGTATGGCCGATCTCCATGACAGAAAAGCGCCGCCCCGTCGGAAGGGTGTCCTGTGACCGGCGGATCATTTCCTGAATGATCCGGCCCAGTTTGTGTCTGCGGGCGGTCCCCAGTGACAGACGGATCGGTACAGAAAATACGGGCTGGGGTGAAATAATATCCTCTAACGTCTTTTTTCCGGTCAAAATCGATGGCAGGTGCAGGCCGACCCGGCCGGCCATGTCGATGATGGAAAAAAATCCGGATAGTCCGAAACAAGGATATTCCATATTTCCCGGGCGGTTTCCTCCCCTTCCCGATATGGACGGATGATCCAGTCAGATCCTTTTAAGGACAGGGTCTGATCTGTCTCTGCCTCGCGGATGAGATAATGGATAAACGGGGCAATTTCCGGTGTATCCATCTGAAGTCCCTGGATACATTTCCGGGATAAGACTGTCCCGTTCCGGACCAGCTGATGAAGTGTTTCAAAAACAAACTGGCGGCAAAGTGAGTCCAGAAGCGGTTCGATTTCTTCGGCATACTGACAGTCTACTTTAGATTTAAAATGTCCGGCCACCATGTCCGCCATCCTGGTGTGCAGCGTTTCCGGGTTGAGGGGGCCGGGGTTAGTGTCCAGGGGTGCGGTTTGGGATGCGTGATAGTCTAATAGCTCTAAATTTTCTTGACGGGTTTTGTTCAGAGGAATTGCCCGGAACCTGGCCTCTTTGACGACTGCGATGGTGTTTTCTTCGTTGTCAAGGATAGTGAACGCCACATTAAGCGAATGGGATGTCTCCTTAAGCAGGGTGGCACGGACCAGATGGGGAGAGGCGCCTTTTGTGCCAAAGACGATTCTCCCGATTTTGATCGGAACAAAAACGATATTCGGATTGTTTCCCATGTTCTGCTTCAAAAATGGATGATCAACTGAAACGCACTGTCCAGAAGACCGGGATGAATGTGCATGCAGTCAATCATGCAGCGGACTGAATCCGGTATATCAAATACGGCTGTCACCTGGTTTTCCCGGATCCAGCCGTGCCGGATACAGCAAAAGGCAGGGCCGTAATCCAGTCCGGCCGCCCGGGTCAGGCGGTTGTGATTTTCAGAAGAAAATCAGGTGCATGTACAGGCAGCGAAGGTGTCTCTGCCATCGTGAGGATCTTTCCGGGGGAATCAACAATGATTCGTCCCTTGGCATTTAAGATCCAGGGGTCATCGCCGGCATAATCCCGGCTTGTCATCCGGATGCCGGCATCTCCGGGCGCAATGCTTATGCGAATTTTTTTAAGATTCTGGTCGCTCAGGATCAAAGGGTTGAGAATTTCCAGTTCCTCAATATCCACCACCTCGTCATCGGGGTGCCAGGCAAGGGCGGCTGCCAGGGCCAGTTCCACATATCCAGTACCCGGAAAGACCGGAGTGCCGCCTACGACATGGTCTGCCAGCATGGGGCACCCCTGGATGTCCAGCAGGTTTTCCCAAGTCATTTTATGCTGTTTTAAAGGACGGCCCAGAAGCGGATGAATCTGCCGGGAGTCCAGGAGATTTCGGGATTCAGAAGTGGATGAAAGCCACAACGGTTCCTTTTGCCATGGATAGTTGGGAAGCGGAACGAATTGGCCGGGAAATGGAAAAACCCGTTCCCATGCAATAGCTGCGCCGGCTGTCATTGCCTGCCAGGCTGAATTCTGGATCCGGTCCGTTTCTCCCCGGTTCCGCCGGAGGGTCGCAAAGACCCTGCCTTCAGTGCCCGTTGCCCTGAGTTCCTCATTAATATATCCGCTCAGGATGTCATGGGGCCGATCTCGATGAAAAGAGTATCGCCTCTGCCTAAAATGGCTTTCATGGCTGTTTGAAAAAGGACCGGGTTCCGGAGGTTTTTCCACCAGTAGTCAGCGGTGAGGGTGTCACCATCAACCCGGGTTCCCGTGACTGTTGAAAAAAAAGGAACATTCCCTTTTACAGGTTGAAGAGATGCAAGGGCTTTTTTGATGACGGGTTGAATCGGATCCATGGCAGGGCTGTGAAATGCATAGTCCAGATCAAGCCGTTTGTAACGGACCTTCTGTTTTTCCAGAGCGGTTTCGATTTCTGCAAGCCGCCGGCTGTCACCGGCCAAGGTGATTCCCCGAAAACTGTTGACCCCGGCAATGACCAGCGGACCGTTCAGATTGAGCTGTTCGAGCAGTGCCCGGGTTTCGGCTTCTCCCAGGGCGACGGCTGTCATTTCCCCCCGGCCTTTGGTTTCTCCCTGAAGTTTGCTGCGGTAATAGATGACCTTGACGGCATCGGGCAGGGAAAGAATGCCGGCGGCCAGGCAGCCGCAATTTCGCCGACGCTGTGGCCGGCGACCGATGTCGGCCGAAGCCCCTGGTGCAACAGCATACGGGTGATTCCCACCTGGAGCGCGAATAGGGCTGGCTGGGCAATTTCCGTATAATCAAAACGGCCCTCCCCGTTTTTTCCGGCAAGTTCGGTTTCAAGGGAAAAATCCGCATATTTCTGGAACAATGTGTCTACTTCCCGGACAGATTTGAGAAAAACGTCGTCCAAAAGCAGGTGTCTGCCCATTTCGAACCAGTGGGCCCCATTGCCTGAATAGATAAAAGCGGGTCCCTGGGGATACGTGGGTGCCGTCAGTGATATCATTGACGGTGACGCTGTCTCAGAATCTTCAGCAAATGTTTTTAGCCGGGCTTTGATTTCTTCCATGGAGGTGCTGAAGATGGCTGCCCGGTGTCTGTGCCTGTCACGGTGAAAGGCTGCGCTGTAGGCGATGTTATAATAGTCACCGGTTGTCCGGGATTCCAGAAAACCGGCATAATCGGCGGCAAGCTGTTGAAGGGCGCCGGCACTTCTGGCCGAAATCATCAGGGGCGGAATGGGTGGCACTTGAATATGTCCCTGATTTTTTGTTTTTCCGGTATGATGACTTTGCAGAATAACATGGGCATTCACGCCGCCGAAACCAAAAGAATTCACACCGATCGTGATCTTTTTTTCAGGATCCAACTCACGATTCCGGGTCACGACTTCCAGATTCCAGTCCTGGAAATGAATTCTGGGATTCGGTGTTTCCAGACCGATAGTGGCGGGAATGGTGTGATGCTGAATGCACAACAGAGATTTCACCAGGCCCGGTACCCCGGAGGCCGGCTCAAGGTGACCCAGGTTGCTTTTTACGGATCCGATGGGAAGGGGATGTCCTTGGGCTCGTTGGCAGCCAATGCTGTCGCCGATGGCTCTGGTTTCGATGGGGTCCCCGACCGCAGTACCGGTTCCGTGCATTTCTATGTAATCTATGTCAGCAGGTGGATTCGGGCCTGCTCATAGGCTTTGTTCAAAGGGCGGTCTGTGCTTTTGGGTTGGGAACGGTTATGCCGGATTTGTGACCGTCGGTATTGACTGACGTACCTGCAACAACGGCCAGAATGGGATTCCCGTCAGCAACCGCTTTTTCATATTCCTTCAGGATGAATATGCCGCCGCCTTCCGACCGGACATAGCCGTCTGCCGACGCGTCAAATACGCGGCACCGGCCATTTTTGGAGAGCATGGATGCTTTGGAAAAGGCCACAAACCCATAGGGATGAAGATGCAGATTGACCCCTCCGGCCAGTGCAAAATCCGATTCCCCGAAAATGATGGACCTGCAGGCCTGGTGAAAAGCGACCAGTGACGATGAACAGGCCGTATCGATCGTCATGCTGGGGCCATGCAGATCAAAAAAATAAGAAAGACGGTTTGCGGCAACGCTTCCGGTGTTGCCCGTGGCAAAGGAGGAATCCAGGGCGCCGAGGTCATCGGCGAACCGGAACGCGTAGTCATAACTGGATAAACCGATATAAACGCCGCCATTGGTGCTGCGGACCGATGACGGGGTGATTCCGGCGTTTTCGAACGCTTCCCAGGAAAGTTCAAGGAGAAGTCGCTGCTGCGGGTCCATGACGGCCGCTTCCCGTGGAGAAATACCGAAAAACCCTGCATCAAAACCAGACACGTCACCAATGGATCCGGCAGAGAAGGTGTAACTGAACCCCGGGTGCCTGCTGTTGGGGTGCAGAAAGTTTTCCTTAGCCCAACGTCCGGGGTCGACTTCTGTTATCAGATCCCGATTATTGAGCAGGTTTTCCCAGAAATTCGCATCATCCCGACCAGGGAATCGGAATGAATATCCGGTAATTACAACTTGACGTGCCATCTGTGCTTCCTTCCTCCAGTACAAGCCCTTTCAGCGCTGCAGGCCTCTTGAACACCTGGTACCAGTTAAACTGTATATGTTTTGATGATTGGTCTGTAACGGTGCCCCTATCTCCAGATTTTTTCCTTCGAGCAATTCATTGCATGACTGAAAATCAGGGCATAATTTATTAATCCAAATCCTAGAAAGATAAAGTGAAACGGGGTCGTTGTCAATAAAAGTATTCAACTCCTGAGTCAGTCTTGAATAATTTCAGATTATTTCCTTAAGCTGATTTGTGACGCTTTAGATTGCCTGCGGCGTTGTGTGCCGCCTTTGGCAGCTTAATAACCAATTTAAAGTCAAGGAAGGTCCTGGGTTGATGTGAGATCTTGCACAGACCGGTTCTCCAGGAAGAATCGTCCGTATATCCAACTGCTTTTCATCGGGTATACTCGACTCCGCCCAACGCATTTTCTTGGCAAAAGGAACGCTAATGGAATTTACTGTCACAACCAGTGACGTCAGAATCGGGAACAGCACTAACCGGAAACCCAGATCGATCTCCAGCTTTGACGTCAGAAACCGGTCCGGCTGAAAAGATCCGGGTTTCAATTTCACATGGAATAATCGGACGTTGAATCTCGGCTCAGCAGTGATGACGGTCTTGAGCGCGATGATACCCATGATTGTGTCAAAGGCAATGGTCAACAAAGCCGCCAGGCAGAAAGGATGCCACCAGGCAATGGACAGGGCGCATAAAAGCAGGGGCATCCTTATCCCGATAGCGAAGGATATCAGCCCAAGGGCCTTGGAGGTTCACCATACCTGAAGGATCTGACGATTGGTGTAGTTGAGGACATCCAGGAGATTTTTTTCAAGGGAGGGTGCCTGGAGACAATACAATCCGGCACAAATAACATATTATACCCCTGTTCCTGCAACGCATAATACATGTTCATGTCATCATTGGTAATGGAACGTCCTCCTTGAGTCAATACAGTGGATGAGGTTTGCTTCTTCAAATACCTTTCTGGGGATGGCTAATCCGCCACCCCATATGTAGTGATGTTTTCCTACAAGATTAGGATGCGGAGATAAGCACGCACAAAGCTTGAACCAAAGAAGCAAGCCCTTTGCCGGGAATATAAATTCTTGCAGAAGTAACCGCCCCAGGATTGCCATTAATATATTGCTGTTTTTCTGGCATCGGTGAATATCCTTTGTTTTGGAAAGCTGGACCACATCTTCAGCAATGGCAATTCTAACATTTTCTTGCTCTGACACATATCGCCGCAGTTTCGGTAAAGAAGCATCCTCTGAATTTGCTATTGCCAGAAATGCACAAACACAGCCGATATGAGGAGTGCCGGCTTTACCCAAAAGACTCAGGCCGAATCCGGGAAGCCAGCGGCAGCTTGACATCCTCCTGTAATCCCAATATAGTCATTTCCTGAAGAAAAGCCTTTGGTTATGGCTGACATGAATAGCACTGACAGAACAAAGCTGTACCCGAATCCCTCTTGGTTGATATGGAAAGATAAATGTAAAAAAGGACACATTTTCAAGATCGAACGGCAACATGCGGAATAACGGATTAAAAGATTTTACAGGTTGATTTTCGTCAGGGAGAAGAACAGATAATGAGACGTATTCGCGGTATTTTTTTTTCAGCAACCATGTCACTTTCAGTATTTCTGATGCTGTTGTGCGTTTCTGCCGGCTATGGCAACCAATCTGAAGCCATAGTGCCCGGCATAGGCGCGTCAGCCATCGGTGAAATTTTGAAAATGGCGGATCAGGCCCGGGGAAATCGTGACGGTATTACATGGAAGGTTTCCCTTCTCTCTTCAGAAGATGACGGGGCTGCTCCCATGGTTTTGATGTCAGGGCACGCGGATTCGATACGCTGGCAACCGCGCTGTCGCCTCCAAAAGACAAGGGGAACAAAGTACTGATGGTTAACGGGAATATGTGGTTCTACAAGCCCGGACTCAGCAAACCGGTGCCCATATCCACCAGGCAGAAACTCATGGGAGATGCGTCATATGGCGATATTGCCGCCACCAACTATTACCGGGACTATGACGCAACCTTGGTACGGGATGAAACCATAGACGGTGAGGTCTGCCGGGTGTTTGACCTTAAGGCAAAAACCCCCACCGCCACCTATGATCATATCCGTTACTGGATTTCAATCAGCCGCTCAGTGGGGTTGAAGGCGGATTATTATACTGTTTCAGGGAAAAAAATTAAATCCGCAAGAATGTTTTACAAAAAGCGGTTGAGATTAATGGTGCCAGACGGCCGTTTATTTCAGATATTCATATATCAGATGCCTTGGCGACAAAGAGCATAACCCACCTTAAATTTGACAGCCCGGCACTGGCGGCCCTGCCGAATCACATTTTCAATCGCAATCTTCTAAGAAATTAGATTGGAGAAAATCACCGGCAGATTGACATTTGTCGGATGAATCCAAACAGGGGGTTCCTTAGAAAAAAAGGGGGAAAGGCATTGTATGCCAAAACAGCTGGGGTTATGATGATTGTCCTGTTGCTCATGTGTCTTTCAACACCCATCTGGGCAGGGACGGGAAATTCAGAACGGACAGATGTTCTGCTGACAGAAGCGGTCCTGGATACCGCAAGCACGGATTCCGTGCAGGAGCCGGCATCGGGTCTTGAACCGTTTTTCATGGATAACGGCTCCTTCCGCATGGACCTGCTGGGGTATGGTGTTCTTCGAAATCCGGTGGAAGAATCCATATTAAACAGGGGCAACTGGCTGGATATCAGTACCTGGCAGACCGTGGTGAGTGTCCGCCCGGATGTTGATCTGGATGTGAACCGTTTCATTTTCAATCAAGCCCAGGTGGTCTCTGGTCCATCAAACATGGACCAGAGGGGTTCAGGACGGCGATTCAGACACTTCCGAGGATTTTTGTGAATGAATGGATGGCCCGGTTGATGGTGACCGAAGCCCTTTTCATCTCCTATGGCAGGGAAAATCTTCAGTGGGGGCCGGCATTCCTGATTTCTCCGTCCAATCCGTTTATCAAGGATAACGGACGCGATAACCCGAAAACGGAAGTGGGAGGCCTGACCTACGCCCGCCTGTTATGGATTCCTTATGCCAGCTGGTCCGCCTCGTTCATTGCCAATATTGATGACGGTGCACATACCTTTTTCAACCCTTTTTACAAAAAATATGCGGTAAAAATCGATTATACCGGGTTTGAAAAATACGGAAGCGTTATTTTTTCCCATGAAGAATCCGGCCATGATTTGGTGGGTTTTTTTGCGGGATGGTCTGTTTCCGATGCCATGCTGTTTTACGGGGAAACCAGTGCCAGAATAAACGACCCGGAACTATCTGACAGCATGGATCTGGAATACCTGGTGGGTATTTCCCATACATTCAATGCGGGACCGACCCTGGCCTGTGAATATTTTACAACGAAAACGGGAAAACAGGCCCCATCCATCAGGCGTTTATATCGGCGGAACCGGCGAATCCGGATGATGTCCTGATCAGAAAAAACTATGCCATGCTCCAGCTGTCGGAATTCAACGTCAGGGAAACGTTCAATTATGCTCTCCGGTGGATACTGGATATGGATGATAATTCAAACCGGTTCATCGGGATGGTTGAATATGAACTGGGAGATCATTGGAACGTGTTCGGTATCGGTGACGTTTTCAACGGAGGACTCAATGATGAGTTCGGAAGTTTGAACAGATATTCAGTGTATGCCGGCATTCAGTGGTCCTATTGACCACCGTTTCTTTAAAAAGGGCAGTTAAGGGTGAATGAAACAGCCGGATCATCCGGGCGCAGGCGCCGGACAGGTAAAAGGGACGTTCGAGAATTTCAATTTTCCGGGCATGATTGAATTTGTGGGCTGCGGAAACTGATCCATAAATACTGCCGGAGTAGAATCCGGCGCCCACAAAACTGATCACCCCCCCAGGGCCGGGTTGTCTTGTTCAAAGGCTTTCCAGGCAGCCAGACCGAGCCCGGCATTCAAAAAAAAAGCCGCAGCCGCATCCCTGATGCGGCCGGTGTAAAGAAATCCCCCCCGGGAACGACGGAGAAAAGGCCAGCCAGAACCGGATTTTCCCCGGCATGGACCGGACAGCCAGTATCCGGTGGATCAGTTCATTTCTTTGATCGTCCAGTAGACCGTTGGAGGACATTTTTTTCAGAAAGGCCAGCGCCATATCCAGTTCGTTTGTTCCCGGCTGCCTGGAGGCATTGATGTGCAGGCCGGCGAGATCCAAAAGAATCCGGTCCCTGAGGTCCGGATCATCGGTCAGATGTAAAAAAATTCTGCAGCACCACCTGGCGTACGCCAGGTTCCCCATTTGCCGGAACGCCTTGCTTTGCATGAAAAAAGCCTCCTTTGTAAAAGAGAAAGACAACTCATTATCATTGATGATAATGTCATTGAATTGCCGGGCTGCTTCATGAAAGCGCTCTTGATGGAACAGGGCCAGCCCGGTTTTGAACCGGGCTTCTAAAATCCGGGGATCCCCGGGGAAAAAATGAATAAACCGCTTGAATTCCACTTCTGCCGTCCGGAAATCCCGGTCCTGAAACAGCGTTTCCGCATAGGCAAACTGCGTGTCCGGGGATATCGTCAGAGTCAGTGTTTCGGCTGCCGTAACCAGCCCCAATCCAGTAAATTCAATGAACCATGCCGCCATCCATGCCAAAACAAAAAGAAAAGGACGGCGGTAAAAATGATTCCACACGATTGTCATTGGTCTTTTTCCGGGGCGGTAAACCACCAGAAATCATTGAAGGATACCGGGTCATAGATCATATTCTGACCTCCGGCGCGGATGCGTGGCGCCAGCCGGGTGTCACTCCGGCCGCAGCGTATGATCCGGTCAAATGTCATCACCCAGCCCACGACAGGCCCATGTTTCCGGATCGCCTGAGCAGCATATTGGGAACAGGAAGGGTACATGGGGCAGCGGCTGCCATCCGCTCCGGAAATGTAATCCTGATAAAACCCGATGATGACGTTCTTTTTTGTGGTGCGCCTGTCTTCTCCAGAACCAGAAGCCGGAAGACACAGCACCATGGCAAGGCAGATGCCCAGTGACTTACTCCTGAGTGACACGGAAAACCTCCCGGATGGATGTAATTCCCTGGAGTGCCTTGGCCATGCCGTCCGAGCGCAGGGTGACCATCCCTTTCTTAATGGCGGCATCTCTGATCTGTCCGGTCTCAGATGTCTGCAAAATCAGTTGACGGATCTGGTCATCCAGTTCCAGAATTTCAAAAATGGCCTGACGTCCGGAATATCCGGTTTCAAAACACCGGGGGCATCCTTTGGGTTTGTATACGGTTTTTCCGGCCATTTCCAGACCGCCGGCATGAATACTTTTCTCGTCTTCCGCTGTCAGTAGATGCTGTATCCGGCAATGGGGGCACAGGATGCGAACCAGGCGCTGGGCAATGATGGCATTGACCGAGGAAGCGATCAGGTAGGGTTCCACGCCAAGGTCTTTCAACCGGGTGACGGCGCCTGCCGCGTCATTGGTGTGCAGGGTGGAGAAGACCAAATGTCCGGTGAGGGCCGACTGGATGGCGATGCCTGCGGTTTCGACGTCCCTGATCTCTCCCACCAGTACCACGTCCGGATCCTGGCGGACAATAGCACGCAGCCCCCTGGCAAAAGTGACCCCGGTTTTGGAATTGACCTGGATCTGGCCGATGCCGGTCAGGTTGTATTCCACGGGGTCCTCAATGGTGATGATGTTTTTGTCCGGAGAGTTGATTTCCGATAAAGCGGCGTACAGAGTGGTCGTCTTACCGCTGCCGGTGGGACCGGTGACCAGCACGATGCCATGTGTCTGGCGGATAATCCGGTTGATCTGTCCAAAATGTTCCGAAGTAAGACCGAATTGTTCTAGTGAAAGAAAATATCCGGATTTGTTAAGCAGCCGCATGACCAGGCGTTCCCCAAAGCTGGTGGGCACCGTTGAGATGCGGATGTCGATCTCCTGATCCCCGATGCGGACCTGAGCCCGGCCGTCCTGGGGAACCCGTTTTTCCGCGATGTTCATGCTGGCCATGACCTTGATCCGGGATATCAGGGCGGCCTGGATGCCTTTGGGCGGTGTCAGCCGTTCGTAAAGAATCCCGTCGATGCGGTACCGAATCTTGAGGGAGTCCCGGAACGGCTCGATATGAATGTCGCTGGCACCGGCCTTTACCGCCTGGGAGATCATCCGGTTCACCAGGCGGATGACCGGCGCGTCACTGACGTCATCCAGCAGATCTGCGGTCTGTTCCAGGTCGTCAATGATGTATTTGTCATCTTCCATGTCCCGGGCCAGCTGTCCGGCGCTGTCCCCGGACCGGTCGTACAGAATATTCACGGCCCATAAAATACGGTTTTTCGGGGCCAGTACCAGGTCGAAATCGTTTATCCCGATCCGGGAGGCCACATCGTCGGCCGGACTCAGATCCGACGGATCATTGACTGCAATGATCGGCCGTCCGGTCGGCCGGATCAGAGGAACCAGGCAGGTATTTTTCAGAAAATTGCGGGAGATCTGTTTGGTCCAGGCATCATCGGCGTGGTCCGGTTCCAGCGCTTGGGTGACGGGGAGATGATAAATCCGGCCCATAATTTCCAGCAGATCCGTTTCAGAAACCAGCCGGGCCCCCAGCACCGCGTTCATCAGGCCGGGGCGGTCCAGTTCATAGGCCTTCAGAATCTTTTCGGTTTCCGCTGCTGGAACACCGAACTCGGTTGTCAGGATATCGATGAACTGCTGAATCATGGTCTATGGGGTTGCCTTATCTTCCGGCGAACCAGACATGCGGTCCCGGAACCGGTCAAGTTTTTGGTACAGAGGAATGGCGCCTTTTTCGAAATCCCGGTTTATTTCCTGCTGTTTTTCATTTAAAATTTCCTGCACCTCCATAGGATTCCGGACTACCCGGGGAGTGAGAAATACGTATAGATTGGTGCGTTCTTCTCCTTCGGAGATGGTTTTGAACGCCCATCCCAGGCCCGGCACATCTCCCAGACAGGGGGTCTTGTATTCGGACTGGGTCACTGTTTCATCGATCAGGCCGCCGATGACCACGCTGTAGGTGTCTTCCACGATAATGGCTGTTTCGATCTGACGCTTGAACGTGGTGGGCCGGTCCGGGTTGTTCTGATTCACCGTGTCCAGTTTGGTCAGCTCCTGAAACACATTGAGCCGTACCAGCCGGCCTTTGCTAATCTGGGGTGTGATTTTCAGCGTAATTCCTACATCCCGGTATTCGTAAGAGCTGTAGACTTCCGTGGCGGATTCGGCGGCTGACCGGGTCTGAAACGGCACATTCTTGCCTACGGTGATAACCGCTTCCTCGTTTTCCGTGGTCAGCAGCTGGGGAGTGGCCAGGATGTGAACATCCTTGTCTGTCTGATAGGCCCTGATAATAGCCTGGATGTCCGGGAAGGTCACTCCGCCGATGGTGATATTTTTTCCCAGAACTCCCAGTGAAAACCCCCGGGGCAGTGATCCGTCTTTAAATATCTGTTCCAATCCGCTGTAACCGCTGTCTCCTGTGGCGCCGAAACCCGTAAACCCGACTTTGTCCCCTCCGTCAAATTCCTGGGCTGTGCGCCATTCCGTACCGATATCCAGGCCTCGGTTGACATTGACTTCCATGATCAGGCATTCGATATAGACCATGGACCGGGGAATGTCCAGCTTGGCAATCACCTCTTCAAGCACGGCATAATCCTCTTTTTCCGCCATGATAATCAGGGAGTTGGTGGCCTTGTCAGCGCTGATGTGCACCGATTCGGACAGCAACGGGGCCTGTTTCTGTCCTTCGGTATTCTGGGGGGTCTTCTGGGCCGGTATTTCCTGGAGCACTTTGACCAGGTCTTCGGCAGACGCGTGTTCCAGATAATAGACCCGGATTTTTCCTCTCCTTTGGGGACCTGCCGGTCCAAGAGAGTTATCAGTTCCTCCACCCGCCGGGTTTCCACTTCATTGGCCAGAAGCACCACAGCATTGGTTCTTTCATCCGCCACAAAATGGGCCATCATGCCCATGTCCGGTGCCTTTTTTTCGTCTTTCTGACGGGCACTGTAAATACTGCTCAAAGTGGTCACCAGCTTGGCGGCATCCGCATGTTTGACCGGGATTACGGAAATGGTTTTGCCGATATTGGGGGCATCAATGGCATGAATGATTTTCAGCAGCCGTTCGATGCTTGACAGTGATGCCGTGACGATGAGCATGTTGGTGTCCCTGTAAGACAGCATCACGCTGCCTTTGGGCAAAAGCGGGATGAACAGACGCTGGAGTTCGTCTGAATCTGCGTACTTCAGCGGAATGATCCGGGTGGCCAGCCGGTCCGAGGGCTCGTCCGCCGCTGACGTCATGCGGGTGTCGATGTTATCGGCTTTGGCATCGGGCATCGGAACGATCTTGTGGATGGCTCCGGATTTAACCACGGAAAATCCATTTATTTCCAGTACGGATTCAAAAACCCTGTACGCTTCCGGTTTTGACAGTTTTTCAGGGGATATCACTGTGACGTTTCCCCGGACCCGGCTGTCCACCACAAAGTTCTTTTGGGTGATCTTGCTGATGAATTTGATGAACACCTTGATATCCACGTTGTCAAAATCAATGGCGATCTTTTCTTCGGGCGCTTGATTTTCCCGGGCACCGGCCGTCTGAACCGGGCCGGACACCTGGCAGACAAGACATAACAGACCCACTGCCACCAGATAGGTGATGATCAGCTTAAGATGACCGAATCGCGTTCTCATGGTTGACTGGTTCATTCGCATTCCTTATTCATCAGACACATTTTCCACTGTGTATTCATTATTTTGCGCGTTGTAAACAATTTCCTGGATTTTTCCCCGGCGCTGGATGGTGAACCGGATGTCGGGCATTTCATCCAGAGCGGTGTTCAAGGATTGATAAAGGGTGACGGCATCCTGAGCGGACAGAATGTCACTGCCGTTGATGGATTTGATGATATCCCCGTTTCTCAGTCCGATCTGCTGAAAGGTCGAATCGTTTCGAATGCCATACAGCAGAAGGCCGTCCGGTTTCCGTCAGAAAAGAACGGACGGATCCGTGCCTGTTTCATGAGGCTGGGCAGTCCGGAGGCTTTTGCCTGCTGAAAGGCTGTTTCAGGATCGGGAAAACCGGTTTCCGGTTCCGGCAGTGGCAGAGGCGATGATGCCATCACAGAGGGTTTCTGGGTGATATCCACCTCCAGAAGCTGGTTTTGCCGTTGACACGCAAAACAACCTGGTTGCGTGCGATTTTTGAATGACGCCTCCCTCTACAGTGTCCCCGACCTGGAAAGGGATTGTTCCCTGGTCTTTTTGTTTTCAATCACGGCAAAGGCATTTTTGTCGGAAGCCGCAGTGACGGTCCCCCATAAAGCCAGCTGCAGCCGGGTTTTTTCCAGCGGTTGTTCGATCAATTCATCTGCAGGGGGCTTTGACCCCATATTTGAATCACGGGTCAACACTTGAAACAGGTTTTTTTCAAGGATCACGGCATAATTTCTTGGAGGCACCGCAGGGATCGACATTGCCGGGCCCGCCGGTTCGCCGGATCGGATTTTCGGTCCTTCAAATCCGGTGTTGACCGGCGAAAAGAGCTGCCGGTAAGTCAACCCGGTCACCTGATAGGCCAAAACAGTGAGCAGCAACAGCTGTGCAATGAGGTAAACGGGTTTCATCGCTTTATTTCCAGGTTATCGGCCGGACCGGTCAAGGTGAAAGGGATTCCTTTTTCCGGGTGGTTCTGGAACAGGTCGTCCATGGGCAGCACCGTGGCAAACCTTGATACATGGGCCGGTTGGGGGTAAAGATTGCCTTTGAGATTGATCTGCCAGTCAGACGGTGCCATGATCCGGGTGCCGGTCAACAGCATCTGTCCGGCGGCATGGATGGTCATGACGCTGCCTTTAGCATGCAGCTCCAGGATATCCAGTGTCTGAGCCTGCTTTTCAAATCTCACTGACACCTGGTCAAACTCCAGATTTGTGATGCCCATGGTATTGAGAAAATCATCCTTAATGACACATGTCAGAAAAGACAGGGTCAGGTCGCCGGTGCCTTTTGGTTTATTTAAGCGATCCACTACCTGGTATCGGCCGGACAGGTCAAAAGACAAAGACGCGCGCATACCCTGCATTACGGTAGCCATATCCCGGACCCGGAGTCCGGCCAGGATCATTTCCACTCCGGAACAGGCCGGTGGAGACACTGATATGCCGGCGATATGGCCCATCACGGTGCCATCCCACAGAAGTGACTTGATTTGCAGTTCTTTTTTTAAGCCAAAGACCGTTGAAACCGGAACAACAATCCGGAGATTCTCCGGAACCACTGTGATGGCATCATGGATACGGATCTGTGGTTTTTCCGTTTTCAACCCTAGGGGCAGAAACGGAAATACCCGGTCCATAGTGATGTCCAGTCCCGGGAACATGGCTTCCCCCATCCGGCTGATCTTGACGGCGGCTGTCTGATGCGGGAACCGCAGGACTGAAAATATGGCCAGGGCGGCCATGAAATAGATCAGAAAAAACAGCGCGTGTTTCAAAGACATGTCATGGCGCCTCCCCGGGCATCAGTGTCTGGGTTTCCAGAACCGCTTCCAGCAGGTTGTCGTTTTCTCCGGTCCGGGCCAGAGAAATGGAAACCACATGCACCCCGTTACCGGATGTTTCCACCTGTTTGAGAAATTCCATGAAATCATTCAGATACAGGTTTTCAGTTTGAGACGGACCTTGGATATCTGAAAGGATCCATCTTCCGCTGTCTGGGAAAAAGGCCGCATATAGTCGATGTTTTTTTTGACCCCACTGGCTTCCGCCCGACTGTCCAGAAATGAAAACAGGGTGAATTCAGGGGGGCGGTCTGACTGGCTCGCCGGTTGTTTGTCCATGCCCCTTGTCATTTTCAGATATTGACTCCGGAGCGTGGAAATCTGTTGAAGCCCGTCCTGTTCAATGGTCAGAATCCGCGTGAGTTCTTTTTTCCGGTCCATCAAAGGAAAAAAGACAAACTGTACGGCCAGAAACACAAAGACCACAAAAATGCCTGTGACCACAATGAATTGTTCTCTGGTGGACAGGGGATTCATAGGCCTCATATCTCGATCCTGAATTGAAAGATCACCTGGTTTTCCTTTCTTCCGGCATCGGCCGTATGGATGGTGACCGATCTGAAAGTATCGGATTGTTCCAATGAGGTTTTCAACCGGTCCACTGTATTGAAACTGTCGGTGGTGCCGGAAATCGTAACCTGATCATGGTTGAACAGAAGGCGGGAAAGGCGCAGATTCATACCGTCCGGAACACGGGCGGACAATTCATACAGTAGGTCAATGGCCGGCAATGCCGGTGTATCCGCCATATCCCGGATTCGGGGGTCCTGTTCTGTTCAAGCGCCTGTCTTATCTGAGCCTGCATGCGCAGCAGGGGCGAATGACCGGGCAGAAAGGGTTCCCGGGGAAATGTCTGGTGAAACATTTCAACCTCGGCCCGACGGGCTGCGGCCACCTGGTTTTCCAGAATGCGCACATCCTGGTAAAGGCCCAGGACAAAAAGAATGATCACCAGGACGGCGATAGTGCCGGTCACCAGCAGTTCCCGCCTGAATTTGTGAAAGAAATTCCCGAAACCGGGATACTGTTTGACAAAATTGAACAAAAGGGCGGTTTTATTGAACAGCAGATCGGACACAAGGACCGGATCCGGTGCCGTCACAGTAACGGTGTCAGTGAAGAAAAATGCCGCCAGTGCTTCAGTTTGTCGAATGGTCTGTGTCATGGATGCGGGATCCACCACATCGGTTTCCGGCACCAGAGAAATGTGAAACCGGGTGTCCAAACCGGAGCGGTGTCGGAACCCCGTGGCCATGCGCATCATGTTGTGTACAATTAGATCCGGGGATCGCTCGGATGACGTCAGGGTCCGGATCATGACCGGCCCGGACCCGGCCGTCAGAATCAGGGTGATGCCGAAAGGACCTGTAAACATGATAATCCTGTCATTCTCAGGGCGGGTTTCCTGAATGCAGGCAGCGGCCAGGACAGTTTCTTTCGGGGAAATGATCCGGGGCCTGAGGCGGTATGCCTTCAGAGACGAAACCATCTCCTGTACCATCTCCTCTGTTGCCGAAGCGGTCAGAGTCAGGTGCTGATCTTTCACAAATCGGATATCCAGAGAAATGAAATCCGATACACAGACGTCTTCCGGCAGATACGGGGCCAGTTCCAGCGACAGAACCTGGGCGATTTTACCCGGGCCGGAAAACGGCAGGCTGATGTTCCGAAAAAGACATCCCGGCAGGGATCAGCACCACGGCTTCAGTGCAGGCGGTCAGGTCGGCTCTTTCCGCCACCGCATCCAGGGCAGCCCGAAACCAAGTGACATTATCAGGCAGCGGGTCAGGCAGTTCGTTTCGGGCCACAAAGACCTGATCTTTGGGAGAGAGTCCGGATATTTTTTTTCCATCACCCTGGCGGTCATGCCGTGAGGATCGATATCCAGCATCAGAAAACGACGGCCCACTGATCACATCCTTTCCATCTGAATGATGCGGCAGATCCACTGTCTGGATTTTTCCAGCTGCTCCCTCAACAGATAAGCGGACAGCGTAACCTGTGCCCGGTTCAGCTGCACCCTGGCCGTGGCCTTGAATACATTGCTGTCATAGCGGATCATGCGTTCGAATTTCTCCCTTTCACTTGCTGACAATCCGATCACCCGGCGGTACCACCCTTTGTCCAGGGGTTGAGATAATTCTCCCCATCTTCTGATTTTTGGGCGCGATAGTCAAGCATATCCTGGGCGAATTCCGCCATACCCCGGGGAAGCAGGGCCTGGATCACTTCAAGGTCTGCCGTGTTGACGTTGATGAGACCCGGGTACCGATAACTTTTCCCTTCATCAGAGGCATCAAAGAGACCGTAAACCGTGAACAGGTCTTTCCAGGTTTTCGTTGCTGTTTCTCCGGGATTTTCGGGGTTCGGACCATTGCGGGAAAAAACAAACAGATCCGGGGAAAATCCTTTGATGTTGAGCAGTTCAGACAAGTGGGCAACATCTCTGTTCGCACCGGCACAGGGCGGAAACCGTGCGGCATAATATGAAGATTCCGCTCCGGACAGCCCGGAGACGGCATCGTCATCCCCGGAATCCAGCCAGTCGGTGAGCGCATTGATCACTGCTTCCGGACCATGGACGGTTCCGGGCCGGTCCTGATTCAGATGCTGATCCAGCAACCGTTCCCACAACAACGCCTGGTCCCGGTTCACTTCGGGGCCGGGAAACCGCTTCAGCAGAGCATTGACCTGAATTTTTCCCAGTTCATCCGTAATATCAAGGGTGATCCGGCCCTGGGAATACCCCAGTTGTTCGACCATCCGGGACAGGGTATCCGGATCGGCCCAGTTTTCCTGGATGGAGTCGGTGTCTGTTTTTGCCGCATCATCCGCCAGAAGCGCCATTGCCAGTTGAATGGCGGACCGGGCCATCTCCCGGGCGGTGAACTGATCGGTTCGCTGCCGGGCAAGGGTTACCGATTGTGTGGTGATTTTTGAAAGATGCAGCCCGGTGACCACCAGCACGGCAATCACCCCCAGCACCACCACCAGGCCATGCCGTTCTGATTCCCGTTCATTGTTTCACCTGTCTGGCCACCGGGATAGTCACAGCTGCCCGGATTGACTCTTTGTTTTTTTCTTCCGCCGGTGCAAGGGTAATCTTGACCCGGGCGGGAAACGTGTGGTCAAACCGGTCTGATTCAGAATCCCAGACAGAATGGTCGGTACCTTCAATGTCTGTGAAAGTCAGTGAAAAAGTGTGAATATCTTTGAAGAGCACCGGATCGATGCAGGGATCCGGCGCGGCATTTGACAGAAACGAGCTGTCAAACCGGTGCAGATCAAACCGGGTTCCATGACGGTGGACATAGTAGTGTATCTGTCCGGCTCCGTGGATATGTCCGGGACCCAGATCCAGGTGGTTCAGACTGGAAAATTGCAAGCGTGAGAAAATGTGCCGTCAATACCGTTTCCGTGCCCACAAAGCGGTAAGGGTCCGGGGGCTGGTTGGGTTCGGCCGGTGGTATCTGGGAGGGCGGGGCAGAAATATCTGGTCCAGATCGGCGGTGATTACATTCAGACACTGCTGGATCCTTTCCTGGCGTTGGATTTCTTTTTGCACCTGTTCGGATGAGGTGGAAATGGTTCGGAACGTGGAAAACAGAGTCAGCAGTGTGACGGAAAAGATCGTCATGGCCACCAGAATTTCCATCAGGGTAAATCCGTATTTCCCCGGATCAGTCATCTGCCTCCACCAGATAGCGCCAGGTGGTCATGGACCAGGATTTCCCGGTTTGGGGAGCAAGGATTTCGATCTTGATCTTTTTAATCGGTCCAGCTGCTGATCTGACAAATTGACCGGATCATCCCATGTGACATCCTCGACGGTAAAAACCATTCCAGGCCGCCTAATTCAGGACCAAAACGGCCGGATGCCCGGGTGGAACCGGATGGATCCACCATCTGGTCTGCCAGAACACTTTCAGTCAGCATCGGGAGACTGCCGGTGAATCTGGCGGCTCCGGCCAGGCGAATGGTGCCGGAATGCAGCAAAAGCAGGGTGAGCAGCGTGGCAGCCATGATCACCATTGCTACCAGGACTTCCAGAAGGGTGAATCCGTGGGGTGGTTGGGGAAAACGATTACAGGCAGTCATCATAGGACAGGTGATTGGGAAGGGTTTCGGTTTCCATGAGAAACGGGGCCACCTTCAGGGAAACCGGGGCTCTACTGTGGTCGGTCAGATGCAGTATCACTGCATCTGAATATCCGTGCCGACTGAAACGGATGATCCGCTCTGATCCGGTTTCGCCCGGATCGGTTCCCCCATATCGGGATTGATCGGCAGACACGATATCCGTGAAATGCAGATTGCCCGAAAATTCAGTTGCTTCGGACCGGGCTTTTTCCAGCGCCTGCTCATCCATATCGCTGTGCGTGAGCCAGGCCCGGGGTTTATTGATATCCAGGTGCAGGAAAAAGTCCCTGTTTTCCTGTATGGCACGGTGTTTGGCCAAGGTAATCACCCGGGCCAGATCATCCGTTTCAATGGCTTGCCGGCTGAAAATTCCGGCCGATTTGAATATGGGGAGGGAAAAAGCCAGAAACACAGTGATCAGGGCAATCACGACAACCAGTTCTACCAGCGTGAAACCGTATGGGCGTTTCCTGATCACCGGATCTCCCAGCTTTTGATATCCTGGTTCCGGCCTTCTCCGCCGGGAACGCCGTCCGCACCATAGGAAAGAATGTCATAGTCTCCGTTGACACCGGGACATAAATACAGATAGTCCCGTCCCCATGGGTCTTTGGGTACGCTGCGTTTATCCAGATATCCGTTTTCGCTCCATCGGGGCGGGATCGGTTCGGTTGTCGGTTTCTCAATGAGGGCCATCAGGCCCTGTTCGGTCGTGGGGTAGAATCCGTTGTCCAGATGATACAGCTTCAGACTGGTTTCAATGGCGGAAATATCCACCTTTGCCTTGATCAATTTGGCATCATCGGTCCTCCCCATATACCGGGGAACGATCATCCCGGCCAGAATGCCCAGTATGACCACCACCACCATGAGCTCGATAAAGGAAAATCCGTCGTGATTTTTAATCATCGTTTCCTGTCCTTGAAGAGGGCGTTAACATCACGGCCCGAAAGTATTTGAGACTGTGATGTTTCTATACCATAAAACAGGTGGATCATACCAGATCTTTATGACCAGGTGGTCATGGGAAATCATTCAAATTCATTGTACCCATGCCGGGTGACATGAATCGTTTTAAGAACCGGATCGATTCGGGCGATGGCCATGTTTTCTCCGGAACCCAGCGTGTCTCCCACCGGGCCGGTCAGGTACACAGGGATCGAATCGAACAGGGAATATTCCTGCCACAGGTGCCAGTGACCGGAAAAAAATGGCAAGAATGCGGTCCCTGTGACGTTGTATTATATCGTAGAATGGATCAGCCGGATCGATAACCATGATTTCCGACAAAATGGAAATCCAGAAAGGCCGTTCCGGTGAAAGAGGCAATTCCGCCGGGGGGTGGTGGGTGAAAATAACGGCCGGTTCCGGTCGGTTCAGGCAGGCATTCAGCCATACCATTTGGGCTGGGTCAAAAGATCCCATGCAAAGGGTTTCCATCTCAAGTCCGCTGCAGGGCAGGTGCCGGGTGGTTCCCCGGTTGCTGTTCAGAAAGATCATGTGAACGCCTTTGTGGATGAACGAATAATACGGATCGATTCCCAGGACGTTTATCCAGGCCGATTCAACCGCGTCAAAATCAGTCGCAGGGATATGTTCCAGGATGACGGGGTCGAATCCGGTGTGGTAGTCATGGTTGCCCAGAGTCGGATAATAGGGCAGCATCAGATGATCGAACAGGCGTTTGAACTGACCGGCGGGATTGTCTTCACCGGTCAGATAATCTTCCGGAGTTTCGCTGAACAGACACCCCACCAGGTCTCCGTTGACGGCTACGAAATCAGCATCCGGATATGTTTCATTGATCCTGTCCACAACAAACATGGCATTGGCCAGGTTGGCCTGGCTGTCATAATATCCTTCATCCGGGTATCCAGGTATCCGGGTATGGATGTCTGACACGACAACAATGTCAAAGGGGGATTGACGGGCGGAAGGGGATCGGGTATTTTCCTGGCATCCCGCTGTCAAACACAGAGAGGACAAACCGACAACCAAGAAAACAAACCAGACTTTTTTGAAGCGCATGGTAAATAATGGCAAATATTGATTGTTGATCAGGGCTTTTATGATATCATACCTCCTGTAGCAAGGGGGGGCACCCGTTCCAGTAGAAATTATCCATTTTTTTTTCACAGACGATGTATGGTTCTAAATTGTATCGTTTCAACAGAATATAACCCCAAAAAGCGATTGGAGAATGCAAATCCATCAGCCTGGTGATTGGTTTAAACCGGACCTATTCAAAGCGAAGTGCTTCTGCCGGCATGAGCCGGGTTGCAAATAAAGCGGGATAAAGTGCGCTTAAGCCGGCAATTCCACTGGCTAAGCCGACAGCCCAGAAAAAAAGGTTCAAGGAAGGCACCACGGGAACCCAGCCTAAAGCCATGGTCGGAAGAAATGTAAGCAGTCTGAGAGCAGGAAAGGCCGATACAAAGCCTAAAATGCCCCCACCATACCCAGTAGAACAGCCTCTGTGACAATTAACCCCATGATCATCCCCCTTGACCAGCCAATGGCCATCAGTATGCCGATTTCCCTTGTCCTTTCGGAGATGGCCATTATCAGGGTGTTTAGAATCAGTACGCCACTTAAAACTAGGGATGTCACCGAAACTGCGGCAACAAATCCGTCTATCATGGTAATAGCACGAATTCGAGTGCGCAGGGAACTTGCCGGTGCCGGACTCAGATTTGGAAATCGATCCTGGATTTCTCGGATCAGAGTGGCGGTTTTTTGCTTGGTTTTTCCCTCAATCAAGGCCAAATTCACATAGCCTTGACGTTTTAAAAGACCTTGAGACCCCTCTATGTCAATGACAACCCCACCATCCAGAACCCCCTGCCCAAGCCAATAAACACCTGAAATAGTAAAGAGTTCTTTTGATCCCAATTCCAATGTATCCCCGGTTTCTTTTTTCAATCTGCGCGCTGCAGATCGTCCGATCATCACCTCTTTTTTTCCGGGACGGAGCATGGATCCCTCAATAAGCCCCGTCCCCAACCAGTTTGTGACCGAAAGATAGGGCGCCTGGGAAGAAATTCCAAACAGGAACACATAGGGAAGGCCGGGGGTCCGGGTGGATCCAATGATAATTGAGGATAGGGATCTTACATTTTCCAGCTCGTGCAACAATTTGATGGAATCCTCAGGAATTCTGGAGGCAACCGGGGTTACCGCATTCTTTTCCTGAACAACTACATCGATATTGCTGTTTGCCATGGAACGATCAATCTGCATTTTTAGGTCACTGCTGATGGATGTCAATGAAACAAACATGGCAATACTGCCGGCGACCCCGATAATCGTAAGGAGAGTTCTTATTCTGGTTCTGATAAGATTTCTAAAGGCAAGAAATAAAAAAAAAATGCAGCTTCATGGGATAAGCGATTTTCGAAGAATCTGCGGACAGGTTCGGGTTACACGAATTTTTTGTGTATTATCCATACATCTCATTTTTTTATAACAGTAGACAATTATTGACCAGAGATTATTCGCATTTTCTTGTATTTACGATAGAATAAAACCATGTTTTTTGTCAAGAAATGCATGAAAAATTATCAGAACCTGACACTGCGAGTATAAGGTTTGTTCCGTTGCCGGTTAGAATGGGATCCATCCCTTTGCAAAAAGGGATTTTGTAAAGGCCCTGCCGTTATTTCAAAACTTGGATATTGTAAAAGCCCATTTTAATTGATACATAGGCAAATGTTTTTTTTGAGGAACCAGAGTCAATTTATACTGGCGTTCAAAACGATGGATATACTGATTTTCTGGCTGTCGTTCAAAAATGTCTGGCAGGCAAAACCCGGATCATTCTTACGTTCCAAGGTGCCCGGTCATTTCTTCTTTCTGTATCTGGCAGTGATGCATTGTCTTTGATCAATACCGTTGTCAGCCCCTGTGTCCGGCATTCTTTGCTACCTCTCCGGAACCCGGCGGAAGCACTTAGATATGAATAAATCCGATCACAGGATATCCAGCCTGGATATCTTTTCCGGCATCAATGTCCTGATTTTTCTATGGATGTGTCATGGGGTGTATTTTGATCGGTTTGTCTATTACCGGGGGCGAGAATATCTCTGGGAATTTTTTGTATATGCACTGATTGTTCTGGCCCTAATTGCCGGAATCTGGAAAACCATGCGCAACTGTCAGGTGCCGGCCTGGATTCTGGTTCTGGTCCAGGCCGGTATCGTTCTGCATTTTGCCGGAGGATTGGCGGTCTGGCACGAAACCCGTTTGTACGACAAAATTATTTTTCAAGTCAGATATGATAAATATGTTCACTTTTTTAATTCTTTTGTTTGTGCCGTGGTTCTGAATTTTTTTTGTTTCAGGAACAGACCCATAAATCGGTGGCTCAAGTCATTTGAATTGGTTTTTTTGGTTCTGGGTATCGGTGCTTTTGTGGAAATCATCGAATATCTGGTGACCCTTACCGTAGCAAAAAACGGTGTGGGCGGCTATGACAATAATATGCTGGATATGATTGCCAATTTTCTAGGATCTCTCTGCTGTGTTTTGGTGACCCGTGGGGCGGAGAGAATAAAGAGCAACGCCCGTTTGAGAGGCATCCGCCCCAAAGAGGACCCAAAAGAGGAATGGTTACAACGATGATTCGGGTGGACAATGTACACAAACATTTTGACAAAGGGCTTGTCCGGGCATTGAATGGCATATGCCTGGAAATACCAAAAGGAGAAGTTTGTGCGGTGATCGGCCCATCCGGATGCGGGAAAAGTACGCTGCTGCATCTGATCGGTGCCCTTGACAGGCCTACCCAGGGGCATATTTACATCAACGGGAAACCGTTGACGACCCCTGACCGCCAGTCTGTTTACCGGAATCTGCAGGTGGGTTTTATTTTTCAGTTTCATCATCTGCTCGGCCATCTGACCCTGGCAGAGAATGTGGCATTGCCAGCCCTGGCTGTTTCAAAAATGACGCAGTCACAAATCAGGCAGAAAGCGTGCCGGCTTTTGTCTGAAGTAGGTCTTGAAAATCGGGTGGATTTCCGGCCCACTCAGGTTTCCGGAGGAGAAAGACAGCGGGCTGCTGTGGCCAGGGCCATCATGAATTCACCGGAAATCCTGCTGGCGGATGAACCTACCGGCAGTGTGGATTCCCAGACCGCAAAATGTATCATGGGGGCTATCATAAACCGTTGCCGAAAAGATCAGATGACCGTTCTTCTGGTCACCCATGATATGGAAATTGCAAAGCGGGCGGATCGCGTTGTCAAGATGCAGGACGGGATTCTGGCGGCTTGAATCTGTGCGGGACCTGCCGGGAAGAGGCTATATGCCTGGTGTGTCACTCTTCCCGGCAGGAAAATAACGGTCAGTTACGGTCAGTTTACTGTGTAGGCACAGTTGCTGAAAGTGATGGTGGCGGTTTCCCCGCCCTCTGTCACTACGATATTTCCGGACACCGGCAAATCGGTACAAGTGCTGTCTTCACTGCTGTCGATGATTACCTGGTTGACCGTGACAATGGCGGTACCGACTGTCATCGGCCCCTGAGGCGTTGAAAGGGTTACCAGATCCAGGTTCTGCATATCCATCTGTGCCAGGAGACGTCCGGTTACCGGCCCCTGGTTGGTGGTGATGTTGAAATCGACGTCATACATACCCGCAGATGGTTCTGTCATGGTCATGGTGCCGTTTAACTGGTAACCCATGGCTGAAAACTGATTCAGGGTATAGACTGCGGGCTGGAGAAGCCGCCCTTCTCCGCTGAGGGCCGGGATATTGATCCCGATACCGCCGTTTATCAGCTCTCCCATGGAGGCGAGGTTGGAGAAATTGAGATTGGCGACCATGCTGATATTTTCTCCGGCCATTCCGAAATTGAGGGAGCCTGTCATGGCGCCGTTGAAGACAGGCTCCCCATTGCGCTGCACATTGGTGGCGGTCAAAGACAGGTTGGCGGCGATGCCGGTCTGGGTAAACGCAATGCCGGTGATATCGATCACTGCTGAACCGGTATACACTGCTGTGGATTCCGGCGGGGTGTATCCATTGCCGAAATCAGCTGTGATATTGATGTTGGGGGGAGGGTTGTTTATGTTGATCGTTTCCAGGGGCGGGGTGATGGTGACGACCGAAGGATCTCCTCTCAAGACAACTCCGAGCAGAGCGGTGACTTCATCCACCATGGGGACAGTTCTTCCGCGGAGGAAAACAGGGCCATATAGTATTCAATGTCGTCTTTCAGACTGCCGCCGGGGTTGCCGGCAATCAGATTGATGGCCTGTTTTGCATTTGTTGCGGTGGCAACATCGTCAGTGATATCTGCCAGAGAAAATTGATAGCCATCTACATGATTCGTCCCTACCTCGTCCACATAGTACAGCCCCACCTCGGCTTTGTTGACAAGCACCTGCTGATCCTTACCAGCGGCACCGTTGATAACGGTGAGGATCATATTGTCACGGGTTTCCCAACCGTTACCAAGCACATTGGCCCAATAGTCGAGACCTGCTTGCTCCGCATCACGCCCAAACACATTCTGATAGATGGTGTTGATGAATGCTTCTTCTGTTGTCCCTTCCGGATATTTTCTCTGTGTTTCCGGTACTTTGAAAAACTCTGCAGCAATCTGATTTATGGTTCTTCCAGAATTCACCCAGAAGTTGAGCCCTGCAGCATCCGGTGCTCGGTTAAACGTTGCTACATAGATCTGTGTCACTTGCTCTCTTGATACGGATGCCCAGACGGTTACATGACCAATCAGTGCAAATAGTAAAATGAATACTATGGATTTGAGTTTCATAAAGTCTCCTTTTATTTGATCTCCGGGTTTCCAACCTAAAAAAAGTCTCATGAAAACCTGCGGTAACTGCTTAAGTGACGATACTGTTGAATCAAAATTGTAATAGATTATCATTATAGTCTTTGGTTTGTTCAGTCAAGTGTTTTGTTGATCGTTATTGTCACAGTCATAGAGAGATTGACGAGTTGTGATGCCACCTGCAAAAACTTGATCGGCAGGTTTCCGGATTTAAACCGGGCTTTTCAATATCCGAAACGATTGTAAATCAGATTGTGATGCTGGTAATCTTCTCTCTGGGACAGTCCGGATTTTTCCCCTCTGTCCGGGTGGGCCTTCCAGAACTGGCAGAGTATCTCCAGTTTTTCTTGTCTTGATTCTGTTTTCATGATGTCTCCGTTCTGAGTTTTGGCAGCATCATAGTCCAGAGTGCGGGGCTGCTGCGGGAGATGGGGTTTGATTACCGCTTACGTCACAATAGTGCGGGAATTTAGGTTGAAGTTTCAACTTTTGGGTTTATAGATTACCGGCTAACTTTCGTTTTTCTAACAAACCGGAACATCGCAGTGATGTCGTCATGGCCGCATCAAAAAAAGCTGCCGCTGTTTTCTCACAACTGCCAGGCTTTTTCAATTGGTTGCCGGCAAACGTCATTATCCTGTAAAGCGATTCAACAAACGAAATATCGGAGACCTCTTCGCAGCAGGCATAGAACAATTCTCCAAACGTCCTGTCATCAGTTCTATCTGATGATGGCAGGCCAAAAACATATACCGCTGGAAAACAATGGTAATATGGGCCACCAGGGCATCATAATCACGACATTGCATCTCCTTTGCCAGTTCAAATGCTGTTTGGCTATTTTTAAAAACACTTTTTCCCAGGGTTTGCCGTAAATTCGAACGATGTCTTCATCTGAAAGATTAAAGTCCGTAACCAGTCATCCGGTTTTTGGCATCCGCAGATGACAATGTGGTCCACTATAAACGGCAGACAACTGTATCCGTCAGACCAGCAAACCGTGAGCATCCGGAACCCTTTGATAAATAGACCACGGCTATGATCCCACACCCTGGACAATCGCTCTACCGCTTTGGACCGGGAACGGTCATAAGGGCTGTCATCCACAATCAAAACAGAGCCGCGATCTCAGCTGTCAGGCGGTTCAAAAACCGTAAGGTTGGTGCCGACATGCAACAACAGCTTTCTCCAATTGGATTGACACCCCCTCAGAACATCATAAGCCGCATCTTTACCAAACGCGAGGTTTCCGTTGGTTGCAATGCACCTGAACAAATTTTCCTCCACAAAGGGCAGGGTGAATATGGCCAAAATCAAGGTGCGCATGCTATGCCCATGTCGTTTTCTAATGCCGCATTGATGCAGAGAAGTGGCAATTTTAGAGCGTTATGTCCTTTTTGGGGCTGTTCAATTGAATCCCGAAAGTTAAGTTAGAGTGACATATTCCACCATCGACACAAAAACACAATTTTTGGGATGTCAGTCACAATTCGTTCAAACCAGAACAAAAGAAGGGAATTCAGCCCCTGGAAGATACGTTCGGTATGGGGCAGGGTTTAGTCCCCCTTGCAGAGAACCAGAAAAATCCTTCGCAAACCAGATCCAGTTCCCACCCATGCCATGGATCTATGCCATTTGCCGGCAGAGTAAAGGTGAAATTTGTATCAATGGCTTGTCCCGGAGTAATCAACTTTTCCGGTAATGGATGGCGCTGCTCAGCTTCTTGAAAGGTGCTGCTAGAAAGGTTTCCTTTTTTCAAGGCAATAGTGATATGTCCCTGCCTGAAGTGCTGCCCATGCCAATTCGTCTCACCAGTATTTTTTATATGAACCCAAACAGAAGCGTTTCCTTTTCAGGATCTATTCCACCGCCAAGTAAGGTGAGCCGGGCATGCGTGTTGTTTTGTAGGTCATGACATTCTGGAAAGGCTCCATAAGGTTTACGGGCCGTTAAATTATTGGTTGCATCCACAGGTGCTGTTGAAAATTTACCAAGTGGCTGATCCGCTTGTTGGGGGGTAAAAAAGCCATTGACTGATATATAGCGGACCTGATCGATAAATCCGTATCTTTTCAGAAGGCAATCAAGATATTCAATGGAAAAAGGGTTTTCTAGCGTGCCATAGGTGTCCATTTCCTTGACAAGTTGACGTTCCAGGGCCTTATTGCCGGGATGCCAGGCACCCTCGACAATACCGAGCACCCGCCCGGTTTGAGATAAGAAAACACTTTTTCTAAGGCTGTATGTTCATCAACAACATGATGAAGTGAATCGAAAAAAATGATTGCATCAAAGCTGTGCTCTGCAAATTCGCTTTCTTCAATAGTTGTCTGATGAAAATAAACCTGCTCTGAAAAGTCTATCTGATAGTGCTTTCCCAAATGTTGACAACGGTTTCGAGCAATTTGAAGCATATCGGCAGCCGGTTCAAGTGCGTCTACTTGAAATCCCAACATTAAAAGTATTTCCGTCAGCCAACCCGAACCGCTTCCTGCCTCTAAAACTCTGCCCTCTTCCCGAATATTCATCGCTTTAAGTAAATTGTTAAGCGCATACATCAAACTGAAGTATTCCAAGTTGCCCGGTGACGGATCAAAAGGTTTTCTGTAAAGCCATTCTCGGCCACCATTTGAGATATTGGCAACATAATCCGATGCTGCTTTTACAGCTTGTGTGTATCCAACAGTTTCTTGATCAAGGAATCTTTTAATCACGGGCATCGCATCCAAAGATCGTTCGCCTTTTTTTTTAACTATCTGCTTGAATATTCTATTGATCCGAGTTTTACTGAACAAATGACTACTGGCAAGATCCTTACGGATTCTTAAGCCTCTTTTTTTCGGAATAGGAAGAAATTTTTTAAGCACGATTTAACCAATGGTACCTTAGTTTCCAATAATTAACTTAAATATCAAAATTGAGTTGAGCAAGGAAGACTGCTTTTCAGTTTCTGATACCGGATGCTTTTTTTATCGGTTTCATAAGTTTCATCCTTACCCGTCCTAAACCAATTTTTCAATGTTAAGAGTCGCACTTATATTTTCAGAGAGGGCGAAATATGTCAATAAAAAATGAGACACATTTTCCATAAAGTTAAAGTTGAATTAACTCGTTCTCTTTTTGTTTTGGTTTATTGTGTTAAATTTTGGAGGAATCTGAATCAAATCCCGCTATATGTCTTACTTATATTGTCATAGAGGGGGAGGGGTCAAATTTGGGTGCTGATGGGGGGGGCAATTTTTGAAAGTTGATTGACAGTCATGGGCCATGACTGGGCAAGCCTGGACCGAAAAGATCGCCTATACGCTTCCTTTGAATAGGCTATCATTTCAATCCGCTGTTTTTACCTGAATGGAGGTCAATCCCAGCCCCAACTCACGAACATCGCCCGAGATTCCGAGTTCGGCAGGAGATACGGAATTTTTGCTCTTAAACCTGATGGATACCTGCGTGTCATCTGAAAAAGATTCTTGGGAATCTTGACTGACCGAGAAGAATTATTATCAGAAAGGGTATATTTAAGCGTTCCGACATACTGTTCTTTCAGGTAGACATCAATTTCCTGACTGGGGTGCTTTCGGTCCAGAAAGGCGTGACCGTCAATCAATAGTACCAAATCTTTTTTAGGCACCCGGTCAAGCCGAAACCCGCATAAGGCCGCCTCGGCCTTTGACCATGTTCCCCAGGGCTCTCCCCCCCACCACTCATGGTTTAGATATTTGCGGCCTTTCCCCCAGGCTCTAAAGGGTAGATTTTCACCAATTTTCAGGGTTTCGGTGCCCCCAGAGTGGTCTTTTCCCAACAGCATCGATTTTTTGAGCCTGACAAAAGTTTTTGGCAAGAAAATACTTTTTATCGGGTTAATATTTTTTGCAAGGATTGAAAGCTCACAGGATTGAATCCATTTTATATCTGAAAAATTGTAAATCTTAATCCTCAAGGCCAGAATTTTTTCAATCGCTGGCATCCGGATCATTCCTGCGGCCCGTACCATGCCTATTTCATCAAAGACAATACCGTCCTCACTTGTGCTGATTGTAAATTGCTCAGGATAGGCCGGAGGAGCCCAGACCACCGGATGATTCAAAAACCTTATCACTGCCGCATTGACAGGTTTTTTAAATTCAATTTGGATCAGGGTATTGCTTTCATGGATATCATACACGGCCGATATCTCCGACGACGGCAACCGAATCATATAGGCATTAAAAAAGGCCTACCGATATCAGCACAACTATGAAAGCTGAAATATTTTCCTGAGCAATTGGTTATTTGACAACACAATGACCAACAAAAAAAGAACGAATAATATCCCCATGACGGACCATGCAGCTAACAAGGGTTTACTGGCATTAAAAAAGGAGTTCAATCCGGATTCACAGAAAAAATAATTGTCCCAGGGAATAACGCTTGAAAAGTGAAGAAAGGATAAAAAAGTAAGATGATTGTACAGAACGTCATATGTATAAGATACTTGCATATTAATCAAAAATAAATTGGGCTTAATGCAGTATAGGCCGAAATTGATATAGGAAACCAGAACAAAGACAACAGTGATAATCCTGGCGATCTGAGTTTTTAAATGATGAGCCATATGGCAAGCCCCATGGCAAACACAGGCAATACCACCACCCAAAACCGGGCGGGGAAAGAGTCAGAAGCCGCCCCCAAACAAAGGTGAGAGAATATACTCCCAAAAGAACCAACCCCAGTCTTGCCTGAGTTGACTTGTTTATAACCCCGATCACCAATCCGATAATTCCCAATATCAAGGCGGGATTAAAAATCAAAAGGCCGTGACGCATGGTCCAAAGTTGAATTGCAAGCCGCTGGAAAAACATGGTGAACCCAGGCTCAAACGGTGCCTTTGCGCTTCCGAAAACCGATCCGCTCCAGGATATCTGAAACCAAACAAACCCAGCCAGAGCGATCATGGCATATAAAACCGAACACAATATAATTCTACGATAATTCGGATGCTCTTTCAGCTCACTCATCACTCTGAGTACCAGGTAAATGACAAGTACGGCTGAAATCAATGCCGTTCTGATGTGGAAAAACGGAAGGATCAGGGACGCGGACAGGCCGAGGTACAATGAGAAAAGTGGCAATGATTTTTGAGTGGATATATAAAGTGCAATCGAAAGCAAGGTCATTAACCAAATTTCCGAATACAACAGACTGGCATAGGAAAACACAGGGAGTGTGGTAAATATGAAAAAGGAAATTAACACCGATAGCACCGGCGTTGAAAACCGCTGCAAAAGTTTGGCCAATGCAAAAAAACCTGCCAGTGCTACGGCAAACTGGGCCCACCGGCCACCCTCAGGTCCCCAAAGACCGACAAAGGGACTGATAAGTATGGAATGAACCGGGGAATGCACGGAACTCAGCAACTCAGGAGGATATACGCGGATATAAAAACGGTCGCAAAATGCCACCCATTCCGTGTAGGCAAGATGAAAAGAACCGGTTTTAAAAAAACTGTAGGCCATATGCAGGTATCTAGGTTCGTCACCGGTATAAACAGGTTTGCGGGCCAAAATCTTAATCAGAAACAAGAGGCCGGCAAATAGGCTAACAAGTAAATTTCCCCTCCATAACCTTCTTGCGATGGGCTTAACACCCTCATGATTCGGACCCTTCCCTAAAAAAACAAAATATTTTTGACCAATGAAGTTTAGCCCCGAAAACAGGCAGACGCCAAATAATAATGCCGATTGTTCAACGATATGGGTCTTTTCTATATGTAAAAAAAGCAACAAATAGCGGATGATGGGTTTGGCAATTAAAAACGCCACAATATAGCATAATGCAATATTAATGAAAAATTTAGTACCTGTACTCAGAGATGAGTCGTCGTTTTTGAAGGTCATTTTTTTGTTTAAAAAAAATGATATCAGGCTCGAAACAAAATAAGATATCGCACTGGCCCCCCAATACCCCATCCCCAATAAATTATAAAATACAGACATCAACATTATACTGAGGATCGTTATAAATATCCCGATACCAATGAATTGAAGCAATTCATGCTGTAGTGAACCATGTGTTCTAATCTTATTCATTTTTTTTCTGCAAACAGCTATAAGCGACAATCCGGGTAATCGGATATGAATTTTATTTAGCAATTGATTGATGGAGAAGTCTATGTTCAGCAACCCCCAAAGGGACTTCGTCATAAAACTGTCTTCGGCATGTGACCACAACCCAATACCTGCGTTTTTGTTCTTAATCCACCCGGTTTTTTCGAGCAAGATAAAAAGCCACCTGAGTAAAAATAGAGAGCTGTAGAAATAATACGCCTGTTCAATGATGATTCCGTTTTTCCGTAACAAGCCAACCAGATTTTTCTATTATATCGTCTATAATGTTTTAAAAACAGGTCATGGGAGGAAAAAACAAACTGAAAGGCCGGGACGGTTATGATAATTTTGCCGCCAGGGGTTAACGTCTCGAGGACTTGTTGTAAGAAGGCGTTTTCATTCTCGATATGTTCTAAAACATCCATCATGATCAGGCAATCGATGCTATCTGTCTTAAGTAAAGCGGTATCATTTAAGCAGATGAGCCCGTCTTTTTTTTTCCTGGTATTGGTATACCCCTTATCAACAGCAAATACATTACCATTTGTCATCTCCATAAGTTTTCTACAAAAATAACCATCTCCCGAACCAATGTCCGCATAGGCAAAGCCACTGTTTTTGGGCAATAATTTCAAAATATTATGGCTACGAGACAACTCCCATGGATGCCGATATGGATTCTTTGTTTTTTCCCTTAAATCCATTTCAATTTTATTCCTTTAAATTGAACTCCTTAATAAGATACAAGGGCCTGTTTTTGGTTTCCAGGTAGGTCTTCGCCAGGTATTGCCCAATGATACCGAGGCACAACAATTGCATTCCGCCTATAAAGGAAAAAATAGACATCATGGATGGCCAACCAGATACCGGATCCCCCCAAAACAATTTCCTGACAATGATTACGATCATGCCTAAAAATGAAATACCCGATATACATACGCCTATAAAAGAGGATAATGCCAGGGGCAGGACCGAAAAACCGACTATTCCATCAATGGAGTATAAGAACAAACTCCAGAACGACCATTTGGTGTGACCTTTTACACGTTCGATATTTTCATAAGTCACCCACTTTACATTAAACCCGACCCAATTGAACAGTCCCTTTGAAAAGCGATTGTACTCCTTCAGGGATAGAATGGCTTCCACCATTTGTCGTGTCATTAGCCTAAAGTCTCTTGCGCCATCTACAAATTCTATTTTGGAGATCAAGTTGATTATCTGATAAAACTTTCGTGCAAAATACGAACGAAGCAGCGGCTCTCCTTTACGGGACACCCGTCGGGCTGCAACACAATCATAGCCTAAGTTTTTTATGGATAAATACATGTCCTTCAATAGATCCGGCGGATCCTGCAGGTCTGCATCCATTATCGCAACATAATCTCCCTTGAACTTTTCCAAACCGGCATAGATAGCAGCTTCCTTTCCAAAATTCCGGGAAAATGAAATATAACTGATATCATCAGATGTTGATGCCATCTCTTTGATGATGGTTAACGTGTCATCCGTGGAACCATCATCAACAAATCCGATTTTGATATTTACCTCTTTTAGTAGTCCACTATTTTGGGAAACTTTTTTTGACTTCACTATAAAAAAGTTCGATAGATTCCTGTTCGTTGTAACACGGCACGACGATGCTTAAAGTCTTTTTTTGATCATGCATTTAAATCCACTCTTGGCTTTAGGCTTGAGTCCAAAATAAAATCGTCAGATATTTAATCGTCCCAGCAACTAATTTCAACTGCCCGATTTTAATACCTGGTGTGCCCCCTAAAGTCAAGAGTGAGGCCCGCTATGCCCAGAGCTGACGCAAGTAATTGCTCTGAAGTGGATACGGATAGGAACTTGTTTTTTTGTCAAACTGAGTTTGATAGTTGATTTTAATTAGTGTAGGGCGGGTCAAGAATAAATCTTATGAAACCGATAAAAATGCATCCATTGCCAGAAATCGAAAAACAGTCACCCCCAGGGACGAAAGCCCAAGGAAAAGAATCCGTTGCCTGCTGAGGTCGCCAGGCTTCAGAAAGAAAAACAAACACGTCTCTCTCCTTTTGCCTTAAAACCTGATGAACAGGAAACGGTGCTGGATACCCTTCATTCTGAAAAATACCAGGACCAGGCCCCGTATCAGGTTTATGCATCTCTTCTTGATGATGGAGAATACTATTGTTCAATCATGACTATGTAGCGGTTTCTTCACAAAGCCCATGGTACGGTTCCTGATCACAGACGGCAGGTTAATCGTCCGAAGCATAAAATATCCGAACTGCTGGCAACCAAACCGAATCAAATCTGGTCGTGGGATATTACGAAGCTGAAAAGCCAAGTCAAATGGACATATTTTTATCTGTATGACGTCATGGGTATTTTGAGCAGGTCCGTTGTTGGCTGGATGGTTGCCCACAGGGAACAGACAGCATTGGCGAAACGGCTGATACAGGAATCCTGCCAAAAGCAGAATATACTGCCAGGTCAACTCGGGTTGCATGCAGACCGGGGATCCGGCATGAAATCCAAAGGTGTGGCACAGCTCTGTTGACATATTCCGCCGTGGCATCAAATTAAGAGGGCACTGGATGGCCTTCAGATTACAAAACTTTTTCATTTAAATTTTCGTGTGCTTATGCGTAATGAGATTTGCATTGAAACATCCAATATTCTAAAATTACTAAGGATTAAGGCTCTGAAAAAGGCTGTTGAGCCACAAAAAATGACTGAAAAAATGCCCTGATTCGTAATTTTATAGATTCGGATCCTGAAATTAAAGGGGTTTTCGTCGATTTAAGTAATTTTGCTGTCAAACTCCAGTTAAGATATTTTATTTCTTTTTTTCCCCATACTCCCTCCGCAGATCCAGAAACGGTTGTTCAATTGTGCTGAAACTGACGTGTGCCACCAGCCATGTGAGGGCGGCGAGGATGAACACCTGAATGGCGAAATTCACTTGCCAGAAAGAGGCCCAATGGATAGTTCCAATGGTTTTTTCCCACAGAAAAATCATCAGAGCGTGCCACAGATAAAATGAAAAGCTGATCCGGCCTCCGGCTTCCATGAATGTGGCCACTGGTTTCCAGATCTTTCCCCGCCAGTGGCGGTAACTGAGAATGACGAACGCCCACCCGCCGGCTTCGATGATCCCCCAGAAAATCCAGTAAACAGAGCGTTGGTCATCGGAAAAAAACTGAAGGTAACGCTTTGCCAAGCTATCAGTCCCCACATTAACGTCAGAGCTGCGGCCGGCCAAAGGAAATTCAGCCGGATATTTTTATCAATTAGAAATTTTGAGGCAAATCCGGCTATCATGCCGATGAGAAACTGATCCAGTCGTCCCAAAAGAGTGGAATAGTAAAGGTGCATGGGTCGGTCTACGGAAAACCAGGCCCCCAGTTTAAACAAAACCAGAAGAAACATCAGCCGCCACAGGTAACCGGGGCCACGGGCAACGGCAAACCGGCACAGAAATGGAAAAATCAGATAAAAAGTGAATTCCACGGAAATGGTCCAGGCCGTGCCGGTGATGAAATGGTTGGACGTGGGTGCCTGGCCGAGATTTGAAAAAAAGGCATAAGCCCAGTCCGGGGACTGGAAACTGTCCCGGGACAGGGAAATCGCCACAAAAAAGACAAATAAAAAGAGGGGAAAAATCCGTAAAAAACGGTTTTTAATAAATCCCAGATAGTTAATTGCGCCGTTATGGCGAAAGGCAATGGTCATGAACAGGTAGCCGGATAATACAAAAAAAAGACTCACCCCGGTATGGCCTTCGATGACCCAGCCGAATATCCCGGAATCCGTGTTGGGTTGCCAGTGGCCGTAAAGTACATGATAGACATGAAAGACAAAAACCAGGGCTGCGGCTAGCAGGCGCAGGTGATCCAGGCGGGGAAGGTAGTCGATGTTGGCGGATCGCATAATTTTGTATAATTAGGGTCGTTAACTCTACTTTTGGGTTTAAAATTTATCGGCTAACTTTCGTTTTTCTAACAAACCGGAATATTGCAGCGCTGGAGCCATAGCCACATCTTTACCAAATGCAAGGTTTCCGTTGGTTGCTATGCCCCTGAAGAAATTCTCCCCCATGAAGGGCAGGGTGAATATGGCCAAAATCAAGGTGTGCACGCTATGCCCATGTCGTTTTCTAATGCCGCATTGATGCAGAGAAGCGGCACTTTGAAACTGGTTAAAAAAATTATTGATTTTGTCAAAAATGTTAATTGAATTTGTATCATTCTTCCTTTACCATTTTATTTTGTTTTTCGCTAATTCACTATATATCAACAAATAGAAGGGCTCATCAACTTTTTTTGTCACAATTTCAAAGAGTTTTGTGTGAAAGTCAAGGACTTCTTGAACTGTCAGCCGTCCCGGGTGGTAGTTAAGCAACAACCTGCCGCAGCTAAAGCCAAACCTGGCCCAGTGCCCATCACTGTTCCGGGCCGAAAATTCTATGGTGCGACCTACCTGTTCGATCGTATCGGGGAGGCCACTGGTGTGACTGATGACCTGAAAACCTGTTTTCCCGACAGTTACTGCCAGATTCTGTCAATCGTCTATTATCTGATACTGGAGGGCAAAAATCCCTTGAGTCGTTTTCCACACTGGGCAGCACTTCATCGGCACCCTCACGGTGATATCATACCCTCTCAGCAAATCAGCGACCTGTTCGCCTCAATTACAATGGTAAAAACAAAGACCGTGAACACTTGCCGCAGATCAATCTGGCGGTATTGTTCGGTGAGCAATCCCATCTTCCTTTCTATTACAGAAAACTGCCCGGTAACATTCCTGACGTCAAAACACTGAAAAAACTATTGGCGGACATGAACACGCTCGATTATGAAAAGTTCAAGGTCATTCTTGACCGGAGATTTTTCAGTACGTCCAACATCAACGATCTGTACAAACACTACATGAAATTCCTGATTGCTGCGAAAACATCGCTGAAGCTTGTCAAGGATCAATTCGACGCGTCCGGGATGATATGCGGAACTGGCCCCACTACAGCCAGGATTATCAGCTCTATTGTTATTCCATTCCGGTTACCTGGAAATATTCCCAGGAGCAGCCTTACAAAAAAGATACAATCAAGGACAAGCGCTGTATGCATCTTTATCTTTACTTTTCCCCGGAGCGGGCATTAGAGGATGAAACTGCTTTCAACAGCCGAATGGCCCAGCTTTAGGTCGGAGAAACAACCCGGCGCCAGATGGAACTTTACGGGAAATTTGACGTCATGCCCCCTGCCTCGTTACAATAAAGCGGGAATTCAGGGTGTGTATTATGGACAAACTGCTTGAGGCGATATGATTGAAACAGTTTTTGAAAATTTTGGTGCAACGTTAAGGTGTGCAATATAAGCTTCTTCTTGATTTTTTTTGCGTGGCTTGTAATACTCCGCCACAGTCCATGAGACATTGTGGCTTGTGGGCAAATGGTTGAAAAATCGATGGATGTAGCTTCATGAATATTTTGCTCACCGGTGCAAACGGGTTCGTGGGTTATGCTTTGTACCATGAATTGCGGATCCGGCAGAACAAATTATCCTGTGTTTTCAGAAGATTTTCCGAGGATGACGAGGAGTTGAAAGCACAATTCAATGATTGTGACCGATATCTGGTCGGAGATATCAATAGAAATACCAGATGGGGATACTGTCTGAAAGAAATAGATCAGGTGGTGCATCTGGCGGGCATGGCCCATATCGGCTTTCATAAAATCAGTGCTGAACTGTATCAGCGTTTTTTTCCGTCAACCATGAAGGTACCCGGAATCTGGCCGTTCAGGCGGCTCGGCAGGGAGTAAAGAGGTTTGTATTCATGAGTTCGGTCCTGGTAAACGGCAGTGAGAGCCCGGCAGGGCCGTTTTGTGAAACTGATCGGGCAACCCCTCCCAATGCGTATGCAGTTTCCAAATATGAGGCGGAAAAATCTCTTGAGAAAATCGGGGCGGAAACCGGCATGGAAGTGGTAATTCTTCGACCGCCCCTGGTGTACGGGCCGGGTGTGAAAGCCAATTTTCTAAAATTGCTGGATTTGGTGTATGCCGGAATTCCCATGCCTTTGGGTGCGATCGACAACCGGCGGAGTTTTATCGGTCTTCAAAATCTGGTGGATGCGGTGTGTTTGTGCCTGGATCATGAAAAGGCGGGAAATCAGACATTTTTGATCAGCGATGGCATGGATCTGTCCACTCCCCGCTTGATCACTACCATTGCTGAAGCCATGGGCCGGCATGCCCGGCTGTTTGCGGTTCCAGACAGAATCATGAGAACCGGGTTGACGCTTCTGGGCAGAAAACAGATTTATGACCGCCTCTGGGGGACACTTCAGGTGGATTCGACCCGGATCTGCACCCGGCTGGGGTGGCGACCGCCTGTGCCGTTCGATCAGGAAATCGGCGAGACCGTAAACTGGTATTTGAAAAACCGCCGGCGTTCTCCCCGGCTGAAAGCGTGATAGGACCGATATGGTTATTGTCTTGATAAGCTTTTCCTTGGGGTTTGCCGGATCATGGGTTGTGATGAGGCATGGCGACCGGATCGGTGCTATTGACGTGCCGAATTGCCGCAGTTCTCATCACAGGGAAATTCCCAAAGGGGCGGGACTGGGGATTTTGGCCGCCCTGATTGTGTCCAGTCTGCTGCTGGCGGTTCCTTATTATATCTGGTTTCCAGCCATGGTGATATCTCTTGCCAGTTTCTGGGGGGCGGATAAGCATGTTCTGCCGGTATTTCACCGACTGGCGATTCACTTTGGATGCAGCCTGTTCTTTTTGTATTTGCTTTTGCATTCCCAGAATCAGGGTCCTGCCGGCTATGTGATCTGGCTACCTGTCCTGGTGTTTATTGTGGGAACCGCAAATTTTTATAATTTCATGGATGGTATCGACGGGATAGCGGGTATCACCGGATTTCTGGCATTTTTGTTGATCGGCGTGTATGCCGGGTTGGCAGGTATGGGGCCGAACATGGTGCTGTTCAGCCTGTCCGTGGCATCCGCCTGCCTGGCATTTCTCTGCTTCAGCTTCCCTAAAGCGTCGGTTTTTCTGGGGGATGTGGGCAGCATTCTTCTGGGGTTTGTGTTTGCCAGCCTGGTGATCTTTCTGTCCCGGAACCTGTCGGATTTTCTGGTCATGGCCGGATTCCTGTCCATGTTTTATTTTGATGAACTGTTCACCATGGCCGGCAGGATACGGAACAAAGATTCGCTGGTGGAACCCCATCGCAAACACATTTATCAGTTACTAGTCAATGAAGCCGGCATTGCTCACTGGAAAGTGTCTCTGGGATACGGCCTGGCCCAGCTGATCATCGGCGTTTTTGCCGTATGCCTTCAGCCGAAAGGCATCGGCTGCCTGGTTGCGATGTACGGAACAGCTGCCCTGATTTTTACTGGCATGTCAATTTATATTCGGAACAGGTGGGTGCCCGGTGAAAAGTAAGCTGAACCGGAATACCGGATTGATGCTGCTGCTGGATCTGATTCTTTTGACCTGCGCATTTTATCTGTCCCATCTGATCCGGTTCGATTTTGACATCCCGGTATGGGCTTCGGCCCGTTTCAAAGAATGGCTGATTATCGTTTTGGCGGGGAAGTTGGTCTGTTTTTATTATTTCGACTTATACAAAGGGATGTGGCGGTATACCGGGATTAACGATCTGTTGAATATCGTCAAAGCCTCGACTGCCGGCAGCTTGATTTTGATTGCCGTTGTTTTGTACACCACCCGGTTCGAACAGATGTCCCGGTCGGTGTTCATTATCGACTGGTGCCTGACGTTCATGCTGATTGTCGGGGTCCGGGTGGTGACCCGGTTGTGCTTTGAAAATTTTTCCGGAAACGTCGGATTGCGGGATGTGAAACACCTGCTGCCCCGGCTGTTCCGGTCGGGCAGGGGCCAGGGACGGAGAATGCTGATCATCGGGGCTGGGGACTGCGGCGAAAAGATCTGCCGGCAGTTTCATGAAAATCCGTCTGTCCGGTCCCGTGTGGTGGGTTTTCTGGATGATGACCAGTCAAAAACCGGCAGAAATATTCACAGAGTTCCGGTGCTGGGCACCATTGACGAACTGGAAATTATCGCAGTGTCCATGGAAATTGAAGAGGTGATCATCGCCATTCCGTCAGCATCATCAAAACGGATGCGGGAGATTCTGGATGCATGCCGGCAGGCGGATGTGAATTTCAAAATCATTCCGGATATGGGGGAGTTAATCGACGGGCGGATCACCCTCAATGCCATCCGGAATGTGGAATACCGGGATCTGCTGGGACGGGAGCCCGTCCGACTGGACAAAGAGGAAATTGGGCAGTATTTAGGGAAAAATGTGTTTTGGTGACCGGTGCCGGCGGCTCCATCGGCACGGGTCTGTGCCGGCAGATCTGCCGGTTCTCCCCGGAAACCATTGTTCTGGTGGAACGGGCGGAAAGCCCGTTGTACGAAATCGATCTGGAGCTGGGAAAAAATTTTCAACACGTGAAGGTTGTCCCCGTGCTGGCCGATATCCAGGACAAATCGGAGCTGACACAGATTTTACCCGGCACCGCCCGGAAATCGTGTTTCATGCCGCCGCATACAAACATGTTCCCATGATGGAAAGCCATCCGTGGAAAGCGGTGGAGAACAATATCATTGGTACGGAAAATATCGTGGAGGCAGCCCGGGAATTCAAGTGTGACCGTTTTGTGTTTGTATCCACTGACAAGGCTGTCAATCCCGCCAATGTCATGGGGGCGAGCAAACGTGTCTGCGAGTTGCTGATCCAGAAGGAAAACACCGTGGATGGTTCCGGAACCCGTTTTATCACGGTGCGGTTCGGCAATGTCATCGGCAGTGTCGGCAGCGTGATTCCGCTTTTCAAGAAACAGATCCAGGAAGGGGGGCCGGTCACCGTGACCCATCCGGACATGATCCGGTATTTTATGCTGATTCCCGAGGCCTGCCAGTTGATTCTTCAGGCGGGTGCCATGGGAAACGGAGGGGAGATTTTTATTCTGGAAATGGGAGAGCCGGTGAATATCGATCAAATGGCCAGGGACCTGATCCGGTTTTCAGGTTTTGAGCCGGAGGCGGATATTCCTATTGTCTATACAGGGCTCAGGCCCGGGGAAAAACTATATGAAGAACTGATGACCGATCTGGAAGGGGTGGTGCCCACTGATCACGGGAAAATCCGGGTGCTGTCCGGTCATGCCGGTGATCTGGGTGAACTGGAACCCCGTCTGGACGTATTGAAAAAGGCGGCCAGAAAAAGAGATGCGGACCGGATACGGCAACAGCTGCACCGGATCGTGCCGGAATACGGATATGAAGCGGCTGTTTGACTTTTTGATCTCTCTGATATTGCTGGCAATGCTGTTGCCCCTGTTTGTCTGGGTCGCCGTGCTGGTGAGGTTGAATCTGGGGTCTCCGGTATTTTTCAGACAGATGAGGCCCGGGAAGCATGGACAGCCCTTTATGGTCTACAAGTTCCGGTCTCTGACCCATGAAACCGATGTGCAGGGCAATCTGCTGCCGGATGAGCAGCGGTTTACCCGGTTCAGCGATTTGCTGCGCCGGACCAGCCTGGATGAGTTGCCGGAACTGTTCAATGTGCTGAAAGGCGAAATGAGTCTGGTGGGACCCAGGCCTTTGCTCATGCAGTATCTGGACCGGTATGATGCGGTACAGGCCAGACGGCACGAGGTCCGGCCGGGGATTACCGGGTGGGCTCAGGTGAACGGCCGGAATGCCATTTCCTGGGACGAAAAGTTCCGGCTGGATGTCTGGTATGTGGATCATCACAATTTTCAGATGGACCTCAAGATTCTGGCCAAAACGCTGGTTCAGGTGTTCAGACAGGAAGGCATTCGGGAGAAAGGGCAGGTCACTGCCCGGGAATTTATGGGGGATACAAAATGACTGACCGATTTGTTAACTGGGAATATCCTGAAATCATTGAGGGTGAGCCTACCCGGTACCACTGGATTGTGCAGGGGATTGCCGGTTTTTTACTGGGGTATAAAACCGATATCGGGGCGTTTTGCTATATCCAGGCCAGAGAAGGGGTGGTGATCGAAGATTTCGTTCAGGTGGGGTCCCACTGCGCCATCTACTCCGTTTCCACCATTGACGGCAAAAAGGGTTGTGTCACCTTGAAAGAAAACTGCCGCATCGGCAGCCACTCCACCATCCTGCCCGGGGTGACCATTGGAAAGAATGCGGTCGTGGGCGCACACAGCCTTGTCAACAGAGATATCCCCGACAATGTGGTGGCATTCGGATGTCCGGCTGAAGTTATCAGATCTTTGGAGAAATAAGTATGGAATTCGCGCCATGGCCTTGCTTCGCAGATGATGAGATTCAGGCCGCTGTTAATGTGCTGAAGTCCGGAAAGGTGAATCAATGGACCGGTGATGACGTGCGGGCATTTGAAAATGAATTTGCCGGTTATGTCGGCACAAGTTATGCGGTGGCCCTGGCCAATGGCAGCCTGGCACTGGATATGGCTTTGTTGGCCCTGAATATCGGACCTGGGGATGAAGTGATAGTCACGCCCCGGTCGTTTGTCGCTTCCGCTGCCTGTGTGGCTCTGCGGGGGGCGACTCCGGTGTTCGTGGATGTGGACCTGGTGAGCCAGAACATTACCCCGGAAACCATTGCCGCTGCGGTCACGGAAAAACCAAAGCAGTGATCGCGGTGAATCTGGCCGGCTGGCCCTGTGACCTGGCACGGATCAGCGGTTTGTGTAAAGACAAGAGCCTTTTTTTGATCGAAGACTGTGCCCAGTCCCATGGGGCAAAGCTTAACGGGAAAATGACCGGCAGCTTCGGGGATTGTGCCGTTTTTTCCTTTTGTCAGGATAAAATTATGACCACGGGCGGTGAAGGAGGCATGCTGGTGACAGATAATGAGGACATCTGGCAGAAGGTCTGGAGCAGCAAGGATCATGGCAAAGATTATGAACAGACGTTTTGTCAGTACCACGATCCGGGTTTCCGGTGGCTGGTGAACCGTTTCGGAACCAACGGCAGAATGACGGAAATGCAGGCAGCCATGGGCCGTGTGATGCTGAAAAACTGGACAAATGGGTGGAACAGAGGCGGTCCCATGCCCGCCGTCTGACCCGGGGGATGGAAACTATCCCTGGAGTGCGGGTGACTGTGCCAAAACCGGAGATCTGTCATGCCTATTATAAATATTATGTGTTTATCCGGGAAGAAGAATTAAAAGACTCGTGGAATCGGGACAGGGTGATCAAGTATCTCAACCGGGCCAAAGTGCCGTGTCATACAGGCATCTGCCCGGAAATCTATCGGGAAAAAGCGTTTGAAAACGGGGGGGTGCGGCTGCACGGCTGCGTGACAGACCCTGCCGGAAACCAATTCCTGCCCACAGCAAGACAATTGGGGGAAACGTCTGTCATGTTCATGGTGCACCCTACATTGAGTCTCAAATGTATTGACCATGTGATCGAACAGGTGAGCCGCATCATGGCACAGGCGGTCAGATAGACCGTGTCCGGGCAGAGAAACGGAAAGCATACCGGCATTTCTCCATCCGGTGACCCGGGAGCATGGATCAGGGAGGCGTTCTGGGTCGGGTTCGGTGTGATGACCTCTGTTATGGCCCTGCTTGTCGGCACCCGTTTTCTCACCCACATGATGTCCACGGGTGAATATGGGCGCCTGGCCCTGGCAGTCAGTCTTGCCGCACTGGCGGTTCAGATTTTCGGCGAGCCCATCGGAAAGACAGCGGTTCGGTTTTATGCGCATTGGCAGGCGGCCGGAATGCCGCGCAGGTTTTTGCAGTGGCTGGACGTTTCTTTTCTGAAGGCGGCCGCCTGGATTTTCCTTCTGGGATTGGCCGGGATCACGACCCAGTCGTTTCTGTCCAGGTTTTCCGCTATGGCTTATGGGATGCTGACCTGCGTGTTCGCGGTCTTCCTGGTATTCAACCGCGTGGCATTGGCTTTGGAGGATGCCGCCCGGAAAAGGCGGTTCCGGGGCATGATGCAGGGCGGATTTGAGGCAGGCCGGTTTCTGCTGGCAATCATGCTGATCGTGCTGCTGGCAGCTCCTGAGGCCGTCACCGTACTGATCGGATTCGTCTTGGCGGCGGCACTGGCGGCAGGGGGTCATATTCTCTATTTTAGAAGGCTTTTTCGGCCGGTCCGGGACGACGTGGTATCCGGATCAAACCGGCGGGTTCATGAAATGGATATCCGGTCCATGCGGGCATTTCAACTGCCTTTGATCGTCAGTAACGGCGGTATCTGGGTGGTGATGATGGCAGATCGGTGGACCTTGATCTGTTTTGGCGGTGCCGGTGATGTGGGCGGATATTCGGCAGTGTATCAACTGGCGTTTATTCCCATGCTGGTGGCAGGAAATTTCCTGATTCTGTTCCTGGAACCTATCCTGTATCAGGTGACCGGAATCAATCAACGCAATGCGTCGTCTTTTCAGGTCTTGCGGGTTAATCATTATGCTGCTCTGGGCATCGCGATCATTTCATTCATCGGTGCTATCGTTCTTTTTTTCGGACATTCAACGCTGGGACGGATTTTCTGGGAGCGGAATTCCGTGTCTACAGCTGGCTTTTCCCATGGCTGATACTGGCCGGCGGCAGTTTTGCCGCATCCCAGCAGCTGCTGCTGAAGCTGAGTTGCGACATGCGCACAGGTCTACTGGCAAAGTGTGGGGTGTGACGGCACTTGTTGCCTTGAGCGCTTATATGGCCGGGGCCTTTTTCTGGCAGGTGAAAGGGGTTGTGGCCGCCGTGGTGGGCGTGAATCTGTGCCTGCTTCTGTTTTCTCTGTGTATTGCCGCTGGAAAAAACCGGACAATGGTGTTGCTGAAGGATTTTGCGAATGAAAGTCCTGCATCTTTTAAAAACATCCCAGGGCGCGTCATGGGCGTTTCGCCAGATGAGAGAACTGGTGAAGCGCGGGGTTGACGTGCAGGTGGTGTTGCCTGACTGCTCCGGGAGCGCTCTAAGGTATTCAGATGCAGGGATCCAGGTGCATGTCATGGATCTGGATATCTCTTTGAACCAGGCAGCTGGCCTGCCTTTTCAAATTAAGCGTTTCAAGGAGCTGGTGCAACGGATTCGTCCGGATCTGGTGCATTCCCATTTTTTTTCCACCACCGTGCTTATGCGGCTGGCCATGCGGCGCAGTCCGATCCCCCGGATGTTTCAAGTCCCGGGACCGCTGCACCTTGAACATTTTTTTTCCGGAAGTTGGAGATGTCATTGTCCGGCACGAACGATCATTGGATCGCTTCCTGTGAATGGACGCAAAAACAATACCGGTCCATGGTACCGGATAAAAAAAGGTGTTTTTATCCTATTATGGGACGGATGTGGACCAATTTGTGAAAAAAAGGGGGAGAAAACAGCGGTCTGCCGTGAGTTGGGAATCCCGGAACAGACGGCTTTGATCGGCATGGTGGCCTATATGTATGGACCCAAACGCTATCTGGGGCAGCGCAGAGGACTCAAAGGCCATGAGGATCTCATCGATGCGGTCGCTCTTCTGGTTAAGCAGAGGCCTGATGTGGCTTTGGTCTTTGTGGGCGGGGCCTGGGCCGGTGCCACCGCCTATGAAGACAAGGTGATTTCCTACGGGCGGGAAAAACTGGGGAACCGGGTGTTTTTCCTGGGAACCCGGCAGGATGTGGCCCGGCTGTATTCCTCATTTGATATGGCCGTACACCCGTCTCATTCAGAAAATGTCGGGGGGGCGGTGGAGTCTTTGTTAATGGGGGTACCCACCATCACTACCCAGGTGGGCGGGTTTCCGGATGTGATCAAACACCAGACGACCGGGCTGCTGGCCCAAGTAAAAACCCGGTTGATCTAGCCGAAAAGATTCTTTGCTATCTGGAAAATCCTGGTCTTGCCCGGCAGCAGGCCCGGGCCGGGCGTGAATATACCCGATGGCTGTTCAATGCGGCACGGACCGCTTCCCAAATGAAAGGTATTTATGAAACTATTGTTTCAACACGTTCATGCGATCAATAGAGCGTTGCCGGTACTGCTGATTTTTGTCATTCCTGTTTCCACCGCTTTGACCAATATCGTGCTGGGGGTGTTGTGTCTGTTCTGGATTCTGGACAACCGCACCGACCGGTTCGCAAGCTGGCTGGGGATGTTTCGGTCGAACCCGGTGGCATTGATGGGTGCCGCGGTATTTCTGATGCACCTGTTGGGGATGGTGTATACTGCCGGAGAGACCGCAAAAATTGGCGAAAGCCTTTCGGACGGGGCACGGTTTCTGTTTATCAGCATGATGATGCTTTATTTCAGAGATGACACGATCCGCCGGGCATTTTTGTTTTCATTCATGGCTGCCATGGGAATGATTCTGGTGCTGTCTTGTTTGTTGTGCCTGGATCTTTTACCGGGATTGATTCCCGTGTGGGGGGACAGCCAGAACTGCGTCATTTTTCATGACCATATCAAACAAAATGTTTTCATGGCCTTTACTGCATTTCTGGCTGGACTGCAGGTCCGAAAACCAGGGATCGGATGGATCAGGAAGAGTCTTTGGATGATATTCAGTCTGGCAGCCCTGGTCAATGTGCTGTTCATGGTGGCCGGAAGGACTGGGCATGTGATCGTGATGGTGCTTCTGGCGTATTATTTTCTGACCTGGAACCGGGCCAAAAGCCTGGTGGCTGGGGGGCTGGTATTCCTTCTTCTGGTAACCTTTGCATGGATCAATCCAGCAAACCCTTTGTTCAAAAGAGCTGGAATTGTCATGGAGGAGGTCAAGGAATGGCAGCTCGATGAGCCGGCGGATATCACCTCTTCCTCCGGACTTCGCCTGGAATGGATGGTCAATTCCCTGAAACTCATCAGACAAAATCCTTTCATCGGAACAGGAACCGGGAGTTTTGAAGCAGTCTACGGCCGGTTGGTTTCTGATACTCAAATGACACCCACCGACAATCCCCACAATGAATATCTCATGACAACGGTGCAGTTCGGGCTGGCCGGACTGCTGGTGCTGCTCGGTTTTTTGCTGTACAGTGGCATTATTCCGGTTCGTTTCAAGATCCGGCACAGGCCAGGGCGGCCAGGGGACTGGTTCTGCTGATGCTGGTGGCCTGTCTGACCGCATCCCCGTTACAGGACAGCGCGGAAGGGTGGTTTTTCGTTTTTATGAGTGCCCTGCTTTTTACAGAAAGGCCATCCATCCGGAAATTTTTACTTTGAACAATCCATCATGGAAGTTTTTCTTGATTTTATCCAAAATTAGGTTTAGATCATGAAATAACAGGTGACGATCTTCTCTTATGTTTCTTTTGTCACATTGTATGCATGGACTCAGTCGACTGAGTCATTTCGGAATGCAACGTCAAGGAATCAGGGATATGGTAACCATTCTTCATTTCAATGTTCAATCAAGTAATGTCGTTTTTTTTCGAACCAAAGGAGGCTTTCTATGCCCAAATCAATCAATTTCAGATCTAAACAATTTTTCAGAATCGTTTTAATCGGATGGCTCATCGTCGGTTTCTGTGCCCCCATCGCATTAGGGGCGGATAAGGTCAATATCAATACAGCAGGCAAGGAACAGTTAATGACGTTAAAATTTGTTGGAGAAGTGCTGGCGGAAAGAATCATGGAATACAGGACAGACCACCCATTTCACGCCCCCGAAGAGATCATGAATGTCAAGGGCGTGGGGGAGAAGATTTTTGAAACGAACAAGGATCGTATCATCGTCAAGGATGAATGATCCTGATTTGAATTTGTATCCCTGATTCCTTAACGTTAAAAACCTGTTGCCCCTGTCTGTCGAATTTTGTATGATCAGAGAAACCATGTTGAAACACGGCATGGTTTTTTTGTTTGCAGAAATATAGCGCGATTTAGTTATCACAATAAGAAATGAAGAAAATACAGGATTGACACCGTGGATGGTTTAAAACAGTTTCATCGCAGATCGTTCTGGATCATTACATTGTTTATGTTTGTCGTGTCTGCCGGAGTTGGCGCCGGTATCTTCTGGGGCCTGGCCCGAATGTCAGCGATGATCGGGCCGGTGCCGGAAACGTCGTACCTTTCGGATCGAATCCCGCTGTTCATTGAATTGTTGCAGGCCGGATTCACGGCTTGGGTGATGCCTGCAGTCTCTGGTGCCTTGCTGTTGCTGGGTTGGATTCTCTGGCTGGTCCTGAGGCTGGGAACCGCCGGCATGGCCCGGAAACAGGGTGAAGTGGAGACTTTGGAAACCGTAACGCCTAAATCCGGTAAAAAAGATTTTCTGGAACAGAAACTCGAACGGGAACGCAGTCAGCGCCTGTTTTTGCACACACTGTCGGTGCTTCAGCGGGAAGGCCGGCTCCTGGATTTTTTTGCTGAAGACCTGAAACAGTATTCCGATGAACAGATCGGCGCGGCTGTTCGCAGTATTCAGGCGGATTGCAAACAGGCAGTGAAAAAGTATATTGATCTCCGTCCGGTGGTGGCCGAAGATGAAGGGGATCCCATCACGGTTGAGCCCGGATTTGACATGAACGCCATCACTTTAGTGGGAAACGTGACCGGAGACCCGCCGTTTGAAGGAATCGTCAAACATCCGGGGTGGAAAGCCGGAAAAAAGAGATTCCCAAACTGGCGGATGTTGCGGATTCAACCGTGATCACTCCTGCAGAAATCGAAATTAAGGCCCGGGATTAAATGGATTTTCAGGACACACACTACATTGTTGGCATTGATCTGGGCACGACCAATTGCGCGGTGTCTTTTGTGGATGTCACTGGATTGAAGGAGGCCATTGCCGGGGCAGCCCAAAAAAATATCCGGACCATCTTGATAAAAATCAGTGGATCAAGGTGTTTCAGATACCCCAGCTCACCGGCCTGGGGGAATTTTCAAAACTGCCGGTACTGCCGTCATTCCTGTATATTCCCGGGGAATACGACATCTCTAAGGAAGGACTCCGGCATCCCTGGAAAAAAAGGGAAGACCTGTTTGCCGGGATGTTTGCAAGGGACCACGGGGGCAAGATTCCCTCCCGCCTGGTGTCGTCCGCCAAAAGCTGGCTGTGTCACGGCGGGGCTGACCGCCACGCGCGGATTCTGCCCTGGGGCAGCACCGGCATCGAAAAAATTTCCCCGGTGGATGCCACGGCCGAATATCTGATCCATATGCGGTCTGCCTGGAACCATTTTGTCAAAGATGAAGACAAATTTATGGAAAACCAGTTTGTGGTGATCACGGTGCCGGCGTCCTTTAATGAAGAAGCCCGGGACCTGACCATGGCGGCCATTGAAAAAGCCGGGCTGTCGCGGGCCGTTACCCTGCTGGAAGAGCCTTTGGCCGCGTTCTACAGCTGGCTGATTCTGCATGAAGCGGACTGGGGACAGCAGGTCAAAGAGAATGAATTGATTCTGGTGTGTGATGTGGGCGGCGGCACCACAGACTTCAGTTTGATATCCCTGAAAGCCGGAGAGCAGGGCAGTCCCCGGTTCGAACGCCTGGCAGTGGGGGACCATCTGATTTTGGGGGGAGACAACATCGACCTGGCTCTGGCAAAGATTGTGGAGGCCAGGTTCAAGTCCGGCACCGACCTGACCCCGGACAAATGGAAAACCCTGTGCCACCAATGCAGGCAGGCCAAGGAGCAGATCCTTGAGAGCCGGGAAAAGTCGGTTCGCATCACCATCAAGGGAGAGGGCCGGGCCTTGATTTCCGGGACCCTGGCAGCAGACCTGACCCGGGGGGATGTGGAAAACGTGTTGCGTTCCCGGTTTTATCCGGATGTGGATTTTTCACAGTTCCGGGAAGCGGGGACAGAACGGGAAGTGGCCGATTTTGGTCTGCCGTTTGAAAAGGAACCCGCTGTGACCCGGCATATCATTCAATTTTTGGAAAAACACCGGGATAATGTGAAACAGGCCTTGGGCAAAGAAGATCCTCTGCCGGATTTTATTTTGTTCAACGGCGGCACCTTGAAACCATCCCTGGTTCAGTTCCGGATCAAGGAATCAATCCGGCGCTGGTTCAAAGCCAAAGATGCTTCCCGGCCAGTCACCCTGGAAAACGACCGTCCTGAACTGGCAGTGGGTATCGGGGCTTCCTATTATGGCCTGGTCAAGCAGGGGATCGGGGTCCGGGTAGGGTCAGGCAGTCCGAGAAGTTATTATCTGGGGTGGGGAGCGCATCGGGTTCAGAGAAAAAGCGATCTGTCTGGTGGAGCGGGGCCTGGATGAAGGGTCTGCCATTGACCTGCCCCAAATGTCCTTTGAAGTCCGGGCCAACGAACCGGTGAATTTTGATTTGTACAGCTCCAGCTATCGGTCCGGTGACACCGCCGGGCTCATTTTGCCCATTGATAGTACGCTGACCCCCATGACGCCCATGCAGACCGTCATTCGGTTCGGACAGAACGGGGACAAAAAAACCATTCCCATCACGTTGGGGGCTGAGTACACGGAGATGGGCAGCCTGTCCATGTATTGTCATTCCCAGGTCAGCGATCACCGCTGGAAACTGCAGTTCCAGCTGAGGGAAAACCCTGGGAAACCGATGGACACCGCAGAAACCGAAGTGTATGACGAGGCGGTCATTCAGGCGGCCTGTGACCGTGTGACCGACCTGTTATCCGACCCGAAAGCGGTGAATCTTTCGTCGGCTGGCAGACAGGTTGAGTCGCTGGTGGAACAGACCCGGGTGAACTGGCCCCTGTCTTTTCTGCGATCTCTGTCAGATCAGCTCATTGATCTATCTGATAGACGCCGGCTGTCTGCGGAACATGAAGCCCGGTGGCTTAATTTGACCGGCTTCTGTATGCGCCCGGGGTTTGGAGATGCCTTTGATGGGGAACGGATCAGAAATCTGTGGAAAATCTATCTGGGGGGGCTTGGATTTGATAAGGCTTCCCAGAATCGGCTGGAATGGTGGATTTTTATCCGGCGCATTGCTGCCGGACTCAAGGCAGGTCAACAGCGGCAGTTTTTCAGAATATCGCGCCGATCCTGATTAAACAGAAAATCAAGCTTCCGCCCCAGGAAATGGTGGAGCTGTGGATGACGGCCGGTAATCTGGAGCGGCTGCTGGTCAAGGATAAAGCTGTTCTGGCCAAAACGCTGATTCCCCAGATCAAACCCGGTAAAAATCAGGACCGGTTGTTATGGACCCTGGGCCGTTTGGGTGCCCGGGATCTTTTATACGGATCAGTAGACCGGGTGGTGCCTCCGGCGGAGGCGGGTCGCTGGGTTCAGGAGCTGATGAAGCGAAAATGGGCCCGTCAGGACAATGTGGATTTCCCGGTTGCTCAGATGGCCATGAAAACCGGAGACCGGACCCGGGATCTGGATTCGGGTCTGATTCAAAAAGTTGTGGAATGGCTCAATGAACGTCAGTCAGATGCCGCCTTGATAAAAAGGGTTCAGGAAAGATCCGTTCGGGCGGTGGCGGAACAAAACGTTCAGTTCGGTGAAAAGCTGCCTTCCGGGCTGGTTTTAAAAAAAGATGAAACAGGTTAAAAAAATGTTTGACAAATGTTTGGATAGAATGTATTCTATGTGGGTTCTCTTCGAGGAAGAAAGCGATTGGAAAATCCTTGAAAAGAAATGAGA
>LQAI01000009.1_pt1 | contig 224164 bp, 280 predicted proteins | sample 1535821 | NCBI WGS metagenome assembly LQAI01 (sample SAMN04331586, study PRJNA305678) | bioreactor metagenome | isolation source: bioreactor_5 inoculated with Wadden Sea sediment 1st replicate of a... | place: Germany:Bremen
GGGCTCCCCGGCGGGTCCGGACCTTCCCCGGGAAAGCAGGGAGTTCATTGCCCGGGCTATGTCCCAGCCGGTGAAAACCACCAGGGACATGAGGAAAAGAATGGAAAAGGCCGCCCAGGCGACTATTCCTCCCACAAGGCCTCGGCAGCCAGAACGGTCCTTCCGGTGAGTCACCTCCGGTGAGGTAAGGAGATCCGGCGGAGCCGACCGAGTATCATGCAAGCAGGGCGGAAAGGAAAAAGCTGCATATGAAAATGGACCCGGTGGCGGCCAGCCAGCGTTTAGCGAAGCTGAGGCCGAGAACCGCCGAACCTGCCAGGAAAAGCCCGGCGGGTATGAAAACCGCCAGGAAACCGGTGTAGGTCGTAAGGGTTCCCCCTGCGCTGCGCAGGAAATCTCCCTGGGGAGCGATCAGGGAAAATACCACCGCCAGGGAAAGGAAGAGAAGGGCGAAGAACACCACGGACCTCCACTTCTCGGTGTGTTTCCTTCTTGATCTTTTCTTCGCCGCCAAATCATACCTGCCTTACTGTAATGCCCTTTGAATTTGTCCTGTAGGCCGGGTCGCCCCTTCTTTCTCCATCGGCGGAAAAACAGTAGCTGATGGTCTGGCCGGAGGCCATTATGAGTCTGCGAACCAGCTGCCGTCGGGAAGCTTCTGCATAGGGTCGGATTCAGGGTTCCAGCCGTTGAAATCCCCCACCACGGAGACCCTTGCCGCCCCGGGGCAGCCTATGCAGAAGAAGGCAACCCTTGTTTTCGGGGCAAGGGCCTCCTGTACCGAATCCCTCAGCCCGGGATAGGCCCGAAAAACCGGCCGGTGTCTGGAGGGGATCTCCATGAGGCCGTCGTCCCTGGGGTCGCGGACCCTCCTTTTCCTGCCCTTTTCGCCGAAAACAACCGAATCCTCTGAGGAAGACCGACTCTCCCCTGCAGAGGGTTTCCTGTATCACTTCCAGAATGGTCACCAGTACGGTCTGCACTTCCTTCATGGTCAGCCCGGTCCTGGTGGCGGTTTCCCGGGCGAGTTCTTCCCTGGTCATCTCTGCCTTCTCCCATGTAGAGTTATCTTGCCTTCTTATGTCCTGTTGAATATCAGCCGGCATCCCCGGCGTCAAGGAGTATGGCTATAATCGAACCATGAGAACCAGACTGATTGCCCTTGCCGGCCCGCCCTGCTCAGGAAAGAGCGCCTCAGGCGCCATACTCGCCGGCATCACAGGGGGTGTTTTCCTTGAGACCGACAGGGAGGTCGAGGAGGCCCTGGGAAAGACCATACCTGAGATCTTCAGCACCCTGGGTGAAGAGGTCTTCCGGATGGCTGAGGCCGAAGCGGTTCGAAGGATACTGGAGGAAGATCAGTTGCCGGGGGCAGTGGTGGCCCTGGGCGGCGGAACCCTTCTTAACAGAGAGACCAGGGAACTGGTGGAGGCACGTTGCAGGGTCTTCACCCTCACGGCACCGGTTGAGACACTGGTTGTCAGGAACCGCGGAGGAAGGCCCCTGGCGGCCACGGAGGAGCAGTTCAGGGAACTGCTGCGCCGGCGGGGGGAACACTATGCATCACTGGGGAACCCGGTGAACACAGAGGGCAGGACACCGGAGGAAACCGCCATGATAATTGCCGGAATGCTCAGGAAAGAAGATCCTGCTCGGTGGTTTCGGTGAGTCCGGCCCGTTTAATTGTTTCCTTGCGTGCTCCAGCCCCACGTAGAACCTGTCGGTGTATAGTGTGTAGTCGTCCCTGAGCTCCGATGGGGTCATGTTCACCGTGATAACGTTCGCCCCGGCCTGAAAGCACCTGTACTGGCCGTCCTTCATCAGTCTCTCGAAGGTGCTGGTGGCGGGGATGAGGGTGGTTTTCAGGAACAGCCTCATGGCGGCTATGAACCGAAGGCCTATCTCGGGGTCACCGGGTTCGGCATTTTCCAGTGGAGTTCCCCCGGCTGGAAGGAACACCGCCACACTGGACATCTCCACCTTCAGCCTGCGAAGAAGGAGGAGGTCTTCCACCAGTGAGTCGGTACTCTGCCCGGGAAGGCCCAGAAGGGGGCCGGAACCTATGTGATAGCCGTGCTCACGTATTTTTTCCAGCCACCGGATCCTTCCTTCAAGGGTAAAGCCCGGTTTCATTCTTTCAAAGAGCTCCCGGTCGGCTGTTTCGTGTTTCAGTATGAACTTTCCCGCGCCGGCCTCCCGCCAGAGATCCAGGTCTTCCTCGCCGTGGACCCCTACACATAGCAGAACCCCCATGCCCAGGTCGTGGATGTCCCTTATCACGTTCCGGAGCCAGATGGTTCCGTAGGTCTCGCTTTCCGCCGCCTGAAGGAAAAAGGTCCTTATACCGTTCTCCCTTGCCCTCCGGGCAATTGCCACCAGCTCGTGGTGGCTCAGGGAATACCTCACGCCGTCGGGGTTGTTGAGCCTCATGCCGCAGTACAGGCAGCTGCACCTGCAGGAGTTGGCGAACTCAACCACCGCCCGGATGAAGGCCTTTTTTCCGAACACTCCGTCCCGAACCTCCCTGGCAGCACTGTAGAGGTGTTCAGCCTCGGTGTCGGAGCTTTCCAGGATCGCCTTCAGGTCTTCCCGGGTGAAGCCGGCGGACAGTCTTTCGGTGATCCAGTCTCTGTCAATTCCATGCATGTTGTTTCGCCTTGATCCTTTCCAGGGCGGTGAGCTTCGCCCCTCGCCGGGAGTATAACCGGTCCACAGTGCGAAGGCACGGGCAGCCTGCTCCACCAGCATGGTCTCCCCGGTAACAACCCTGATGCCCCGCTGGGCCAGTGAGTTCCTGAAGGACCAGCCGGGGTTGTAGTTCAGGTCGGCAAAACACCAGTTATTCGGGATCTGGATGGGAAAGCCGTCTTCGTTGTTCCACCCCAGAGGGGTGGCATTAACCATGGTCGCCCTTTCCGGAAGCCTTCTACCTGAAAGGTCCTCTCCCCTTGCCAGAAGAACGCAGTGTCCCGGTGGAAGGGCCCGGTTTATGGCCCGGGCGGCTCCTCCCCGTCCCACCACGAAGAACGGCCAGGGCAGGTCCGAGACCATTGCCCGGAAGCCCTGAATGTCTGTGTTATGGCCATGGACGCCGCTGTCCTGGAACACAAGTGTGTTAACCGCCCCGGCGGCCTTCGCCTCCTCCGAAAGAAGATCGCAGTGGGCCATCACACTGACCTTGTGGGGAACGGTAATGTTCAGTCCGGTCCAGGATGACCCCGTAAGGCGCTTTATCGTTCCTTCCAGTGCTTCGGGCTCCACGGAGAGCAGGGAGTAGTTCCCGGGATACCGGCGCTCTCCATGAAAACTCCGTGGATGAGCGGTGACAGGGAATGACCCACGGGAAAACCCGCAAGGCCGGCCTTAAGGTAAAAAGTCATTTCCGACGCCTTCTCAAGCGCTGAAAGGCCCTGGTGAGGATGTCCGCCAGTCCCCTGGGCCTGTAGAAGACAGGCCGGAAGAGGTCCGCCCCGGGGTGCAGCTCCTCGGAAAGGGGAGCACCGCGGTAGAGCCTTATGGTCCCTATGTTCACGAAGGTGTTCCCGAAGCCCAGGGTGAGCCTGGCCCTGGCCATGAACAGGAACTTCAGGAGCAGCGCCGCCAGGTTTTCCCCGGGGGAGGCGCTGAAGAAATTCACCCCCACGGTGAGACCGGCCTTCCTGGCGGCCTTTACCGCCGGCCAGAGTTTCTTTACGGAGCCTCCCTTGCCCATGAGCTTCCAGCCCTTTCGGGTTATCACATCCGGGGAGAAATCCACCCATCTGCACCCGGCCCGGTGGATCTTCCTGAGCATCTCATGGGGAACGGATTCCGAGAGCCAGGCCTCCCACGGAGGGATGTCGGGTATTTCAAGCAGGCCATCGAGAAGCCTGTCGCAGTACTCCCTTGGGTGGTCGAACACCGAATCCACGAACATGAAGCTTTTGAACCCGTGGTCCATAATGGCCCTTACATCGGCTGTCACATGCTCCACCGGCCGAACCCTGAAACCGCAGCCGCTTATGGATCTGTAGGTGCAGTAGGAACAGTTGAAAACGCACCCCCTTCTGGTTTGAACACCCACCGACCCCTTGCCCGGGTAGTCCGAGGCAGCGAAAAGGGTGTAGTCCGGTAGGGGATGTCCTCCATGGAGGGTCTTGGAGGGCAGGCCAGCCTCCCCCTGAGCCAGACGGGTTTCTCCCCGCCAGCCAGATAATCCACAAGGGCGGGAAGTGCAAGCTCCCCCTCCCCAACCATTCCCACATCTATCCTGGGCCACATTTCAAGTATTTCACCGGGATAGATGGAGAAACCTGACCCCCCGGCCACCACATGCCCGGGATATTCCCCCAGGGCCTCCATCAGTGCCCCGAAGTGGTCCAGGTACCAGTAGGTTGAGGGATAGGAGCTGTCGTCGATGTTCCTCAGGGAAAGGGCCACGAGGTCCGGGCGGAGTTCCTTCAGCCTCCTTGAGAGAGCTTTTTCGGGAGAGTCGGTGAGGCTGAGGTCGAGGCCGTGGCACTCATGTCCGGCCAGGGAGCCGGCCAGGTAGGCCAGGCCTATGGGATATATGGGGCTTCACGCCTTCCCACCGGGGACTGCACCAGAAGAATTCTCATGAATGCCGGCGGCTCCTTTCCCTCTTGCCTAATTCACGGCATTTACTATAATGAAAAACCGTATGGTCTCCTATCTGCTCACAGGTTTTCGGGGGTTTTCTATCTTTGACCTTTTAAGGGATTCCCGCCGGCGCTGTTTCATGGCCGGCCTTGTCATCTCGGCGCCTGCGGCGGTGCTGTCACCTGACTGGCCCATATCCGCCCTGCTGGCCTTCGCCGGTGTTTTCTTCTCATTCATGAGCCACGAGACCAGGGAGGGAGGAATAGTAACTCCGGTCCCCGCGGTCTGCTGGCTGGCCTATGCCTTCGGAGGAGCCCCGGCGGCCTTCTTCACAGCTGCGGGCACCATCTTTACAGGTCTATGCAGCCACCCCGGCAACCGCTCCATGAGGGATCTGTTCCTGAGCCACATCCCGGTTGCCGGTGTGATACTGGCCTTCGCCGGAGGGGCGGGGGTGTCCTCCGGGGCACTGCTTCTGATACCCGCAGGGCTTCTGGTCCAGATGGGAATGCTGTCCCTTCTCGAGGGCTGGAAACCCTCCAGGGCCGGAATCACCGGGCTGAGCTGGGTGATCAACGGAATAGCCTCCTACACACTCTATTTCTTCGCAACGGAGGACGGATTTCCCGGGGCACTGCTGGTTACCGGTGTAATGATGCTCTTTGCGGTTCACGCCGCTGCCTCGGGAAGCAGACTCCTCTCCTACAGCGGAAGGATTGGAACCCTCTCCCTTCAGAACAGGCTCATGAGCTATCTCTACCGGGACGACAATCCCTATCCCCTCTATTTCCACGACGGCTCCAGGGTCTGGACAATGCAGGGCAAACCGGCGCCCCTGATCCCCTCACCCGGGGCTCTGGAGGGGGCAGGACCCGGAGGATGGTCGGTGTTTCCCGTGGGCTCTTCCTCCTTCATGGCCTCCGGTGAGCCCGGGAACTGCTTGACTCCCTTCCGGAAAGGGAGAGGAGGGAAACCCTGCTTCTCCTGGAATCGGTGTGGCGGGCCTCATTCAGCAGAAGAAGGCTTGAGAACGCCTTCATGGGTGCCGCTGGAATGCTGGTAAGGATTGCCGACAGGAAGGATTCCGATACCCACAGCCATTCCATTCGCGTGTCCCAGACAGCGGTCAAGCTGGGAAGGATCCTGGGCTTTCCGAGGAGGAGCTCTTTCAGCTCAAGGTGGGTGCCCTGCTCCACGACATCGGCAAGCTCACCATTCCGGGAAGCCTCATAATGAAAAAGGGGCTCCTCACCGAGGCGGAGCGGAGGGAGATAGAAACACACCCCATAGCCGGAGCCAGGCTCCTTGAACCCATGGAAAGGTACGACCTGGCCTCCTCGGTGGTACTTCAGCACCACGAAAGGGTTGACGGCACCGGATACCCCAACGGCCTCAGCCGGGGACAGATCAGCCTCCAGGCCAGGATCGTGGCGGTGGCGGACACCTTCGATGCCATTACCTCCCCCAGGGCCTATCACCTGGGCAAACCCTCCCACATCGCCCTGAGGGAGATAAGGAAATACAGCGGCACCCATTTCGACACAGCGGTGGTAAGGGCACTTGAGGAGATGCTGAGATGAAGAACACCGCCGGCTATGTGATAGCTTCCGCGGCAATGGTATCCCTTGTGTTCGTCTTTCCGCCGCAGGAAGCGCTGAAGACCCACACCGGCACCGCGCTGGTTCTCCTGCTCCTTGCCGGGGCGGGCACCCTTCTGTCCAGGATACTGGTCCTCTCCTCAAGCTCCGCGGACAGAACCGGCATAGAACCATCCATGATAGTCTTCATCGCCTCCTGGGGAAACCTGCCCTTCATCTTCCCGGTGGTGGCCCTGTTCTCCTTCGCCGGAAGCGTGATCAATTCCATCCGGTCTGAACGGCATCTGGGATCCCGGCTGGCTCCCGGGCTTTATCAGGGAGTTTCCTTCGCCCTGCTGCTGCGCCTGGGCCAGTTCATATACGGAGATGTTCTGGGCTTCATGGCCGGGAGGGACGCCGTTGCAACATTCCTGGCCATGGCCCTTGCCGCCATGCTCCTCACCCTTCTGCGAACCCTTTCGGTGCATCTCACCGAGAGCAACACAGGCAGTTTCACCGGAAACCTCAGACGGAATTTCTTCATTAACGGTTTCATTCTTCTACCCGGGGTCCCCGGAGCCATGTGGGCATGGAGACACCCGGACACCGTGGAGATGCTGGTCATGTGCGCCACAAGCCTGCTGGCCATCGTAAGCGTACACATGATAAGCATAATCCTCAACCGTTCCGCCCACGAAAGGACCGAAGAACTGGAAACGGTCCTCAGGCTGCGGGAACTCTCGGGAAGCCTGTTCTCAGCCACCACGGAAATGGATGCCCTGCGGATACTGTCACGGTCCCTTTCCGCCGCCTGGCAGTGCCCCTCGGCGGTTCAGTGGAAGGCCCTGAAATACTCCGAGGGGGAGCCCTGGAACACAGAGAGGGGTATTTCCCTCACCCACCCCGAGGGCCTCACCGTTTGGGTGGATTCATTCAACTCCACGGTGCCTGAATACCTTGAATCCTTCGTGAACAGGACCGTACCGGTCCTGGCGGGGCTGGAGGCGGAAAAGAGGATGAAACGGGCATCCTGGCGGTCGGTGGAAACAATGATATCCTTCCTTGAGGAGAACAGGAGCGACTTCGCCGGACTCAGCAGAAGGACCGCCGCCACAGCTGAGAAACTCTGCGGGCTTCTGGGTATGAACAGCTGGTTCAGGGACTGCCTGAGGCTGGCGGGGCTTCTTCACAAACTTGAGCTGGGCGATGAGTCCGGTGACCGGCCCCTGGCCCTTCCGGAGATAACCACCGCCGCCCTCAGGCACATGGAGGAACACTGGCGGGGAACCGGCCCCCTGGGACTGAGGGGGGAAGAAATCCCCATTGCTGCAAGGATACTTGCGGTCAGTGCCGGATGGGAAAGGGCCTGCAGTTCCGGAAGGGATGTTGCGGAGCGGGACCTGAGAATGAGGGCTGGAACCCAGTACGACCCCGCTCTGGTGGAAATGCTGGTGGACCTGGGTAGCTGAGAGCTACACCATATCCGATCCCATGTCGTAGTTCTCCTCCCGGGGAGGGTCTATCAGCCAGCTGTGGATGTTCCATCTTCCCAGAAGGGGAAAATGGGGGGGTGAAGTCCGCCAAGCCCCTGGTCCCAGGAAACCCCCAGATCGTAACCGCTGGCGGCGGAATTCATTCTGCCCATTCGGCGCTGGGTAAGGCTTCCGTTCACCGTTACCCTGGTCCTCTCTTCCGGTCTGTAGGGCACCTCCGCCCGTAGGGAACCGTTCGGCGCGGCTATGCTGGCCTGATGAGGAAGGGGCTGTCGGTCTCTATGCTCCACTGACCGGGCCAGTCCGGCGAGCCCGTGGCATCCGGGTCGTCGGCTATGATTACATCCCCCATGGATACAAGCCCCAGGGGCCCCCCGGAGCCAACTGTCCCCCCGTCCACCGGACCGCCGATGATCATGCCGTTCCTGGTTATCACAGTGAGTGGGTGCTGTGTGGTCTGAAGGGACTTCACCACCACCGGCGCAAAGCCGTTGTCCGCTATTATCAGTGTGGCCTCGGTGATGTCCAGGCTTCTCTCCGGTGAGTTCAGGCTCTCTTTGAACCTCACCCTGTTGCCGTCGAGGAGCAGCCGCCGGGCGGAGACACGGACGGTGTTCGGTCCGGAGGATGAGAGCAGACCCCGGAACTGGCTGTCCATTCTTGCGAAATCGATGGCGGGGGCGGCGGGACGCCAGTAGGGGCTTCCCTGTCTGTGCCTGGCGTAGGGCATGACCCAGATGGAGCTGCCCTCGGGGTGAGGGGTGTCCCACCGGCCCCAGCCGCTGAAATGGAAACCGCCTTCAGCTGTTGTTGAGAACATTTCGCCGTGGGGTCACCTGTGGAATCCGGTGAAGAACTGCTGAAGTAAATGGGGCCGTTGGAGTGAACGGCGCCGTTCACGATCCTGCCGTCCACGAAGAAGCCCTGGGGGATCCCTTCCGCCGTGAGCAGCCCGTAGCTTGAGGGATATGCCGGGGCGGCGCCGGCGGTGATGCTTCTTGTGTATTCACCGGAGAGCCCCATGGTTCGTATCTGGACAGCCCCGTTCTGCCATGGCCCCCCGGTCATGTTGTAGGGGTCGATGACTATCCTTGCCCTGCCACCGCCGGGGAGCACCGTCCAGCCGGAGCTGTCCCCGTCCATGATCACTGGAAAAGGCTCCCCGGAGGAGGGCTTCTCCTCCAGGGACTGAAGGTAGTGGATGGCCAGGGCAACACCGGCCTCGGCGCTGGCCAGGGCTCTGGTACGGCCGGTTGCGAAAGCCGCGGTCCGGGCGGCCATTGTGAAGTATGTCCAGGCCACCCCCACAAGTATGAAGAGCACCCCGGCGATTATCACCACGGTGGCGAGTATCGCCCCCGCTGGCCCCGGCGGTCAGTAATGGGGCGTTGGGTCTGACACATCTTCAATGGTCATGTCCTGCTTGTCCCCCCACATGATTGTGAGCCAGTTGGCGGTTGTGGGAAAGAAGGGGGGGTGCATGGAGAGAAGACGGGGGTCGAAATACACAGAAACGTCAAACCCTCTGCTGGGAGTACCCGTGTACCACTCGTAGTCTATCATGTAGCCCCCACAAGAAGGAATTCAGCCTTCGGGTCAGGCATATAGTAGTTATCCGCCTCCAGCTTGCCCTGCAGGGCCACCAGTACGGCGTCGTACTCGAAGTCGCCGTCGGTCACTATGTGGTGCCCGTCCCAGCCGTCTTCATCGCCGGGGTCGTCGGCTATGACCAGATCTCCATACACACTGATGATACCCAGCAGGTTCCTGTTGTCCGGGTCTTCCAGGTCGCGGTTGGCGTACTGGAGTTCCCCGGACATGTAGAGGTGACCGTTCATTCCGATGGTAAGGGCCATGTCAAGGCCTTTGTCCTGATGTCCTCGAAGATATACCCTGTCAGTGTTGGCATTCTCTATCCACACCACGGGGTTATCAAGGACCGAAAGGTCGTAAACGTCCTCGGTTCCGTACTGTACATGCTGTATAACCAGGGTTGTGTCCTGAAGACAAAGCCTTGAACCGTCAAAGATCTCGCCGTCGGAGGCTCTCAGTATCAGCCCGCCGCTGATGGCGGCGTTCCTCACCCCCTGCCAGTTCAGCTCGTCGGGGCCGAAGGGTATGGGGTCCACCCCCATCTCGAAGTAGGGTGCCCCCATGGAAAGCCTGTGGAAGGGCTGCATCTGAAGGTTCCCTATCTCCGGTGTGTTCGCCGGGGTACCCCCGGGGCCGGTTCCGTACAGGTAGTGGTCCGATGTGAGCTGAAGGCTGTAGAAGAAGGGGTCGTTGGCGTGGGTGGGGCTGCTGCTGTAGATGGATATGGGGCCGTTGGCGTAGAAGGGGCCGTCGAACCTGTAGCCGTCGCCGTAGTAACCGGAGGTGGAGGGGTTGTTCATGAAGACCGAGAACCTGGCCAGGTTCTCGGGCATCACTATGGACTCCATTCCCCAGGTCTCCACGGTGCTGCCGGAAACATTGGCGATGCAGCGCAAGCGGAAGGCGTTGGCGCTGGTCACCACCTTGTTGGAGTCGTAGGGGTCCACAGTGGCGTAGGCGCTTCCCATGTCCCCGGGGAGAACCTCGAAGCTGGTGGGGGAACCCAGTATGTCCTGGGGAAGCAGATTGGTGGGAAGCTCCGCACCGGCCACCAGCATGTGGGTGGCAAGGTTGATTCCCGCCTCGGCGCTTAGCTTGGCCTGAATACGCTCCCGGGTCCATACCTGTGTGTCCACATTGCTCTTCAGGTACGTGTAGAGGGCTCCTGTAAGGATGATCAGGAACATTGCGGACACTATGACCAGGATCAGCGCCGAACCTTTTTCGTTAGTTTTGTTCATGGCTTTCCTCCTAAATGGCGTTCCGGCCGTAGAAGCCACATTGTCGATGTTCCATCCGCCCTTTTCCCCGAAGACGCCGCTGTCGAGGAGGTATCTTATGAAGTAGTAGTTCCTGCCGTCGGAAATGGCGTCCTGGAAGTACTGTGTCAGGGGTATCACCTCCATGGTCCACTCTGTGTCGTCGTAGTCGCAGAGCTTCACTGTGATCCAGTCGGACTCGTCGGTGGGGGGGTTTCGGTGTCGGTGAAGGCCATCTGAATACGGGCGAAGTCGTTGCTTGACCTTCTGAGGCACCTGTCGTAGCCCAGGGACACGGAGTCGTAGGCGGCGGCTTCGGAAAGGTCGTAGGCGCTGGACCTTATCCAGCTCCAGGCCATGGGCGGGTAGTAGCCGTCGTCGGTGAGGTCGTTCCCCGCTATGCTGTTCTGGTGTCTTGGAAGGAGGTTCGGGTCAACATCCGGAGTGAACACCGGGGCGCCCACCTCCCAGTCGTTGCTGGTGCCTCCGCTTACCCAGGTTACATCCCCGGAGAAACCCAGTTCCTCGAGGGTGTAGATGCCCTCGAAATCCCCGAAGAGGGAGTTGAAGGCAAGGGGCATCACATCGCTGGTGGTGGCGCCGGACTCGAAGACATACCTGTTGCCGTGGTTCAGCGTTGAGACCATGAAGGCCGGTTTGGTGCTTGCCACGGTGAGGGTCGCGGGATCACCGGAGGCGGATACAGCCCATCTGGTCATGGAGGGGGAAGCCTCGGAAATCCACTGTAAACCTGACACAGGGGATGCCTGGGACATCTCCATCTTTACCAGGAGGTTGGTTCCCGTGGCCAGAACGAAGGTCTCGTTCAGGTCGATGGTGATCCATTCGCTGAGGCCGTCGGCGGGGATGGTGTAGTTGCCGGCGTAGGTAAGGGAAGACTTGTCCCACTCACCTGAACCGGTGAACTCGTCGGCGGAAACACCCCCCAGCCAGATGTCGACGCTGTCAAATACCCATGAACCGCCGGGGGTCTCAGGTTTGAAGCCGATGGCGTCGATGGCCAGACCGGAAACGGTGGCGGTGGCGGAGAAGTTGTCGAGGATCCAGCCGTTCCTTACGATGGATATGTCGGAGTAGAACATGAACCGTATGGAAACGGTATTGGCGGCGTAGCCGGAGAGGTCCACCTGAACCGCCGTGGGAAGCTGGGAACCGGTGAAGGCCCCGTGGCCACCGTAGGTGCTGTTGTAGAAGGTGCAGTCCAGGGGCTGCCAGGTCGAGCCTCCGTTGGTGGATATCTCCATCCAGCCGTAGTCGTGGCCGTTCTCGAAGTTGTATTCGTGGTCGAAGGAGAGCTCGGCGTCGGATGCACCGTTGGGGATGGTGAACTCCGGTGTCTGAAGCCAGCAGTGGGAACTGTTGCTGTAGCTGGATGGGGCGTTGGCGTGGAGGGTCCACTTGTGGTCACCGAAGATGGCCTCAAGCATCCAGTCGTCCACAGCGCCGCCAACCGGCCCGTGACTCCAGCCGGGAACTGCGTAGAAGTATTCTATCATTCCCAGTTCAAAGTTCCTCCACCTCATGCCGTAGGTGCTCCAGGGGCCCAGCCCGTACTGGCTCAGGGCTATCCCGAAGTCGGAGGAGAAGGGAACTCCGTAGACCATGGCCTGATCGTCGAGGTCGACGGCCAGGGTCTGCCAGTCTTCACTGGATGAGGGAACTCCGATGCGGTCGAGGTCGAGAACGGTGTTGTCCGCCACTATGTACAGGTCGTCGAAACTGATGCCGTCGGTGGAGGTTGCCGAAGTGGCCATGTAGTTGTCGTACTGGCTGAAGACAACATACACCGTGGCTGGCATGACGCCTGTGGGGTAAAGGTGTACTCGTATGTGTTCCAGGCGCCGTTGGTCTTTGAGCCCGGGGTGAGGTTCTCTACGTTGTAGACAGGATCGTCGATGCCGTTCCCGGTGCTCCAGGCTATGTAGTCCCTGCCTTGGTTCCTGAGTTGTACCCGTGGGACTCGTCGCATGGTCGCTCATTCGGTAGTAGACCGTTATGGGCGTGCCGTTGCTCAGGGTGGAGGTGTCCACCTCAACTATCATCCTGACCCTGGCGTTGTTGCCGTTGACCCTGGTGTCCAGGGTGGCGAAGCTGGTTCCATTGTTCCAGCCCGGGGAGTGTACGCGGTTCCTTCCGTAGAGGTCACCCCAGAACTCTATGTCGCCGTTTGCAAGGAGCAGGTCTTCAAAGTCCTCGGAGACAAGTTCCGTGACCCCGCCGCTGCTTGAGAAGAGGAAAACGCCGTCCTCTGCGTTGATGGTCTCGGAAGTGCCCTTCCAGGTATCCACCGTTATGTAGAGGTCGTCGGTGAGGACGTTGTATCCGGACAGGTCCACCGAGGCGGCGGCTATGTTCCGGTCGAAGGCCCGGTGCCGGTCCGGTGGGTCTGAAGGGTGTTGTCCCCGAGCCTGGTTATCTCGCCCAGGCCGGTGCTAATGTTCGTCCAGGCCATTTCCGGGGTACCCCCGGGAATGAAGTCGGTATAGATGGGGGTGGAGTCCGGGAGCATCATGCCCCCTTCGAGGTCGTCCTCCCAGAGTACCACCTGGGCCTCGCCGGGGAGGTCCCCCTCGAAGGTTTCAAGGACGATCTCCTCCCCAAGGGGAGGGGTTCCCCCGTAATCCCCCATTCCCCAGTTGATGACATTGTAGAGATACATCTTCCCCACCGTGGAGTAGTCCTTGAAGGATGGGGCGCCGTAGTGGATCCGTCTTCCCGGTGTGTAGGCCTCGTGTATCACCGAGGCTCCGGAAATGCTGTCGGCGGCGGTGCCGTCGAACTGGGTCACCAGCTTCGTCCCCATGGAAAGTGAGTCTAGAAGGGTTACCACGGCGAAGGGATTGTCGCCGTCGTACACATTGAAATCAAGGCTGTCAGGGTTCACATTGTAGTGGATGTCGTGGTCGGGTATCACCTTGTACATTGGACAGAGGGCGCTGCTCACGGAACTGGGGGCGTATCCCATGCCGAATATCTGGGCGGCGTCGTCGGGGTCAAGGGCTATCACGGGAAGCTCTATGGCCATGATGGCGGCACTGTCAGCGAAGTGATTGCCCATGGGTTTGTTCCTGAGGATGAAAAGGTCCACCGTGGCGGTGTCGAAGGCGAAGGTGGCTATTTCCTGATCGGAGATCATCTCCACCTTGTGTCCCCAATCGATGAGATAAGATATCAGGGAGTCTTCATCCAGGGTGGGGGAGGGAATGCTGAACTGTCCGCCACGTTCACCACTATGTTCCCCGGCGTGGTTGGGGGGAGGAAGAACATGGGGTCGAAGTCGTGCCTTACCCCCAGGTTCCTGGGTGTTACCACTGTCTGCATCACGGTCTGGTAGACATCGCCCATGAAGGTGTCCTGGAGGGTGATCTTTATCCCTATGTGCCTCACCGCGTCGCGGTCGTTGGGTCGAGGGGCTTGGAAAGAAGGTTGCCCTGGGAATCGAAGTAGTTGAACTGAAGGGCAACGATACCGGTTCCCGCCACCCGGCTCATGGAGCCGTTGTCGGTTATCCTTACCGCGTTGTAGGCATCCCTGAAGATGTTCCTGTGGTCGGTGTCGGTCAGCTGGCCGTTGCCATCGAGGTCGGCGTAGAACTGGAATGTTGTCTCGGTTCCCAGCTGAACCGGATGCCAGTTGTCTTCGGTCCAGCCTCCGATGGGCATGTATCCCGCCCAGCGGATCTCGTCGGACAGGGCTTCGAGGGCAAGCCTTCCGCTGGTGGACAGTTCATTCTGTCTGCGGGCGAAATGGAACTGCTCGGTACCCTTGGTGAAGAACATGTAGACGGCGGTGAACAGTATACCCAGAATGCCGATGACTACCATCAGCTCCACCAGGGACATTCCCCTTTTATTCATGCGTTCGTTCACTCTGCTCACCTCCCTAGAATATGGTGCTGAGATCGAGGCTGTCCGCCCCCTCAACACCTGTCCAGTTGACTCTGCACATGACATGTTTGGCCTCGGGATACTGGCTGTACGGCGTGTCTATCCAGATGCGCCTGGTAAAACCCTCGACACTCACCGCCGGCTGCCAGCCGTCGGACATGGAGAGGACGTCTTCGGTACGAAGCATCTCGATGCCCTCCCGGCAGATCTCCAGGGCCCTGGTCTGATCGTCCATGCGGTCGGAGAGTTTGATCATGTGCATGAAAAAGAAAGCTATTCCCGTAACGATAATGGCAAGAAGGATGGCTGCTATTATCACCTCAACAATGGTGAAGCCTCCCTCTTCCCGGCTTTCAAGGCCTATAATTCTCATATTTGCTCCCGTCTGTTACTGTATATCATTATCAAAAAACCTTCTTGTGAGTTCAACGGCAACGGTGTCGCCGGAGGAAACGGTAACGGTTAGATCCCGAAAACCCTCTTCGGAACCGCTAACCGCCCTTTCCACCAGGTAGTGGTTGCCCCACATTGAATCGGGCCGTGTGGAGGTTCCCGGCGGGGGAATGACCTCGGACCGTTCTATGTCGGCGATCTCCACCCTGGCAATGGTCAGGGCACCCTCCTGGAGTTCCAGGGAACGGCTGCCCCTGAGGAAAGACACAAGGGCAACCGCAAGGGCGGTAAGCACAATTAGTATGATAACAGAAGCTATTGCCAGTTCAGCCAGGGTGAAGCCCCTTTTCACCGTGATTCCCCCTCGAGGCTGTGGAAGACCCGCCTTCCGGAGCCGGTGCCGTAGATGGAGAAAAGGTGAACATTTCCAGGAAGGGTATCTCCACGGTATGTGTTCTCCGCCTGAAAGACCAGCCGGCTGCCGTCGCCGTCAACAGGATTGAAAAATACCTCGAGGCCGTCGGGCCCCATGAGAAAGAAATCCAGCTGACCGCCGTCGGCGTTCCCGGTGAAAACAGCTCCGGTGAGGAGCTCCTGTATGTACCCCGAGGAAGAGGCAACCACCCCGGCGCCTCCTATGAAGCCGGCGAAGGTGTTTCCCGAACCTGTGAATCGGCCCTCCCAGCCCATTCTGTACATGGGTTCGGCAACGAAACCGGTAAAGCCCTGGTATCCCAGGCGAAGCCAGTTTTCCCCTCCCCCGGGCTGAGACCACATGGCGGCCAGGCCGTTGCGTCCCTGGACATCCCCCCAGCAGATCAGGCTTCCCCCTGGCCTTGCGGTGAAAAGCTCGCCGGTGGCTCCGGAAAAAACGATAAGGGAAAACGGAGTGGCAAAGGCCATGTCTTGACGCCGTCGTTGTTGAAGTCGCCGCCGAAGACATCCCGGACCCTGGAAGCCCCTATGGAGGAGACCGCTCCACCCGGGGTTCCGAAAACCGAACCGTCGGGCATGAAGACCGGTGACGTTCCGGGGGAAGAGACTATGTGTTCGGTTGCTCCGGTTGCGGCATTCAGGTAAACACCGTGATTGAAACCGTTGGTTACAATGAGATGGGGCTGGCCCGACGGGGGGTAACCGGCGGTGAGAAAGGCGTTGCCAGGAACATGAATGCTCTCTTGAACATAGGTGGTTGTAATGCCTTCACCGGTAACGGTACAGACCGCGGTTTCGCCTCCGCCGGTGAGAAGAACCACCGCTCCGGTGCCGTCGGGACCTGTTATCCCGGCACCGGCAACCGGTGTCATTCCGGTTTCAATGGTGTACTGGGCCACCGGCTGAAAGGTCCTGTCGCTGTAGATCACAACGGAAACCAGCCCCGGGCCGGTTACCGCGGCGGTTACCAGGTTCGTGCCCGCGGGTATTACCACTGCCTCCCGGGCATTTTCAACGGGGAAGAAACCGTTCCTGATGCCGGCGGTTCCCTGTTCGATGAGGGTGAAGCGTGTTTCCACGCCGGCCAGCTGGAAGGATACTTCCCGGGACAGGCCTCCGGTTCCCTGGAGCTCGATAAGCCTGGCAAGGCCGTCGGCGGCGCTGGCCTCGGAAAGGGAAACCTGGGCCTGGGCAAGCCTGCTGGAATAGGAGCTTACCATGCGCTGTGTTAGACCTATGAGCAGCGTTGCCGCCAGCATCACCACCAGGGCGGTGATTAGTGCTATCATGAGGCGGCGCCTCTTCGGGTTTTTGTTTTCATCATACAGATAGTGTATGCAATACAGTTGCCAGTGATTACAATACATTATGTTGCTGAATTTTTTAATTATCTTGTCATGCGCTGTGAAGAAGACTTCACAGCCATGAAGGAGGCTTCATACCCCGGCGAACCTGTTCCCCGGCCTGCGGATCACCCGGCCGCTGAGTTCCAGTTGAAGGAGCCTCTGCCTGAGGAGGGTGACCGGTTCACCTGTCTTGAGGGAAAGCTCCCCGGGGGTGAGACCTTCCCCTGTCAGCTGTGCCAGAATGGGGTCTGCCGGCACCGGAGCGGGTACTGAGACCAGACCCAGGTTCTCGATGAGTTCTTCTGGGGAAATGACTATTCCGGCGCCGTCCCGAAGAAGCCTGTTGGTTCCAAGGCTGGTGGAGCTGCCCATTTCACCGGGAACCGCATAGACGTCCCGGCCCTGGTCCAGGGCTGTCCCCACGGTGATCATGGTGCCGCTTCTTTCCCTGCCTCCACCACCACCACCGCCGAGCTGAGACCACTTATGATTCGATTGCGTTCGGGAAATGTGTACCTTGCCGGTTTTATTCCCGGAGGATACTCGGATACCAGACAACCGGTTTCAAGGATCTCCCCGGCGAGCTTTCTGTGTTCCGGGGGATAGATTATATCCAGCCCGCCGCCGAAGACCGCCGCGGTTCCTCCCCCGGCCTGAAGGGCCCCCCTGTGGGCCTCGCCGTCGATCCCCCGGGCAAGGCCGCTGACCACGCAGGCTCCGGCTCCGGCCAGGGCGGTGGATATTTTCCTGGCTGCCCGCCTTCCGTAGATGCTGCAGCGCCTGGAACCGATAACCGCTACTGTCCTTCCCCGTGTAAGGGTTTCCATTGAGCCCCTGAAGAAGAGAAATGCCGGCGGGTCGGGGATCTCCCGGAGGAGGGGCGGGTAGCCGGGGTCGGTGATGCAGAGGGCTTTGATCCCCAGCCGCCGGCAGATGTGGACGGCATTCCCCAGTTCCTTCCGGGGCACCGGGGAGGCAAAAGGGGCCAGTTCTGATGGGGAGCTGCCTGGAAGCAGCCTCAGGAGTTCTGCACGGGATGGGTTTCCGGTGATGGTGAGGGTGAGGATTGCCCGGAGTCGGTCCTCCGCAGCTGAAGGATCAGCGTTCCCAGACGTGAGAGAAATTCCTGAACCCCCTTTCCAGTGGCGGAACTGAGAGGAATGGTCCCCCTGGGAAGCCGGGCCAGGAGTTCCTTCTGCTGCTCACGGGTGATGGTGTCGCACTTTGAAAGGACCGCCATGGCCTTCGCCGCCGCCAGGTTGGTTCCATACCGGATGAGCTCCCCTCTCAGGATTTCAAGCTGTTCAACAGGAGTTACCGACAAATCCGGCGAAAGTACAAACACGATAATTCTGGTTCGTTCAGCGTGGCGCAGAAAACGAAGCCCCAGCCCCACACCTTCGCTGGCTCCCTGGAGAAGGCCCGGAAGGTCGGCAACTGTGAAACTGAATCCCTGGCGGTATTTTACCACGCCCAGGGAAGGCACAAGTGTGGTGAAGGGATAGTCGGCGGTTTTCGGTCTGGCGGCGCTTATTCTGGAGATGAGGGTGGACTTGCCGGCGTTGGGAAGACCCACCAGCCCGGCGTCGGCCATGAGTTTCAGCTCGAATCGCAGCCGCAGTTCCTCACCAGGGGTCCCCCTGGTGCATATTCTTGGCGTACGCCGTCTGGGGGTTGCGAAGGAGGCGTTCCCGATGCCCGGCTCCCCGCCCCTGGCGATCAGTTCCCTCTGTCCGGGTTCGGTCATGTCCGCAAGGAGTTCGCCGGTTTCCAGGTCGTATACCTCGGTCCCCGGGGGAATCTTCAGGATGAGGTCCTTCCCCCCGGCGCCGGTCATGTTGTTTCTGCCGCCGGCGACGCCGTTCTCAGCACGGAACATGGAACCGTTAACGAAATCCGCCAGGGTGGTGAGCCTTGGATCAACCTGAAGCCAGACATCGCCGCCCTTGCCTCCGCTGCCTCCGCTGGGGCCTCCCTTGGGCACATAAGCCTCCCGGCGGAAGGCTACGATGCCGTCGCCGCCCTTCCCCGCCCTGACGGATATCACTACCCTGTCAAGAAATCTTCCCTCCAATGGAATCCCTTCACCTGAAAACCGGGGGAATGCCAAGGGCACTCCCCCGGTGAAAAACCGCTGCTACCTGAGGCAGCTACTGCGAGTAGCGGTTAACCCTGTCGATCTTCTCTTCGCAGAGGCTTATGGCGTTCTGGGCTGCGGCAACCATGTTGCCCGCCTGTGTGGCCCTGTAACCGGTTACCTGGTTAAGGTAGGTAATGGCGGTGCTCAGCTCGCTGATGGCCGACTCCCAGGTGGGTACGTTTTCGGGAACCAGTTCGCTTATCCGGGCCTTGGAGCTTCCGCTCTGGTAGTAGAAGGCTCCCACCATGTAGTTTGCTATGGGGTCGCCGGGATAGGCATTGTGAAGCCTGTTGAAAACGGTCTGCATGCTGCCCCGCTGGCCGCTGTCGCGGTAGACCGTTGCCAGCAGAAGGTATGCCTGTCTGTTCCCTGTGGAGGATATTATGCCCTCCAGACGGTTGACAGCGGAGCTGGTCCTGCCCGCCCTGGCTTCAAGCTGGGCAACGTAAAGGGCCAGATCGGTGTCGTCGGGTCTTTCCTCGAGGACCATGGCGGCGTTGTCCGCGGCCAGTCCGTACTGCCCCAGTTCTGAATGGGCCTCGGCAAGGGTCAGCCTGAGATTAGTGAAGTCCGGGCGAAGCTCCAGTATGGCCTGGAGGTTGGGGATGGCCTTCTCGTAATCATTGAGTTCAGCATAGAGCAGACCCAGGGCGTACATTGCCTGAAGGTTGTTCGGGTTGGAGGCGATGGCCGCCTCGAAGCTGGCCACCGCTTCGTCGGTCATGCCCATTCCCGAGTAGGCCCCGGCCAGACCGGAGTAGGCCCCGGCGTTATCGGGATCGGCCTCTATTGCCTGGTCGAAATACTCCTTCGCGGTCTCGTAGTTCTCCCTCTTAAGGGCGACGTTACCAAGACCGCTGAGGGCCATGGAGTTCCCCGGGTCGATATCCAGTATCATGTTGTACATGTCGTCGGCCCGTTCCAGGGAGTCCACGTCGCTCTTCAGATAGATCCCCGCGAGCTCGGTCATGGCCTCAATATGGCCGGGATCAACATTAAGGACCTGCAGGTAGGAATTGATGGCGGAGGGCCAGATGGAGTTCGACCTGTAGTAACGGGCCATGCCCAGGGATTCCTCGGCCCTTGCCCCCACCTGGCTGTTGATCTCTGAAACTATGGTGTTCGCCAGGTCCCGCACCGGGTCGGTGTTCTTCTGCACCATGGCGGGTGCCGGTGAGATGGTGTTGGAACTGGATACCACCACAACGTTCCACATGACCTGATACTGGTCCCCGCCGGCGGGTACCACGAAACCGAATATGATGAGGTCGGCGCCCATGCCCGCCCCGGCTTCGGTTATCATCTCCGGTGGAACGCCGTACTGGAACTGGTCGGGATCGAAGCCTATGTCGCGGAAGGCGTCTTTCAGACTGTTCTCACTGATCAGAGCGAACTCGTCGTTGTCTTCCATGGCGTCTTCCAGGAAATCGCTGAGCTTGCCGCTTATCCAGCGGGAGTCATCGTCGCTGTAGCCGAAGGGTATGATGCCCACGGCGGTGCCGTCTTCGCCGCCGCTTGCCACGGCGGTTGAGCAGGCGGCCATGAAAGCTATGGACAGGAACAGCAGCATTTTTTCAATTTATTCTCCTCTCGGGACGTGGTAAACAGAGTGGTATTTGGGTTGCCGAATATGCCAATCATGCGATTTTTCCGCAAGCGGGACAATGTTCCTTCCCCCGGGGATGGTGAGACCTCCGTTCATGCTGTCCCCCTTACCCCTTGATACCCCCGGAGCCGGCGGCCTGTTCCCTGAGGAACTCCATTGCGTCAACGAAGGTGGTCCTTCTGAAGGGGGGCATGGACCGAAGAAGCAGCCCGGCGTATCCCGCGGTCCTTATCCTTCTGTCCAGTATGAACACCGCCCCGGTGTCCCCGGAGGACCTTATCAGCCTTCCGGCTCCCTGTTTCAGCCTTGTGGCGGCCTCCGGGAGCATCACCGACGTGAAACTGCTAAGACCCATATCCTCGCTTAGCTTCATCCTGGCCCTTGTGAGGGGGTGTCCCGGGCTGGGGAAGGGGATGCGGTCTATCACCAGCGCCTGGAGGAGCTCACCGGGAAGGTCTATTCCCTCCCAGAAGCTCGCGGTACCCAGGATTATTCCCCGGGGATCCCCCCTGAAGGCTTCGAGGATGGCTGAACGGCTCATCCTTCCCTGTACCAGAAGCTCCAGACCGGGTGCCGGGGTCTCAAGGGCGGCGGCGTAACACAGTTCCATGTTCCTGTAACTGGTGAAGAGGGCCATGGTCCTCCCGCCCAGTATGAGCCCGGCTTCCCTGGCGATCCTCCAGGCCTCACCTGCAAGTGCCGGGTGGTCATCCTGGTGCAGAGAACTGTCCGGCAGGGCCAGGACCGACTGGGCGGGGTAATCGAAGGGGCTCTCGAAAACTCGCCTGTCAGCCTCGTCGGGAACTCCCAGAAGGGAATCACTGTAGCTGAAGGAGTTGCCCGATGCCAGGGTTGCGCTGGTGAGAAGAACAGCGGGGAACACTCCGTAAAGGGATTCCCGAAGAAGGGGACCGGGATTCACCGGTACCGATCTGAAGGTGGCGTGTCTGCCACTTTTTGCCGTGTAGCAGCACCATGTGAAAGGGTCGGTCTGTGCTGTGGAAAGGGCGGTTCTCTCAAGGCCGGACAGAGCCTGGCAGGCTCCGGCAAGCTCCTCCCGGCTGTTCAGCCGCTTCCTGAGGTCCCCGGCGGAATCGGCGATGGCCTGGAGCAGGGGAAGAACGCTCTGAAGCTCCACCTCCCCGTTCTCGTTGCCCGGGAACAAGCTCGGCGATCAGCCGGATATTTCCCTGGCTGAGGCGAGGAACTCAGCCTTTGCGCCGGGGTCACCGCCGCTGAGCACAACCCCGTCGAATACCGGGTTCAGAAGCCCCTCGCTCATTATCCAGCCCATTGTGGAGGAGGCGGCCTGGTGAAGGGCATGGGCCTCGTCAACAACCAGGAGCCAGGCATCGGGGATGAGGTCTCCGGTCTCTATTCCGCAGAGTAGCAGGTGGTGGTTCACAATGAGTATGGACGCTTTTCTGGCACGGTTCCTCGCCCGGTAGTAGTGGCATCGGTGCATATCCGGGCACTGGCTGCCCAGGCAGTCCAGGGAATCCCCGGTTACCTTCCTGAGGACCCCCTGATCCATGTTCCCCCGGAGGCTCGATGTGTCTCCTCCACCTTCGGATACCCACCGGGCAAGTTCAGGCGCGGCCTTCTCCCCCCAGAGACTCCATTTCCTGAGGCAGAGGTAATTGGAACGGCCCTTCAGGACCGCGGCGTCTATCTCCCTGCCCAGAATGGCCCCCACCGCCGGTATGTCCTTATTGAGAAGCTGGTCCTGGAGGGTTATCGTTGCGGTGGAAACGACCACGGCCTGCCCGGAAAGCACCGCCGGAACAAGGTAGGCCAGACTCTTGCCCACACCGGTGCCCGCCTCGAGGACCGCCGTTCCGCCAAGTTCTATGAGGCTTGAAACGGCCCTGGCCATACTGACCTGGGAGTGGCGAAGGGTGTAACCGGAAAGAACGGTTCCGATCCTTCCGCCGCGAAATACCGCCTCTGAGGCATCCTGAATGTTCACCGATTCTCCATTGCGGCGGGCCTCATGTCCTCGAGCACCAGCTGAACCGCCCCCGCCCCCCCGCCATGAATCCGGCTTCAGCCTGAAGGCGATGTCCAGGGGTCTGTTCAGTTCAGCGGTCCTGTGACCCATGTCGAACCCTATTGCCCGAATGGTGGTGTTTCCACTCTGAAAGCTTACCTGGAGGTGCCTGCTGTCCCTGCCAACCGTTCTGTATGTGGACGGGTACAGCCCCCTGCCTATCCATACCGGCTCCGGGTTGCCCTGGCCGAAGGGCTCCAGAAGACCGGTGGCCAGGTACACATCCATGGTGCAGTTCTCGGGGTCGAGCCTTCCGTCAATGTAGAGAACAGGTTTTTCGATCCCGGCGTATAGAGATGCCGCTTTTTCAGTTATGTAATCCCTGAAGGATGGGTAGCTTCCTTTTCAATGGAAAATCCCGCCGCCATTGCGTGGCCGCCGAAACGTGAGAGCAGCCCGGTCTCCATTGCCCCGGCCAGGAGTGTATGCACCGGCATTCCCGGAACTCCCCTGGCGCTGCCCTTTCCTGTCCCCTCCTCCCAGGCTATGAGCAGGGCCGGGCGGTTCAGCCGTCGGGAGATCCGGGAGGCGGAAATGCCGATCACACCGGAGTGCCATTTGTCCGACGCCGCCACCGCAACCGGGTCTTCGGTTCCCGAGAGCATGGCGAAGGCGTCATCGAAGACCATCCTGTCCAGTTCCTTCCTTCGCGAGTTCCATTTTTCCAGCATGGAGGCCAGTTCATTTGCCCTGCGGGGGTCCCTTTCCAGCAGAAGCTCAAGGGCGGTGTCGGCGTGTCCTATCCTTCCGGCTGAATTGATCCTGGGCCCCAGGCCGAAGCCGAGATCGGCGGAGGTGAGCCCGCCATTCTCTATACCCGATGCCTGATCAGGCGGCTATCCCCCGGGAGGGTGAACTTCCCATCACCCCCAGGCCACGCTTCACGAGGATCCTGTTGTCGCCGGTGAGCTTCACCATGTCCGCCACGGTTCCGATGGCGGTCAGGTCCGGCTCCATTACACCGGGAAGGCTACCGGAAGGATCGGTGAAGAGCCCCCGAAGAACCGTGTATATCACCCCGGCGCCGGAAAGGTGCCTCCAGGGGGCCGATGTTTCAGGGGAAAGCTCCGGGTCCACCACGCAGTCCGCATTGGGCAGTGTTTCACCGGGTACGTGGTGATCGGTGACGATGACCTTCACCCCCGGCTGCGAAGCTGAGACACCTCCTCAATGGCGTTTATTCCGCAGTCCACGGTTATGAGGAGCTTAACCCCATCCCTGAGGCATTTTTCCACACCGGTACTACCCAGACCGTAGCCCTCGGTGAACCTGCAGGGAAGGTGAGCATCCACCCGGGCGCCCAGATGGTTAAGCGCCCTCAGGGCGGTTGCCGCGGCGGTTATTCCGTCGGCATCGAAGTCTCCGTGAACCAGAATTCGCCCACGGGCATCGACGGCATCCCCGATGATATCCGCGGCGGCCCTGGCCCCGGGAAGATCCTTCCAGTGGGAAAGGCCGGAGAAGGGTGAGCTGAGGAAACTTCCCGAGAGGCCCCTCCGTTGAATGAGCAGCCGCACGGGCTCCGGAAGGCCGGCAGGACCCGGGTCGGAAGGGTCGGATGTTGGTTCCTGTCGGGCCTTCCATGTGTATTTCAATCTTCTCTCCCGTGAATTGAGGGATTCGGTGGAGCTGTAAGCCGGGTTCTGTATCGCATACGCGACGACGGCCATCCGTCTGATCCCACCGTTACCGGTGGGCTTTAGCGGCCAACCCGAAGAACAGGGAGAACGGGCAGCTCCCCAGCCCAGGGGCTGTTCTTCCTATTTGGCCTTGCACCGGACGGGGTTTGCCCCTTTTCACCCTTACGCCGAATGAACGGCGCAGGAATCGTTTCTGTGGCACTTTCCCTGCATTGCTGCACCAGGGATTTCCCCTGCGTCCTGCCCTGTGGAGCCCGGACTTTCCTCCCGGCTTGACTACCAGGCGGCCGTCCGCTCCGCCGAATCCGAATATTATTATAAGGAACTGTCGGGGGTCCAGACAACGAAGGAGCCGCATATGGGACAGGAAAAGGTGCTTCCCCCCTTTATCTCACCGGCGGCCTGGGCGGGGATCTTCGTGAGACAGCTCCCGCAGGCGCCGTTGCGTATTCCGGTAACGACTTCCCTGTGACGGCTTTCCCTGGTGATCTCGTACCTTTTCAGGTGCTTGGGATCAACCCTTTCCGCCGCCTGGGCCCTTTCGATCTGAAGCTGCTCCAGCTGGCTCTCTATCTCCTCAAGCTTCTTTTTCAGGAGCTGCTCCCTGGCCTCGGAGCGATTTATGGCGCGGTCTTTCTCCTTCTCGGCCCTTTCCAGTTCTCCCCGGATCTCGTCTTCTTTGTACATGGCCTCGAGGATCCTGTCATCTATCTGGTCCACGAGTTTTTCCCCGTGGGATATCTGTTTCAGCATCGCTGAGTACTCTTCGTTGGACTTCAGTGTGAGCAGCCTGCTCTTGTAGTCCGATATCTTTGCAAGGGTTTCGGCCCTGTCCGCCGCAAGCTTCTTCTGCTCTTCCTTCAGAGAGATCAGCTGCTCTTCGGAGGCCCGGACCTGGAACGGTGCCCCTCGATGTCCCTACGGTGTATCGCTATCTCCCCGGGGATGGACTCCCCGTCGGCCTTCAGCCTGTCGATCCTGCGATCGAGGTCCTGGAGATCAAGGAGCCTTGCTATGAATTCTTCCATGCTGGATCCGTCCGTTCCCTGGTATAAAAAGCGGACACCAAAAGGTGTCCGCGGATTCTGGTGGGCGGGACAGGGCTTGAACCTGCGACCCCAAACGTGTGAAGCTTGTGCTCTTCCAACTGAGCTACCCGCCTTCAGTACAAAGGAAGTAATGGTGGGCCCACCTGGACTCGAACCAGGGACCGACCGGTTATGAGCCGGTGGCTCTAGCCAACTGAGCTATGGGCCCTTCGAACGCCGAATTTACCCCGATTGCGCAAAATTGTCAAGGTTGCAGCCCCGGGGTTCTTTGGTTAAATTCACTCACCGTGCCGGAGTGGCGGAATGGCAGACGCGACGGACTCAAAATCCGTTGTCCGCAAGGACGTGAGGGTTCAAGTCCCTCCTCCGGTACCACACGGGATTCACCCATTATGCTCTAATAACATGACCCACTGGCATATTCCCGAATGGGCGGTACTCTTCCCCATATGGGAAAGAAGAGCATTTCTGATAGAAGCAGAACCCAGGATTATCCTTTAATGGGGATAGCTCATATCTTATTCTCTGAAGTTCAGCTGAAAGTTCTACAAGGCGAATTCGGAATCCAATCATTGAAAGGTTTCTCCATCAGCCATTCATATTCCTTGAAGATTTGGAAAATGACATTAGAGAACCTTGTAGCTTATGGGGAAGCGAAGGAGTTTCACACAGATTCCGCCAGAACCGAATAGATAAGTAACTTGACATATACTATGCAGTTAGCTATACTGATTTTACAGGAAGCAGGGAGAAGGTTCTGTGGTGTTAGTAGGGGTCATAATAGTGATGTTTGTTAGCAGTTCAGTTACTTCCAATATGTTGCTTCGCACTCCTTATCTGGAGAAGCAGCAAAATTGCTCAAACCGTCAAGAATGCTATGCTCGAATGACAAATCTATCTACAGATGATGTACTGGTTTCCCAACCATTCGACTACGCTTCCCTTGAAAGCGGTTTTGCGTGCGAGAGTGGAAACTCGTTTATGATCTCCGAAGACTTTTCAGTGACGGGCAATGTTTCTGTGGATGAACTGGAGATCTGGATGATTTATTCCTCTGGAACTCCCGTTGCACAGTATACCCTGGGCTTCCAGGGGGATGCCGGTAATGACCCTGACGGAATTTTTATATGGCAGGATGTTGAAACCGATATTTCCAATGCAAACACCGGTCTTTCAGCCTGGGGTTATGACATCTGGTATACACATGTGACTATCACTGATGGTCCTGTTCTTTCAGGACCGGAAGTTTACTGGTTTTGCCTTCAGGCTGAGAGTGTTCCTGCTGTTTACTGGCTGGGTCCAGCTAACCCGACAGGCTGGGGCAGCATGTTCTATATGAGCTTGGATGATGGCGTGACATGGGAATCCAGTGTAGCTCAGTTTGGAGCACCTTATGCAACGTTTTTTATCCTTCAGGCAACGACGTCGTTGGAACGATTCTCCTGGGGTGAGATCAAAACACTATTCAGATAGTTCAAGCTGGATTTCTAGTCTTCTATAAAAGCAAAATCATTTACAATAAACACACTTGAAGGCATGGACTCATCCTGATGAAATCCATAGTTCGGCCATGCATTCGACCAAACAGTGTAGTACCACCCGAGTGCATCAGCCTGAGTACCGTTCTTCGGGTAAAAGAAGTAATACGAGTATCCTGAAGCATCATCCCAATCATCCAGACATTCAGTGTTACTCCAATGACCAATCATACAGCTACCGACATCCACTTGAATACTATCTATCGGACAAGTTGCCTTACCACTTCCTTGTTCTAACGAGAATGTTATTCCGCCACTATCCTCAGACATCCAGTGACCCGTTAACTTATCAATTTGCAATGAACTCCCATTATACACAACCCAATCTGATCCTTCAAAGATGCAATCAACCCGTATTGATCCAGCATCTGGAACCCCGGCAGGGCGAACTTCATTGTGGGAAAACCTGTATAGAGTATCCTGGTATGCCCATCTGGGTGGGAGACATCCCTGTTCACTTGCATCAAATTCCACCATAAACCAATTTGAACTAGTGCACAAAGCTGAAGAGTCTCTGCTCAAATCCACATCATTGAAGCAAAAAATCCGCTATCCGTAAGAATTGAGGAGCTGAACACCTCCCATTCCGATGAGGAATTCCTCTTATACAACTTCACAGTAGCTTCATGAATGGGATAGGTTTCAACTCCATCAGTGCTGTCATTGGCAAAGTAGTAAGTATAATCCTGATCGTAATTCTGATAATATACAAAGCCAATAATATCTGCTGTATCTGCAAGACAAATATAGGAAAACAATATAACAACGAATCCAAGTATAAGTCTATTCACTATATATTATCCTCCGTTGTTATACCTATAGAGCAACTAATCGGTATTAATTCAAAAGCGTGGTCACTGTGAAAGAAATGCAATCACTTACAAAACTGCAGTAGAGCCACACCCGTTTACCCGGTCACCTCGGATACCGCCGAGGCCAGAAGATTGATGCTCAGAGGCGGAGACACCTTTACCAGCTTCAGTTCATCTCCGTGGGTGAAGTCGCTGTCGGACACCAGAACCAGGCCGATTCCGGTCCTCTCAAGCTCCACGGCCACGGTTATCAGGTCGGGGTCGTCGGTGAAGTCGTCGGAAACAACGAAATGGAACCGTCCGGGATTCTCCTCTATCAGGATCGAGGCGCTGGAGGGTGATTCCACTTCCACAACCTGAAAACCTATCATCTGGAGCATATCCTTTCCGGAATACTCCGCATCGGGGCTTGATATGTAGAGCACCGCCCTCCGTATGCCGGAACTGAGCTGGCTACGGGTGGTGCGGAAGGACTTCTTCTCTTCGCATTCAGCCGGGAAGGTTATGAGCACCAGACCGCCGGGGTCGGTGAAGAGCTTCATGGGGCAGTAGTCTTTAAGCTCTATGAGTTTCTCTCCGCCGTTCTTTGACAGGATTATGGCGTTTTCCACTATCCTGGCGGCGTTCACCGGTGAGAAGAGGTCGGACACCGATGAACCGGGCAGTGCTTTTCCCCGAAGGCTCTCCGGCAGCTCTCCGCCGGTTTCAGCAACAAGGAGATCCCTTTGAAGGGCCTCTCCTGATATGTTCGCCAGTATGAATGAGGTGTTCGATTCAGCAAGGGCCCTCTTGAAAAGGTTGAACCTCACCTCGGCGGTGCGCTTTCCCCCGAGGAGGGTGGAATCCACAAGGAGGAAAATGTCCGCCTTTCTGCCGCCTATCCTTATTCTTCTTCTGAAGATCAGAACCGGTATGGAAACGCCGCTGGAATCGGTAATGCTTCCCATGGATGGCTGTCCAGGTGCTGAAAAACTGTTCTCATCTCCGGTTTCCATGGATAGGCTGATCTTGTTCAGTGACTGACCGACGATGGAAACCTCTGAACGCCGAAGAGGTCAAGGGCATAATCGTTAACCTCGAGGATGATCCCCTCGTCGGCATCCCTTACTATAAGACCGCATGGCATGTTGCGAAGGATGGTGTTCTGCCCCTCGGTATCAGGCTGGAAGGCGGAGAGCTGGGGCTCGTCGGCGGCGCGGAGCTTTGCCAGAATGTCGCGTACGTCTTCGGTCATTGGGCACCCTTCGGTTCGTTCCGGTTCTCTGAATTGTTCACCTGATCGTCTTTGGCGTCAAGCCCCATTCGGCCAGGGCGGCGGTTGCCATTGCCCCTGCGGCGGCAACCGGTCTTCTGGAGGTGCGGAGAAAGGGGTTGAGAAGAGCTCTGGGACTCACGCCTCCCTTCGCCGAAACCCAGTTGAGGAAGGCGCACAGACCGTCGTCCCCTATTCTGTGCCCCTTTTCAACCCTGTTGGATACCCTGGCTATGCAGGAGGGGTCCGCCTTGATGTCCCTGGAGCCAAGAAGGAGAACGAGCCTGCGGAACAGCTCTCCGTAGAACTCGCCCAGGCAGTTCCTGAGCACGGAGATCGATTCGCCGCAGAGCTCCCCGGGGAAACCCTCAAAGAACCTCATGGCGTAACCCGCCCGGGGTTCGCCCATGGTGAGGGTGCTCCTGGCAAGCCCCTCCAGCCGCCTGAGGTTCTCCTTTCCCATGGCGAAAAGGTTCAGTACCGGCGGCAACTCACCCTTCCCTGCGAATATCATATGGGCGGCATGGTCGGTTCCCAGTGAGCAGAGGGCGGAAAAGGCGGCCTCCGCCGGATAATAGGACCGGTCCAGACAGAGGGAGTGAAGGAAGGGGGCATGGGTCTGACTTCCCAGAAGGGATATCCCCTCAAGGGCGGCCCTTCTTTCCTCGGTGGTATTGATGCCCCTTCCAGGAGCCCTGGCGGTGCAGGCGAGCCTGAGGCTCTCGGCGCCCTCCATCCAGCCGGCCCTTCCCATGCCCCGAAGTACCGCCCTTCTCACCCATGTTGATCTGTCACCAAGAAGGCGGTGGATCACAGGTCCGGCGGTGCTGCCCCCGGCCAGCACAAGGCCCTCCACAGCCCTGGTCCTCACATGGGGATTCGAGTCTTCAAGGGCCCGGAGAAGGACCTCTTCGCAACTCCGGTTGCCTATGTGGCCAAGGGCCAGGGCGGCGCTCTTCCTCAGATTCCAGCCGTACTCCCCCTGGAGTATCCGGCTGAGGACAGGAACCGCCTCCTCCTCCCGAAGAACGCCGCAGGCTTCCACAAGGGCCTTGAGGTCGGCAACTGAAAGGGTGCTCTCCAGTGCCCGTTCAAGCACCGGATGCACAGGTTCAGGAAGCCGTTCTCCCTTCAGCCGTTTCTTTTCCCTTCCAGCGGCAGCCGCCAGTTCCTCGATGGTGCCGCCGAAATCGTCGCCGCCGGCGGTAACCACCGAGATGTCCAGCATCGGGAAGAACCTGTAGCTTCCCCTTCTGTCAAAGGTTTCGATCCCCCCCTGCTCGCGGTCGCGCCTGGAGTAGAATCCCGGTACGATGCTTCTGAATCTCTGCCTGGCGCCCTCCACGGCGGTTATGAACCCCCTCCTGTCCCTGCACAGATGAAGTCGTCGCCTCCGATGTGTCCCACGAAGGAACCCCTGAGGGATTCGGTGAGTATCAGCGCAAGCCTTCTTATCACGGAATCACCCAGGGCAAAACCGTAGTGGTCATTAAAGGGCTTGAAGCTGATTATGTCAATATAAACCGCTGTGTGATCACCCTTTAGGACCTTTTCCGCCAGGACCTTCCTTATGGTCCTGTTACCGGGAAGGCCGGTGAGGGGGTTCCTGTCAGTCATTCTGTTCATCGGGGATCAGGTGGGTGAGTATCGCACCGGGGGTGATAAGCCTGGAGGGCTGCCCCATACCGTCTAGTATCACAGCGGCAACTGCACCGGAACGGCGAAGGCCTGGAAGTATCCTCAGAGCGGGATAGGAGGGGTAATAGCTGGGCAGACCGCTGACGATGGAGGTAATGGAGCCCCCTCCGTTCCACCGGACCAGAACGGAACCCCGGACGGCCCCCAGAAGGGTTACGCCGGGTTCCTCCCAGACCAGAAGGAAGTTCCTGCCGGACCTTCTCAGGACCGTAACCGCTTCCTGCCTGGTGCAGCCGGCTACCACCGAAGGATAGTCGGAAAGGGGTCTGGAAAAGTCCCCTACCCCGGTGTGTCCCAGGGCGATCACCGCCGAGGCCAGGTGACCCTGCCTGCCCCCCGAGGAGACCAGAAGACCCTTCACCTCCTCCCTGCTCTCAAAGAAGCGGCCCTCTTCGCTGTTGCCGGATATGGATCTTGATACGAAAGCGGCCACGGCTATGATGGGATAGAGCATCACACGGATCACATTCAGCACAGGTGCCGAGGCAACGGTTATGGCATTGCTTCTGAACAGGGCCAGCTGCTTGGGAACCATCTCGGCAAAAACAAGGATGAAAAGGGCGGTGAAAAAGGCGAAAACGAACTTCCATGCCCCGCCAAGGGAAGCGCCCCAGCCCTGGGCAATGCTTGCGGCGAGGACCATGGCCACATTGTTGCCCACAAGTATGGTCACAAGATATCTGGAGGGTTTGCCCAGGAACCACAGAGCCCTGGCGCTGTTCTTTCTGGAGGCAGCCACCCTGACCCTGGAGCAGGCGGAAAAAGCCGTTTCAGTGCCGCTGCAGAACATGGACAGGACCCAGGCGGAGATATACACTACAACGCCGGTCATGAAAGCTCCGGAGATCTGATCAGAATTTTTTCAGGGCGTTGCCCCTTTTCTCCAGGATCCTGAAGGCATAGCCATGTGGATGACTTCCTCGTCCTTCCCGGGGATCCGTCCGGTGAGTTCCTGAAGAAGACCGCCGCAGGATTCGGCGTAACGGGCGGAGAGTTCCGGAGCCCCCAGAAGTACCGCCAGAACGTCAACCGGAAGGTTGGCGGGAACCACATAGTCGTTTCCGCTCCTTGTGACTCCCTCAGGAAGGAAATCCCCCGGGGCTCCGGCGAAAACAGCCCTCTCCAGTATGTCGGTCACGGAGATTATACCGGTCCAGTCGCCGTACTCGTCCACCACCGCCCCTATGGAGGACTCCGCCTCCCTTATGGCCTTGAACACGGAGATCAGCCTGGCGGTTTCCGGGAAAAGGGACCTCCCTTACAAGGAACTCCTCAGAGCCCAGAAGGTCCCGAACGTCAACCACACCGGACATCCTTCCGGTTCTGGCGTCTACGAAGGGATACACCGTGTGGGTGGTATCACGGGCTTCCCGGATCATTCTGGCCATGGTCCAGTCGGACTGCATGGAGATAACATCCTCCCGGGGCACCATTGCGGATACGCAGCTTCTGTGGTCGAGCTCCAGTATGGCCGAGGCGGTGTCCGCCTCTCCCCCGAGGAACCCCTCCTCCCTGGCCAGTTCCATGAGGATGTTCAACTCGGCGGTCCTGTACTCCGGGGCTGGTCCCTGCCGGGCAGATGCCTGTCCAGTTCGTCGGCGGGATACTTCAGAAAGGCCGCCGCCGGGGACAGGAGTTTCTGAAGAACGGCCATAAGGGGAAAGACCGATTCGGCCCAGGCGCGGTTATTGTTCCTGGCTATGGTCTTCGGGGTTATCTCACCAACTATGAGAAGCAGGAAGGTCATCACAAGGACTCCCAGCCCCATTCCCAGTGAGCCCGGGAGGATCTCGGCGGTAATCACCGCGGCCACCGAGGAGGCGGCCACGTTCACGAAGGTGTTCCCAAGAAGGATCGTTCCAAGGAGTCTGCCGGGATCCCTGAGAAGATGGAGAACACGCCTGCCCCGGTCCGTGGAGGCCATTCGGCTCCGCTGGAGCTGATCGAGGCTGAAACAGGCGGTTTCAGTGCCGCTGAAGAACGCTGAGGCGCCCAGCAGAACGAAAAGTGCCGCCCAGATCAGCTCAACCGCCTCCCGGAACCCGCCTCTGTTTCCGAGCCGGTGTCCTCCATGGTAAAGGTCCTCTCCCAGCTCTTCTCGAAGTAGGTTCTGCTGGAGTACACCGGTTCGATGTTCATCCTCAGCGTGTATTCACCGGCGGGGACGCCCCGGTCCTGGAGGGTCTTTCCATTCCACTGGAAGGTGAAGGGACCGGGCTGCCTTCTGCCTGAATAGAGGTTCCTGGCCATGGATCCGTCGGGACGCAGAACATTCACTATCATGGTGGCGGTTTCGGTGAGAACGCCGGAAACGGTGCACCCGGTACCGGTGGAGGAAAAGCTGAGGTCCCTTATGTCCGTACCCACCCAGAAATATCTGGCTCCGGTGCTTTCTGCGATGAATATCTGGCCGAAACGGTCCCAAATGGCGATCCCGGTGGGATTCATGAACTGATCGTCCGCCTGCCCCCGCCCCTGTCCCCAGCTGTCGAGGTAATTCAGGGAGGGGTCGAACTTGTGTATCACGCAGCTGATCGAATCGGTTACCCAGGCGTTCCCGTGATAGTCCAGCTCCACATAGTTGAAAAAGCTTCCTCCGCAGTCGGAAAGGCCGGCGGTGTGAGTTACGCCGCCGTCAACGATCCTGGTCAGCATGGTTCCGCCGTTTGTGACCACCACCTGGCATGCTTCATGGCCGCTGCTGTACTCGCCGTATCCCGTTGCGGCAATACCGGTGGGGGTATTCAGGGAGATCACTTCGGGATCAACGTCGGTTGATGAGGAATACCTTGAAAGGGTTCCCGCCGCTCTGTCGGTCACCCAGATGTACCTGCCGTCCAGGGCCACGTCCCAGGGTTCTGTGAACCCCTCGATGAAGGACTGGGGTGATATCCTCTGTCCGGACCTTTTCAGCACCGCCACCCTGCTGTTGCCTGTGTCGGCCACATAGACCGAACCGGTGGTGTTCGCCGCTATGCCGTGGGGGGAGGAAAGCTGATCGGGACCGGAACCGTTTCCTCCGTAATAGCCCAGGGTGTACATGGAGGCGTTGTAGATTATGTGGCCTGAACCGCTGTTTATGCCGTAGACCGCCAGCTCGTCGTCGTCCCCGGGGTCCGGGGTGTCCCATTCGTCGGGGAGGACCGCCGCAAGCCCCTGGGGATCATCGAAGGATATCATGCCCCCCAGGAGCATGTTCAGCTGTTCCTGTCCCGCCCGGTAGATACCCATGCAGTGGCCATAGGGGGGATACACCATGGTGGTGTGCTGGTCCGGCTCAGGAATGAATCCGGTTGCCATTACCGCTGTGAGCAGAAAGATGATCATTGTCTTATCCTTCCGTATATCCAGGCGGAACGCTGCACCTTCTTGGCGTACAGCCTCGTTTCCCTGAAGGTTATCTGTTCTATGTAGAGTTCCTGGTCGTCGTCCTGGAACCATGCATGTCGATCCACCTGGAGGCGTTCCCAGGACCGGCGTTGTACGCCGCGAGGAATACCGCCGGATGGGAATACCGCCTTGCCTGGGAGTTCACGTAGAGGCTTCCGTAAAGCACCGAATGCTCCGGTATGAAGAACTCCTCAGGTGACAGCCGTGGAAGACCGTTCCACCTGGCCACGTCCGAGGCGGTTGCCGGCATGAGCTGTATCAGCCCGGCGGCGCCGGCGCTGGAGATCACGAAACGGTTGAAGTAGCTCTCCTCCCTCATTATTCCCTCCACATAACTCTGATCCAGGGACATGGTATCGGTCACCGAGGCGACCAGCTCCCTGTAGGGGCTGGGGAAATACCAGCCTATGAGGCTGTCGGGAAGCATGCCCATATCCAGGTCACGGTATTCCGTGTCCATTCGGCGCATGAGGGCGATGGACAGACCATGCTCTCCCAGGAGCCCGAGAGCAACCGCCCGGTGGGCGGCATCGCCCTCTTTGCCGTAGGCCAGCATCTGGGTTGCCGCGGTTCCATAACCCAGGCTGAAGAGTTCAGCGGCGGCATCCAGGACCGGATCGGCACTGAAGAGGGGGCTGAGTACCGTGAGCTTCAGGCCGTGGGGAATCCCCAGCCTCTCCGCCGCCAGCATTCCGTAGAACTCCCAGGGGTGTTCCCCGGCAACGGTCTGAAGAAGCCGGGCACCGGCGGTATGGTCGCCCTGTCTTTCGGCGTACCTGGCCCTCCAGAAGAGCATTTCATCCCGCCAGTGGCTGTAGGGGTATTTCTCGCATCCCGCTTCCCAGAGTGAATCTCCCAGGGAACCCCTGCCGTTCATGTAAAGGCAGAATCCCCCACGCCAATATCCCCTGGAGTCGCCGTCCCATGTGCCTGAGGATCTGAGGCTGGCCAGGTAGGCATCGGCGGCTTCACCCCAGTTCTGCTCGCTGTCGAAATACCTTCCGGCGATGTAGGCCGCCTCCCTGGCGGTGGGGTGCCAGGGGTACTCAGCTGCGAAGGCGGAATATGCCCTGTGGGCAGCTGTGTTGTTCCTCTGGCCACGGAGTGCCCTGGCCCTGAACAGCGCCGCCCTGGCGGAAAGCTCCAGGGAGTTGAATGAAGCGGCGGAGTCACACAGCGCGATGAGTTGGGAGTACATACCCGAACCATTGAGCACAGCCATTCTGACACCGGCCTCGAAAACCGGGTCTCCCCTTCTGGAGGCTATGTCCAGGGCAACCGAGCTGAAACCGGAGGAGACCAGTTCGTCGGCGGTTTCCCAGTCAAGGGACCCGGGCCATCTCGAGGCTATCACATCGGCTGCCACCGCCCCGGCGGCGGTTCCCATGAAAGCCCTCCATTCGTCAAGGTCGCCGGTTCCCGAGGATTTCATTCCAAGGGCCCTCAGCCTGAGGGCTTCCGGGCTGTCGAGGGTGGGATCGAATGATTTCAGGGCGTTCTCCCACCAGACTCCCGGGTTTCCTGAAGCCAGTTCCAGCTCAGCGGCAACCCTGGTGCCAACTGTCACCGGCAGGTACTTCACATCCTCCGCGGCGAGCTGAAGCTGGGCGGGTGTGATCCCCGGAGGGCAAGAAGAAGCCTTGCGGCCCTTTCACCAAGGTGTGTGGGCAAAGGGATGGAACCGGAGGGAGGCATGGAGGAAATACTGTCACGGAGGAGCCACGCCGTAAGGAGGACATCCTCCGGGGAAACCATGGCAAGGGCCCTGTTCCTCTCCCTGTTCAGATCCAGAACGGAGATCTTCCAGCCGGTGAGATCGCCCCATCCAGCTTCCTCCAGGCTGTCCAGAAGGGCTATGCACCCGTGGGGCCTGCCCCTGCCGTGGGCGGTTCCAACGAAACGCCAAAGGAAGTCGTTCCTCATCTCATCGGTGTGTTCCATTCCCCTGAGAAGCCTCAGGGCCCGGTCCTGCATCCCGTTCTGTATCAGTGAATCGGCGGTCTGAAAGGGTGATACGCCGTGGTGTTCTCCCGCCCCGCCCCCGGGACCGCTGTATCTTCGCTGACCACCCTGCAGGAGAGAAGGGCAAGGCTCAGGGCGGCGAGGATGACTGTCCTGTTCATGATCAGTGCCTGAAGTGGCGAACACCGGTGAAGACCATGGCGATGCCGTGCTGGTTGCATGCTTCGATCACTTCTGCATCCCTTATGGAACCCCCGGGCTGAATAATGGCGGTGACACCGGCTTCCGCCGCCCTGTCCGGGCCGTCGCGGAAGGGGAAGAAGGCGTCGCTGGCAAGAACGGAGCCCTTGAGATCGTTGCCCTCGCGAAGGGCCCTTCTCACAGCGAGATCAAGACTTTCTATCCTGCTGGGCTGACCGATGCCCACACCCAGGGTGCCGAACCTGTCACCAATGACAATGGCGTTGCTCTTTACCCCCTTTACCACCCGCCAGGAAAAATCCAGGGAGGCAAGCTCCTCCTCCGTGGGCTTCCTGTTGGTTACAGCCTCGGCTTCAGAGGCCCTTTCCATTGCCAGGTCCGGCTTCTGAACCAGGATACCTCCCTGTATGGACCGCAGCTGAAGCCCTTCCGGAGGGACAACAGGCATTCTGAGTATCCTCAGGTTCTTCCTCTTCCTGAGCCTTCTGAGGGCGTCTTCCGTGTATTCAGGGGCAATGATTATCTCCATGAATATTCCCTTGAGTTCAGCCACCAGTTCGCCGTCCACCGTGGAAGTGCAGGCGAGGATACCGCCGTATGGAGAGATCCTGTCTGCCCTGAATGCATTCCTGAGGCCTCGGCAGGTGTGGCACCCTTGCCTGCTCCGCAGGGGTTGCCGTGCTTGGCAAGGACCACCGAGGGATCGCAGCCGGAGAGATCGGCGGCTATGGAGCATGCCGCCGAGGCGTCGAGATAATTGTTGTAACTGAGCGCTTTGCCCCACAGTATCTCGCGGTGCCGAAACCCGAAGGAGGGCTGGTGAAGTGTACCGCGGCCTTCTGGTGGGGATTCTCCCCGTACCTGAGCGGGGCCACTATGCCCTGTTCCAGCTTAAGGGATACCTGAAGATCGTACATGGAAGTGATTGAGAAAGTTCGGGATGCCATTTCCCGTCTGAAACCGGCGTCGTCCCTTCCCTCCCTGATGGCGTCGAGGACCATTGGAAGACCCGGTGGCCGGTGGCGCTAATGACATGGTTCCAGTTCTTTGCGGCTCCCCTTGCCATTGTGGGCCGCCTATGTCCACGAGCTCGATGGTCTCATTCCCTTCAGGTCCATATCCTCCGCCATATGAAAGGGATAGAAATCCACCGCTACAAGGTCGAAGACCGGTTTCCCCGCCTTTATTCTGTCTTCGCGGTCTTCACCGGCGGCGAGAATGGCGGCGTGGAGTTCAGGATGAAGGGTCTTCACCCTGCCGCCGAGTATGGAGGAGATCCCGGTGATCCCCTCGGTTTCTTTAACAGGCACCCCGGCCCGGGAAATGGCATCAGCCGTTCCTCCGGAGGCCCAAATCTCCCAGTTCTCACCGGCAAGCCCCCGGGCGAACCCGGCCAGCCCCTCTTTGTTCCAAACGCTTATCAGAGCCTGTCTAACGGCCATCAAGAAACCCCCTGGCGTGGAAGGAGGGAACCGGTTCCCGCTTGTGGGAACTGGACAGGTATAGCTGCCGTATTCTCGCCGCGGCACCTTCGCTGACCGTTCCCGGCCCCTCTGTGTGGTACTTCTTTATCTCTTCATAGGTTACACCCATTTCCCCCTCGTCGGTCTGGCCCTCCCAGAGCCCCGCCGAGGGAACCCTTTCCGTGATCCAATCCGGAAGGCCCAGGGCCAGGGCCAGGTTTCGGACCTCATCCTTCCAGAGATCCGCGATGGGAAAAAGGTCCGCGGCGCCGTCGCCCCACTTGGTGGAATAGCCGGTCATGGTTTCAGAAAGGTTTCCCGTTCCCACCACGAGACGACCTTCTGAATGGGCGTATTCCATTGTCATTCTTAGCCTTGCCTTCACATTGGCTATGTTCAGCCTGTTGTCGGGATCGATCCCCCGATCTGGATGAACCGGTGAAGAACTCCGGAGAGGTCGATTTGCAGGGCCTTTATGCCAAGGAACTCCGCCGTACCAAGGCCGTCGGTTGTATCCGCCCCGAGACTGTCACAGGGCATTACCAGCCCGAGAACGTTTTCCCTGCCCAGGGCTTTTCGGCAAAGGGCTGCGGTAACCCCGGAATCGATCCCGCCGCTGAGCCCCACCACCACACCTTTCATACCGGCGCTGTGGACCCTTTCCTCTATCCACCGGGAAATTTTATCCCCAGACGGGAGTAGAGTTCCATATCGGTCATGTGGCATCTCCTTCGGTGTTCTCAGCGGGAAGGAGGGAGAGTTTCCTTTCCAGGGGGTCGGCGCTCTCAACTGAAACGCTGAGGGGGGTTCCAGGTTCCTTCCGGGGTGGAAGGAAGCCGCTGTATCTCTTCATGGCCGAGCTGTGAAGAAGGCCCTCCACCGGGACATCCAGAAGCCTCACGAAGAGACCGAAATCGACGGAATCCCTTATGACGCCCCTGAAGACCTCACCGGTCTGCCCGGAGAGATAGAGCAGTGCCATGAGTTCCGTTGCGGTCCTTTCAGCGGCCTCGGCCCGGCGCTCGAGGGCGGAGCAGGATTCCGCCTCTTCCGCCATGGACCTGTTCCGCCGGGGAGCCCGTCCCTGTTCATGGGCGGTAATGGCCTGGTGAACTATGAGGTCGGGATACCGCCTTATGGGGCTTGTGAAGTGCATGTAGTTCCTCAGGGCAAGACCGTAATGGCCGGTGTTAACCGGTGAGTAAACAGCCTTCTGCATGGAGCGCAGAACCGCGTCCCTCACAAGGGGGAACAATGGTGTGTCCCTGGCTTCCTGGACCGCGCTGGAAAGGGAGGAAGCCGAGGGGGGACCCTGGCCGGGCAGGCTGAAACCGAATATGGAAAGGGTTCTTCGAAGCTTGTCAGCCGCCTCCTGGGCCGGGTCGCCGTGGACCCTGTAAAGGACGTCAAGCTCAAGCCACCTGCAGAACTCAGCCACGGCCCTGTTGGCCTCCACCATGAAATTCTCTATCATCCTGTGGGCTTTGTCGTCCGGCACCGGGGCGAACCCGCCGGGGGTGCCGTCGTCGTTGAAGATCGTTCTGAACTCCGATGCTCCGAGGTCCACCGCCCCGCGCTTCTCCCTCTGTTGATCCAGAAGGCTGTTCAGGGCTGCGAAGTGGTTGAAGGCGCCGTTGAGCTCGCTGTCTTCCCCTGAGCCGCCCTCAAGGATATCCAGGGCTTCCCCGTAATTCAACCTTTTTCGTGACCTGATAGTGGAGGAGAAGACATTGTAGTCCATGCGCTTGCCACGGTTGTCGTACCGGATGAGCACGGTTTTCGAAAGCCTGTCGGTGTCCGGCTGAAGGGAGCACGCTCCGTTGGAAAGGACCTCCGGTATCATTGGAATGACCCTGTCGGGGAGATATACGCTGGTGCCCCTTTTCCGGGCCTCGGCGTCCACCAGGGAACCGGCGGGGCATAGGCGGAAACGTCGGCGATGTGTACGCCCAGGATGTAGCCCTCTTCGGTTCTCTCGATGGAGATCGCGTCGTCGAAATCCCTGGCGTCCACCGGGTCGATGGTTATGGTGTATGTCTGCCTGAGATCCTTCGGGACCGGTGTGGTGCCGGTGACGCCGCCACCAGCTGGGCCTCCTCCAGGACATCTTCCCCAAAGGCGGCATCCAACCCGCTGTCGATACAGACCGAGTCGATGAGAGCCCTGGGTGAAGTGGTACTGCCCACCTTTCCAGGGGGGTCACCACAAGCGAACTCTTTCCGTACTCTATGGAACATCCTATGAGGTCGCCCTCCACCAGTGAGTCGTCTTCCGTTCTGATGGGTATGTTCCCCGGTAGCCTGGGATCCAGCGGATCAAGGAACCACCTGTCTGAATGCTTTCTGGCGATTCCGGCAACCCTGCTGCGGAACCGGCGGAGAACATGGACCACCCTTCCCCTGTAGCCCCCCCGGGGATCGGGATCCAGTAGCCTTACCAGAACAGTATCCCCGTGGAGAGCGGAGCCGGTGTCACGGGCATCGATGCTCACCCTTATTGAATCAGGGCCGGTGGTGAAGAGCACCGCCGAGCCGTCGGACCTGGCCCTGATGGTGCCCTTTTCCATCCCCAGGGTTTCAAGGGCTGCGTAGCGCCCCCTGCCCCCGTGCCAGATGAGGCCCTGTTCCAGAAGCTCCTCAATGGCCCCGGTGCGGTCCGGTACATCCGGCAGCCTCTGGTTAAGGGCCTTGATGTTCAGGCGGTCTCCGGTGGAGACCAGATGGTCCAGTATCGTCCTTGCGCTGCTACTTAAAGACAATGGTCACTTCTCCCGCCATATCTGTCCAGCCCTTCACAACCAGGACATTCCCGGCGGAGGCAGCCACCCCGCCGGCCAGGGCCAGTATGTCCCCGGCTGTGTCCCTCCGGGCATGTGTGGTCTGCCGGAACCGGCTGGACGGCTCCAGCGCAGGGTGATGGATGATCCCGAGACCTCTCCCTGGAGGATGCCGCTTCCCCCGAGACAGAGAACGCACCATGCCGCCATTCCTCGAAGAGTGCAGAGAACCTCCACCGGCCGGGAGCAGACGGGGCTTTCATTGAAGACCATGCCATCCAGCCCCTGTGAGGCCACACTGCGTCCGCATGCCGCCTTGAGGAGCAGAAGGGTCTTCTTCAGGTCTTCATTGGTGAGGGTGGTAAGGTTTCCCGGGGAGAAAACCTCGGAAACATCCCTTATAAAGTCCACCACTGAACCGGTGGATGACCTGGCGGCACTGATCTTCGGCTCTACTCTGGCTGCGTCCGGCATGAACATCCCGGCCAGATCAAGGTTGCCCATGACACCAACCATGAGGTTGTTGATGTTGTGCATGAAATAGGGTATCAGAACCCCGGTGAAGCAGCCGTTGCAGCACCCCGGCGAAAGGTGGCTTCCCATGTGTTCCCTTACCGAATCAGGGCTGAACATACCGGCGCATCCGGCGGTGTACATTCCCGGTTTCAGCAGCTCATATCCGCTTCCCGGCGGCAGTTCGGTGAACAGCGGTTCCTCACTCATTCTTTTTCCTTTCATCTGCCCTTGCGGAAGCCCTTGAGGCCTTCCAGAGCCGAAGTTCCTCAGATATCCTCTTTTCCCGTCCTGAGGACGAGGGGGAATAAAACTCTTTCTCACCCATGCCATCGGGGAAGTTGCTGTGGGTGACCACGCCGTTCCTGGTATCGTGGGCATACTGATAGCCCCTGCCGTAGTCAAGCTCCTTCATCAGTGCCGTGGGAGCGTTACGGAGGTGGAGGGGCACAGGAAGGCTGCCGGAGCGGCCGGTTTCCCGAATGACCTCATTCCAGGCCCTGTAAATGCTGTTCGATTTCGGAGCCCGTGCAAGGTACACCGCCGCTTCGGCCAGGGCGAGATCCCCTTCAGGTGACCCCAGGAAACGGTATGAATCCACCGCCCGCATGGCCATGGTCAGGGCGGAAGGATCCGCGAGGCCGATGTCTTCCGAGGCGAAACGGATCATCCGCCTTCCTATGTAGAGGGGGTTCTCCCCTGCCAGGATCATCCTGCCCAGCCAGTACAGCGCCGCGTCGGGGTCCCCTGAACGCATGGACTTGTGCAGGGCGCTGATGAGATTGTAGTGCTCCTCGCCGGACCTGTCGTACATGAGGGGGCTGACTGTATGAGCCTGGCGGCGGTTTCCCCGGTTATTCCGCCCTCCCCGGCGGTCCCTGTAAGCTGTTCCAGAAGGTTGATGCAGCGCCTGGCGTCGCCGTCGGCGGCGGAGGCCATGACCTCCATGGCTTCCCCGGTGATCCTGGCCGGGGAAAGGGCCTTGAACTCCGGCGAGGAGGTTATTCTCTCCAGCATGGACACGAGGTCTTCAACTGAAAGTGGTTTAAGCACATGCACCGAACAGCGGCTGAGAAGGGGGGCATTTACATGGAAGGAAGGGTTTTCGGTGGTTGCGCCCACAAGGCGTATGGTGCCGTTCTCCACATGGGGCAGGAAGGCATCCTGCTGTGACCGGTTGAACCTGTGTATCTCATCCACGAAGAGCATTGTCCCCTGCCGGTGAGGGTTCTCTCCGATGCCCCGGCCACGATCTTCCGCACATCCTTCACCCCTCCGGTGACGGCGCTGAACCTTATGAAATGTTCCTTTACATGATCCGCAACGATCAGGGCAAGGGTGGTCTTACCGCTTCCCGGGGGCCAGAGTATGAAGGAGCCGGAAGAGCCGGCTTCCAGGGATGTTCTGAATGGTGCCCCATCCGCCAGCAAATGCCCCTGCCCGGCCATCTGATCCAGTGTCCGGGGCCTGAAAAGTCTGCGAAGGGTGGTGCCGGACCGGGGTTGTCTTCAAATAGTGTGTTCTCCATCCTTTGAATATAAAAAAGCCCGAATGATTCGAAAGGGTGCACGGGAGTTCAGGGGTGAAGGATGGAGTGTATCTTGCCGCTGAGGTCCGAGGCGGAATAGGGTTTTAAGGAAGCCGTCGGGGGAGAATCCGCGAAACGTGTCAGTATCTCGTTTTCGTTGTAGCCGCTGGAGATAAGTACCGGGACATCAGGATCCAGTTTCCTTATCTCCTGAAGACCTCGTCGCCATCCATGTTGGGCATGGTGAGGTCAAGGATCACCAGGGATATCCCGCCGGAGGATCCCATGAACCGGTTCAGACCGTCGGAGCCGTCCTTCCCGGTGATCACCGAGAAACCCATTGCCTCCAGCATGGCCTTCCCCACCGAGAGGATAAGGGGTTCGTCGTCCACGAGGAGAACCTTCCCGGAGGCGGTCCATTCCTGTGTGAACTCCTCCGGTTCAATGGGAATACCTCCTCCGGAGGGCGCCAGGGGGAACAGAGCCCTGAAGGAGGACCCGGAACCGGGTTCCGTCAATATCTTCATGGCGCCGGCGTGGCTGCTCATTATTCCAAGCACCGCGGAAAGGCCCAGGCCCCTGCCGGTGAACTTGGTGGTAAAGAAGGGGTCGAATATCCTTGCCAGGATATCCTTCGTCATTCCCTTCCCGGTGTCCTCCACCTCTATCCAGGCGTAGTTGCCCTCCCTTATGTCTTCCGTTCTGCTGAGATCCCGAATGTACTCCCTGTCGCAGTGCATCACCCCTGTGGAGATGGTGATCCGCCCACGGTTCTGCTCGATGGCCTCGGAGGCGTTGGTGATAAGGTTCATCACCACCTGTCTCACCTGGGTGCCGTCGGCCAGGATGTGGGGAAGGTCAGGATCGAGACAATAGACGATCTCAGCCTTCTTGGAGACGGCGGCCTTGAACATGTCGGTCATCTCCCGGACAACATCGTTCAGGCTCAGGGGCAGTATCTTGAACTCTCCCCTTCCGGAATAGGCAAGCATCTGACCGGCCAGGTCAGCAGCCCTGCCGGCGGCCTTCTCCACCGCCTCCAGGTTCACCATGGGTGAGTCGCCTGACTCGGAGGCCCTTCTGGCGAGATAGACATTCCCGGTTATCGCCATGAGGATGTTGTTGAAATCATGGGCTATTCCTCCCGCCAGCACCCCGAGGCTCTCCAGCTTCTGAACATGCCTGATCTGGGACTCCAGTTTCCTCTGTTCCGCCTCGGCAATCTTCCTGGCGGTGACATCCCTGCACAGTACCAGAACGCTGTCCTCTTCGAAGGGTGAAAGCCCCGCCTCGTAGAAGTGGTGCCCATCGGGAAGGTCCAGTTCGTACTCCAGGGTCTGGACACTTCCTGTATCCAGTGTCTTTGCCAAAGCGGTGAGCACCTCCCGGGCAGCTTCCTCCGGAAGGCCTATCTCACCAATGTTCCTGCCCTGGAGCTCGTCGGCGGGGAAGGCCAGCTGATCCCTGTTCCGGGCGTGAAAATCTATGTACACCCCGTCCCTTGAAAGCACGAACATCAGGTCGGGGATTGCCTGAAGCAACGCCTGGGTTTTCTCCAGGGACATATTGAGCTGCTTCTGGTATTCGATGAGGCTGGTAATGTCCGAAAGGGAGAGCACTCCTGCTCCGCCGCTTTCCGGGATGGTTCCTGTCCGCATGCGAACATTCCTGTGGCTTCCGTCCTTCCTCACCAGCCTGAACTCGTACTCCAGGTGTCTGTCCTCTGAGCCCTCCAGCCTCTGCCTTCTCTGTTCCGCCACCATCTCCAGGTCGTCGGGGTGCACGAACTGTGCCCAGCCCATTCTCTCCACGGTCTCTTCCCTGGTGTAGCCGGTGAGTAGTTCCACGTTGTCGTTCACCTCGGAAATGATCCCGGCGGGATTCAGTATTACCATGGCCGTTCCCGTGTTCTCGTAGATGGCCCTGTACTTCTCCTCGCTGGTCTTCAGAGCGGTTTCCGCTTCAAGCCTGTCCGTGATGTCGAGGCCGATCCCCCTATGAGGGGTTCGCCCCGCCTGGTCTATCCTGAAATAGTGCACTTCCAGGGTCCTCTGGCCCAGCCCCTCGATGGGGATGGTCCTTCTCCTGGATAAATAGCCCTTTTCAAGGACCTCCCCGTCCCTCCTTCGCAGAGCGGCGCATATGTCCTCGGGATAGATGTCCTCCGGTGATCTGCCCCTCCAGTCCTCGAAACCGGATGTTTTAAGGAACTCCCGGTTGGTCTTCAGATAAACCGAGTTTGAATCCCTTATGAAGGCCGGTCCCGGGAAGTTCTCCAGGAAGGAGTCAAGCATGTCCCTGGTGCGTAGTACCTGGGCTTCGGACCTCCTCCGTTCCCACTCCATGAGCATTCCCTGGAGGGCGTAACCCAGGTCTCCGGCTATGTCCTCGAGCATTCCGGTGAGGGGCTGGTCGGATGGAAAGGGAACATCTCCGGAGATCTCCGCCAGAAGGTAGCCGAAGAGCCTTCCTTCATGAAAAATTCGAAGGGCGGCCCAGTCTCCGCTTTGGATCTCTGGAACTGCCCGGCTCAGCTGTTCTCCCTGAAGAATGGATCCCTGCCATCCGTGCCTGTCCAGCGCGGAGAGGAACCGGGTCTTCGCCGGGCAGTCCAGAGGGGCTTTCCTGAAGACCGGGGCAAAAGCGTCGGTTGCCACGGTGAAAGCGGCGCAGTTCCGTAGAAAGCCCGATTCCACAAGGGTGGCAACCACTCCCTGCAGAAGGGCATCCGGGGTCCTGCAGCCAATAATCATTCGGTCGATGTCCTTCAGGGTCCTCACAAGGCGGTTAAGGGAACCCAGCCTGATCTCCCTCCCCCGGGCTTCGGTTACATCCCTGGCAAGGACAAGGATGCCGTGGGGTGAGCCGTCGGGGTTCCTTATGGGTGTTTTGGTCACATTGAAAATTCTGCCGTCGGGAAGGGTTTCGTCGTTGCGAATGAAGGAATCCGATGCCAGGGCCTCACGGTCGGAATCGGTACACTCAGGGGAGAGTACCGGGTTGCTTTCACTGAATATTGAACTGGTGAGGCGTAGTTCCTCCGCCGCTCTGTTCCACTCGAGCCAGCTTCCGTCCGGCGCCTTGAGTATCATTGCATCCGGGATGGCGTCCTTTATGATGCCCTGGACATACCTGTCTTTAAATGCAGTGTCAGATGATCCCCCGGCAACTTCTTCCTTCAATGCCCGCTCCCCCGTGGAATACATCATTATACCCAAAAACCGCAAAACGGAAAACGGGCGCCGGTGAAGGCGCCCGCTTCTCTTTTCGCCGGGTGGGGCTACTGGGGCTGGGAAGCCTGGGAGGCGAATCCCTGGAGCATCATTGCCACGGGGAATACCTGGTCGGGCTCGGCGGTCATGAGGTTCTCGGCCCCCTCGAAGCCAAAGCCGGTAACCATAACGATCCCGCCCTCTTCTTCAGGGTCGCTTGGTGTAACCCTGGCTTCCATGAGGGGAAGGATGGGGAGGTCGTCGGACACCGAGATGATTATCGTGCCCTCTTCTTCGTGGCTGGCGGTGAACTGAATGCAGTTCACTCCGTCGATCTCAACCTCGTCGTATCCGAAGTCGGCGTTCTCCACCTGGGCGATGAACTCTTCCATGTCAGCTGTGTCCTCGGGAGACATGTCCATTCCCTCGCTGAACATCTCAGGGTTTTCCGCGATCATCTGTTCCACGAGCTCGGGAACACCGGCCATGTCCAGAAGTATGAGCTGGGAGCCGTCGTTGATCTTGGCCTTCTTGATCCCCGTAAGGAAGAGTATCATGTTGTCGAGGTATTCCTCGTTCTCCATGATATTGGAGGTGTTCTGGGGCATGTTCGCCTCTATGAAGGCTGCGGGATCGGTAACGAACTCGTTCATGTACTCGTCACTGATGGCGACGAGCTGTTCCATCACGGCGGGGTCCACCAGGAGCTGGGCCACCGCTTCGCCGTCCCACTGGATCTGGTACCAGAGGCTGCCCTCTTCCTCGGCGACTATGGAGAGCTTCAGTTCGCCCTCTTCGCCCTCTACTCCGTAGGCTATCCACTGGCCCACCTCAGGGGCGATATAGTCAAGGGCGGTGGAAACCATCACTTCCGGGGTGTCTCCGTTGCCGTTATCCCCTGTATCTCCATCTCCGGTATCCGTGGTCTCTCCGTTCTCATCGGCTGGAACAGGACCTTCGCCCTGCTCGGCGCAGCCGAAGGAAAACGCAGCAAGTAGCATTGCCAGGATCAGTACGAGTTTTGCCATTGTTTCTCTCCTTCGTTGGAACCGGCTCTGCGGTGCCGGTTCAGTTCAGTTCAGTTTGATCAGTGACCGTACCGGAATTCCGGCATCCTCGATCTTCTTCGCTCCACCCAGGAAGAGAAGGTCCATGAGGAAAGCAGCGGCCACGGGTTTGCTGCCATCTTTCCGTATCAGTTCGGCGGCTGCCAGGGCTGTTCCCCCTGTGGCCACGAGATCGTCCACTATGAGCACCCTGGAACCCTTCGCCAGGGAATCTCTGTGCATTTCCACTGTATTGGTGCCGTATTCCAGCGTGTAGTCCTCGCTTATAACCACGGCGGGAAGCTTTCCCGGCTTTCTCACCAGTACCAGGGGGATACGAAGACGGTCGGCGATCACGCCGCCGAACATGAATCCACGGGATTCTATTGCGGCCACGGAATCGAACTCGATGTCCTCAAGAAGGTTAAGCAGATGGGTAACCGCGTCCCCAAGGGCTCCCGGATGGGTCAGCACAGTTGTGATATCCTTGAAAACGACACCCTCCTTCGGGAAATCCCTCACATCCCGAAAGAGCCCTGCTATCTGTTCCACGGTGAGCATTTTCATTCCTCCGTATTCTCCAGCACGAACTCAAGGGCCAGTGAGGGTGTTTCCACGGGAACCACCCCGGGAAGGCCGCTCCATGTTCCATGGCAGCAGACCGGTTTTCCCGCCTGGAGCGCGAAGGCGATCTCGGAGAGGGTCCCGTGGGAACCGCCCACCGCGCATACCGCCTGGCCTGTGAGTACCACCATTCTGTTACGGGCGTACCCTAAACCGGTGGGAATGGCGATGTCCACGAAGCTGTTGGCTTCCCCCGGGAAATCTCCCGGAAGGATGCCCAGGGTCAGCCCCCCTTCGGAGGAGCACCCCCCTGCCACAGCCTCCATGACTCCGCCTCCCCCTCCGCATACAATGGAAAAACCCCTTCGAGCAAGGAGCGAACCCAGTTCAGCGGCGAAGGATATTTCGCCCGGGGAAGCGATATTCCCACCAATGACACTTATCATTCGATACATTCATGAAAGATAGTAAAATATGGATGAAAAGCAAAATGTGGTCGGGGCGAGAGGATTTGAACCTCCGACCTCCTAGTCCCGAACCAGGCGCGCTAACCGGGCTGCGCTACGCCCCGACCGAAGGAGATGAAATCTAAGTAAAAACCTGCCGGAGGCAACTCCGCTACAGAAGGAACCCCAGCCCGGAGAGAACCCCGGTCATGATCAGTGTGATTATTCCTCCGGCAACGCAGACTCCCAGGAATATGGAGGGCAGGGCCAGCCGTCTGGGAATACCGAAAACGAATGCGGCGGCGCTTCCTGTCCAGGCCCCGGTCACGGGAAGGGGAACCGCCACGAAGGCCGCAAGACCGAGGGCCCTGTACTTCTGTATGTGACCGCCGGCCCTTCTCCTGGTCCGCTCGAAGAGCCAGGTGAAGAACCTGTCAAAGAACCTCCACCGGGAAAGCCATCTGCTTACCGGTCCCAGGAGTGTCAGTATGAAGGGCACCGGAAGCATGTTACCGGCTATGGCCAGGAGATATATCTTCCACCATGGCCAGCACCACTTGTCCGCCATAACGGTGTATGCAACGGGAATGGAGGCCCGGAGCTCGGTTACGGGGATGGCTGAAAGGAGCATCATTACAAGCTCCCCGGGCATGTTCCTCAGAAGGTCGATTATCTCCAGGGCAATGTGTTCACCCATTCCATCCCTCTTTTCCTATAAGGGGAACAAAGGAGCTCGGAAAGGATGAAACCTGTTCAAGCTCGCCGTTATTCCTTTGCCAGACGGTGAATGTCTGGCTTGTTCTGGTACCAACGGGAACTCCGGCAAGACCGCCTTCGGCCAGCTGATCCACAAGTGAAGGGGGCAGGCCCGGAGCCCCTGCGCTGTAGAGAATTCCGTTGAAGGGCGCATACTTCTTCCATCCGGCACTGCCGTCGCCGAAACGGACCATCACATTCCTTGCCCCGGTGCGGAGAAGGTTTGCCCTGGAGGGTTCCACCAGCCCCAGGACCCTTTCCACGCAGTAAACCCTTCTGAAGAGCGAAGATGCAACCGCTGCGAGGTAACCGCTTCCGCTGCCCACCTCGAGAAGGGTACCGCCATATACGGGTTCCAGCGCACCGAGCATCCTCAGGACAGTGGCAGGTTTGCTGATGGTCTGGCCATGTCCTATGGGAAGGCTTCTGTCGGAATAGGCGAATCGGCTCCATCCGGGGTCCACGAATATCTCCCTGGGTACTCTGGACATCGCCTCGAGAACCCTTGGATCCTGTCCCGGGAAAAGCCGTGCAAGTTTCGCGGTCATTTCTGCGGCCCGTGATTTCAACAGATGCTCCGATGGTGTTCATTATACCGGAAGAGGAACCCGGAGGTTCCTCTTCGTCTGGTCGGGGTGACTGGATTCGAACCAGCGACCACTTGAACCCCATTCAAGTGCGCTACCGGACTGCGCCACACCCCGTCAGGAAGCACAATTCTATACAACCGATTTTCAGTCGTCAAGTTCGGTCCGGGGATCCTGGGAAAGGTCCCTGACCATTCCTTCCAGCTCGGAGCGTATCTCGGCGAGTATCCTCTCGGAATTCCCTCCGTTCTTGAGGTCGAGGAGGAGCTGTCCGCTGTGGTCCTTCATGTTCTCAAGCTGCTTTCTGGCACCCTCGATGGAAAACCCCTCTTTGTTCACCAGGCGGTCGATGAGCCTGATGAGGTCGATGTCGCCGGTGCGGTAGCACCTGTTCCCGGCGTTGTTCTTGTGGGGTTTCAGTGAGGGGAAAGCGGTTTCCCAGTAGTGGAGGGTGTGGGGTTTGATGCCCAGCTCTTCGCTGACCTCCCCTATGGAATAATAGAGCCTGCCGGTGTTCTCCTTCATTATCCGCCCATTCTGAAGAGTTTCTTCCACCAGGGCAGCCGGGCCCTCTGGATGGCCTGGAGTTCAGCAAGGCCCTTCAGGGCGGGTTCATAGTCCTCCTGCCAGGAGAGGGCGTCGTTGAAAGCCTTCCGGGCGCGTTGGGTCTGACCGGCCTTCATGTACATCCTGCCCATGAGATAATGGTTCTCAGGGTTGAAATACTCGGTTTCCGCGGCGGCCTTGAGCTCCTCCACAGCCTCCCGGAGCCTTCCCCTTCCCTCGGCGGTCTTGGCCAGAAGCCTTCTTATGTCAGGATCGGTTGGAAAGGCGAGGACGGCCTTCCTGAGAAGGTTTTCAGCCCCCCAGAAGTCCCCCTTGCCTATGAGCTTCCTCGCCCGGGACATGAGGAGGTCCAGCCGTTTCCGGCTCATCTTGTCAGCGGTGGTCCGGACGGGCTCCGGTCGTTTTCGGACCTCTGGTCCCGGGGCCGGGGCGGAATCCGATGACTCCGCCCCTGTACCCTCTCGGAGGTAATTACCTCCTCCTGGTAAATTTCCGAGGGGGTTCCCAGCTTCTGGTCGTACTCCCTCTTCTTTTCGGTATTGCTGAGCACCGAATAGGCCTCGTTGATCAGGGCGAAACGCTTCTGGACCTCCGGGCTGTCCCCGGCAACGTCCGGGTGATGCTTCAGGGCCATTCTGGCATAGGCGGTCTCAATGGCGTCGAGGTCGGCGTTCCTTCTGATGTCCAGTATGAGGTAGTAGTTTATCAGTTCCCTTGATTCGGTACTCATGAAGCTTCCCCGCTACCGCAGAAGGGTGAACCTTTCAACCGCTGACTGGTTTCCGCTCTGGACCCTGAGGAAGTAAACTCCGTTCACCAGGCCGTCGGGGACCATCCAGCTGCCGTTCTCGGGGGATGCAACCGTTCTTCCGGAAACATCGAGAACCGATACCGAGGCGTTCTGTCCTCCGTGAACCGTGTAGGAGAGCACCGAGGTCACCGGGTTGCCCTTCACGGAAACCCGAGACCGGAGGAACCGTCGATCCCGGCGCTGGTTTCATCTTCCACCGAGGTCATGGAAAGAATGTTCATGCAGAGAAGCTTGTTCATTAAGAGGCAGTCTTCGTTGTTCTGGTCGAGGAGGGACTGGTTGTTCTGGCTGCCCCAGAAGCCGGCGTCGTCAACCTCAGGGCAGAAGAAGAGAGAGTTCAGCTCGCCGTAGGCCCAGTCGTTGGCCTCGCCGTTCACCATGTACAGTATCTGACCGGCTCTTCCGTACTGATAGTTGTTCTGGGAGGTCATCTGTGCGCCCCAGCCCTGGAATGTGGCCTGATCCGGTGTTGCCTGGTTGTTGTATCCCCAGGGATAAAGCAGATAGCCGCCGTAGGTGTGGTAGTGGAAACCGCCCAGGGGATCGATGTCCTGCATCAGCGCCGCCAGATGGATGTTCTCGGGTTCGGAGAGGGGAGCTGACCCGCGGTATGTTTCGGCATAAGGGTCGGGGCTTGAGCCTGAGTCGTCGTAGCCCCACATGTAGCTCCAGTTCCTGTTGAGGTCGACTCCGCTCGAGGCCACCGGATCGGAGAAGTTCATGTTCTTCCGCTGATTCGGGCCGCCGGAGGGAAGATTGTAGTGGTAGCCGTCGATATTACTCATGGGAACGAAATAGATCTGGGCGTTGTTCAGTATGAAGGTTGCCATGGTGTCGCTTCCGTACTCGGTTGCCAGCCAGTCGGCGAAGTAGATAACCGCGGAGTTGCCCCCGGGCTCCCTTCCGTGCTGCAGCGCGGTAAAAGGATAGCCGGCGCAGAGGGAGATGCGTTGGTAATTCTTACATAGTAAAGGTCCCGTCCTTCATAGGATGTGCCGAAGGTAACAGGAGTGTCCACCATGTCGTTCTCCGCCGCCAGCGTCGCCCAGAAGGCGTTGTTCTCGTTGGGGCCGTGGTAGAAGCCGAACTCGTTCCTGTCATCCCTTGGCAGAAGCTGGGACCATTCGATGGGAAGCAGCCTGCCCTGGGGATAACGGACCAGGGTTTCCTCCACGAAGCGGTCTTCCACCATGATATCCACATATCCGTCGGCCCGGCTGCCCGAGGTAACATCGTACCCCATTGCCTGGACCGAGGTGAAATCGGAATCGGTTTCCGCCGGTATGCGAATGAGCCTGTCAGCGTTCATCACCGCGGGAAGCAGCAGAACAAGTGCGGCAACAAGTATTTTGCGCATGGGTCACTCCTTTATCTGTTGTTGACATCTGTGCGGGAATCTCTTAAATTTGCCCGTCATAAGGAATAAAACCCAGACGGGTAAAAAGTTCGGCTTATGCCGTTATTCTGTGAAAGGAGAACGCTCTTGGCAAGGAGCAGACAATCACTCAAGCGTCTCAGGACCGACCGCGTGAAGAACGAGAGGAACCACAGGAAGCTCAGAAGGCTTCGTACGGCCCTCAAAAAGGTGGAAGCCGCTGAAACCCCCGAAGAGAAATCAGCTGCGGTCAGGGCGGCCCAGAGCCTCCTCGACAAGGCCGGAAGGACAAGGCTCATCCACCCCAACAAGGCCAGGCGTCTAAAAAGCAGGGCTCTCTAGCTTTTTCTTTCCATAGATCAGGCCCCCCTTTCGCAAGGGGGGCTTCTTTTTTCGAGTTACTAATCCGATAGGGAGAAGTTGTACCTCAGGGTGGTCCACACACCCACTGGAACATCGTTGTTCCTGGCGCTGTTCCACATCGTGTTCTCCGCCGCGGCCATGGCGGCGCTGTCCAGGGAGGAGACACCGCTTGTCTGCATCAGCCTCACTTCCCGGACCACTCCCCCGGGGTCTATATAGACCCATAGGGTAACAGTGCCCTCCACCCCGGCCATTCTGGCCATTTCAGGATAGGCCGGCGGGGGCATGTAGGTGCACACCGGGAACACCTCCACCGGGGTGAAGCCCGGAGGGCCGATCTCACCGTCGGAGTCGTTGCCGGATGTCAGCCCGGTCTCAACGGTGGTGGCGGTGCCCAGCCCGGTGGTATCGTCGCCTACTGAGATGATCAGTTCCGGAGTCACCTCCTCGATGACCTCCTCGATCTGTTCCTCGATGAGGTTCTGCTCCTCGATCACCTCCTCCTGCTGCTCATCCACCGATGAGTCGTAGGGAAGGAAGGTGTCCACCGCCTCCATGGCGCTGTCCATGGTGGGTGTGGAAAGCCTGCCCATCTCACCCGCCGGGATGAACTGGAAGAGCAGGTTCAGAAGAAGAAGACCGAAGAGCACTCCGATCTCCATGCCGATATCATTCGATCTGGTCATTTCGCACCTCCTTTCTGCAAGTGATACATGAAAGAAGGGGCGGGTATTCCAGACCTAGATATCCGGCAGGACCTCGCTGATGCCGCCGGGAAGGTCACGTACTGAATAACCCGCCTCCGCCAGCTCGTCCCGGATCCTGTCCGCCTCCTCGAAAAGCCTGTTCTTCCTGAGGTATCCCCTTGCCTCCCCGAGTATCCTGCAGAGGTCTTCCCGGGAACCACCCGCCTCGGGCTCCAGGCGGATGCCGAGGATACCGGTGGCAAGACGGTCCATGAAGGAGGCCATGGCGGACCTGTCGCCCTCGGTGGAATTGCCTCCCTCCATGATGGTGTTGCCGGCCCTGACCAGGTCGAACACCGCAGCCAGTGCTCCGGGGGTGTTGAGGTCGTCATCCATGGCGGCTGTAAAGGCGTTCTCCGCATCCCTGACCAGGACCCTGGTCTCCGGGGATGGTTCGCCGGGGGCTGGGCTTCCCAGCCTGGAGCGGAAGGACACCAGGCGCTCCAGGGCGCTCTTCGCCCCGGAAAGGCCTTCGCTGGAAAAGTCCAGGGGGCTGCGGTAGTGGCTTCTCATTATGTAGAGCCTTACCACCATGGGATCCCACTCCTTGAACAGATCTCTCAGAAGGGTGAAGTTTCCAAGGCTCTTGCCCATCTTCTGCCCGTTGACGGTCACCATATTGTTGTGGAACCAGTACCTTACGAAGGGCTTGCCTGTGATCGATTCCGACTGTGCGATCTCGCACTCGTGGTGGGGAACGAGTTCTCCAGCCCTCCTCCGTGTATGTCAACGGTGTCTCCGAGGTATCTCATGGACATGGCGGAGCACTCAAGGTGCCAGCCGGGGTATCCCCAGCTCCATGGGCTGTTCCATTTCAGGATGTGGTCATCCCCTGCCTCTTTCCAGAGGGCGAAGTCCCTTGGGTCCCTCTTGCCCTCCGCCGCCGCTACCCTTGTTCCGGACATCTGGTCCCCGCCGGTCCTGCCGGAGAGCTTTCCGTAATCGGGGAAGGATGAAACGTCAAAGTACACATCACCTCCTGAAACATAGGCGTTGCCATTCTCAAGCATTTTCTTCACCATTTCTATCTGCTCGGGAATGTGACCGCTTGCCCTGGGTGAGATGTCCGGCCGACGGACGTTCAGGGCGTCCATGTCGCGAAAGTAGCTGGCTGTGTACTTCTCGGCGATCTCCATGGGCTCCAGCTTCTCCAGCCTGGCCTGCTTCTGAAGCTTGTCCTCACCGGCGTCGGCGTTGTCGGTAAGATGCCCTACATCGGTGATGTTCTGCACGTACCGCACCCTATGGCCCAGGTGCCTCAGATACCTTACCAGGACGTCGGAGCAGACATAGCTCTTGCCATGCCCCAGATGGCTGTGGCCGTAGACCGTTGGTCCGCAGACGTAGATGCCCACGAAGGGGGGATCAAGGGGCTGAAACTCTTCCTTCTTCCTTGTGATGGTATTGTAAATGGATAACACTAGAGGGCTCCCTTCAGGTAGTCGATCTGCATCGAGACCCGTACCTTCTCCATGGTCTCCCCGCCGGCTTCCACCGCCCTTCGGGTTCCCTGCCTGAGTATCTCTTCGATGACCCCGGGTCTCTGGAATTCCTTCCTTCGCTCCCTGATGGGTTCCAGCAGGCTTCCAGCTTGTTCGCCAGGTTCTTCTTGCAGGCGACGCATCCCACTTCCCCGGCTCTGCAGGCGGTCTCTATCCCGGGGACCTCTTCGGCGTTGAAAGCCTGTGGTAGGCAAAGATCGTGCAGATCTCAGGGTGGCCCGGATCGGTCTTCCTGATCCTGGCGGGGTCGGTGACGGCGCTCATGACCTTCTTCCGGATCTCATCGGGGTTGTCCTTGAGGTATATGGCGTTCCCCAGGGACTTGCTCATTTTCGCGTTGCCGTCGAGACCCACAAGCCTGGAAACCTCGCTCACCATGGCCTCAGGCTCGGGGAAAACCTCGCCGTAAAGCTCGTTGAACCTCCTCGCCACGAACCTTGTAACCTCCACATGGGGCAGCTGGTCCTCCCCCACTGGAACGAGGTTCGCCCTGCAGAACAGGATGTCCGCCGCCTGGCTTACGGGATATCCCAGGAAGCCGTATGTCATGTCCGTGTAGCCGTACTGTTTAGCCTCGGTCTTTATGGTGGGATTGTGCCTCAGGCGGCTGACCGTGGTGTAAAGGCCGAAGAGCACCGTAAGTTCCGCTATCTGTGGGACCATGCTCTGAACGAAAATGCTGACCTTGTCGGGGTCGAGCCCGGCGGAAAGGTTATCCAGGGCCACTTCCCTTACATTTTCGCCCAGGAGCTCCGGTGTCTCCCAGTGGGTGGTCAGGGCCTGCACATCCGCCACTATGATGAAGGTGTCGTACTGTTCCTGAAGCCTCACCCTGTTCCTGAGTGAGCCAACATAGTGACCGAGATGGAGCGGGCCGGTTGGCCGGTCGCCGGTAAGAATTCGTTTCATCTGATGGGTTTCCTTAAGAGTTGATCTTTACCGGTGAATCGGGGTCCCTGAAGTTCCTCAGGTCGATCTCTCCGGTGTGTTTGTCGATGATGTTCAGCACGTTCTCAACGGTTTCCCGAACAGCGGGACAGACCATGGTATACCCCTCGAGATACCTTAGCGTCCGGGGAATGTGCTGAAGATATTTCTTCCTTCCCAGGGCCCTGTACTGGTAGGCGAAGGTGCCCAGGGCCTTGAGGTTCCGCTGCAGGGCGGCGAAAACGAACTCGAACATGTTCGCCCCGTTTATCCCCAGTATGAATGCCTGGGCCATGCCCCTCCAGTGGTCGCCGCAGTCCCGGTAGCTGTCACGGAGAATGCTGGCCAGGTCGTAGCAGGGCGGACCCTGCCGGGCATCCTGCCAGTCTATGATGAAAACCGAATTGTTCTTGATCATGAGGTTGGCCGAGTGGTAATCCCGGTGGGTGAACACCGACCTCCGGTTCCCATGGCCCTTTCGCAGAGCTCCCTCATCAGCCTCTGGGTTTCCATCAGTTCGTCTACAGGAACCCGAAGCAGTCTGAAGAACAGGTGTTCGAGGGTATGCTCCAGCTCCGCCATGAAAAACTGGTGGTGAAGTACCTTCTGCCGGCGATGCTTCCGCTGGACTTTATGGGGTTGATCTCCCTCTGAAGCTTCCTCAGAAGGCCCAGGGCCTGCTGAAGCATCTTCGTGTACTCGGCGTCGTCCTTTATGTCGCAGAGTCGGGTGCTGCCCAGGTCCTCCTGTATGACGTAACCCCGGGATTCATCGCTTATGATTATCTCAGGAACGGGAAAATCCATTCCCCGGAGAAGGTTGTGTATGTCCAGCCATGGCCAGAGGGGGGTTCTCGTGCTGTCCATGGCCACATAGGTATCGCCCCGGGACTCTATGCGGTAAAACTCCCTCTTGGAGGCGTCCCCGGCCACAGGTGTGATCGAGTCGATCTCGCCATAGCTGGCTTTTATCCATCTGGCCAGGTCTTCCATTCTGTCAGTCAATCAGGGCTCCTTCGAAAAAAACCAGGGCAGAACGGTATCCTCGGCGGCTGCGCCGGGAAGGACCGATGAGCCTTCAAGAAGCACGGAATTCCTTACCACCGCGCCACCATGAATAATACAAGATGCATCGATAAGGTAAAAGCCCTCCAGTGAAGCTCCGGCGCGGACCTCGGCCAGGGGATGAACGAATGAACCCCGGGAGAGGGCATAGCGGCGATAGAGCTCCGTTTCCCCGGTGTCGTGCCACCGGGCGGTGGAGTGGTGACCATGTATGGAAAAACCCCTTTCCCGGAAGGCCTTCCTGAGTCCGGTAAAAAAGCCGGGGCCGGTACCCGGTGCCCCGGCGCATCGGGCAACCTCCGGGGAGATAACGCTCACCCCGGCATAATGGGCCCGGGTGCCGGAAACCGACAGGGTGCCGTAGTTACCAGTTTCGGGAAATTCGGCGGTGAGCACCGTCCATCGGGAGTTCAGGCTGATGTGATCCAGAAGAAGGTCGGCCAGGGGGATATCCATGACGAAATCGGTGTTGCATAGGATCCAGGTTCCCTGAAAAACATCCTGATTCAGCCCAAGGGTCCCTTTGCGCCCAGGGGGTTCCTCAAGGAAGGAAAGGATCTTTCCAGGCCAGTGTCTGCGAACCTCGGCCATGACCAGTTCCGGACACCTGGAGGAGTTGAATGCCATTACCTCGGGCTCCAGGCCGGCGAATTGACCCACGAGATTTCCCAGAACGGTGGTTTCTCCTATGGGAAGCAGGCACTTCGGCCTGGCAAATGAAAGGGGTTCCGCCCTCGTGCCGTAACCGGCGGTGAGGAACAGAACCCCCTGGATCGATCCGGCGGCCGGACTAGCCGTAGATCTCTTTTCTGTTGCAGCCGCACACCTTAACCCTTCGCCTCTGGGGTCTCCAGGTGTTCTTGGAACCGCTGAGGGAGGCGATATAAACGATTGCCGTTCTGTCCTCTCCGCAAACCGGGCAGGTTTCCCTGCGGACATCACGGATCTCGTGAGCGAGCTTGGCCGCGAAGGTTCTTTCTTTCTTGGGCATTATCTATCCTTTCCCGCCATGGCCGGTATTTTTCCTGCAAGCTCCATGACCCTGTCAAGGAGTTCACCCCGGGGGATCCCCGCCAGGGCGGCTTCAATTATCATCAGTATGCCCCTGCGGACCTGCGAAAATGACTCGCGGCCCGAAGAAGCCCACCACAGAGGGCACGAGTATAACATTTTGTCAACCTCGTCGGCAACCCCGTCCCGGCGTTTCCCGGTGTAGTGTTCCAGAACGAAGAGGAGAAGGTCCCGGTAGGTCCTGTGGTTTGCGTTTCCCGAGTGATTCCAGAGGGGGTATGGTTCGCCGGCCTCCATATCGGGAAAGGTGGTCGACCAGCTTCCCGCCGGAAGGCGGGTTTCCTTCAGTGGGAAGCGTTTCAGTATCCTGTCCAGGGAGGATATCCGTATTCCATCAAGTATTGAGATCTCCTCCAGGAAGGGCAGAAGGAAGGAATCAATGGCTTCCGCCCTGTGATGACCGAAGGTTCTCCATCCATGGCCAGGATAACGTAGGAATCATCCTTTCCGGTCCACTGGAAAAGGTCCTGCACCATTCTTTCCGCCATCTCACCGCCGTCATGTCCATGGAAGGATATCCTGTTCGACCAGAAATTGCTTCTAAGGAAAACCGCCGTTCCCCCCACCGAGGGGATCCATCTTGATGGTACTTCGCCCTTGGCGTATACCCAGGGCACATCGTCGGTTATCGCCCAGTTGTAGCCCAGTTCTCCCAGAACGCGAAGGGTTTCCTCATCCAGGGCCATCTCCGGAGGAAGACACCCCCGGGCCTGTATACCTCCCCGATAAGCCTGCTGTTGCCTGAATCGTTAAGTGCCAGCTGGCGGGTGATCTCCTCCACGGGGATAAGGGGAAGATGGGATGATAGGCTCCGCTTGCGGTGAAGCTGCAGCAGGATAGCCGGGATACTCTTTCAAGTGTCTCAGGAGCAAGTTCCGCCAGCTGTTCCGTCAGGGAAAGGTTCATGTTCACCGTGATCTCGGAATCGGTCTCGGAAAGCATCTCGAATATAGGTTCGTAGCACTCCCGGTTGATGCGTTTCACAACATCCGGGTCCTGAGTGGGAGGCTGGTAGAAATGCAGGAGCAGTCCTATGTGTTTCATACAGGTTCATTCTCCTTCACGGCCAGGAGGACATCCATTCCCGGAACCAGGTGGAGGCCTCCGCTGCGGAGCCCCCTGAAAGGGCTATCTCCATGAAACCCTGGCTTCCCCTGAGGAACAGGAGTTCCCTGCCCGAGGGTTCATCGGCATAGCAGCTTACGGTTTTCAGGGGAATGCTCCCTCCGGAGGTCATCAGGTCTGTCACAACAAGACCCGCCACCTGTTCAGGTGTTAGACTGAGAATGCAGTTGCCGAAGTGATCGGTGTGGAGAACCGAGGCGGCAAGGCCTTCCGCCGATGGTGCTCCCTGTGGAAAGGGCAGCAGGACCGGGTTATCATGGGGTTCCAGGAAATCGGTCCAGCCCGGGTCCACGGAGAGCCTTGCGGCGCAGGGGGCGAAGTAGTCCCTTCCGTGGAATGTGTTAGAGGCATTCCTTTCCGGGGGAGGCAGTTTCCAGAAGGAAACGGGTCCGGGGAGAAGTGAAACAAGGCCATTGTCCGGAGCCACCAGGTACCTGCCCCGCCATAGGGCTGCGAGGCCGAGCCTGTCTGTGCCCACCCCGGGGTCCACCACCACCAGGGTCACAGAGCCGCAGGGAAGGTGCGGAAGGGCTGCCCGAAGATGGAAGGCTCCATGGAGAACATTTCCCCGCCCCACCTTCGGAGTAAGGTCGATCACCGGTGTGTCATAACCGGCGAAGGAGAGGATGGCGGCCTTCATCTGGGCGGTGTAGGTATCTTCAGCGCCGAAATCCGAAAGAATGAACACCGGTGTTTTCATGGCTGGCTTCCCCCTATCTGTGCCTTATGACCACAAGTGTGCGGTCGTCCGCCTGGGCTGCGCCCCCGGAGTGGTCGTCAACGGCCCTTAGGACCCTTTCGACTATCTGTTCCGCGTTGAGGTCCCTGTGGTTGAGCACCGTTCCGGTCAGTCCCTGAACACCGAACTCGGAATCATTTTCGTCCATGGTCTCGGTGATGCCGTCGGTATACAGTACCAGAACATCCCCGGATCGAACCTGCCGGGTTCCGAAATCGTAATCGGAGTCCTTTATCACCCCCATCAGCAGGCCGCCCTCACTCAGCTCTTCCACATCCCCTGACCGGGAAATGAGCAGCGGGGGGTTGTGACCGGCGTTGCAGAAGGTGAGCATACCGCTCCGGGTATTGAGCACACCATAGAAAAGGCCAACCAGGCTGGATACCTCGGCCCCTACGGTGAGATCGGAATTAACCCGCTTCATTATCTGGGAAATATCGAAGAGACTCTTGACGCTGGCCCCAAGGGTTCCCTTCATGCCCGCCATGGTCAGAGCGGCGGGTATCCCCTTCCCGGCCACATCCGCCACTGCGATCCCCAGATTCCCCGTCTGGAAGGGTGAAGAAATCATAGTAATCGCCTCCCACTTCCCGGGCGGAACCGTAGTAAACCCCGATATCATAGTTCTCATATCTGGGGCTTCCTTGGGAAGAAGCCCCGCCTGGATCCTCCGGGCAGTACCCAGTTCCTCCGCCAGGGAATCCCCGCCGGAAAGCCTTCCCAGATAGAGATCGGGAAGTTTCTCACGGAGTTCCCTGGAGTTGGTTACCGAGGGATGACCGGTAACCAGGTTCACCACGGCGTTGCGAACCTCCTCGGACCTGTCGCCGAGGAGAGCGGTGAGTTTCGCGATAAGCCGGGGATCTCAGGTATGTGTTCCAGTGAAGAGATGCAGTCAACGGCCTTCAGGCGAACGGAGCCATCGGGGTCATCCAGGAGTCTGGTAAAGAATGAGGTCTTTTCCAACACCGACGGCGCCGCGGCTCGGTTGGCTCCCCTCAGAACGCTTATCCTTACATATGGGTCGTCATCTGTTATCAGTTCCGCCGGGGAACCTCCGGAGAGGGCGCCTTCAGTGGAGAATTCGGCAATGGCCTCCCCCGCCGCGGCCCTGACGGACCTCTCTTTGTCCCGGGAGAGCTTTTCAAGGAAGCCCAGCTCCCTTTCCTCGGATATCCCAAGTCTTCTGATACCCACTGCCAGGGCCTTCCTCACAGAGGGATCGATATCGGAAGCAAGGGTATCCATACAGGCATAGGCCCCGTCGCCGAAGGATGACCTGTTCCAAAGAAGAAGCAGGGAAGCCTGGACCTTTCCTCGACGGTTCCCTTCCCCGCCAGCTGAAGGATCACCTCAAGGGCGATCATGGCAACATCCTCCCTGCCCCCGGCCAGCAGCTGGGACAGGGACTCCCTTCCTCCGTATCCTTCGGAAGATATGGTGATCCGAAGGAGTTTCTTCTGTTCGTCGGGATCCAGTATCCGAATGTAGGGCAGCACCATAGATGCCATCTTGTTGCTCTGGGGCATTTCCTCCGCGATCAGCCCCCAGAGCACTTCCTTTTCACCGGAGTTCAGGTCTTCATAGTTCATGAGCATGCACTGGGCAACCCTTCGCAGGTCGTTCTCCGGGATGTTCGAAAAAAGCGTTTCCCTTATGGAGGGATCGAAGAACCGTATCCTGGCCCCGATGGTGTAGGCAACTATGCCCCGTCCTCCGTCTGGAAGCCTCTGCATGAGAAGCCAGAGCAGGTCCCCCGGTTCCCCTTCGAAATCCCCGGGCTGCCTGTTCATGAGTCCCCGGACCAGGGACTGCAGTTCAGCGGTGTTCTCCGAAGCAAGGGTCTCGTTGACCACCGCCATTTCCCTTTTGGAAAGCTCGGGGAAACGCCTGCCCAGAAGGAACAGAAGGAACCCCCGCACCGTGGAGGAGCCGTCGTCTATGAACCTGTCCACGAAACCGCCGGGATCACCGGCCATGCCCCACAGGTCGATACTCTGAAGAAGGTAGCCCCTGACCCTTTCATCGGGATCGGAGGCGGCGGCTTCCACCAGGTCCCTGAAGTAGTGGTCCTTCCTGAGCCAGGGATTGCCCAGGGCAACCGCCAGGGCCCTTTTTGACTCCACCGGACCGGATTCCAGTATGTGCCTGCACAGTCCCTCGGCGGCCCTGTCGAATGCCTCACGATCGGAAAGGAGCATTGCGAAAAAGTCCGCAAGATTGTCCTGCATGGGCTCCCGTGAAGCGGAAAAAGAAGTCTGGACTTCTCCGAGGAAGAGAGGTGTCTGTACATGTGGGCAATGTTGTAGCCGGCCCTTCTGTGACCTGCGTCCCTGCTGTTTAGAAGGGTTTCCATCACAACCCTTATCAGAGGGCTTCCCCCCCGGACAGTTCCGCCATGCCCCGGTCTACGGCGCTGAGTACAAGCGTGTCTCCGCTGCACAGATGGGCATTCCCATCGATGGATAGCCTGCGGAAGGGAGATTTGCCCTGTGCCGCGGCGGTATTTGCGTACATTTCTTCCAGAAGGGTCTCCGAGGGGAAGGTTTCCCTCAAAAGGAAATGAAGCCTTGACCATATCTCCGAAAGGGCGGACTTGAACACCGATTCCGGCACTATGGGTTCGAACAGGGAGAGCAGTATCAGTTCTGCCTTAGAGAAAAGGTCGAGGTCCTTGAAGGAGGCCAGGACCTTTTCGCCCTGTTCTATTCTCCACTGTCTGTTGGTCTCCGGGGATGGAAGTTCCACATGGGCGTCTCCGAAAAGGCTGAAGAGCCCGGCCATCCGGGGATCGGAGGAAGAGAGCACCACCCGTCTTCTGGAGTCGGTGGCCCTCAGGATGATGGTGAAGACCGAATGGAAAAGATGCAGGGGGTGTATTTCGGTCTGCTTCCTTATGGAATCGATATCGAAGAGAATGGCGCAATCCTCGGGGCCCCTCAGCTTTCTCTCCACGTTAGGGGCAACCACGTTTTCCTCAAGAAGCTCCATGGGAACTAGACCCTGGTCCGCCGCCTCCATGAGAAGAAGCCTTGCCATTGTGGTCTTTCCCGCCCCGAGGGAACCGGACAGACACACGAAACCCCTGTCCCTGAAGATCGACGAGGCGCGGAGTAAACTCTCACGGTCTACGGATTCCCCGGCGACACCCTTCCATGACCGGATGAGCTCTTCACCGGATGGATAAGAGTTCAGCCCCCGGTTGAGACCCTTCAGCCACCCCTGGACCGAGTTGAGTACCAGGGAGACCATATCCGCCCTGTCCTTGTAGGTCCAGCACCTGTTCCATTCCCTGAGCTTGGAGAAAATGGGCTCGGAATAGGACGGTTCTCCCGTTACCAGGGCACCGATGGGAACCCCCATGCGGAACAGCGAGAAGAAACGGGACCTTGCCCCTGCGGAGGGTGAACTGCCTATCAGCAGCAGGGCGGCATCGGGAACCGTACCGGTAAAGCCCTGCACCAGAGTAACCGCCCCGGCCCATTCAGGCGGGCGCAGCTTCCCCGCCTGTGAAACGAAGACCGAATCCTCCCCATCGGGAAGAACGCCGGCATCCGCCCATACGAGCAGCTCGAAACTGTCAGGCATCAGAGCTCCGTCAGTTAAGAGGCCAGATAAGCGTGGCCCGGGTCTTTCCTTCGGGGTTCAGGCCGTAGTCGAGCCACCTGGCAAGGTTCCTGGCGATAAGAACACCCCTGCCGCGGCAGTTGATGAGCTCCTCTCCCTCGCCGGGCCTGTGGCCCAGCTCGGCATCGGGCTGCCAGCTCCCGCAGTCGTCCACCATGAACTGAAGCCTTCCCGGGAAGGCATCGATGGAAATGGTGACCGTTTTCGCAGGGTCCCCGGCATTACCGTGTTCCATACCATTCTTCACCACTTCCATCACCGCTATGGACAGGCTGGTGACATCCTCTTCCTCAACCCCGGCTGCAAGGCCGACTTTCTCTACGAAAACCTGAATGGTCTCAAGAAGAAGCTCATCCCCCGGAACGGTGAGTACTATTCCCTTAAGCAAGATCAGCCCTTCAGGCTTTCAAGTGCTTCCTGCTCGTCGGTGTAGGTCTCGAAGATGGTTATGAGCTTGGTGATTATGAAGAGCTCGTGGATCTTCTTGGTGGCGTTGAGAATAGCCATTTTTCCGCCAACTCTGGAGATGGATGTATGTCCGCTGACAAGGACTCCCAGCCCGGAACTGTCCATCCAGCTCACTCCGCCGAGATCCAGGAGAACATTGCCCATGTCGTTGTTCACAGCGGTCTGGAAAACGGTCTGGAGCTCCATGAGATCCGGGCCGCTGATGACCTTGCCGTGGAGCCTTATTATCTTGATGCCTTCCTTCATTTCCTCTTTGATCTTCACTGTAACCCTCCTTGAAAGAGATCCGTTGAAATTCACCAACTCATGAAGAATAGATAATTATCGGGCCGATGTCATGAGCAGAGAACAAAGTCCCTCCAGTTCACAAGGCCTCTGCCCTCCAGGAACGCCCTTATCCGCTGTCTTGCTCCGGGTTCCCTGGAGGCTCCCAGGACTGGGATTCCGTCGTGGTGGTCCCAGGTGCTGCCCGGTATCACCGGAGCCCCCTCAACAGCGGTCTGGTAATCCTTTCCACCGGAGCCAGGAAAGCCGCTATGGAAAACCCCTCCCTTTTCATGTGGCCGGAGAGGCGCCTGGCGCACTGGCCGGTGCCGGCGATGTATACCCTTTTGTCGGCGAGGCAGGGCACATGCTTCAGATACATCGCCCTGGTCTTGTAAAAGGAGGTAAGGGAATACATGGGGGAACTTCGGCTGAAACGCTCCCTTCTCTCCCTCCAGGCCAGGAGCGTCTTCGGTACCCTGTAGAATCCGTATCCCGTGCTCCACAACCTGAGCCAGAGCTCATAATCCTCGGGAAGCCCTATGTCCCGGTATCCACCGGCCTCAAGGACGCCCTTCCTGCTGTAGAACGCCGTGGGATGGGGAACCGGGCTTTCGATGAAAAGGGAGTGTTCTATTTCCTCCGGCGTCTCCGTGGCATTGATCCAGCTTTCATACCGTCTGTAACCCCGGCTTACCAGCCTATCTGGAAAACAGCGGACCCGGGATGTTATGATGGTCCTTTCCCCCAGCTTCTCCCCGGCACGGTGCTGAAGCATTAGCCTTTCCGGATGGCAAATGTCGTCACTGTCGAACCTGGCGATCCATTTGCCCCCTGCCTGCCCAAGCCCGGTATTAAGGGCCTGGACGAAACTGCCCTTGCAGTCCAGCAGCCTGAACCGGGGATCCGCGGAGGCGTATTCTGCGGCTATCCTTCGGGAACCGTCCCTTGACATGTTGTCCAGCATCAGCACCTCGAAATCGGTAAAGGTCTGATCGACAAGGGATTGAAGAGCCCTTTGAATAAAGTCACCGGTGTCCTTGAATGGCATTACAACGGAAACCGCAGGGGCAACCATTCAGCGCATTCCTTCATAGGCATCGGCGAGGTCTGAAACGGTGATGACCGGAGGGCTGCAGGCAAGCCCCACGCAGAGCTGGGCATAGGGCCAGCCGGTCATGGGAAGATAGGCCTCTTCCATCAGAAGGGAGTCCCCGGGAAGTGTAGGGTCCAGGATGTCCACATTGTCACCGGCCAATCGGTTAGCCTCCGCTGCAAGCTGGCCTGTGAGGGGGTCTCCCGGGGGGCCCACCACATAAACATGGATATAGATCTCCTCCTCAGGGGGGAGGGGCTCCCCAGCGGAGGCTCCGTAGAGCGCGGCAGAGAACCATTCCCCGCTCCGGGCTCCCACGGCCCTTCGGGACTCTTCACCCCCGCCGTCGAGAACAATGGTAACCGGAAGTGCGTCAGGCAGACCGTATCTGGCTGAAACGGTTTGCGCTTCGGAGGGGTTCAGCCATACCACCGTGAGACCCACCGGACGGTTCTCAAGGAAACTGCTCAGTGTGGAGAGATCGGGATCGCCTATGTCCACCGCCAGGAAAACTGCGTCTCCCTGCAGTTCCCTCTGCAGATGTTCCAGTTCGGGAAGCTCACGAACGCAGGGAGCGCACCAGGTGGCCCAGAAATTAAGAAGGACCGGCCTTCCGTCTGCTTCCGCCAGCACGCTGTCCAGGGCGGCGATCCCCAGAATAAGTTCGCCCCCTGGCCATACCCTTCGACGGTATGGTGGGAGAGAAGGACCACAGGGACCGGAACAAGGAGAAGAAGGGTAAGGGGGATCCAGAAATGCCTTCTCATCTTCCCGCTCCGTGTGAGATGGCCTTCACGGGACAGGAGGAAATGCACTTTCCGCACCTTATGCACTCGGCACTTGAGGGTTCGAGGTATATGTCGATGCCCATGGGACACACCTTACCGCACTTCCCGCAGCTGACACAGGAATTCGATACCTTCATCCTCACAACGGAGACCCTGCCGAGGATACCCCATGCGGCCCCAAGCGGACACAGGGCCCTGCAGAAGGGTCTTTCCACTGTAACCGCCCATAAAAGAACAAGAACGGCGATGGATGTTTTCCACCAGAACAGAAAGCCCAGTTCGAACTCGATAGACGAGGCAGAGACCAGTGGCCAGCCTGCCAGGGAAGTTCCCGCGGGACAGACGATCTTACAGAACCAGGGGTCGCCGGCCCCCCCGGGAACGGTCCTTAGGAATGCTGGAAGGGACAGTACAAGAATGAACAGCAGCGCGTATTTAGCCGGCCTCAGGGAATCCTGAAAGGAAAGACGGGGAGATGGGATCCTGTAAAGAATGTCCTGCAGAAGCCCGAAGGGGCAGAACCATCCGCAGGCGAATCTGCCGGCAATGAGACCCACAATGGCGATGAATCCAACCACGGCCCCCACTATGAGGGCGTCCGGACGCATGGTGGCAAGCATCCCCCAGAAGTTCGGTGTGGCGAGAATGGACTGAAGGCTGCCAAGGGGACAGGCGAGGACACTTGATGGACAGCTGTAGCAGTGGAGCCCCGGGATCATGGCAACCTTTGACGAGCCTGTGTATATGGTGCCGGAAACCCACCCGGAAAGGTGCAGATTCGTGGCGAGAAGAGCGCCGAACTGCACTGTCCTCCTCAGGAGGTTCTGGTTAATCAGCCTATTCCTATGCATTCCAGACAGATATTCACGGCTTTAAAGAGAATGGCGAAGGGATCGCCAAGGATGTAGCCCGCCACCATTAAGGCGGTGGCCAGAAAAAGCAGGAGATACCTGAAAAAACTGGAGGCGGCGACCAGATTCGAACTGGTGAATGGTGGATTTGCAGTCCACTGCCTTCCCACTTGGCCACGCCGCCTTTCAGGTTCATTGTTCACCGGAGGGCAATCATACAAAACAGAATGCAATAAATCAAGAGCCGTCGGTCCAGTCAAGGCCCACCCAGAAACCCTCTTCCCAGGTCATGTCCCCCAGTGGCGTCTCAATGGTGGGAAGGGCGAACATGCTCAGCCTTCCGAGGTGTTCCTCGTCCCGGATGTTGCCGTCTATACCACCCACCGCAAGGGCAAGGTCGATCACACCGGCGGGTCCCAGTATGTCCAGCACCTGGAAGGCGTCGAAGCCGATCCCCAGATCCAGAACGGCAGTCAGGCCGTCGTCCCCTATGCCGAACTGGCCGGTGAAGAGGCCCTGGGCAACCTGGATAAGTTCCTCGGCGGGGCCCTCTTCGGCATCCATGAAAACATCATAGTCCAGGGAAGTGAGTGTAATGGATATCTTCGGAAGCCCGGATTCCCCGGTGTTTGGATTCCTGATCCCAAGGCCGAGATCGAAGTCCATCGGGCATTCTCCCTGGAGCCAGTAGGAGGCGACCGTTGCCGCCTGGGTAACCGAAAGGCTTCCCAGTTCGGATATGTCTATTCCGCAGATGCTGAAGTCACTGGTGTTCTCCACCCTGAAGGTTGCCCTCATGAATGAAAGGGCGTCGGTGATCCCGCATCCGGTCAGAAGAAGGAAAGCCGCAGTAAGTAGAATAGCTGTTTTATTCATGTCCCTCTATCCTCTCAAGTATCTGTTCAGCCGTGGCAGGATCAGCCATGGCGGGGATGTCCTCTATCGGCACCCCCAGAAGATACATGGAAACCTCCCCCGCCATACCGAACGCCTCCGGTGTGCCGACCTCAGCCGCGGCTATCACGAAGGCGGCGGAGATATCCAGGCTCCAGGCATCGCTCCGGGGTACATTATCTCCATGGCTCTCTGAAAGGCATCGTTCAGCAAGCCCCGGGAAAGGAGAAGTTCGATTTCCGAGGACACATCCCCGTAGTAGTCACCTTCGCCTTCATCGATAAGTGTCAGGTCCCGGTTTTCCCCAACGAGATACCAGGCGAAAACATAGTCTGCTGTGAAGGGCATCTGAGAAATCACCTCCAGCGTGCCGTCCTCCGGGGAATACTCGCAAAAGGTTTCGCGGGATTGAAAGAAAGGGGAAAGGGAAGCCACCGGGACACCTTCACGGAGTCCAGGGCAAGGGCGATATCGAATTCCATGGGACCGGTTTCCCTGAAAAGGAGCTCTCCCCCGTCCAGCCCATCAACAGCAATCTGCGGTTGTCCCAGGGCAAGGATAAGCAGGATCACGTGCATGGTCGCCTCCTTCCGGCGGGTATTCCTCCGGAATCTATATAACCGTCGCCGGGGCCGGAGGCAACGGATGCCTTTACCGGTTGATACCGGAAATTGGCATTTTTGTTCCCATGCTTTATATGTTGTGCCCTAAAAACTTACGAGATCTATTTGTCAAATTTACGGATGGCTTTGGGTGGAGCGGGAAACGAGACTCGAACTCGCGACAGCTACCTTGGCAAGGTAGGGCTCTACCAACTGAGCTATTCCCGCTCCGATGAAGCGTGGCCGTATATGCAAAACCGTCATTTATGTGTCAAGGGTAAGGGGCCGGTTGCACCGGGAATGTCGATTCATTATTTATGAAACCCGCGGAATCTCTGTTTTCTCAACCATGAGGGGTCGGTCATTAACAGCAACGCCGTAGACAGAATTCTTCAGAGGGTCTGGGCCTTCATCACCAGGGAAGAATGGGACAAGGCCGAGGAGCTTCTGGACAAGCTCATCGCGGGGAAGCCCTGGGACAAGAAGCTCCTGCTGAACAAGGCCCAGCTCAGGAAACGGATGTGGCTGGCTACCGACCGTGAGGACTACGACCTCCTGAAGGATGCCCTCCACCTCTTCTCCCGCTGCCACCTTCTCACAGGCAATGCAGAGGCGGGGATCAACACCGCCACACTGCTCCTGCTCAGCGGGAACGAGCGGGAAGCCTACAGGAAGGCCGCCGAGGTCTCAGCCCATTGCCGGAACCTGATAATGGAGGGAACCGGTGAGCCCGACGGCTATCTGTCGGCGATCATGGGCGAGGCGAACCTCATCAGGGGCAGGCACGAAGCGGCCCAGAGCTGGTATGAGACCGCATGCTCCCAGAACGAGTCCATTTCCGAGGTTTTCACCGAGAACATGAACCTTCTACTGGACCACACCGTTCCGGAATCCAACACAGTGAAGAAGATACGAAGGGCCCTCAGGCGTAGTCTCCCTCTCCACGCTCCATGCGTCGGATATCCCGAACTTCTCAGCAGAACCCTCAGGTCCGCGGAATCCTCCGCGGTGGAGAAGGAACCCACCCTTACTTTGTAGTAAGCTCCGGACCGGTCTATGAAAACGGTCTCGCCGGTTACCGCCCCGACACGCTCCCTTAGAGCCTCGGCGGCCTGAAGGGTTCCGCAGGCGGCTATCTGAACGCTCCAGGGGCCGGAGCTGCCGTCCTCCTCCGACGGGGGCCGGTCACCTGCGGGAAATGCTATGGTAGTAACCGGCCCGAAGCCCTCGAAGGGGTCTCCGGAGTAATCCGGCGGATCCGCATAGGGGTCCGGAGGAAGACCCCGGTCTCCGCTGGAGGTACTGGTCCCGCAGGCGGAGGCCAGAAGGATAAGGGCCAGTGGAACAGTTCTCTTAAATGTCATGTGGGTACAACACCTCCGTAAGTGTAAGACCGCAGGGGGGAAGGGATGGCCCCGCGGCGGTCCTGCTTCCCGATCCGAGTATCTCAGTTACCCTTTCAGGCGGTATCCATCCCGCTCCGGAGCGGAAAAGGGTACCGGACCATATTCTAACGACTCCCCGGAGGAATCTGTTAGCGGATATGGTGAACTCCCAGCCATGGCTGTTCTCCATGGCGTCGGCCCCGGTCACCGTCATGTCCCAGGTGGAATTGCCGCTGCCCTCCTTTGAAAAACCCCGCCATGTGTTGTTCCCCAGGGAAAGCTCCGCAGCCCTCTTCATCGGAGCCAGCGCCAGGACCGGGAAACCCGGCTGGTATTCATAGAGCCTTCTCAGGGGTCCGGGGTCCTCCCTATCCTGTATACATAGCTTCTGGACAGGGCATCGAACCTTGCGTGGAAGCCATCGGGCACGGTACTGACGGAAAGACAGTGAACGCTTCGGGGCAGGAGGCCGTTCAGCCCTCCCCTTATTCGGGGGAGCTCTTCATCGCGGATGTCGAGATGGGCCGGCATGGCAAGGGCATGTACCCCGGCATCGGTCCTGCCGGCGCCATGTATCCTGCAGGGTCTTCGGCAGAGCTTTTCAAGGGCGGATTCTATCACTCCCTGAACCGTCGGGAGGCCCGGCTGTACCTGCCATCCGCTGAAGGGGGTACCATCGTACCGGAACCTGAGAAGGATCCTCATCCAAGGCTCCCTGAAAGGGAGAGGATGAAGAAGCACCAGGAGAGCACCGCAACAAAGACCGTCAGGGGCCCCGGAGGTCTCCGGGGGCCGGGGGGTGATCCACCGGCACCAAGGGCGTCGGTAACGGTCATGGTCAGCCGCTCCCTTACCGGCCTTCCCCGGTGGGCCTTCCAGTATTCACCGGCGGCGGAGGCCGCACCGCCGGCGAGGATCATGGTTTCCGAAAGCCTTTCCGCAGGGGTAAAGCCCCGGGCCATCCCCAGCACCGAGGCGATGCCCCCGGGGCCCAGGGAGCCGGCGAAGTAGACACCGGCGGAAAGGGCGCACACCCAGCGAAGTGCTGCCAGGGCCCCGGAGGAGTTCCCGGTGGCCAGGGCCCAGATAAGGAAAAGCACCGGCCCCGGGGAAATGAACAGCAGGTTCCTGAAATACTTGAGGCGAAAGTGAACCAGGGAAGCCAGGGGAAACAGGGCGAAACAGGGAAGAAAGGCCGCGGGACACAGAAAAGCTGAAGCGGGAACCGCCAGGAGAGCGGCGAAGACCATTATGTCAGCCGCCAATTCGATCCTTTCCTTTCTGCGGGGCAAGTTTCTTCTGAACGAGACGGAACTCTATGGGAGGTGCCGACTGGAACTCCAGTTCCTCGCCGGTGATGGGATGAATGAACCCAAGGGTTTCAGCATGGAGCATCTGGTGACCGGCAAGTCGAATGGCGTCGGATACCGTTTCCCGGTTGCCACGGGTGGAGGGGAATCCCCTGGGGTTCATCCCGCCGTACTTCATGTCCGCCACGATGGGGCACCGCTTCATCACCGACATGTGAACCCGTATCTGATGGGTCCTTCCGGTTTCCAGCCTGCATTCTATGAGGGATGCTATGGAATACCTTCTGAGTATCCTGTAGTTCGTCACCGCCCTTCTGCCCCCCTGTATCACCGTCATTTTCTGCCGGTTGGCCGGATCCCGGCCGATTGGGCCGTCTATCCTTCCCTCGGTGGGTGATGGGGCTCCCCAGCAGAGGGCCAGATACCTTCTCTTCACCGTTCGCGCCGCCAGCTGGGCAGCAAGGTGTCTGTGGGTCTCGTCGTCCTTGGCCACCATGATGAGACCGGTTGTGTCCTTGTCCAGCCGGTGGACGATCCCGGGCCTCAGTTCACCGGAAATACCGGACAGGGAGCCCCGGCAGTGATGCAGCAGGGCATTCACTAGCGTACCCCGCCTGGTGCTGGGAGTGGGGTGCACCACGAGGCCGGCGTGCTTGTCTATCACTATCAGATGGCTGTCCTCGTGAACGATGTCCAGGGGAATGTTCTCAGGGGTGAGGTCGATGGGTTCGGGGTCGGGAACGCTCAGGGATACCACCTGGCTCTCCCGGAGCCTGGTTGACGGTTTGGCCGGGGCCTCCCCGTCAACCTTCACATGACCGTTCCTTACCAGTGTGCTGATGTAGCTCCTGCTGAGGCCAAGGTCTTCCTGAAGGGCCAGAAAGCTGTCCAGCCTTATCCCCGATTCGTCCTCCTCCACCTGATACTCAGGAACGCCCAAGCAGTCTATTGCTCCCTGAGAATGAGGTGGTATCCGAACTGTGTTTCCACCACGCCGGACATTCCGCCAACGGGAAGGGCGAAGGCAGCCTCCTCGAAGGGGGAACCATGGCGCCCCTGCCGAACTCGCCCAGCATTCCGCCGTCCTGTCCCGAGGGACAGTCTGAGTACTCGATGGCCGCCTGTGTGAAGGTGATCTCGCCGGCCTGGATCCTTTCTTCAACACCCTGAATGAGTTCCAGGGCTTCCTCGGGGGTCCTGTCAAAGGGACCTTCAACGGCGCAGCCGTCGTAGCAGACCAGTATGTGCCTGGCGGTGACCACCGTGGGGGCCTTCCTCCACGGGAACCTCCTCTACCGTTTCCACGGTTCAGGGGTGACATCCGCCGCTTCCTCCACCGGTTCTTCCTGGCCGCAGGCAAACACCAGCATCAGGATGGGAAGTGCGTAGATCAGTTTCTTCATTACAGCTCCTTTTCTGTTATTGGCCAAAGACGATCAACGGGGAAATATAGCTTGTTCTTTCCGGTGTTGACACCGACGGAGTGCGCAACCGATAGTATCGGTGTGTACATATTGCATTTTTTGCCCCCAGTTAATGAACGCAGAAAGGAGGTCCTATCTTGGACCGAACTTCCTTCTTCAGCCACCGTGCCAACTCCATGCAGAGATCGGTGATAAGGGAACTGCTCAAGCTCACCAACAAGCCCGAGATCATTTCCTTCGCCGGAGGTCTGCCGGCGCCGGTAACCTTCCCGGTGGAATATGTGAGGAAAGCAGTTACGAAGGTTCTCGATGAAGAACCGGAAAGGGCTCTGCAGTACGGCGCCACCGAGGGCGACCCAAGGCTGAAGGGCAAACTTGCTGAGATCATGCGGAAGGACGGCATCGATGCCGACCCCGAGAACATCATGGTCACCACCGCCAGCCAGCAGGGTCTGGAGCTCATGGCAAAGGTGTTCTTCAACCCTGGAGACACCTGTGTAGTGGGCCTTCCCACATATCTCGGAGGCCTTCAGGCCATCAAGAGCTACGGCGGAGTTCCGGTGGGGGTCGAACTCGACGAACACGGAATGATCCCCGGGAAGCTCGAGGAAACCCTGGACAGGCTCGAGGGAGAGGGCAGACGCCCGCGGCTCATATACATCATCCCCGATTTCCAGAACCCGGCGGGGGTTACCATTCCAGGGGAGAGAAGGGCTGAGATAGTGAAGATCGCCCGGGATCGGGACTACCTGATAGTTGAAGACACCCCCTATCGCCAGATCAGGTTCAGGGGAGAGCACCAGCCAACCTTCCAGAGCCTGGCCCCGGAACGGGTCCTCAGCCTCTACACATTCTCCAAGATAATGCTTCCCGGCTTTCGACTGGGCTGGGCCTACGGACCGGACTGGCTGGTGAACAAAATGGTCATGGCCAAGCAGTCAATGGACCTCTGCACCCCCCCTTCAACCAGGCGATCACCTACACATGCTGGAGGCGGGAGCCCTTGAGGCAGGGCTCAAGGAAACCATAAAACTCTACCATAAGAGATGCGACATAATGCTGGCCGAGCTCAAGGCCAACCTGGGCGATGTCACCGGTGTAACCTGGACCGAACCCGAGGGCGGCCTTTTCCTGTGGCTCACGGTACCCGAAGGGGTAAGCACCGACGACATATTCGTGAAGGCAGTGGAGGAGAACGTTGCCTATGTTCCCGGCAGCGCCTTCTATCCCAACAACGACAACCACAGGTCAATGAGGCTGAACTTCAGCTACTGCAACGAGGAAAAGATCATCGAGGGCTGCCGAAGGCTGGGCAAGCTGATAAAGGAAGTCCTTTAGATAACCGCTTGAGGGGCGCCGGGTCCGGCGCCCCTTTCCCTTATCTGAGATATACCTGTCCCCAGAAAATGTCCGAACCTTCTTCCCCCCGGGGTGTGTGCTCGCCAAGTACGAAGTACTCGTTGAATCCCCCGGGGAAGACCCCCACGGGGATCTGTGAACCCTCTGCACTGATAATGTACACCCTCATCTCCCCGGATGGGTCCATGGGGGCCAGAAAAGCATTCAGCCCTTCCACTTCAAAGGGTCTCTCCCCCCGGGGTCCTGTCCAGCCGGCGATCATTGCCCCGCCGTCCTCCATGGGCTCCAGTGATGTGAGGGAGGTATTGTGATCGTACCTGTTGGGGAGGTTCCATAACTCGTTCAGCGCCGGGTCGAACAGGAACAGATGACCCTGAAGGTGAAAACTGCCCCTGATATCCGATGTTACAGCACAGAGGATGGTCCCCTGGGGAAGCTCCAGGAAATCCTCCACCTGGATCACGAACTCCGCTTCGAGGTCGGGGCAGGCCCTCCAGAGCTCGTTTCCCCGGGAATCCAGCCTGATTATGTCAACGGAGGACTGAAAGCCCTCCAGCTCCACACCAAGGATGAAACTCCCGTCATAAAGCACTTCCAGGGTGGTGCCCTGGATGTCCCTCCCCCTGAAACCGGGGACCTCGGCGCACCAGCTTAGATCGCCATGGAGACCAAGGGCCCCGGTGAACAGAAACCCTCCATCGCCGGTTGCCGCCCCTGCTATGATCAGTTCCCCGTCATCCAGGTACTCCATTGATGTTATGGTGATCCCACCGTACTCTTCGGGAAATCCGGTTACGGGGTCCCGGGAGGAATCCTCCGGCGAAGCTGTATCCATGACAAGAAGCTCGGCGTCACCGGGAAGCAGCCTGCTTCCCAGGGCCAGGGCCAGCCGTGATCCGGGAAGGAAGCAGGGGGTAACCCAGTGCTCCATGACTTCTATGTCGAAGAGAATCGGTGTGCTCCCGGTTTCTGCCCCGTATCTGTCCAGTGAAAGCAGGCTCCATGTCCAGAGGCCTTCCCCTTCGTTGAGCACCACAAGGCTGTAGGAAGAAAGGTCTTCGGACCGGGAGCATGCCGCTATATGATCCCTCCCCGGCCGGGTGGTGACCCTGCTCCTGGTCCAGGTGAGTGTCTCCGGGGACGAGGCCGTGGTGAACACCGCGATAACCGAAAACAGAAAGATCATGGTTCCCCCTTTCAAGATACTGGGCCTTTGACATCCGCAGGGCTATTGGGGATTATAATGGCTGCGGGCTTTCCGCTGGAATGGAGATCCATTGACATCAAAGGAACCGCCCTACGGCGTGATCGATTCCCTCATTCAAAGGGCCTACTCCATTTCCAGCAGCGACCCCGAAGAAAGCAGGAAGCTTGCTGAAAGGGCGGAGGAGCTATCAGACAGGGAGAACTGCGTAAGGGGAATCGCCCGGGCCAAACATCTGATAGCCCTCTATCATCTCCGCAGCGGCGATCTGCGCTCCGCCGTTGAGATAAGCCGTGAGGCCCTTGATATTTTCCATAACATCGGCGACGAGAACGGAATCAGCAGCACACTGAACACCCTCGGCATAGCCTTCAGGAACACCGGAAGCTTCGACAGGGGCCTCGACTGCCTCATGAAATCCCTTAAGATCGAAAAGAAAAGGAACGATCCGGGAAATCTGGTAAAGCTCTACGGCAACATCGGGAACATCTTCGACAGCATGGGGCAGTACCCCGAAGGTCTGCAGTACTACACCAAATGCCTGGAGCTGGCGGAGGAGCTCGATGACAGCAATGTAAAGGCCGACGCCTACAGCAATCTGGGAACCTGCTATCACCATCTGGGGGAAACGGGAAAAAGCGCCGGTGCCCACAGAAAGGCCCTGAAGATAAGGGAATCCCTTGGCGATCAGGAGGGCATATCCTTCTGCCTCAATAACCTGGGAATGATATACGAGGATCAGGGCAAGCATGACAGGGCCCTGAAGTACTACCTCAGGTCCCTGGACATCAAGATCCGTCTTGGAATGAAACTGGAAACCGCCAGGATATGCAACACCATCGGAAGCCTCTTCACCATAACCGGAGACTACGAAGCCGCAGGGAAATACCTTGAAAAGGGTTCGAAGCTTGCCCGTGAGGTAAGCAGCCAGACCGCCCTCCGGGAGAATCACATCTGCCTTTCCAATCTCTACAGTGCCACGGATAATTTCGAACTTGCCCTGGCCCACCACCGGGAGTTCCACAGACTGGACAGGCAGATACTGAACTCCACCAGGATAGCCAGCATGGAGGCACAGCTGGAGCTGATGAACGGGGAACTATACGCAGCCAACAGGAAGCTGGAGGAGGCCAACTCGAAGCTGAGCACTCTCTCCATAACCGACGGCCTGACCGGAATAAGCAACAGAAGAAGGTTCGACGAGTTCCTGGGGTCGGAATGGAACAGGTGCAAGAGGAGATCCGCGCCGATTTCCCTGGTAATGATAGACATAGACTTCTTCAAGCTCTACAACGACACCCGGGGCCACACCGCCGGTGACAGTTGTCTGAGGACCATCGCCGGGACCCTGAGGAAGGCGGCGAACCGCACCACCGACCTCGTGGCCCGGTACGGTGGTGAGGAGTTCGCCGCGGTTCTGTCGGAAAGCGATTCACAGGGGGCGGTGAAGGTTGCCAGAAAGGCCAGGAGCGGTGTGGAGGACCTGTGCATACCCCACGAATCCTCCCCGGTGTTGCCTGTTGTCACCGTGAGCATCGGAATAGCCACAATGATTCCCGGACCCGGTGATGACCCCGGCGAACTGGTTAAAAGGGCGGACAAGGCCCTTTACTACTCCAAGACCAGCGGCAGGAACCGAATAACCATGTACGACGGCTAGAACAGGGAAACGGCCTCTTCGGGGTCTGTTCATTTTTCACTTCCGCTGATATGTTCTGGCAAATGAATCCTCAGTAATAACAGAAGAAAGGAAAGCTTTCATGGATCTTTCCACCGTGTATATGAGCATGAAGCTCCGAAACCCCGTAATAGTGGGCAGCTGCGGCCTCACCGGAACGGTAGACAGGCTGAAGGCGTGTGCCGACGCCGGGGCAGGGGCCATTGTGCTCAAGTCCATTTTCGAGGAACAGATAGAAAGCGAACTGGGACACATGGTCAGCGACAGCTGGTATCCCGAGGCCGCCGACTACATAGGCAACTACGGCATGCAGAATGCCCTGGGCAGCTATCTGAAGCTCCTTGAAGGGGCAAGGAAGGCCACGGACATTCCGGTGATCCCCAGCATCCACTGCTTCGGAACGGGAAAGTGGACCGAATGGGCATCACAGCTGGAAAGGGCGGGAGCCTCGGCCATCGAGCTGAACGCCTTCATCCTGCCCTCTGATCCCAGGCGAACCGGCCGGGAGAACGAAAACATCATCCTTGACATCGTCGGCGACATAAAGTCCAGGGTGACGGTGCCGGTGGCGGTGAAAATAGGTTCCCACTTCTCCAGCATCTCCGGCTTCGTAAGGGAACTGGACGAGATCGGAACCGACGGGGTGGTGATCTTCAACCGTTTCTTTGATATCGACTTTGACATTGACAAGCTGAAGGTCATCGACGGCGGTCAGTTCTCATCCCCCGGGGAAACCCTGGGGGTCCTCAGGTGGGTAAGCCTCCTCAGCCCGATGACCTCCTGCGACATCTGTGCCACAACGGGGATCAGTAATGGAGCCGATATGGTGAAGCATCTCCTGGCCGGGGCGAACGCGGTGCAGGTGGCCTCAACCCTTTACAAGAACGGAACCGGCGTCATTTCCCGTATGCACGGTTTCCTGGCGGACTGGATGCGCAGCCATAACTACAGCTCCATAGAGGATTTCCGTGGAGAGCTGAGCAGTTCTAAAAGCGGTAATCCAGCTGAGCACCGCAGGGTGCAGTTCATGAGGGCTTCTGTAAAGGCCTAGCCCCCCCGGCGGCAACCAGCCAGCTCCCGGCCCCGGCAAGCAGAAGGCCCGCTGCGAAGTGGAGGGACACCCCTTCACCCAGGAGCGCCACCGCCAGAAGGGTGGTCACCGCCGGCTTAAGAAGGAATATGGTGGAGGCGTTCCCCGCCCCCATCTTCCTTATGGTTCCCATGAAGGTCATGTAGCCGATGCCGCTGACACCGATGCCCATGAAGAGGAACACCGGCAGTTCTCGAAAAAGGGGCTGCGGACTCAGACTGACCCCCTGAGGAGAAGCCAACCGGAAAGGGCAGCGGTGCCGAACAGGAAGGAAAGGGTATTGATCACCAGGGGGTCCAGCTTCAGAGAGGCCCTTCGCCCTATGATCATGTACAGGGCGAAGGTGATTGATGCCAGTAGTGCGTATATGGTGCCGGAATCCACACTCATCCTGTGAAGTCCCGTAACGAGGACCAGTCCCCCACACCGAGAAGAAGGCCCAGTATCCTCTTTCCGCTGAGTTTCTCCCAGCCCATAAGTGAAGCGGCAACAACAACGAAAACAGGGTTCGAACAGAAAATGGTGGCCGCCCGGGACGCGGTTGTGTGCTTCACAGCCAGCTGAAGCAGGGACATGCTGAGAAACGTGTTCAGCACTCCCATGAGGGCCAGCGGGGCAACTGATCTCCACTTCATCCCCAGAGGCCTTCTTTTAAGAAGGAGTACCGTCCCGAGAACGGCGGCCCCGGAGAGGAACCTCCACAGCGTGAGCACCAGGGATCCACGGAGCCCATCAGGGGCTTGCTGGCCACCTCCATCCCGGCGAAGAGAAGAAGGGTGGCAATATAGTTCAGAACACCCAAAGGCCGCCGCCTGAAAACCTATCTGCACTCCGCCACTATCTCGATGAAGCTCTCCGCCCTGAGGCTGGCGCCGCCCACCAGGGCTCCGTTAACATCGGTCCCTGCCATTGTAGCCTCGGCGTTATTCGGCTTGACGCTGCCCCCGTATATTATTCGCAGGTCCCTGGCGAAGTCGTTGCCCTCGAGGTTCGCCACCCAGCCCCGGATCAGTGAATGAACCCTCTGGGCTTCCTCGGGGGTTGCTGTCTTTCCGGTACCTATGGCCCATACCGGCTCATAGGCGATGACCAGGTTGAAGGGAGTGGCCTCGTCGTGGCCGCCCAGGGCAGCCTCGATCTGACCCCTTACCACTTCCTCGGTCCTTCCGGCTTCCCGCTCCTCCAGCAGCTCACCCACGCATAGAACGCAGTAGAGTCCGGACCTGAGACCGGCTATCAGCTTCCTGCGCACTATTTCGTCGGTTTCACCGAGTATGTGCCTTCTTTCACTGTGTCCGGCCAGGAACCACTTGCATCCGGCCTCCAGAAGCATTTCCGAGCTTATCTCACCGGTAAAGGCTCCCCTTTCCTCCCAGAACAGGTCTTGGGCGCCCAGATCCACCCCGGCCTTGTCCGCCAGGTTCGAGAAGGAACGGAGAAGGGTGAAGGGGGGAACACCACCACATCGGCGCCGAAGTAGTTGACGTTCCCCTCGTCAAGGGCGGTGAGATAGTCCATTCCCATCTCGTATGTGCCGTTCATCTTCCAGTTGGCGCCTATGAAGGGTTTCACACCGTCTATTTTCAGGTGTTCCAGTGCCGGGAGTTCCTCACCCTGAAGAAGCTTCAGGGAGGCTCCCCCCCCGGTGCTTACATGGGTTATCTGCTCCGCCACACCGGCTTCCCTCACCGCCCTCATGCTGTCGCCTCCGCCTACCACGGCGTCGGCGCCGAAACTGGTGGCGTCGGCCATGAAGGCTGCCAGCTTCCTGGTTCCAACATCGAAGGGGGGAACCTCAAAGAGTCCCATTGGGCCGTTCCATACGATGGTCTTGCTGTCCATCATGGTCCGCCGGAAGAGATCGATGGTTTCCGGTCCGATATCGAAACCCGCCATGTCCGCCGGAAGATTGTCGTACCGGTAGGCACCGGCCTGGGAGCCCTCCTCCCTGGACGGGGCACAGATTATGTCCCGGGGAAGCAGAAGGTTCACTCCCCTCTCCTCTGCGGCTTTGATGATATCCTTCGCGGTCTGTATGCGGTCTTCCTCCACAATGCTTTTTCCGGTTTCCAGCCCCATGGCGCGGAAGAAGGTAAAGGCCATTGCACCGCCCACTATCAGGTTGTCCAGCTTGGGAAGGACATTCTCGATAAGGGCGACCTTATCGCTGATCTTAACGCCTCCCAGGATCACGGTGTAGGGTTTCCTGGGGTGTTTGATTATCTCGCCGAAAACCCTCAACTCCTGCTCCACCAGGAAGCCTACGTATCCTCCGCCCAGTATTCCCGGAATTCCAACCATTGAGGCGTGCTCACGGTGACTGGTTCCAAAGGCGTCATTCACGTAGATGTCCGCCAGGGCCGCAAGTTTCCTTGAGAAATCGGGATCGTTGGAGGTTTCCTCGGGATGGAACCTCAGGTTCTCAAGAACGAGCATCTCCCCCGGGGCCAGGCCTGCGGCCATGGCCTCCACCCTTTTTCCTATGCAGTCGTGGGCGAAGAGGATCCTGGTTTCCTTAAGTATTTCCCTGAGCTTCTCCGCCACGGGCTTCATGCTGAACGGGATCCATTTTCCCTCCGGGTCTTCCCAGATGGGAGGCGAGGATCACTGGAGAACCCTGTTCCGTGAGGTGTCTGATGGTCCTGAGGACGGACCTTATCCGGGTGTCGTCAAGTATTTTGCCACCCTCGATGGGTACATTGAGGTCCGCCCGGAGGAAGATCCTTTTCCCTCCGGTCTTCAGGTCTCTTATTGAGGGGTACTGCATCTCAGAATCCCTTTTTGGCCATCTTGACCAGCATGTCCACCATTCTCGCGGAGTATCCCAGCTCGTTGTCATACCAGGAAAGGACCTTGAGCATCCTGCTGCCCATCATTCTGGTCACATCGCCGTCAAAGACGCTGCTGTGGGGGTTGCCCACCACATCGGAGGAAACTATGGGCTCTTCGGAATACTGAAGCACGCCCTTGAGGGTTGTTTCAGCGGCCTGCTTCATGGCGGCGTTCACCCCTTCGGCGGTGGCGTCGGTCTTCAGTGTGCAGACCAGGTCAACCAGTGAGCCGTCGGGTACCGGGACCCTTACGGCCATGCCGTCGAGTTTGCCCTTCAGCTCCGGGATCACCAGGGAAACCGCAGCGGCGGCGCCGGTGGTGGTGGGTATCACATTCACAGCGGCGGCCCGGGCCCTGCGCATGTCGGAATGGGGAAGGTCGAGTATCCTCTGGTCGTTGGTGTAGGCGTGGATGGTGGTCATTATTCCCAACTCTATGCCGAAGGTGTCGTGAAGCACCCTGGCAACCGGAGCCAGGCAGTTCGTGGTGCAGCTGGCGGTGCTTACGACATGGTGCCGCTCGGGATCGTAGAGGTCACAGTTCACACCGTAGACAACGGTGATGTCAGCCCCGGGGGAACCCTTGGCAGGGGCGCTTATCAGCACTTTCTTTGCCCCGGCCTGAATGTGAAGGGCGGCCTTTTCCCTGGTCCTGAAGAACCCGGTGGACTCAACCACCATGTCAACGCCCATTTCCTTCCATGGAGCTTCGCCGGTTCGGGCTGGCTGAGTACCCTGAAGGAGTCTCCCCCGGCCTTTATGCTGTCGCCCTCAACGGCCACTTCACCGGGGAATCTGCCGTGGACGGAATCGTACTTCAGAAGATGAGCAAGCATCTTCGGGTCGGTGAGGTCGTTCACCGCCACTACGTCAATCTCGTCGTGCTTCAGGGATTCTCTGTAAACCAGTCGTCCGATTCGACCAAATCCGTTTATTGCTATCTTAACAGACATTATTAACCTCCTATCAGCCGAAGAATAGTTCCGCTGTTTCTATGTCAGATTCCGGAACGGTCTTCAGTGTTCCCACAGCCTCGGAAAGGTCCGCGGCAACAACTTCCGTTCCCCTTAGAGCAGCCATTTTTCCGTTCTCCCCGGATTCGGCGATCTCCACTGCCCTCACCCCCAGCCTTGTTCCCAGGACACGGTCGAATGCCGAGGGACTGCCTCCCCGCTGAACGTGACCCAGGACCACGTGGCGTGTTTCAAGGCCGGTCCTGTCCTGAATTTCGTTCTTCAGGACCTCGCCGATACCTATCCCCGTACCGAGCTGAACATGGCCAAAGGCATCGGTTTCCGCCGAGTGGTAGACATGCCTGGCAAGCCCGGGGTCGATGGCCCCTCGGCCACCGCCACAATTGCGTATCTTCTTCCCTGCTCATATCTTTTACGGAGAGCGTCGCAGAGCTTGTTGGTATCGAACTCCTTCTCCGGTGTCAGTATGAAATGAGCCCCGCCTGCAATTCCTCCATGGAGGGCCATCCAGCCGGCGTGGCGGCCCATGATCTCAACCACCATCACCCGTTCATGGCTTTTCGCGGTGGTTTTCAGTTTGTCAAGGGAATCCATCACATAGTTAATGGCGGAATCGAAACCGAAGGTGAAATCCGTTGCTGAAAGGTCGTTATCTATGGTCTTGGGCACGCCGACCACGGAAACGCCCATTTCCGCCAGTGTCACCGCCACCCCAAGGGTGTCTTCTCCTCCCACGGCAATGAGAACGTCGATCTCGTTCTTCTCCATGGTCTCCCTGATCCGCTGGAATCCGTTCTCCACCTTCCGGGGGTTGGTGCGGGATGAGAACAGTATGGTCCCGCCCTGGGTGTGAATGTCCAGAACGCTGTCGCGGTCCAGGCTCACCGAGGTGTCTTCGATGGCGCCCTTCCAGCCCCTTAGAAAACCGGTCACCCTGTGACCGCCGGCCTCGGCCTTCACCACCACTCCACGAATAACGGCATTGAGTCCCGGGGCGTCGCCTCCGCCTGTCAGTATTCCTAAATGCACTTGTTACCTCCTGATCTTTTCCTGAAATCGGCAGGGTGATTCCCCCGCGGCAGAAATAATTCCGGCAAACCTGTCGAACTCTTCCAGGGACAGGGACTGTCCGCCGTCGGAAAGGGCTTTGTCCGGGTCGGGGTGAACCTCTATCATCAGGCCGTCGGCCCCGGCGCCCAGCGCCGCCAGTGACAGGGGAAGGATCAGGTCCCTCCGCCCGGCTGCGTGGCAGGGGTCTGCGATAACCGGAAGCCCGATGGAATCCCTGGCCAGGGGAATGGCGGATATGTCAAGGGTGGCCCTTGTCCAGGTTTCGAAGGTCCTTATGCCCCTTTCACAGAGAACGATGTGCTCGTTTCCCTCCTTAAGGATGTACTCCGCAGCCAGAAGCCACTCCTCCACGGTGGCCATGAAACCCCGCTTCAAAAGCACCGGCATGCCGCTTCGCCCTATCTCGCTCAGGAGTATGAAGTTGTGCATGTTCCTGGCGCCGACCTGAAGCATGTCCACATACTCGGCGGCGGTCTCTATCTGCTCAGGGGACATCACCTCGGTAACCACGGGAATACCGAATTCGTCCCCGGCTTTCCTGAGTATGCGAAGGGCCTCCTCGCCGAGTCCCTGGAACGAATAGGGGCTGGTCCGGGGTTTCCAGGAGCCGCCCCTGAGGACACCGGCGCCGCTCTTCGCCACTGTTTCCGCTGTCCTGAGGACCATTTCCTCGTTCTCAACGGAACATGGGCCGGCGATCAGCACCGGACCCGGGCCGCCGAAAACGGCGTTCCCCACTATCACGTGTCTGATAGGCATGCTAACCCTTCCCAGACTGTTCACGATGTATCTGATAACCTCGCGGACAATGCTGTCGGAGAGGGGGCCGGGGTTATGCCCCATGGCATTCTTGACCTGCTCCTCGACCCAGTTCGGGTTGAAACGGGAATCGATTTTTTCCATCAGATCCGCTCTCGCATTCAGTAGTTTAACCAGATCGACATCGAGCCGAAGAAGCTCGGATCTGTAGTCCGGTTCTACGTCCTCCCGGCCTATCTTGGCCCTGTCAAGCTTGCCTGAGACAGTCCTCGGGAGGCCCAGAACGAAATTGTACTTCCTTGGCATCTTGAAGTCTTCAAGGATGTTCATCAGAAAGCTGCGGAGGTCCGGAACGGAGAGTTCCTCGCCGCCCCGGAGCACGATGTATGCCACCGGAGCCTCTCCCCTGCCGGGGATGTCCTCTCCCACAACGCAAACATCCCTTACCGCCGGGTGCTTCAGTATGGCAAGCTCCACCTCGCTGGGATACACCTTCAGCCCCGAGGCCTTTATCAGCCCTCCACGCCTTCCGGTGAAGTAGAGCCTGTGGCCTTTCCTTGTGAAGATGTCACCGGTACGGTACCAGCCATCTATGAGTACCTCGGATGAATCGGATCTCTCGCCGAGGTAGCGGTTCACTATGCCCTCGCCGGCTATCCAGAGTTCACCCCTGCCGTCCTTCTCCACCACTCCGTTGTCCCCGCGGAGCTGTATGTCGTAGCCGCTGACCACCCTTGAGAATCCGGCGATCCCCGGTTCGCCCACAAGGACCACCCCGGAGGTTTCCGTGCTTCCCCATACCGGGGTTACATCCTTTCCCGTTCGGTCCCGGAATGAACCCAGGAACCGGTCGGTAACCCTCATGCCACCGGCTTCGATTATCCTCAGAGAGGAAACGTCGGCATCCTCCCGGGACACCAGTCGGCTCATGGCGTCGAGCTGGGGCGGAAGCCCCATGAGGAAGGTAACGGCATGGTCCCTTATCATTTTCAGGTGTTCCCGGGGGTAGACCGAGGGCTCAAGGACCGTGGTGGCCCCGAGGTAAAGCCCCCTGAGGAATATCTCGTGGGGGTGTCCGATTACACCGAAAAGGGACATGAGCACATCGGAATCGGTAAGGCCGAGGGTTTCGCATACCGCGGCGGTGTTGACCATGAGTTCCCTGTGGGTGCTCACGGCCACCTTCGGAAGACCGGTGGAGCCGCTTGTGACATTCATGTAGAAGTCGTCAAATACCCCAACCGTAGGGGTTCCCCGGGCTGAAAGTGCAGGGGATGTGATGTCGTTCCTGGAGAAGGGAAGGATAGTTCCCGCCTTCCATCCCTCGACGTCCATTCCCTCCCAGCAGAGGATGAATTTCTTGTTCCACCTGGTGAAGACCATCTCCCTGTCCTCGGAGAGCCAGCTGGGATTCAGGCCGAGAAACCTGCCCCCACCCGGGATATGGCGGTGAAGGCAACCGGCAGGCTGCATTCCCTGCCCACCTGAACGCCGACAAGGGTGTCCTTTTCCACACCGGCACTGAGAAGCCGTCCGGCCAGATGCTCCGATGCCCGGTGCCACTGGGCGAAGGTAAGGGAACTCCGGCCATCCAGGATGGCGGTTCTGTCAGGTCTTTCCATGGCCCACTTCTCCAGCAGGCCATGGATGGTCATGCTCTCTCTAATCAACCTTTTTGCCGCACTCAGGGCAGAACTTGCTGCCCCCGGGAACATCGGCGCCGCACTCACACTTCTTTCCGGCTCCCGCCCTGGCTCCGCACTCCGGGCAGAACTTGCTGCCCGGGGGTATTGAACTTCCGCAGGCGGCGCAGGACACCGCAAGGGGTTTTCCGCACTCGGGGCAGAACTTGCCGTCCTTGACTGTCTTTCCGCAGGAGGGACAGGTTACACCGGAAGGAGCCGGGGCAGCCTGGCCACCTCCGCCCCCTCCGCCTCCGGAGGGCTGATTCATGGCCTGGCCCATCTGGTTGGCCATGGCCATTCCCATGCCCAGTCCGGCACCCATTCCAACACCGGCGCCGGCGTCCTCCGCCCCTGCGGTTGCGGCGTCGCCCATTGCGGTGGCTGTCTTGAAGCGCATGTATTCGTTCATGTCCCCAGGGCCCCCATGGCGCTTCTCTCGTCGATGCGCTTCTGGACCTCCTCAGGGGGGGTGATGGCGCTTATGTAGAAGTCCACCATCTGTATTCCGTATTTGCTGAAGTCGTCGGCAAAACGGCTCTTGGCCAGGGTTCCAAGTTCATCGTAGTAGGCGGCCAGGTCGAAAATGGTCTCAAGTGTCTCGCCCAGCAGGTCCGCAAGCCTGCTTATTATCATGTTCTTCAGGAAGCTCTCGATGGAGTCGGTGGAATACCTGCCCTCGGTTCCAACGATCTTGTTAACGAAAAGCTGGCTGTCCACCACCTTCATGGAGAAGTTTCCGAAGGCCCGGAGCCTCACCATGGAGAGCTCCTTGTCACGGAAGATGATGGGCTCCTTGGTTCCCCACTTCATGTCGGTGAAGGTCTTTTTGTTCACATAGTAAACCTCGCACCTGAAGGGCGTGCCCTCTCCGGAGAAGGCCATGTCCACAAGGCCGGCGAGGAGCGGGATGTTCTGTGTGGTGAGTGTGTGTCTTCCCGGTCCCAGCACATCCATTGCCTTGCCGTCGCGGTAGAACACCGCCTCCTGGTTCTCACGTACCACGCACTGGCTTCCCAGACGGAACTCCCCGGAACCTGCTCGGGTATCCTGTGGGCCATGGATTTTCCGGTACTGTCAAGGAACTCGATTATTTCAGGCCGCTTGAACATGTCTCACCCTCCCTAATCGATCGGTGTATTGTTCTGAAGGTCGATCATGAGCGCACTGCGACCCTCGAGTTTGTGAATGAATTCGTCGAGGCCTGAAATGGCCACATCCAGGGCTTCGCTGATGCCGGTTCCCGATTCCACCGCGGCCCCCACCGCCCTGAAGTCTGTTTCCAGCTTCTCGGTGTCTTCGGTGAGGGAGCAGTCGAACTGGTAGAGCTTGTCCAGCTCGTTCTCCTGAACCTTGTGCATGTCGAACCAGCCCCTGTATCCCCTGGAGGCGAAACGAACCATGTCCGCCGCCTTTTCCAGCTTCTTGGTGAGCCTGTCGAAACCTCCAGCGGCGGTGAGGGCCCCGGGGCCCTTCAGGTTCGCAAGACCGCTTGTGGCAAGGGCGTTAAGCCCTTCCAGCCTCTTTGCCAGCATGGAGCGGAAAAGGGCGTCGTTGTCCCTTCTTTCCTCCTTGGCCTTGTAGCCCTTGTATCCCGGAATAATCCTTATGGCCTTTTCCAGGAAATTGAGCTGTCTTCCTTCGCTCATTTTACCCTCCCAGGATGATTGTTCTGTCAGCTGCAACCATGAATATCATACCTATGTACTAAGCCTCTTCGCGTCAATAACGCACTACCTTACGGCATTAATGTTCCTGGCGTGACCGGCGGCGGTGGTGGCGAAAAGGTGTTCCCCGGAACCATCTCCCCTGCTTACGAAGAAAAGATAGCCTTCGGTGGTGTCCGGTTCGGCAACCGCCATCAGTGACGCGGTCCCCGGGGAGCATATGGGCCCCGGGGGCAGACCGTTGTTCCTGTATGTGTTGTAGGGGCTCTCTATCTCCAGATCACTGAAAAGCAGCTGCTCCCGTACCTCGCCCAGGGCGTACTGAACCGTGGCGCAGCTCTCCAGGCGCATTCCCCTTCTAAGTCTGTTGATGAAAACACCGGCAACAAGGTCCCTTTCACCGTCCGAGGCCGCCTCCCTTTCAACGATGGAGGCCAGTATAACGCCCTGGAACGGGGTCAGTCCAACCGCTTCGCACCGGGCTTTCCACCCGGCGTCCATCACTCCCTGGCCGGTGGCCACGATCCTGTTCACCACCTGCCATGACCTGAGTGTGTCGGCGAATTCGTATGTCTCCGGGAAAAGATAGCCCTCGAAGCAGGGTATGTTCATGGCGCTGAGGAACTCGTTGTCACGGGAGAGGGACTCGAGCTCCTCCGGCGGGAAGCCCATGGCGCTGGAGAGCAGTTCCAGGCTCTCCTCCTGTCGAAGACCCGGGGGAAGTGTAACCCAGACCGTGGGCACAGGGATCACATCCCCCCTTGTGAACATGGTAAGCATTGTGTCTATGGCCATGGTGTCCGACAGGGCGTACCTCCCCGCCTGGAGCGACTGGCCGTTGAAGAACCGTCTGTAGCGCAGAAGGACCATCCAGCGGCTTCTGACCAGCCCGCTGTCCTCCAGGGCAGCGGCGGTGGTCCGGACTCCCCAGCCCCTTTCAAGGGCCAACTCGATGTTCCTGCCGGTGCCCGGGGGGCTTTCCAGCTTCCTGTACAGGAGCAGCGCCGCCAGGATCACAGCCAGGATCACAGCAAGGAACCGCAAAAGGATCTTGGATCTTTTCATAATATGTTCAGGTACCTTTTCAGTATTTCGCAGGCGGCCAGGGAATCCACATGACCCTTCCTGTCCTTCCTGCCGGTAAGACGCACAGCCTCCCTCGACGAGCGGGCCTCGTTCACCAGGTGAAGGGCAAAACCCATCTCCTTTATCCTTTCTGCGAGAACCTCCACCTCGCTGCTCAGCTCGGTGGGTTTCCAAGGGCCGACAGGGGGTGCCCCAGAACCACCTCCACCTCTCCGTATCTTTCCTCAGTTCATCCAGCCTGTTCAGTATGTCCTTCCATGTTCCCCGGACTGGCTCCGAGGGAAGGACAACGCCCTGGATATGCACCGCAATACCGGTTCTCCTCCTGCCGTAGTCCACTGCGAGAAGCACCATCAGAACACCCTTCGCCTGAGGTCCGCCATCCCGGCCCTGTACATCAGGAAACTCACAATGGCTCCAACGGGCATCATCAGGAACACGATGGAGTCCCGTACCGGCCCGGCCAGCATGGCCTCGGTGAAATTGTCGGTCATGTAGCGCCTGGTCACAACGGAAAGGACGGTTACCACAAAAAGCACGAAGGCAACCGAAGCGAAGGCGGTAATGATCCCCCCCTGACCGCTGGAAACGCTCACAGCACTCCCTTCGCCGCTTTTCAGGAAAATGCAGCCCATTGTGATGTTGATGGTGGACAATACGAATGCGGTGATGAAAATGCAGGCCACGGACTCTATCTGAAGCAGGGCTCCGGCACCGATGCTTCTGGTGGAAAGCCAGGCAAGAACGCTGGCGGGAAACACCGATAGCAGCAGGGTCTGCGTCCACTTTGAGCGGTAGAAGAGCTCCCTGCCCCGTGGCAGCTGTATCATGGCGTGAGACCCGGGGCCTCCATGCTGGGTGCTGGAAAGGCGAACCTCACCATCATGGTTGCCACCACGAAGGCGCTGAAGGAGATGTTGATGAATATACCAACGGCAAGCCAGTAGGGATTGCCGAAGTCGATGGGGAATCTGTTCAGGTTGATGACATAGATCGCGAACATCCCTGCCAGAAGCCCCAGCTGGCTCCACTGGACCGGGTCCCTGAGGAACAGGAGCACATCCTTCTGAAAAATTGTGGAAGCCCGGCCCCCGTCCCTGAAGAAAAGGGATGACTGGTAACGAACGGAAACCTCGGCGGAGCGGTTCCAGGCCTTGAGATACTTTCCAGAGGCAAGGAAAAGCGCCGCCAGAACCAGAAGCATGGCCTGGCAGGCAAGCAGAAGACCGGAAACCAGGCTGCCCCCCACCCATGGCCCGGAGGAAAAGCGAATGGGGCCAGTATCCGGTGTTCTGGCTGGGCAGGCCGGAAACGAACTCCTGCAGTCCCCCCAGCTGCATCCCCGGGGCCTCTTCAATTACGAGATCGGTGCTGGTGCCGCTGGCAAAGAAAAAGAGGGCTCCGCTTCCAGCGATCAGGGCGATCCCCCCGAAGAGCTTCCAGCCGTTCATCCCCCCCAGCCGCCCGAGGAGCACCGTTACCACTGTTCCCAGGGCGGTCCAGCACAGAAGCATCAGGGGATAAAGGAGAAAGCCCAGGGTAAGGTGTACCTCGCTGAAGGCCAGACCACGGGCGAAGGCCAGAAGGATGGGATAGCCCATTAGAAGCATTGTCCAGCCGGCATTGAACCAGCTTCCAGCACCGCGGAAACCGCCATGGAGGAGTGGTTGGCCGAGGAGGCGAAGAGAAGGGTCGTCCGGGGAGAACGGTAAAGGGAGGAGTTCCCGGTGATCAGCGAGGAAACCCCCACGAACACACCGAAGGCAAGGAGGGCCATACCGAACAGCCGGGAGGCCAGGGCGGTGCCGAAACCGTAGAGTTCAGCATCGAGGGAGGCCAGGTAACGAAAAAGCCCCCGGAACATGTGGTAGAAGCCGAAGGCCATCACCCCCATGGTTATGACTCCGGCAATGAGCTTCAGACGGTTGTTCTCCCACTCCTCCGCCAGACCCCCGGCGAAGGAGCGGAGCTGCATTAAAAGAAGGATTCGCAGATGGCTGAACATACCCGAAGATACTACCGGTGAGGTCCCGGTAAACAGATGCCCCTATTCCGTAAGTGCCCTCACTATCTCACCGAAAAAGATCACATGGTAATCCTTTTCCGGGTAGGCGGAGGCTCCGGCGTCGGTTATGAAGCCGGAGGGGTCCATGGGCTGGCGGTATATCTTCCTGCACTCCAGGATGAGGGAAGCCTCGTTGTAGGCCGGAGAAAGCACCTTTTCCGACGGTCTCAGGGTCAGCCGGGTCTCCGACAGCTTGTCGCGGTCCTTTCCGGATACCGTTCCCAGGTGTTTCAGGGCATCCCTGTACTCCGGGGGAAATCCGCACAGGGTGAAGCAGCTTGAATTCTCAATGTATTTCAGTGTGTGCCTCTGGGGCCTTACCACCACCTGAACGAAGGGACGGTTCCACATGCAGCCAATGCTTCCCCAGGCCACTGTCATCATGTTGCAGTCATCCATGGTGCCCGATGTAAGCAGAAGCCACTGGTCCTTCCAGAGGTCCATAGGCTTTAGAACGAGGTTACCCGGGGAGATGGTTCTCATATTCATTTCCTCCCTATACTCTGAAGAGTATCCTTTCGTCGTTGAACATTTTCAGTGTGATGAAGACCAGCACCGCCGCGGCAAGCAGGCTGCTTCCCGCGGAGAAGAACACGTTTCCCAGAGCACTCCGCCGGTGAAGATGTCCTTCAGGCAACCAGGGAATTGAACACCGGCGCTGTCCGCATCCAGCCCGGAGGGTTTCCGCGGACTGCATGGTGGTGAGGCCCATGACCATCACAGCCACATAGACGGGCATTATCATTCCCTGACCCTCCTTGAGGTTCCTGGCCCAGGTGGACACAAGCAGAACGATGCTGGATATGAGGACAGCAAGGGGCAGAACGATCACGCCGAACTGCAGGATGTCGGCGGTTCCCATGGTATATCCGGAAACGGTCTTCCCCCCTCGCTCATCATTTCAAGGAGGTATCCCGAAGCTATCTTAAGACCGATGACGGAACTCACGGCCCCTACTATGGCGGCGATCATCACCGAGATCATCTTGCCGAGAACGATGGAAAGCCTTCCCACCTGGTTCACCAGAAGAACGGCAAGGGTTCCCCTCTCCTTTTCTCCGGCGACGGTGTCCAGCCCCACCTTCATGGCGTTGGCGAAGAGGTAGATCACTATGAAGAAGGGAACCATTACGCCGATTATCTTTCCCATCAGGCTGCCCTCGGCGGCCAGGTCGTAGTTCTCCGGAGGCATCCCGCTGTTCACGGTTACCGCGGAGAGTATGCCCGGTGGAAGCCCGGCCCCGGCCACCCTCAGGCTTACAAGTGAATCGTCCAGGGCCTGAAGGATGGCTGTAATGTTGCCGAGGGCGTGCCGGGAATAGTCCCCGGTTGAATTGTGGTAGGCGGAGATGTCGAAGGAAGGATAATCCCAGTCGGGGTCATCCATGGCCGGAGGAAACACCAGAAGAAGCTCCATCTCCTTTTCGGAAACGAGCTGCCTCATGGAATCAAGGCTGGACACGCCGGCGGGAATGAGCTCGGCGTTCATGGATCCGAGGGCAGCCAGGATCACACCGGCTCCCTCCCGTGAACTCTCCGGTACATGGATGGCTATACTTGGTCTGTAGGCGGCGATATCGGCATCCCTGGACCTGTCGGCCCGGCCCATGAAGGAGTACATGAGGGGAAGCATTCCCAGGGGAAGCACCACCAGCATGAAAAGAAGCTTCCTGTCGGTGAATATCCTGCGAAGCTCCTTTTTCAGAATTATGAAGCTGTCATTCAGCATTTTCACCCTCCCCGGGAAGGACATGGCTGAAGAAGAGATCCTCCAGGTTGTCCATACCGCTTCCTCGAAGCACTTCCTCCAGGGTTCCCTCTTCCTTCAGGCGACCCTTTACCAGTATGCCGAACCTGTCACAGAGCTTCTCAGCGATGGTCATGATGTGGGTGGAAATTATCACGGTCTTTCCCCGCCGGGCGCACTTAACGAGGAAGTCGGTGACAGCCTTGGAAGTGACCACATCAAGGCCGTTGGTGGGTTCGTCGAAAATGATCACCCGGGGTCGTGTACCAGGCTTATGGCAACGGCGGTCTTCTGCTTCATTCCCGTGGACAGGTCATCTATTCGCCGGTGGCGAAGTCCTCCATCTTCAGTTCCCGGAGGAGGGTCTGCTTTCTGGACCTTATCAGGGATCCCTCCATTTTGTTCAGCTGCCCGAACCAGTCTATCATGTAGTCAGGTGTGAAGTAGCCGTCCAGCTTCATGTCAGATGTGAGGAAGCCGATCATGGACCGGAATTCCCTCTGGTGCTCAAGGACGTTGTATTCGTCTATCCATACATTGCCTGAGGTGGGCTTAATGAGAGTGGAAAGGCATCTCAGGGTGGTGGTCTTTCCCGCCCCGTTGGGCCCCAGGAGGCCGTATATCTCACCGGGCAGGCACTGGAAGGAGAGTTCGCTGACAGCCCTGGTCTCCCCGGAGGAGGATCCCCGGCGGTTCCTGAAAACCTTTGTGAGCCGGTCAACCCTCAGCAACTTCCACCTGCCCTTCCTTGCCGGGTCCTTTCAAGGAAGGCGTTCATGCCTTCCCTTGTGGCAAGCTCCCCTTCCTCGGCCACGGGCATTTCCGGGAACCTTTTCATGAGGACCTTCGCAAAGATCCCTGTGCCGCTCCGGGAAAGGACTCCCCGGGAATGGAGCCTGGCGGTGCACCTGGAACAGGAGGGGGAGCCGGATTTCAGTATGAAACCGGCGATATCCATGTTCTCCAGCCTGTCAAGGAACCTGCCGGACCAGCAGGTGAGCAAATCGGTCATGTCCTCTCCGGTGCCCACGGTCCTGACCCTTACCCCTCCCGGTTCTGCGTAAAGGTCCATGGGTTCCCTGGGAACGGGAAGGCCGCAGCCCACCTCGGGACAGAACTTTACCAGCTCGGCCCTGATGTTCAGCTGGTCCATGATGAACTGGCTCAGGGCATGGCCGCCGTTGTACCTCACCTTCATGCCGGTGAGGCATCCGCTTATTCCGATCAGGGGAATTATGGCCGTATCTCCAGGCCGCTGAGTATGGTGTTCTCCGAGGGCTCGTCCACCTGTACCTCCAAAGGCCTTTGGTCGACGTTCTCGCAGCAGTGAATGCGGTACTTCACAAGCCTGTCCCGGTGAACCCTGTACCTTGTCAGGATACAGCAGTCCCCCTGGAGGAGGACCTGTCAAGCATGGGATCGAAATGTCTTTCCCCGCCGTCGGCAAGCCTCAGAACATAGCTGTGCGAATCGGGGATCCCCGGCAGGGGCACGCCCCTGAAGGATGCCGAGGCCGGGGGACCCTCGGCCAGCACCGACCCGTCTGAAAGCTTCCATTCCCTTTCGGAGGTTTCAGGGCCTTCGCCCTGGCAGGTCACCCCGGGTGAGTCTTCGAAGCCCGCCGCCGGCGGCGGCTCAAGGGGCCCTTTCAGCTCACCCACGTCCCTGTCCGTGTCACCGCACCTGCTGCAGAACCAGAAAGCAAGTGAGCCGCTCTGGTAGAACCTCGCCGTCCAGAGGTGCCTGTCGCCTTCACAACCCATTGAAACAACCCCTTATCTGACCTTTGTAAACACCGTAAACAGTTTTCCAGGGCGTAATATACCCCAAACACCCGGGAAAGCAGCAACTTCCTTCGGAAGTCAGCCCGGGTGAGGACCTCTGCCCGGTTTTCCAAAGGAGGGAAACATTGCTATGTTACCCGGTGCAATGCCAGCAGGGAAAGGAAAAAATGATAACCAGTACCGACTGGATACAGGAACTTGGTCTCCTTCCCCATCCCGAGGGAGGCTACTACCGAGAGTTCTACCGCTCGGGGCATTCCCTCGAGGCGGAGGTCCTTCCTTCCGGTTACAAAGGCAGGCGCAGCCTTGGCTCCATTATCTATTATCTGCTGACCGGGAACGATTTCTCGGCATTTCACCGGCTCCCTGCTGACGAAACCTGGCACTTCCACTACGGTTCGGCCTTCCTTCTTCACCTCATAAGCCCGGGGGGCATATACAGCAAGGTCAGGCTGGGGATGGACGTACATGTTGGAGAGGTGCCCTGCCACACCATACCCGCGGGGTATTTCTTCGGGGCCGAGGTGGCCGAGGAGAATTCCTTCGCCCTTGCGTCATGCACTGTAATGCCGGGCTTTTCCTTCGAGGATCTAATAATGCCCGGGAGAGACCAGCTCATAGGCATCTTTCCGGATCTTTCCAATGAAATAATGCATCTCACCAGGGAAAAGCGATCATGAACAAATTTGAAGACGTGATCCTCGACGACGACAACTGCTTCGCCTGCGGCACCGGAAACCCGTGGGACTCAGGCTGAAGTTCAGCATCGAACCGGATTCAGGCAGGGCGGAAGCCAGAACGGTGATAGCGGAACACTTCAACGGATGGTTCGGCGCGGTCCACGGCGGGATAATAACAACCCTGCTGGACGAAACAATGGTATACGCATGCACATCCATAGGATGGATGACCGTAACGGGCACCATCGAGGTGAAGTTCCACAGACCGGTCCCACGGAGGAGCCATAGTCATCACCGGAGAGGTGGAAGAGAACCGGGGAAGGTCCATAACCGCCAGGGGAAGGATCGAGCACAGCGGTGAGATCCTGGCCACCGCCAGGGCGGTAATGATCCCCATAAGGAACGATGAGAACGCCCTTGCCTCCATCAGGGACAGGCTCATTCAGTGAGAAGAGCCCTTCTGATACCCGGGATAGGCGGCACCGCCGACTGCTGGAACCCGCTATTCACAGGAAGGCTTCAGTCCTGTCTCACCGTTGATAAGGTGGAACTGCCCGGGGCCGGGGAAACCATAGGTCAGATGGCCGAAGGGCTATCCCTCTCACCGCCGCCGGATATCGTCATAGGCTTCTCCATCGGCGCCGCGGTGGTTCAGGAAATGCTGGTATCCCCCTCCTCCCGGGTTTCAATGGCTGTCCTGATGGCTCCCCCGGCGGGAAAACGTTTCCCCGGGCCGCCGAAGAGCGCCCACGATTTCTCCGACGGAAGGGGAAGGTGGTCCGCATCCATGCTGGAAATGATGTTCACCCCGGCCTGGCTGGCGGCCCATCCCGATGTCACCGAATTCTTTCCCCGGGTAAAGAGGTCCATTCCCGGGGATATCCTGAAGGTCCAGAGCCTGGCGATAAACAGTTGGAAGGGCCGCATTGAAGAACTTGCCCGGTTGAAGACGCCGGTGCTCATTCTGGCCGGTCGCCACGACATAATAACACCGGTGGTACATGCCAGGGCTCTCCACGAAACGATGCCCTGCTCCAGAATTACCGTCATGGAAACCGGCCATGGCTTTCCCTGGCAGTGTCCCGTTGAAACCGCGGACGCAATATTGGAGTTTGCCCGGTGAAAATACTAGGACAGATATCCGGAGGACTGGAGGAACTGGGTTCCAGGGAACTGGAAAAGCTGGGCGCCCTGTCAATAAGGCCGGTCTTCAGGGGGGTGTTCTTTGAAACGGACACCGCCGGCGCCATGAGGATAAACTACAACTCACGGCTTTTTGACAGGTTCCTGCTTCCAGTGGCCTCCTTCCCCTGCCACAACTCCGACCAGCTCTATTCCAAGGCCCTCAGGTTTCAGTGGGAGAACATATTCGGCATAAATTCCACATTCGCCATTTCCGCTGCTGTTTCCGGGGGAAAGATACGCCATTCAAGGTGGGCTGCCCTGAAGCTGAAGGATGCCATTGCGGATCACTTCAGGGAGATCTGCGGCAAAAGGCCATCGGTGGACAGGCACCTGGCCGACGTGAACATCGACCTCAGGGTGAGGGGAGCCGTGGCCGAGGTAAGGCTGGACCTTTCGGGAGGAGCCCTTCACAGAAGGGGTTACAGAAGGGAAACCATCAAGGCTCCAATGCGGGAGACCGTTGCCGCGGCGGCCCTTGAAATGACCGGATGGAACGGAGAGAAACCCCTGGTGGATCCCATGTGCGGTTCAGGCACCCTTCTATGCGAGGCCCTGATGAAGTACTGCAGGATCCCCGCCGGTTTCTACAGGGACAAATGGGGTTTCTATCGAATGGAGGGCTTTTCAAAGCTGGAATGGAAGAATGTGAAGGCCGAATCCGACAACGATATAATCTCCCTGCCCGAGGGACTGATCTCCGGCAGCGACATCTCACACCAGGCGGTTAACGCCGCCAGGGCAAACCTGGAGACCTTCCGACAGGGCGGCCTTGTGAAGGTCCGCCAGCAGGACTGGCACGATAACCCGGGCTATCGGTCAATGGTGATACTAACCAATCCGCCCCATGGAATAAGGCTAATGGAGGAAACCGCCGGGGCCCTGATCACCCAGTTCGGGGACTTCCTGAAACAGAGGTGCAGCGGTTCCGAGGCTTACATCTACCTGGGCGACACAGCCCTTCTGAAAAAGGTGGGGTTGAGGTCCACCTGGAGGAAGGAGCTGACCTCGGGGGGGCTGGACGGCAGACTGGCCAGGTACGACCTCTACTGATACTCCTCTATCACCTCTTCCATCAGTTCTGATATCCTCTTTGAAGAATAGGGCGTCACGGCGTCGGTTGCCGTGACCGCAGCCCAGGCCTTCCGGGCATTATCCATATCACTTCCGGCGGTTTCGAGAACTTCCTCCGGAGAGGGGAAGAACCTTGCCACTCCCTCGGCCTGGGCCGCCCGGGCAACCTTCGAGGCAACATATGAGAAAAGCCCGGTCTCATTCATGGAAGGGAGTATCCTTCCCGGTCCGATTATTCCCCTTACGGCGTAACCGGCGATGGCCCTCGCCGCGGACACCGCCATCCTGTCGGTTATGGAGGTGGCCCCGGTGAGCAGGACCCCCTTCAGTATTCCCGGAAAGCCAAGGGAATTGTTCACCTGGTTGGGGAAGTCTCCCCTGCCGGTGGCCACGATGGCCGCCCCGGCGTCCAGGGCCTCGGAGGGATAGATCTCGGGAACCGGGTTGGCGCAGGCGAAAACAATGGCCCCGTCGGCCATTTTCCTGATCCAGGCGGGATGAACCACATCCGGTCCCGGTCTTGATGCGGCAATGAACACATCGGCTCCCAGGGCGGCTTCCCTTATCCCCTCTATCTTCTCAGGGTTGGTCTTCATGCACAGCTCTCTGTGCCATGACCAGTCATCCCCCTGGAACTCATCCAGCCTGCCGGAGTGAAGACCACCTCCGGAATTGAAGAGGATCATCTTCTCAGGGTCGGCACCGGCGGTTATCGCCAGTCTTGCCGCGGTGGAGTTCGAAGCCCCTGCGCCGAAGAAGACCATTCTGACCTCTTCCAGCTTCTTGCCTACTATTTTCAGGGAGTTGAAAAGCCCGGCAAGTACAACGCAGGCTGTTCCCTGGGCGTCGTCGTGCCATACCGGCACCGGACAGGAGCTCTGGAGTTCCCGGAGCACCCTGTAGCAGCCGGGCTGGGCGATGTCCTCCAGGTTTATCGCCCCGAATGAAGGGGCAATGGCGTTCACGGTATTTACGAACCTGTTCATGTCTCCCCGGATGTCCAGGCACAGGGGAACGGCGTCGAAACCACCCAGGAGTTTCATTATGAGGGCCTTCCCCTCCATCACCGCCATACCCCCCGGGGGGTCACATCGCCGTCGCCCAGTACCCTGGTGGAATCGCTTACCACAGCCACGGTGCGTCCCCTGCAGGTGTGGGAAAAGGATACCTCGACATTGTCCCTTATGGCCCTGGAAACCGAGGAAACCCCCGGTGTGTACCAGGCCTCCAGCCAGCCGTGGTCCACCTGGTCCACAAGGGGAATGGTCATCATCTTGCCCCGGTAATGGCCGTGGGCGTCAAGGGAGAGGCGGTAAAGGAACTCCGTTGCCGCCTCGTCCCTGGTGTTCTCTGGAAGTCTTTCCCGCAGTTCTGCCAGGCCTGTGAAGGTGTCATTTCAATCCCCCGTGTTCTTTTCATAAATGTTCCCGCCATGAAGGTCCCAGGCCACGAATACCGGAAGCCGCTGAACCACCAGCAGGGATACCGCTTCGGGCCCCAGGTGGTCCCAGGCAATTACCCGCCTTGAAATGATCCGGGTGGCGCAGAGGGCGCCGGCTCCGCCCACCGCCGCCAGGTAAACGGCGCCGTATTCCGCAAGAGCGCCCTGGTGGCCCGGTCCATGTCCCCCTTGCCAATGGCGGTCCTCATTCCCATTTCCAGCATTTTTTTCGCGAAGGGCTCCATCCGTGAGGATGTGGTGGGCCCGCATGAGCCGCAGGGCCTGCCCGGGGGGGCCGGTGATGGGCCCATGTAGAAGACCGGGACCGACGAAAGGTCAAAGGGGGCGATGCCTGACTCGGTGATAAGCTGGTGGGCGGCGTCCCGGGCGCTGGCCACCACTCCCGAGATCATTATGAGCTCCCCGGCGGCGAGCTCACCCAGACAGGACATGTCCCCGGGAAATGTCAGACTTCGCATGAGGCCGCTCTGTGGGCATGGCACTCCACGCACACCGTTACCGGCAGTGATGCCATGTGGCAGGGCAGTTGGGCAATCCGGACCTCCAGCACAGTGGTTCCGCCGCCAAAGCCCTGGGGTCCTATTCCCAGGGCGTTAAGCCTGTCCCTCATTCTGTTCTCCAGGACCGCCAGGGCCGGTTCCTGATTCCCGGAGCCCGGCTCCCTGAAGAGGGCCTTCTTTGCCAGTATGCCGCTTGTTTCAAGTGTTCCCCCTATACCTATGCCCAGGAAGACCGGCGGGCAGGCCCTGGAGGCCCCTGCTTCAAGGCACCTTTCCGCCAGGCCCATGACCCCCTCTTCCCCGGAAAGGGGCGGAAGCATGGCGGAGCGGGACACATTTTCGCATCCCGCTCCCTTGGCCATGATGGATATCTTCAGCCCACTGCCCCGGACATGGTCGATATACAGCACCGCCGGGGAATTGCTCATGGTGTTGGCCCTTCCGGTGAGGGGAGGGAAGACCTGGGAGGGGCGAAGATACCATTGCGAACAGGCCCTTCGAACCCCTTCGTCAACGAATTCACTCAGTGGGCCGTTCTCAAGGCACACCAGATTGCCCAGCTCGATATGGACCACTGCGGTGCCGGTATCCTGGCATATGGGAAGGCCGGTCTCCCCGGCGCAGCGGAAGTTCTCCAGCTCTATGGCCAGGGCTTCCCTGCCAGGGCCGGGAGGCTCCCCCTCAAGTGCCTGTTCAAGAAGGTTCTTTACACCGGGATCAGGGGTGGTGCACACCTCTTTGTAGAGGTATGCGACCGCTTCTGCCACAGCTTCGCCCCGGATCATTCTCACTTCGTTGGTCATAGGGGGTAATATGCTGCTTTCGCTCATTCCCTGACATGTTCCAGCCCCACGGAGATAAGTGTTTCCACATGGGAATCAGCCAGGCGGTAATGAACATGCCTGCCTTGCTTCCTTTTATCCACAAGACCGGCGGTCCTCAACAGCCTCAGCTGGTGTGAAACGGCGGAGACGGATACATCCAGCTGCTCGGCAATGGCGCAAACGCACTCCTCACCCTTGAGAAGGATAAGGAGTATTCGCAGCCTGGTGGGATCCGAGGCGTTCCTGAAAAGGTCGGCAAGGCTCTGAAGCTCTTTATCGTTCACATACTCCACATTCACACCCCCGGGATCCCTCGCTTTTTCCTGAAGACCTGAGTTTTTTCAGTATCCCTTTAACTGCAAGTACTATCATACCGGAATAGAGCAGCCCCGCGGCAATCCCCGGCAGAAGCCCCGAACCCTCTGAGTGCCCCTGGAGGGGCGGAAGCGGCGCCGGTATCTCAAGGCCGTTGAGAAGAAGGCCGGCGAGGAGGCTTATTCCCGTCACCGAAATGATGTAACTGTTGAAGGAGACCTTACCTAGTGTCTTGCGCACCGCTCCCATGGTGGCGGCGTTGGTAACCGGGCCGGCAAGAAGGAAAACGAGGGCGCTGCCCACGGGAAATCCCGCGTGAACCAGAGCGGCGGCCACGGGTATTGAGGATACCGAGCAGACATACAGGGGTATTCCCAGGGCAAGGGCGGCAAGAAGACCAAGGGGACCAGAAAGCAGAGGGTATCCGGAAAGCTGCCCTGGCTCAACGAAGAGCATTATGAGGACGGACACCCCTATCCCCCCCAGCAGCCAGAGGTATATGTCGGCAAAGAGGGTCTTGAAGGCGTAGTTCCATATTCTTTTCAGAATGCCCCCTCCTCCCGGAGGACCTCGGCTTCCCCGGGTCGGTAACCGGGTTCCCGCCTTCGATGAGATCCACCGTGGTTCCGCTTATCACTCCGGAGATGAAGGCGGCGGCAACCTTCACAAGGGCCACCGGCCAGCCGAGCATGGCCCAGGTGGGAAGAATGGAGTCCACACCGGTCTGGGGGGTACTGGACAGGAAGCTGACCACCGCCCCCCTGCTGGCGCCCTCCTTCCTGAGTGAAAGGGCGGCGGGGAGCACCCCGCATGAGCACAGGGGGAGTGGAATGCCTATGAGGCTTGCCTTCACGGCGCTTCCGGCACCGGGTTTCCCCATGTGCCTGAAGATCCTGTCCTTCTTGACGAAGACATGAAGCAGACCGGCGATGAACAGGCCAAGGAAAAGCGAGGGGGCAAGGGCCTGGCCGGTTGACCAGAAGCCCCCGGCAAGCTCTGTGAGAAAGGACATGGAAACCTCCGCGGTAATTGTTATACTTGAACAACTGTTCAAATATAAGAAAGCGTAAGGTTCAGTGCAACCATTCCAGGTTCAGCCCCCGGCCAGCATGCCTTTCAGGGATAACTCCACCGGCGCAGCCGCCTTCGACAGAGTGTTCAGGAAGGGGTCCTCCTCCGGTGACGGCCTGATGGCACCGTAGTCGTCGATTATTCGAAGGCCTCTGGTCATGTCCTTTTCCCGGGACCTCCGGGCGCCTTCCCTGATCTGGGCTATGAGGTCAAGGAGTTCCCCGGCCTCCCCGGGGTTCATGGAGCCGGACCGGTATATCTCCAGAAGCCGGAATGTCCTGAGGCACTTCCTGTAGGCTGAGATCCCCGCAAGGCGGTCTGTCTCCGTTACGAAGTTCTTTCCCGCTCCCTCGGGGGTGATCCCGTTGCAGGCCTCCAGCCTCGCCAGCGCGTCGGCCACCCCTTCAAGTACTGAGGGGGTAAAAACGCCGGTTTCCACAGGTGTCTTCACCGATCTCGTTCTTTGCCTGTACTTCCAGAGGTTCCTCAGAAGGGAATAGAGGTTTGAATGAAGCATCCAGCCCGGAACAAGCCGGCACCAGCCTCGGGAACACCATCCGGTCTGGCCATGGGCAGCGTGATGAGGGAGAAGGGGTATTCCACCCTCTGGGGAAGGGTGGTCATTCCGGTGGCAATAACGGAATAGGGGCTTCGGCTGAAATCCGAGGGGAACTTCACCGATGTGCCCAGGCCAAAGAAAAACCGGTTCCCGGCCGGATCTCCTGGTCGGGGAGCCTTGAGGTGTGATTGCTTCCTATGTTGGCTCCGTAGCCTATGTTCCCCCTGCCCCCGGGCCATAGCGCCGCTATGAGAAGGGACTGATGGTGCATTCCGGTGAGTGGGCCCACGACCGATGCGGTGATCTCCCCCTGACCCAGAACGCTGTCCGCCCCGAGGAAGGATGATGTGAGCTTGCCGTGCTTCTCCACCAGGGAGCATTCTCCTGCTATGGAATCCTGAACCGCGGCCATGGAGTCCGCTGAGGCGTTCCACTGCAGTACGCTGTTCCTTACCAGTGAGCCGTCGCAGGCCGACGAACCGGGGAAGAGCAGTGAGCCCCTTACGGCGCATGCTCCGTCCACCGACGAATTCTCAAGGAAAACACTGTTCTCTATCACCGGGCAGCACCTGATCAGGGAATTCTTTCCGATGGAGCCGAAAAGGCTGTCCTTCATTCCTTCAAGGAGTTCCCTCAGCTCTGGAACATGTTCCCTTCCCGGTGCCGAGGCCAGAAAGGCAGCATCCCCGTGGGTCATGTTACCGAGGAGGGGGATGGCCCTTTCCCCGGTTTCCAGCCCCCCCTGTATGCTTGCCTGAAGAAAGCCGGGAAAACCCTTCCATTCCACGGAGCCGCAGTATTCCACCCGGGCACCGGGGAAAAGGGTGTATCCGCTTACAAGGCCGGTGGATACCACCGTGACAGGTCCGATGATACGGCAGTTGGAGAAAACCGTTCCGGACAGTTCGCCTCCGGGCAGATGAATGGATACATCCCCGTTGAAGCGGCAGTTCCTTATGAGTTCTAAACCGGTGGAACCGGTGACCTTTACGCCCTTCCAGTTCCCGGAGTGGCACCCCCGGGAAACCAGGCCCTTTATCTCCCCTTCAGTGACATCCCTGAGCTCCCGGTGAAAAAGGTTTCCAGCACCGGGAAAAAGGGCCTTGAAACCAGTGAAGTCATACAATGCGGTTCCTTCTTTCACCACGGGTCCAGGCGGCTATGTTCATGAGTGCCTCGGTGGTTCGTCTCTGGAGGGCCTCGGATGTGTTGTAACCCACATGGGGGGTAATTATCACGCCGGGAATATCCCTGAGGGGGCTGTTACCGGGCAGGGGTTCCGGGGTGGTCACATCAAGGGCCGCCCCGCCGAGATGGCCGGAGGACAGCAGCCGCAGCAGGGTTTCCTGGTCCACAAGCCCCCCCCTGGCGGTGTTCACGAGAATTGCTCCCTTTTTAAGGCTGATAGCCTGTCTTCATTAAGGAAGAACGCTGTTTCCCCGGTAAGGGGAAGGTGAAGGCTGATGATGTCCGATCCCCGGAGGACCTCGTCCAGTTCAAGGTACTCCCCGGGAAAAGCGGAGCTTCTTGACCTGCTCCAGCCCACCACCCTGCACCCTGCGGTCTTGAAAAGCTCAGCGGTCCGGTTTCCAATGCTGCCTGTTCCAATGATGCCCACGGTCTTTCCGCATAGTTCAATACCGTGTTCCCGCCTGGGGTCCCTGAGGGACTTAACCGTGAGGGCGAAGGCAAGTTCGGAAACGCTTCGAGTGGAATAACCGGGCACATTGCTCACCGCCACGGAGAACTCACTGGCGGAGTGGGTATCTATGTGGTCGTATCCGGTGAATGCAACGGATACGATACCGCCGGTGAGCTTCTTCATCATCTCCCGGTCGACGGAGCGTCTTACTGTGATAAGGGCCCGGTGTCCGTCGGGTTCGTTCCCCCCCTGTATCTTCCATCCCGGAAGGATACCCGCCGCGGCGGCGATGGTCCTGGCCGGGGATATGCCCGGCTCCTGAAGTATGAGCAGCCTGTTCAAATCAGAGACTTTCCAGAAGATTCACCAGGAAGGCAAGGAAGAGGTCCACCGATTCGATGCGGACCGACTCTCCGGGCACATGCACATCGTTGATGTCCGGCCCGAGGCTTATCATGTCCAGGTCTCCGGCCCTCTGCCCTATGATGCCGCACTCAAGGCCTGCGTGTATCGCCTCGATGGAGGGCTCCATTCCCAGTATCTCCCTGCAGGATTCCCCGGCTTTTTCAAGGAGTTCCGATGAGGTGTCCGGGGCCCAGCCGGGATAACCCTTCCCCGGAACACACCTTCCGCCGGCAAGCCTGCCCCCGGCGGTAATGGAATCGGTAAGGGCGTTCTTGGCGGATTCCAGGGCACTCCTTACACTGAGAAGTATCTCCAGGGAATCTTCCCTCCAGGAGGCGATTGCCAGGTTGCAGGAGGTTTCCACGAGGTCGTCCACCACTCCGCTCATTTTTCCACGCCATGGGGCAGCGCCAGGAGAAGGTCGATCATTGATGACGAGGAATCACCGGTGAGCCTTTTGTCAACACTGCACTCCCTGCACTTCACGGATATGCTTTCCTCGATGCCGGCATACTCCTCGGCGAGATCCTTCCTTATAAGGGAGCAGAGGGTTCTCGCCCTAACGGGATCGTCAACGGAAGCACCGCCGAGGCCTGTCTTGGTATGGCGTTGTGCTTCGTGCCTCCGGTGAATCTCACCAGCCTTCCGTTCATGGCTTCCCTGAGCTGATGGCATATCCTCGCGGCAAGTTTGATGGCATTGGCGTTCTCGGAGCCTATCTCCATTCCGGAATGGCCTCCGTTCAGCCATCCACGGTTATCTCCACACCGGTTCCGGAATACTCCTCGAACCGGCCTTCGAGGGTGATCATCACATCCCTGCCCCCGGCACAGCCGATTATGAGAACACCGAGCTCCTCGGAATCCAGGTTGATCAGCCTTTCGGCCTGAATCCATTCCGGAGCCATTCCCAGGGCGCCTATCAGCCCCCGCTCCTCGTCCACGGTGAAGACGCATTCAAGGGGGGGAAGGCCGGGGTACTCTCCGTCAAGAAGCTCCAGCATCACCGCAACGCCTATTCCGTTGTCCGCACCCAGGGTGGTTTCCCTTGAGATCAGCACTTCCCCTTCGATCTCGGCGTTGATGGGTTGGGTAAGGAAGTCGTGTGTACTGCTGCTGGTCTTCTCCCCCACCATGTCAATATGGGCCTGGATGGCCACCGGTTCACCCCTGCCCGGTTTCCTTACAAGTACGTTGCCAAGCTGTCGGAGGAGCACTCAAGCTCCCTTTCCCCGGCGAAGTTGATAATGTATCTGGACAGTGCCGACTCATTTCCGCTTGTATGGGGGATTCCGCAGATATCCCTGAAAAACCTCCATACCGGTTTATCCTTCAGTTCCCCTGGAAACATCAGAGCTCCTGTTCGAAAGTTTTGAGAAAGTGCCGAAACACTACTTTTCCCGTGTTGAGATCCGGTCCCCCTGAAGGGTTTCTTCCAGGCTGAGGCCGTTCTTCCTGAATATTTCGGGGTCGGCGGCGAAACAGGCGTTTCCGCTCTCCCTGTCAAACTCCGGATGGAACTGGGTTCCAAAAAGTCTGAGCTCCATGTTAACGAAGGCCTGTATCTCGGTGTGGGAGTTGGAAGCGGTTATCACCGAGCCCGGGGGAAGCCTGACCGCTCGGTCGTAGTGGGACTGCCAGACGCGAAGCATACCCGCCGGGCCGGGAACCGGCCATGACGGAAGGAAATTCACAGGAAGCCAGCCAACCTCCGCCGAGGGGCATTTCCCCACGGCGTCCCTTCCGCAGAGGGCCATTGCCAGAAGCTGGTGGCCGTAGCAGATGCCCATTTGAGGCACCGAGCCCGTGGATGACCTGATGAACTCCCGGGCTCCTTCCAGAAAGGGGTGTGAATCGGTGATGGACAACGCCGAACCGGAATGGACCACAGCACTGTAACAGGAGGGGTCCAGGGCCGGGAAAGGGCTTTCCGACCGGATTCTCAGCACGCATAGAGGCTCTTTGAACCACCTGCCGATGTTGTCGCCGGATCTGCGGTCAACGGAATAGTCAAGGATAAGAACCGGTTTTTCCATCTGCCACGCCCCTCTGAAAGGAATTGTTCACCACAACAATAACCAACACCTGAAAACATTTGCAACAAGCATTGTCCGGCAGTATCATTCCTGCAATGCCGAAGGGAGAATATGTCACCGGGAATCATTGCCAGGAAGAACCCATTCCCCTACTTCCGACCGGTCAGTCCCGCCAGGAAACTGCTTGTGCGAATGGACACCACCAATTACTGCAACCTCAGGTGCTCGATGTGTCCCATGCGTCTTTCCGACGGCGACCGGAACAGAAAATGGCACCACATGGAACAGGAGTCTTCGACAGGATATCCTCGGAGGTCTTCCCCCTTGCCCGGACCGTTGGCATCTCCTGCGGGGCGGAACCCCTGGCCAACCCCCGTTTCACCCACCATCTGAGAGCCCTGTATGAAAGCGGTGTTCCCTACCGGGAAATGGTCACCAACGGCACCCTTCTAACCCGGGGGATCATCGATGAACTGCTTGAATACCCCCCACCAGCCTCTTCGTTTCCGTGGACGGCGCCACCGGGGAGACCCACGGAAGGATCAGGGACGGAGCCGACCTCAGCCACATAGTTAGAATGCTGAGGTTACTGACCCGGCTGAAGGGAAGGCGGAGGTTCCCCATGATAGGCCTAAGCACCACCCTTCAGCGTGACAACTACCATGAACTGGAGGGGATCGTTTCCCTGGCCGCCGACGTGTCCGCCAGCTCCTGTGGTGTGGTTCCCCTGGTTCCCTACCAGGGGCTGAACACCATGGACAGAGTGGTTGACATTGATTCACCCGATGTGGCGGAGCACATTCGCAGGGCCGGGGATAAGGCGGAAAAGCTGGGAATACGCTTCCACCTGTCCCAAAATGTCTCCCGGGGCGGTGCCCCACATCCCTGTCCCTATCTTGAAAGCACCGTTTACATAGACCCCGACGGCTCAATTTTCCCATGCCCCTACTGGAACACGGAGAACCCCCTGGGCAATGTCATGAAGGGTTTTCGGGGAATATGGCGGGGAGAAACCTATGAGAGGCTCCGCGCAGGGGAGTTCAAAAAGGAAGACAACTGCCCGGCCTGCCCCGAGATTACCCGTGGAACCAGAGAGGTCATAAAGGGAAAACAATGATCAGGGGAAGGCGGTAATTCCCATGAATGAGGTTACCTTCCACTGGTCATCCTCGTAGTCGAGAAGGGCCTGCTGGGGGATCTCTGCCCCGCTTGCGGTTTCAAATATCATTTCAACCGTTGCCCTGCGCCTGTCAACCATTACCGTATCTATCCTGAGTTCATAGGGTATGTATCTGGCGCTGATCATGGGAAGGGAGAGTGTCTGGGCCAGATAGTCCACCGGATCCCAGTTCCTGGCGGTTTCCAGCTCGATCTGGTAACCGGCGCTGGTAAGCCGTCTGAGGGTGCCTTCGGGGTCGCTCCTGAGGCTCTGTTTGATGGTGTTCAGCATAGCCTCCACCTGGGCCATGGCTTCAGTGGAGAAAAGTTCTGCCGCCACAGGACCTTCGCCGCTCTGGAGGGCATCCATGAACTGTTCGACACCGGCCCTTACAAGAGAATCGGTTTCAGCATCTGCCCCGGCTGATGAGCCGGCGAAGAAGGCTAAAAATACAAGCAGTACGAGATTTCTCATGCTTCCCCTCCGTGAGTGTTCTCCACAGCATAATAGAAAAAGCTGGAGCAAGCCGCAAGGGGCACCGGACTAAAGGTTTTCTCCCCAAATAACCAGCGTGTTCTTCAACCCCTCAAGGGCGATCTCCAACCCCTCCACGGCCACCCATTCCCGTCTGGAATGGAACAGCTCACCCCCGGTGGGAAGGTTGGCGGTGGGAACCCCCATGAAACTCAGCCTCGAACCGTCGGTGCCTCCCCTGATGGAGCCCTCCACGGATTCCAGACCCAGGCGGCGAAACCCCTCAAGGGCGTAGTCAAGCAGCCTTCTGTCCTTCCGCAGTATCTCCCCGGGATTGCTGTACTGCTCCTTCATCTCCAGTTCTATACCGGCGCCGGGAAAAAGTGCCGCCAGACAGTCCCTTATGGCCTCCATCCGCCTCCGGCGCTGAACCATTCCCTCGGTGGTGAAATCCCTGAGGATGGTCTTCACCTCGGCAAAGCCGGTGGTTCCCCTGACACTCATTGGATAGTCATATCCCTGGAGGCCCCTGCTGTTCTCCGGCATTTCCTCGGAGGGCATCAAGGAGACCAGCTCCCCGGCTATTCGAACGGCGTTGATCATGCTGCCGGCGGCGCTTCCCGGGTGAACTTCCCTGCCGGTTATTCTCCAGTCCGCCGACCAGGCATTGAAGGTTTCCGAGGAAACTTCCGTGACCTCACCGCCGTCGACGGTATAGGCGAAGCTTGCTCCGAACCTGTCCACATCGAAGTTGTCCACCCCCTGCCCACTTCCTCGTCCGGTGTGAAGGCAACGGTTATTCCGGGCCTTCTGACCAGGGGATTTTCCATGAACCATCTGCAGGCCTCCATTATTATCGCCACACCGGCCTTGTCGTCGGCACCGAGAAGTGTGCTTCCGTCGGAGGTGATAATGGTGCCTCCACGGTAACGGTCCATGTCGGCGCACTCTTCGGGATCTATCACCACGCCTTCCGAAAGGGTTATGGCCCCTCCGTCCCAGTTCTCGTGAAACACAGGCCTGACATTCTCACCCGGGGCTTCCGGGGATGTGTCCACATGGGCGATGAGACCGATGACCTCATCCCCCTCCCCGCCGGGCACCCTTCCGTAGAGAACCCCTTCGGTGGACAGGTGGACGTCCTCCATGCCCATGTCGGCCATTTCCCTCTGGAGGATCCTCAACAGGTCGAACTGAATCCCCGAAGAGGGGCTTCCCTTTCCCGAAGGATCCGAGGCGGTGTGAACGGCTGCGTACCTTATGAACCTTTCCACGAGGGAATTCATGGGTTGCTCCTTTCAGGGAATATTGTCCGGATAGTATAATTGCCAGCAGAGCAGCCAACCATAATAGGGAGTGTGCACCGAATGAACCGTTTCCTCACGGAAAGGGACATCGCCCGGTTTCTGGGCCAGAGCCTGCCCGACGCAAGGAAGGCCATAGGCGGCAGCAGGCTTAAAAGCATCCTGCGCCAGGGGCATACGGTTTACCACCGGGACGACGTTATGAACTGGATGGCGGAAAATTTCAGTTCCCTGACCACCGAAAGGCTCATGAAGGCCGATGTATCCTCCGGTGACCACGGCGGTCTCGATCCCTTCACCTGCGGTCTGACACAGCTCCTCCAGGGAGGCAGGGTCTTCTTTCCTCCGAAAACATCCACCAGATCCTCGGTGTTCAGGTGCCTTTCCGAGAAGGCGGTGGAACTCGGTGCCGTCTACGACCAGAACGAACTCAGGGAACAGCTGGAAAGCCGGGAAGATGTGGTTTCAACCGCCCTCAGGTGCGGCGCCGCCCTGGTACATCCCTGGAGATAGCGAAGATCTATGTGGAGCATGAACTTCTGCTTCTCATGATACCCCCCCACCCCCATCCCCTTCGGGGGAACCGTCGGGAAGGCTCCACTTCCCTTTTCTTCCTTCTGCTCTTTCCCGACCCCCACAGACATATTCACATACTGGCCAGGCTGAACAGACTTTTGAGAGATCAGGAATTCATTGAGTCCCTTCTTGAGTCCATAACTGAAGAAGAGGTGATAAACGCCGTTGAACACCGCGAACTGGAAGTTATCAGTTCAAGTGTCAAGAGCTGATTGGAGGAAGGGTGAAAGCATTTAAGGGAAGAGATATAATCTCTCTCAGGGACATGACCATCGAGGATCTCTGGACCATCGTGAACACGGCGAAGGAGGTAAAGGAGGGGGGGCACAGGAACTGTCTAGCCACAAGACAATTGCCTCCCTGTTCTTCGAACCGTCCACCAGGACCAGGCTGTCCTTCGAGAGCGCCGTGATGAAAGCGGTGGAAAGGTATTCGGTTTCGCCGACCCCGGGGCCTCATCCCAGAAGAAGGGTGAGTCATTCTCAGATTCAATAAGGACGGTAACCGGCTACTGCGATGCCATGGTCATTAGACACCCGGTGGAAGGCGCCGCCAGGCTTGCAAGCGAAACAGCCACGGTTCCCGTTATAAACGCCGGCGACGGCGCCAACCAGCACCCCACCCAGACCTTCCTTGACCTGTTCACCATCAACGAGGAGTTCGGAAGGCTGAACGACCTTAAGATCGGCATAATGGGAGACCTGAAGTATGGAAGAACGGTACACTCCCTCACCCATGCCATGTCCCTTTTCAATGCCGAGATGATCTTCATCTCGCCTCCCTCCCTTCAGATGCCCCCCACCATGCTCAATGAGCTGGACGAAAGGGGTATCACCTACTCAACCGCCATGACCCCCGAGGAGGCCGGAAGCATGAACCTGGATGTGCTTTATGTCACCAGGATCCAGAAGGAAAGGTTCGGAGACCCCCAGGAGTACAAGAATGTGGCCCACAGCTACAGGATAACCAGGGAGACAATAAAGGAACTCGGCTCAGGGGTGAGAATAATGCATCCACTCCCCAGGGTTGACGAGATAGCCGAGGAAGTGGATTCCACACCGAACGCCATCTACTTCAGACAGGCCCACAACGGGGTTCCCACCAGACAGGCGCTTCTGGGGCTGGTTACAGGAGGTATAAGCTGATGGACAGGGCATACAAGGTTTACGCCATAGACAACGGTACGGTCATCGACCACATCCCCACCCCCCTGGCCCTCAAGGTGGTGGAGATACTGGGCATAGGCAACGAGGGCATATTCACCATAGGCGTGGGGTTCCACTCAAAGAAATACCCCGGGGGCAAGGACATAGTCAAGATAGAGAACCGTATTCTCCTTGAAAGCGAAACCGACACCATAGCCCTCATCGCCCCGGACGCCACCATAAACATCATAAGGGAGGGCAGTGTAAGCGAAAAAAGGAGGATCTCAGTTCCCCGGGTGATACACGGAGTGATGGAGTGCCCCAACCCCAACTGCGCCACCAACAGGCTCGGCGCCCACAGGCACTTCACCCTGGAAGACAAAAAGGCCGTGAAGTACCGCTGCGCCTACTGCGAAAGGGTAACCGAGGTTTCTCCAAAGAACCTCACCGCCCCGGAATAGCAGCACTTCCACAGAAAAGCTGAAGCCCCGGCGGAACCGGGGCTTCAATCGTTCATGGTTCATCCGCTAGGGCAGAACTACCACCCTCTGGGCGGCCATTGTTTCAGGTGTCTGCATTATCACGGAATAGTTGCCCGCGGGAAGAGCGGAAACCACAGCCGTGTAGACACCGGGGGTCATTTCACCCTGGTTCACAACGGCAACTGTCCTTCCGGTAACATCGTACACCGCAACGCTCACCCTGCCGGCCTGCTCGACATTGTAGCCTATGGTGAAGGCTCCGGAGACTGGGTTGCCGGACATGATCCAGACCTTCCTGCCGTCGATGGGGGCGGTGCCCTGGTCTTCAAGACTGACCGGATCCCAGAGGACTGTAACATCCTTCAGGGAAGGGGTGGCGTTGGGATTGCTGGTTGCCAGCTCCACCCGGTACTGCAGATAGCTTCCGCCCTGGGAAACCACCGATGAGAGGTCGCCGGGGGAGGTTATCCAGGCGCTCCAGGGGCCCATGTTCCCCGAATCGTAGGAGGTCTTCAGCTGGAACCTTACGCTGGTTCCCCCGGGAAGGGTTGTTGCCCAGTAGATGTAGTCCCACTCCACCATGTTGGGGTCCGGGGGCTCGATGTTGATTATGGAACTGCGAAGTATTCCGGGGGAGGTGAATCCGCTCACCCTCCACCAGCTTATCTTGTCACCGTAGAAGGCGCAGCCAGGACATCAGGGGCTCCGTCGCCGTCGATGTCCCCGGCGGAAACACCCAGTGCGCCCTGGAAATAAGTTGAAACCGAGAATGTTTCCCAGGCCTCACCGAGGTATTCCCTGTTCTTGCACCAGATTATCTTGTCCTCGCCAAGACTGGCGGCGGTGATGTCGGGATAGCCGTCGCCGTCCATGTCATGGGCGCTGATGTCGTAGATCTGCTGCCCGGAGGCGCCGTTCATCTGGTGTGAGGTCCAGGAACTCTGGGTATCGAGGAAATCGTACCACCTGAGGTTGCCGGTGCTGGAGGAGGAGGCTACCGCGAAGTCGTCGGCGCCGTCGTTGTTGAAGTCGGCAACGGTTATGGAAACCGGGTTGTTGTAGTTGTTCTCGATGGTGTATTTCGACCATGAATAGCCGTAGGGCGATTGTGAAATGTAGGCAACCACATCGTTCTGGCTGTTGCTTGCGGCGGCCACGTCGATGTGGCCGTCTTCGTTGAAGTCGCCCACATCAACAGCGTAGGCCCCCATGAGGGCGCCGTCGATGTAGTTGATGTTCCAGTTGTTGGATGTGCCGTCGTTCTTCCACCAGCACACATCGCCGGAGAGGGAGGAAACACCCACCACATCGGTGTTGCCGTCGCCGTCGATGTCCGCTGCCCTTATCTGTCTGGCGTCGAAACCGGAAGCGATGGTGGTACTTGCGCTCCAGCCCCCGGGGAAGTAGCGGAAGAGGATGATCTTGTCCTCATCGCCGCTGGATGCCACGATGTCCCTGTAGCCGTTCCCGTCGAAGTCGGCCACGGCGATGAACCTGGGATTGGAGACCGATCCGACGGTGCGCTTGGTCCAGGAGGTTCCCTGTCCGTTGGTGTTCTCCACCCAGAAGACATCGTCGGAGTTGTAGCCGCAGGAGGCTACGTCGAGATCGCCGTCGAGGTCCATGTCAACGGCTATCACATAGTAGGGACCGTTGCTGGTGGCGATGGAGTTCTCGCTGCGGTCCACAATGAGCTTAAGCTGGCCGGGTTCGGTGTCCCAGTCCATCTCGTCGGCCACATCGAACCTGTTTGACCAATCGGTGACCGGTCCGGGTATACCCGGGCCGCCTTCCCATGTGGTCTGGGTCTCACTTTCGGCGTAGGCCCCGGTGAAAACCAGAAGCAGAACCGCGCATAACAATAGATTCCTCATGTATATTCCCCCTTTTAAATTGGCGTACGCGTAATCCGTGAAAGTATCGCATAAAAACCGGCAACAGTCAATACCTTAGGAGATTAACCGTTTTGCCCCGGGACCTCTTGTTAAGGTACCGGTCCCGCTCGCTGAAAACGCATCCGCAGTAGGGCTGTCTGTACATCCCCGCTTCCCGGGACAGGGCAATGGACCTTTTGTAGAGGTGGGTGAAGTCATGGTGAATGTATTCCACACCGACTGTCCGGGCTGCTTTCTCCCCGGCTTCACGGATCATCTCCCGGTTCTGGTAGGGGCTGACCAGCAGTGTGGTTGTAAACCGTGGAATACCCATCTCAGAAGCCCTGACGGCGGTTTTAAGCATTCTGTCCAGGAAACAGGCTGAACACCGGTTTCGGGCTCCCAGGAGCATCTCCAGCGTTGCCTCGAGGGGATAGTCCCGGAATATCTCCACAGGAAGATCCACCCCGGGGGCCCAGGCCTCCAGTGCGTCGATCCTTCGTTTAAGTTCCTTCCAGGGCTGTATGGCCGGGTTGTAGAAATACCCGGAAACGGAATCTCCACCGGAGCGAAGCTCCTCCAGAACAGCGGTTGCGCAGGGAGCGCAGCAGATGTGAAGCAGGATACTGTCCATCAGAGGGGAAGCTCCTCCTGTCCGGCCCTGGTGTAGCCAAGGTGCCTGTAGGCAAGACCGGTGGCCACCCTTCCCCTGCTGGTCCTGTTCAGGAAACCCCTGGCCAGAAGGAAGGGTTCAACAACGTCTATCAGCGTGTCCCGTTCCTCGTTGAGGGTAGCGGCAATGGCGGATACGCCCACGGGCCCTCCGCCGTAGTGCTTTATTATCACCGTGAGATAGCTTCTGTCCAGGCGGTCGAGACCCGCCTCGTCAACTCCATTGATGTCCATGGCCTCGATGGCGGTACCTTCGTCCACCGCTTCACGGCGCATTACCTGGGCATAATCCCTGACCCTCTTCAATAGCCGGTTGGCTATTCTGGGCGTGCCCCTGGATCGCAGGGCCACTGATTCGGACCCCCCTTCGGTGATGGGGGTTTCCAGTATGCCCGCCGACCGCCTGATAATTGTGCAGAGGTCGTTGCTGTCGTAAAACTCCAGATGCATGGAGAAACCGAACCGGTCCCGGAGGGGGCCGGTGATGAGCCCGGCCCTGGTGGTGGCCCACTATGGTGAAATGGTTCAGTTCCAGCTTCACCGTTCTGGCGTGGGCCCCGGGTCTATCACCATGTCTATCTGAAAATCCTCCATGGCGGGATAGATGTACTCCTCCACTATCCTTGGAAGCCTGTGTATCTCGTCAATGAAAAGAACATCCCCGCGGGAAAGGTTGGTGAGTATCCCCACCAGGTCAGCCGGCCTTTCAAGGGCAGGGCCTGAGGTGCAGACGATCTCCGCGTCCATTTCCGCGGCGATCACGTGGGCCAGTGTCGTCTTTCCGAGGCCCGGAGGGCCGTGGAAAAGCAGATGGTCCAGGGGCTCGCCCCTCTCCCTTGCGGCCTGAACCGCTATCTTGAGGTTCCTGATAATTCGTTTCTGCCCTATGTACTCCGAGAAATCCTTTGGCCTCAGGGAGGTGAACTCCCTCTCCTCGGAGGCGTCGTCGGTGCTTCGTATGATGGATTCCAGGGACATTTCAGCTCCTTGCCTTCATGGCGGCCCGGACTATCTCCGAAGGGGATGCCGTGGGACCGGTCTTCTCCACCGCGGCGTTGACCAGCGAGACAGCCTCCGATGGCGGAATACCCAGCTGTTCGAGGATGGCCCTTGCGTCCGAGGCGTTGCCGGGCCGGGTAGAAGAAGCCGAAGTTTCGGTGCTGAAACCGGATAATGAGTCCTGCAGCTTGGCAATGATCTGCTTCGCCCTGGAGCTTCCGATACCCGGCAGGGATTTGAGGACGCCTATGTCCCCTGCTGCTATGGCGGAGGCCAGCTCCCCCGGGGGAATGGTCATGGCCCTTACGGCGGCCCGAACACCTATTCCGGAAACGCTTATGAACTTCGTAAAGAAGTCGCGGTCCCTGGTGGATGGAAAGGCAACCGCAAGGGGAACCCCCCGGTTCCCCTCGTTGATTATCTGAAACAGAAGGTGATAACGGGCTTCCTCTCCAACGGAAACATGTCTGAGGAAATAGCCCGGGGCCAGAAGACTGAGGACCACCGGGCCAACCTCCAGAAAGATATTCTGGCCGTCGGTTCCCCATACCCTTCCGCTTATGCTCTCAAGCATGCCTCTCCCCTTCGTAGAGTGCCAGGGCAACGGCAATGGCGTCGCTTACATCCAGGGGTTTCAGCTCACCCTTCATGGCGAATATCCTTCTTACCATTCCGTTCACCTGTATCTTGCTCGCCCGTCCGTTCCCGGTGACGGACTTTTTCACACGGCTGGCAGGTATGGATTCCACCGGAATCCCCTTCAGCCCCGCGGCAAGGCAGAGAACTCCCCGGGCATGCCCCATTATTATGGCGGTGGTGGGGTGTTTGTAGTGGGAGTAAATTTTCTCCAGGCCCATCACCTGGGGCCGATACTTCTCGATCACCTGGGCAATTCCCTGGTAAAGCTCTGTCAGCCTGGGGGTTATGGGGTCGGAAGCCCTTGTTCTGATGGTTCCTGCGTCAAGAAGCTTCAGCGAGGAGCCCCGTGAGGCTATCACTCCGAACCCGGTTATGTTCAGGCCGGGATCCACCCCCAGGATAATTTTGTCAGGCAACTACTCCGCCATGTCGAAGTTGGTGTGCAGCGCCTGTACATCGTCGTGCTCCTCCAGGGCCTCCAGAAGCTTGATCACCTTATCCGCCTCCTTGCCCTCCAGTTCAACGGTGTTGGCGGGAACCTTCGTGACCTCGGCGGACTCCACGGCTATGCCTCCGGCTTCAAGGGCCTTCTTAACCTCAAAGACCTGCTCAGGTGATGTGGTTGCTATTATCACGCCGTCCTGCTCCTGGACATCCTCCAGACCGGCTTCCAGGCCGGCTTCCAGCACGTCGTCCTCTCCGTGGAGGGAACCGTCGATGGTTATCTGGCCCTGCTTGCTGAAGAGGTAGGCCACGCTGTTCTTGGAGCCCAGGCTTCCCCCGCCCTTGGTCAGGATGTGCCTGATCTCCGCGGCGGAGCGGTTCTTGTTGTCGGTGAGAACCTCCACTATCATGGCCACTCCACCCGGGGCGTAGGCTTCGTAGACCATTTCCTCGTAGGTAACGCCCTCGAGCTCTCCGGTGCCCCTTTTGATGGCCCTCTCTATGTTGTCTCCTGGCATGTTCTGGCTCTTTGCGGTGTCTATGGCCACACGGAGCCTGGGGTTCATCTCAGGGTCGCCTCCCCCCTGCCTGGCCGCCACGGATATTTCCTTCACCAGCCTGCTGAAGATCCGGCCCCTGGCGGCATCGGCCTTGCCCTTCTTGTGTTTTATGGTGCTCCATTTATTATGTCCGGACATTGGGTTTCTCCTTTTTTATGGGTTTTCGTCTGGTCTAGTTTAGAATGTATGGGGGCCAAGGTCAAGTTTGGGGCCGATGTGCTCCAGGATATCGCTCCACCGGGGAACCGCCCTTCTGAAGAACGAAACCCCTGTTTCGCCTATGAGCACCTTTCACCCCGGGGAAAGCAGGGAAGTACCACCACGGAACTGCGTGCCGCGGAGATCACCAGTTCGATCTCGGCCAGCCAGTCTGATTTCTCGGTTTCCTCCCCACCGCAACGCACCTGGCCAGCACCAGGGCATCCTCGGGACTCACCGAACCGCCGGAAACCTTCGGGAATCCCGCTGCTCCGTCGATGACAGGTGGAACACCCTCGAGGCACCGGCTGAGATTCACTCCTATCCCGGGAAGCCCGTCCACGGGAAAGGCCGGGAACAGGAACTCCCTTCTTTCGGAGGAACCGCCTGTATCCCTGTGCTTTCCAGGCAGTGTATCGCTGTCGAACATGGACCCGAAACTGAGTATAGTGGTGGTAAACTCGTTCCTTACGGTCCTCTTGAGAACATGAACCGCCGCGCTTACCCTCCAGAAGGGAAGAGGAATGCCGGAACCGGGAAGGGCCCTGTGCTCCACTGAAAGGGGTTCCAGGCCCTTGCCCCCGCCGGCGAAACACCTGCCGCATGTGGAGCAGATGAAGACGCAATCGGTTCCCAGCCCTGAAAGGGGTGAACCGCATCCCCGGCAGACAAGCCTGGTAATCTTCATATGTGGCTGTCCATCCCTCCGTGTTTCGAGGCCAGTTTAAGGAACCTGGCGGAAAGGGCCACCAGCCCCCACAGCATGAAAAGGATCACAATAAGTACCGGGCCAATGGCCATGGCAGGGGAAAAAATGATCAGGAGCACAAGGGGAAAAGCCCGGCCCATATGCTTCCCAGTACCCTGCAAACCCTTTTCCAGTGCCTTGAATCCGCCGGAAAGGTTCCCTTCAGGACCTGGCCGCTGAATCCGTCCACCACGGTCCTGAACGTCCTTTCTCCCAGGGAGTAGTCCACGGTCCACAGGGGATAGTGTACCAGCCGTTCCCGGACCCCGGTAACAGCCAGGTACATGGATCGCTGTTCAAGACCCACTCCAACCCCCTCGCACAGCCTGGAAATGTAGCCCTCGGCCTCTTCCCTTGCCTTCGATATGGGAACTGTGGGATCCACCACATGGGCCCCCTCGGGAAGCCTGCCTGAATCGAAGACCTCCAGAGGAAGCCCGCCGCCGGAACGGCCCAGGGCCATTCCGGAAAGGCCCATCTGGGATCTTATGCCCAGGGAGGGAATGCCCAGGGGTTCCAGCCGGGCGGCGCTTATGATCATTTCGATGCCGTTGCTTATCTGGTGCTCCTCCGCCCTTACGCCCTTCCTCTGCTTTATTGTCCTTATGATGGAGCCCTGGCCGCCGTCCTCCCCCTCCACCGCCGCCTTTATCTTCCTCTCCCTGTAAACCGGCTTTACTCCGAAAACATACCCGTCAACCCTGCTCGCTATTAACCAGAAGGCACATAGGCCAGGAAGGGCTTCTGCACCCGGCATTCAGAGAATACACCCCCGGACAGCTCCTCCAGTTTCCTCCTGACCGATCGAAGGACACCGGTGGAATTCACCTTTGCCGGAAGGATGTACCTGTTCACCGTACCGCCGAGAAAAAGTGGGGTGTCGCAGTGGGAGCACACCGTGTTGCTGCTGCCCTCGCTCACCTCCAGCAGTCCGGCGCAGCAGGGGCAGGAAAGGGTTACGAGATCGCTCATTCCTTCCGGCCCATGATCCGTGGGAACAGTTCCGGAATGAAAATGGCAGCGGCCATTGAGGTAACGGCGGCCCAGAAGAGGGAGACCCCACGCAAAAGGAAAAAGATCACCAGGGCCGGAACAACACCCCGGAAGAAGGCCTTGAGTGATTCCCGCATTGGATCTAACCCCTCCGGTGAAGCCGCAGCAGGGGGCTTTCCGGGAATGCCGCCGCTGACGGCATCCACCATGGTCCCCTGGCCGGATGAGGCGCTGAGAACAACAAGAAAGGGGTGGTAGATAACTCCCCTCTCTCCAGTCAGATCGGGGTCAGGCGGAATGACCGTGCCCTCGGCGGCTTCACTGTCCCAGACCCTTCTGTCCGCCGAGGGGGGCGTGTAGCCTCCATCTCCGGGTAGGGTTGTGTAAAGACCCCGGCAAGGCTGTCGGGGTCGTATGGGAACCAGTACAGTGATACAGAAGCCACCGCGCCGGGGGGGAACTTCCGGGTCGCCTCCCGGGCGGTGAGTACCGGTCTGTGGAAGAAGCTTCCCCCTGAAAAACCCTTGACCACCGCCTTCGCCCCGCAGTAGGCGCAGCTTGCGAAGGCGTCGGGGGAGGTAACGGCTATCTGGGCTCCGCACTGTGTGCATTCCAGTTTCATCCGCCGTTACCCCCCCTGGACGTTTTCAGGTTATCTCGAGGAAACAACCACTCTCCGTGTGGACACCCCCGAGGGGCTTCCAGTCTTATGAAATGTACCCCGGCGGGAACACCGCTGACATCCCAGACAACATTCCTGAAACCGCTTTCAGGCACAAGGGATGTGAGATCGGCAACGGTCCTTCCCGTAACATCGTAAACACGAAGGCTGATACCGGCCATGTCCCCCGGGGCGGCTGTCACCGGTATTACAGCAGAGGCAACCGCGGGGTTCGGGGTTACAAGACCCAGCCCGGACACAGAGGGTGCAAGCCCCTGGTTGAAGTCTTCTGTGGAGGAGCCCCCCACCTGGGCCAGCTCAGGCTCCGAGGCCCAGCCCGGGCCGAAGGAATCGTCCACCGCCCAGACCCTGAACCAGTGGTCGCCGTCGGCAATGCCGGTTACCGAGTATTCCGAAGCGGTAATACCGTCGGCGTGTATGGTGTTTGAATCCCATACATCTATCTTGATGTCGTCGATGTAGAGCTTGCACACGGAACCGGAACCGTAGCTCTCCCAGCGGAACATCAGTGTTTCGCCCTGGAATTCGTCGAGCTCGTGTATGTTGTACCGCCAGGTCATGTCGTTCCTGCCGAATGTCTGCAGGTAGTACCAGTTCGCTCCGCCGTCGGGGCTGTATGAAAAGGCGCCTGATAGCTCTCCGGCGAGATGTTCTGCATGGACCAGAAGCTGATCCGTCCGCCGCCGTTCTCGGGAATGGTAACGGTTTCCTGCCATGTCAGGGTGCCTGTGCCGTTGGACAGATAGCACTGGGGAGAACTGTGGTACTGGGAGGTTGTCATTATCCAGTTAACCCTGTCGAAGGGTCCGCTGTCGCCCTGGTCATCCACCAGGACCTGATAGCCCTGGAGCCTCTGGAGGGCGTAGGAGGAGGCGTTGGCGGCATCGGTCCAGTCAACGGTGAAAGGCGGTGTTACGGGACCGATGGGATCCACCACCGGCACTCCCGGTTCGTGGGGATCGTAGGGGCAGCCCGCAAGGCAGGCTGAAACGAGATAGCTTCTCAGGTTCCGCCTGGAGAGCTTGACCACCTCGGTTGCCGAGGGCCAGAAGCCGGCGAATGACGCCCCGGTCTCGTGGTTCCAGCTCATGGCGCCGTACAGGGCATAGGAATGGTCACGGGTGTTACCCGAGGCGTAGTAGAACTGCGCCGAGGGATAGTGTTCCTCTCCGGTGGCCCACTGAACCATCATCTCACCCTGGGTATTGTACTGAGCCGCATGGGTGGTGGGATCGTCGGTCCATCCCCAGGGGTAGATAAGGGCGTTGCTGTATGCGTGGGTGGAGTGCATCTGGGCCGGGGGGCACTGCTGCCAGAAGGCGTCGATGTTGGCCGACTCGGGTTCGGAGAGGGGCCCGTTCCCCTGTAGGTCTCCGAAGTTGGCGAGCCGCTGGAACCGGCGCCGCCCCAGGCCACGGACCAGTTCCTGTTCAGGTCTACGCCGGTGCCTCCTGCGGACCAGTTCATGTTCTTCCTGTGCATTCCGCCGCCGCCGGGGGACTGGGTTTCATTGTACACCCAGCCGTCGGCGTTGTTCAGGGGAAGGCACCATATCTCACGGTTCTCAAGGAGCCATGTGGCCTGGTAGCCGCAGTATCCGTTCCGCTGGTAGTTCGAGGTAAGCCACATCATCCAGTAGCGGACGTTCCTCATGGCGGAGCCTCCCGGGCATGGATCAGGCCGTCGTACCAGGCGTTGGCCATGGAAGGGTCGTCGGAGCCGAATGTGTTGTTCACCGAAAGCTTCACCACCCGCTGGGGGCGTCCCTGGTATGTGTCCCCGATGGAGGAAACGCTGGCGATGGATGGGTTGGCCGCCACCAGTGAATCGATCCAGGAATTGATCTCGGAGTATGTCAGGAAACCGCCCATGGAGCGCCCGGTGCCGTTCAGCGCCCTGTAGTAGCCGGCCATGTCGGCGATACGGGTTTCAGCCCCGAGACCGTGCTGGACCAGAAGGGCCCTCTCGTAGGCTCCGGCCACGAAGTCCGCCGAGCCGTCGGAATAAATCTGTACCACATCGAAGCCCAGTCTTCCAAACAGTTCAGCCTGGGAAGGTGACGAGGGGGTAAAATGCATCAGTGAGTGTATCTCTCCAGCAAAACCAACCGAAGCAACCGCGAAGATCAACAGTAGTATTCTCAATTTCTGCCTCCTGAAAAGTCAATACGGGGTAATGTATTATTTATACAAGGGGCCGGCCCCGGAAGCAATTGAGCGAAAGGGCCACGAAGGGGCCTTTTTTTTTGTATCTTTGGTTATCGAAAATCAATCTAGGAACCGGAGGAACAAGTGAAAACCTTCAAGGAACAGATAAGACAGGGCATACCCTCTGAGATCCCCCTATGCCCCCCCTGTGGAGAATGTGAACAGGGCCCCGGCAAGACCGGACATACTCACCGAAAAAGAGAAAAAGCTCGCCCTGAAGAACGCCCTCAGGTACTTCCCTAAGGAGTGGCACGAAACCCTGGCCCCGGAGTTCGCACAGGAGCTCAGGGAAACCGGCAGGATCTACATGTACAGGTTCAGACCCTCCTATGAGATGCGGGCCAGGGCCATCGAGGAATACCCCGCTGAAACCCCCAGGCAGCGGCGATAATGCTCATGATACAGAACAACCTGGACAGGGCGGTGGCCCAGCACCCGGAAGAGCTGATCACCTACGGCGGCAACGGAACGGTATTTCAGAACTGGGCCCAGTACCTTCTCACAATGAAATATCTCTCGGAAATGACCGAAGAGCAGACCCTGGTTCTATATTCCGGACACCCCCTGGGCCTCTTCCCCTCCCACCCCGACGCCCCCAGGGCAGTGGTCACCAACGGAATGGTCATACCCAACTACTCAAGCCAGGACGACTACACGAAAATGGCCGCCCTGGGAGTAACCAGCTACGGCCAGATGACCGCGGGCAGCTTCATGTACATAGGCCCCCAGGGCATCGTCCACGGCACCACCATTACCCTTCTCAACGCCGGAAGGAAGTACCTGCAAACCGGTGAGAGCGGCCTCGCGGGAAAGGTCTTCGTAACAAGCGGCCTGGGGGGAATGAGCGGAGCCCAGGCAAAGGCCGCGGTGATCGCCGGAGCCATAGGCGTGGTTGCCGAGATAAACCCCATGGCCCTCAACACAAGATACGAGCAGGGCTGGCTCCAGGAGGTGGAGGAAGACCTCGACAAGGTCATTGCAAGGATAAAAAGGGCAAAGAAGGAGGGGAAACCCCTCTCCCTGGGCTACCTGGGCAATATAGTGGACCTCTGGGAGAAACTCGTCCAGGAGCATGTCACCATCGAACTGGGCAGCGACCAGACCAGCCTCCACAACCCCTGGATGGGTGGCTATTACCCGGCGGGGCTCACCCTCGAGGAAAGCAACCGGATGATGGTCGACCAGCCGGAGGAGTTCAAGGAACGGGTAAAGGAATCCCTCCGAAGGCAGGTACGGGCGATCAACACCATGTGCCACAGGGGAATGCACTTCTGGGACTACGGCAACGCCTTCCTCCTCGAGGCCTCAAGGGCCGGGGCCGAGGGCATTCTGAAGGCAGATGGCACCTTCTCCTACCCCTCCTATGTGGAGGACATAATGGGTCCGGTGTGCTTCGACTACGGCTTCGGCCCCTTCAGATGGGTCTGCACCTCCGGCAACCCCGACGACCTGAAAAAGACCGACAGGATAGCCGCCTTCGTGCTTGAAAAGATGGCCGAAGAAGCCCCGGAGGATAACAGGCAGCAGCTGCTGGACAACCTCCTCTGGATACGCCAGGCCGAGGAGAACAGAATGGTGGTCGGTTCCCAGGCAAGAATACTCTACACCGACTGGGCGGGGCGGATAGCCCTGGCCACAGAATTCAACAGAGCGGTATCCGACGGCAGGATATCCGCCCCCATAGTCCTGGGCAGGGACCACCACGATGTCTCAGGCACCGACAGCCCCTACAGGGAAACCGCCAACATAGGCGACGGCTCAATGTTCACCGCGGACATGGCCATTCAGAACGTCATAGGTGACTCCTTCAGGGGAGCAACCTGGGTGAGCATCCACAACGGCGGAGGCGTGGGCTGGGGCGAAGTGATCAACGGAGGCTTCGGCATGCTCCTCGACGGCTCGAAGGAAGCGGAAAAAAGGGCGAAGTCCATGCTCAGCTGGGATGTGGGTAACGGCCTTGCCCGAAGAAGCTGGGCAAGGAACAACGGCGCCATCTGGGCCATTAAGCAGGCGATGCAGGCGGAGCCCTGATGAAGGTCACCATCCCGGAAATAGCCGACGAAGAGGTTCTGAACCAGTTCTGAACGAAGGCACACACCCCCGGTGTTCATTTAACGCCGGGGGATCGTCTCTTTAAAAGAGGCACCCCAGTGATTCCCTCCTGAATCTTCCCGGTCTTGCCAGCATACCCAGGGGAAATGGTTCGTCCTTGTGTTTGTTTGAGTCACAGCTCCACTCGAGCGCAAGCTCCTTGAGCTCAGAAGCTGTTATCAGCACAATATTCCTCCCGATATTCTCAGCGGCATATCTGACCGCAATTGATTCAGAAACATCGGTAAACAAGGGCGCTATCACGAGAAAAATCGGTACATGCTTGTTTGAGTTCTGCATATATCCGTGGAATTGAGTCAGGTGAGAGTTCAGATCAACCTCATGTGGGCTTTCTTTGCTCTTGTTGTCCCACATGATGTACATATCCTTGAAGCTGAGAAGCCCGTCGGGCTTGTTCGAACCAGGTTGATTCAAAGGAGTGTGATTCATGTGCTTTTCAAAGAGGTATTCTGTGGCCTTTTCAAATTTAGCTTCTATCTCAAGATCCTTATCGATTACCCCTTCAGCCCTAAGTGAATTCCTGTCCCTGCACGCAAGAGACTCAAAGACATCAAACCAGATTCGGCGTTCATCTTCCTCTTCATCGGGATTCCTGATCTGCATTGAGTTGTAGTACTCGATGATCCTTGAAATGCGCTGCTCCTTGGTGCCGCTCACTGGAAGATCTATGTTGTCGCACCAGTCATGGAGGTCATCATTGTTGAAGTAGTTCATGCAGACTGTCGGCCTGATCCTTTCAATGATTTTCTCAACGAGGAAGTCATTGAGTTCGTGGCTTCGAGAGGGAATTTTGCTAGCCTTGAGAATGTCCCGGAGAACTTGCTTCTTCCTGAACAGCTTATAGCCAAGCAGAATTCGATAACCGTCGGTTCTCATATCAATTTGGAATATCTCCTGCATTACATCAGCGATCTCATCCGGTATAATATCATAATATACTCCGTTTTCATTCTTAATTTGAAATAGCAGGCCCCTCCTTTGTAATTCCTTCCTTACATCTCTTATTTCTGATCTTGTATGGAGTTCATTATTCGGCTTTGGATACTTCCCCAGCTTTGCTTCGAGTATCTTGTGCTGATTGTGCGTTACTCCCAGTCTGTTACGCAGCTTCCTGAGCAGATTTGCTTCATCAGGAGATTTTGTATTCCTATGATCCCAGGCCACTCCCAGAACAAAATTGTACAACTCAAGATTCTCAAAGAGTTCAGTCTGCTTCCCACCTGCAATATCAGAAAGCTCAACTTCGTTCGACTTATCAACAATTGACTGTTCCTGGGCAATTATCCTCTCTTCCAGATCATCTACCGCAAGACCATATCCAATCTCTTCAAGGAGTATTTCCCTCAGAATGATCTTTGAAAGGACTCTGACAGAGATGTCACTTACCGTGTAGAACACTTCCTCGATCTTCTTATTCACTGATTCAATATGAGTGTACTGTGGTTTTACCGCTATTACCGCTGTTCTGAGCTCGTCTTCCTTCAGGTTTCTGTGATCAACAACGTAAGCACTGGCGATACGCTTGAGGGTAGAAATGGGGTGGATGTCATTCACTATTTCGTCAAATTTCACCGGCAACCTCCAATTCATATGTACACAATGATACTGATGAATAGTCAGGTAGTTATAATGAAAGCGGGAGCAGTTATTGTAAAGAGGAAAGCAATTACCAATCGACAGTATGTTGAAACAGAGAAAAAATGAAGACATCCGGTAATGAGTCTTCCCCGCTAGTGATGGCTCAGCCGGTAAATCCAGATGTTTCCTTCATAGAGGTGGGAAGAACTTGTGAGGCAACAACATTACCAGCGGCTTTCTGTAACAAAGGAAAGTCACTGGATCATCAGGCTCAGCCCGAAATTGACATAGGGCTCCGGCTCAAACCCCTGCTGGTACTCATCCCCAGCGTTCTCAAGCATCACCCCGGCGCCGATACCGGGTTCCAGGTCCAGCCCAGCCCCGCTTTCTACAAGACTGCATTTCCATCCGAACTTGAAGCCCGTGAAAAAGGATTCAATCACATTCCCATCTGACCAGTTCAGAGCAGCTCCGCCAATACCTGAAATGAAAGAGCCTGAAGAACCCTCTAACTTGTACCTTCTCAGTTCCGCATTGACCCCGCAGCCCCAGCTGGTGGATTCGAAATAGTCACCGGAACAGAGCAATGGTCCTCCGGAGAAGAGAAGGGAGTAATGGGGATGCCCGTCAAGCTCATTCTCATAGAAATAGGAAAGTGCCAGGGTCTCATTAACGGAAACATCGAAAACAGAAGACCCTTCAGGGACCAGGGAGTCGGTAACGGCGAAACCACAGGAAACAAGGAAAGCAAGCAATGGCAAGACAAGCCTCCATTCATAAAACCGTGATAGATATATTATTCTCCCGCATGACCGTTTGTTCCTGATCCCGGGACAGGCTTTCAGACCATCGCAGATGGATCATCCCCGGGAAGCTACCGGAGTATGGTCATCCTGGTCCTGCAGAAAAAATCAGGGCCGGGTGACAGCAGGTACATACCTTCATCAAGACCGGACAGTTCCAAAGAAGCATTCCCGCCGCTGGCATAGCATTGATAAGTGATAATGATATAAGTCACCGGCTCCGTCAGCAGCCAGGGGTCAAAACATGGCCGGCACCAGGAAGTGGATACTTCATAACACCGAACCATGGTAGCGGTTACTGAACACAGTTCCCAGCACTATGATAGCAGCGGGAATGCTGACTAACATCAGTGAGACTGTCCCCACCATGGCAGTTCTATCAGGGATCTCCAGCGCGCTGATATCCTCCTCGGGCAGGGAAATCGTTTTACCGCCGCTGTCCACACCGGTAATGGTGCCTTCACTGCGGATACCGCCCTGTGTTACCGCCCTGAATACCGTTTCACTTTCCCTGACATCCACCTCATCAGGTTTAACCCAGTGGCGGTATGTGCACGAGGAAGAAAGAAAAACGAACAATGTCATTGCTTTAAGCAGGGAGCGGTTCATAGGAACCAGTTCTCCTTAATTTCAAGTTCAGAGCCCTTCGCCGCTCTGTTTCAGACAATCAATGGTTTTCATAACTGAAACATTACCTGAAAGAGTCATATCGGCAATAGGCCCCGGCGACATTTTCCTTTATCGGACTGAGTGGATCATCACAGGAACCCGTAGTGGACGCTTTTCGAACTGATATGGTCACTCAATAACAACAAAGCGCTTTGCGTCAGTGAAGCTCCCTGATGTCATCCTGCATATATAGATCCCTGAGGGCAGGGTGTTTATTCCCAAAACATGAATACCTTCAAGCATATTCTGTTCATCAAGATAATCCACCCTTCTTCCCGTCATATCGAAAACATCAATTCTCACATCGGAAGTTTTTTCAAGAACGAATCGGATCGTTACATTTCCTGATACAGGATTAGGGGAGATGGGAAGAAGGGTTTCTAACAAGCCTTGCTCTTCGAATCCCAGAGGATCCCAGTTCAGTGTAACATTATGAAGAGTTGGGGTTACGTCAGGATTGGATGTCGAGAGAATTGCTCTGTACTGGAAGTAGCTGTCGTTCTCATCAAGGATTCCCTGCAAGCTGCAGGGTTCTGAAAGTGTATCCGACCATGCGCCCAGATCTGAATAGTCATCTGTTGCTCGAACTTGAAGTGAAACGGATGTACCTTCGGGTGTTTCAGCATCCCAGTCCAGATTTCCCCATCCGGGATCTGACATCAAATAGAGAATGCTGGAATCAAGGTAACCTGAGGAATAGTACTCAGTTTTATGCTCATACCATCTGATCTCCCCGGTATATTTATTCGTAAGTATTAGATCTTCGATACCGTTCTGATCCATGTCCACATGATCCAGGTTGTTTGCGCCGAAACCTGTGTTAAAAAGGCCACAGTACAATCTGCCGCTCTGATCGCAGCTATAGAATAAATGGAAAGAAACCGACCCGAATCCAACCACATCACTATCACCATCACCATCGAGATCCAGTATAGTGCAAAACTGAATACCGGTTGCCAGAGTTTCACCCTCCCAGCCGTTCACACTCGAGAAAAGCTTCTGAACACCCGAAGCAATTGATGTCACTTCACAGTATCCGTCCCCGTCTATATCACCGGCTCCGAAGCCGTATCCATTGAAGAAGTCGGGAAGTATCACAGGATACCATTCTCCATCATACAGATAGAGGGCTGTTTCTGGGTACCAGCTTTTGTGGATAGCCATATCCAGATCATCATCTCCATCTATATTGAAGAGATAAACCACTTCCGGCGTATGAGGAGAAAACAGAAGTTCAGAGGAATCTGGATTGCAGGACCACCAGACCCGAATATCATCATAACCCCAATTCCATCCTACCACATCACAGGTACCGTTGCAGTCAACATCACCTGTTGTGATTCCATGGGTGTATTGGTTGTAACCCAGGTCACCAAGGTTATAGTAAAACCACCAGTGCTGAATACATCCACCACCGCGTAATCTCCGCTTTCATAATCGACTGCCCAGAATGGAGTGCCCCACCATAACTTATCAGATCCGCGGAAATCACTTCTCCGGGAGCAGCACAGAAGTGGGATATCCATGCACCTGTTCCATCAGGTTGCTCATGCCAGAAAATGCTGTCACTTTCAGATACCTCAAGCATGTCCATGTCTCCATCAATATCAATGTCTCCCCATAAAACAATTTTCAGAGCACCACTGGTTTCAATCTGAGGAACATGCTCGATCAAGTTCGGAGAAATGCCAAGTTGAATGTACCCCTCTGCAACCGAATTCACGAGGGATGATTCGTTAAAGGTGTTGTTCCAGTCGTTCACTGGTCCGAGTACTCCATCGCCTCCAGACCAATCGGTCTGTATTGCGGTGTTGGAGTAAGATATTCGTATTGCAAGCAGCATAAGAAGCAATAGTCTATTCATAGCCATCCTCCCTATAAACAGTATCCCGATAGCTTATGAATGTCAACGAGTGAAAAAATCAGAGAGAATCCTGGCGACGCTCCATGATCCCAAACTTCGGCACCCCGTATTGGATGCTGATGGAACCAGAGAAGGGTCTTGCCAGATGATTTGATTGTAGTATATTGTATTACATTAGAATACACAGCAGTACGTGCAGGAGGTAGAATGAGCACTGCAATATCAGTAAGGCTCTCTGATGAAATTGCATCTGAGTTGGGAGAAATTGCCAAAGAAACAGACAGATCGAAATCCTATCTGATACAGAAGGCAATTGAGGCCTACCTTGAGGACATGGCTGATCTTCAGGTTTCTCTGGATAGGCTCCAGGATCCAACAGATAAGGTCATCTCACTCGATGAAATGAAGAAGAGTCTTGGCCTATAGCATTACCTTTAAGAACTCTGTTTCCAGGGACTTGAAGAAACTCGACAGAAGCGATGCTGAAAGAGTTCTCAAGCTCATTACTGAAGAGCTACCGCATATTGCCGATTCTCTTCCGGAACTAAAGGGTAAGTTCTCAGGCTTCCGAAAATACCGTGTTGGGGATTACCGAGTGGTTTTCACCATCCTTGATGATTCAATACTCATTACCAGAGTAAGACACCGTCGAGAAGCTTACAAGCACTGACCACTTCTGGCACCCCGTAGTGGAGACTCTTAGAACCTGCTCGGCGAATGGGTCTGATGCGCTCTCTTGACATTGTAGCCCATCCAGGCTACATTCATAGCGAAGGAGAGGTTTCTATGAGTAAGACCGCAACAGTTAGAGCCAGACTTGAGCCCGGTCTAAAGGAAAAGGCTGAGGAAATACTCAGCAAGCTGGGTTTGTCAACTACCCAGGCTATTACTCTATTCTTCAGGCAAATCGAGATGAGCGAAGGTCTCCCGTTTGATGTTAGAATTCCTTCCGTCCTTACAAAGAAGACCATGGATGAAACTGATTCTGGAGAAGGACTGATCCTCTGCGAGGATGCTGACGACCTGTTTGAGCAGCTTGGGATCTGATGTACCGACCGGTTTATACCCGGCAGTTCAAGAGGGACATCAAGTCAGCTAAAAAACAGGGGCGGAACATCGATCAATTCAAACTGATCGCTCGATCCCTTCTGGCAGGCAAAGTACTTGATCCAATCTTCCGGGATCACAAACTCATTGGGAATTATGCAGGCAGGCGGGAATGCCATATCGAATCCGATTGGCTGCTTATCTATAAAATCGATAATGATCTGCTCATCTTCGAAAGATGCGGCTCTCATTCTGAACTCTTCAAACTGTAGCATTGGCACCCCGTATTGGACGGTTTTCGAACTCTCTCTCGAGCTGCTAAATAGAAGGCCACCTACTCAGTAAGGACCAACCTGAGGCTTTCTTGAGAGTCCCCTGCGGTAATTACACAAATGTAGATGCCGGGTGGGACACTCCCTATTTCCATTGTGCTGACACCCGCTTCGTACTGTGTTGACGGAACATGATAAACCTGTCTGCCAGAGATATCGAAAACCGTCAGTTCAATATCGAGAGGCTCATCACATGTCAGTGCTACTGTCGCGCTGCCTGAAACAGGATTAGAGGCAACCGATAGTATGCCCATGTCTTCCAGTCCACCTTCTTCCAGCCCCATTTCGCTCCAGGTAAGACTGATATACGAAAGCCAGGGAGTGGCCAACGGATCGCTGGTTTCCATGTTGACCCTGTACTGGAAGTAACTGTCTCCGTCTTCCACCACTTCACCTACCTGGATCGGTGAGGAGTATTGAGGCTCGGACCAGTCTCCCATAACATTGTAGTCATCCGAAGCTCTGATCTGCACGGAAAGTTCAGTTCCACTTGGCACTTCGGAGTCCCATGTAAGGGTATTGTAGCAGGGATACTCCGTATCCGTGTCAAGAATACTGGATTCCAGATAGCCTTCGGTTGAATAACCGTTCTCATTCAGATCCCACCATGAGAGCTGGTCGTTGAAAAGCATACAGGCAACCAGGTCATTCTTGCCGTCACCGTTAACATCTGATGGGTGAACTGACCATGCGGAGTTAATGTAGGGAGCAACATTATGCACTGCCCAGTCCTCCCCGATACCATCAAGGTTCTCGCACCAGAAAATGTGTCCACCGGTGGAGTTCACTATCGAACAAATATCCATGTCCCCGTCTGAATCTAAATCGGAGATATGAACATCGAACAGGAGATTAAGTCCAAGTTGAAAGTGAGTGACAGTGAACTGTGTCCAAGATCCTCCAAGCCCGTCGTCGTTCCTGAACCAGACGAGATCGCCTTCGTCTCCGGAAACTGCTGCAACATCAATATCCCCGTCTCCGTCAATATCCTCCCCATGCATTGCCTGGGGATGAACAAATGAATCACTTATGACATGATCCGCCCATTCGGTACCCGTTCCATTAAGGTTTTCCCACCAGTACAAACTATTGTTGAGACAGGCCAGTCCGATAAAATCGAGGTATCCGTCGGAATTGATGTCGCATGGATTCCCGCATATGGCTCCTATTACGCTGCTGTCGACCTGATGATCCTGCCAGACTTCCCCGTTCCCGTCGACGTTCTCACACCAGAGCATAGTATCAAACCACCAGGAAGCCAGTGCCAGATCGACATCACCGTCTCCGTCAATATCAGCACATTCCACCCAATCGGCTACTTCGCATGCCAGGTGTTCTTCCCACTGGGTTCCAGTACCATCGGTGTTGGACCACCAGCACACCTGTTCATTCCGATTGGCTGCAACAACATCCATAGTACCATTGCCGTCGATATCCGCGGAAACCACATTCTGACCTATCTGGAATCCTGAATCGATGGTATGCTCTTCCCAGGAGAGACCCGCTGAGTCCAAGTTTTCCCACCAGAGTATCTGCTGAGTGCCGCCCATGTATCCAAAGAGAGCTATGATGTCATTGTCCCCATCGCCATCCAAGTCTGAAGAAAAAACCGAAACTGGTTTACCACCAGAGACAGGTATAAGATGTCTCTCTGCAAGCGACAGAGTTAGCTTTGGATAAGGTGGTGGGTTTGAACTCCAGAAACAGATACCTGAAGACTGATAGAAATAGCCTGACCAATCCAGAGTAGGGCCCATAAGTCCATCTCCAAGGAACCAGATAAACTGAGTTTCTCCAGCAGCAGCAATACCTGTTATCATGAGAAGAATACCGGAAGTAAGAATCCACTTGAACATCATCCACCTTCTTTCATATGTCCGAATCAATATAACTGGCAGCAGGGAGGTTCTCCCTTTAATCTCAGGTTCGCAGAACCATACACAAGACTATCAACGGGCAACTACTCTAATAAGAATTCTATACCATGGGTAATGCCGTGTCAACAGAATATCTTAGTAATATTCTATATATCACAATATATTAACAACGCTTCATATCATTCAGATTCGTTGCAGGCTCCTATGCAATGCTTCTCTTATGCATATTTCGGAGCAAAGCTTCCACTCAGGACAATCGAACATCTAACTTGGAAGCAGTCGATACATTCCATAGAAGAGCATAGAGCACCCCAGGGCGAGTTCGAAGGTTGGGAATCCCAGCCGGGGCAGTGGACATTAAAGCCGCGGGTTTCTTATATACCTGTTCAGTTGCCCTGGCACTGGTTAAGATAGTGTTAAGGGTACATATTCTGTTCGAACACTCTAACGGTAAAGGAGGGAAAATATGAGAACACTTATAGTAATGGCTGTTCTTGCGGCGGCCGCCTTCGGATTCGGTGAGTTCGGCGTGCAGGTGGGTTACTGGCTTCCAACCGGAGACGCGGGAGATGCCTTCGACGGCAACTTCTACTTCGGAGGACAGTACATCTACCACATGGCTGTTGTGGCTGTTGAGGGTTCAGTGGGCTACACCCCGCTGAAGTGGAGTGAAGAAGTCGAGGGCTATGACTTCTCTGGTCACATCATTCCTATAACTGTAGGAATCAGAAGCTACTCCTCACGGATTTACGCCGCCGGCGGACTTGAGCTCGACATGGTTAGCAGCAAAGTAGAGTACATGGGAGACTCAACTGAAGACTCCGAAAGCGAGTTCGGCGGATACCTCGGCGCGGGAATCATCGTTCCCATGGCCGCGGGAGATGTTGACATCAGCGCGAAGCTGCACTTCGTCGACTTCGACGACATGTGGGTAGGCATCCAGGGCGGAATCAACTTCTAGAACGGCCCGTTGCTTTGGGGGCGGCTGCGGCCGCCCCCTTTTTCATATGAGGCCGGCCTCACACCTTTTTCTGTAGTGGAGTAGGAACAGGATACCGGCGGCGGCGAAGAATCCGAAGGAGAGAATGAAGTTAGCGGTGTAGCCAAGCCAGGTCATTACCACGCTGCCCAGCACCGGGGCAAGAAAGCCCCTGAGGGCCGTGGCGGTAACATGAAGGCCCTGGTAGGTGGCTGTCCTTCCCTCCGGGGCGAAGTACATGCTGGACATGTTCCAGGACAGGTTGACCCCGGCTATTCCTATGGCGAAGAAGATCCATGCTATGTAGAAGAGGGGTATTCCAAGCACCGGAACAAGGCTGCTGGAGACAAGCACAAGGGGGAATCCCGCCAGGATGAGGCACACCACCCCGGTGAACCTGAATGGGTGGAGCCTGTCCATCCTTGCGCCGAGGAATGGTCCCAGCACCAGTAGCCCCATCTGGCCCAGAACCCCCTTTGCCATGGCGTACTGTTCGTAGGAGAGGCCCAGCACCTCCTGGGAGAAGAATGGTATGGCAGGCTGTATGCTCATGAAGCCGAAGCCGTAGGTCATGAAGAAGGCTTCGAAGAGAACGAACTCCCTGTCGGTCTTCAGAACGTTCTTCAGGCTGGTGAAGAAATCCCTGAGATTGGATTGCGCCACTGCCACCGGGTCTTTCATTCCCCTGGCCATGAAGCCCATTACCACAGCCTGGGCGGAACCCATTAGCGCCTCCACCAGGAAAAGCCATCTGTAGAAAACGAAGTCGGCGTCGAGGAGGGCTCCGGCAAGCATGGCCGCCGGAAGGGCAAAGAGGTTCAGAACGCTCATGGACCAGCCGAAGAGAAGCCCCCTGTGCCCCTTCCTGTACCTGCTGCGCATCACGGCGTTCTGGCCGGGAAGAACCAGGCTGTTGCTGCCGAAGTAGAGGAAGAGAAGGCCCAGCATCAGGTTCACGCTGGAGGAGAAGAACATCAGTGCAATGGGAAGCCTCATTGCCGCCCCTATGAAGATGGCTGTGGAGTGGCGGTTGGAGCTGTCTATGAAATGGCTTGAAAGAACGCTGAAAAGGTTGCTGACAGGCCAGATCATGGTGAGCAGTGTGATCTGTGTTACAGAGGCGCCCAGGCCATTGGTGGCGATGTAGTCGTGGTTGAGGATCACACCGGTGGCCACCGCCCCGAGGATCTGGCTGAACAGATGAAGCTTGAAGGCGCTCTTTTCATCCGGGGAAAGGGGCACCCTGAAAAGAGAGCGGTCCGCTATTACAGGCGGAACCGCTCTTCTTTGAAAGAACAATTTCTATTCCTCCGGGATTATCTTGAATCTTTCAAGGGCCCTCACGACCTCCATGGCTGATTCCTCAGGGGTCTGCCTGTCAGTGTGGAGGTGGATCTCCGGTTTTTCCGGGGCTTCGTAGGGGGCGCTGATCCCGGTGAAACTGGGAATTATACCCGCCCTGGCCTTCTTGTAGAGGCCCTTGGGGTCACGCTGTTCCGCCACTTCAAGGGGGGCGTCCACATAAACCTCGATGAAATCTCCCTTGAGCTGTATGTCCCTGGCGCTGTTCCTGTCGGTGCGGTAGGGGCTTATGAAGGCCACCAGATTAAGTATGCCGTAGCCGGTGAAAAGCTTGGCCACTTCACCTATCCTTCTGATGTTCTCGGTCCTGTCCTCCGGCGAGAAGCCCAGGTCCCTGTTCAGGCCGTGCCTGACATTATCGCCGTCCAGCACCGCGGTGCGAATGCCCCGGGCGTGGAGTATCCTTGAAACGTACTCCGCTACGGTGGACTTTCCGCTGCCGCTGAGGCCGGTGAACCAGATGGTGGCTCCCCGGTGGCCGTTGAGATGCTCCAGGTCTTCCCTGCGAACTGCCTGGGGGTGCCAGGTGAGGTTTCTTTCTTCCGCTGTGGTCATCAAAAACTCCTTAGCTGTTGTGGGGGAAGGCGAAATATAACCATATGGCGAACCCTGTGTTCAAATCTTTATGTTAGAGGTATGAATTTCCCGTGGACATAACCCTTGGAGGAGCAATGAACAACAAAGAAACGGTAATTAAAGCGAATCTGAACAACTGCCTCACGGAAACGAAGGATCTGGGAATAGGCGAATGCAAGCGTGGCAAGGTCCGGGACATTTACGACCTTGGGGACAGGCTGCTGCTGATAACCACCGACAGGCAGAGCGCCTTCGACAGGGTCCTTGCCTCGGTGCCCTTCAAGGGCCAGGTACTCAACCGGGTCAGCGCCTGGTGGTTCAGCCAGACCGAGCACATAGTGCCCAACCATGTGATATCAATACCCCATCCCAACGCCACACTGGGAAAGAAAATGGATGTATTCCCCGTGGAATTCGTTATGAGGGCTATCTCACCGGAAGCAGCAGCACAAGCGCCTGGACCCTTTACGATAAGGGAGAAAGGAACATCTGCGGCAACGTTCTTCCCGATGGAATGGTAAAGAACCAGAAATTCGACTCTCCCATTATCACCCCCACCACCAAGAGCGAGGTCCATGACGAGTCGATCACCCCGGAGGAGATAGTTTCCAGCGGCCTGATGTCCCAGCAGGACTGGGATGAGGCCTCCAGGATCGCAATGGAGCTGTTCGACTTCGGTGTGAAGACCGCCGCCGGACGGGGTCTCATACTGGTGGATACGAAGTACGAGATGGGAAGGGACGAGAAGGGCAACATAGTCCTCATCGATGAGATACACACACCGGACAGCTCCCGCTACTGGCTCATGGAAGGCTACGAGGAAAGGCTGACCCAGGGCCTGGAGCCCAAGAACATCGACAAGGAGTTCCTGCGTCTGTGGTTCAAGGACAACTGCGACCCCTACAATGACGAGGTGCTCCCCGAGGCCCCGGAAGAACTGGTGGTGGAGCTTTCATCAAGGTACATAACTCTCTTTGAAATGATAACCGGAGAGGAGTTCGAACCGGTGGAGGGGGATCCTGCGAAGGATCTCCTGGAGGCGGTTTCAAAGCTATAGTGAAACTGAACTCCTTCCTGTTCTATCTGCTGGCATGGCCCCTTATGGCCCTGGTCGGCATACTGAACGGAGTGCTTCGGGTCTACGGATACGGCCCTCATATGAGCGAACTGGCAGGGCATCAGGTTTCCACCCTGATCGCCCTGCTTCTCTTCCTGGGATTCGTCTGGGTGCTCACCGGGATCAGGGAACCATCGGGAAGACGGGAGGCACTGGGGCTTGGTCTGATGTGGTTTCTGCTTACCGTGCTCTTCGAGTTCGGATTCGGCCACTGGGTTGCGGGGCATTCATGGGAAGCCCTGCTTAAGGATTACGATATCTCTTCGGGCAGGCTCTGGGTCCTTGTGCCTCTGTGGATAGCGTTTCTACCGCTGCTGTGCCTCAGGCTCAGAAGGCGGAACCGCTAGGCTTTACCCTGTTCCACCAGCTTCGCGAAGTGCTCGAAGGAGCGGTCCCAGGTTCCCTCGGCCCCTTCGGGGAAACAGCAGCCGGGCAGCTGCCTCATCCTTAGGTGGTAGGCTATGCAGTCGCAGCAGACGCCCTTCCTGGAACAGGGGTCATAGGTACAGTTGCAGTTCCTGAGATTCCTTTCCTTCTTGCACTCCATGGTCCTCCTCAGTTGATGTCACCCAGATAGACCGGATGGTTCTCGGGGATGCCGTTCTTTAGTATTTCCTTCAGCTGCTTCGGATAGAGGCTGAACTCCTCTATCTTCTCCAGGGGTAGCCAGGCCACACCGGTCTGCATGGGATCCGGGGTTCCGCCCATTGCCGGCTGGACCCTTCGGGTATTTCACACCGGAACATGAACTCCACCTGGTGGGCATCGGCGTCTTCAGCGGCGAACTCATGGTTCCTTGATATGTAGTCCTTATGAAAAGCAGGTCCATTGGGATAACAGGTATGGATATCTCCTCGAGGCACTCCCGGATCAGTGCGTCGGTGATGGTCTCACCGTGGTTCTGCCCGCCCCCGGGAAGAAGGTACCAGACGGTGCCCATGGAACGGTTCTCGGTCACGAGGAGTTCATCGTTCCTGATTATCACCGCCTTGGCAGAGTTCCTGAGCCTTTTCACCGGTGGTCTCCGAAGAGGTCCGGCGTATCCCCCTCGAACTTCTTGAGAATGTTGCTCATTTTGTTCCTGAGTTCCTCGGCGTCGGCGCTTATCTCCTCGATGGATCTTCTGGGTTCGGTCTTTTTCCCTTCCCCTTCATCCTCTTTTTCCTGATCCCTCTCCTCTTCCCTTTCCTCCGGTCCTTCGTGTTCCTCCGGTTCATCGGCCCCGTCCTGGAGTTCGATGGCCTTGAGGGTGGATACCACACGGTTCCCGCAGAGCTGAACCCCCTTCGCCCTTACTCCCTTCACGGCGATATCCTCCAGAAGGTCTCCCCCTTCCTTGTCTTCATCCTCTTCTTCCGCTCGAACCAGTAGTCGAGGAGGACATTCTGCCTGTCGAGGAAGACCATGACCTCGCTGTTGTCGGGAATGAAGCTGTATTCCCTTTCCAGTATGTAACCGCCGATGCTGAACCTTTTCACATAGGCTATCTTTTTCTTCTTGTCGCGGTAGACGCAGGCGAAGAGCTTCTCCCGGTGGCAGGGTCCGCACCAGAGAACGCTTCCGGTTATCATGAACTTCTCCTGCATGGGAACCACCCTGTAAGTGCCGTCGGCGAGGAAGAAGAGAATCCTGTCAAGCTCGGATACGTTCCAGGATACATCCCCTTCACCGAGGTACCGATGAAACCGGTTTCCCTGTCAAAGCCAAGCTTGAGGTTGGCAATGGCCACCTCCCGCTTGTCGATGTCGGTGAACTCCTCGATGGAGGTAAGCCTGGGATAGAGGCGGCCGTACTTCTTCAGAAAACCCTCCAGCACCTCCACCGCGTAGCGGGTGAGCTCCCGGAGCCTTTTTGCGGCAACCTTCATGGCGGCCTTTATCTCGCCCATCTCTTTTCTGTGGGAATCGATGTCGAACCGGCTTATCCTTCTTATCTTCAGGGCCAGGAGCCTGTCCACATCCTCGGTGGTTACCTCCCTGTCGTAGTTGGTAAGGAAGGGTGTTAGCCCCTGAAGAACCGCATCACGCACGGTTTCCAGGGTCTTGCATTCCTCTATTGCCTTGTAGAGCCTGTTCTCAATGAATATCTGCTCCAGGGTCATCCAGTGCAGCCTGTCCTTCAGACCGGCTATCTCCAGTGAGAGCTCCCTCTTGAGAATGGTCTTCAGCATCCCGGCGGAATACCTGATGAGATCGGATACGGTGGTCTCAACCGGGGCGCCGTCCATTATCACCATCATGTTCGCGGTGTGTGCCACCTCGCAGTCGGTGGAGGCAAAGAGCTGCTGAATTGTCTCCTCGGAGGATATTCCACGGGCAATGGTTACCTCTATCTCTACATTCTCCGCGGTGAAGTCGTCGATGCTGGATATCTTCAGCCTGCCCTTTTTCGCCGCACCCTCGATGGAGGCTATCAGGGACTCGGTGGTGGTGCCGAAGGGGATCTGGGTAATGGCAACCTTCTTGTTCCCCCGTTTTTCTATCCGGGCCCGGCACTTGATCCTGCCGCTGCCGTCCTCATAGCCCGAGACATCCACCGCGCCCCCCTGGACGAAGTCGGGATAGAGGGTGAAGTCCTCCCCCTTCAGGGCGGCTATCTGGGCTCTCAGCACCTCGTTGAAGTTGTGGGGAAGTATTTTCGTTGACATACCCACGGCGATTCCCTCGGCCCCCAGCAGAAGCACCACTGGCACCTTTGCCGGAAGCAGTACCGGCTCTTTGTTCCTGCCGTCGTAGCTCAGGTCGAAATCGGTTATCTCATTGTTGAACAGCACATCCCTGGCAAGCTGTGTCAGCCGGCACTCGATGTACCTGGGTGCGGATGCCTCGTCGCCGGTGAGGACATTTCCGAAGTTCCCCTGGCGGTCGATGAAATAGCTTCTGTTGGCCAGGGCCACCAGGGCGGCGCCTATGGACTGGTCGCCATGGGGATGGTACCTCATGGTGTGTCCTATGACATTGGCCACCTTGTTGAACCTGCCGTCGTCCATTTCCCGGAGGGACCACAGTATCCTTCTCTGGACAGGCTTAAGCCCGTCGGAAGCGTCGGGGATTGCCCTCTCCTTGATAACATAGGATGCGAAATCGAGGAAGTTCTCCTCATAGAGTTTTTTAAGCCCGGTCATCTGAGATTCTCCATTATGTACTGTCTTCTGTCAGGTGTGTTCCTGCCCATGTAGAACTCCAGCATATCGGATACGTCCCCCAGGCGGTCGATCCCCACCCTCTGAAGCCTGATGTCCTCCCCGATGAACTGGCCGAATTCCTTCGGGCTTATCTCCCCGAGTCCCTTGAATCTGGTTACTTCGGCCTTTTTCCCAAGGGAGGCCCGGGCATCTTCCTTTTCCCTTTCGGTATAGCAGTAGATGGTTTCCTTCGTGTTGCGCACACGGAAAAGGGGAGTTTCCAGTATGTAGAGATGGCCGTTCAGCACCAGGTCCTCAAAGAAGTGAAGGAAGAGGGTCATCAGGAGGTTCCTTATGTGCAGCCCGTCCACATCGGCGTCGGTGGCAAGGATGACACGGTTGTACCTGAGACCCTCCACGCCGCCCTCGATGTTCAGGGCCCGCATTATGTTGTAGATCTCCTCGTTCTTGTAAACCGTGTCCCGCCTGTGGGAGTAGACGTTCAGGGGTTTGCCCTTCAGGGCGTAGACAGCCTGTGTGTACACATCCCGGGAGGCCACCAGGCTTCCCGCGGCGCTGAGCCCCTCGGTGAGGAAAATGGAGCTTTCCTCCTCCCTGGCGTGGTTGCTGCCAAGGTGTATCTTGCAGTCCTTCAGCTTGGGGATCCTGATGGCGGTCTGCTTCGCCCTTGCCCTTGCCTTCTTCTGCACTATCTGGAGCTCGGTGCGGAGCTTCTGGTTTGCCCTGACCTTGTTGATCAGCTGATCCGCAAGGCTGCTGTCCCGGTGAAGCATCTGCTCGATCTCGCTCTGAACCCTTGCGACGATGTCCCGCCTGATATCACTGTTGCCCAGCTTGTTCTTCGTCTGGCTCTCGAACACCGGGTCCTTCAGCTTGATGGATATGGCGGCGGTTATGCCGTCGCGGACGTCGTCGCCGGTGAACTTTTCGGTACTGTAGGCGTTAACCCCCTTCAGTATTCCCTCTTTGAAGGCTGAGAGATGGGAGCCCCCGGCGCTTGTGTACTGCCCGTTGGCGAAGGATAGGTACCGCTCGCCGTAGGCTGATGTATGGGTAAAGGCGAACTCCAGTGTTTTTCCCTGTAATAGAACACCGGATAGATGGCCTCTTCCCCGGCTTCATGTTCGAGAAGGTCCTTAAGGCCGTTCTCGGACTGATATGCCTTGTCGTTGTACTGGATCTTCAGCCCGGAGTTCAGGAAGGCGTAGTGCTGAAGCCTTCTTTCTATGAACTCGTCCCGGAAGGTGTATCCGTTGAATATCTCCGGATCCGGGATGAACTCCACATAGGTTCCGTTCCTCTCGGTGGTTTCCGACTCTTCGTCCTCCACCAGCTCTCCCCGGGTGAAAACCAGCCTTCTTGATCTGCCGTCGCGGTGGGAGCAAACCATGAAGTGTTCGGAAGGGCGTTCACCGCCTTGGTTCCCACGCCGTTGAGCCCCACGCTGAACATGAACACGTCGGTGTTGTACTTGGCACCGGTGTTTATCTGGGATACGCACTCCAGGAGCTTGCCCAGGGGTATGCCCCGGCCGTAGTCCCGGACTGAGCAGCAGCTGCCGTTCAGTTTCACCCTGATGCGCTTTCCGTGCCCCATGATGAACTCGTCGATGGAGTTGTCTATTACTTCCTTCAGAAGCACATAGATGCCGTCATCGATGTTGGAGCCGTCGCCCAGCCGGCCTATGTACATTCCTGTCCTGAGCCTTATGTGCTCGATGGACGATAGCGTTTTTATCTTGCTTTCGTCGTATTTCTCTGCGGTGTTTCCGCCCATTTCACCACCATATCTTGATTTCAGTCTTGCGTCATGCCCCACATGATGTGCTTTTCCAGAACCCTGTACCCAAAAAGCTACATATAGGGGCCATCCTGGGCCAAGTATACAATACTTCAGTGTAAACCGGAAGATACTTCATTCCATCCGCCGTTGACCGGAGGCGGATACTTGGATAGTATTTCGCTTCTCAGTTCAAGGCGAAGGCTATCATTGCGGAAAGAGGTAAAGTTGATATCGGCGGGAAGTATGGCTACCTCCGGCTACTACAGGTTCATAGGTGCGGTTGTAAAAACCGTTTCAAATCCCTTGACCCTTGAAAGATTCGCATCTCTCCTGGGCTCCGCAAGAATGCGATCTACCGCCAGGAACCCCATCTATATGAGCCATCTGAAAAGGGTTTCCCCTCAGCCGATGAGAAGACCCTTCTGGGGATACTCAGGGAACACTGGCGGAAACACGAGCGAAACAACATTAGCCTGTTCTTCATGAAAAGGATTACTCGGGAAAAACTGGACGGTCTGGTGGAGTGGCGGGGTCGCAACCTGCTGGAACAGGCTCTGGGCCGGGGAAAGGGGTTGCTTCTGCTGGCACCGCATTACGGTGATGAGCGAAGCCTTCACATCCTTCTGGGAATGGCGGGATACAGCGTGGGGGTCATGACCAGCCGTTACTCCAACATGCCGCCCCCGGTGCGCAGGATGAAGCTGGAATGCGGAAACAGATGGAATGAGCTGCATTTCCCCGGAGACAGTCCGAGGTGGATGTTCGATACCCTCCTGAAGGGAGATGTGGTACACTTCGCCCCCACGGCCTACGGCGGTCCCTCGGGCACATGGGTCGGGAGTTTCGGCGTTCCGGTGCTGGCCCCTTCCAGCCCCTGGAAGCTCCATGCCCGGACGGGATGCTCTCTTGTGCTCGGGTTCAATACCCAGCTTCCGGGAATGCGTTTCAGAATGGAGTTCCAGGAGATCCCCCGGTGCGATAACCGGCAGGAGCTGATACAGAAGGTCTTCGACCTGACGGAAAGGAAGGCCAGGGAGTGCCCCGGGCAGTACGACTGGGACAACCTGCTGATAAGGCACAGGGAATCGAACACCATAGCCAGGCTTGGAAGGATCCCTGAAAACGAGGTAGAGCTGGAGTCAGCAACTGACCCTGATGATCTTAGGCCCGACCTTATACCGGAGATGAAAACCCTACGCTGAGGTCAGTCCCCATGTCCGGAAAAACCCCGGAGGACACGCCTGGCCTTTCCAACCGCCTGACCCGGCTGTGAGACAAGCTCCCCGGCCCATCTGCGGATGTTGGAGTAGCTGGTTACCTTTCTCCAGCTTCTGTATCTCTCGATCTTGTGCTTCCAGCCAATTACATCCTCGACGGTCATGTTGGGAAGCCTCATGTTCATCACCTCGTGGGCCCTGTTCCTGGCTGGGTCGAGGAGCTCGGGATTGGTATCCGAGGCAAGGTAGCCGTTCTCCACCGCCCAGTCGTGTATGTACCTCCCGGGGATGGCGGTGGAAAAATAAACGATGATGTCGTCGGGCTTCAGCTTCTTCAGAAGCTCGTAGGTGAGCCTGAGGTCCTCGTCGGTTTCCATGGGGAACCCTATCATGAGGTTGGCGGTGGCCTCCACCCTGAACTCGTGGCACCAGTTGAAGGCGCTGATGGCCTGCGCGGGGTGGTTCCCTTCCTGTAGAATCCAGGATCTTCTGGCTGCCGCTCTCCACACCGAAGGAAATGCAGTGGCATCCGCTCTCCTTCATGACCCTTACCTTGTCCCTGGTAACCGTGTCCACACGGCTGTTGCAGTGCCACTCCAGCTTGATCCCGGCGTTCCTCAGAAGGTCCCTGAACTCCTCGAACCATTTCACCGGATGCATGGTTATGGTGTCGTCCTTGAAGAATATCCGCAGGGAATCTGTTTTCCTGAGGGAGGCCAGTTCTGCTATCTCCTCCACCACATTCATGGCCGAGCGGAATCTGATTCCGCCTCCGTATATCATGTCGGTGCTTGGCTTGCAGTATATGCACTTGAAGGGACATCCCCGGCTGGTCACCATGCCGTACTCGGCCATTCCATGGGCCAGGTAGGAATCGTAGTCAACCACATCCCTTGCCGGGAAGGGAATGCTGTCTATCTTGCCGTTGACCTGTCTTCTGGGATTCTGAACCAGCTCTCCCCGGGAATCGAAATAGGCCAGGTTCTCCATGGAGAGATGGTCCTCTCCCCTGTCAAGCCTGTCCGCCAGCTCGACGATGGATTCCTCGGCCTCACCCACCAGTGCGCAGTCCGCACCGGTCTCTTCAATGGAATGCCCGGGAAAAATGCTCGGGTAGGCACCCCCCACAACGAAGAGGGCATCGGGAACCACTGTCCTGAGGTGTTTCAGAACGAAGGAAGCCCTTTCCAGCTTTGCGGCGGCGGATATGGCCACGGCAACGATGCCGCATCCGCCGGCAAGGTGGTCCAGCTCGCCTAATTCAGAGCAGAAAGAGTAGTCGAGATACACCGGAATGTGGCGGGAGTTCCTGAGGGAACTCACCAGATGCAGAACGCCCAGGGGTTCCGCCAGTCCGTTGTACTCGAACCACTTGAACCTGGGATAAACAAGCGCTGTCTTCACTGCTCTCCTTACCTGCGGGAACATGAAAGATAGCCCATTCGCCGGCCTTTGTCACAGTCTATCAGACACCGGGGAGGCGGGTTTCGTTCCCGGGGACGCTTTCCCGTTCAGCTCCTGCGTACGGGAACGGTCCCAAGACCTCCGAAGGATATCCAGACGGCCAGGAAGGCAGCTACTGCCAGAACCCCGTTAAGAATGCCCTCCAGGGGACTCAGGAGGAGGATAATGAAGGCAGGGATGAATGAGATGAGCGGGCGGCGAGCTCCCCGTAAGAATCCCGTTGATCCGTACCTGCCGTGGAGATTCCACGCCATCCAGACAGCCCCCGAGGCCAGGAAGGCCATGTGGGACAAGGCTGCTCCCACTATTCCCAGGAATGGAATAAGCAGAAGGAAAAGGGCCATTTCCATCATCAGAGGGAAGAAAACGGCGGGAAGGACCTTCCTCTGCCTTTCCGTGGCTATGGTGGTAGACATGAACATGTTGAACATATACGCAACGGGAAGGGTAAGCAGCACTAGACGGTAGGTCATCCCTACATCACCGGGGCTGCTGCCCCTGAGAAAATCCTCTCCCCAGACCGTCCTCAGCACATGGTCTTCCCCTGCCCATAGTGGAATGATCAGGAGGAAGGCGAGCACAAGGAAAAGCTCGGTCATCCAGGCAACCCGCATCCTGGCCTCCCCCCATCCCTTCTTCACCGCCAGGCAAAGCACCGGGAAAAGGGCACCGGGAAGCAGGGTAGGCGTGACGATGAGCACAAGGGCCTCGAGGAGTTTGAGACACTGCTGGTAGGCCGCTATGGCGGCGTCGCCGAGGAATGCCTTGATGAATACACCATCCAGTCTCTGGCCGGCGGCTATCATTATTCCCGCAAGGCCCAGGGGAAGTGCCGCGGCGAAAAGAGGCCGGACTTTCCCCAGGGATTCCCTCCTGAGATCAGGTCTGAACTTCGTTACGGAAACCAGGGCCACACCGGCAAAGACCAGGGCGGGTATCTCCCTGAGAATATAGGTAGAACCGGCGAAAACCACTCCTCTTCCGCTGTAAAGAGCATACAGTGCAAGACCTATGCCCAGAAGGCCGTGAAGTATCCTGGCCGCTCCTTCGTACACCATTTGCTCCCTGGCCCTGAAAAGGGCGAAGGCGCTCTCGCAGTAGCCGTTGAGGACAAAGGCCGATGAGACCAGGAACACCAGGAGTATCTGTCTGGATGAATAGCCCGCAAGTGACACCGAAAGCATCACAACGGCAAGGGCAATTGAGGACAGCACCGTTCTTGTGACCAGTGCCGCGGTGAACACCGAGTTCACCGGCTCACCGGTGGCGATCCTTCTAGTAACGAGCATGCTCACGCCCATGTCACTCAGGAACACCACGATCAGGCCTATGGAAACCGATAGAAGCAGCTCCCCGAAGGCACCGTCCTCCAGTATTCTGCTGAAGATCATCAGTGAACCGAATAGCCCGGCTTTCCCGACTATCTGCCCCAGGAGCATGTACGCGCTGTTGGCCCTGCGTCCCGCCATGCCCGGGTCAGGCTTTGAAGATCCGGCCGGGGGTCACGCCGGCTTCCTTCAGGGCGGTGTTCCTCTTGATCTTTTTCGTTGTGGTTTTGGGAAGCTCGTCCTCGGAAATGAGGAATCCCGCTATCCGCTTGTGTATCTCGGTTTTTGAGTTGTACCGCTTCACGGCGTCCCGGATGGCCTGTACCTCGTCTTCCACGGTGATCTTCCTGCCCTGGCTCTCGGCCTCTTCGATGAGGAGGTCGCGGTCCGGGACCACCAGCACGAATATCTCCTCACCCTTGGTTTCCGAGGCCTTGCCGAAGACCACGCACTCCCTGATGTGCCTGAACCTGTTCAGCCTTGTCTCGATCTCTTCAGGGTAGATGTTCTTGCCGTTCTTGGCTATGATGACGTTCTTCTTCCTGCCGGTGATGAAGAGGAAGCCGTCGGGGTCCACATACCCGTAGTCGCCGGTGCGGAACCAGCCGTCATCGGAGAGCACCTTCGCCGTGGCCTCGGGGTCACCGTAGTAGCCCAGCATCACATTGGGCCACGAACCACTATCTCTCCGGTCCCGGTGCCGTCGGGCTCGTCTATCCTGCATTCCATTCCGTGTATCACCGGCCCTACGCTTCCGTACCTGTTGGCCCTTATCCTGTTCACGCTGATGATAGGGGCCGTTTCGGTGAGGCCGTAGCCCTGGAGTACCTTGAACCCCAGTTTTTCAAACCCCTCCACCACCACCGGGTCTATGCCGGCCCCGCCGGATATCAGTAGCCTGAGCCTGCCTCCGAACTTCTCATGCACCTTGCCGAAGACCTTCTTCCGGAGCCCCTTCATTCCGATCTTTTCCCCGGCGGCGGAGACCGCCATGCCGAAACCCAGCCTGGCCTTGCCCAGGCTGCCGCTGCGTATCTTGTCCATTATCCTCCGGTACATGGTTTCCCAGACAAGGGGTACCGCCAGGATCACAGTGGCCCCGGTGGTCACAAGGTCATCGGCAATGTAGCGAAGACCATGGACGATGGCGATCTGGGCCCCCATGGAGAGAGGCAGGAGGAAACCGGCGGTGCCCTCGTACATGTGATGCACGGGAAGAACGCTGAGAAAGGTGTCGGATTCGTCAAGGTTCACGAACTTTATGATCTGCTTAACATTGGTCAGTATGGAGTTCTGTGAGTGCATTACGCCCTTGGCGGTGCCGGTGGTCCCTGAGGTGTAGCTTATCACCGCCACCCTGTGGACGTCGTAGGAGGCCGGGAGTTCTCCCTTGCTCAGCCTGCCGCTCCTGAGAACACCCCTGAATGTGGTTCTCGCATCCTCGAAGCCTGAGTTCATGGTAACGGACTGAACATCCTTCAGGCCCTGGAACCAGTCGGTGAACTCGGTGTCGTGGAAGATGATATTGGTTCCGGAGTAGTGCAGGATGGTGTGCATGTCCGCCTCGGGAAGGGCGGGGTCGATGGGAACGACTATGCCCCCGGCCCTCATGGTGGCAAGATAGGCGGTGTACCAGGAAATGCTGTTCCTTCCCACTATGCCCACCACGGGTTTCGGGTTCAGCTCCAGTAGTCCCCTGGCAAGCCAGTCCATGTCGTCGGCGAGGTGGGAATAGGTGATGGAGCGGAACCTGCCCGGCTCCAGGGGTTCACGCACTGCGATGGTGTCCGGGATCCTGCTGGCGGTCCTCTGTAGCATCTCCGGAATACTGGGCATTTCAGGAACTGGATTCAGCGGACCGCCTGGTATGGTTCTGTTCATAATTCCATCTCCGTCCGATTATGGTCTTCCTGAATAATACTTTCAGGGGCTCCCGTGGCAACCACCCTGAATCCCGTAAAGGGGTAGCCCAGGGTTTCATCCAGCTCGATAAGCGCATCCGGCCGCAGTCCTGCCGTGAGGATATCCAGCTGCCCCCGGCTGCCACACCGGTATCCGAGGTCCATTCCCAGACATTGCCCCCATGTGCCCCAGACCCCATTCGCTGTATCCCATGGCCCCGGCCGGGGCGGTCCGGGGCAGCCGTCATTGATATCAGGATGTCTACCGAGTATGGATTCGGTCTCATCGGAGAGGTTCACAGGAATATCTTCCCCGGCCCCGGCAAGAATGGCCCATTCCACAGGATCCGGTAGCCTGTAATCCAGGCCGCTTCCGGACCTTTCAGAAAGCCACGAGCAGAAGAGTGCGGCCCCCTCCTGGGTAACGCCCGTTACCGGATGGGTCTCCATCCCGGGCACGGGCGAGTAGGCGGTGGTGTCGTCGTTGAAGGATATCGGACCGTTCCAGTTGCTTCTGAGTATGCTGTCCATGAGCAGGGTCCTGCCCCGTATGGTGTGGGAGTCCCTGAGGAGGCCCGGGTCCATCTCGTTCATGAAGGCCGCGAAGTCACCGGCGGTGACCTCGTCCCTCCCCACGGTCATGGGCCCCATGGCGAAGGGCATCAGCTCACTGGGTATCACAACGAATTCCATTCCCCCGTCGGTGTCGGTGAAGTAGAAGGGAACGGTGATGTTCAGTAGTTTCACATCCGAGGAAAGCACATTGACCGTCCTTGTGACGGAGAGCCCCATAGGGCCCCTGGCGGTGACCTCGACCGGGTTGCCCGGACGGATGATAAGGGAACAGGGGGAGCTTCCGGAGAATTGCCCGCCTCTATATGGCAGTCGGTGGGGATGGTGTTCACCACAAGCAGGCATCCCTGGGTCAGCTGAAGGAAGACAGTGTCCGGTGTTGCTTCAAGAAGGGTGTCCCTGGGGAAGAAGCCGTCCCTGGCGGCGGACAGGTGTAATCCGTCGGAGGGGACCAGCCTCACCGCCGGTGTGAGCCCCCCGGGAACTCCGTTTATGTAGAACACCGCTCCCCTTGGAACGGTCACTATGGTGAGCTGCTTCATGGTTATTCTCGGGAACAGCCACAAAGCCGCCCCGGCGGCCATGAGAAGGAGCAGCACCGGTGGAAGGACCCTCTTCAACGGTCAGTCCCCCAGTTGTTGGAAAGCACTGCCTTTATGTCGTCGAAGAGGTAGCCGGTCCTGATGTCCCTCCAGAACCTTTTCCAGATATAGGAGGGCCTGAAGTAGAACTTCCTGTGGAAGAGGCCGTAGTACTTCCTTATGGTCTCCCAGGAGAGGTTCTCGTGTTCCCATACCTCGGTGGTGCAGTGGAAGTTGTATATGTCCCAGTTCCTGCTCTTTATCCTGCCCTCACGCTCTATCTGGCGGAAGAGGGCGCTTGAGGGGAAGGGCAGGGTCATGGAAGCCTTGAGATAGGTAAGGGGTATGCTGCAGGCGAACCTAAGGGTTTCCCGGAGTGTTTCCTCGGTGTCGCCGGGAAGACCTATCATGAAGAAGCCAACGGTCTCTATTCCGGCTTCGTGGGCCATGTTCACCGCCCTGCGCATCAGTTCGATGTCCTGCCTCTTACCAACCTTCCCCAGGACCTCGGAGGAGGCGCTCTCTATGCCGAAGGCACCTGATAGCAGCCGGATTCCTTTGCCAGACCGAAGAATTCGGCATCCACGTCGTGAACGTTTACCCCGGTGGGAAGCGCCCAGGGAGCAGGAAAATCCCTCTGGATGAGAAGCCTGCAAACCTCCTTGGCCCTGTCTATGTTCGCGGTGAAGTTGTTGTCCTTTATATGGATGTCGTTGAAGCCCAGCTCAAGCATCCTGAACATCTCGTCCACCACCCTGCCGGGGCTTTTTTCCCTCACGCTGTGGCCGAAAATGTTCTGGCTGCAGTAGGTGCAGTGGTGGTTGCAGCCCCGGTTGGTTTCCATGTATCCCACCGGGTTCTTCCTGGAGGCGATCCGGGGAGAGCGGTAGTACTTCAGGTCGTAGAGCTGCCATGCGGGCATTGGCAGTTCGTCGAGATCGGCTATGAGTTCCCTGGGGGGGGTCTGCTTCAGCCTGCCCTCCTCCATGTAAGCTATACCCCGGATGTCCTCCAGGGAATCCCCGCGGCATATCTCCCTGAGGGTGTTCTCCCCCTCGCCGATGACCACCACATCAAATCCAGTGTCCCTGAGGACCTCTTCGGGAAGTGTAGAGGCGTGGACTCCTCCGGCGATCACCACCGACTCCGGGCATAGCTCCCTGGCGGTTGCAGCCAGGGCAATGGACTCGGTGACAAGGGGGGTGGTGAAGGTTATTCCTATGTAGTCGGGTTTCCACTTCGTCAGTATGTCGCGGTAGGCATCCAGGGGCCTGGCCTCTATCATGAGGTCGGCGATCTTCGTTTCGTGGCCGTCGAGGAGCACCGCGCCACCCAGGGAGCCCAGTGTAATGAAGGGCGCCGAGGTGATGGCCACCTTATCTTGCTGTTGCTGTAACATCTATCGCAGATGGCGGGTTAACCAGAAGTACCCTTGCCAAGAGAGCTCCTTTCAGGGTGGTTGCCCGGCGGTCATCCGCCGGGCTTATTAATCAGTTGCCCAGAACGACCAGCCTGGACACCGCGGTCCCGCCGGCTCCGGTGGCCACAACGGGGTAGACCCCGGCGGGCAGCCTGTTTCCCGAGGAGTCGGTGAGGTTGAAGGGAACCTCGATGCTGCCGGCGGGAACGGTGCCTTTGTAGATGGTGTTCACCACCCTTCCGGTGATGTCGTGAACCTGAAGTGTAAGGATTCCATCGCCGGGAAGGGAGCACCTGAAAGCCGTGGAGCTCATCGCGGGATTTACCCCGGCGAACCCCAGGGAGAGTGCTTCGGGAGGGGTTCCCCCCTCCACGGACATTGCCCCGGCGGCCCATATCTCAACATCGTCGATGTTCCAGCCGCAGTATTCCCAGCCGGGATCGGTGGTTCCCATGACCCACCTTATGTACACCTCCGGTTCCCCGTCGGCGAACTCTGAGATGTCGATCACCCGGGAGCTCCACTGGTTTTCGGTGATCTCCTCGGTGCCGTTCTCCCAGACGGTGAACCATGTCTCGTTATCGGTGGATATCCTTATGTACCCGTGGTCGTACTGGTTGCCTTCGACGCCCAGCCACCTCTGGAAACGGAGCTGTGTGCCGTAGAGCCCGGAGCAGTCAATAGCTCCGGTGGTGAGGTTCCGTTCCGGAAGGTTGGGCTCGTAGTCACCCTCAAGATTATACCCGTAAACGTTGGAGCCCGTGTGTCCCGCCGAAGGGTCGGGATATCCGTGGGAACCGCCCATTCCAAGGGGCTGCCCCCATTCCCAGCCCGGGTCTGCTGTCCAGCCTGGATCAGAGTCCATGTTCCAGCCGTAGATCACACCGGCCTGGCCCACAACAAGCACAACTGTGCCGGTGGTGTTCCCTGTGCCGGTGGATTCGTTAACGAAATCCACATCGGAGGTGTAGACCCCCAGGGGAAGCTCCGAGGCTGCGGAGGTTATGGAAACGGTTATCTGAACCGTTTCACCCTGGGAAATGATGCCGGTGAGGGGACCGGAAAGCTCGAACCAGTCCGCCTGGTCCGGGGAAACGCTGTACTCCGCTGAACCGTCGCCATAGAAGGAGAGTTCCCAGGTGTGGGAAGAGGGATCGAATGGCCCCCGACCTCGCCCTGGAACAGGGCGTCCTGGCTGGGGGTTACCCTGAGCCCGGCATCGAACCCGGCGAGCTTCAGGCAGAAGTTGGCCGTTCCGGGGTAGGGATTGCCCGGCCATGTATAAAGATCCTGCCAGGAGCCGTCGTGGAACCAGCTTTCCCCCGGGGAGGCCGATGATTCCACAATGACCCGCATGGCTGAACCCAGAAGCACTGGAACATCGGCGGTCCTGTCGAAGGGGTAGCCTCCGTGGGAAAACTCCATGACGAAGTAAACGCTGTCCCCGGGGTTTATCTCGAAGGGGCTCTCAAGCTGATGGGTATGAAAGCCCCTGTACTGATAGAAACCGGTCTCGGTACCCATGGGGTCTGAGAGGGCCCCCCCTGGAAGCTGCCGTAGAAGGAGGCGGTATAATCCACTGAGTCCGCCGCGGTGAAGAAGGAGACCGCGGTCATGTAGTGGTCGCCCTGGGCCTCGAAGGCGTTCATAACCTGGGTCGGACCGGTGAACGTGTCCCGCCAGCCATGGTAGTCGTGGTAGTAGAACTGCTCGTATTCCATGAACTGTGTGTTGGTGAAGGAAACCGCTCCCATGAAGGGCTCTCTGCCGCACCACTTGTCCCAGTAGCTGATGTAGAAGTAGCCGTCGTAGCCCCAGTTCTCCCCCCAGCTGTTCTTGCATATCCATGCACCGGGCTGGGGAGCCTGGGTTATCATGTTATCGTCCCAGCCTATGATCGCCACGGCGTGGTTGGGAAGGTCGTCGGTTTCAGGGGGCTGGTACTGAATGTAGTCCTGCATGAAGGCGGCCTTCACGCAGTAGCAGGTTGCCAGGGCGCCGTGCTCCATGACGGCTTCCTTTATGTGGTCCAGGGAAGCCAGGTCGTCGCCGCCGGTGTGCCACTGGACATCGGCGGGATAGTAATAGTGAAAATCCGGGGAATACAGCTGGGGCGCCTGGTCGTAGGACTGGCCGTCGATGTCCCGCACGGCGCCGTCCCCCGGGACAGGTAGGCTGTGGCGACGAGATAGTCGCCCCCCTGGTGAACGGTGAGACCTCCGCTTCCTCCGGGGGGATCCATGTCGGCGTTGTAGAAATCGTTGAAACCGTTCCACCAGTCCAGGTGGTACTCCGCCAGGTCCGGCTCACCTGATTCGCCATTGTCTTCCCATACACCGGTCATAAGGAGATTCGACTCCATTGCCGCCATGGTTCCGTGGGTCCAGCAGGTTCCTCCCTGCTGACTCTTTATGGATGTAACGTAGCTTTCGCCGGCCACGTCCCTGAGGTCGTACTCCGCCGGGGGCTGGAGCAGTATGGCCATGGCAAGGAGAAGAGTCATGATTACCTCCGATATGCTGTTTGCGGGAAAAACTCTTGTTTATATACTACAGTCATGAAATTGCTGGTAGCGGTTCCCGCACTGAACGAAGAGATAACCCTGGGTGGTGTTGTCTCCGCCATACCTTCCGTTATCGATTCCCACCAGGTGGAGGTGCTTGTTGTTGACGATGGCTCCACCGACTCCACCGCCGCCATTGCCAGGGAGTCCGGGGCAGCGGTTGTGTCCCACGGCCGCAACATGGGGCTGGGCACGGTTTTCAGGACCATGCTGGCCTACGCCAGGCGGGGAGGGTTCCACTGCATGGCAACCATCGACGCCGATGGCCAGTTCGATCCGAAGGACCTGCCTGCGCTTTTCCAGCCGGTGATAGCCGACGAGACTGACTTTACCACCGCCAGCAGGTTCCTCGACCCTGCCCTCACACCGCGGATGCCGCCGGTGAAGAAGTGGGGCAATGCCCGTGTGGCGAAACTGGTGAGCAGAATGGCGGGAATAAAGGTAAAGGACGCCACCTGCGGGTTCAGGGTCTATGGCCCCGCGGCCATAGAAAGGGTGTCCTGCTTCAGCAGGTTCACATACACACAGGAAACCATAATCGACATAGCCAGGAAGGGGCTTCGAATAAGGGAGATCCCCTGAGGATACGGGGCGAGCGGGAACATGGAAGATCACGTATAGCTTCGAACCTCTGGAGGTACGCCCACCTCTCCATGGAGGCCATGTACTCCGTGGCACATGGCCACTCCCCCTGGCGGTTCTACGGAAGACCGGCCTTTACCCTTCTGTTCCTGGGGGCTGCCCTTGACCTCTTCGTTCTGGTGCGGTGGCTGGTGGTGGGAAAGATAACCCCCTTCGCAGCCTTCGGTATTGGCGGGCTATTCATGATAACCTTCGGAATACTCCTGGTCCTCTTCGCCTCCATCGCGGATATCTCCGCGGCGAACAGAAAAATGCTGGAGGACATCACCGCCTTCGAAACCAGACGGATAAGGAACCTCGGTTAACCCCCTATCTCAGCACCGTAACCTTACCAGATGCCGGGAGCTGCCCGGCGCACCTGGCGAAAACAAGATAGAGCCCGGCGGGGACCCTGGAGGTGTTCCAGGTAAAGGTGTTCAGCCCGGGCTGGCCGTAGCCGTCAAAGACCGTTGCCACCCTCCTGCCCGCCAGGTCGTAAACGAAAACCTCGGTCTCCCCTCCGGCAATGGTGACATCCATGGTTACAAGGCCGGTGAAACAGGGATTGGGCCTGGGACTCCCAAGCAGTACGGGAACCGAATAGAGGGTTCCGTTGCTGTAACCCGGTGTGGGGTTATCGAGTATTCTCCACTGACCTCCGTCGGGAAACCGTCCCAGTGAGATGTCCGCCGTCTGGTTCTGGAACTCCACTTCCTCGATGGGAGATACCCGGGGGGGGTCACCCGGTGCCATCCTTCCCAGGGAAAGTGTGTCCCCTCCGGCAGAGAGGGTGAAGGGAAGATGGTTCCCCCCCTTCCAGCCGTCGCCATCGGCCCAGAAGAGCATGAAGCCTCCGGATGGGATCATGGTTCCCCGGGGTACCGACCAGGCGGTGTCCCCCGCCGAGAATACAAGGACCCCGGCGTCGAGATCGTATGAGGTACCGTTGAACAGTTCTATCCAGTCGGAAAACCTGCCCCAGTCGTCCTGTATCACCGTATCGTTCCTGGCCATTACCTCGTTCACGCAGAGGCCGTTCATCCTGGCGGGATAGAAGAAGGGGCCCATGTCCAGCCTTGTGCCGTCGGGGTCTTCCCTGTTCGGGTCACCGGCGTCGATGCAAGGGGAGTGGTGAAGCAGGCGACCCTGGGAATCCAGAGAGGGGTCACCGGTAACGTTTCCCTGGCCGGGGATCAGGCCGCCGTCGGATATGGACCACTGGACCGAGGCGGTACCCTCCTCCACGAATACATCGCTTCCGCATTGCTCGAATATGGAACTGGACACCGCGGCATGACCGCCGCTTCCAGTGGTTTTGTCGTAAACATGAAGGGCGGTTTCGCAGTCCCTGAACAGCGTGTTCTCTATCACGGCGGAGGCGCCGTCCTTCACCGCTGCCCCGGTTAATGAACCCTGGGTAACGCAGTTCTCAATTGTGATCAGTGTTCCCCCGGCTCCACCGGAAGTGGGAGCGCCTATGGAAAAGCCCTTGTCGGCGCAGTCGGAGATCCGTGTGTTGCTTATTGTTACAGTGGATGCGTTAATGTCTATGCCGTCGTCGGCCATGTTCTGAACCACGCAGTTGTCCACGGTGAAGGAGCCCTCGGTGCACAGCTGGAACTCTATTCCGTCCATGCTGTCCGCCACCGGGTCGGTGAGGTTCCTGAAAAGGGAATTGGTGACGCTGCCGCTGTCCCCCTGGCCCAGGAAGAAGAGCTCACCCCTGTTGTCGGTGAATATGCAGCTGTCCACCTGGACGGTGCCCCCGTTCACCTTCAGGCAGGACCAGTTATTCCTGAAGGTGCTGTTCCTTATCAGCACTTCGGAGGAATGGGTAGCCACCCCTGCGAAATCGGCTCCGGGCCCACCGGCGTAGCCCCTGGAGCCGGAAACCACCGTGTGGTTCATGTCCAGTGAGCCCCCGTTAATCCTGATGCCCCGCCAGCCGGCGAAGGAGTTCTCTGCCGTGAAGATCACAGAGTCGGTGGCGGATCCACCGGAGATGATGCTGCCCAGGCAGTTAACAGCTCCGTTCTCCCCGATCAGAATGGTCACACCGGCCTCTATCTGCAGCGTGCCCCCCTGGGGAATTGTTACCTCTCCCGGTATCGAATAGGGGGAGAGTGCCCTGTACAGGGTGGTGTTTCCGGGAAGGGTCCCGGTGAGCACCACAGGGTTCACCACTGTGAAGGGATTGTACCTGTCGGTTGCCTCGGTTACCCTCCAGCCTGCCTGTTCCCCGGTTTCCACCGTCCACCAGAACTCCCCGGGAGCAAGTCCAGTTATGGTGAAGAGGGTGTCCTCTATCCCTTCGAACATGGCAATGGTATCGGAGCTGGTTCCCAGGCTGTCCCGGAGGATCACCGTGTAGGATGCCGTCGGAACCCCGGAGGGTCCTCCGTTGGCAGCCAGGACACAGTGAGGCTGTCGGTTACCAGGGAGTCGGACCTGAGGGAGCGAAAGGGATGGTATTTGTACTGAAACTGCCACTGAAGGTCGGATATCCTTATGTCGAGGTTGTCCCTGAGTTCCTGAAGGGCCCCCTGGAACCCCTGTATGTCCGTGTTGTCCCAGGTGTCCTGCTCCACCGCGTGGTGGAGTGCCACCTCCAGGGAATCGCACCAGAACTGCAGCCTCTCCGGGGTGAGATGATGGCTGAACATGCTCTCAACCGAATCCATGAAGGCCTCCCGGAAGCCCGGGACGGTGAGGGTCCTGGCGTGGATGGGGTTGTCGTACCAGTTCTGATTGGTACAGCCGGCGTAGTTTATCCTGATGTTCTTTGAGAGGACCCTGTCGACGTCCCAGGGAAGCATGATCCACTTCCCATCACCCAGCACATCGTTGTAGAGGTAGTAGTTGTGGTAGTAGGTGCTGTTGTTGGCGAAGGCGGCGTTTATGGCCAGCATCCTTATGAGCCCCGGGGCCGTACATGGTGAATGAACTGTCCATGAATGCTTCGAAGTCCTCCGGCGGGCAGGATTCGATGCCCTCTATGAGCTGCTGGAGATCCTTCATACCCGATGATTCGTTGGTCATTTTCGACCAGAGCGAATCGATGTCGTCGTGAATATTGGCGCAGGCGCCGTCCCTCCTGGCCTTGTATAGGTTGCCCAGGGTATTGATGCCGTTCCTTTCCAGGAAGGACTCGTTCACCGGCTCCAGGAGCATGAACAGCCCCTGTACTCGCCGTTTATGTCCAGCCTGGCGTGGGAAACCTGAAAACAGGGAAACCCCATGCCGCTGAGTACCCGTGAGAAAAACCAGGCTCGGATGTAGGAATGGTCGAGATAGTCGGCGTTGAAGTTCCATCTGGTCCTGCCGAGATGGGGCTGATCAGGGGGAACTCGATCCGGTAGGATTTTTCCTGAATGCCCTTGATGTGTCTCCCCTGATCCGCATGGTGCAGTTCTCGTACACGGTTCCCTGGTGTTCAACCGTGCAGGGAATGACGATCTCCTCCTCATAGTTGTCCATCATGTACTGGAACTGATCGGGATCGCACTCCACGGTGTACTGGGGAACCTGGGCCAGGCAGAAAAGGCTGAACAGTGCCAGAGCGTTCATGATTCAGCCTCCCCGGGGTTTCAGCTTGTAAGGCGCAGTGTTTCCCTTGCTATCATCAGTTCCTCGTTGGTGGGAACAACAAGAACGGCAACCCTGCTGTCAGGGGTGGAAACAATGCGCTCTTCGCCCTTTACCTTGTTCGCCTCTTTGTCGATCCTTATTCCCAGCGCTTCCATGTTATCGCAGATGAGCTCCCTGAGTTCCCAGCCGTTCTCGCCGATGCCGGCGGTGAACACAACGGCATCCAGAGTCCCGAGGGTTGCAGCGTAGGAACCGATGTACTTCCTGACCCTGTCGGCGAACATCTCGAAGGCCAGTTTTGACCTTTCGTGGCCCTTCCACATCTTCTCCTCTACATCCCGCATATCCATGGAGACGCCGCTTATCCCCAGAAGGCCGCTTTCCTTGTAGACCATTTTCTTCACCTGCTCGAGGGACCAGCCCCGGTTCTCCATCAGGTCGATGAGAATGGCGGGGTCGATGTCGCCGGATCTGGTTCCCATCATTACACCGCAGAATGTGCCGAAACCCAGGCTGGTGTCTATGGACTTACCACCCTTTACGGCGGTAAGGGAAGAGCCGTTGCCCAGATGACAGGTGATGGTGTTTATCTCGGAAAGGGGTTTCTGCAGTATCTCGGCGGTGCGCTCTGAAACGAACTGATGGCTGGTTCCGTGGAAGCCGTAGCGGCGGATGCCGTAGTTCTCATAAAGGCTGTAGGGAAGGCTGTACATGTAGTTGACCTCGGGCATCGTCTGGTGGAAGGCCGTATCGAACACCGCCACATTGGGAACCCCGGGAAGCTTCTTCATAGCGGCGGTTATGCCCATTATGTTGGCGGGATTGTGGAGGGGGCCAGTTCACTGACCTCCCGGAGGCCGTTGAGCACCGTCTGGTCTATCAGCACGCTGCTGGTGAACTTCTCGCCTCCGTGGACCACCCTGTGACCGCAGGCGGTTATCTCATCAAGGGACTCCATGGCACCCATCTCCGGGTGGATGATAACCTCAAGGGCCATATCCAGCCCTGTCTCGTGGTCGGGGATGGGTCTGGTGAGTTCGGACTTCTCGCCGTTGCACCTGTACTTCATCCTGCCGTGGTCCTGGCCTATTCTCTCTATGAGACCCGAGGCGAGCATTTCCTCGCTCTCGCCGTCGATGACCTGGAACTTGATGGATGAACTGCCGCTGTTGATAACAAGGATCTTCATATCAGCCTCTTGATCTATTGGAAATTGGTGTTGAGAACCACAAAAAAATTCGTCTTGAACATACCTGATTTCCCCGGTTTTTTCAACTGTTTTCCGCCGGTGGGGACCGCAGGGTCTCCATCACAGCGAAGAGAAATCCCCAGATGCAGGTAAAACGGTAATTGGTGATCAGGGAGCTGCTGAGGGCGGCAATGGTAAGGGCGGTGAAGGAGGCTGTGAGCCACATGGCATAGACCGAACCGGTTCCCAGGACCAGCCTGAAGCTCCCGGCAATTCCACGGGCATAGAGAAGGGCCAGGAGCAGCGCCCCGGCAACCCCGGTGTTCAGGAGAAGCTGAAAGAAACTGCCATCCACATAGGGAATGGAGACCACGGAGAAAAGATCCGGCCTGAAGTAGGTTATCTCGTGGCCGAAACCGGTTCCGAAGACCAGGGTAACAGGAGAGGCGGTGACAGTGCGGGTTATCTCCCACCATGAGAGGAACCTGGCCCAGAGGGACACATCCCCGGCCAGACCGCCGTCTGCCCCTCCGCTCCTCGCGGCGACATCCCCGGGGGTGAGCAGACCGGCGGCATAGACGAAGGCAATGGAACCGGCGGTAAAAACTGCTATGAGGAGTACCCTTGAAACCAGCGGCCCAAGGCGAAGGCCCTGCTTCCCGGACCTGCCCAGGTCCGCCACGAAGGCCGCCAGGGCTCCCGAGGCCACCGCCAGCCACAATGCCCTGGACTGCCCAGAAGCAGGCTTGCGCCATGGTGACAAGGGCCAGTGCAGCGGGAAGGACCGGGACGGAGGCGTGTCTTTTCCAGAGGGCAAAACCTGTAAGGAATAGACCGATCATTACCACGTTCAGTTCACGGGAACTCACCCGGAGGCCTGATGTAAGCCGCACATATACTCCCTCGCCGCCAATGTAGCCCTTCAGTATCACCCAAAGGGCCGCTGCGAAGGACGCCGCAGCTATGGTCATCGCCAGGAGTTTGAGATTCCCTGCCTTTTTAAGGAGCCACATGGACGGGAAAAAGAAGAGATAACCCAGCATGGGTTTCAGGAAGACAGCGGCTATCTCGGGATTATATCCCCGGATGACACCCCTGGCGAAGGCTGCCAGGGACAGCCCGGCAAGGAGCAGAATGAGTTTGCCGGCACCGGAGGAGGGAATTCGGCCGTCGCCGTCGATCAGGGCTCCGATCCACAGAATGAATATCCATAGCTGAAGAGCATCGTCCGGGCCCAGACGAAAGGGGCCGGCGTAGATACCCAGTCCTCCCAGAAGGGAGGTGGTAAAAACTATCTGCACGGCGAAAAGCATGGCGGTCATCCCCGGCGGGAATGCCATTGTCATCAGGGCGAGGAGCAGGAAGGATGCCCCGGCGGCAACGGGAAGGGCGGTATCGGTGAGGATACCCCCGGCGATAAGAAGACAGATAACTGCAAGACCAGCGGGAGTGAGCCGGTCCGTTCCTCTATTCCCCAAGACCCGCCGCTCCCGCCACGGCGGGTGCCGTTATGTCAGCCACCCACCCCAGGAAGGCGGCGTCCTCTTTTTCGAAGGCGGCCTTCGTGTGGGAGTCTATGTCCAGTTCTCCAACTAGAACGCCCTTCATCATCACCGGAGCCACGAACTCGCTTTTTACCGAGGGACTGCAGGAAAGGTAATTGGATTCCGCCTCAACATCGTCCACAACGAAGACCTGAAGGGTGTCAGCCGCCTGTCCGCAGATACCCTCTCCGAAGGCAATGCTGGTGTGTTCCGTTGGCTCTCCTGAAAATGGGCCCAGAACAAGCCGTTCCTCCCGGTGAGGGTCCACCAGATAGAAGCCCACCCAGTCGCACTTCGCCATCTCCATGTTCAGCAGGTCACAGACCGCCTGGAGCCTCGTTGTGTGGGTCGCTTTTCCGTCCATTATTTCCATTATCGCCGTTCTCAGTGCATCAGTTCTCACCGCTATCCTCCAGATCTTCAGGTCCCCAAAGGGCCATGGCCCTCCTTATGTGGGGAATGGTGATGGTTCCCCCGACCACGGCGCCAATGCCCAGGGCCTCGGTGAACTGCTCCCGGGTTACGCCGGTCTCCATACAGCGGTGAACATGCCAGGCTATGCAGTCGTCGCATCTGAGGACCAGTGAAGCCGTGAGCCCGAGAAGCTCCTTCATTCCTTCGTCCAGGGCACCGGAATCATAGGCGGATGAATCCACGCTGAGGACCCTCTTCAGTATCCTGTCCCCACCGCTGATAAGGGTTTTGTTCAGCTCATCCCGCCCTTCCAGGAACTCCTTTATTGAACTGTATTCCGACATTGTTCCTCCCCGATGGGTTTCCTTACGAGGACAAGGGCAGTAACGTCGTCCTGCTGGTCGCAGTCCCCCCTGAATTTTTCAAGGAGCCCCGTAATGGTTACTATTATGCTTTCAGCGGACTCTTCACAGTGTTTAAGGAGGAAGGTCTCCAGCCTTTTCACTCCGAAGGGCTCTTCTTCCGGGGTCATGGTTTCCGTGATGCCGTCGGTGTAGAGCAGAAGCCTTTCTCCGGAATGAATGACCACCTCCCCCATCTCATAGGCGGCATCGGGCACCACTCCCAGGACCAGTCCTCCCAGGTGAAGGTTTTCCACCGGGCGGTCCCCCCTGTTCCTGCAAAGCATGGGGGGATCGTGGCCGGCGCAGCAGTACTTTATTCCGCCGGTCTTCGTGTTGATGAAGGCCAGGAAAAAGGTAATGAAGGTATCGTCGGGCATTCTGTCACAGAGGGCCCTGTTCAGCCTGGAAACTGTATCCGCAACCGGCAGATCTTCCCGAAGCAGGGTACCCAGGCTGGATTGAAGGGCTGCCATGAGCATGGCGGCGGCGGCGCCCTTGCCGGAAACGTCGGCAACGGCAATGGCCATTTCATCGTCGTTCAAACGAATCACGTCGTAGTAGTCCCCCCCATTACCCTGCTGGGTATGCTCACCGCCTCTATCTCCCACCCGGCGGGCTGATGAATATGTCCGGGAAGAAGGCTTTTCTGTATCTCCCTGGCAAGGGCCAGTTCCCTCTCCAGGGATTGCCTGTGAAGCTTTTCCCCGAAGAGACTGGCGCTCTGGATGGCCTGGGCTATCTGTCTTGTAAAGCTGTCGAAGAGACCCCTGGTGTAGTCAAGGAAGAAGAACTGCCGGGAGCTGGCGGCGACGATAACCCCCAGTCTCTCCCCCCTTACCTCCACCGGTGCCGCCACGAGGGAGGCAATCCTGGTGCGGCATGCGTCGCCCTCTTCAAGCTTCCTGAGGGTGCTCCTTCTGTAATTGTTGATCATGAAACCATGGCCGGTGGCGTCTATCCTCTGGTCCACCCCCCGGTACCATCTGTCACCCAGCCTTTCCGAAAGGCCGGACCAGTCCCCGTTCCTCTCATGGATGTGTTCTTCTCCGTTATTCAGATGGAACCAGCAGGCATCGGCACCGGTGAGCTTTACTCCAAGACGCACCGAGGCCATTCCCAGCTGATCAGGTTCGAAGCTGGAATGCAGTGCCTGGCTGAGGTCCTGCAGCGTGGCAAGTTCCCGGCCCCGCTTTTCAAGTATCCTGGCGGTGGGCAGCTGAAGCACCATGGTTATCAAGGCGAAGAGTACATAAACGGCGAGGACCGTTACCACCGAAAGGTCCAGCCCCCCCATGACACCCTGGGGATTCTCCGCCAGATGAAAATAGATGTTCCGCATCAGGAGGACCGTTATCAGGGCGGCGGGAAGAAGGATATACCTGGACCTCCGGGAGAGGTACTGAACCCATCTCTGGCAGAAACCCAGGGAAACCGAGGAAAGCAGAAGGAGCAGACTGCTGAGCTCCACCTCTATTCCGGAGAAGAGCTCCATTCCGGGAGAAATCATCAGTCTCAGACCGGTAACGTGAAGTATGGCGGTGAGGAAAGCCAGGGCTGTGGTGATCCTGTAGAGCCACACAACGAAGGGGGACCTGTCTATGTAAACGAAGCCCTGATGGCCGCCAGAAGGAACAGAGACACCGCCAGTATGCCCAGCCGGGCCAGGGGGACCCTGGAAACAGGGCTCTCCGGGGGGAGCCTTCCCGGGGGCCTTCCGGCTGCTGCCCCATGGAGGTGTCGGTGCTCGTGGATGTAAGAACGGCATCGATAAGGACCCCGGCGGCGGAACCGGTGACCTCTCCCAGTGTACCCAGGAACTGACCCGTTTGCCCGGTGAAGGCGGAATCCAGGAAGGTCTTTACCTGGGTACCCCCACCTCGGCCACCCTGTCTATCCTCTGACCGAGATCCCTTACCCTGTCTCCACGCAAACCAACCCCGCCGGTGCTTACTGGATCCCTTCCTGCGCCGGCGAAACCGGTGAGCCCCCAGAGCAGCACAACGGCGAAGAAACAGAAGGCAAGCCTTCTGGAAAGGCTGAGGCCGCTGAGGAGCTCTCCGGCACCCAGGTAGAAGAAAAACCGGCGGCGATCAGGAGTATCCCCGCTGAAACCCTGGAGAATGAACTGCCCAGGGAAGACGGGGAAAAAGAACTATGAGCAGGGCGAAGAGAATGAGGCTTCCCTGAAAGCTTCCTTCCGGCTGGAAACGGTGCTCTTCCCATTTTCCCTACTTCAGATGACTGGCTATCTGGTCCGGGGTAACCGGGAACACCGAACCATCGGCAAGGAGCTTGAGTTCATAGATGCCCTTCTCCAGCTCCTCCGGCCCTACGGTGAGAACAGCAGGGATATTGAGCCTGGAGGCTTCGGCAAACTGCCTTCCCAGCTTTTTTCCCGATACGTCCATGATAACCCTGATACCTTCTTTGCGCAGCTCTGACGCTATTCTTCCCGCCTGGCCTATCACTTCCGGGGAGAACACAGCCACGAAGAGGTCCGCCGGGGATTCCCCCTGAACTCTTTCCGGTATGAGCCGTAGGTCTCCAGGAAGAGGGTGAATGTGAGGACACCCATGCCGAAACCCACCCCGGATATCCTCTTTCCGGTGAAGAGGGAGGTGAGGTTGTCGTACCTTCCCCCTCCGCAGAGGGCCCTTCTGTTCTCCCCGCCGGTATCCATCAGCTCAAAGACGATCCCCGTGTAGTAGTCCAGTCCCCTGACCACCCCGGGGGAGAAAACCGCGCTCTCGGCATTCACCTGGTTCAGAAGATCGCTGAAGGCCACCACCTCCTGGTAGGCCTGGCACTGCCCCATGAGCCCGGCGAGCCATTCATCTGAAACCGAGCTGACATTCACCAGTCTTCCTATTGTTCCGGCGACGCTTTCATCGCCTCCGCAGACCTGGAGGATGTGTTCCTCCCAGGCATCCTTCTGCATCTTGTCCCTTTTGTCGATGGCGGAATAGACCTTCTGGATCATGCCTTCATCCACTCCGCACATTGCCAGGGCCCCGGCCATGAACTTCCTGCTGGACCAGCCGATCCTGTAAATAGAGGGATCGGCGCCGGCGGTCTGCATTATGTCCTGAAGAACGAGGATGATCTCAAGCTCGGAGGCCAGGCTTCCCGAACCCAGTATGTCGCAGTTGTACTGAAGGAACTCCCGGACCTTCCCCTCTGGGGGCGTTCGTACCGGTAGCACAGGGGCATGGAGAACCATCTGACAGGAAGCTGCAGCTCACCCCTTGCGGAGACCATCCTGGCCAGGGAGGGGGTCATCTCCGGCCTGAGGATCACCTCCCGGCCGCTTCTGTCGGCGAAGGAGTAGCTCTGTCTTTCGACCAGTTCTCCCCCTGATTTCGCCGCGAAGAGGGACAGGGCTCCATCACCGGGCCGTCGTACTCCTGGAAGCCAGCCCTCAGGGAAGCCTGCCTCAGGAGGTCAGTTACATACCTTCGGTCCTGAACTCTTCGGGATACCTCTGCCGCATTCCTCCCAGAGGCTTTGTGGAAAGAGCCATAAAACACTCCTTTATCGTGAACTGCCAATATTTTCATTGTAATTGTGTGGCTATCCTACCCTTCACCCCGGGGGCCGTGCAACCCCATCAGGGCTTCAGTGTGTAGGCATCGGGCATAACTGTCTCACAGGTTACCCAGGGGGCCACGGGATACAGGGACCCCATGCTCTCCTCCATTTCCGAAAGTGCCGGGGCGATCCTTTCGGACATTGCTGACCAGGGAGCCACAAAGACCATCTCATGGTTCTGGGTGCCGCCGACCTTCGGTCCCCTGCGCAGGGCAGGCCCATGACCACGGCGCCCTTTCAACCGCCAGTCCCATGGCGCTGCATACCGCAGCTTCCGCCACGGTGTCCCCCAGTGTCCTTTCACCGGTGTACCAGCTGTTCCCGTGGACGAGACGCATTATCTGGGCGGGATTGCCGTAGACCAGCACGGCCATGGGGTAAAAGGGACAGCTTCCCAGGGGGGCGAACTGTATGGCTTTATAGGTAGCCCGGTGGTCCCCGGTCTTGTATGTGTTCCCGAAGAACCGGACCCCTGCTTCCCGGGTGGCGGCGTATTTCCCCAGGGCGGCGGTGCCGTCGGTGAAAGCCTCGGGGGTCTGGACAAGTCCCGTGCAGGCCGCTCCGATGGAGCATACCATCCTGTCAGGGATACCTGAGGAGTACATTCCTCCGTGTCTTGCCCTGGATATGAGCTGGCAGTTGTTCAGCTTCATCTGAAGGGGTTCCCCGTGGAGTTCCGAGGGGTCCTCCAGAAGGGAAACGGCCACGGGAAGGGTATCGAGCTTCAGGACCCGGCGAAGTATTTCATCTGCTCTTTGCTGCTCCATTGTTCATCCTTTCCTGTAAACCGTTTCCTCCTCAGGTGCCGAGGGGCGTATGTACATCGCCGCAAGCTTTGAAAGGGTTGCGCTTCGGGCCTCCCTCCTCTGACGGTCGATCTCTTCGGCGCCGATGGCCTCCCTGAGGTTTTTCAGAAGCTCGAGGCAGAAACCCTCGGACTCAGCGTCGGCGGCGGGTTCGTGAAGGAGGACGATGGCGGTTTTCGCCGCCCTTGCGGAAAGACCCCTGCGGTGATCCAGAAGGGCAAAACCGTACATGATCCTGATGAGGACCGGTTTGCTTCCGGACTTTTCCGCGGTTTCCCCGGCCCTTGTGAGGAATGATTCAGCCCTTTGGAACTCCTCCCTTTCCAGATAGTAGAAGGCAAGGCCGTTAAGGGCGTTGGATATAATGGTCTCGTCACGGGCTTTCTCCCCCAGCACCAGGGCTTCTTCATAGTTCCTGCGAACCTCTTCGGACTTACCCCTCATCTGGTTGAGAACCGCCAGGTTCAGCATGGTACCCGCCTGGCCCCGGACACTGCCGATGCGCATGAAATAGTCCGCCGCGGTGGAATAGTGCTGCTCCGCTTCTCCATACCTGCCCTGGCTGGCCTCGATACCGGCCACCTGATTCAGGGCAACGGCGCACTTCCCGGTGTAGCCGGCGGTCTTCACCGCGGAGAGATATGTCAGGAATGCGTCCCTGGCCCGTCTGTAGTCCCCTTCGGCTGCCGCCAGATCACCCATGAAAAGCCTTGCCTTCCATTCTCCGCAGCGGAATGACATTTCCCTGCAGCGTCTGGCCAGCATGGGAAGAAGGGATCTGGCTTTGGCATAGCTGCCGGACTGAAGATGGTAATTAACAAGCTCCAGTTCGGTCTCCAGGGCTTCCACCGGCGAGCCGGACTCCCTGAAAAGCTCCAGGGCCTGCTCAAGTATGTCCCCTGCGCCGGAGAGGCTTCCCATCTCAAGGAGAATTGATCCCCTGGTGTAAAGAACGGTTCCCCTGTCGGCGTCCATGAGTCCCTGACTGATCTCCATTGCGGAGTTGATAAGCTTTTCCGAAACGGCGGTCCTGCCGGTCCTGAAGGCCAGGAAGCTGATATGCCATTATTATCGCCGCAAGGCCCTCGGGAAGCGAGGCCCCTGCCCCCTCCAGCGCCTCCTCCATCATGTTGAAGCCGGTGCGGAACCTGCCCCGGTCCTGGCAGTACACCGAGATCGGTTTCAGCATCTGCCTGAGGAAACGGAACCGTTTCTTTTCCACCGCGAGTTTCCAGGCCAGGTATATGTCGTCGAAGGAGGATTTGATCCCGTCCAGCCCCCTTCCCGCCTCAAGGCCCATCCAGGCCATTTCGCCGTAGAAGGCTGCCCTGGAGGCGAAATACCTGCAGTGCATCTCCCTGGCAACCTCAAAACCCCTGGAATAGGGGGGTTTCTCCTGCATGATGAAATCCCGTGTCATTGCCGGGATGTGTATGCCCATGTCATCCCTGAGAAGGAAGGATCTGTCCACCAGGGAGAGAAGGAGCTCCGGTGAGACGTCGGATATCTCCTCGGCCTCTTCAACGGTGAAATGTCCGGCGAAAACTGTCAGTCTTGAAAGGGAGTTCCTTTCAACGGAGGAGAGCTGGTCCCAGGACTGCTGGAAGAGGTCCGACAGACCCTCGGTGTTCTTCTCCTTCGTGGAGCCGCCTATGAAGGACGGGTTGGCCCTTATCCTTCTGCATATGGCCGCCACGGACATCACCCGGGTCCATGAAGCCGCCAGCTCGATGGCCAGGGGCGCTCCCCCAGGAGGGAGCATATCTCCTCCACCAGATTCAGCTTGAGGTCACCGGGGAACCGTATGCCCGCAAGCCTTTCGGCGGTCTGTATGAATATCACCGCCGCCGGTGAGGGCGCCTCGCCGTCGGGGCTTTCGGTGGAAATACCCTCCACCGGCACCACCAACTCTCCCGGAAGGTCCAGGGCCGCCCTGGAGGTGGCTAACACCTTCACCTCGCCGCAGGCCCTGAGAAGCTCGCCGATGAAGGAGACCACTTCGTCCCCGGGGCTTATGTTAATGAACAGCAGGAGCATGGGAGAATCCTCGATGAACCCTGCGATGGTGTCCAGGGGTTTCCTTCCCGAGGGCAGAGAGAGCTCCGATGCCAGCCGGGCGGGTATCGGTGTTCCTCCCGCGGCGCAGTCCACCATGCATATGCCCGGGGGGAACATGAACTCATTCTGCCCGGCGGCCCTGATGGCCAGCCTTCTGCATCCCATACCGCTCATCCCCCTGAGGGTGATGAGCCTGGCGCTGCCCTCCAGGAGCTCCCTTATGTTCTCAAGCTCTTTTTCCCTTCCCACGAAGGGGGTGAGGTCCACCGGAAGGTTGTTTATCTCCGCCCGGGAGCCGAAGGCAAGCCTGCTGCCCAGGGGAAAATCCCGGAAGTCCTCCTCGAGGCGGCAGGAACCGGTGGTGCCGGAGAGATATCCCCGCCTTCTGAGGTGGGTAATGCCCTGAACGAACAGGCCGGGAAGACCCCCGGTCTCACCGTGAAACCACTCCAGGAAATCGTCCGGAGGATTCCACATGAGCCCTGCACGGAACCATGCCCGGCAGTCCTCCAGGGATACCGGCCCCAGGCGTACGGAGGAGGAAACACCCCCGAAACCCACCCCCTCAACAGGGGCGGTCCTTTCGGTGGAGGCGGCTATGATCAGCCAGCCGGGATAGATCGAATAGAACTCCATCAGTGCCTCTATGGAATCCCTGTCAATGGCGTGCATGTCCATGAGGAACACACCCAGGCTCATGGATGAGCCTGAATAGGAATACAGGGCATCTATCACCGAGCCCCTGTCAGGGCTGCACTCCAGAACCCCGGCCAGGCCGAATGGGATCCCCTGGTATCCCCTGAACCCCTTATGGTGAGAAGCTTGTAGTCCCCCAGGGCCAGATAGGAGGAAGCCCCCTGAAGGAAACAGTTCTTTCCGGCGCCGTCGGGGCCGAGGACGAGGAAGAAACCCCTGCCCTTCTCCGCGGCCTCCTGGGTGAAGGCGATGAAGGAGGCCATTTCCCTGTCCCGGCCCAGAAGTCTTCCGCTCTGGATTCCCGGTTCATCGTAGACCGTGGCTGAATCACGGGATACGACCCGGTTCCTTCCATCCCTTTTGGCGCAGAACAGCCTTCTGTCCGCCGCTTCAAAGAGATCCCTTGGGGAAACGCCGTCCCCGGGAAACTGAGCCAGACCGATGCTGAGGGTTACAGAAAGGGGAGGATCCCCCTGGAACTCACTGGATGAACAGGCCCTGAGCAGCCTTTCAGCGAATCTTTCCGCCTCGGGAAGGTCAGCCCCGGGAAGGAGGGCGGTGAACTCGTCTCCGCCATACCTGAAAAGAACGTCGTCCTCCCTGGACATTCCGGAGATCCTTTCTCCGAACTCGGTGAGTATGCTGTCCCCTCTGCTGTGGCCGAAACCGTCGTTTATGCTTTTAAAGTGATCTATGTCTATGATGGCCAGGGAGAACACACCGTTGTCATCCCGTGCCGAGGAAGAGAGTTCAGCCAGATGGCGGGAGAAGGCTTCCCTTTTTAGAAGCCCCGTGAGCGAGTCTGTCTGGTAATGATCCGTGGTCCCGGGCAATTTCCCCCCCTGCTGCGAACTTGAAAGCCAACGGTAAATACATATCCCAAAGGAGAACCGCTGAAAAGAGGCTCAGCCCTCGGCGAAAATGCCCCTGACATCCCCTGGAGAAGTCCCTGTAACGCTGAAGAACAGTTCCTGAAGGTCCATACCGGAAAGCTCTCCCCGGGTGATGACACGCTGCAGCTTACCCCTGCTGATGATGGCGAACCGGTGGCAGTGAACCGAGGCCACGGGGAGGGTGTGCGTGGAGATGAGCACAACGGCCCCAGCCCGGGCGGCGGACTCCACCATGAGCCAGAAAGTGGCGGCAGCCGGTGGATCGAGGCCCACCAGGGGCTCATCGATCACATAGAGGTCCGGCCGGGCGGTGAAGGCGCCGGAGAGCACCACCCGCTGTATCATGCCGTGGGAGTAGGAGCCCGAACGGCCGTCTATCCATCCCTCCATCTCGAAAACCCTAACGCACAGTTCGATCCGGCCTTCCAGGACATCCCGGGGATCCCCCTGAGTCGGCCTGTGTAGAGGAGGTATTCCCTGCCGGACAGGTGGGGAACACGGTGGGTTCATCGGGAACATAGGCAATCCTCTCCCGGACACTGTCCACCGGTCTTCCATCAAGGCTCACATCGCCTGATTCGGGAATGATCAGGCCGGCTATCATCTTCAGGGTGGTTGTCTTGCCGGCTCCATTGGGGCCCAGGAGGCCGAATATCTCCCCGGGTTCGGCCCTTATTGAAAGGCCGTCCACCGCGGGTTTGTCTCCATAGCTCTTGGCGAGGCCTTCCAGCACCAGCCGGATGATTCAGTCATCGCCACCGGCCAGCGCTTCCACGAACTCTTCGCCCCGGAAGGTATTATGTCCCCGGCGCCCTCGCCTACTCCTATGTACCTTATTGGCAGACAGAGCTCCCTTGCCATTGCGAAGACCGCTCCCCCCCGGGCTGTCCCGTCGAGTTTGGTCACGGCCAGGTCGGTCACGGGAAGGGCCTCCATGAACCGCCTGGCCTGGGGAAGGGCATTCTGGCCCACCGTTCCGTCGAGGACCAGCAGAACGCTGTGGGGAGCTCCCTCCATGGCCTTACCCGCCACGCGGTAGACCTTGGAAAGCTCGTCCATGAGCCCCTTCTGTGTGGGCAGCCTTCCCGCGGTGTCGATGATCAGCCGGTCATACCCGCCGGATATCGCCTTCTTCACCCCGTCGAAGGTCACCGCCCCGGGGTCGGAACCCGCAGGTGAGGAGAAAACGGGGATCCCAAGCCTGTCCCCCCAGAGTGAAAGCTGTTCAGCCGCGGCGGCCTGTAGGTATCCGCACAGGCCATTAGAACACTTTGCCCCTGATCGAGATACATACCTGAAAGCCTTGCTATGGTGGTTGTCTTCCCGGCGCCGTTAACACCCACCACCATGGTGACGTGGGGCCTGCCGCCCCGGGTTTCCACCGGATGGTTTGGAACGATGTCCAGAAGGACCTCCTTCAGGACCTTCCTCCAGGCCGTGGTACCCTGCAGTCTGCACTCTGTTTTGAACCTCTCAAGGACATACTCGGTGAGTTCCCATCCCAGGTCGCTACCAAGAAGGACCTCCTCCGCCTCCTCCAGGGTTTCGGCATCCACCCCGGGGCGGAAGACCGTGCTGAGTTTCCTTGAGAAAACATCCCTGCTCTTCTTAAGCTTTTCTCCCAGGTTCAACTTATGTTCACCATCTCTTCCATATTGACCGATGTGATATTGCTCACGCCCTCCTCGGCCATGGTAACCCCGTAGAGTATGTCGGAGCCCTCCATGGTTCGCTTGTTGTGGGTGATGACTATGAACTGTGTATCCACGCTGAACTCCCGGAGTATGGAGACGAACTTATCGGTGTTGGAGTCGTCGAAGGGGCTGTCGAGTTCATCGAGGACACAGAATGGGGAGGGCTTCACCAGATAGAGGCTGAACAGAAGGGCAACGGCGGTCATGGCCTTTTCGCCGTCGGAAAGGGCTATCACGTTCTTGAGGTTCTTGCCCCTGGGCCTGGCCATTATCTCTATGCCGCCCTCAAGGGGTCTTCCCCTCTATGGAAATAATGTCGCCCTCGCCTCCCCCGAACAGCTTGACGAACATTTCCCTGAAGTTCCCCCGAACCTTTTCGAAGGTCTCGTTGAACCTCTGGGCCGCCTCTTCATTTATCTCCCTTATGGCCCGGGACAGGGATTCCCTGGCCCGGTTGAGGTCATCCCTCTGTTCGGTGAGGTACGCAAGCCTTCCCGAGGCCTCTTCGTACTCCTTCACCGCCAGCATGTTCACCGGACCGATCCGTTCCAGTTTCCGGTCCTCTTCCTCAAGACCGGCCTTCAGCTCCTCCTGGGATAGGCCCAGGTAGGGATTATCTTCCGGGGAGGCGGATCCTTCCATGAGCCGGAGCTTCTCCCGGAGGGACCTGGCCACCGCCTCCAGCTCTATCATGGCGGATCGTGATCTGCCCAGTCGGTCCCTTATCTGCTGAACCTCCTTCTCAAGGACGGCGGTGCTCTCCATGAGCCGGTTCCTTTCCACGGAAAGACCGGAGCGGACCGATTCCGCCTCTCCCCTCTCCTTCTTCAATGTGGAAATTGAGGATTCCAGCTCTTCAAGCCTGTCCTTCATTGTCTTCACCCCGGCGGAGGAGGAGGCGCTGGATGAGGACAGTTCCTCCATAAGCCCCTGTATACGGTCCTCTTCGGAGTTCAGCATTGAGATCCTGTCCTCTATCTCCTTTTCTCTGTTCTTCTTCTCCCTGAGGCTGAAAACGATGCCGTCAGAATCCCGGAGGGTGCCGGCAAGCCTGCCCTCCAGGCTGGAACGCTCCTTCAGAAGCCCTTCCTCCCGGGTGGCAATATTGTCCTTCCTCTTCTGAAGACCGGCCATGGCGCGGTTGTACCTTTCGGTGGAGTCCTCTTTTTCCCCGCCCTTCGATCCCTTCAGTTCTTCGGTGCCCTGAAGGATCCTCTTTTCCAGGACCTGTTCTTCCTTTTCCGCATTGACCAGGGAGGAAGTCACCCCGGCCAGCTCCTTCTCCAGGTTGCCAATGGCCTTTTCAGCTTCACCGGCCTCTATATCAATCGCGGAAGCCTCTTCCTTCAGCTTTTCCAGCCCGGCCAGTAACTGGTTCTGTACTTCTCTTTTCTTCTGAAGTCCTTCCTCTGTCTCCGAGAGTATCTGGGAAAGCTCCAGGGATCCGGCGGACTCCGGTTCAACACCCATCCTGATAAAGCCCTCAGGCCTGAAGATGTCTCCCCCGGGGTCACCACGGGAACCATGAGCCCCCCCTTTATCCAGCTCACAGCGGATGCTCTGTCAGGGGCCAGTACGCCCCGGCTCAGAATGGCCAGAATGGCAGGGTCCGCACAGGATTCAACGCAGCGGTCAAGGGGCAGGGCTTCCTCAGGGAGTGATCCCGGGGAGTCCGGAAGGGGCATGGCGTAGAGGGAGCCATCCCCGGGTAGGGAGATATCCGGAGTTTCCACCAGAACAGCGGAATCGAAACCGTAAAGGAAAGCTCCAAGGGCTTTCCCATACCATGGAGTGGAACTATTCCGCCGGAGAGGGATTCGCCGGATCCGGCCTTTTCAAGCCGGCTACTGATCCTTGCCATGCGGTCTTCCAGAACTGCGGTTTCCCTGCCGGCAAGGTCGGCCTCGCTTCCGGCCCCATCCATTCGAGCCCTTATCTCCGCTGCGGTTTCAGCCCTTTCAAGGGCAGCCTGGCGCAGTTCTTTCAGATCGGTCCCGATTTTTTCCTTCCGGGCAACCAGTGATACCTTTTCCAGCCGGAGGTCCTTCAGAAGCCCTTCATTCTCCTTCAGGGAGTCCTCAAGCCAGGAGATCCTCTGGAGTCTGGCCTCCTCTTTCCTTACCCCGGCCATGAAGCTGTTCCTGAGTTCCTCCAGCTCTTCCTCCAGGGAAGCCTTGTCATCCCTGAGCGTCTTTATCTTTCCCTCGGTTTTTTTAAGAAGGGCCCGTATCTCCTCAAGGGCCGCCATGGATTCCCCGTGGCTGGCCTCGAGTTTCACCACCGCCGGGGCAAGACCGTCCTTTTCCCCCTGAAGCTCCTCGATGTCCCTTCTGTAGAGTTCAAGCCGTTCCCGCTCCCTGGCCATCCTTGCCCGGTTCTCCGCCATGCGGGTTTCCGCGGCCTCTATCTTTTCCCGGGTGACGGCGATCTCCCTGTCGCAGGAGGCCATTCCTGAATCGAGCCTGGCGCAGTTCCCGTGGGCTTCGTCCAGTTTGCCCTGGACCCTTCCGAACTCGGTCCTGGCCTCGGCGAGGACCGCGCTTCTCGCTGCCAGTGCGGCGGTTTCCCTTCCCACCACGGCGCCGGTCTCCTCCAGCCTGCCGGTGATCCCGGCGAGCTGATCCCTGATCTCGGTGGATTCGATGAGGTTCATCGCCTCCCTGTAGCGCTTTATGGATTCGGTAACCCTTTCGTGTTTCCTGTAGGCGGATACCTGTCTTTTCAGTGAGGAGCAGCCGGTTTCCACCTCGGATATGATGTCGGCCAATCTTTCAAGGTCGGATGCGGCGGATTCCAGTTTGAGTTCGGCCCTGTGCCTCTGTATCTTGTACTTCACTATTCCCGCCGCCTCGTCGAAGAGGAACCTGCGGTCTTCCGGCCTGCTGGACAGTATGGTCCCAACCATTTTCGACTCCAGTATCCAGTAACCGGTGGAGCCGAGACCCCTGTCCACTATGAGGTCGGTGATGTCCATCAGCCTGCACCGGGAACCGTTTATGCTGTACTCGCTCTCCCCTGACCGGAAGAGCTTCCTGGTAACGGAGACCTCGTCGTAATCAAGGCCCAGGGACCGTTCCGTGTTGTCGAATGTAAGTGTGACCTCCGCCATGCCCAGCTGTTTTCTCTTCGTGGAACCGGAAAAGATCACCGATTCCATTTTCTCCGCCCGGATCTGTTTAGGGCTCTGTGTCCCCAGAACCCAGCGGAGGGCATCGGCCACATTGCTCTTGCCGCAGCCGTTGGGACCTACAATGGAGGATATTCCCCTTCGGAAATCTATCCTGAAGGGATCTGCAAAGGATTTGAAACCGACTATCTCAAGACTTTTAAGGCGCATCTGAAGGTCCGTTCGATCGAAGAAACACAAAAACATAAGTGGTAAAGCTGACGATAATGAGCAGTGCTGCAAGAATGCCGAGAAGGTCCGTGCCGAAAACCACCGGACCCGCTGAAAAACGCAGTTCCGGAAGGACCGCCTGGCGTATCATGTACAGGGCGAGAACCAGGGTTGCGGTCTTGCCCCAGATATTGGATGACGGAACCCTGACCCGCTTTGCCATGAAAAGCCCGCCGACCACTATCAGGCCCTCCCGGCACAGAAGAAGCCACAGAAGCCATTGCTGCATGAGTCCCGCCTGATCAGGCGAAGGCCATTATGAGAAAGGCCGCTTTGTCCGCTCCGGGGTCAAGTATCTTACCCCAGTCGCTCACCGTGCCGGTCTTCCTTGCCAGGGCGCCGTCTATGGCGTCGGTGAGTGCGGCGAGAACCATGAATACCGCCGTTTCCAGCCTGTGCCCCCCCTGAAGGGAAAAGGCCGCCGCCAGGGCAAGGGGGACCCTTGTCATGCTGATGATATTCGGAGGGGTCAGGAATTTTCCCTTTATCACGGAGTCGCCTCCAGAAGACGCCTTGCGTGGGCTTTCGCGCCGTCGCCGCCGCCAAGGAGCCTGGAGAGTTCCACAAGCCTCTTTTCCCTTGTGTCGAGGTGGTTCACCACGGTGGCGGGCATTTCGCTGCTGAAGGTCTTCTCCACCGCCATATGCCTGTGTGCCCTGGAGGCTATCTGGGCCAGGTGGGAAATGACGATTATCTGACGGGAGCCTGCGGCCCTGAGGAGGGAGTCGGCAAGATGATGGGCCGTTTCTCCCCCGGTTCCTGAATCGATCTCGTCGAAGATCAGTGTAGAAGCTGAACCGGAATCAGCCAGGGACAGTGCCAGGGCCAGGGCCACCCTGGAAAGCTCTCCACCGCTGGCCACCGATTCCAGGGTGTCCGGTGGAATCCCCCTGTTGGCGGTGAACATGAAGACCACGGTTTCAGCACCGGTGGAACAAAGTTCAGCGTCTTCGACGGGGATGGCCTTCACCGGGTCCCTGAACTCCACATGGAAATCGGCATGGGGCATGTTGAGGCTTCTTATCTCGCCGCGGACCCTTCTGGATAGCTCCTCGGCCCCCCGGCGCCGTTTTTCTGAGAGCTCCTTTGCCATTTTTACAAGCCCCCGGGAGGCTTTTTCCGCGAAGAGTTCGAGCCCCTCCAGTGATGCCTCGGCCTCGTCAAACTCCCGAAGCCTTTCCGACAGGGATTCCCCGGCGGCCAGCATCCCCTCAAGGGTTCCCCCGAAACGGGACATCAGCCGGAGTATCCGTCGAGACGCCGTTCTATCTCGGCCATCATTACCGGGGCGTCCTCTCCGGTGGATATCTCCCGGGCAATAAGGGAAGAAGCCTCTTTAACGGCGATGGAGGCCTGTTCCAGCAGGTCGATGATGGCGCCGCTGCCCGGGGATTCCCGCTGGATGTTCCCAAGTACCCTACTGAGAAGGGAGGAGACCCCGTTCTCACCCTGGAGGATATCTTCCGACTGCCCGAAGAGTACGGTATGCCTGGCGGCATCCCTGAGCTCCCTTTCCCGGCGGGTCAGCTGGTCATAGTCCTGTTCAGAGGGCTTAAGCTCCTGGAACATGTTCATCTCATGAAGGAGTATTTCCCTGCTGGAAACTGAGCTTTGAATGAAGGACCTCAGCTCCTGGATCTTTGAGAGGGCCCTTCGATAACCGGTGAATTCACCGTTGAAGGCCTCCCTCAGAGCGGTTGTTCCCGAGAAATCGTCCAGGATCTCAAGCTGTCTTGAGGATTTCAGAAGGATCGGTGTGGAGCGCTGGCTGTGAAGCTCGGCGAAATGCCTCACCGCGGCCCTGACCTCGTCGAGGGTGGAAAGTGAGTCGTCGATGAATACCCTGCTTCTGCCCTCAAGGCTTATCTCCCTGCGGACAATGGTCTCTCCCGCGGCGGGATCCAGGAAGACCGCCTCCACCGAGGCGTTCCTTGTGCCCGGTCTTACCAGGGAGCGATCCGCCCTTTTTCCCGTGGCCAGCATCAGCCCGTCCACCAGTATGGATTTGCCGCTTCCCGTTTCCCCGGTGAGAACATTGAGACCCCTCTCGAACTCCAGGGAGGTATCGCTGATGGTGGCCAGATTCTTCAGTGTTATGGACTTCAGGATCACAGGCGCTACCCCCTGAATCCCCAGCCGAGTTTCCTTCCCAGGGTGGAGAAGTAGTCGGCTCTTTTGCCGGTCCTGATAACCGGGCACTTGAGTTCTGAAGCGCTGACGGTGATGGATTCACCCTGGGCTATGGGGCCGCATTCGGCCCTTCCGTCGGCGATGATCAGGGGGTCCTTTCCTCTGGCCCTCAATACCGTGAACTCGATGTCCGCGGTAAGTGGTACCACAATGGGCCTTATGGCCAGGAGGTGGGGGCAGATGGAGGTGATTATCACCACTGGAAGGTCGGGGTAGAGCACCGGACCACCGCAGGAAAGGTTATATGCAGTTGATCCGGAAGGGGTTGATACCAGAACGCCGTCGGAGGCCATCAGGGCCACCTGCCTGTCATCAACGGATACCCTTATGTGAAGTATGCCGCCCTCGGCGCACCTGTTTATGCATATCTCGTTCAGGGCCCTGACCTTTCTGCCCCGGGGTCCGGTTGTTTTAAGCACCGGCAGGTGATCTATCATGTAATCTCCAGTGAGGAGACACTCCATGGAGTCCCTCACCGAGGACAGCTCGCAGTCCGCCAGGAAACCCAGGTGCCCGGAGTTAACCGCCAGGACCGGAACGCCGGTGCCCAGCAGTTCGTCCATTGTGCGAAGGATTGTTCCGTCGCCGCCCACGGTGACCACCGCCTCGGCTTCGGCGGGGGAACCGGCAAGGGTGAAGCCCCACGGATGAAGGATTCATTCAGACCGGAATCGTTGTGGCCGGATATGAACACCCTGCGAATAGGCTTCATCCTGTCTCCCTGAAATGCCCCTCGGCGGACCGGGCTATTCCACCGGGGTCAAGGTTGAGTTCCGCCAGTATGCCCCCGGTTGAGCCGTGGGGAACGAAACTGTCCGGTATGCCCAGGGAGAGAACGTTCTTCTTCGGAAGTACCGAAGCAATGAAGCTTCCAAAGCCCCCGGCAAGGGATCCCTCTTCGATGGTTATTACCGATCTGTTCTCCGCCAGCTCACGGATTTGGTCCACCGGAGCGGGTTTAAGCCACACGGGATCGAAAACACAGGCTGATATCGATGAATGCTCCAGGACAGCGGCGGCCTCCACCGCGGCGGACACCATGGGACCCACGGCTATGATGAGAATATCCCTACCCTCCCTGATCAGCTGACCGGAGCCCATGGGCAGACTCCCCGGAGAGGGAAAGCGCAGAAGGGGTTCCTGGCCCCGGGGATATCTGATGCCCACCGGACTGGAAAGGGTACGCAATTCCTGAAGAAGTATCTTTTCGAGAATGCTGCAGTCCCTCGGGGCAGCAAGGGAGAGCCCCGGCACAGCCAGGAACATGGATATGTCGAAAATGCCGTGGTGAGTGGGTCCGTCGGCGCCCACCACACCGGCCCTGTCCATGGCGAAGACAACCGGGGCGTTCTGAAGGGCGGCGTCGTGGATCACCTGATCGTAGGCCTCTGCATGAAGCTGCTGTAAACCGCCACCACCGGTTTCATCCCTCCGAATGCAAGGCCGCAGGCGAATGTGACCGCGTGCTGCTCTGCGATGCCCACATCGAAGAAGCGTTCGGGGTGCACCTCTCCGAACTCCCTGAGCCCTGTGCCGTCGGGCATGGCGGCGGTTATGGACACCACCGACGGGTCTTCTGACCCGGCCTTCAGCATTCCTTCGGCAAATGCCGAGGTGAATGTCCTTCCAGGGCTTTCACCGCCACACCGCTCACTCCGTGGTGTGAGACCGGCTGGCATTCGGCGGGTTCGAAACCCTTGCCCTTCTTGGTGATCACGTGGACAAGGACCGGCCCGCTGAGCCTGCTGACCCTGTCCAGAACAGCGGTCAGACTGGCGAGGTCGTGGCCGGGAATGGGACCGAAGTAGTTAACCCCGAACTCCTCGAAAATGGATGCCCTTGTGGCTATGGTCTTCTTCAGGGCGGAAGAAACCTCGTGGGCGGCTATGCGCATTCTTTCGCCCAGGGAAGGCACCCTGCCCAGGGCGTGCCAGACTTCGTCCTTGAAACGGTTATAGGTCTTGTCGGTGAGGAGCTTGCTGAGATGCCTTGAAACGGCACCCACGTTCCTGGATATGGACATCTCGTTGTCGTTGAGGATTATGGTGATGTCGGTTCCCCTGCTGTCGAGGTTGTTCAGCCCCTCGAAGGCAAGTCCGGCACTCATGGCGCCGTCGCCGATAACCGCAACCACCCTTTCATCCCTGCCGGCTATGTCCCTTGCCCTGGCAAAGCCCAGAGCGGCGCTTATGGATGTGCTGGAGTGGCCGGTCCCGAAAACGTCGAAGGGGCTTTCCGAACGCCTGGGAAAACCGCTGAGGCCACCGGTCTGCCTGATGGTGTGGAAGAGGTCTCCCCTTCCGGTGAGAAGCTTCCATGGATATGTCTGGTGGCCCACATCCCAGATGATCCTGTCGGTTTTCGGGTCGTAAACGGTGAGCAGGGCTATTGTCAGTTCCACCACGCCCAGGCTGGAGGCAAGATGACCCCGGTCTTGCACACCACTCCAATTATTCGATCACGGACCTCCCCGGCCAGGTGGACCCTTTCCTCGATGGAAAGACCGGGGATCAGCGAGGGATCCTTTATGCTGTCAAGAAGTCTGGTCACTATTTCCTTCTTTCAGGCAGATATTCCACCAGCTCCACGGTTCCGGACCAGTCACCGGGAAGGGCCTCCAGCCTCCGGCGGATGGAAAGGGCGGTTTCCCTGGCCAGCTTCCTGGCCGCTGAAAGCCCGAGTGTGGTAACCGGATTGCACTTGCCCATTTCTGCGTCCTTCGCCACGGCCTTTCCCATCTCGGTAGCGGTTCCGGTAACATCGAGAATGTCGTCGGTGAGCTGAAAAAGCCAGCCTATATCATCGCCGATAGGGGAAATGGAAACAAGTTCACCGGGGGGAAGCCCCGCGGAAAGGGCGCCAAGTTCCATGGAAACCCGTATCATGGCAGAGGTCTTGCCCCTGATCATCCTTTCGGTCCAGGAAGGGTCAGCCAGGGAGGGTGGTACATATCCATGAACTGTCCCCCCACCAGCATGGATGCACCGGCGGCCAGCACAAGCCTTTCAGCCATCAGCCTGGTGACGTTGGAGGGCAGCGGTGTTCTGAGAACCTCCCTGAAGGCCTGCATCAGGAGTATGTCCCCGGCGAAAAGAGCCCCTTCCCTGCCGCATATCCTGTGAAGTGTCGGTTTTCCCCGCCTGAGGTCGTCGTTGTCCATTCCCGGAAGGTCATCGTGGATCAGGGAATAGGTGTGTATCATCTCCACGGCGCAGGCGGAGGGAAGGGCAGCGGCGGTTTCACCGCCCAGGGCGGAACAGGCCTGGAATACCAGAAATGGCCTTATCCTTTTGCCGCCGGCCCCGAGGGAATAGGCGCAGTTTTCAGCGTGGGGCCCATTCTCACTGAACATTTCAAGGTTTTTCAGCCCCTGATCCACGAGATCAGCGCTCTCGCTAAGCTTCCTTTTCAGTATCTTCGATATGCTCATGTATCCGCCTCAGTTCAATGACTCTGCCGCCGCCGTCGAGTTCCACCGCCAGTCCGTTGACCATTCCACTACCCTGGGCGACCTGAAGCCTGCTGTATCTGCCGCTGATGAACCTTGCGATGGATGTTTTCGTTTCCATGCCTATAACACCGGAAGGGGATCCGCACATGCCGAGATCGGTGATATAGGCCGTACCTCCCGGAAGTATACGCTGATCCGCCGTCTGAACATGGGTATGGGTGCCGGCAACCAGGGTAACCCTGCCGTCGAGATATCGTGCCAGGGCCATTTTTTCGCTGGTGGCCTCGGCGTGGAAATCTATCAGTCTGACATCGGCACCCCGGGATTCGATGATCCGTTCGGCGGTCCTGAAGGGGCATTCCCCGGTAAACTCGGTGAAGACCCTGCCCTGCAGATTGACTATCTGAACCGAAAGACCGCACCTTGAAATAACAAGGCTCCCCCTGCCCGGGTTTCCCGGGGGATAGTTGGCCGGCCTGAGAACCCTGGAGTCCGGCGCTTCAAGGAGGGGGATGATCTCGTTCCTTTTCCAGATATGGTTTCCGGATGTTATCACATCCATACCTGCCCTGAACAGGTCTTCAGCTATGTCCGGCGTTATTCCGAAGCTCCGGCTGCATTCTCGCCGTTAACTATCTTCAGGTGGTAACCGCTTCCGGACCGGGCAGGTATGAGAGAACCGCGTTCCTTCCCGGTCTTCCAACGATGTCGCCGAGTATCAGTATCCGCACCGGCTTATCTTGCCGTTTCCGATGCCCGGAGTTCCCTTATCACCGTAACCTTTATCTGTCCGGGGTACTCCATTTCGTTCTCTATCTTCCTGGCTATCTGTCTGGCCATGTCAATGGCGGTTTCGTCCTTGACCATTTCCGGCCGTACGGCTATTCTGAGTTCTCTGCCCGCCTGGATGGCGTAGGACTTCTTTACACCCTCGAAGGAGTCGGCAATGGTCTCCAGCCTGTGAAGCCTCTTGATGTATAGTTCCAGAGTTTCCCGCCTTGCCCCGGGCCTTGCGCTGCTCACCGCGTCGGCTGCCTGCACCAGTATGGCATAGAGGCTTTCCGGTTCCATCTCTTCATGGTGGGCTCCTATTGCATTTGATACGGTTCTGGGTTCGTTGAACTTCCTCGCAAGTTCCATTCCCACCATTGCGTGTGAGCCCTCGAGATCGTGGTCGGTGGCCTTACCTATGTCATGAAGGAGGCCCACCCGTCTGGCAAGGGCGGGATCGAGCCTCAGCTCGCTGGCGAGAAGGCCGCATATGTGGGCTACTTCCAGGGAATGCTGGTACATGTTCTGGCCGTAGCTGGTCCTGTAGCGGAGCCTGCCGAGGTGCCTGATCAGCTGGGGGTGCAGACCGGTAACGCTGGCCTCCATGACAAGTTCGTTGCCCAGTTTACGGATGGTCTTTTCCATTTCGCTGCGGATCTTTCCCACCACGGACTCTATTCTTCCGGGATGGATCCGGCCGTCGCTGATCAGCTTCTCGAGGGAGAGCCTGGCCACCTCCCGCCGTACCGGATCGAAACAGCTGAGAACAACCGCTTCAGGGGTGTCGTCTATCACCACATCCACACCGGTGGATTTCTCGAAGGCCCTGATGTTCCTGCCTTCCCTGCCTATGATCCTGCCCTTCATGTCGTCGTTGGTCAGGTTCACCACGGAAACACAGCTCTCCACCACATGGTTAGCCGCGCATCTCTGTATGGCCGTGGCAAGAAGATTGTTCGCCTTGTCCTCGGCTGCCTCTCCGCCTCGTCAAGTATCCTTCTGGTGAGTTTAGCCGCTTCAAGGTCGGTCTCCTCACGAAGGTTGGAAAGGAGAAGGTCCCGGGCTTCCTCCCTGGAGAGTTTGGCAACCTCCTCCAGCATGGCGTTCTGCTCTTCCAGGAGCTTGTTGGCCTCTGGTGTTTCGCTATCAGCGCCTGCTCCATCTCTCCCAGGGCAGTTTCCTGCTGGGACAGGGATTCAGCCCTGTTCTCGATGTTCTCCCTGGTTCTCTCCATCTGCTGGGCGTGGCGATTGATATCGTTTTCCCTGCGGTCGAGTTCGGACTGCTTCTTCCTGAGCTTCTCAAGCTCGGTGGATCTCTCTTCCGTTATCCTTTCACGGCCCTCGAGAACAGCTTCCTTCTTCAGGCTCTCGGATTCCCGTCTTGCCTCGGCAAGGATTCTCTCAACTTCGGTGGCTGCGCTACCTATTTCTTTGTTTACCAGCATCTTATGCAGCAGCCAGCCAAGCAGGAACATTATGGCCCCCGCTGCTGCCGGTATCAGATAAGTGCTCATTTCTTCAGTTCTCCGTTTCAGGCGCGGGCGGCATCTATGTTAATCAGGGAGGCTGTCCGGTTCCGCAGATTCCCGCGACGCTTAACTGCGGTACTGCCTTCCTGATGACTGTGTCTATTCTGTGCCGCTGCTCTGGTCGGAACCCTGAAAGATGACAGGTGCAGATGAGCCGGGTGATTCGGATAACTTAGCCGCGCCTCTGTTTCCAGTTTCATCCCCGTCCTCGGAAAGGGCGGAGTCTATCTTGTCCGCAAGTGACGAAAGAAGCATATGATGGGCATCTTCCATCTCTTCCAGCTGCGAGGTCCTGGAAAACAGCTCGTCGATGATGTTGAGAGAGGCGAGAATGGCCACCTTGGCAGTGGAGGTCATTGCTACGTTCTCGGTCATCTGGCGCATGCGCATATCTAGAAAGTGGGCGATCTCCGCTATGTACGCGGGATCGCCCTCTCCTCTTATCGAATACTCTCGTCCGTAGATGTTGACCCTGGTGTTCTCCGGACGCTCACCCATTGGTATTCTGCCCTTTATCATCCCTCAGACCATCCAGTTTCTCCAGAACAGATTCAAGCCTCTGTTTCATCTCCTGCCTTTCCCGCAGGAGCCTGGCATAGTGAATTCTGAGAAGATTGTACCCTTCTGAGTCGGTATTCCCCGCCTGGTATTCGAGCCTCTTCTCGAGCTCTTCTATCCTGTCGAGGAGCTTTTTGTTCTCCCGGCAGACGGAGCCGTACCTGAGAATGAGCCTGTCCACCGCTTCAGTCAGCCTTTCGGCAGAACCGGTGATGGGCAATGCAGATCCTCCTGTCTATTCAGTTCCTTCGGGATTCAGTTCCTTCCGGGCCACTTCCACTATCTTGCTGAAGGCGACGGGATCCATCACCGCGAGGTCAGCCAGCATTTTCCTGTCGATCAGTACCCCGGCCTCGAAGACCGTCGATGAGGGTGTTGTACTTCATTCCGTTCTCCCGGGCGGCGGCATTGATCCGTGTTATCCACAGGGCTCGGAAGTTTCTCTTCTTGTTCCTTCTGTCACGGTACTGGTACTCCAGGGCCCTTTTCCCGGCCTCAGAAGCCACCGTGTAGAGTTTCCTTCTGCCTCCGAAGTTGCCCTTGGCCGCTTTAAGTACCTTCTTGTGCCGCTTGTGTCTGGTTACTGCACTTTTTACTCTGCTCATGGTTCAGGTCTCCGTATTCTAGGGCAGGAGTACTCTCATGCGCCTGGTATCAGGAGCCGACGCGATTCCCGCCGTGCGAAGCTTCCGCTTGCGCTTTCTGCTCTTCTTGGTTTTTATGTGACCGGCATGGCTGTGCCTGACGACTATCTTGCCGGTCCCGGTTTTCTTGAAGCGCCTGGCAGCGCCCTTGTGTGTTTTCATTTTTGGCATTGCTCTATTTCCTTACTCTGTCAGCTAGAACTCTGTTCCCGCCTGGGGGCAAGAATCATTACTAGGAACCTGCCCTCCATGGCCGGTTGTTTCTCAATCTGCGCGAGATCGTTCAGATCCTCTGAAAGCCTCTCGAGCAGAGCGTATCCCTGATCTTTGTAGGCCAGCTGCCTTCCCCGGAAGACAACGGTGGCCTTTACCTTGTTGCGGTTTTCGAGGAACTCCCTGGCGTGCTTCATCTTGAAATTGTAGTCATGGAGTTCCGTATTGGGACGGAACTTCACTTCCTTCAATCCGCCTGAATGCTGCTTCTTACGGGCTTCCCTTTCCTTGCGGTTCAATTGATACCGGTACTTCCCGTAATCCATTATCCTGCAAACGGGGGGATCACTCACTCCGCTTATTTCCACAAGATCAAGACCCGCCTCGGTTGCCATATCCATGGCCCTGGCGAAATCAACCACTCCCACATGCTCACCATCCTGATCAATCAGCCTTACCTTCTGGCTTTTGATCTCTCCATTTACGCGGGTGGAGTTTGCGATTTCCCTCTACCTCCGTTCCGGCAACGCAGGTCTGCGGCAGTTTTCCACAAGAACATCCAGCGCCTGATCGACGCCGAAGGTTCCAATGTCGCCCTCGCCATGCCTGCGAACAGCCACAGTGCCAGATTCGGTTTCCCGTTCACCAATGATGAACATATAGGGAACCTTGCCGGTTTCGGCATCCCGAATCCTGTAACCTATTGTTTCACTCCGCATGTCCAGCCGGCACCTTATGCCGGCGGATAACGCTTTTTCATAAACTTCCCCGGCAAAATCAGACTGCGCCGAGGTAATCGGTAAGATAACGAGCTGAACCGGTGACAGCCAACCCGGGAAATTACCGGCGTAGTGCTCGATGAGATTCCCGACGAACCGTTCCACGGAACCGAAGAGGGCCCGGTGTACCATATAAACCCTGTGTTCCGCGCCGTCGTCGCCGGTGTAGTTAAGGTCGAACCTTCCCGGTATGTTGAAATCGAACTGAACCGTTGGGCCCTGCCAGTACCTTCCCAGGGCGTCCCTGAGCTTGATGTCTATCTTGGGACCGTAGAACGCCGCCTCGCCCCTTACTGTGGTGTATTCCTCTCCCATGTCGTCCAGGGCCCTTGCCAGCGTGGGCTCCACAGCCGCCCAGTCCGACGGGTCTCCGGCGTACTTCTTCGGGTTTTCCGGGTCCATCAGGGAAAGCTCTATGCGATATCCGAAGTCGAAGATCTTCAGGAAGTATAGGGCGAAACGCACCACATCCTGGATCTCTCCAACTATCTGATCCGGGGTGCAGAAAATGTGGCCGTCGTCCACAGTAAAGCCCCTCACCCGCATCAGACCGTGGAGGGCGCCGCTTCTTTCATACCTGTAAACGGTTCCCAGCTCGGCTATCCTCAGGGGAAGGTCGCGATAGGACCTTTTCTCGCTCTTGTAGATGATGATGTGCCCGGGGCAGTTCATGGGTTTCAGGGCGTACTGGCCATTCTCCACCTCGGTGAAATACATGTTGTCACGGTACCAGTCGTAGTGCCCGGAGGTCTTCCAGAGTTCCACCGGGGCCATGTGGGGTGTGCTCACCAGCTGGTAGCCGGCGGCCCGGTGTGCGTCCTTCCAGAGATTCTCGAGGTTCTCCTTAATGATGGTTCCCCCGGGAAGCCAGTAAACGAAACCCGGCCCACCCATGCCGCTGGAGTTGAAAAGGCCCAGCTCCCTGCCAAGTTTCCTGTGGTCGCGCTTTTTTGCCTCTTCCACCAGGGCCAGGTGTTCCTTCAGCTCTTCCTTGGCGGGAAAGGCCGTTCCATATATCCTTGTGAGCATTTCATTCTTCTCGCTGCCCCGCCAGTAGGCCCCGGCCACGCTGAGGAGTTCAAAGGCGGCGAGAAACTTCGTGGACGGCACATGGGGTCCCCTGCACAGGTCGGTGAAATCCCCAGTGAATAGAGGGAAATGGTCTCCCCACGGTCCTCTATCTCGGAAAGAAGCTCCATCTTGAATCTTTCGCCCCTGCGGGAAAAGAGCTCCCGGGCCTGGGAAAGTGTGAGTTCACTCCGCCTGAAGGGCAGGTTCTTCTTCACCAGGTTCCTCATTTTGTTCCTGATCCCTGCAAGATCTGACTCGCCGCCAAAGCCTGGTATTACCATGTCGTAGTAGAAGCCGTCCTCTATGGAGGGGCCTATGCCGAAAATGGCATCCGGATACAGTTCGAGCACCGCCGCGGCAAGGAGGTGGGCGCAGCTGTGTCTGATGATCTCCAGGGCTTCATCGTCCGCCGGTGTGATTATCCTGATACGGCCCCCGGCGGGAACCGGTGAGGAGATGTCGTGCAGTACGCCGTCGAGGCTGAATGCCAGGGCTTTCTTGGCAAGGCTTCCGGAAATGGAAGAAGCAACTTCCAGGCCGGTGGTGCCCGGGGATATTTCTGTTGAACTGTTGTCTGGAAAGAATATACGCATCATTTCGCTCAACCTCCCCCCGGGTGATCGATCTTTGAATAGAATATGGTGGGCGATACTGGAATCGAACCAGTGACCTCTTGCATGTCAAGCAAGCACTCTAACCAACTGAGCTAATCGCCCACCGATACTGAACAGTGATGTTAATACCGCCGGCGAACAATATCCAAAGCCCATCGGTGGTGTCAAGTGCGGGGGGTGTTGACCACCGGGGGAATATTGGTTATCAGTTACACTCGTACCGCGGGGCATCCGCGGCACTGTTCTACAAGACTTTTTTTGAAAGGATACTTATGAAACTCTTTGCAGTTCTTCTTGCTGTTACCGGTTTCGCCTTTGCTTCCGCCACATTCAGTGGCCACGGAGGCGGCATTGGCGGCGGGGCCGTTTACCCTGAAACCGACGATCTCCTTGACAGCTACGCCTACAGCGAAGCCGAACAGATGAGCACCATCGGCGCCTCCTTCGGCGACTACGCAGCCATCGACGACTTCACCTACAGCCCGGGCAACGATATCACCCTCACCAACTATGTGGGCTGGGGCGTAACCACCGCATCCACTCCTTCATCCCTCAATCTCCTTGTGGTGGTAGACGACGGCGGCGTTCCCACCGGAGCCCCTGACATCACCTCCTACTCCATCACCGCCGGGAACACCGGTTACACCTACGGGGGATACACCATCTGGATGGTCGAGTTCGATCTCTCCAGCAACCCCGTAGTTGACGATCCCGTATGGCTGGGACACCACCGCGAGGGCGCCGATACCTGGTACCCCATCGGCGGAACCACCGTCACCGGTTCCGAGGGCTACAGAACAATAGCCGCCGGATGGGACTGGCAGCCCTTCAGCCAGGAACTTGAAGCCGGCGACCTCTTCAAGGTGGTCGAGGGAACCGTTTCCCTCCAGAGGAACACCTGGGCAGGCATCAAGAACATGTTCTAAACCGTAACAGGTTTAAGGGGAGGCCTCCGGGCCTCCCCTTTTTTCTTGACATCCCCTGGAAAATATCGGATTATAGCGGCAGGAGGTGTTTTATGAAGTTCATTGCAGCTGTATTCGTTTTTTCCATGGTCTCCCTTTCCCCAGACCGCCCCGATCTTTCCGGCCACCGACTACATCTACGACACCTACGCCTATCAGCAATCCCAGATCACAAGCACCGTGGGAGCGTCCTTCGGCGACTACGCCGTTGTGGACGACTTCACCTTCTCTGGCTCTGTTTACGGTTATACATGCTGGGGAGTAACCACCGAAGGGCCGCCCTTCGAGCTTGAACTCATGCTTGTTCCCGACCAGGGAGGTGTGCCCCAGGGTGGCCCGTCAAGTACAAGGGTCTACGCCGCGGGTATCGCCGATTCCGGTTTCAGTTTCGCCGGTTACACCGTCTGGATAGCCGAGTTGAACCTCTCGCCGTCGCCCCTGATCGAGGCCGGCACCTGGTGGCTGGGTTCAAGGCGAAACGACGGAGGCAACTGGTATCCCATGGCGGGAACCACGGTTTCCGGTTCCGAAGCCCACAGAACGTTATCCTACGGGTGGAGCTGGCAGCCCTACAGCCAGTCCATAGAAGAGGGGGATCTTTTCAAGATAATAGAGAGCACGCCACCCTCCTCACTGGAAAGGCAGACCTGGGCGGGAATAAAGCTTTCCTTCTAGCCGGGAACTATCGTGGTTCCCGCTCTGCCCTCCAGAGCGGCAACAAGGTTTCCCGGGGAAGATATGATCACCCTTGAACCGCCGTGTTCCAGGAAGCCCAGGGCGGCGGCTATCTTCGGTTTCATGGATCCCGAGGCGAACTGGCCCTCTTCCATGTATTTTTCTGCATGCAGGGCGGTGAGTGTTCTCAGTGCCTTCTGCTCCGGCTTTCCGAAGTTGATGTAAACCTCGGGAACACCGGTTGAGATTATGAAGGTGGCGGCGTTCACCTTGGTGGCCAGAAGGGCTGTGGCGTGGTCTTTGTCTATCACCGCCGCCCACTCCCCGTATCTTCTTGCCGTCCCGCACCACGGGCACGCCGCCCCCGCCGGAGGCAATAACTATCTGACCGGCGTCCAGCAGGGCGTTGATTGCATCTATTTCAACTATTTTCTTCGGGATCGGGGAGGGAACAACCCTGCGCCAGCCCCTGCCGGCGTCCTCCCTCATTATCCATCCCTTCGAGTCCATTCTTTCCCGGGCCTCTGCCTCGGTGTAGAAAGGCCCAACGGGCTTCGTGGGGTTCTGGAAGCCGGGATCGTCTGCCTTTACCTGAACCTGGGTGATCAGGCTGGATACGGGGATGTCCCGGCCCTTCTCCTCAAGAACGTCGCCGAGTACCTGCTGGAGGAAGTAGCCTATTATGCCCTGGGTGGCGGCAACGTTGACATCCATGCCATCAGGGGGGATTATGTGGGCGGCCTGGGCGTTCCTTATGAGTTCATAGCCCACCTGGGGCCCGTTGCCGTGGGTTATCAGAAGGCTTCCGAACAGATCGGCTATCTCAGCCAGTTCCTCGCATACCTCCCTGGCAACCTTGTGGGTATCCAGATTCCCCCTTCGGGAACCGGGCTCGATCAGCGAGTTCCCGCCGATGGCCACAACCGTTCTGCCTTCGTTTCTCATTCCTTTTCCTCCGATGAGACCTCGAGCCGTCCGGTTCTTCTGAACAGGAAAAAAACGGCGATGCCCCCGATACAGATGGCGATGTCCGCCACGTTGAAGGTTGGCCATCTCCATCCGGAGACGCCCAGATCGATAAAATCCGTAACCTTGCCCATCAGTATCCGGTCAACCAGATTACCCAGGCGCCGCCGAGGATCACCCCCAGCCACACTATCCTGGCGCCGCCCTCAACTTTCAGCATGTACTTCACAAGGAAAAAACAGGCCAGCCCCACCAGGGCGGAAAGGAGGATGGGTCCCCCCCAGCTTATACTGAAGGCAGCCCCGTAGTTGTAGCGCAGTGTGAACCTTGCGGCGTTTCCGATGAACTCCCTCGGAATGCCGTCCAGAAGCAGGTTCCTGGCAAGTATCTTCGTGGCCTGATCCACCAGCAGCACAAGGGCGGCGGCAAGGAATCCCGGTGTTCTGCCCTTAATCGCCAATTGACTGCAGTACCCTTCCGCACCTGGGACAGACATCTTCGGCGAAGGGATGTGAGCCCACCTCCGGTGTGATCTTCCAGCACCGCTGGCACTTGTTCCCCTCGGCTTTCACTGTCTGTATCTCTATCGGCTCCCCGGAGCTCACCAGCGCCCTGGAAACTATAAGGAGATCGGCCCAGTTCTCTCCCCTTGCATTCTCCACCATTTCATCGGGAAGGATCAGGTGAACATGGGCGTCCAGGGCTCCACCGATGGTGCCGTCCGCCCTGTTCTCCTCCAGCTGCTTGAGCACCGTTTTCCTCACTTCGAGATAGGGAGCCCAGGATGCCAGCTCGGCCTCTTCACCGGGGTAAGGGCCATGTCCTTACTGAATGCCGCCAGGTGAACGCTCTCCACCGGACGGATGGTTTCCGGGAGGTGGTCCCAGATGTCCTCGGCGGTGAAGGGAATGATCGGGGCAAGGAGCTTCGTGACATTCATGGTCAGCCAGCCCATGAGCTCCACGGTGGCACTCCGTTCGGGACCTCCGGGGTGGTCACAGTAAAGCCTGTCCTTCCTCACATCCAGGTAAAGGCCGGACAGCTCGATGACGAAGAAGTTCCTCAGCTCCCGGTAAACCCTGTGGAACTGGAACTTGCCATACTCCTCGAGGCAGAAGGCAAACAGCTTCTGAAGCGAAGCCACATATAGCGGTCGAGTCCCCGGAGGTCCTCAGGATCCGGGAGCTTCCCGGTACATTCCGCTATGTTCCCCAGCATGAACCTGATGGTGTTCCTTATCTTTCTGTAGGCTTCCCTGCAGTCGTCGAGCTGGCTCAGATCTGCTCTGAAATCCGCAGTGTAGTCAATTCCCGCGAACCAGAGCCTCAGTATGTCCGCTCCGTTGGAATTGATGATCTTCAGGGGGGAGATCACATTGCCCAGGGACTTCGACATTTTCTTTCCCTTTTTATCCTGTATGAGACCGTGGGTCACTATGTGGTTCGCCGGACGGGAAAGTCCGAGCGCGCTGGATGTTATAAGGCTCACACCGAACCAGCCCCTGTGCTGGTCGGTAGCCTCCAGATAAACGGCGGAGGGTCTTTCAAGGCGGTACTCTTCTGTGAGAACATTGTAATGGCTGAGGGAGCTGTCGAACCACACATCCAGTATGTCATCCACCCTTTTCAGTGAGGTCCCGCCGCAGGACGGGCACAGAGCCTCTCTTTCGTCCAGGGCGAAGACATCCTCCGGTGTCATTTCGAACCATACATCGGCGCCCTCTTCCAGGACCCTGTCGGCGAACCTGTCGATAAGGACCGGGTCCATTACCGGCTCTCCGCAGTCCTGGCAGGTGAAAACAGGCAGGGCAACACCCCAGGAGCGCTGTCTGGAAAGGCACCAGTCCGGACGGACGGACATCATGTTCTTCATCCGTTCGTAGCCCCAGCCGGGATGCCACTTAATGTCGTCGACCATTTCAAGGACCCTTTCCTTAAGGTCCCTGTGTTCAAGGCTGAGGAAGAACTGCTCGGTGGCCCTGAAGATCAGCGGTGTCTTGCAGCGCCAGCAGTGGGGGTAACTGTGCCTGATGTGCTTCACCGCCAGAAGGTGCCCGGAGGCTTCCAGGTCCTTAACTATCAAAGGGTTAGCGTCGTAGACATGCATTCCGGCGTATTTCCCGCCTTCAGAGGTGAATTCTCCACCGGGCCCCACCGGGCAGAAGGTGTCTATTCCGTAGGCCCTTCCCACCATGAAGTCCTCGGATCCGTGGCCCGGGGCGGTGTGGACGCAGCCGGTGCCGTCCTCCATGGTGACATGGTCGGCAACTATCATCCGGGAGGTTCTCGAAGGATCCAGCGGGTGTTCCAGAAGGAGGTTCTCAAGATTCCTTCCGGGAATGCTCACACCGGTGTCCACCGAACCCTCTGCACCGGATTCCTCCATGAACTTCTCCGCCATCCTTTCCGCCACCAGGAAACTTCTGCCCCGGGAGGTTACAATGGTGTATCTCTCGGCGGGATTCAGGGCGACGGCCATGTTGGCCGGAAGGGTCCATGGGGTGGTGGTCCAGATGACCACTTCGGTGTCCCCGGGCACACCGGCCCTTTCCCAGTCTTCCTGGTGTTTGATGGTGAATGCCACATAGATGGAGGGGGAAGTGTGGTCGGCGTACTCCACCTCGGCATCGGCAAGGGCTGTGGAGCAGGAGGTGCACCAGTGTATGGGCCTGAGCCCCTGGTAGATATAGCCGTTTTCCACAAGCTGCCCGAAGGCCCGGACGATGCCGGCTTCATAGGTTTTCTTCATGGTAAGGTAGGGGTTGTCCCACCTGCCGAAAACTCCAAGCCTTTTGAATTCCTCCCTCTGGACATCAACGAAGGAGGATGCGTACTCCCGGCAGCGCTTCCGTATCTCCATTTTGGTAAGGCCGGCGCGGTCCTTACCGGCTTCGGTCATTACCTTGTGTTCGATGGGCATTCCATGGCAGTCCCATCCTGGAACGTAGGGGGAGTAGTATCCCAGCATGGTATGGCTCTTGACTATGAAATCCTTCAGTATTTTATTCAAAGCGGTTCCCAGATGGACATGGCCGTTGGCATAGGGGGGGCCGTCGTGAAGGATGAAGGGGTCTGAATCCTTTCCGGCCTCTGAGATAAGGCCCTCGAGATCCATTTCCTCCCACCTCCGAATGAGCTCCGGTTCCCTGGCGATCATGTTCCCCTTCATGGAGAAGCTGGTTCGTGGAAGCCTTATGGTATCTTTATAGTTCACTACTCCTCACCTCCTTCGGTTTCCTGAATCACTCGGTTCAGGAAAGAAAGCTGTTCCTTTCCGTTGTGTCCGGTCCGACGCAGTTAAGCGCGAATATGACCCTGGCCCCTCCGTGGGCCGCGGTTACCGCAAGGTCGATGCCCTGTGACACCAGCGCCCGGCAGGGAAAGGCTTTCAGTTCGGCGCCGGTGCTGAACCTTGTGTCGGGAACCCGCATCACCGTCCCCGAGGCAAGTGTTTCGCCATCCAGTGAGGGCACTCTGTACATTCCCCTCAGGTTCGGGAAACGGGGACCGAGATGGTCCAGGTTTGCCCCGGCAAGATCCCCGGTTCCGAAAAGGCACAGGTGGTCCGAGGCGAAAAGCCATTCCGTTCTTTTCCCAAGGGCGTCGGCACCTATGAAGAAGAGCCTTTCGCCTCTTTCAAGGGCTTTTCTGACAGCCCCGGGGGAATATTCCGAAGAAACGGAAACGCCATCCGGGGGGGAAACATCCCCTCCCCAGGAGCCGGGCAGGAACAATATCATCGGTCACCTTTCATTTAAGAACCGGAAGGGTAATTATGCACAAGGGGCAGAGCTTCTGCAAGACGGCGGGGTATATTCGGTTTAATTTCTTGCAGCATATGCAGATAAGAGTGGTGATGGAGACCGGCGGACAATCCTGCTGACAGAAGGTGACCCGCCGCCGTAAGGCTCTGGGCACTGCCTGAAAGCCTCCAGTGGTAATAGTATTGCTCGCCGCGATGAAGAAGGTCCGGGTTGCCCTGAACGGGAACCGCAAGGAGCTCCCAGGGATCGGCCTTCCCCGCCAGGCACCTGGCGGCTGTGTGTTTCACCATGGCCACAAAGCCGTTCAGTTTCGAGTTGGATTCCGATGAGACCTCTATGGCCTCGGTGAGCACCGGAATGGCCCTGGAATGATCCCCGGAGCGAAGAAGCATGGAGCCCTGCTTAAGGAGGTTAAGTGAAAGCCTTCTGGTGTCCCCTGAAGACCTTGCGCTCTCTACTGAAGACTCCATCAGATGGATGGCCCCGGGTACATCGCCCTTCTGGAAGGCGATCTGGGCGGAAATGAAGCTTACGGAATCGTCAACGGCGATGCCCCCGGCAAGCTCCCTGAACTCAAGTACGGTTTCCAGACAGTCCTTTGCGGAATCGAACCTGGAAAGGTCTATGAATATCCTGGCCATGTTGCAGTAGGCCACGCATGCCCGGGACAGGTCTCCCCGGGAAACGGTAACGCCAACCAGGCGCATAAGGGAACCAAGGGCTTCGGTGGTTTTCATGAGTTTCCGCTGTGCCACGCTCATGTTGTTCAGTATGACCGTTCTAAGCGAGTCAGCCCGGTCCCCCATTGTCCTCAGACAGGATTCGTATATCCTCAGGGCCATCCCGTAGTCAAGCCTGAGTATCATTGAGTTCGCCAGCAGATTGTACACCGAAGCAAGCCTTCGCCGGTTCCCCGATGGCAGAAGCAGTTCCAGGAGTCTGTCCGCTGCCTTTGTGAATTCACGGAAACGCCCCCTTCTGGTGCAGGCCCTGGCAAGATGATCAGAGCCCTTGTCTCCAGCCATTCGATACCCTCTTCAGCAGCCAGGTAAACCGCCGCCCTGGACACATTGAGGGATGCCTCCACCAGCCCCCTCTCATAGAGCTGCTCTCCGTAAACCGTCAAAGCCAGAGGCATTGATGTACCTCCCCGAAGGGCCAGTTCCGTGAGGTGCTTTTCCGCCTGGCTGAACTCTCCCCTCCCGTGATGATACCCGGCGCAGTGTATGCTTCGGGAAAGCTCGGGATGCCCCCCTTCGTCCCATGAGGGGGAAGGGGGCTCCGAAGAGCGGGAGCACAGCGCCCTGAGGGCTTCCCCACCGGAAAGGTCCCTGAGACCGTCATCCTCCAGGAGCTCAAGGGCCTCCTCCCTCATTTCCTCCCTGTAATAGCTCAGGGCAGCCTGGAATGTGAACTCTTCCCTGTGGTCGGGGTCCAGGAGGGCTGCGGTCCTGAAGAGTTCTGCCCTTCTGTGCTGGCATCCGGTTATCTCCGCTGCCCTCCGGTAAAGGCAGGCCGCCCGGGGGCCGGGGTTTGACCGGGCCAGCAGGCTTCCGGCGAAGGCCAGAGCCCCTGGGGACCCGGACCTGAAATGAAGGACGGTGCTGGAAGCCCTTTCAAAGAGTTCCGATATGGTTTCATCGGGTATTCCCATGAGGATCCTTCTACGGACCTCCCCGGAGAGGAACTCACCCATGAGAGATCCCCTCCACAGATGTATCCTTTTTCCCCTGAGAAACATCTCCTCCCCAGGGGCGGAGGAAAGCGCCCCCGCCTCGAAATGGAAAAACCCCGGGGACAGAACAGCCGCCGCCCTGGCGAAGGAATGAAGACCGGGATCCCGGAGGAACACCTGGTCCAGCATGGCAAACACCTTCCCCTGGCGTATTCCATACTCCCTCACAATACCCGCATAGAGCCCGACGAGACCCGCCCTGCCGCCGGTGGCCTGAATGGCCTCATCCGAAGAGACAGGAACCCCTTCCTCCAAGAGGATGGCCTCCACCTCTTCCCTGGAAATACAGCCGGAATCAGAACCGCGTCCGGTGAAGGGATCCCATCCCTCCCCGGTGAAAGACAGACCACCGGTGGAAAGTGCCCGGGCAGGTTAACGAAGAGGGGAGTATGGACATAGTCAAGGAGGCAGATCACAGTGGAGAGGGTTTGGAGAAGGAGGCCAGAACACTCCTGAAAAGCACCTCGGTGCCCTGCTGTGGTTCAAGCCGGTGAAGAAGCAGTCCCTTCAGGCTCTCCTTGCAGCAGTGCAGACCGGCGGCGGCTTCCATTCCCTCCCTTCCGCTCACAAGGGCCATTTCAGTAAGGTGGGAACGCCATCCGGCCTCGAAGGCCCTTTCCGGATCCGGCAGGGAGTTCCCATGAAATGGTCCTCAGGGCTTCCAGCACCGGCTCTGGAGCACCGAACCTTATGGGCAGGAAGTAGGTGTTCTCCATTACCCGCCTGAGGTTTTGCAGAAGGGTTTCTACCCGGTGAACGTTTCGCACCAGGATTCGAACCCCGCCGCCATCGGTGAGCTCCCGGGATATCCTTTCCGCAAGTTCCCTCTCAGCCATGGAACCATTCCGGGGAACTGGCCGGGGGAACTATCTCCAGTGTTTCCTTCGGGAAGTGGCTCCTGTCCTGATGATCACTCTTCCCTGGGAACGGAGAACTCCCCCGGCAAGCCACCCCACGAGCTCGGCGTTGGCCCTGCCGTCCACCGGGGAGGCTCTCAGCCGCAGCTTGTAGTGACCATTGGCCATAAGGGAATGGAAACCGGTCCTGCCGCTGCGGGGGACCACCCTGACGGTGAAGATCAACTATCCTCCCGGCCCTTTCCTTTCACAGGAACTGCATCCTCCATGAGCATTACCGGTATGTCGTCCTTTACCGGATAGCCCAGTTGGCATTTGCGGCAGACAAGCATTTCATCCCCGGTGGTGATGTACTCCAGATCACCCTTGCATGCCGGGCATACCAGGATCTCGATCAGTCTTTCATCAAGCATGTCGTCCTCCCTGGATCAGATAACGAATTCTCCGTTCCTGATCACCGCTGTTTCATGGCCGGGGTAGGAAACACCGAAAACGTCCACCCCTTCGCCTCCTATCATGAAGTCCGTGTGAACCAGGGACTGGTTGCAGCCGGCTTCCTCCAGCTGCTCCTCGTTCATGGCGGTGCCGCCCTGGATGCAGTCGGTATAACCGTTCCCAAGGGCGATGTGGCAGGTGGCGTTCTCATCGAAAAGAATGTTGTGGAACACCAGGCCGGAGCTGTAAACAGGTGAATCGGTGCCCACCAGGGCTATTTCTCCCAGCATGGAGGCACCGGGGTCCGTTTCAAGATAGCTGTTCAGTACCGCTCCGTTAACGTCGGCGCCGCAGTCGGTTACCCTGCCTCCTTTGAAAACGAACCAGGCACCCTCCACCTGGGCACCGAGCACGGTGACCGGCTGGTGCAGGAGACCCTGCCCTCGGTGGCCTTCATGTCCGGTGTGCTGAAAACCTCTTCGGTGGGAATGTTGGGAAAGAAGACGGTACCGTCGGAGGAGGTGCTGCTTCCCCCGCGGAAGATCCTGCCCGGTCCCATTCCTATGGTGAGGTCGGTTCCCGGCCCGCTGAATCGGAAGGCATCGAAGGCCTTTTCATTAAGGAAGGAAGCCCTTCTTTTCAGCTCGGCGTCGTGTTCCCTCCATGCCAGGGCCGGGTCCGGGAGGTCAAGTCTGAGTATGGGGGTAAGAACCTCCCATATTCTTTCTTCCCAGTTGCCGGTCCCTCCAAGGACCTTGCCGGCCCAGGCCTCCGTGGGAGCAAGGCAGACATTCCATGGAATTCTGTTGGAGGAAATGGCCTTCAGGAACCCCCTCCTGGCCAATGAGGCGGACTTGTTCATCCTGCCCAGCCTGCCGGGATCAGTTCCACGCATGAGGTCCGGGTCCGAAGGCCCCCTGAGGGCCATGGAGCGCCAGCCCTCCTCCACGATGGAATCGTACATTGCCGCGGTGTAGCCGGGCACGTAATCCAGAAAACTCCCTTCGGAGGAATGGTCCACCCTTACTCTATTGAACAGAGGATCCTCAAGGGTTACCTGCACATGTTCCGCGCCGATTTCATAGGCCATTCGGGCCAGGCGGGCAAGGAGTGTCCGGTGAACCGGTTCGCTCCTCAGCCAAAGTCTGTCGCCCTTTTTCAGAGAGAGGGCTCCCGCCAGTATCACCCTGGAATAGGCCTCCAGTATGTCGCTGTTCATCTCATCTCCTTAAATAAGTCCCAGGAAATCGATGGCAAGGGATCTGTATGGGGAACCGGCGGTTTCCAGCACATCGCAGAAACGCAGTCCCACCCTGACCTGGCCGAAACTCTCCCAGTAGGTTTCGATGCTGACGAATCCTCCTGTTTTGTCCGCCCTGTACTCACTGTGGCCGTTGGTGCCCAGATCCCAGTCAATGGCCGCGCCGAAACCGGCGGGAAAGGTTTTATCGAAACCAAGCCAGCAACCGGCGTGATCGGAGCTCTCCCCGGCGATGCTCACACCGGCATGGAAACCGGCATCGCCGCCCCATCCGGCGAAGTTCTTGCTGAAGACCAGATAAAAACCCCTCTCCGGACGGAGATAGTCCACACCCGCCCGGGCGTGTTCCGGTTCATTGTCGTAGCCAAAGGCTATGGCTGGGAAGCTCCTCTTTTCGTCAAGAACCCTGAACCTGGCCTTGAGGAATACCGAATCGAACCATTCCGGGTCACTGCTTCCGGTTATGTTCCAGCCCCCGTAACCGAGACCTGCCATGAACCTGGGAAATATCCCGGCGGTCAGGGAGAAACGAAGACCGTTCACCGGAAAGGTGTTCATTGCCACGTTGAATGTCCGGGGGCGATCACTCCGGCGGTGGGTTCCCCGGCCACCCTCATCAGTTCGCCCGCCGTGGCCGAAAGAGCCAGCAACAGAAGGGGAACCGTCAGTTTCGTTCTCACAACTACCTCCCGTCCCCTCTGCAGAGGGTAACCCTTGAGTTTTCTGGAAGAACACTGCGTATCTCATCAAGAAGGTCTGTGGAGGGCTCCACGGTTATTCCACGGGAGACCAGTCTTTTCTCCCGCCCGGGAACCTGACATTCATCATCAGTCTTCCTTCCCCCCTGTTGTTCCGAAAGATCCCCGCCAGGCGCTGGAGCAGCCCGGTGCTGCAGGAGAAGCCGTCCACCTCTATGAGAACACCGGCCCTGAGCCCCCTTCTGCACTCCTTCAGGGGCATGGCCCTCTCCACCGCTATCCTTTTCTCCCCCTCCCTGCGTCCCTGGGATATCTCGCCCTCGAGGAGGAGATGGGCACCCTCGGACAGGAGGGAACGGTATCTTTCCAGAGAATCACTGAAAAAGATGACCTCGCAGCTGCTGCTCTGGTCCGAAAGGGTAACGAAGGCCATGGGACCCTTCCTGGAATCTATTGGTCTAACTGCGGTTACGGTGCCGGCGATGGTGGCTTTGCCACAGGGGGAGTTCTCTATGTCTTCCATGCGGTGGGTGGTAAAGCCCTGCATCTCCTCGGAGAAGGCGTCAAGGGGATGGCCGGAAAAATAGAAGCCCAGCATTTCCCTCTCCCGTTCCAGTTTCTCCTCAAGGGAAAGCTCCTCCTGAAGCGGCAGGGCGGGAACCACAGGCTGGGGTGCGGTGGAGCCTCCGAAAAGGCTCATCTGCCCGGCGTTGTGGTGCTGCCTGACACCGGAAGCATATCCAAGGGCCTGTTCCATGGCGGACAGTTTCTGGGCTCTGTTCCCTTCGAGGCAGTCGGTTGCCCCGGCGAGGATCAGTGATTCCAGCGTACGGCGATTCAGTCCGCTGGAGTCCTCCAGCATGGCCACCCCGGCGCATAGGTCGAAAATGGTCCTGAACTCTCCCCTCTCCTCCGCCGCCCTGGCTATTTCCTCCGCCGGGCTGAACCCCACGTTCCTTATTGCCGCCAGACCGTACCTTATCTCCCCCGGGGAGGATGCCTCGAACCTGGAACCGCTTCCGTTCACCGAAGGCGGTATTACCCGCAGCCCCAGATCCATTGCCTCCTTTACAAGGCTTCTGAGCTTGGAGACCGTTCCTATCTCGCTGGTGAGCATTGCCGCCATGAACTCCGCCGGGTAGTGGCGTTTCAGATAGGCCGTTCTGTATGCAATGATGGCATAGCAGACCGCGTGGGATTTGTTGAAGCCGTACTCCGCGAACTTCCTGATGAGGTCCCAGATGGCCAGGGCCTTCCTTTTGCTTATTCCCTTTTCACCGGCTCCCCTTATGAAAACATCCTTCATCTTTGCCATTTTTTCGGCCATCTTCTTGGACATTGCCCTTCTCAGGTTGTCCGCTTCGGCCATGTTCATTCCGGCTATCACATTGGCGATCTTCATCACCTGCTCCTGATAGATGGTGACGCCGTAGGTGCTTTTCAGGACTTCCTCGAGGGCGGGATGGGGATAGGTGATGCTCTCACCCCGGAGCACTTTCTCCTTGTTCTCGGCGTAAAGATCGATCATGTGCATTGAACCCGGGCGGTAGATTGCAACCGCCGCCGTGATGTCGTCGAACCTGTTCACACCTATCTTTCTCAGTGCGTCACGCATGCCGGAGCTCTCCAGCTGGAACACAGCTGTGGTGTCCCCTGAGCTTATCATTTTCAGGGTCTCAGGGTCGTCTCCAGGGATGTCCTCCATGGAAAAACCCGGCGCTCGGCGCCTGATGGCCTCTTCGGCGTGGTGCAAAACCGTTACGGTCCTCAGACCCAGGACATCAAGCTTAAGAAGACCTATCTTCTCGGCGGATTTCATCTCATATTGAGTGGTGACACCCTTTTCCCTGTTCCAGTAAAGGGGGACATGGGAATCCAGCCTGCCCGGTGTGATCACCACACCTGCGGCGTGTACGCCGGCATGCCTCACAAGCCCTTCCAGGGTGTCGGCGAACCTTATCATTCCTGCTGCCCGGGGGTTCTTGGCCACCATGTCGCCAAGCCTGGCATTTTCCCTGACCGCCTGGTCCAGGGATTTATCATCGCCGTCGCAGACCTCACCGATGAGTTTCGCGAAGGCGTCTCCCTCGGAGTAGGGCATATCAAGCACCCTGGCAATGTCACGGATCACCGCACGGGTCTTCATTCTGCTGAATGTGATTATCTGGCATACGCTGTGATCCCCGTAGAGTTCCTTCATGTGATCAATTATCTCTCCCCGGCGCTCGACGCAGACATCGAGGTCGATGTCAGGCATCTGTTCCCTGGCGGGGTTGAGGAACCTTTCAAAGCTCAGATCGTGTTCCAGGGGATTGACATCGGTTATGTCAACGGCGTAGGAGACCAGGCTTCCGGCGGCGGAACCCCTGCCCGGTCCCACCGGGATTCCGTTTTCCCTGGCCCAGCGCATAAGTTCGGAAACGATGAGGAAGTAACCGGGAAAACCCATGTGGGCTATGATCCCCAGCTCATGCTCCAGCCGTTCTATCTCATCCGGTGAGGCCTGCCTTCCCAGCCTTTTCTCCAGCCCAACCCGGGAGAGTTCCGCAAGATAATCGTTCTCGCTGGTGTGGTTACCGGGCATCGGGGCATGGGGCAGGAGGTCCACCTTCTGGGAGAAGGAAAATCACACATATCCGCTATCAGGCCGGTGTTCTCCACCGCCTCGGGGAGCCAGCTGAACAGTTTTTCCATTTCTTCGGGGGATTTAACATAGAACTCATCGGTTTCGAACTTCATTCTGGAGGGATCGCTGATCGTCTTGCCGGTCTGAAGGCATAGAAGGACCCCGTGGGCTTCGGCATCTTCGCGGGCGATGTAGTGGGCATCGTTGGTGGCCACGGGACGAGCCCCTGTTTCACGTGCTATATCCGCAAGCCCTTCCAGAACCCGCTTCTCGTCGTCAAGGCCGTGGTCCATCAGTTCGATGAAGAAGCGGTCCTGCCCGGCCACATCCTGGTAGAACTCCACCGCCCTCAGGGCTTCGTCCTTCCTTCCCGCGAGAAGATGTCTGGGTATCTCCCCCTGAAGACAGGCGGAACCTATTATGAGCCCTCCGCCATATTCCCTGAGCAGCTCCCTGTCAATTCTGGGCTTGTAATACATCCCCTCGAGATAACCAAGGGTGGAAAGCTTCATGAGGTTCCTGTAGCCCTCTTCGCTGGAGGCCAGCAGTGTGAGGTGATAGTAGTTCGGCCTTCCCGCCAGTGTCTTTCTTTCGTGGCGGCTCCCCGGGGCTATGTAAACCTCGCTTCCGATGATGGGCCTGATCCCCGCAGCCTTCATCACATCATAGAAGTGAACCGCGCCGAAAAGGCTGCCGTGGTCGGTGAGGGCCACGGTATCCATTCCGTTCTCGAGAAGATGTCCGGTAAGTTTTTCGAACCTTATGGCGCCGTCGAGCAGGCTGTATTCGGAATGTAGATGAAGGTGAACGAATCGGGGAGAGCTCATTTGTCCTGCCGATCCCCTCCATTGTCCGTTGAGCCGTAAACCCTTCTGAACTCCCTGTACTCTTCTTCCTCGGCCCTCAGCAGGAGATCCTCACCGTCCCTGGAGTGCCTGGCGCCGAGATAGATGATGGTCCACATTGCGGTGCAGCTGGAGTACCAGTAGGACGCCAGGAAAAGGAAAATGGCTGTCCCAGAGGCTGCGATGAGCATTCCCGGAAACCCGGTCCAGGTTCCTTCACCGTGGGAAGCTGATGCCACAGGACCGAGAATGGAGGAATAGAAGGGAACCAGGTCGGAGCCGCCCTGGAGAAACCCGATCCCAGAGCTGTGGAGGTTCCGGAAAAACCTGACACCGAATCGAGAACCCCTCCGAAAAGTGATACCGCCCCCAGATGAAGAACAAAAGAGTGGCAAGGGCAACCACCCGCATCGCCACCCCGGCGAGTATCCCCCGGAACAATCTGAAGGGTCTTGATGTGACGATGCTGAAAAGCTCGAAAAGGCATTCGAATGTGTCGCCTCCGGTGGTTCCGGTTATGGAGGGCACCAGGAAAACGGACAGGACCAGAGCCACAATGGCCAGGACCATGAAAACCCCCAGCACCACTCCGGGAACGGCGAACAACCCCGCTATCACCGGACCGGCTCCGGGTATCCTTCCCGCAATGCCAAGAAGGGAAACCACAGCGATGCCAAGGGCTATTCCGGATAGAATGGTAACCGGTGTCATAAGGAGCGGTTTCCAGTTGGCTTCGCAGAACTTGCGGGCATCCCCGGCGGAGTAGAACTGGTCTCCCCTGAGCTGTTCAAAGGTAAGCCTGGATACCTTGAGGGAGGTGGACATGAAGATGAAAAGGGAAAGGAGACCCCCGGCGGCCATGAGCACCAGGGCGGAGGAACTGTTCAGGAACAGGGCGTCGGGGAGTGGACAGAAAAGCGAAGTGGAAAACCTCTCGGCAATTGAATCCCCGGCGGCGTAGAAACCCAGGTAGATGAAGATCACCCAGACCAGCCACGCGGCGGTCAGACCCCTGAAGAAAACAAGGATATTCCTGGCATTGAATCCGTATCTTGCCGAAAGCACCGCGTCACCCGCACGGAAGCTCAGTTTGTGAACATAGTTTCTTACAGCCTTCTCAGAACCCTCCATCTTCAACCTCCTTGCCATGAATAATACTTTCATCCCCGGCTTTCGAAAGCACACCACGCGGGATCACATCCTCAACTCCCGCATCCTCAAGAACGGCAATGCATTCGAATAATGTAGCCCCGGTGGTCATCACATCGTCGATCAGCCAGGTCCTGCCCCCCGGTCCGGAATGGCCTGTGAAAACAAAATTTCCCCTGATGTTCTCCCGCCTTTCCCCGGCGTTGAGACCAACCTGGGTCTCACCCCGCACCCTCTTCAGCATTCTGCCCGTGGAGGCTCCCGTTGCGGAGGCTATCTCTTCGGCGATAAGGGCGGCCTGATTGTATCCCCGTTCCTTATCCTCCCGCCGGTGGAGGGTACGGGAACCAGGGTGTCCCCGGACGGGGTGTCCGGCGCCATCCGCCCAGGGAAAGCCGGGCCAGGGGTGCGGCGAGTTTCCGCTCTCCGTTGAACTTCAGCCTGATGATCATCTCCCTTGGAACACCAGAGTGCCGGAAGGCAGCCAGGACCTCCCTGCCCCGGAAGGAACTGCCCCCGAAGGGATAGACCCTGATGGCGCACCAGGGACAGAGAAGCCCCCTCTGGCGATCCATGACTGCTCCGCAGCCGGGACACCTTTTCCTGAAGGGGTTCAGGAAAGCTGTTTCCGGTTCCTGCGATACAGCCATAAACCAAGGCCGATGGACACAGCGACCATGCCCAGGCTGATCACCTGGTTATCTGTGAAGCTCTGACCCAGGATGATGGTGTGGTCATGGTCGAAATACCTGAACTCCTCAAGGCCGAACCTGGTAACGCCGTATAGACCGGTAAAAAGGGTGAATATGAAACCCGGGAAGTGTTTTCTTCTGTCGCTGAGAAGCAGTATAAGAAGAATGGCCAGACCTCCGGCGGAACTGTAAAGCTGTGTGGGATGGATGGGAACCAGGCCAAAAACGGAATGGGGAAGGGAGCCCTGGGGGAAGACCACACCGGTTGAGCAGGAGGTTTCAGAACCAAAACAGCAGCCGTTGAAATAGCATCCGATACGGGTGAGGAAAATACCCAGGGCAAAGGATGGTATCACCGCGTCGGCAAAGGACCATACGGGCCATTTCTTCTTTGCTATCCATGTGAAGCCCACCAGCATGGCCAGAACCACGCCGCCCAGCATGCTCAGTCCGTAAAGACCGTTCCAGAAGGCCACCATTGATATGGGGTCCCCGGCATACTGCTCAAGGTGGGTAAGGACATAGAAGGCCCTGGAACCCACTATGGCCGCAACCATTATCCAAATGCTGAGATTAACCGTTTCATCCTCGGGAATGCCGATCCTGCTTGCCCTTCTGGAGGCAAGCTTAACTCCCAGAAGAAAGGAAATGGCCAGCATCAGGCCGTATGTATTGATGGGCAGTGAGCCTATTCTGAAAAGAACTGGGTGCATAATTCTCTCTTCTTCCTGGTTGAGGAACGCTGAAGCCAAAGATAATCAAGAGGCAGGCTCTCTGTCAGTAACTCCGCCAGTTGCGTATGGCGTTCATGGCCAGTCCAAGAAGAAGCATTTCCATTACTATGTGGCTGCCTCCGTAGGTTATCAGGGGAAGGGGCAGGCCCGTTACTGGCATCATGCCCAGGGTCATTCCGGTATTCACCGTGACATGTATGAGGAGATACATCGCAGCCCCGGCGCTGACCATGGAGTTGAAGGGGTTGAGTGACCGCCTTGCCCCATTGAGACATCTCCAGATAAGAAGCAGATACAGGAACAGGAGAAGAACGCTTCCGACAAAACCCCATTCCTCGGCCCATACCGAGAAAACGAAGTCAGTATGCCTTGCGGGAAGGAAGGCCAGTTCGTTCTGGCTTCCCTGAAGGAAACCCTGGCCCGTCAATCCACCGGCCCCCACCGCCACCCGGGACTGGATCACGTTCCAGCCTGCGCCGTAGGGGTCGGCTTCGGGATTCATGAAGGTGGTCAATCGGGACTGCTGGTAGGGTCTGAGAAGGTTCCAGGCCGCAGGGGTGGCCGCGGCGATCAGGCTTGTCATCACCAGGAAGAAGACCCACCTCCTCAGCCTGGCCCCGGATCGGTACAGAACAACGCACAGGAACACGGTGAAAAGAACCCAGGAAAGGAAATGTATGGAGGAAAGCGCTGCAAAGAGGGGCTCAGGAAAAGGAATATCCAGTTAAAACCGAAACCCGCCCAGTAAACCAGGCCGAAGATTATCATGGCGATGGCCACCGCAGTGCCGAGATCCGGCTGGAGCAGGGTAAGCACGGTAAGGAATCCCACGGCGATGAAGTACAGGCTGACCCCTCCCCGGACTGATCCCCTTCTTATGGCGGGAAGCCACCTTGCCGTGAGGATTATCACGGTGAACTTGGCCAGTTCCGAAGCCTGTATGTTCAGTGGCCCCAGCTGAAGCCACCGGCCGGCTGGACCTCCGCCGAAGAACACGGTGAGTATGAGCAGGAGCAGTGTGAGGGCGTAAAGGAAGGGAGTTGACTCCTCGATTATTCGAAGGGGAAACACCGAGCCGAGATAGAAAAGACCGGCACCGGCGGCATAGTAGAAAAGCTGGTGCAGGAAAATGGAACCCCTTGAGGAGGAAGCGGAGTAGATGCATAGGATTCCCGTGACAACAAGGAGGACCAGAGCGGTGATGAAGACCCAGTCGATTCCCGCTTCATGCTTCAATCTTGAACCCCCGCTATCATTCTGATAATGGACGACGCCACAGGCCCGGCCACATCACTTCCGCCGCCGCCGTTCTCTATCAGCACGGCAAAGGCCAGGGGAAGGGGTTCCTCTATGAACCCGGTTACCCAGGCGTGGTTCTCACCGCTGGAGTTCTCAGCGGTGCCGGATTTCGCCCAGACCGTCACTGGAAGACCTCCCATGGAGTGTCGCAGCGTTCCCCTGGAGCCCACCACAGCCTGAAGCATCCCCTCCCTTACTATTTCCAGGTTCTCATGGGAGACACAGTTCCGCCATGGGGCCTCCCCTGTGTCCTCTCCCTGGATTACGCTGAGGGGGGGCATGTCGAACCCGGATGCTATAAGGCCGGATGTAACAGCAACCTGAAGTGGGGTGGCCAGTACCTCTCCCTGACCTATGGAAGCGATCATGAGGTTTCCAATGCCCCACCCCCCCCTGCCGAAGACTTCATTGAGGTACTCCCTGGTGGGGATCACTCCCCGGGCTTCCCCGGGAAGGATATCAGTTACACGGTTCCCCATTCCGAAACAGCCGGCGTAATGGGCCATTTCCTCAAATGTTGCCTCCATGCTGGTTCTGTAGAAGTATGTATCGCATGACTGGGCAAGGGCCTGAACCATGCTCAGCCTTCCGTGGGTGGTCCAGCAGCGGAAATCGCTCCCGGCGAAGTGAAAGGTTCCGTAGCATGGATCGGGCATGTAGTCCCTGTCCACCCTTCCCGATTCCAGAAGCCAGCATGCGGTGACTGTCTTGTAGGTGGAACCCGGTGGATAAACCATGGCCCAGGACCTGTTCAGAAGGGGTTTGTCCGGATGATGAAGCATTTCGTTCCAGTCATTCGGGGAAATCCCTCCTATGAAAAGATTGGTATCGTATCCCGGTACGGAGGCCAGGGAAAGGATTTCGCCGGTTTCATAGTTCAGCACCACCGCGGCGCCGGGATGGCCCGTCTGTGAAATGAGGGAATCAGCATAGAGCTGCAGTTCGGAGTCTATTGTGAGGGTCAATCTTTCCCCGGGAACGGGATTCACCTCTCCACCCTCGAACCTCTCCACCACCCTCCCGTGGCGTCAACCACCTCCCGGACCACACCGTGCCTCCCTGTGAGTCTCTCGTTGAAGACCCTCTCTAGCCCTGTCCTTCCGGAAATCTCTCCCTCGAACACACGGGTGCTGTCCGCCAGACCGACGTATCCCACGAGGTGACAGAACTCCCGCCCGTGGGGATACCTTCTTCGGGGAAGTACCTCCACGGAAACACCCCCGAGACGGTAGAGGTTATCGGCGATCCGCCCCGCTTCCATGACATTGAGACCTGTGGCAAGGACCGTTGCCCTGAAGGGGTTCCGGCCGGCAGCCTCCAGACGCTCCGATAGGATCTCTTCATCCATCCCCAGGAAATCCCTGAGCAGGGAAGCCTCGGCGGGATCGAACTCGGCATGCACCAGAGAAACGGTGAAGGACGGTTCGTTATCCGCCAGAACTACGCCGTTCCTGTCGATGATCTGCCCCCTTGGCGCCTGTGTAATGACCGATCTGATGTGGTTCCTGGAGGACAGTTCCCTGTAATAGTCCCCCCTGACAAGCTGAAGTTCAACGAGCTTTGCGGTGATGAGCAGAAAAAGTATCCCCGCCAGGGCAATTGTGGAGGCAAATGGCCTCTGCACCGATGAGGATTCCGATCTCACCGCAGTCTCCCTTCCGCCTCAGGGATCTTACCTCCCAGGAGCAGGGGTACCGCAAGGAAGAGAATAAGGGGTACGGCTATTCTGGGAAGGATGAGAAGGGTTTTCAGGGAAAACCCGGAACCGGTGGGCGACGAGGCCAGGAAAATGAAAATGGTGTCTGAAACCAGTGAGGCGATCAGGGCGTTGGCGGCGAATGTCATCCTGAGGGCGCCGGTGGTGATCCTCATTATCCAGCCAGAGAATGAGATCCCCAGTATCATTGCAAGGGAGCTCGTGCCCGGTGGGTGGTGAAGGAGCATATCCATTACCAGGCCGGTCCAGAAGGCGCCTTCTATTGACCAGTAGTCCTCCTTTGATATGCTGAGATAGACCAGAACAGGAACCACCAGGCCGGGGCCACAAGTACCCTGCCAAGGGTCACCTCCAAGAGGAACTGAAGAATGACCGCGGCGGAAACAATAAGCCACCCGGCAAGCCTTGAGTTCATCTTTCCCCGCTGGCTTCGATCAGAACCAGGACCTCGTCCACTCTGTCGAAGTCAACCGACGGTTGAACTGAAAGGGCCAAGGTCCAGCCCGGCGTCACCTTCCCTTACCTCCTCCACCGTTCCTACCACTATCCCCTCGGGATAGACACCTCCGAACCTGCTGGTGAGAACCGTTTCCCCTGGAAGGGGCTCCGCGGATATGTCAACATACTTCATGGTAAGGGCTCCTTCGGGGGTCGAGGTGAGAATTCCCAGAGAACCGCTTATTGATGTTATACAGCTCACATGAACAGCCGGGCTGGTTATGGGAACCACGGTGCTGGTCCTGTCCTCTGAGGAGGTCACGATGCCAACGAGCCCCCTGTCGGTTATGCAGACCGCCCCGGGATAAATGCCATGGGTGAGGCCCTGGTCAATGATGAGGTCGCCCCTCACGAGCCCCTCGGAACGGAAGAGCACCCGTCCCACCACCGCGTTCAGCTCCGGCATCCTTGTGTACTGCAGCATGGACCTGTACAGCTGGCTCTTTGCCGCCAGCTCCCTCAGTTCGGCGTTTTCCAGCATGAGCTGCACGGAGAGGGACATGTAGTCGGTTTCCCCCTGTTCCGAAGCGGGGTAGAACAGCCCGGCGAACCGGTTGCCCAGGATCGCTCCCCCACTCCGAACACCGTCGGTCCGGCGACGATGAGGATCAGTGCCGCAAGTGTGTTCCAGAGGAGTCTTCTGCTTCTTTTTCGCATATCAGTCTATGAGGAGCTTCCGGTATCTGTAAAGGTCCGAGAGGATGATCCCCGCACCGAGAACCGTGCATGACAGAGGATTATCGGCTATCCTTATGGGAAGGCTGGTTTCCCTGGAAAGAAGTATGTCCAGCCCCTTCAGAAGAGCTCCTCCGCCGGTGAGGACTATGCCTCTGTTAACAATGTCCCTGCCAAGCTCGGGGGGGTCTTCTCCAGCCCCTGCTGAACCGCCTGAATGATTGCGTTAACCGGCTGCTGAAGGGCTGTCCTTATCTGGCTGGCCTTCACCGTATAGGTCTTCGGTATTCCATAGGTGGCATCCATACCGCTGACCTCCGCCTCCCTCTGGTCATCCTCAAGCATGGATCCCAGCTGGATCTTCACCAGCTCCGCTGTCCTCTCACCGATCAGGAGATAGGCTGTTTTCTTCATATAGTTTATAATGGCTTCGTTCATCTCGTCGCCGCCAACCCTTATGGAGCTGTCCGCGGCTATGGAATTAAGGCTTATTACCGCCACTTCGGTGGTACCCCCGCCTATGTCAACTATCATGTTCCCTACGGCTGCCTCCACGGGAAGGCCTACACCCACCGCGGCGGCCAGGGGTTCCGGGACCAGAAGGACCTCTCTGGCGCCGGCCCTCTCGAGGCTGGACCGAACTGCGTTAACCTCCACCTCGGTGATCCCGCTTGGCACGCATACAAGAACCCTGGGACGCATGGAAAAGCGCCTTGTCTGTGCCTGCTCAAAGAATCGCCTCAGCATTGCCATGGTGGCGGTTGCTTCCTTTATAACGCCATCCTTCAGGGGTCTTACCACCAGAATGTCCCGGCCGGTCCTTCCCAGCATGGACTTCGCTTCGGTTCCAACTGCGATCACATTGTTGGAGTCCCTTTCGATGGCTATTACACTGGGTTCCTCGAGAACTATTCCCCGCTCGACTTCATGGATCATGGTATTCGCCGTTCCCAGATCGATGGCCATGGCGGTGGAGAACACCCCGGAGGACGATCCCTCCCCGGAACCCGTTATTCTTTTCAAAAAGCTCTTTATTCCCATATTGTCCCCCGAGTGGAAAACCCCTGTTCCTTTCACATGGTAACGCAGGCTATATACAAAACTGCAAGTCAGATGAAAAGGCTTACCTGAAAAGGGTAACAGTGGCTGGAACAGCCGTTAACTTGGATCAGTTAACGAACTGGAAGGGCCTCTGCAAGGGTCCACTGGCCATGAAGCAGGGAAACCGTGTCCACGGGAACCGGAACCGTAAGGGTCCACGCCATCTCCGGAGGGCCGGTATCGGTATCGATGCTTCTTATCCTTAGAATGACCTGGAGGGAGGGGGAGGTAAGCAGCCATTCAAGGGGCCATGCGTTGAACTCGTCGTGCCATGAGGTAGCCGTTGCCTCGAGGTGTGTGTCCCCGGCGGTAACCACGGGGAAGAGTCTTCCGCCCTCCAGGGAAACGGTCAGTGTGTCGGTTCCTGTAGAGGTGAGCCGCCATGTGAGGCTGGTTCCAAGGGTATCGCAGGTTTCCGTCAGTGCCCAGTGCACCGGAACGGCGGGAAAGCCGGTTCGAATCAGGGAAATGAGTGCGTTAACGCTAAAAAGCCCGTTTCCAGGGGAATCCCCCCGGGGAAGAAGAAGGCTTCGCTGCGGTCGGGATAATAAATGAGAGCACCGGATGAGTCCCCCAGGAAGGAAACCAGCGGGGACCCGTCGGGTCCGCAGAAATCCGCCCTCACCGAACCTTCTGACCTGGAAGCCCAGATAATGAATGGTCCTGAAAAACCTGGTTCTCACCCTGGAGCCTTGCCCGTCCACGGAGCAGGAAGTGATCGGTCTGCTGCCATTTCCATGCGGCGGAAGCAGCCCAGGAAGACGCTGAAACGTTAACTCCCTCAGTATACGTGCCGCAGGCGAAAAAAGAAGAAGACCGGCGGCGGTCAGCAGAAAAGCCGCTTTTCAGGCCCCGTACTTTTCCTCCAGCGCAGCGATGCGGCGCTCTGTTTTCAGCTCGTCCCTGTACTGCTTCCTTCTTATGAGAAGGGGCTGGGCCTTTGCCTCGGGCACCTTTTTCAGAAGGCTCTCGAGCATTTTTATCGCTTTTTCCCTTTCACCGCTTTTAGCGGTCTGATCGATCTGTCTCACCAAATCACTTAGTTTTGCCATTGGCTATCCTTTCCCTGCAAAGATTATAGAACTCCGATACCCTTTCCGTCTCAACACCGAAGGAACCCTCCGTCCAGCCGGGGAGGGGATGCTTGATCCCATGGAAATCGCTGCCTCCAGTAATGAGAAGGCCACGCTTCCCGGCGGTTTTCTTCAGGAACGACGTGATCTCGACGCCTGCTGGGGATAATAGGCCTCAAGACCGGAGAGACCGGCATCGGCCAGCGAACGGATAAGGGCTTCAAGCCCCGTCAGCCCTTCGGTGTGAATATACACCGGATGTGCAAGCACCGGCAGCCCTCCGGACTGCCGTATGATACTGATCGCCCGGTAATCCCCTATTCTTTCCCTTTCCACATAGGCTGGTTTTCCGGAACCCAGGTATCTGTCAAAAACCTCGGAACCGGAAGAGGCAAAACCCCTCCTGACCATCACCCCTGCGATGTGCGGCCTTCCAACCACGGAGTCACCGGCCTCTTCCATTACGTCCTCAAGGGTGATGGCAAAACCAAGTTCCCGAAGCTTTTCAACTATTCGCGGGTTCCTTGTGTTCCTTCCCCGGATCACCCCGGCAAGGGCGCTCTGGAGTTCGCTGGAGGGATCCAGGAGCTCATTAAGGGCCACCCCCGGGAAATAGCCCAGTAGATGCGCTGAACCGCCGGAATGAAGATCGACGCTGAGCTCCACCGCTGGAATGTAGCAAAGACCCAGGGCGGATGCCTTTTCAGCTGCTTCGGAAACCCCGGCCAGGGTATCATGGTCGGCGATGGCGAAACCTTCCAGACCGCTGGAAACAGCTTCATTCACGAGTTCCGCAGGGGTAAGCCTCCCGTCGGAGGCGGTGCTGTGTACATGAAAATCACATAAACCCAATTGTTCTCCTTTCCGGAGCCTGGAATATTATCATAGTGGGGTGGATGAACAACGCTTCCCGGAAAAGAACCCATGGAGGTAAGGACAGAATGCAGCGCAAGGTAATGTACATACGCGAACCGGTACTGGGAACCATAATGCTCTCACCGCTCCAGGAAGACATACTGAAAACGGTGGAGGTTCAGAGGCTCAGTTTCGTTCACCAGCTGGGAACCACCTTTCAGAGCTATCCCGGCGCCCATTGCATGAGGCTGGCCCACGCCCTTGGCGTTTCACATCTAGCCGGGAGGATAGCAACACACCTTAAGGAAAGATGCCCCGAGGGGTATGATACCGGGGACCGGGACACAAAGAACCTGGTGGAGGCCGCCGGCATGCTCCACGACATAGGCCACACCCCATGGTCCCACACCCTTGAGCCTTTGTATCTCGAGCTCACAGGAGAGGACCACATGGACCTTGTGGCGGACATGGTCACCGGAAAGACCGTCATGCCTATACGCGGAGCGGGGGAAATACCCGGCATACTTAAAAAGCACGGCGTTGATCCTGCGGAGGTCGCCGGGCTGATAACAGGGGGCTACACCGGGAAACCCTTCGTGCAGCAGATGATTTTTGGTGAGGTCGACGCCGACATGCTGGACTATCTCCAGAGGGATTTCCATTTTACAGGGGTAGCCTTCGGCCACATAGAGGTGGACAGGATCATTTCCACCATGACCATACACCAGGGCAGGCTCGTTTTCATGGAAAAGGGGCTCAACGCCGTAAGGGACTTCCTTCTTGCAAGGCTGCAGATGTATTCCTCCGTATACCTGCACAGAAAGACCCGGATCGTTGACAAGATGCTCCTCGCCGCCGCCAGAAAAAGCATTATCGAGCTCGGGGAGATAAAGGACTTCATGTTCATGACCGACGATCAGATACTGAGCTTCCTTGAGAACGATTCAGCGGATCCCTGGGTAAGGGAGATGGCCTGGCGGGTAAAGTACAGACAGGGCCTTTTCTCGCAGGTTTTCCGTATAGACTCCATTACCCCCTCCGAGGGGGACAACCATTTCCTGAACAGTCTCAGGAACCGGAACAGCACCCCTGAGGAAACCGCCCGGCTTCTTACCGGTGAGATCGCGGAGAGGTCCGGGATCCCGGGGGAATATCTAATAGTGGACCTTCCCATAGAGGCCGTAAAGGTCTCAGAAGAGAGATTCCAGAGGTTGGACATCCGTTTCCAGGATAAACGGGGACGGATCATCCCCCTGGAGGACATCGATCCTCCTTTCTCTGAATACCTTGCGAAGGCCAGACCGAACAGAAGTCTGCTCACCGTATCCTGCGCGCCGGAATACCTTGAAAGGGCCACGGAGGCCTGCCGGGCAATTTTCGAGAACGCAGCGGAACCCCTTTTCAGAGAGAGCTAAACTTCGCCGTCCAGCTGAAGGGCCGGGGTAACCCTTCCGCAGTTGCCGCAGGTAAAACGCAGGTGCTCCCACATGTCAATGCTGAGATACCAATCCACCTTCTCCGGGGAAGGACGTTTGATCTCGGTGCCGCATCCGGGGCAGCTCCATCCTGTTTTCCTGTTCCTGCGAAGATCGAGAAGGCTTTCCTTCAGAATGGAAGCACAAACCTGACAGCCCTTCTCTCCGGCATAATCCACTGGCCGCTTGCCGCTTGAGTTCCTTTGATAGGCCTTCGCGCCGGCCTGAAGAAGGGCCTTGACGATCTCGGTGCTGTGGTTGGTCTGGGCGGCGACGTGAAGGGGGGAGTTGCTCATGCTGTCTTCAGCACCTGGGTCGGCGCCGGCGGCGAGGAGCAGACGCACATTTCCAAGACAACCCGCTGCAGCAGCTTTGTGAAGGGCAGTTGCCCCGGAATGGGTAACGGCCACCGCTGGCACTCCGGCTTCCAGTAGCGCGCTGAGAAGAAGACCGTTCTCCACCGCGGCTGCCATGTGAACCGGGGTGGCACCGGTCTCATTCATGGACCTGTTGAAATCTCCACCCCTTGAGGAAACGTTGCGGATGATCATGGCCAGGAACGGGTTTTCGGCGGTGCATTCCGATGCCCTCCTGATAAGCAGACTGACGAGCTCTTTTCCCTCAGCGGAGTTCTTTCCCGAGAGGTCGTACCTTCCCCCGGAAAGGGAAGCCATTTTCTCCCAGTCGACCCTTTCGTTCTCGAGTTCATTCCGCATTTTTTTCAAATTGCTGGAGAACAGTGCCATCGCCCCTCCATGAAGATTAAAAACAAGGGTATTCCCTCAGAGGTGTGATTATGCAAACTTTCAGGGAAAAATCAAAGCCTTTGACAGGAATGCCCCCACGTAACCAACACCGCCGGTTACCGGTGCGGTTCCTATGTCTCTTCCGATCGGTGGGTCCACTTCACCGAGACAAGTCCCGGGATCTTCGACATCTCATCAAGGATAGAGAGATTATCCTCTCTGCGACGTGTTTTTAGAAGGAAGGTCATCTCAGTTGATTTCTCGGAAAGGCCAATTGTGGAGCCCTTTACCTTGATGCCATGGTGGTGGAGAAGCTTAAGGCAATCCCTTCTTATTCCCGGGAGCTGCCTGCCGGTGAAACGTGCCCTCAGTTTCCAGTAGCTGGCTTCCGGAATCCTGGTTTCCAGACGGTCCAGAAGAAGCAGCACAACAAGGGCAAGCACCGATGCCAGGGCCGTGATCTCATAGAACCCCAGGCCTGCCAGTATCCCCGTCATGGCAACGAACCAGACACAGGCGGCGGTGGTGAGCCCCCACGCCATCCCTGTAACGCACGATGGTCCCAGCCCCCAGGAATCCCACACCGGTGATAACACCGGCGGCTATCCTGCCGGGGTCCAGGGACATACCCGGCAGTCTCTCCTGGGCAATGACCGCTGCCAGAATGGCGATACACGCCCCTGTGCTCACAAGAATATGTGTCCTGAGACCCGCCGGTCTTCCGTGTATCTGCCTTTCCAGACCGACCAGCCCCCCGGCGGCGAAGGCCGCCAGAAGACGGAACAATATTTCCAGAAAACCCATATCAGCCTCCTCCTGGATCCTCATGAGTGTGGAATATATGGTCTCAACCAGCATCTCAGGTCGGTGGGGTTTGTAGAGGCAGTCGGTGGAGGGACACTTGATCAGTTCTCGAATGGGGCCGGAAACGGCATAGCCGGTGGTTATGATCACCGCCATTTCTGGCAGCCTGGTCTGGCAGTACCTCACTATGGATGGTGTGGGAATACCGGGCATGTTCAGGTCGAGGACCGCCGCGTCGTATGAATTCTCCCTGAGAAGTTCCATTACCCTGTCTCCGTCGGATGCACCGGTTGTGGACATGCCCCTGTGCTCGAGGAACTCACATGTTGAATGAAGAACGATCTCAACGGCGTCGGCAACCAGGACCGACAGACCGCTTACTCCATGGATCATCCCGGCTTCATGTTTGCCTCCGGTTCCCTCCTCGGGTCTGTCATAACCCTCCAGCAGAACGCAGAGGACCGTTTCACCGGAGCCTCGTTCAAAGGCTATCACCCCGTTCATCTCCCTGAGGACCCTGTAGATGGTTCCGACGGTGGACCCGAACTGCCGTTCAACATCGGAAACGGAGTACTGCATGCTGGAAAGGACGTCCCTCAGGGCAACAGGCATTATGAAACCATCGGAATACCTGATGACCACCCTTTTGCCCGGGGGCATGTTCCTGGTGGAATCAGCCCCCGCCGGTGTCCTCTCGGAAACATCGATCTGTATACGGCCCTCTCCATTCATCATCTCAGTGGAATTCAGGGAAAGGTTGTAGATAAGGTCCCGCAGCAGAAGCCTTCTTACGGAAATAAGTCTGGAGCAGCTTCCCGAAACTCGAAAATGAACATCTCCCGGGAGTACCCTTTCATAACCTCCGCTATCAGATTGATCTCCTCGCAGGGGTCCTTTAGACCGGAATCATCCTCGGGGCTGAAAAGAAGATGCAGGTCTGAGGAGAGAGCTGTCAGCTTTTCCGCTGAGCGCATGATTGCCCGGCAGTTATCCCCCTCCTTCCCCGGTCCCCGGGTATCCAGTTCAAGGGAGGCGGCTCCGATGATTCCCGAAAGATGGTTGTTCATGTCATGAACAATGGAATCGACAAGATGGGAGTATGGCTGCGGGGTTCCATCCTTCATGTCCGTCGTTCCGGTCAGGATGCCTCCTGAAGAGGTGTTCACGGACTGCTCTGTGAATGTGAATATCCTCTGAATAACATATCCATTGGCGCATACCGGAAAGATCTCCATTCGCAGGGTTCTCACCTGGCCGGTCATGGACCTTACCTTGACCGTATCGGTTTGAACATCGGTTGGATAGGGGGGGAAAGACTTTCTCACAGGATCGGGAAGGGAAGTCACCGATGCAAGGGAGGACCCCTTTCCGGCACTCTGGAGATCCAGGAGTTCTCTACAGAGATCATTCAGGAAAGTGATCTCGTTCCCGGCGGATACCACCATACAACCTGTCACCCTGGAACCGGAAAGCACATCCATGGCACCCTCGTGGGAAAGTGCCGAGAGTGGATTAAGAACCGAACCCGCCATCCTCCTTCTCCTCGTAAAGGATTCGATCATCAGAACGCCGGGTATCGTTGAGAATATTATCATTACTATAAGAATAATAATTATGGCTATTGAGATATCTTCCAGGTTTTTTATTAGACTATTATTGTATCCTATTGCTTCTATGAGGATGTACTCTCCGGTTGTCGATTTAGCTACTGATGTTTCTATAACCCTGTTATCAAGGGCTTCGCCGGCGAGGAGGGCTCCCCCGGCGATGGAGGAATCCATATAGGCATTTAACACAAGACTGTCAGCTACTATCCAAGCATTCAGGCCCTCCGGTGTGGTGGCCGTGCCGAGGAGATCGGGAACTGCATTTATTTCATTCATGCGGTCCGTACTGTTCCAGCCTCGGCCCTCTATGCCTGAGATTAGATGACGTGAGAGTTCATGATAATAGTGGGTTTGATCACGATAGATATCCCGAACGAGCCCCTGAACAATGATGTACTCGGTGGCCAGAACAGCTGAAAATACCAGAAATGCCAATATGAAAGGGACATAGAAGCGAGTCTTTCCGGTATCGTAGGCAGTGTGTGTCAAACATTTCCCCCTTCTTACTCTGAAATGAATCCAATGCCAGTGGTTAAAAGAATAACACTTTCTTTATTCATACACAATATCGAATAGTGGTTGACATCCCGGTGATTGCATTTTATTATATTCTTCGCAGGAATTGACACCTGATACCTTGCACCCAATAGAAAGGCGAGTACACAATGGATTTCGTAGAAGAAACCAGAAAAATGCTTGAGGCTTCAGGGCGGAGCCCCAAAACCGCTAACAGCTATATTTCCCATCTTCGCAGGCTTGTTAACCACTTCGGGGAAAGAACCGGCGATCTGGACAAGAACGATCTCAGAGAGTATCTCGAAAACCTGGTAAGTGAAGGCAAGTCCCTCTCCTACATCAACCAGGCACAGAGCGCCATCAGATATCTCTACTCACAGGTCCTGAAAAAGGGCAATCCCCTTCCGGGACCCGGTGTTATCGCCAAGAAGGTTCCCCTCCACGGAGTGTTCACCCGGGACGAGATCGCCGAGGTTTTTCAGCATGTCCACGATCTCAAGTACAGGCTTGCCCTTATGTTCATCTACTCCAGCGGCCTCAGGGTCAGTGAAACCGCCATACTGAAAAGGGATCATGTAGACCTCGACAACAATGTGATCCATGTTTACAACATCGACGGCGAGTTCCTCCGCGACACCATTCTCGCAAAGACCACCGGACGCATACTGGCCCAGTATCTCGACCTCAGGACCGATCCTTCTCCATATCTGTTCCCGGGCCGCGGACGAACCAGCTATGTTTCCGCGAGAACCATCCAGAGGGCCTTTACCGACGCACTTGAAGAAGCCGGGATCGACAAGAAGGCAACCCTGGGCTGGCTGAGGCACAGCTTCGCCGTCCACCTCCTTGAAGACGGCGTCGACAGGAAAATGGTACAGCAGCTTCTGGGTATCTCCACTCCTTCAATGATAACCCCGTATCTTAAGCTTGCCAGGCACCGCACACCCCTCAGGGTCCAGAGCCCCCTCGACAGGTTCTAGAGTACGGTAACCCATCAGGAGGGGGAGCCATGGGCTCCCCCTTTGCGCTATATGACCGTCAGTCTGTGTGTCTCCATGGAAGTTCCCGAGGAAACCCTCAGCAGGTAAACCCCCGGGGACAGCCCTTCAGATGAGTGGGTTTCCCCCCCGCCGGGATAGGTTCCCCTGAACACCATCCTTCCGGACAGATCAAAGCATTCCACTTCAGCATCGCTCTCCCCTGTAACGGTAAATCTTATAGATCCCGATGAGGGATTGACACCGCGGAGGATTCCCCCTGCTCCGCTTCATCATGAACACCGGATTCCGTTGAACTTGCCAGGGCCCAGGCGTGGGTGGGCAGGGATTCCTGATCCTGAAGACCGGCAATGACCACGGGAGACGCAAGCCCCATGGAGATGGCGGAAACGTTGTAGACCCTCTCGGTAAAGGGCATCTCCCAAAGGCTTCACCGGTTATGGCATTTATCAGTGTGACGGCTCTTCCGTTTACCGAACCGGCTGCAACGCATGGCACGGGAAATCCTTCGATGATTACCGGGTCAACCCAGGCAACGGACCATGTATTGCTTCCCGAAGGATATGTCCAGAGGATGGAGCCATCGGCGCCTGAAAAACAGATAACTCCGGCGTTATCAGCAGCCAGGGCCACATCGCCAACTCCGTCGGCGTTCACATCGGGGCCTCCCCGTACATCCATGTACATTCCCGAACCGTCGTAGTCCCACTGCAGCGTTCCGCCGCCATCGTAACAGGCCACATTTCCGTTGAATGTGCAGAAAACCGCCAAGGGCCATGTATCCGGCTGCTCAACCAGCCCCAGGGACATGCAATCCCCTCCAGGGTCCTTCTGCCACATAATGGAACCGTCCGCTCCGCTGATGAGGGTGGCTGTATTAGCGGTGTAGCTGTTGCCCCCTGTGGCCACGAGGATGTCCATGATACCGTCTTCATCTGCATCGACGTAGCTGTGAAGGTCCTCAGTGGCGTCGGGCATCCAACGGGTCCAAAGGCTGTCACCTGAGGCCCCGTCGATACAGACCACCAGTCCGGTCCCTGAAGAACCGGATGTTCCGAAACCGCCCACCGCCTCGGGTATGCCGTCCCCGGTCATGTCATCCATCACACAGGCGGAGTAGCCCCAGCCTGTGTTTGAGGGCATTATCTCGCATGCCGCCCATTCCCAGATGGTGGATCCGTCGGCCCCGGATATCAGATAGAGGCACCTTCCCGGCGGTTCGTACCCTCCGGGTGTTGCCATCAGGATCTCCCGCATGCCATCGCCATCCACATCGGGGAACCACATGAATCCCTCGTTGGAGTAAATGCCCTTGTGGCTGCTGCTGGTCCAGATGGTTCCGCCGTCGGCGCCTGAGACAGCCCAGAGTGTTGGTTCGCCATCCCAGAAGTTCACTCCGCAGGCAACGTCAGGAACTGAATCACCATCCAGATCACCCATTTCTGCAGAGCAGTAAACTCCACCACTGGTAACAGCGGACCAGAGGACCTCCGGCTCGGCGGCGAACAGGGCGGTCACTGCAACCGCGTATAACACTAACATCACATTCTCCCCCTTTCTTATGCAGGGAAGATAGGCGAAAAGGGGCGCAGCGGAAAGCTGCGCCCCCTGTGGTTTCTTCTGACGGTTCTAGAACTTGTTCCTCTTGGTGTACTTCGTGTGAAGAAGCTCGTGGGACTTGTGCCCCAGAGGCTCCTTGAGGAACTCTGCATAGAGAAGCTGGACTTCGGGATTCTCGTGGGATTTTCTCAGTGGAAGGGATTCATCCTCATCATAGATGGCCCTCATCCGCTCCATTCTCTTCTCCATGTCCGTGGGGATCGGCTGGCCGCCGCCTCCAAGGCATCCCCCGGGGCATGCCATGACCTCGATGAAGTGATACTCAACTTCACCGGCTTTTATGGCCTTCAGAAGTTTGTCGGCATTGGCAAGACCATGGGCAACGGCTACCTTCAGTGTGGCGCCCGCCAGGAACTCCCACCCTGAAGCCATTTCCGAGGGCATGGTTATCGCAGCTTCCTTTATGCCCTCAAAGCCCCTTACCGGGCCCACATTGAGCTTTTCGAAGGGGATCTCCCTGCCGGTGACCACTTCGTATGCGGTCCTGAGGGCAGCTTCCATTACTCCGCCGGTGGCACCGAAAATCACCGCGGCACCGGTGGATTCGCCCATGAGGCTGTCGAACTTCTCCGTGGGAAGCCGGTCAAAATCGATTCCCGCTTCCTTTATCATCCTGGCAAGTTCCCTGGTGGTTATCACATGATCAACATCCTGATAGCCGCTGTCCCGCATTTCGGGACGGTCCTTCTCGAACTTCTTTGCGGTGCAGGGCATCACGGATACGGAAACCATCTTCGAGGGATCGAATCCCTCCTTCTCTGCGAGATAGGTTTTCGCAAGGGGACCGAACATCTGCTGGGGACTCTTGCATGTGGAAAGATTGCCCAGAAGATCGCTGTGCTTGTGCTCAATGAACTTTATCCAGCCCGGAGAACAGCTGGTGATCATGGGAAGGGAGACTTCCTTTTTCTCAACCAGTGCGTCCTTAAGACGGAAAAGGAGCTCGTGGCCCTCTTCTATTATGGTGAGGTCCGCGGTGAAGTCGGTATCAAGAACCCTGTCGAAGCCCATCCTTCTAAGGGCCGCGGCCATTTTGCCGGTGTGGTGCGCCGTTGGAAGCCCAAGGGCCTCCTCTATGCCAACCCTCACAGCCGGTGCGGTCTGTACCACCACGATCTTCTCGGGGTCATCCAGGGCGGCCCATACAGCTCCGGTCTCATCGGTTTCATAAAGAGCTCCCGTGGGGCAGCGGTTGATGCACTGGCCACACTGGGTACAGGATACGTTATCCAGACCCTTTTCTTCAAATGTACCGATGTGCACCTCGGCGCTTCTTCCGATGGACTTGATAACGGCAACCTTCTGGTATTCCTCGCAGGTTCTTGTGCACCTCGTGCACATGATGCACTTGCTGTTGTCCCGGGAGACGCCTACGCTTACCTGCTCGATGCTCTCCGGCTTCCAGTCGGTCTGGAACCGGTTGAAACGGATGTTGTACCTTTCGGCAAGGTCCTGGAGTTCGCAGTTTCCGTTCCTCTCGCACTCGGGGCAGTTGTTGTTGTGGTTGGCAAGGAGAAGCTCGAGGAGAAGCTTCCTGGTCTTTCTGACCCTGGGGCTGTCGGTCTTGATTATCATGTTGGGTGTGATGGGGGTAACACAGGCGGGAACCAGTGATTTCCAGCCCTGCACATCCACCACACAGAGACGGCAGTTGCCGGCTATTGAAAGGTCGGGATGGTAGCAGAGAGTGGGAATATCCACCCCGAGCTCCCTGCAGGCCTCAAGTATGGTCGCGCCCTCTTTAACGCTGAACTCTTTTCCATTGATGCTGACGGTAACGCTGTGCATTACTCATCACCTCCTTCGCAGCCGCATTCTTCGCAGTTGCACTCATCGGAAAGCTCCACGAAGTTGCTGATTATGTCAACGAAGCAGTTTGCGGAGGTCTGACCAAGGCCGCACTTGCTTGAGGCTTTCATCGCATCCGCCAGTTCAAAGAACGGGGCGATGCATTCCCTGCAGGAGACGCTGCCGGTGATGATGTCCTCGGCGGCATGCATCAGCCGCAGATTTCCCTCACGGCAGGGTGTGCACTGACCACAGGATTCATGCACGAAGAACTCCATGAAGTTCTCCAGGACCTCCACCATGTTGACGGAACTGTTGAAAACTATCACAGAGCCTCCGGGAGGAAGGTCCGCAAAGGAGAGGGCCCTGCCTATTTCAGAAGCAGGGATGGTCCTGCCGCTGGCTCCTCCAACCTGAACCGCCTGAACATCCGTTGCGCCGGCAAGCTGAAGGAGGTCTTTGAGGGGTGCGCCCATGGGAAGTTCGTAAACTCCAGGTCTCTCCACATCTCCTGAGACGCTGAAGAGCTTCGTGCCGGAGCAGTCCCCACCCCAAGGTCTGCGTACCACTCAGGTCCGTTGAGAACTATATGGGGCACGGCGCAGAATGTTTCCACGTTGTTCACGATGGTGGGCTTGTTCAGATAGCCGCTGTTGACCGGATAGGGCGGCTTGTTCCTGGGCTCGCCGCGCTTTCCTTCAAGGCTTTCGATGAGGGATGTTTCCTCGCCGCAGACATATGCCCCGGCTCCGGGACGGACCTCAACATCGAAATCGAAACCCTTTCCCTTTATGTCCCTGCCGAGAAGACCCCTGTCCATGAGGTTCCTTCGTGCGGCCTCTATTGCAGGAACCAGGTAGGGATACTCCGCCCTGAGGTATATGATGCCCTTGGTACCGCCGATGGCGTATCCGCCAATGGCCATGCCCTCTATGAGCCTTTCGGCGTATTTCTCGATGAGTATTCTGTCCTTGAAGGTTCCTGGTTCCCCTTCGTCGGCATTGCACAGTACGTACTTCTGGTCAGCTGAGGCGGCGCCGGCGAGGTTCCACTTGACGCCTGTGGGAAAACCGGCCCCTCCCCTGCCCTTGATGCCGGAGTCACGAACTGCGTAAACCACATCCGCAGGCTCCATGGTAAGGGCCTTTTCAAGCCCGGCACCGAACTCGGGCTGGTTATCGGCAAGCAGCACTTTCCGTTCCATGGTGCCTCCTATTCCAGTCCGCGTACGATTTCGCACGCCTTTTCGGGTGTAAGTTTAACATGGGGCTCTCCGTTAACCAGCATTGCAGGGGCCTGGTCGCAGAGACCTATGCAGGGAGTGGTCTCAATGGTGAGCCTGCGGTCTTCGGTTGTTTCAAAGGGCTCGATCCCGAACTCGTCGATCAGGGCGTCAAGAACGGTTCCCTGGCCTGCCATTGCGCAACTGATGGTGCTGCAGAGCCGTACGATGTTCCTGCCCCTTGGAACGGTGCTCAAGAAGCTGTAGAAGCTCACGACGCTGTATACTTCGGCGGCGCTCACATCGGTTGCCTCGGCGATCTCGATTATGGCTTCCTCGGGGACCCAGCTGAGCTCTTCGTTGACCATGGTGAGAAGCTGCATGATGGCTTCTCTTCCGCTTCCGAACTGCTGAATACCCTCAGCAACTATTTCCTTTGGATTCCTTGCCAATGTCATTCCCCCTTTCCCAGGCGTCTTTGATCTTCTTGACCAGAGTCGTTGGAGGAATGGGTTTTTCAAGGAACTGATCCACCGGGAAGAAATCCGGGTGTTCCTCGGGTTTGAAGCTGTAACCGGTTGCCTGGGCAACCGATGTCAGCATGATGATTGGAACATCACTGTGAAGCTTCCTTCGAATCTTCCTGGCAACGGAAAAACCTTCATCGGTATTTTCCATCATAACATCAAGAACAACAACATCGGGTTTTTCCTCTTCAACCTTTTTCAGACCCTCGGCGCCGCTGAAAGCGGTGAGCACCTCGAATCCACTGGCTTCAAGGATGATGCTGTTGGCTTCGATGAAATCAGGATCATCATCGACAAGCAATACCCTTATCTTGTCTGCCATTTTTCAGCCCTTTCCATATCCGTTTGTCATGGTTTTCTAACGGATTAATTTGATACTGGGATTCCTCATTGAATGGTATGCGGACCCCCAATAAGACAACAGAGGAACAACCTTGTCAAGTGCTTGCAGGAGCCATATTCGCAATGGTCTTTAATTGCTGTGAACAGCCCTGAGATTTAGTTGCAGTTTGTCGTGACAGATATCACAACCCGATGATCGGGTTTCGAATTTCACCTTTGTCCCGTTCAGCATCACGTCGGAGACAGGGCATCTTGAATCGACCTCCATGAGAAAGCGCTCTTTCCTCCGGGTCATATCTGAGTCGAAATCGGCCTTCACCTGATCTCAGTGAACCGGCTCTCTCATCGGTGGTTTTTCCAAGGAGCCGGTCGGAGTCCAGCTCGCCTTCCACGGTAAGGCTGATGCCCTTCAGGTCAATCTTTCTCTGGCCGGCGATTATTCGTGCCACGGCGCCTACGCATCCCGCAAGGGAAACAAGGAAGTATTCCAGTGGATTCGGGGCGGCATCATTTCCGGCGGGTTCCGGCTGATCGATGGTCACCGTGTGGTTCCCTGCCCTGACCTTCATTTCATAGCCGCTTCCCTGGGTAGCTTCCACTCTCACTGTCTTGATAGCCATATAAACTCCATTTCCAGCGTATGGGGTGAATCGAAATATCTACGGATCAGCGCGAAATGTCCAACTGCATCCCCAGAGAAAGCTGTCCGCATACAAGGAATCGGTTCCGGTGCCCTAGAAGGATTCGTCCATTATCCGAAACACAGCAGCTGGTAAACCCCCCAGGCAGCTCCCGGTCACCATGGGTGGATAGGATCAGCGGGCTGAACAGAGAGGCGATGACAATGCTTCCCCTGGCGATGCAGATATCCTTGGGGCCTTGCAGAAGCGGGTCTATCGGGGTGTAATCCCATGCTGAAGCCGGTTCTCCGGGGTTACGCCACCACCCGGCGCCTCCATCCGCACAGGCGATCCCCGCAACATCGGGAAAACCGTCTCCATCCATATCATAGGCGGCAATCCTTTTCACCCCGGCTTCGATATTGCCTATGTAATGGGCCTGGGCCTCACCTGCCCTGTTTTCAAGGAGAACAACGCCGGTGCCGCAGGCTGAAACGAAAAGGTCCTGCAGACCATCCCCGTTGGCGTCGGCGGCGACTACGGACTTAGCCCCGGGCACCTCAGCAAGCTGCCTGGCCCCGCCGTCCCCATCCACTAGAACGACACTGCCCGGGGAGAACAGGCAAACCGCCAGTTCCTGGTCCCGGTCCCAGATAACCTCCGCCATGCCCTCCGGTTCGCCATTCATGACCACTTCGGTCCCCCCTGTGAACAGCCTCCCCGCCCCAAAGTCGGATATAGCGGGAATGCCCTTCCAGATCGCCAGGTTACGCGGTTCATGGAAAACACCGGGAAGAGCGGAGACCATACCGTCCCCCTCAAGGATAAGAACCGAGGGCGGATCGATGCAGGAAACCAGAAAACCACCGCCATATTGAACCATATCCACGGGAACACCCTGAAGTGGCATGATCTGAAATCCCGCTTCGAACATGAAGAAAAGTCCAAAGAACAGGTTGGTCATGCCGGCAACTCCCAGGGAAAATCCACATCAGCCAGTCTTTCCGGAGCATTAACCATCACCGGAACGAAGCCCAGGTCCATCCACAGCCTTCCCACCTTCAGGTGCCCGGCATCAACCGCGTTGGTGAGTTTTCCCGATGGGAAACGGGGACCACCGCAAGAAGAGGCTCAAGATGGGGAGAGATCGCCACCGATGGGATCCTCTTCTCTTCAGCGAAGGATCTGAGAAGACCTCCAAGAATGGATTCACTCAGGAATGGCATGTCGCAGGGAAGGAACAGCACACCGGAACCCTTCGCGGCGTACAGCGCGGCCTCCATCCCACCAAGGGCCCCACGCCGTAACGGATGTCCGGTATTCCCCCGGGTCCCGAGATCAGAACCTGGGAATCTGTGGAGCGTCGCAGCAGGCAGGCGGCATTTACGGTCATTGATACACCCCGGGGAAGAAGGATGTCTCCCTTGTTCCTGCCCATCCTGGTGGAACGGCCTCCGGCAAGCACAACTCCCTGAACACTCATCAGCCCCTGTCACCCTTCATGTCTGTGGAATATGCGAAGGGCATGCCCATGCTTAAATTATTGCTTAACATGATATTGCACAATCTATTTGTCAAATTTACGGATGGCTTCGCGGTCTTTTAAAATTAACAATACGGTAATATTGCAGTATCTTTCGCGCGGTGTTCACCGTCCAGAGAAGGGCATAGCCCCAGAAGATTGCCCTGAAGGCCGGGGGGTGGAAGGAGGCAACGGCGGCCAGGGTAGCCATGTTTATCCAGGGGTGAAAGATCAGGGAGAGAAGGTATTCAGCAGGGCCACCCCGGCGGTTCCTCACGAACATTCCCTTCGCCGCGGCAAGTTCGTTCTGTGAAGGGGGTATCCCCGGGTGGTTGCTCATGCTCTCCAGAACGGTCTCAAGGGCGCAGAACCTCACCACCAGCCAGGTGCCGGCGATGAAGGCCCCTGCAAGGAAACCGGCGTCGGTTCCCAGGGCGTAGCCCCAGGCACCGTAGAAAAGCCCCCTGGAGGCGGCATCGCCCAGCTTGTCGATGAACTCCCCCCCGGCGGTGGCTGAGGAGCCGGTGTACCTGGCCACCTCTCCGTCGGAGGCGTCGAGGAGGAAAGAGAACTGCAGTAGAAGGGCTCCCGCCAGGGCGAAGCGGGGTTCCCCCGGGGCGAAAAGCACCGCCCCTGCGCAGGCGATGACATTCTTGATCAGCGAGACCGCGTTGGCGGACATCCCCAGCCTGATGAAGAGCCATGTGGGGTAAATGGAAATCCTGCGCACCAGCCTCCGCCTGTAGAGGCAGAGGTCCAGATCCGCCGGCTGGCATATACTCCGAAGTTCGGAAACAGGGATCATCTCTTCTCCAGAAATGTTATCAGCACCGCTCCCGGCAGCCGGTTCAAGGGGCGTAAGAGAACCGACAGGACCAGGAAGAAGCCGTGATAAAGCCTCCGCAGAAAGGCCTTGTCCTCGAAAAGATACGATATGAACCGCAGCTGAAACACCGCCCCCTCCTTTTCTCACCGAGAAGCACAGCTCCCGGGGGAAGAATGTGCTCCAGGGTGGAGAAGGTCCTTTTCGGCCCGTATCGCCACCGGTTCCTTTCCGAAAGGTGATCCATGATAAGGGAGTGGAGCCTGCAGCCGCTCCAGGCTGTGGTGACAACCGCTTTCCCTCCGGGCTTGAGCACCCTTATCTGCTCCCTCAGGAACAGCTTCGCTTCGTTGTCGGGATAGAGGTCTATCACTCCGGTGCTGTACACAAGGTCGAAGGAGTTGTCCCTGAAGGGAAGTCTCCTTCCGTCGGAAACACCGGCGGGTGTATGGAGTGATGTTATAGCCGCGGCGGAGGGGGATATGTCCACCCCTGTGGCGGAATCGGTTTCCAGCATGGCGAGGACCGCTCCGGTGCCGCAGCCAACCTCAAGCACAGATGAAGAGCCGAAAAGCCCCCCGATTCCTTGAGGGCATCGTAAACCATTCTCTGGAGGTCTCCCCGGGCGGCCAGGGAATGGGCGATGGACGAGGATGACCTTCTGTTCCTCCAGAGGCCCTCCCAGGATTCACCGGCCACCGAAGATCACCTCCGCCCTCTCGAGGTCCTCCGGGGTGTCCACTTCCTCCCAGTCCTCCCCGGAGAGGCAGCGGACCCTTATGTCCATACCGGCGGCGGCCAGGTTCAGGCCGTTGTCGATGGAGGCCTCCGGAGTGTCCAGGAGGCCGGCTGATACCTCCCGGAACCGCCGGTGACGTCTCAGGAGGAACACACCCATGGATTCCCCGGCGGACCTGCTTACCGGAAGCTCCTTTGAAAGGTGCAGAAGACGATCGCCCCGGATCTCGGCCTTCATTGCCTCGGTGTCCATCCTCCGCCGGGGATCAACGGGCAGAAGGATCTCCCCGGGCTGATAGAGGAGAGGCTTCACCAGCCCGGTATCCCAAAGAAGATCGCCGTGTATCACAAGAAGGTCCTCCCCGGATGGGGCAGCAGATGAAAGGATGAATATGTCCCCGGGTTCTTCCAGTGAGGGTTGTGCAGGGTCCCTGCCCCAGGGACTGGCACCGTGTTCTTAGAATATCCCCCGGAAGCCAGTGACCACCGTTACCCGGTCCGGGGAAAGACCGATTTCAGAAAGGGAACTGAGGTGCCGGTCAAGAATGGAGATTCCCCCCACCTCCACAAGTATCTTGGGAACTCCCGCACCGAGCCTGGAACCCATTCCCGCGGCGGGTATCAGCACCCTCATCCTGTAATTCTCCTCTCATGGAGCTTTTTCATCACAAGGTAGGCCACCATGGCCGCCGGGGGAGGCTTCACGAACTCACCGGGATCGATCCCGGAGGAAAGGGACAGACCGGCGGGGCCGTAGACGGTGCCGGGCATACGTCTTATCAGACCGAACCGCAGCCTTTTCAGCCGGCTGCCGGCCATCTCACCCCACCGAACACCGTTCCTGAAAGCCTCTGTCATGCCCCTCATACCGGTTTCACCGTGCCAGGGGAAAATGTTCAGGGAGACCGGGATCCCCGCCCCGGCGGCGGCCCTTACCGCCCCTTCCAGTTCATCCACTCCGTAGTCCTTACCCATGAGCTCCAGCTGCTCCTGAGTTCCGCCATCCGGGGAGATGGAAACCCCGGCGCATCCGGATTCCGCCAGAAGACCTGCATACTTGTCGTCGAAACCCTTCGGGGTGTGGTAGGCCTCCCAGGTGAAATCCCCGGCGGCCTTCACCCCCATGGCAACCTCGATGCCCCTCTCCCTTGTGGAGTTAAGCACCGGGGCTATCAGGAAAAAATGTCCTGCTCCTGCGGATGCCAGGTTCAGCATGTCACCTGTAATGTCATCAATGGGGCGCTCCATTACGGTACCCCCGGAAATGGCCGGGTAGGAACAGTACCTGCACCGGAGGCCGCACCCCCGGTTCACCTCCACTCCGGTGGAAAGGTTTTCCTGAAATGAAAGGTATGGCCGGTAGTCCACCATATCCAGAGAAGGGGTGATCACTTTCCCCCCGCCGCCGTGGAAAAGGCCCCTTTCCCGGTTTTCCATCAGATTCCGGACAATTTCCTCGCC